>Ga0189285_100008_pt1 | contig 415769 bp, 359 predicted proteins | sample GEYOminimetaG_FD_130315 | JGI IMG/M metagenome (GOLD analysis project Ga0189285, IMG submission 130315) | Marine microbial communities from the Costa Rica Dome - GEYO mini metaG | ecosystem: Environmental > Aquatic > Marine > Oceanic > Photic zone | place: Costa Rica: the Eastern Pacific...
AAACTCCCCATTCGACCATAAAGGCCGAAAGGCGGACAGAAATAACGCGGGATGGAGCAGCCCGGTAGCTCGTCAGGCTCATAACCTGAAGGTCGCAGGTTCAAATCCTGCTCCCGCAACCAATTCACCGTTTCAAGGCAGTTCAAATTGTTTCAAATGCCTTGAAAAACAAGGATTTTTACCGAAATCCTGTTTCAGGGCGTTTCACCGCTTTGCTTGCTTTTGCAGCAAAAGTGGTGCTACAAATGGTGCTATCTCAGTTCAATTTTGAAATGTAGCACCAAAATGCCCTTAACTTCCCTTGAAATAAAACAAACTTCACCACAAGAATCGGATATATGGCTGTCCGATGAGAAAGGCTTGCGCCTGCTGATCAAACCGAACGGGGCAAAATACTGGCGCATGAAATACCGTTTTGAGGGCAAGCAGAAAACCCTCGCTCTTGGTGTTTATCCTGAAATCAGTCTCAAAGACGCTCGTATTGCAAGGGATAAAGCCCGTCTGCAACTGGCGGAAGGCTTTGATCCTATGGCAGAAAAGCAGATTTCCAAGAAACAGAGCCTACTTGGGGATGATCAGAAATTCTCGGTGTTGGCTTTACAATGGTATGAGCATCAAAAAGGGACTTGGGATGAACGGCACGCCAGCCGTTTATGGAACCGCCTTGAAAGCAACACCTTTGTTGAACTGGATCGATTACCTTTGGAAAACATCCGTCCCCACGACGTGTTGACAGTGATTCGTAAAATCGAAGCTCGTGGTGCTTTGGATGTCGCGGCCAGATGTTTGCAGGATGTACGGCGGGTATTCCGTTACGGTGTACAGACTGGCAGATTGATGCATAATCCGGCGGCGGATTTAACTGGCGTCATCAAAACCTACCAAAGCAAACACCGCGCTTCATTGCCCATTGATGAGCTGGGGCAGTTCATGTGTGATTTGCGGCAATATAGAACACGGGGACGCCTACTGACCCAGCTTGCTATTGAAATGCTGATCTTGACCTTTGTGCGCCCCGGAGAGGTGCGCGGTGCTCGATGGAGTGAATTTGACTTGGATAAACGCTTGTGGCGTATTCCTGCCGAACGAATGAAAATGCGCACCGAGCACCTTGTGCCATTATCCAGACAGATTCTGGAAGTAATTGAACAGGTCAAGCCAATTAGCGGCCAGTACGAGCTTCTCTTTCCCTCTGAGCGTGACAGAAGTGAAGCGCTATCCGATAACACCATGCGCCGAGCGATATTCCGTATGGGTTATGATGGGGAAACAGATGGGAAGTCCCGCGCCACACCGCATGGGTTCAGAGCTAATGCGTCATCGGTATTGAATGAAAAAGGCTTCAATCCCGATGCGATTGAACGCCAGCTTTCTCATATGGAACGCAACGGCGTTAGAGCCGCTTATACCCACCATGCCCGTTATATGGATGAGCGGGAAAGCATGATGCAATGGTGGGCTGATTTTCTGGATGAAGAAGCCCAGAAAATCATACGTTCTCACGTTCACTGATCCAGCGTTTAACTTCACTCAATTTCCAGCCGACACTCCCAACACCGAGACTAACACGTCTTGGGAATGAGCCGTTGTTTTCCATGCGCCAGAGGGTGGTGCGGGATAGTCCCGTCATATCCTGTACTTCTCTGGCGCGGATGATTCGGTCGGGTTGATCGTTTGGGGTTGATGTTTTGGTCTGACCGCTTGTGGTGTTGCTCAACAGGTAATGCAGCAGGTGATAGCCAAAGAATTCAATTTTCTTGTCTGTCACCTTGATATGATCAATCCTGCCTTGGCGTTGCAAGCGTTTGATATCATCCACCGAGCAGCGCAGAAACAGCGAAGCTTCATTCACGGTGAAGCGCTGATAGAGGGCTATGCCCATACTATCGGCAATCTCGCTGAAATGTCTGTCAAAAGGTGGTTCCATAACTTGCCAAAATAAAGAGAAATGGGTTAAATTGCAAAAGCATATGACATTTGCTCAGTTTAACACTATAATCCAGATTATGTCCGATACCGCCCATATTTTTACACCGCAAGATGATACGCTGAGGGAGCGCGTTCGTGCCTATCGTTCTGTTTCAGAGGCTTTTCGCAATGTGGAAGCCAGCATGAAACATATGAACGATAAGGAATGGGCGGATCGTCTGGGTGAAAAGCATGAGATTGAGGAAGCCTATGCAATTACCCGCCGTAGCCTGCATATGGCAACGAAAGCCATTTCAGCAGAGGAATTGCGTGAGGCACGTGAACAGGGCTTGATGAGCTTTGAGGAAGTTCGCAGTTTTACCAAGGAGCAGCGTGCGCAAGAGATGCACGGCATCCGTGAGGAACATCAGGCGTCTGACAGTTCCGAACACGGCCAGAGTCACAAGCAGTGACGAAAGGACGTTTTTTAGGGGGATTGAAGGGGGAATTTTGTCAAAATCCACCTCGCGGGTTCCAAGGGCTGGTCTTTGGCAAGATAGCAAGTGAGCCTCGCCTTCATCCGAACTTCGCTTATGTGAAGATTAGGTGAAGGCACGGACTGTGAAGACTGTTCGTTACGAACTTGCAATCTTGCACCCTCCACATACGTTAAATTTTTACCTACCTGTAAAGGGTCATTTTTCGTGGGTATGAGGGTTCTGGCTCGGTACAAAAAATAGAGGTGATGCAACAAGAAAAAGGGGGATTAGCGCCCCCTATGCCTTTCGGCTTTGGCCTGTCTGGCCTTGATAGTTTGGATATATCCGAACTCTTTTTCAATTGAGATACAATGCCTGCCTTTCTTGTAGGCAGCAACACCGGTTGTTCAACCACCCGCGAAACTGTCCAGTACGATATCTCAAGGGTTGGTGAATATCTCAATCAGTCCGCCAATCAGGAATTCCGGCTTTTCAGTTGGATGGTTGCTTTGCCTGTTACCGTCCTTACCAATTCTGTAATTCAGAACGTTTTTCATTTTGGATTGTCCAAGGAAATTGAAAGTTTTGGGTCTTTGGAATTTTCCTCAATCGTTGACAAGCCATACACCGACTTCATGACAGCTTCTGAATCCGTTCTTCTTGAAATGAGGTTGTGGATTGGTTTTGTTGAAAATGATAGGGTTACGGAAAGTAAACATTCCTCTTCTTTCCAGTTCATAGGCAATCCAGCCTGAATTACGATAACTGAAAAACAATACCATACTGGCGTTCGGTTTCAGGATTCTTTGATATTCCTTGCATACCGTGAAGACAAAATCCAGATATTGCTCCGGCGTATCCCATTTGTCCCACTCGCCAAAATCGGCTTTGACAACCTTGCTTCATTTCATGGTCAGTCATGGGTTGTTGGAAATGTTGTATGGGAAATCCGAGCAGATAAAATCTATGCTGTTGTCTTTCAGCAATTTCATTTTTTCAAGGCAATCACCTTGAACGATTGTGTGTAATTTATTGTTCATAATACGATATTTAGATAATAAAAAAGAGGGCTGGGTTAGCCCTCAGTCGGAATGTGTTTCATGTGTCTAGTCAAATAGAGCTTCTGCATCTATTCTAAGACCTCATTCAAACTCATAAACTTGATAATGGTAGTCAATTCCAGAGTGATTTTTAGGGTCATTCGTCAAGTAGACATCGCCTTTACCAGTTTTCATTCTTCTCACAATAGCTGCGGCAAAGTCCCCAGATTCAAATCTTGGAAACTTCCATGCAAATTTCATTGCTTTTTCTATCTCTGGAAGAATCATATCTGGGCTTCCATTTGAATGCTTGTAAATGTGGTAACTGTGTTTTGTATCAGATACCGTTATTATTGCTCTTGTAGACATAAAATATAAATTTAGAATATAAAAAGAGGTTTGGGTCAGCCCTCATTAAGTTAGTTGCCCCATTTAATCGGTTCTTCTTGTTAGTTGCAGATTCACTCGCAACATATTTGTCTTCACCTAATTCATCTTAGTGGCTCTATGTAATAATTCCTGATTTCCCAACCAGTAAGATTGTGCCACCTTTCAAGAAGAAAGCTATTTGGCCAGTATGCTGTTTTATAAAACAATTCTGTTTTGTCATTATTGATTGTTCTGATATCTTCAATGATTATCGGAACTCTGGTTCAGGTAAATTCAAGCGCCCATTCTCAGTTCCAGTTATTTAAACCAGTCAGGTCATCGGAACTGAATATTTTAGGATAGAGAAGGTGCATATTGAACATCGCATATTTCATTCCCTTCGGGTATACGAGGAATTTCTTGACCTCGCTTGCGGGTGCATGGATTTCCACCCAATTACTATTCCAGTTTGGCATAATGTAAAAATTAAGAAATAAAAAAGGGACTATTTCAGCCCCTCATAGATGACTTCTTTGGCCATCTCTTCTAACCATATTTCTCTGGCAAGCTCTTGGTAGGACAGCTCGCCTGATGTGGTCATGTCGTTTTCATGCATACGAAAAAAATTAAAGAATAAAATACAGGATGATTAATCCCACGGGTTAAACACAATGCGGGTGATACCGGTCAAATGTAGGATTTTGATACCTTTAAGGTGATTTTTATGTGCAAAATCCGGTTATTGAAAAAATTGGACTTGGGTGCAAAATGCTGAATAGCTGCTGTCCTGTTGATGAGTGCCAAGAGTTGAAATTTCAGAAGAAAAATATTTTCAAAAAACATTTGAGGGGTATCAGTTTTTGAGAGGTTGTTTAAGTCCACTTATACAAATTTGTAAAAAACACCCTCAAAACCGCTTATTGTACAATCGCTCCCGTTTAATAAACAAGACAAACTCTGGTTCATTTTCCGTAATTGCTATCAGGAACTGGAAATTCGTCACTTTGCTTGGGAGAAATTGATGAAGCAGAGTTTGTCTTGCGCACAGTCTGAGGGTGTAGACGAATGTCTCCAAGCCCGAGGGAGAAGGGACGTTTTTATTTCACTTTCGTGCAAGTGTTGCCACGCTGAGATTCTTCGGGGGTGGATGATGATAGCCATAAGGATGATGAAAACGATGACTTAAATTTGCTTTTGAAGATGTTGTGAGTATGTTGGATGAGCACAGAAAATTCCATATCACCTATCCTGCATGCCCTCAATATGAGGGGCAGGTTGGATTTTTCTGTGCAAAGGATAGTCTGATTTATCTGCCTCTCATTTTGGGGGTATAATTTTTGAAAATTATGAAAACCAAATATCGCTATAAAGTGTTCATCCGCTCATGAGCCGGTAACATGATCAAATCCGGTGAAATCCATTCAGAAATCAATCTGCATGGTATCCTGAAAGAATGACTAAGCGTGCTTTCTGACGATAGCATAGACGAAGGCTATACTGTCGCGGGTATCATTGAGAAGACGGGCTGGGAGTAGCATTGCAGTTCGGGCTTATCGCCACACTGAAAATCTTGTCACGATCATTCAGGCTGTTGATTGTAAGTCGTGCGAACTGCTTACCGGCTTCAACCGAGCCGATATATTCCTGATTGAGAAAGACGCGAATCGTGCCTTTTCTGAATACAAAGCGATAGCTGTTCGGCTTTTTATAATGATAATAGCTCTCGTCCTTGCGGTCTTTCTTCTTTCCACCGTCAATCACCCAAAGATGTTGATAATCCTGATGAAACGTGATTGCTGGTGTGTCTGCCTTTGAGGCTGCAAAAAGCTGGAATATCGTTTCCTTGTCCTCATGAAAATCAGCTAGCACTTCAATCTGCTCAACGGCGGTTGCTGGCATAGAGAAGTTGATATGTTCTCCAGTGAAATAGCGCGTATCCTTGTCCTGCCCCACGGCAATTTTGGGATTGTCGCCCAGTTCCGGCACGCGGTCACCAGCTTCAAATTTTGCAGCGTCATACAGAACTGGCTTGCATTCCTCCGCCAAGGCAGGTGATGCAACTAGCAAAAAAGCTGCTATAAGACAGAAAAATGATTGAATGATCTTTCCCATTCCCTTTCCTTGTTTTTGTAAAATCAATAATAATCAATATGTTAGAAAGCCTGTTTCTCCGATTATTGCGTTCGGATCAAGCCAAGATCATTTCTCTATACCAGAATATCTTGAAGTTGTGGAGAGCTAAAAAATACAGGCAATGGGATGATTTTTCAGGAAAAGTTTGACTTTTTGCCTTAGCGTGAGTACAATGTATGACAATATAGTACATCCTAATTTTGCAGGTATGACAACAATGCCCACAACAACCTTCACAACAAGGCTGGACGTTGATCTGAAAGAGCGCCTACAGAAAATCGCCCAATATGATCGTCGCTCCGCTTCCTTCATGGCTAATCAGGCCATTCAAAATCTCGTAGAAGAACGTGAAGCAACCAGAGAGCTTGTAAAGACAGGCTTGGAGCTTGCAGAAAAAGGAATTTCTATCTCTGAAGATGCTGTGACTGCATGGATGAACGGGCCAGAGGATGCGTCATTCCCAAAGCCTGATACCTTTGAATAATACCCTATGAAAATACAATTTCTGGAAACATCCGAGCCGGGGTTGCGCTGGATGATGCACTATTATCGTATCAATCCCCAGCTTGATCGAAACAAGGCATTTCAGAGCTTTGAGGCGACAAAGCAGAGGATTAGCACGCTGCCTCCTCCGAAAGAGACTTATGAAGACTTTGAGGACGTTTGGGAGGCAACGATTTTGCGCACCGCTTTTTCGTTTCTATATACGATCAGAAGGGACACCGTTTATATCATTGACGTTCGAGACCAACGTGGGAACAGAAGTGCCGAGGCTTTGCGCCGTTTCCACAGAGAATTGAGAGAAAAATACAAGGACTAATTGATCAGCATAGCGCTTGTTTAAGCCGTTATGCTTTTTTGTTGTGCGATATTTCAGCAGATGTGAAACAAAAAGCAAGCAAAAATGCCCCCATAGATTTGACAATGCCGGATTTCTGGATAGCATGACCGCACAGTTTTAAAAAAGAGGCACTATTTATTAAAAGATGATCTTTAACATCTGCCTATTTTAAGAGATTAATCTATTTATTAATCCTCTTACTCTTGAAATAAGGATAAACAAAACAGTTTACTCCCTATTTTTTTGATCATGAAAAAATTCTGAAACCTTTATATTGATGACTTCCTTTTGGACAAGGTAGTGAATCAGTGAATATGAGACAAGATGACAAGGAAATATATCTGTATTTTCAGGATATTGCTTTCCAAAGCGCATGTCTCCCCCTCTGATTTATCGAGTTATACGACCAAAAACTTCAAAAGATTTTTGGGTGATTGCCTTATAGAAAGGAACTGGTCATCTGCAACTTACAACTGCTATAGAAAATGCTTGCGATGCTATTGTGAATTTCTGAAAACAGAATGATACATCACGGAAAATCCCATAGACAGCATAAAAGAAAGGCTAACCCCAAAACAGTTACCCAAAACCCTGTCGAAACTTCAGCTCAAAGAGCTGCTGGACAATTTACCAAATGCCTATGATGATACGCTGTTTTACGGAAAAAGAAACATCACAATCGTCTATACCTTTCTGCATACAGGATTGCGACTGAGCGAATTGACCGGATTGAAGGTTGCTCATCTGCAAATTCATGATGGCTACATTAAGGTTGTCAAATGAAAATGAGACAAGGACAGAACCATCCCTTTAAGTAATGAAATTATCAAAATCCTTTTGAGCTATATGAGAATAAGACGAAAGGAATTTTGTATGGATGACGATTCTCCCCTGTTTCCGACGATCAAGTGAAACCATCTGAAAATACGCGACATGAGAACGATGATTGACCGCTTAAGAGCCTGTGTGACGTTCCACTTTACGTGGCACCAATTGAGGCATACCTTTGCAACGGAACTTGTGAGGAATAATTTTGATATCTATAACATTTCCAGAATTCTGTGACACTCAAAGATCGATACCACGAAGATTTATCTGAGTGTTGATACGGATCGACTGAAAAAGCAACTGGATCGTGTTTCGATGTTTTCGTAACCCCTTCCAGAACTTTACTCGTGACCGGCAAAAACGGAAAAAACTCACTAATTTTTATAGTGAGTTTTCTGCTTTGTGTTCTGGAAAATGGTGGGGCATCCGGGGCTCGAACCCAGGACCTCCTCCTTAAAAGAACTCTGCGGTGCAAATTGGCTTACTCCAGCCAAAAACAAGGGGTATGAATTTTGCCTGATTTTAAAACTGTATTTTCGTTTATCCTTATTTCGCAAAAAGAGTATTTTTCAATGCTCTTTTTTATTTCCTAAAACAAAGCTTATGAAAATACACTGCGAACTGCTGGAAGAAGTGAACCTGCTCTTTGAGATGATCAAAACTATGCTCATCACAGGCTTGTCACAAACCAAGATCAACCAGTTACTGAAAAAATACACCCATTACGAAATCAGAAACGGAAAATTCGTCAAGTGAAAATTCGTTGTCACCGATTTGGTGATCCACGATTAGCCATTGCGCCTCTATCTCCAAACTTCCATGTAAATTTTGTGATTTTGCCAAGATGCATATAATGAGGCGGTCTATTTATTTTGTAAGTCTATTTTCTATGAACGATGTAAAACAGATAAGGATTCATGCCAAAACAAAAGCCAAACTTGAAAAACTGAAGGTTGAAACAACCTGAGTTGAGCTAACCAGCCTTGATGGGAAAATCAATTTTCTGCTTTGGTTCTATTCAAGTCATTTGAACAATAATTGAGATAAATCAGATAATTAGCAATATCAGAACAAAACAATTCTGGGGCATTTTCCCCACATAAATTTGACAATATTCCAACATTGAATAGTATGATCCCGATATGGGGAGGTTAATTTTTTGCGCCCTCATATCCTGTTGATTTTATTTCCTAACTTCTTTTTTATGACCTGAGCAGCAAAAAATATACAGAAGGAGGAAATCTACAGCCAATGAAACTTTGTCGTTTCGGCTTATGATTTTACGATTCCCAACGGAAAAAGAGCATGAACCGTTCTCAATCTGGTGGAATTGAAAACTGTGAAAAAGAAGTGGTCGGATGAAAGTGGCTCCTACTATACCCAGAGCCAATACATCACGATTTCCAAAGAACAACTGGCAAGCCTTTTAAAAACTGTAAAGGCTTAACGCTCGGTTGCCCGTCTATTTATTGAATTCAAACAAAGACTTTTGCATTTAAGGGGTTTGTCTCTTGCCTCTCATGCAGGGGTCTTTTTTTTATGCCCTTTGAGCGATTACAATTGAAAGTTCGTAACGAACATATTAAGAGTTATTCTTGATCATCAATGCCTTGCTTCAAATGGCCATTTAATACCTAACCGATCCGATATGACTGAGAGCAGAAAAGCCTATCAACAGCGATACAGGGAGCAGTACAAGTCCCAGATCAAGCGCGTGAATCTCACTCTGAGCAAGGATGAGTATCGTGCTTTTTCGCGTGTCGCCGGTAACAGGAAGGTCACAGCCTTTATCAAGGAGCTGGCCTTGACCGCCCTTGCAGGAAAGGCGCATATGCCCGCCACACTGGAAGAGGAATTGCGCACGCTCCGCTTTGCCATTCGCAACATTGCCAATAATGTCAACCAGATGGCGCACTATTCCCATACAGTGCGCGGGATGACGGCGGCGGATGAAAATAACCTGCTGCAATACCTCAAGCACATGGAAGAAGCCATCCAGAGTTATACCGAGGGGCGTATATTGGAGAGCGGCCATGATCATTAAATCCATGGCACGCAAAGACCCCAACTTCGGCCAGCTTATCGACTACATGGCTTCTATTGATAAGTCGGAAGAGCGCTACAACGTCTATCAAAACCTCTACAGCCGCAAACTGGAAGATATGGAGCAGGAATTTCAGGAAAATGCCGCGTTCATGGCAAAGCGCAAAAACGGAAACCAGATGTATCATGAAATCCTCTCCATCACCAAAGCCCAAAAGCTGGCAGAGCAAAGGCAAAAGGAAATCCTGCGCGATATTGCCCGTGAATATGCTCAATATCGAGCTAAAGACAATCTGGTATTCGGTGCCTTGCATGATGATCATGACGATCACCTGCATTATCACCTTTTGATCAGTGCCAATGCGGTTGGAGAATCCCGTAAAACACGCCTCTCCAAAGCCCAGTTTGACAGGTTCAAGAAGGATATGGAGGCGCGTGTTCTCAAAAATTATCCTGAACTTGAACAGCGTGTGGTGATCAATCAAACGGCTGAAGAAAAGCTGTCAAATAAAGGACATGAGCGCAAGCGTCGTACCGGTAAAGTGCCGGAGCGTGACCAGCTCAAAGCCAAGCTGCACGATATTTTCCAGAATGTGCAAAGCAAGGAAGCGTTCTTCTCAGCCTTGCATGAAGCAGGACTGGAATTTTATGCGCGTGGAAAAACCCTTGGTGTCAAAGACCTAGCTACCGAGCGCAAGCACCGCCTGAAAACGCTTGGGGTGCTGCAAGCTTTTGAAGATATGTCTGCCCGTATTGAGCTGGATGAAAGTCAGAAGAAGGACAAAAAAGCCGAGAAAGATGCCAAGACCGAAAAACCGACGGAACAAGCCAAACAAGGAAGGACTGAAGATTCTGCTGGTGAAAAGAAAAAAGAGGCTAAGGCAGATACATCCGAAAGCCGTGAAGATTCGCCAAGGCAGGATCAGCCTGAACCATCAGCCTTAGAAAAGGAACAGGCTCGCCGTAAAGCTGAAATGGAGGATATCAGGCGCGAGCAGAATGCTCAGAATAATCAGGACAGCGAGGGAGATAAAAAGCAATGAATGTTTCGCGGTCTTATCGGCTGGGTCAAAAACCAGATACATCGTACCTTGAAGAAAAGCGGAAGCTGGTACGCGAGGGCTTCGTTCTCAAAATCGGGAAATTCAAATCAGGAACTCAATTTAACCCCTAAACAGAAGTCATTATGTCAGAGGCAAAGAAAATAGTCACATTCCCCTTCAAGGTTCTTGGTGCCGGTGCAATGTATCTGCTTAAAGGGCAGGTATTGCAATCAAGAACAGGGGCGGATTTTGCCAAACCCTCTGATTATCGCAGTTATCTCAACAGCTCCAACCGTGGCTTGCTGCTGGATGGGGAGCATTTGCGTCTGTCCGAGCCGGAAAGTTTTCAGAATGTCTGTGTGATTGCCCGCGTGGGTGCAGGAAAAACTTCGCGCTATGTCATCCCAAATGTGCTGGATAAGGCGCGTAGGTCATGTTCGATGGTGATCAATGATCCCAAGGGGGAAGTGTTTGAACAAACCTCGGAAAGCTTGAGGCGAAGCGGTTACAAGATCATTGTCATTGATCCAGAAATCCCTGAGCGTTCCAGTTATTTTAATCCCTTGCAGGAAGCGAGTAACGACATTGAGCTTGAGCAGGTTGCCGAGATACTGGTACGTTGCGGCATTCCGTCCGGTCAAGGCAAGGATGATTTCTGGTTACAGGGGGCTATCCGTTTTGTCAGCCTGTTTATCAAATGCCTGAAAAACGCCGGTGACGAAAATCCCAACTGGTTCAATCTCCATAACCTCTATTACCTGTTTCAGAATTTTGGCGATAAAGGTGCAAATCTGGATAGCTTCATGGGGCAGTTTACCATCTATCCCGATGCGCCGGAAGACAGGCGTCTTTGGGATGAATGGAAAGGAATTTTGACCGGTAACAAGGAAGGCGTGCAGAGTTTTGTGCTCAATGCCATTACTTCTCTCAAAAGCCTGTCCAATCAGAATCTTGCCAGATTAACTGCCAAATCCGATATTAAATTAGAGGATATCAGGCGCGAGAAAACCGCTATCTATATGATCACGCCCGCGCAACATGCGGAGTATTACAGCTTTTTGACCAGCCTGTTTTTCCGTTGTGTGTTCAATGCCTGTATGCGCAAAATGCCGGATAAGGACACTTTGCCCGTCTACATCATTTATGACGAATTCGGGCATTCCACCATTCCGAATTTTGTGTCCACGGCCAATACCATACGCGGATACAAGGTATCCCTTTCCATCATTTTGCAAAGCATCAGCCAACTCAGCGCCCGTTATGGCCACGATTATGCCAGTTCCATTCAGGGTGGGTTTAACACTTATCTCACTTATTCAGGTGCCGATCCGCAGACGGCCAGTTTTTTTGAAACGATTATCGGCAAGGTAAAGGAACGCCAGAAAAAGGAGTTTGATGACCCGATAGACCAATACAGGGAATATTCTCTGATGGGTGCCGCAGAGGTGCGCACCATCGGTTCAAACGAAGCCCTGATTGTTTCCAGCAACCGCCAGCCAGTGCGTTTGAAAACAACACCCTATTTTGTCAACGGGCGTCTCAAGCGCAAGGCCAAAATGGGTGCTTGTGAAACTGGTGGCAATCGTCATGACGAGCCTTTGCAGAAAGTGAGGCTCGATGGCGGATAATCTTGATGACATTATAGCCAGGCTCAGACGCGAGGAAAGTTACCATCAGGATCGGTTGAGACTGATCTTTGGTGTGAGTTTCCGTAAAGCCGATGAAGCTTATGACAAATATCAGCGCTATGAGCAGAAGCGTGGTTATGACCGCGCGGCCAAACGGATGCAGGAGGCACCGCGTAAATTCGGCAGGCTGAAAGGCCGTCTTGTCTTTGGATTCTGGAAGGATGAGGCGCGACGCAATGCAGAGTTATCCCTGAAAAAACTTCAGCATCATGCCCGCGAGCTCCACCTTACCCGCCTGCAAATCAGGGAGGCCGAAACCAAGAAAAACGAGCAAAATATAGTTGCCGAGCAGCAAACCCGCCAGCAAGAAGCTACACAGATACGCACGGAAAATGCGGATCAGTCCCAAGCCTCGCAATCTCAGACGAGGCAATTATGAATATCACGGTAAATTTCGGCGATAGCCTCAATATCTACGGCATCGCCCTTTTTTGTGTGCTGGGTTATTTTAACGGCTATTTGTTCCGTGACATAGGGCTATACAAGATCATTGCGCTGTTTTTTGTCATTCCGTTTTGTATTGATCTGCTGGTGCGGTTGAACATTGTGATGACGGCAACACTTCCCTTTTTGATTTTTGCTCTGATCGGTTTTTGGGGACTTGAGAAAACCAAAAACCGTATCTTGGATTTTATTGATTTTACCCGTGACCAGATTGACCGCCTGCGATGAATGAAACCGAATGGATAATAATCGCCATATTTGCCTTTGCCGTCGGATACGGGCTGGCGCATTTTGCCAAGAATATCCGCAGGATATTTTCTGACTGGGGCTTGTTCAGCTTTTTCCTTATTCCGATAGTCGTGGTGTTCCTGTTTATGGGTGCGGCTTTTATCGCCGACTTGCATAGCGTTTGGATTAGTCTGGCCTTTGCAGCAGGCTTTATCATCCGCATGATACGGCAGAGAGGTTCATGATGCTGGATTTCTCTGTCTTTATATTTCTGTCTGCCGTCATGGTTGCCTTTGGCTATATGGCGGGTAATGCCGAGAATTTCAACAAGTGGAAATTGGCGTTACTGGCGCTCATCCTTGTGCCGTTCTTTATCGAATTCAATCTGGGCAAGGCACACCTCATTACCATGCTGGTGGCCTTCGGTATCGGCTTTTTTCTGCCCTATGCATGGATGCTGGAAGATTTCCGTGATGCAATCAGCGATGCGATTAATTCTATCCGTTATCGTGATGCTTATGAGGATATCAAGCGCCGTGAAGCCGAGGTTGAGGAGCTACGCCGCAAATATGAAGAGGAACGGCGTGAATCTTTCCGCAGGCAGCAGGAATGGGAACGCAAGCGACGGCAGGAGGAAGCTGAACAGTTTCGCCAGCGTCAGCGTGAGGAAGAACAAAAGAGCGAGCAAAAATCCGGTCAACAACATTCCCATCAAAGACAGGAGCAAAGCCAAAAGCAACAGCAGCGTCGTTCTTATTCAAGCTGGGAAAGCCAGAAGCGCACCCACCTGCAAACCCTTGGCCTTGATCCTGACGGGGATTATACCTTTGGGGATATCAAAAAAGCCTATCGAAAAATGGCAATGAAAGTGCATCCCGACCGATACCAAAACGAGCCGGAAAACATCCGCAAGGAAATGGAAGAGAAGTTCAAAAAAGTCAATGCCGCCAATGCATGGCTCGGGGAAAACTGGAAATAGGCTTTGCAATCTACCTTTTCGCTTATATCAAATTTGAAGCCTTAACAATCTCATCAATAGCATCCCTTGGGTCAACACCCAAGGCATTGCAGTAGTGAATCAATTCTACCACATCAATTCGGCGATTTCCCTTTTCAATCTTCCCGACAATCGAATGATGAATACCCAATACCTTGGCAAAATCCCGTTGCTTGAGATCGGCTTGTTTACGCTGTTTGATAAGCCAGCTTGATAGGGCGCGCCCTTCTTTTGAATAAATCGTTTTTCGCATCTTGTCTCGATTATAGAGACGTGCTAACGTGTCTCGAAATTCGAGACATATGCCGATGCAAGACCACTCATGGCCTTGTGAAAGATAAGAAGCAAAAGCAATCAAATGAAGTTAATTTCCTTTCTTGTTGTCATTTTCATATCAATATCAAGTGATGCGTTTGCCGATAACAATCCTTCAAATCGTGGCATAATAACTGAGAGCAATATGTACTGGGTATGGCTTTATAAAAATACGGACGGCACTATCTACAAATCTGATGGGTTATCTTTAGGGCTGGATTATAAATCTGAGCTTACTTTGTTGGATGATAATGCGTATATCACCAAAAAGCGTACCTATGTAAAAGTAGGGCTGGTTGACAATTTTAAGATTTTTGGAAAGCGTTGGAATGGAATTGGTTATGATGAAATTGGCCCGTATGAAAATACCGGAATTAAAACTGGATTTGTAAATTTAGAAGTCACAAACTTTACCTTAATAAATGGAAAAATATTGTCTTATGATCAATATAAACGAAAATTACAAGACGATCTAAAGGGTGCGACTAGTCTATTGCAAATATCAGCGTTTATCGAAGCGCAAAAGTCAATTCTGCAAAACAAGAATAATACAACAAAATTGTTCCTAGACAAAGACAGCAGAGAATTTACAAGCAATTATATAGATACTGCGACCAGAAAATATGGCAAGCAGCAACTGGTAGAAAATCGTAAGATTTTTGAAGACGAACTATCTCATGCAAAAGAGCGGAATATCTACTCTGGATATGTAGCCTTTTATAACAAATACGGGAGAGAAGATGCCTGTAGGGAGGCTGTAAATGCTGCTTTTAACTTGGTCGTCAAAGCCAATGATATAAACAAATATGCTTCGTTTCTAAGTGATTTTCGGCTAAAATCTATAAACAACGAAAATTTGATCGATAAGTCCCGTCTTGTGGTTGGAAGACTATACAGTCTGGTTGAGCAGGAAAATAACATTTCTGGTTATCGATGGTTTATGGAGCGCTACCCAGAAGTCAAGGAAGCACGACTAGCCTTGAATGCAATTCATGAACTGGCCTTTGCTGATACTGAATCTGTTGATACTTTGGCCGCGTACAACGATTTCATTATCGCCTATCCCTTCGCGCCTCAGGTACAAAAAGCAACGGATCGGGCATATGATCTCGAAGCGGAAAAATACTCAGGGTGGTTTGAGAACGAAGAGAAAAATGCTCGTGCCTTGCTTGTTAAATCCAAGCAACTTGAGCGTGAGATGAACAGTCCGCCATCCAGTGCTCGTGATGGATACCATCTTGTTATTGATCGCATGAACCGCTTGTTGCAGGATAAGTACCCAGCAGAAGAAGCAACCTTGCGCTATCTGGAATCTGAGGAGTTCAAGGATTTCTACAAAGCCTTGAGACACACTCTATCCAACATCAATGATACGCTGGCTAAGATTGAAAACAACACCAGCGATGTAAGCTCAATCCTGAAAAACCAGAGCCGCATGATGGAGAGCCATTTCACAAAAGCCGCTCAATCTCGCGAAATGGCGGCTAAATACACAGCCCAGCACCGCTACTGGGAGCGGTATATCAAGGGGAAAGGGTTGTGATGAGTCTGATACCAGAGTATTGTGAGGTGCGAGAATGTAGCTTCGGTTATGTGACGCAACAAGGGAGAGATTCAAACGAAGACTTCCTTGAGCTTATGAGTGGTTGAGGGAGAAACTATGATTTTTTATAGCTCAAAATCTTTTGAACTAGGGTATGAGAAAAGAACACCAATGCGTAGATAATCATGGCACGAACAGGCGTAAAAACAAAGTATAGCAGCATGATTTTAGGATATATTGAATTTAGAAAATTCTCATCAAACAACATTCCATATCAAAACAAAACAGACATTGTATTGAAAGATGCTAATACATCTAAAAATACGTATCATATTGCTACATATAAAGAGAGTTTTTTAAAATTTATATTTCTGAAAATCAGAAATATAATTCAAGAATATAGGAAAGTTGCTATATATGGAAACATTCATTCTAAGTCGGTTTTATAAAAATTAATGCCAAAAATTCAGTTTATTAAATTGCTTGATATTATGATAAATCATATCCAACAAATAGATATAATTAGCTCAATGTGGTTTTTCATGGAAAATAAAATTAAGTATATTTTATTAAATTTTATTCACAAAATTACAATAATCAAGATTATTTTTGCATCTGTATTTATTCTTGGAAATCAACCTGTTTTTGCTCAGTCTGGAAAGGAGCTTACTAATAATGCAAGCAACTATATTTCCAGTAATGGAGCTTCATTTGAATTAACTGAACAGCAGATAGAAGATTTTGTAGAAATCTCTAGTAGCCAATTTAGAAATCAAGATATTTTATCAGAAAACGAACGGTCAGCTCTTAAAAGCATATCTAATATATCTTTAGATGGCGGGCGAGTTAAACTCAGCGATTACGTTGCCTATCAAAAAGAAAACTATAGATTAGCCGACCGAATGTCTTCTGTAATACATGCATTCAATGGAATTTACTCTAATAACGCTAACAGTCTAAAAACTGAAAATGGCTATAAGTCAGAAACAGATTACGAGGATAGATTTGCACAACTAGGGGGAACTCAGTACATCCAAGAGATTGAAGAAATTCTCAAGGAGGAACGTTCTCTAGGCTCCCATATGGCGGAAAATTTCCGTCAACTAAGAGATTCCCTTGAGTTAGGCTATGCCGCAATTAAAATCAATCCAAATTTAGCAAGGGTAGAAAATGTTGTTCTAGCCAGAAAACATTTTGAGAAGCTTGAAAATATAAAAGACCTTGGTAGTGCTTATAAACTTGGACAAGAGTTATTTGATGCAACAGCTTCGTTGTCTGAAATTGTTATGTTCAAAGGTAGTGATCTTGAAGGAGATGACGTTAAAAATATTATCAATGTGCTAAATAAAGTTCTCAAGAGTGAAAAACTGAATGAATTAGGTGATAAAATTGAGACCGTTCAATCTCTAGGTAGCATCGTAGAAGGAATAGAGAAGTATCTATCTCTTGAAGAAACCGAAAATATTTTGACTAAGGATAGTGAAGATTTAAAAGCTGCTTTTTCTGTGGCTAAAGCAGAAATAATTTATTCTGTAACTCGTTCATCTGCGAAGATAGCAACTGAAATATCTTCAATTGTTGACTCAAAAGGACCAACAAGACAGCTTTTTAAAACGGTAATTGAAGCTGTTGATTTCATTGAAGGTAGCCACATACGAGACAATATTTATCGTGTGGAACATGCTGTTGGAAAACATGAAAGAATCAACGAAAATCTACGTAATATTGATATAGCATTAGGGAGTGTTACAACCGATTTAAAAAAAGATATAGGTCTTGCTATTTATAGACAGGATATACCTTTAACCAGCAATGATAATATAAAAGATTATGTAATAAGCCAAAGCGTTAATACACTACAAAATGAAAAGCTAATTAACGCCCGCAAAGAACTTTCCCAAAAATCCCAAGCCCAACAACGAGTTGTAGAATCCCTCAAAGCAAGCACTCAAAAGCTGGAATCTCTCAGTAAGCAGATAAACAACAATCAATCAAAAATCAGACTGCTAGAAAAAGAGCTGGCTAGTCTGTCTGGCAGTTCAAGTTCTTCTCGTATTTCCCAAGCGCAAATTCGCGTGGCGAAGATACGTGAATTGCGTCTCAAAATGTTCTGGAACCTGTACAACAAATATGACGGTGACCTTTCAAAAGTTAGCTCAAACGATAAAATCAGACTTCACACGCTCGCTAAAAGTTTTGACGGTAGCTGGAAAGAACTATTTGTAGATGCTCCTGCCTTGTATGAATCTGCAAAACAGGAGCGTATCAGGCTTGTTTCAGTTTTGAGTGGTTCTGGTTCCGATAAAGCAAGAACTCTGCAAAACAAGATAAAAAATCTTCAAACGAAAGTCACAATCCTAGCAAATGCTGCACAAAAAAAAGAGACTGAATATCGGTCTCTTTTCTCTCAGTACCAGAGCAATCAAAGTGAGATTGCCTCTTTAATCAGTGATATCAATGATACCGCCAAGGAAGATATTGCAAGTTCAAACAATCCTGCTTTGACAAACCCATTTTATGGAAACGTGAGCTATTTAGGCAATGGAGCCACAACAGGAACCTTTGAGGGATATTTTGCAGCTTCAACCTCAAATGATTTTTCAAGCAGTAATCAAAATACCAGCTTCAGGGCTGGTAATGCCAACGAGTTCATAAGTCCTGATATCAGTACAGGATCAGGTAATCATTTTACGGATGGATACCGATATGTAGCATGGGGACAATGGAACTCTAACGGTCATCAAATCGTGGAAGGAGCTGACACAAACAACGCGCTAGGTGGTTACTGGGTGCTTGGACAACAGGCATACAATGTACCTACGCAAGGCTCAGCCAGCTACTCAGGCGATATGAAGGGCGACTATATCAACTCAGCAGGTAATGCAGAGCGTGGAGCCATAGGTGGAACAATTGGTTTCAACGTGAATTTTGGGCAAAGCACGATTGCTGGAAACGGCAGTCTCACCTTGCACAATAACCCTCTTGATACTTTCAATTTCAATCCCGTTAATCTAGGCAATGTCCCCTCTTCAGACGTGGGCGGCATTGATACAAGTTATTGGTTCTACACAAATCAAGTGAACACGGGAAGCGGTCAGAATATGAATATCGCAGGTTCATTGAACGGCGATAAAGGTTCTGAAATAAGCGGTAGCTTTGTATGGGGTGAAGGTAATGCAAACAGTGCCAACTCTGCCTCTGGTATCCTTAGGGCGCAATGTACAGGCGGGGTTTGCCAGTGAAGTGTATCAAATTCCTTGTAATTTCTGCTTGTCTATTCAGCGCCTCTTCCAGCTTCGCCGCCAATGATGATTTAAGCCTGAATATCGCTCAATCCTTGCTGGAAGAAGGTAAGCCCAAGGATGCCTATACATTCCTGCTTGCTGGTCATGAGCCAGATAGCAAAAATCCGCTAGAATGGCGATTAATGGGAATTGTAGCAAAAGCAACAGGGCGGCCAAGAGAGGCAAGAGAATATTTCAACAAGGTCTTAGAGCTAGCCCCCACTAATTCTTCCCTTCATGGTGAAACCAAGCTTGAGCTTGCTTCTATTGCCTATTCTCTAGGTGATACAAAACAAGCCAAGGCTCAGCTTTCAGAAGTGAAATCTACCAATCCTCCGGCAAAAGTCGGTGACAATATTGATGAATTCATAAAACATATTGATAACAAGGGAGCACCTAAAACATGGCAAATTACAGGCTCTCTAGGTTATCTCTATGATTCAAATGCCAATGCTGGACCAGAAACAGATTCCGTTTTGTTATTCGGTTTGCCCTTCACCTTGTCAGATGATGCAAAAGAAACGTCTGACAATGCTTTGCAGCTAAGTTTGGGATTTAATCATAATAAGGGATTAACCGATGATATTAGCTGGCAGAACAGTTTTTCTATAAACTGGACGGATTATAGGAAGCTGGATAATCTGGATGCTCTTGTTATTTCTGGTGCAAGTGGGCTTTCATGGCGAATTAATGATGACTGGGCGGCGTCTGTCCCGCTTGTAGTGGATTGGGTGAGAATAGGTCATGATGAAAGCTATTACTCATATTCCTACGGAATAGCCCCACAGCTTCGCTATAGCGTGAATGATAAGCTGTCATTGAAGCTTGCTACGACATACAGCAAGAAAAAATATCAAAGTAGCTCAGATAGGGATTCAGATAATTATTCTGTCTCTCCTAGTTTGAATTATCAGATTAACCCCGCCAGCTACATATCTTTCGGACTTTTGGCTGGCAAAGAGGCTTCAGGTATTGATTATTACACAAACGATATTTTGGGAATCAATGCCAGATACGGTCATGCTTTCCAAAACGGACTTCAAGCCTCAATAAGTGCCAGCTACACAGATAAGGATTATGAAGGAAAGGAAGCGGCTTACACCGTTGCTAGGCGTGATAAGAATGTTCGTGTAGGTCTTGATTTGTCTTATAAAATTAAAGAGATAGATAGCAATCTGGTGTTCTCGGTCAGTCATACAAATAACGATAGCAATTTACCCCTGTACGAGTATGACAGAAACCAGATTTCTTTGTCTCTCAGGAAAACATTTTAATTTTCCTCCCAAGATGGCGTTTCATGAATAATCAGAATTTACACATTTCTTACGCGCTTCGGTAGTTTTTTGAATTTTTGATCAGTCAGAATACTTGTCTTCTTGGTTTGATTAGCCAATTTACATTGGCAGAATAATACGATCAGGGGTATAGAGAAAAACCTACATTTTCCAAAGATTTTGACAGAATTCCATTTCTGGATAGATTTTCTCTATCTTTCACCAGCTCATTTTCCTAGCCGTCAGCTCTTTTGTTGATGGTCAGGAATGGTGTGCTTGTGATGGTATTTCCTTTCGCATCCACCGCAGTTTCAACCAGTGTAAGTCGCTGGTTGGAACCGGCACTTACACCTCTCAATACAAGGAGGTGTGTGATGCAGAAAGGGAATCTCTGCCACCGAAAACAGTTCATCAAAACATTTAACGCCATTGCCAATCACCGGCACCGCTATGAGGTGTTTCGTGATTTTATCACGATGGCAGCGATATCCTTGCACAATGCAATCAACAAGGTTGATACATTGGAACAGGAATATTTGCAAATTGTTGGACGCTATGAGCGCGAGGACGTGAATAATTTTTGTGAGCTTCTCGCTCATGTCGTTGAAATGCTGGAACCGGAACCACGTGATGTGTTGGGCGGTTTGTATATGGAGCTGGAGCTTGGCAACGACAATACCGGCCAGTTTTTCACTCCTCCTGATGTTTCGCTGATGATGGCGCAGATGACCTATGGTGTTCAACTCAAGAATATGGAACGCCCCTACATCACTCTGTCTGAACCCGCCAGTGGTGCAGGTGGTATGGTGCTGGCCTTTGCCAAGGTGATGATGAGCCACGGCCACAATCCCGCTCACAAGCTTTGGGTGCAGTGCATTGATGTAGATCGTCTGGCCGCGCTCATGTGCTATATCCAGCTTACCTTGTGGCATATTCCGGCAGAAGTCGTTGTTGGCAATACCCTGTCCATGGAAATCCGTGAGGTGTTCTATACTCCCGCTCATTATCTGGGTGGCTGGACACAGCGTTTGAAAGTTCGTGAATTATCCGAATTGCTGAACCAGCCGCCAAAAGCTGACAAGCTGGAACCTGAACCGAAAAAAGGGAAAGAAATTCCCAAGGGCGATGGTTTCCAGTTTGATTTTGGTTTTTGAGCAACCCAAAAACTCCCCTGTAATAAGGGGAGTTTTATGCGTTCAAATGTGTAGAGCATGAAATGCTTTGCCAATTTCAACTCTTGATTAATCCTGAATTTTCCCATATTTTCTCATAAAAAGTCAGTGGCAGTGAGCGGATCATGAACAACGATATTATGACACTCAAGGAAGTCGCGGAATATTTGAGGCTGACCGAGAAAACGGCTTATCGGCTGGCGGCTGAAGGTAAGCTTCCGGGGTTCAAGGTCGGCGGTGCATGGCGGTTTAAGAAAGGCGATTTGGAAAGCTGGATCAAACGACAAAAGCAGGATGAGGGTAGATAGGTGCCGATTTTACAATGGCTCACACGCGATGAAGATATAGGGGCGGCGCAAAGCGTCCCTTACCGGCTGTTGGAGGAAGTGCCGGACTTGTCCTGTGGCGACAAGGCAAGCGGTAATATCCTCATTCAGGGGGATAATCTGGAAGCGCTCAAAGCCCTCTTGCCCTTTTATGCAGGGCAGGTGAAATGCATTTACATTGACCCGCCTTATAATACGAAGTCTGCTAAATTCGAGCATTATGATGATAATTTGGAGCATGCCCAATGGCTTACAATGATGCTCCCCAGACTTGAGATGTTGCGGTCATTGCTTGCAGAAGATGGATCAATATGGGTTTCAATAGACGATAATGAGGCACATTATCTGAAAGTCATAATGGATGAAGTGTTTGGGAGATCAAATTTTATTACCAATGCAATCTGGCAAAAGCTGTATACTGTAAAAAATTCAGCGAAATACTTGTCTGATATGCATGATCATATTCTTTGTTATGCAAAAAATAAAGAAACATGGAGACCAAACTTACTTCCCAGAAAAGAAAGTGCCAAAAATAACTATCAGAATCCAGACAATGATCCGCGTGGTGATTGGACTACCAATGCACTTCAGGCGCGGAATTTTTATAGTCTAGGCACTTATGACGTAGTTTCTCCAACAGGAAAAATAATATCGCCTCCAGCTGGCACTTATTGGCGTATTTCTGAGGAGAGCTTTAAGGAACTCAATGATGATAATAGGATTTGGTGGGGGAAAGATGGCTCAGCGTCTCCCAGAATCAAGAAGTTTCTCGTGGAAGCTAAGCAGGGGGTTGTTCCAGCAACTCTTTGGTTTCATCAGGATGTTGGCACTAACGCAGAAGCCAAACAAGAAGTCAGAGCGCTAAATCTGAACAAAAGAGATGTTTTTACAACGCCAAAACCTGAGAAGCTCATCAATCATATTTTTACCCTTGCAACAAAGGAGGGAGATTTAGTTTTAGATAGTTTTCTCGGTTCAGGTACAAGCTTAGCAGTAGCTGAGAAAACTTGCCGGCGCTATATTGGCATTGAACTTGGCGAGCACGCTGTTACCCATTGCCAGCCGCGCCTGCAAAAAGTCATTGATGGTGAACAGGGCGGCATATCCAAAGCCGTCAACTGGCAGGGTGGCGGTGGGTTTCGTTTCTATCGCCTTGGCGAGAAAGCGTTTGACGAAACGGGGCGGATTTGCGCCGATATTCGTTTTCCGGTTCTGGCTGCTCATGTCTGGTTTAGTGAAACACGCAACCCGTGGAATGGTTCCGGTGACAGCCCTGCGCTCGGCGTTCATGAGGGCATCGGTTATGCGCTCCTCTATAACGGTATACTTGGTGACAAGCGCGTGGACGGCGGCAATGTTCTGACCTCCCGCACCCTCGGCATTATTCGTGAGGAATTCGCCAAAATTGCCCCTGAATATTCCGGCCAGCTTGTCATCTATGGCGAAAGCGCGCGGCTGGGGGCGGCGCGTCTCAAACATGAGGAGATTACCTTCAAACAAACCCCCTATGATGTGAAAGCGCGGTAGCCCCATGATTTTGAAAGACTATCAAAAAGAAACGCTTAAATGCTTGCAGGATTATATGGAGCTTTGCCGTCTGTCTGGCCCCGTTGTAGCTTATAAGGATATTGTAGAAAGGCCAGAACAAAAGGCACGGCTTGGCAAATATGCGCAAAGCTACAAAGCGCTCAATGGCATGGAGACTATCCCCTATGTCTGTTTGCGTTTGCCTACAGGGGGCGGTAAAACCATTCTTGCAGCAAAATCTATCGCCATTGCCCGCGATGCATGGGTGGAAAAGGATTTCCCGACCGTTCTTTGGCTTGTTCCCACCAATACCATCCGCAAGCAAACCGTTGAGGCATTGAAAAATCCTCGGCACCCTTATCGCCAGCAAATGGATGAAGCCTTTGGCGGGCGAGTGCGGGTTTTTGATATAGGAGATTTTACGCAAATCAGGCCACAGGATATTCGGGATAATCTCACTGTTGTTGTCGGCACTATCCAGACGCTGAAAGTCGCCAATACCGAAGGTCGTAAAGTCTATGCCCATAATGAGCATATGGAGCCGCATTTTACCAATCTTAGTGTGAATACAAGCAATCTTGAGACCATCAACGGCACCAATAAGATCAAATTCTCTTTCGCCAATCTATTGCATCTGGTTCATCCGATCATGATTGTTGATGAGGCGCATAATGCTGTAACCGGCTTGTCGCGGGAAATGCAACAGCGGGTTGCCCCTGCCTGCATCCTTGAGTTTACCGCTACCCCACGCATGAACAGCAACATTCTTCATTCTGTCACGGCACAGGAGCTGAAAGATGAAGAAATGATCAAACTGCCCATCGTGCTGGCAGAGCATCCAAACTGGCAGTCTGCCGTAGATGGAGCGGTGCAGCGACGGCAGGAACTGGCGAATGTCGCTGAAAAGGAGAAACGGTACATTCGCCCCATCGTTCTGTTTCAGGCACAAAAAAAGAACGAAGAAGTTACCGTTGAGGTGCTCAAAAAATATCTTGTTGAAACAAGCGGCATTGATGAGGGCAAAATTGCCATAGCCACCGGCGAACAACGTGAACTCGACGGTATTAACTTGTTTGATCCCCAGTGTCCTATTGAATATGTGATCACCATTGAAGCGCTGAAAGAAGGCTGGGACTGTTCCTTTGCCTATGTATTCTGCTCGGTTGCCCGTATTCAGAGTGCAACGGCAGTCGAGCAGCTTTTGGGGCGGGTATTACGCATGCCATTCGCAGAAAAGCGAAGCGAACAGGCGCTCAATCGTTCTTACGCTCATGTTTCAGAACCAAGCTTTTCCGAAGCTGCCAATGCGCTGCGTGACAAGCTGGTTGCCATGGGTTTTGATGAAGAGGAAGCTGCACTCAATATCGAACAGGAATTACGGGATACATCCGAGCTTCCCTTGTTTGGTGGCCAGGCGGGTAGCGGGAGTAAGCCAAAGCCAACAATCACGGAAACCTTTGATGAAAAGTTTGATCTTCCCACACTTTCAGAAGAAGACAGCCAAGCGGTGACGCTTGTCGCTACAGAAAAAGGAAAAATTGAACTCACCATCACCGGCTATGTTTCCGATGAAACCCTTTCTGCTATTGAAAACTCACTTCCAACACGTCAACAGCAAGGTTTTCGTGAACGGGTAGCGACTTTCAGGCATCAAGTCACCGAAGAGCTTTCACCCGCCGCAAGACGGGTGTGTTTTTCTGTTCCGCGCTTGATTACGGAAATTCAGGGTGAGTTGGAATTCGCCGATCCTGAAGTTTTTGATGAGTTTCATGACTGGTCACTGCTTGATTATCCGGCAAAGCTGGGCGAATCCTCTTTCCGGATCAGGGATGAAGCCCATACCTTTGAAATTGACCTTGATGGTAGAAAACTTGAAATTTCCTATGCTTCGCAAGATGAACAGCTCTCACTCGATATTGATGTTGAGGGGTGGAATGAGAACAATCTTGCCTTGGCCTTGGATAAATTGATTGCCGATCCAAGATTTAGTCAATCGGAAAGGCTTAAATGGTGTTTGGCGCACGTTCATTATCTGGTGGAGACGCGCAAAATAACACTCAGTGCTTTGTGGCGCGCCAAGTTCATCCTTGCGCGGAAACTTACAGAGTTGATCCGAGAAATGAGGAGGCAAGAGGCGCACAAAGCCTATCAAAAGAACCTTTTTGCGCCGGAAGCAAAGCCCGATATTTCCTTTGATCATCCATTTGAATTCAAGGATGGAATGTATGAAGGACAAAAACCCTATCGTGGGCGCTTCAAGTTCAAAAAGCACTTTCTTGAAGTGGTGCCGGAAATTGACGGTGGAGACGGCGGTGAGGAATTCCAGTGTGCTATGGCACTTGAAAGTCTACCAGAGGTGAAACACTGGCTTCGCAATATCGCCAAGCATCCAGCATCGTTCCGATTACCGCTAGCACAAGGATGGACATATCCAGATTTTATTGCAGAGCTGAACGATGGGCGTTTTCTGGTCGTCGAGTATAAAGGTGCACATCTTCTAAATGATACGGAAACCCGCGAAAAACGTCTCATCGGTGAACTATGGGAAAAACATATGATGGGTAAAGGCTTATACATCATGGCCGTCAAGGAGGATCAGGGAAAGAATGTACGAGCGCAACTGATTGATAAGGTTGAGCAAGATGTTCGATAAATGCCAATACCAACTTTTATCACCGGATGCTGCTGGTGAGGGCAAAGATCTGATCAATGACAAAAGTGCACTGGACGGTGTGCGTCGTATTCAGGCTTTGTTGTCTGACTGGTTGCGTATGGAGAATGTTGTTGTACTCACTGCTGCGGGATGTTCCGTAGCCTCTGGTGGCAGGCTAATGGCTGGGCTACCAGAAAACAATCTGGAATGCTTGGTTCTTGATGCTGTTGAGAAGTGTAACCTTTCTGAAAATTCTCAAACAATTATCGGGTGGAAAAAATCTAATGGTTTTGGGTCGGGAAATTTTGAAGAATGGTTGAGTTATGTTTTTAACGCTTCGAATATAGCAAAATCAGCATCATCGCCAATAGATTCTGTTTTATGGAAGAAAGATGATTTTCTGGGAGAGGATGAAACCGTTTCGCTATCTAAAGATGACGAAACGCAATTACAAAATTTCATTGAAAAGGCTATTTTTTCTGAATGCGCTCTCATGCTTGATTCACGAGAAATCACTTCAGAAAAACAAGATCAATCTTCTGGACACCTATCGTTTCTTGCCAAGCTTATCGCTAGGGACAGTAATTTAGGGCGCACCCACTTATTCACACTAAATTACGATACACTTTTTGAACAGGCGCTTGAAGAGCTTGGTATCCAGTATTTTGATGGTTTCACAGGTAGGGCATCCGCTCGTTTTGACCCCTCCGTCTACGGCTTGGATATCTATTATCCCGGAGACGTAGCTGAGGGTCGTGTGCGTCGTTTTGATAAATTCTTGCAATACTACAAACTTCATGGGTCAATTCATTGGTTTACGGACGATCAGGGAATTTGCCGCGCACAGCATAGAGATTTAAGTTTTGCTAGCGAATACCGAAACTTAGAGCCCTCTAAAAAAGCTGAAATGCTTCAATCCGATGAGTTACAGAAGATAGGTTCTTTTGGAATATTGCCGACGTCACAGAAATTCTCACAATCTCTTGATATGCCTTATGCGCATCTTTTTCGGCTATTTCATGCAAGACTAAATCAACCACAAACCTTTTTTCTCGTGCTTGGTTACGGGTTTGGTGACGAACACGTCAATCGCATTATTGAAACGGCTTTGATGAATCCGTCGTTGATTATGCTGGTTGTTGAACCAAACCCCCATAGTGAAATTGTCAAGAGATTAAAACGATATCAGAATCTTGGGCAACGCGCCTTTGTCCTTACTGAACGGTTAGAGAACGATGCCGCATGCAGTTATCAAACAGCGACTTTCGCAGATTTTGCACAAAACATTATGCCCGATATTAAGTGGCTTGATGATTTTAAAAGATTGCGAAAATTTGAGAACGACATTCGCAAACTCGCTCCTGATCCCGATATCAATACACTTAATATTCCAGAAGCTGATGATATCGGAGCCAACAACTCTGATGACGATGAGGTACCATTCTAATGGAGAAGCCGCGAGTCATTGGCCATGTTGTGTCTGTCAACGGGTTTCGGATAAAAGTTGAGCTTTCACCAGAAGCAAAGTCATCGTCTCGCGCAACACCTGATGGCGTTCAACGTGCTGTGGCTATTAATTCATTTCTGACATTTGATCTTGGTGCAGGTAGCTTTGCAATTGGTATATTAAGCGACCTTGAAGCGCGAGAAGCTTTCGATCCCATGAGAGATGAAGAATTATCTTTGGAACTTACAAAACCAAGAAGAATTGCTTCTGTTCAGCTCCTTGGTACGATCAGGCAGGAAAGAAACAATCGCTGGCAGTTTGATACAGGGATCACGGTTTTACCGACGCTTGACACACCTTCTGAAGTGGCAAACCCAGACGTATTGAAGGGGATTTTTGGCAATCCTCCAAAACGGAACAAACCTGATGATTTCTATGATGAAAGGTACGACTACCCACTTGAAATTGGGCATCTTACAGGGGATGAAAATACCAGAATCAAAGCATCCTTCAACGACCTGTTTTCTAGACCCTTAGCCGTCGTGGGAAATACCGGATCAGGAAAGTCCTACACGGTTGCAAGCTTACTAAGAAGCGTATTGGAAAAAGATGAATTTGAGAATATCAAAACAGATTCTCATATATTCATTCTGGATATAAATGGTGAATATGCGAATGCTTTTTTAGAGGGAGACAAAGCAAAACACGAACGTGAACCCAATAAAGTCTATCTAAATGGGGAGGAGTTTTGTCTTCCTGCGTGGCTTATGAATGGCGAAGAAATTTGTAACTGGTTGCAGGCTTCCGAGGCAACGCAAGAGCCTGTATTAAAGGACTGGTGGGCTATTGCTAAATCATCTGCAATAGGAGTTGGTGACTATGATCCACTACAGGTCGCAATCGGTAAACTAGATTCAGCAATTGCTTGGCTTGATGATTCAAAACAGCCTGCGGATGGTTCGTTTGATGTTTTTATCGAGCACGCGAAGCAGTATGCTCCTGAAATCCCTGATTGGAATGACTTTCATGATGTGCCGATTTGGAACCCAAATTCATCGGATCAATGGAGGAAAATATCAAATGACAAAGCTGTTAGAGATAAGTTGGGGCAAATAAGACAGAAATTACTAACAGCCATTTCAAATCGTCAGAATGAGGGGGTGAGCTTTGCAAAATCTGCGGATTCACCTAGATTTGTAGCATTACATGAATTCCGCGATCCTAATTTAGTTGATAGATCAACCGATATTGAAAACAACAAAAGAATAGATCAATACCTCTTAACATTAAAACTAAGAATGCGGACGCGTCTTGATGACCGCCGTTGGCAATCATTTTTTTGTTATGAGGATCAAGATATTAATTCATTTGAAAAATGGCTTAAGCGTTTGGGAGTAGGTCAAAATATCCAATCACGCGTTGTCGTATTTGATCTTTCAATGCTAGCATCAGAGGTGCTGCCATTCGCTTGTGCTTTGTTAGGCCGATTATTGCTCGAAGCTCGTGAGATGCTTAGCCCAAATGCCCGAAGCCAATATCCTTGGCTCTTGGTGCTTGAAGAGGCTCACAACTATGTTCGGCCATCTCGTGCAGTTGAGGAACGCAGTCAAAGCCTTTCCCGAAAAGCCTTTGAACGTGTAGCAAAAGAAGGGCGCAAATTTGGACTTTCACTCATTGTGGCAAGCCAGCGGCCTAGCGAGATTAGCCCAACAATTATCAGCCAATGTGCCAATTTTTTCTCTCATCGCCTTCAAAACCCAGATGATATTGATCACTTTAGAAGGATTATCCCTAGACAGGCACAAAGATTGTTAGATCAGGTAACAGTCTTGTCTTCAGGTGAAGCCATTGTTTTTGGAAGTGCTGTGCATGTTCCTTCACGTGTACAGATAAATCTACCGGCAAGAAATCCTTCAAGCGTCACTGCTGCGCCTTTTGTAGATTGGACAACGCAAAACATTTTTCCCTTGAATGAAGTTTTGAAAAACTGGGGGCTTAAGGATAATGATAGCCAAAATGACTCTCTTGACACAAATAATAATGACTCTGACGAGGGCGAAATACCGTTTTAGGATGAAATTTTTTCCACAGGTGCTATATTGCGCCCAAAGAGGAATTCTGCATCGAATTCAACAAATATAGCAACGAAGGATAGGTGCTATATTTGGTGCTATTTTTCATTCACTTATTTTAGATAATATAGATAAAACAAAGCCTTGTTATAATAATTCAAATCCTGCCCCCGCAACCAAATACAAAAAACCCGCTATCTCATAAAGATGGCGGGTTTTTATTTGAAAGACCGTCCAAATAGCAACAATGAAAGGTTGAGCACCGGAGTGAAAAAGTGCATCAAAGTGGCACTATAGAAGGGTGGAGCTATGGAATTCGAACTTCACGGATCCGCAGCGCCTATGTACGCTGTACTAGCAACAATTCTTTGATCGTAATCTTCTATCTCCGAGTTGAGGTGGAACAGCGGGTTCAACCCAAAGACAATTGCGAATTTGAATTAAAGAGACAGTGTGACCGATACACCAATGTGACTGAACGATCCACGTTCAACTATACTCCACAAAGAAGAAGGTGCCTTAGCGAATGCTTATCGCTGCATACTTCTGTTGTGACTAGATAGCAGATCTTACGCAATGTAAGCGAGTACCCCGCACCTAACGCGCACGTCTTTGATTCGCCTCTTGCAGAGTTACGGCAATCAGTCGAATGCCAGATGTCGAAGGAACGAAGCCAAAGAAGTAGTTCAATGCCTAACCGGTCTGGTACTTCGACATCGAAAATGCCGAGGTCTGGACACACTAGGGAATTTCTGCATTCTGGTTTCCATATGTGGGACGAGCATATACGCGTTCGACGAGTTGCATCAACGCGACACGGGGTTCACCGCAGTGGTATTTTGCTGCCGTCTGATTTACTCGATTCCGTACAAAGCCCATACGGTGTTGACCGCCGATATGACGCGCTTGGCGGACCCAAAGGGCAGTATGAGGACCACAACCGAGTCCTGTGAACTGTCGTAGCCGAATAGCCCTTTCCGGTACCACGTCTTCGCGTTGGCATTCGCCCAGAGCAACATCGAACACCGCCTAGCAAACCAAAGCCATCGAAGGACCAACGGTCAAGGTCGAACGTATGAACCGCACGAACAAAAACGCTACCGTACGGCGGTATCGTTACAAACCTACGACGGGTTCCGAGACCACGTTGCGACGTTTCTCAATGCCTACAATTTTACAAAGCAAATGAAATTGCTTCGGGGCCTCATTTCGTCCTAGTTAATTGGGCAAAAGTGTTGTTCATCCCGGGACCGAACATTCAGTCCATTTGTGCGAGCGTGTGTTGTAGTCCGTTGTCGATATGGTGCTTGAGGACTTTGGTTGCTTTTTTTGCGTCCCGTTCAAGTGCGGCTTCAAATATGGCGCGGTGTTCATTGACTGCTTCTTCGCCCCGTTCTGTCAGAACCAACATCTGGTATCTAAGGTACTTGTCGTAGAGAATGGCATGAAGCGCTAGCAGGTTGGCTGAACCGCAGGCCTGGATAGTCGCGAGATGAAACTCCCAGTCAAAGCGTTTCCATTCTTCGCGACTGGAGGTGTCGCCGGCCAACATGCGCTTTTCCATCAGGTGAAGTTTGTGGTGGGCCGCGACCAAATTTCCTTCCCATTCGGTATCGCCATTTGGAATTGAAAGTGAAAGCGCGTGGCACTCCAACAAGATGCGCAAGTTTGCAACTTCGATCAGGTCTTCCTTCGAAACTGCTGTTACAAAAAAACCACGCTGTTCTTCGGCGGCTACGAAACCTTCACTGGATAATCGGCTAAGGGTCTCACGCAAGGTTGACATGCTGGCTTCATACCGTTCGCGCAAACGATCCAGTTTCAGTTTAGAGCCCGGCGCCAATTCACCAAAAATGATGTCTCGCTTGATGCGTTGGTAGGTCGTGGACCCGACCGTGTTTGGTGATTTTGTCATGCGCCGACCATCTGAAATTCTGTCTTCTGACCTGTTTCTAAATGCTCTGTCATCGCGGCACAAGATTCAGAGAGAAACTGTTGAATTAAAAAACATCAGATAATATTGAAAACATCATTTACTTAGTTTACGCATCAGAGACTGCTGCAAAAACGCGCAAACTTGGAATGTTGAAATGTCAGAAAAGACCCGCCTCGCTGTTGCCGGATACGGACTGGTCGGCAAGCGCCATGTTGAAACGCTTTTGAGAACTCCTGAAACAGAGTTGGCAGCGATTGTGGAGCCAAATGAAGGTACTCGAGTTCAGGCGCAAAAACTTGGTGTTGCTTGTTACGAAAGCCTGTCTCAATTGTTCGAGGCAGGTATTCCCGACGGAGTAATCCTTGCAACGCCGACCCCTCTCCATGTTGAGCAGGGGCTTGAGTGCATAGAAAACCGGTGCCCGCTGCTCGTTGAAAAACCTATCGCAGTGACCTCAGCGGAGGCTCGACATCTGGTCGATGCGGCTGATCGAGCAGGAGTACCAATGCTCATTGGACATCATCGTCGGCACAATCCAATCATTCGCTCTGTCAAGGCAGCACTAGATGCCGGAAGCATTGGAGATATTCGTGCGGTTCAAGCAACCTGTTGGTTCTACAAGCCGGACAGTTATTTTGAAGCAGCCCCCTGGCGTAAGCGCAAAGGAGCGGGGCCGGTTTCAGTCAATTTGGTACATGATGTTGACCTGCTTCGGCATTTCTGCGGCGACGTTATACGAGTGAGGGCAGTATCGACACCTTCAGTCCGTGAATTTGAAAATGAGGATTTATCAGCGGCTATCTTGGAGTTCGCTTCCGGTGCCGTCGCCACGTTGACCGTATCGGATTCAATAGCTTCGCCTTGGAGCTGGGAACTGACAGCGCGAGAGAATCCCGCTTATCCCGCTACCAATCAAAGTTGTTATCTGATTGGTGGCTCCAAAGGGTCGCTCTCTATTCCAGATTTGCGGATCTGGCATCACCTGCAAGACCCTGATTGGTGGAGTCCGATTTCCGCAATGACTCTCCTTGCCGATGCCCAAGACCCCCTTGTCTCACAGGTGTTGCATTTTAGCGAAGTCATCAAGGGGCAGACGAAGTGTCTGGTGCCCGGCGAAGAAGGACTTCGGTCATTGCAGGTCATTGAAGCAATCGAAAAAGCATCAAATAGCCTCCTCCCGGTTGAAATCGAGAATTTTCAGGTTCTCTCACCAAATGAAGCGCAGCAAGAAATCGTCGCAATCGGATAATCGAGTTATTCAAAAATATCAGATATTTTTAAAAAAATATTGCAAATATTAAAAAATCAACTAAGCGTAAGAGCAGCTGTTCCCTACGGAACGCTTTTTGGGAGGAACTGAAATGCCATTGAAAATCTCGCGCCGCACTGTCGTCGCAACGTTGACGGCTCTGGGTCTTGCCGCTGGTGCGGCGGTACCATCTTTTGCTGCAGATAAGGTCAAACTGCGTTTGGCAACTTCGGGCTCTGAAACAGACCAGCGCTCTGTCGCAATGGCAGAAGTCTTTGCTCCAATGGTTGCTGACTTCGCCACCTATGAGCCAAGCTACAACGGCACCATCTTCGCGCAAGGCACCGAACTGGACGCGATCTCTCGCGGTAATCTGGAAATGTCGATCACTTCAGCGCAGGAACTGGCACAGTTCTTCCCGGAGTTTTCCATCTTCACTGCCGGTTATGTTCACCAGGATGCAGCCCATCAGGTCGCCGTCTTCAATGATCCGCTGATGGATGCGTTCAAGGCCAAGGCTGAAGACGAGCTCGGCGTCAAGTTACTGTCTGTTATGTATCTGGGTCGCCGTCAGGTGAACCTTCGCCAGTCGAAGGACGAGCTGACCGTCAAGACCCCGTCTGATCTGGCCGGTGTGAACCTGCGCATGCCAGGTACCGATGCATGGCAGTTCCTCGGCAAGGCGCTCGGTGCAGCCCCCACTCCGATGGCGTTTGCCGAAGTCTATACAGCTTTGTCGACCGGTGCGGTTGATGGTCAAGACAACCCACTGCCGACCGTTGTTGATGCCAAGTTTTACGAAGTGACAGGCCAGATCGTCTTGACCTCTCACCTCGTAGATCTGAACTATATCGCGATTTCAAAATCCGTTTGGGACGAGCTGTCCGCTGAACAGCAAGCAAAGCTTCAGGAAGCAGCTGATGCAGCGGCAGAATCTGCCCGTCAGAAGCAGCTGGAAAAAGAAGCGAGCCTTGTAGCGTTCCTGGAAGATCAAGGCATGGCAGTCTATGAGCCGGATCTCGCTGCATTCCGTGATCAAGTTCAAGGCATGTATCTGGAAAGTGAATTTGCTGCCAGCTGGCCTGAAGGCGTTCTGGAGCAAATCAACGCTCTGGGTAGCAAATAAGAGCGGTCCATTGCTACGGGAGGAATGCGATGAAATCCGTTCTTAGATTATTCACCCGTGGTGCAGAATTCATCGCCGCTGCTATGTTGGCGGCGATGTTCCTGACCTTTTTGGTTCAGATCTTCTCGCGCTACGTTCTTCTAACACCCTTTGGCTGGACGCTAGAACTTTGTCTCATCCTTTGGGTCTGGATTGTCTTTTTCGGTTGTGCCTTCGTGGTCAAGGAGAAGGACCACGTTACCTTTGATATCTTCTATCTTGCTGCGCCGACCAAGATCCGAAAGGTTTTGGCTTTGGTTTCTGCTGCAGCCATCGTCATCGGAATGGCATGGTCGTTTCTACCGACATGGGACTACATTGACTGGATGAAGATCCGGAAGACCACGACAGTGATTGACCCCTTTTCCGGCAAGAAGATCCCAATGAGGACCATCTTCTCAATCTACGCGATTTTCATGCTGGCAGTGATCGTTCGCTATTCATGGCGGTTTGTTGATGTTCTGCGCAAAGGCCCGCCGGACGATGACCACGCAATTCCGGGGCATGAACCCGAACCACCGCATCTGAGACATGGGGAGGACGTGGTATGAGCATGGAACTCGCTCTTTGCCTGATCACCCTTTTTGGGTTGGCGGGTATCGGAACGCCGATCGGGTATTCCATCATTCTGGCGTCGGTCGTCTATCTTGGCATGGCGGGTCTTGATGTAGCGCTAGCGGGCGAAAAGATCTTGCAGGGCCTCTACAAGAGCTTTGTTCTCTTGGCTGTGCCGCTCTTTATTGTCGCTGCTAACATCATGAATGCTGGCACCATTTCCGACCGCCTCCTATACTTCTGTGTCGCTTTGGTAGGTCGGTTCCGTGGTGGCCTTGGCCACGTGAATGTGGTCGCATCCTTGATTTTCTCGGGCATGTCGGGATCGGCTGTCGCCGATGCTGCTGGCCTTGGCAAGATCATAATCGGCATGATGACAAAGGAAGATCGCTACAGCCGTGGCTATGCAGCAGCGATCACTGCTGCGACGGCAACGATTGGTCCGATCATTCCACCTTCCATTCCAATGGTGCTCTACGCGCTGGTGTCAAACAGCTCAATTGGCGCTTTATTCCTGGCCGGTATCTTGCCTGGACTGGTGATGGGGGCGGTGATCATGGCGATGAACACCTACATTTCGACCAAACGCGGCTTTGCCATGGAAGAGCCGGTGCCGCTTAAAGAGATGCCCAAAATCACTACCAATGCCTTCCCGGCACTGCTGATGCCGGTCATCTTGCTCTACGGCATCTATGGTGGCGTGACGACGCCTACAGAAGCCGCGGCTGTCGCTGCATTCTACGCCTTGTTGCTCGCAGCGGTGTTCTATCGGGCTCTCTCGATCAAGTCGCTTTATAGCATCCTGGTTGAAAGTGCGCGCTCGTCGGCCGCTGTCGGTGTGGTGATTGGCGGTGCCTTGATCCTGAACTTTGTTGTCATCTCGGAAAATATTCCGGGCTTGATGTCGGAATATTTGAGTGGCTTGGACGTTCATCCAATCGTCTTCCTGCTGGCGGTCAACCTTTTGGTTCTGCTGCTTGGGTGCGTTCTGGATGCGACGACTATCATCCTCGTGATCGTACCGTTGTTCATTCCGACCTGTAAGGCGCTTGGAATTGATCTGGTTCACTTTGGCGTCTTGGTCGTTGTGAACTCCATGATCGGTTTGATCACTCCGCCCTATGGTATCTTGTTGTTTGTAATCAACGCGGTCACGGGTATTCCACTCAAAGAGATCATCTCAGAGATCTGGTCCTTCCTAGCAGTACTGATTGCAGCGCTGTTGTTGCTGATCATGGCGCCTGACCTTGTGCTCTGGCTTCCACGCTTGTTTGGATATCAGGGCTGATGAGACTGACCGTAGCCACGACTTCGGTTCCAGGAGATTTACCGGAAAAACTGTCTGCCATTGCTGCGGCCGGTTTTTCCGGGGTCGAACTCTATGAACCCGATCTGACGGGCTATGGTGGGGCACCAGAAGATATCAAAGTAATGGCCGACAATTTTGGTCTGAGCATCGATGTCTTCCAGCCGTTTCACGATTTCGAAGGGCTTCCAGGAGCCCTTCGAGACCAGGCTTTTGAGCGTCTTAGTCACAAGCTTAATCTCATGACGGCTCTTGGCGCCAAGATGTTATTGGTCGGGTCGACCGGACACCCGGACGCGCAAGACGACCTTGCTTCTCATGTCGAGGATCTGAAACAGCTGGCCCAGCACGCTCAATCGCATGGCTTGAAGGTGGCTTTGATTGCCTTGCCATGGGCGAAACTGATCCAAACAGATCAGCAGGCGCTCGAAGTTGTCAACGCAGTCGACGAAGACAATTTTGGGCTGGCACTAAACAGTTTCTTTTCACTGGCCGACGGATCCATGCCGTCACGATTGCGGGATGTGCAGGGAAAGAAGCTTTTCCACGTTCAAATGTCTGATGCACCAGCATTTGACTTTGATATTCGCAAGCTGAAGCGGGAGTTCGGCATGCTGCCTGGGCAGGGCGGCCTGAAACTTGCGGGTTTTGTACGTGTACTTGCTAAGTCGGGTTATGAAGGTCCTTGGTCTATCGCTCGTGTCAGTACAACAACGCTGGCAGGCACTGAAAGCTTCGCCCGGGATGCCTATCGGTCTCTGGTCAATCTGCTGGACGACGTTTCCAGAACCGAACCAACTCTGGATGCGCCAATTGGAGATCTTCCGAAACGCGTACATGCCACGGGTATCGAATTCATTGAATTCGCAGCAGACGCAATCACGGGTGCAGAGCTCAAGACAATGCTTAGTTCCATGTGCTTTCGCATGGAAAGGCGCCATATTTCAAAGAATGTCGAGCTGTGGCGTCAAGGCGCTGTCAACATTGTGGTCAATATGGAAACCGAAGGGTTTTCGGCTGAGACCTTCCGGGAACATGGGCCATCTGTCTGCGACATGGGGCTGCGGGTGGCAGATGCTGCAAAGACGGTTGCTCGGGCAAAGGCTCTCGGGGCACCGGTGTTTTCGCAGCCCGTTGGAACCGGCGAGCTTGACATCCCAGCCATAAAAGGGGTGGGCGGAAATGTCGTCCACTTCATAGATGAAAGGTCAGATCTGCATCGTGTTTGGGATATCGAATTTGATGCTGTTCCAAATGCTGAGGCAATCCAACCTGCTGGGTTGAGGCGCATCGACCATGTTGCGCAGACCATGCGCTACCAGGAAATGCAGAGCTGGCTGACCTACTACACGTCCACTTTTGAAATGGACAAAAGCCCGATTGTCGATGTCGCCGATCCCCTCGGAATTGTTCTCAGCCAAGCGATCTCAACTCCGGAAGGGGAAGTTCGGCTTAACCTGAATGGGGCGGGGCAACGCAGAACCTTTGCCGGGGCTTTCCTTGCGGACAGGTTCGGGGCGGGCGTTCAACATATCGCTTTTTCGAGTGACGACATTTTTGAAACGTCCGAGCACCTTGAAAAGGCTGGGTTTGAGAGGTTGTCGATGCCCGACAACTACTACGCTGACCTTAAAGCGTGGTTCGGTCTTGAAGATGAGCTGGTCAACAAGCTTCAGGCTGGTCACATCCTCTATGACCGTGATGGTCAATCGGAATATTTGCAAATCTATAGCGCGCCGATATTCGACGGCTTCTTCTTTGAAATTGTTGAGCGGCGACGTGGATACCAAGGTTATGGAGCCCGCAATGCACCAATCCGCCTTGCATCTCAAATGCGCTATCAAAAACAACAAGGCTCAATGCAATGAGTGAAACGAAGGACGCACAGGCTGTTCGCCAATGGTGGCGAACGTCGATTATCAACATGTCGCCCGGCAAGATCGCCTTTCGCGGAACGCCGATTGAAGAGCTGATTGGAAATGTCAGCCTCGGGCAAATGATCTGGTTGATGGTCGTTGGGGGAGAACCCAGCGAGGAACAGGCAGCACTGTTGGAGTGTGCGTTGGTCGCCGGAGTTGATCATGGCCCGCAAGCCCCATCAATTGCAGCTGCTCGCATGTCAGCCACGTGCGGTGTTGGACTCAACAATGTTATGGCGACCGGCGTGAACATGCTCGGCGATATTCACGGTGGAGCCGGAGAACAATGCGCTGAACTCTACTATGATATCGCGCGCCTGATAGATGATGGCGCGCCATTGGATGAAGCTGTGCGGGAAGGACTGGCGGCTTGGCGAGACGTTCATGGCAAAATCGTTTCCGGTTTCGGGCACCGCTTCCATAGGCCGGTCGATCCACGCGCGCCGCGTCTGATGGAAATTGTTCGTGAAGCTGCCAAAAATGGAACAGTTTCTGGCCGTTTTGCGCGAATTGGCGAAGCGGTTCAGGCGGCTATCGGCAGAGAGCGCAAAGTACCCATCGCGATGAATATTGACGGCGCAACAGCTGTGATCTTCTGCGAACTTGGTTTTCCAGCTCCACTGTCACGGGGTCTTTTCTGTCTGTCTCGATCCATTGGAATCCTGGCTCACGGTTGGGAACAGATCGAGCAGGGCGGCCGCAACAAGGGCCCGATGCCGCCCGCCTATTTGCCGAAATATGAACCTGTGTAATATCTCCTTATCTGACGTAGGGAGAACTTGGAGTATCGTTGGATGGAAGTGTTTCGCATTGGCTTGGTTGGATGCGGGCGGATCAGCGACATCTATCTTAAAAACTGCAAACAGTTTGAAGATCTTGATGTTGTTGCGTGCGCAAGTTTGAACTTGGAAGAAAGTCGAGCCAAGGCAGCGCAATGGGGCATTCCCAAAGCCTGTACACCCGACGAAATTTACGCCGATCCCGAAATTGACTGTGTCTTGAACCTGACAATACCCGCCGCACATGCCAAGGTCAGCCGGAACGCGTTGAACGCCGGTATGCACGTTTACTCCGAAAAGCCATTCGTCACAGACTTGGCAGAGGGGCGTGAAATCCTCGATCTGGCCGCGCAAAAGGGGCTCCTTGTCGGCAACGCGCCTGATACGTTTCTCGGCGGCCGGTGGCAAACCGTCCGAAAGCTGATTGATGACGGAGTAATTGGCGCGCCAACCGGTGTGTCAGCCTTTGTTCCGACTCGGGGAACGGAACGCCATAATCCCAATCCAGACTTCTATTACCAGTTGGGTGGCGGCCCACTTCTTGATCTGGGTCCCTATTACTTGACTGCGATGGTGTTTTTTCTGGGCTCTATTTCCCGAGTGGCAGGCCTATCGCGGCGAACTTTTGATCAACGGATGATCGAAAACGGCCCGCGCGAAGGTTTCATGATGCCGGTGGAAGTCGACACCCATTGTTTGAGCCTGATTGAGTTCGAAAGTGGTGTGATCGGCCAGATGATGATGAGTTTCGATGTCTGGGACAGCGAAACACCTCGCTTCGAAATCTATGGTGAAAACGGAACTATCTGCGTTCCGGACCCGGACCCAGTGCATGGCGCGAATATCTTTCAAGGCGACATTTGGGTTCGGACCCGTGACACCGCACGTTGGACGCACCAGCCGCGCCCAACCGGCCGTGAGAATTGGCAAGTCGCCGAGAACACGCACGATTACAATTATGATGCGCGTGGTCTTGGCCTTTTGGACCTTGCTCATGCTGCCTGGGCGAAGCGTGCTCCGCGAGCCTCCGGTGAGATGGCTTATCATGTCTATGAAGTCATGGACGCCATGTTGAAATCACCCGAGGCCGGGCGCTTCGTTGATATTGCAAGCCGGTGTGTGTGCCCTGAACCTCTTCCGGAAAATTTTCCAACCAGCGAAGCCTGATCCATGTCCATCCAAACTCTGGAATTTGCAGAGCCGTTTTTTACCGTCCGGCTCATCACTGATGAAACTCACCACTTGGTTCGCGGCAAAACCATCGTCCTGAACCTGTCTGACGACCCAATTCGCATACGGGAACAAAAACTTGCCCATCTTCAGTCGGTTGTTGTCGCAGATGTCGAGTTGGAAGATGTAGCCCATGCTGTCGTGATCGAGCGGTTTGCAGATCACGCCGATGACGACGAGCTCTTTACGAAGGTGAAAGAGATCTGGCCGTCCGCTTTTGAAGTCCGTCAGGAAGAGCGTCTACGCGGTGTAAGCCATTACATGTCTCCGAAAGTGTGGATCGGAAATTTGGGCCTTACCATGTATCACTCGGGTTCCGTTCCCTTGAAAGTCGGTCTTCACCAGGATCATGCTTTTTGCCCCGTCCCTGGTTTTCGGGAAGTGCACACGCAAATCGTTGGATTTGGAGTCATGCAGCAATGCCGCGAGAAGGATGTTTCTACACTCTATCTGGAAGAGCCAATGGCTCCGGGGACCACACATCGTCCCATGTACGACGAACACGGCAACTACCCGTGGCACCAGTTTGAAACAATCACCCCATCCATCTTCATGGCCGTAGAAATGCTGCCTGAGGGCGCAACCCCACCAGCGTGAGGCCTTGTCATGACACAAAAACTATTTGCTTCTGCGATTGATCCGAACGGCCCCTTTCCCAAGTTGACACGTCGTTTGCGGCTTGGGGTCGTTGGAGGAGGCCGAATTTCCGGGATGCAGGCAACAGCTGCCCGAATGACCGATCATTGGGAAGTGGTGGCAGGTGCGTTTTCATCCAAATCAGAAAAAGCAAGGGCGGCTGCGGCTGACTGGTTTGTTGATGAGGAGCGCAGCTATGCGTCGTTTGAGGAGATGGCGAAGGTCGAAGCTGACCGGCCGGACGGTGTTGATGCAGTGATGATCACCACACCCAATCATCTGCATTTCGCAGGGGCCAAGGCTTTCCTTGAGGCAGGTATCGACGTCCTTTGTGACAAACCGCTAACGAATGATGTTGCAGAAGCTGACGGCCTTGTCGAATTGACCCAAAGAACAGGGCAGATTTTCGCGGTCGGCTATGTCATGTCCTGCTTTCCGATGATCCGTCAAGCGCAGGAAATTGTCGCGAACGGAGGGGTTGGCAAAATCAATCAGATCCATGTCGAATTCATGCAGGATTGGATGACACCAGAAGGTGTTGCTGATGCTCCACACGTGAAATGGCGGCTCGATCCAAAAGTTTCAGGGCCTACAAGCTGTGTGGGCGACATTGGAACCCATGCGGCTCACCTTGCCAGCATGGTGTCTGGTCTTGAAATGACGGACCTGCGAGCTGAATTTCATGTCTGCGGCTCGCCCAAGCCGCTCGAAGACACTGCGTTCATGATGACCCGGTTTGTGGGGGATGTTCCAGGGACCTTAATGGCAACTCGGTTGGCTCCCGGAAATCGTGGTGGTTTGCGGCTGCGCATTTTTGGGTCGGAAGGTGGTCTGGAATGGGACCTTGAGAAGTCTGAACAGTTGAAATTCAACAGATTTGGAGAGCCGGATCGTGTCCTCAGTCGGGGTCAGGGACACGGTGTGTCACCTTCGGTAGAGAGGTTAACACGGACTGCGCGCGGGTTTCCGGAAGGCATTATTGAGGCTTGGGCCAACCTCTACACAGAGTTCGCAATCGCAATCGCAGCCCGAAAAGATGGTGTGACGTTGCCGAAGGGATACCTTGGAATGCCTAGCGTAGCTGAGGGTGCTAATGGCGTTCGTTTTATCGATGCAACTGTTCGCTCCAACGTCAGCGGGGAGTGGGTACAGCTCTGATTTGCCTGATAGTTTGCAAGTGAACAGGGCCTTGCGACTGGAAGGCCCTTTTTTGTTGGTAAGAGCCTCAGGCTCCTATTCGGGGGACGTCAATTATCCGAAAACAGAAAAGTTGATGAAATAAAAAATATCTGATATTTTAAAAAAAATAATCTGAAAAAGGCTCTTTGAGCCCTAACGGGAGCTTCTGCCATGCCTGGCAGACTGAACAATAATCAGTCCGAACCTTTGTATTCGTTGTCGCATTTGACCTTGATTGGCGCAACCGCGCCTGAACTAATCTATATCGCCGCACGAGCCGGCTACGACGCGGTAAGCCCGCGTTTCATCAAGATGAATGTTCCGGGAGAGTTCCCGGAATCGCCGATTAATCCGTCGCAGGTGCAGGCAACTAAAACGGCGCTTGCTTCAACCGGCTTGAGGGTTCTCGACATCGAGCTTGCCCGCATTACAGAAGACTGCGATCCGCGAAATTTCGAGCGCGCTCTGGAACTTGGTGGAGAGCTTGGGGCCAGCCGCATGATCATGAGTGCATGGACAAAAGCGCGGGACGACAGGAACTTTATCGTCGATGTCTACGCAGAAACTTGCGACATCGCCGCGCCTTACGGTCTATCTGTTGATCTCGAGTTTCCTAGCTTTTCACGCCTCAGAACGCTGGATGAGGCCCTTGATATCGTCAGGGCGGCGGATCAGCCCAACTCAGGCATTCTGGTGGACACGCTTTATCTCCATCTCAGCCGCGTCGATCTCGGTGAGTTGCTGCATGTGCCGCCGAACCTTCTGCACTTCTTGCATATCTCAGACTGTCTACCCGGCATCGCGGATACACGCGAAGGCATGATCCAGCTAGCTCGTGATGCGCGCCTTTATCCCGGAGAGGGCTGGATCGATTTTGCCGGCATCATCGAGCGCATTCCTCCGGTCGACTACTCCATCGAACTTCCGAACCAGAGCCGCGTGGCCGAACTCGGCTACGAGGAACACGCCAGACGTTGCCTGACCCATGCCAAGAGAGCTTTTGGGCAGGCCCGATCCAAACGCCGCGCCCTTGAACAGGTTGCTGCCTGAAATTCAGATGAAAGAGGAACCCCATGGGGAAAGAACTAACTGACGACGAACGTCAACTCGTCGATGATATGCTGGTACGCGCAAGAGCTGCCATGGCCGAGATTGAGGACTGGAGCCAGTGGAACCTCGATCGGCTCAGCCAAGCAATTGCTTGGTATGCGGGGAACGAGAAGACCTTTACCCGTCTAGCCCAGCAGGGTGTGGATGAAAGCGGCATTGGCGACCGCGACGGGCGCCCAGCAAAGCGTTTCAAGATCCACATGGTGCTGCGCGATGTACTTCGCACCCCATCGACCGGCATTGTCGAGGTCGATGACGCCAAGGGTCTGGTAAAATACGCAAAGCCCGCCGGTGTCATTGCCTCGCTGATCCCGATGACCAACCCGGCCATGACCCCACCTGTGACCGGTGTGTCCTCCGCCAATGCGCGAAACGCCGTCATCTTTTCCCCTCATCCGCGCACGGCTCTGACAACCTACGAGATGGTGGAAGAAATGCGGGCTGCTTGCCGGGTGGTCGGCGCTCCGGAGGACCTGTTCCAGTCGATCCGCAAGCCGTCCATTCCGATGACCAACTATCTCATGTCACACGCCGATTTGACTTTGGCGACTGGTGGCAAGCCGATGGTGAAGGCGGCCTACAGCTCGGGTCGCCCAGCTTATGGCGTTGGCGCAGGTAACTCCTCCATCGTCATCGATGAAACCGCGGACATTGAGATCGCTGCTCATAACTCCCGAATTTCCAAAACCTCTGATTTTGGTTCAGGCTGTTCAGCCGACGGCAACATCATCATTCAGAAGTCCATCTATGACCGCATGGTCAAGGCACTGGAAGCTGAAGGCGGATATCTCTGCAGCTCCGAAGAAAAGGCCCTTCTGGAAAAGGCCATGTGGGACGAGAAGGGCAACCGGACATTCCCGACCATTGCCTGCCGCCCACAACAGACAGCCGAAGTTGCCGGGTTCTCAATTCCGGACGACCGCAAGTTCCTGATGGTTGAAAATCAGGGCCAGATTGGTCCGGAGCACAAATTCTCCAAGGAAAAGCTGACCACCTTGATGGCGCTCTATCACTTCGAGACATTTGATGATGCTCTGGAAACCGTTCGCCAGATTTATGAAACAGGCGGCAAGGGCCATTCTTGCGGCATCTACAGCCACAATGACGAGAACATCGACCGTCTGGCACGTCTCGCACCTGTCAGCCGCATGATGGTTCGCCAGCCGCAATCCAAAGCCAATGCTGGTGCATGGACAAACGGCATGCCGATGACCTCATCGCTCGGCTGCGGCATCTGGGGCGGCAACATCACCAATGAAAACGTCACCATCAAGCACATGATGAATTACACGTGGGTGAGCCGACCCATCCCGGAAGATCGCCCGTCCGAAGAAGAACTGTTTGGTGAGTTCTTTGGCAGGGAGGTTGCATAATGCTGGACAAGACATCGACAGAGCGCACTGTTGCCGAGCATCTCGTCAGCTTTCTGGAGCGCCGGGGCGTAGAGCATGTCTTCGGCCTCTGCGGCCACACGAACATCGCCGTTCTGGCCGCGCTTTCTGAAAGCCCGATTGATTTCGTAACAGTTCGCCACGAGCAGATCGCCAGTCACGCCGCTGATGCATATGCCCGCGTGAAGGGCAAGGCATCCGTGGTTCTGTCACACCTGTCTCCGGGGCTGACCAACTGCGCAACCGGCGTTGCTAATGCAGCATTGGACTGCATCCCGATGGTTGTTATCGCTGGTGATATTCCGACCCACTATTACGGCAAGCATCCGCATCAGGAGGTGAACCTCCACGCCGATGCGGCGCAGTGGGAGATCTATCGTCCGTTCGTGAAGCGCGCCTGGCGCGTTGACCGGGCTGACCTGATGGCAGAAATCCTCGAAAAGGCATTTCATCTGGCCGAAAGCGGGCAGCCGGGACCGGTGCTTGTCAACGTGCCGATGGACATCTTTTCGGAAGTGATCTCCTCAGAGAGCTTTGAGCGTATCCTCGATAACACCCGCTCCCTGGTGAAGCCGTCTCTCGACGATGAAACCGCCCGCGAGATTGTAACAGCGCTGGCTAATGCCAAGGACCCGGTTGCCTATGTTGGCGGTGGTATTCTTCTTGCCAAGGCATCCGAGGAGTTGCGCGAGTTCGTTGATCACATGGGTCTGTCGGTTGCACACAGCCTGATGGGAAAGGGGGCTCTATCCGATGCCCATCCGCTTGTGCTCGGCATGACGGGGTTCTGGGGCACCGAACTGGTCAATCAGAGCTGTCTCAATGCCGACTACATTTTCGCCATCGGTACCCGCTTCAAGGAAGCGGACTGTTCCAGCTGGTATCCGGGCTACACGTTCAACATCCCCGGATCTAAGGTGATCCATATCGATATCGAGCCGTCAGAAATCGGGCGTAACTACCCGACCGAAATCGGAGTGGTCGCTGATGCGAAATCCGCACTCAAGGTTCTGACACGGGTGGCGAAGGAACTGTATCCGAACGGCTTCCAGTGTCCGGACCTCGTAAAGAAGATTTCCGATTTCCGGGCAAGCTTCAAGGCAGGAAATCAGGAGATGGCAACGTCTTCCGCGTTTCCGATGATGCCGGAGCGCATCCTTGCGGATGCCAGAAGTGCGCTGCCGGAGAACGCGATCCTCACGACCGATGTGGGCTGGAACAAGAACGGTGTCGGTCAGCAATTCGATGTTCTGACACCGGGCTCAATCCTGACACCGGGCGGCTTCGCAACCATGGGATTTGGCCCTCCGGGCGCCATTGGTGCCAAATTGGCAGCGCCCGATCAGATCGTCATCAGCCTTGTCGGTGATGGCGGGTTTGGTCAAAATCCGTCCATGCTGGCAACGGCTGTCGAGTTGAACCTCGGTATCGTTTGGCTGGTGATGAACAACAACGCGTTTGGGACTATTGCCGGCCTTCAAAAGGCGCATTATGGCCTAACCTATGGAACGACGTTTCCGGGTACGGCGGCCGAGCCGACGAACGGCCCGAGCTATGCTGACATTGCCAAGGCATATGGTGCGGTCGGTGTTCGCATCAAGAGCGCTGAAGACCTCCTGCCGGCGCTGCAAGTTGCGATCGCCAGCGGCAAGCCGACGGTGTTGGACGTCCCGATGATCAACAACCCGACACCAACCACGGGTCATTGGAACATTCTGGACATCTATTCTCCGGACAAAGACGTTTCGCACGTCTCAACATGACACAATCAACAGAGGCGATGGCACAATGACCATCGCCTCGAAGCATTACAAGTCTCAGCGCAATCAGGCTCCCGCAACCAAATACAAAAACCCGCTATCTCAAAAAGATGGCGGGTTTTTTTGTTTGAAAGACCGTCAAAATAGCAACAATGAAACGAAGAAATTGTCAGCCAGTGATTACAATAATTCGAGTTCAAGGATGATGGCCCGGTTTTAACGTTGCCCGAGAAAGCGGCAACGCTGTTGACCCGCAGCCCTTTAGGGGACACTACTCTCCCTGCGGGGCATAGCTCGCCGGATCTACGATCTCTGGTCGCCCGGTTAGGTAGAGCTTTGCCTGACGAGGGGCGGTTTCCGAGATCACCTTGCCAGCTTTGACCACAGCAAGTCGGGTCGCCTTCAGGCGGATGGCCTCGATACTGTCGCGGGCCTGCAGCAGAACAAAATCCGCCTTGCCGCCCTTTTTCACTCCGTATCCTTCCAGCCCCATGGCTTTTGCCGGATGCGAGGTCACGCACTTGAAACAATAGCGGATGTCATCGCGGCTGGTCATTTGCGCCACATGCAGACCCATGCTCGCGACTTCGAGCATGTCGCCGGAGCCCATTGAGTACCAAGGGTCCATCACGCAATCATGGCCGAAGGCAACGTTGACGCCATAGGATCTGAGTTCAGGAACCCGTGTCTGCCCCCGTCGCTTGGGATAGGTGTCATGCCGCCCCTGCAAGGTGATGTTGATCAGGGGGTTGGCAATCGCATGTACCTCGGCTTCGGCAATCAGCGGCAAAAGTTTGGAGACATAATAATTGTCCATGGAGTGCATGGAAGTGAGGTGCGAGCCTGCCACACGGCCATGCAGACCAAGGCGCTGTGTTTCATAGGCCAGCGTTTCGATATGCCGGGACATTGGATCGTCGGTCTCGTCACAGTGCATGTCGACCATCAGGCCGCGTTCGGCAGCAATCTCGCACAGTCTTTTGACGGAGCGCGCGCCGTCTTCCATGCTGCGCTCGAAATGCGGAATACCGCCAACAATATCGACACCCATGTCGAGCGCGGTGAGAAGGTTTTTCTTTGCATTGGGAGAGCGATAGAGCCCGTCCTGCGGAAAGGCGACCAGCTGCAGGTCAATGTAGTCCTTCACCTTCTCGCGCACTTCCAGAAGGCCCTTCACGCCCGTGAGGCGATCATCGCAGACATCCACATGGGTGCGGATGGCGAGCAGTCCCTGTGAAACGGCCAGATCGCAGTATCTCAGCGCCCGTTCGACAACGGCCTCAACGGTCAGGATTTCCTTCAACTCACCCCACAGAGCGATGCCTTCCAGCAGGGTGCCGCTCTGGTTCATGCGCGGCAGGCCGAGCGAGAGAGTTGCATCCATATGAAAGTGGCTGTCGATAAAGGGGGGCGACACAAGTTGACCGGCTGCATCAATCACCTTTCCAGCCTCAGCCGTGATCCCGGCCTCGACAGCCTCGATCCGTCCGTTCAGGCAGGCGATATCAATGCCTGTACTCCCATCCGGCAGGTTTGCGTTCTTGACGATCAGATCAAAACTCATGAGTGCCTCACGGGGTTATCGCTGGCCGCGAATACGGTCGGCCTTATAGGTGAAATGATTGGTGAAAGAGATGCTGGCCAGATCATAAGCATTACTGTGAATCAAGAAGCTCTGCCACAGACTCTGAAGCCAAGTAGGCAGACAGAGCTTTTTTCGTAACAGGAGATAGTTCATGCTCCGGGAATTTCGAGAAGTCACGAGGTTTCAAGTCCAGTATCATCGCGATTACATCTGATACACTTGCATCAGTTGCAAATTGTGGACGAGTCTCCAATCTTCGACTTGCGACACTTCTAAAGGAAATGCTGCAAAAATGCTCAGGTGTGGGCGCAAAGCCACCAAGGTTACCGCAAAATACAATGGGCCACGGGATAAACGGAAGACTATGCACTGACGCGTCAAAGAAACTTCCAAGTACTTTTTCGTCTATTAGGATGTCCCTTTTCCATATAACGATTTCATCTCCCACTTCGCTCCAGCTGCCCTCGTCTCTTTTTTCTTCGGATTGCGAAATCATAGTAAGAGGTTTATTTATCTTTGTTCGAAGGTAGCACATATTTCCATTCTCTGTACTTCCGTCTTTAATGTTTGTTATTTTGAAATCAATATAATCATCCTTCTGAATTATATTTCGGCAATACTTTTCCGATAAATAGAAATTCTCCGAAAATTGTATTGAGGGGTCGTTTTGCAAATGTACCGGGGAGTAGTAGTGGTTAAGAGTATACCGGCTGAATTGCTGGTACTGCGTTGCGACTGGTACCGGTTTTAACGAATGCTTCTCAATATAATTCCTAATTTTCACGATTGTATTATTGTTTTCGTTTCTAATTTGAGCTTCGAGAGCTCGAATTGAAGCGTGTTCTTGATAAATTCTATAGTAATAAATGCAAGTAAATACTGTAATTATTGAGATTGAAATAGGTAAAAATACTCGATGTACTCTTTTGAAGTGTGCATCGATTGCCAGTCCGACAATTGAAGCAATTAATAGGTATCCGGTGAAAAAGCCAATCTTGGTAGCAAAAAGTAGTATGGCCGCAGTTGGGAAGATGGTCATGACTACCCAAAGCGCGACAAATATAAGTAACGGCCAATACCAAAACATCTTGGTAAATCTCATCTTTGGCCGCGGAAATAGGGAACAAGCATGGCGCGCGGATAGTCGGCCTTTCGGGCGACGATGATCAGCGCAAGGATGGAGAGGATATACGGCATCATCAGGAACACTTGTCCTGGAATGAAGCTGCCGACTTCCGTTTGCAGGCGCACTTGAAACGCATCGAACGCTCCAAAAAGGAGCGCGCCGATCAGCGCCTTGCCCGGTCGCCAGGAGGCGAACACGGTCAGCGCAATGCAGATCCAGCCGCGTCCGTTGACCATGCCGAAGAAGAAAGCGTCAAAGGCGGACATGGTCAAAAACGCTCCACCCAGCGCCATGATGGCCGAGCCGACGACAACCGCACCAATGCGAAGGCCATAGACCGAAAGCCCCTGCGATTCGACTGCTGACGGATTGTCTCCCACAGCCCGGATCGCAAGGCCGAGCGGCGTGCGGTAGAGGACATAGCCGGTCACACCGACCAACAGCAGCGCAAGGATCGTCAGCGCTGTCTGCTGGAACAGAACCGTGCCGATGAACGGAAGATCAGACAGCCCTGGAATATTCAGCGGCTGAAACGCCTCAATCCGGGGAGGGGAGGACACTTCCGGCAGTGCAGTCCGGTAGATGAAATAACTCAGCGATGTCGCAAAGAGGGTGACGCCGACCCCCGACACATGCTGCGACAGGCCAAGGGGGACGGTCAGGATGGCATGGATAAGCCCGAAAAAGGCACCGGCGAGTGCGGCGACCATCACGCCGCCCCAGAGCCCGGCACCAAGCCAGACGGCCATCCAGCCTGCCATGGCACCTGCCGTGAAGATGCCCTCAATGCCAAGGTTCAAGACCCCGGCGCGTTCGCAGATCAGGGCACCTATCACGCCGAAGATCAGCGGGGTCGCGATGCGAAGCGCTGCAGCCCAGAAGTTGGCGGCCAGGAGGATGTCGAGAATGTCGCTCATTCGGCGGCCTCCTGCACTGTTTTCACGCCGACAAAGCGCACCTTGAACCTGAGAAAGAGACCGGAAACCAGCACGCATAAAAGCGCTAGCGCCACGATCAGATCCGCCAGATAGTTGGAAACGCCGGTTGCCCGCGACATGGAATCCGCGCCGACAAAAATGCTGGCAATGAACAGCGCAGCGAAGATCACGCCAATCGGCGACAGACCGGCAAGCATGGCGACAACGATGCCGGTATAGCCAAAGCCGGGCGAGATGTCGGCGGTGAGGTAACCTTTCAGGCCCGCGACCTCGCCAACACCGGCAAGACCTGCCAGCGCGCCTGAAAGCAGACCGACGCGAATGAAGGTGGCAGTCACCGGCATGCCAGCGTGTCGGGCAGCCGCCGCGTTTTCGCCAACCGCCCGGATTTCAAAGCCCCAGACGGTCCGTTTCATAAGGAAGTAGACGCCAAGTGCTGCCACCAGCGCAATGATGAGACCGGCATGGATGCGCATCCGCGCCATAAGCTTTGGCAGCGCAGCTTCATCCGTAATGGGTTCGGACTGCGGCCAGCCCATGCCCATCGGGTCCTTCATCGGGCCTTCCAGCATCATCTGGACAAAAAGGATGATGACGAAATTCAAGAGAAGCGTCGTTACCACTTCATCGACACCAAGCCGTGTCTTCAAAAGGGTCGGTCCGAGCATGACAAGACCACCCGCCAGCGCCCCGGCAAGGACCACAGCCGGAATCTGAATGAAAGCGGGGCCGCTAATAAGGCCGGTGCCAACTGCGACCGCCGCCAGAGCGCCCGCATAAAGCTGACCTTCCGCGCCGATGTTCCACAGCTTGGCCTTGAAGGCCACCGCTGCCGCCAGACCGGTGAGGATGAGCGGCGTTGCCCGGGTCAGCATCTCGGTAAAGGCAAAGGGCGAGCCAAGGGCGCCTTTGACCATCAAACCATAGGCGGAAAAAACGTTGAGACCTGCAAACAACATGGGAATTGCCGCAAGGATCAAGGCAGCAATGGCGGCAATGACCGGCAGCAGGATCAAACGTCCAAGGGACGCCGGTTCTCTGGGTTCAAAACGGATCATGCTGCATCTGCCCCGCTGTGTCCGGCCATGCGAAGGCCCAATGTGCTGCGGTCGAGGGTTTCTGTGGGATCAGCTTCCGACAGATGGCCGCGATGGATGACGGCTATCCGGTCGGAAAGCCGCATCAGTTCATCAAGGTCTTCAGAAATCAGGATGACACCCGCACCGCGCGCTCGCGCTTCCAGAAGGCGGCGGTGAACATCGGCGGTAGCTCCCACATCAAGGCCGCGTGAGGGCTGGGCAGCGAGCACCACTTGAGGTGCGCCGTCGAGGGTCCGGGCAAGCACGATCTTTTGAATGTTTCCGCCGGACAGAAGCCGGGCAGGGCTTTCCTCGCTTTGGCAGCGAATGTCATAGGACTTGATCGCCGCTCGTGCCTGCTCCTTCATGGCAGCAAAGCGCAGCAGCCCGAAGTGCTGGTTCTCCGGCTTTCGAATGCTTTCTGATGCCAGATTTTCCCAGACAGTCATGGTGCCGACAATGCCGTCATGATGCCGGTCCTCAGGGATGCGGGCGATGCCGTTGTCGATCATTACCCGTGCATTGGCATGGCTGAGATCAGTGGACCCAAGCGTGATGGTTCCCCGCTCGGGACGTTCCACACCGGAAATCACTTTCGCCAACATCGTCTGGCCGTTGCCGGAGACACCGGCGATGCCAAGAATTTCGCCGCTTTGGAGTGTGAGAGAGGCCCCTTCAATGGCATTGCGGCCCTGGCCTGCCCAAATGTCGTCGAGGACGAACAACTGTGCGCCCGGCTCTTGGGGAGTGCGGATCGTCTCGCTGACCTTGGCACCAACCATCAGCTCAGCAAGCTGGCGCTGGTCGCAGCCGCCTGTGGGCAGATCGGCAACCTTTTTGCCCAAACGCAGCACGGCGATCCTGTGAGATGAGGCAAGCACTTCCGCCAGCTTGTGCGATATGAAGATGATGCCGAGGCCACTGTCAGAGAGTTTTTTCAGTGTTGTAAAAAGTGTCTCCGATTCCTGCGGCGTTAATACTGCCGTAGGCTCATCAAGCACCAGAACACGTGCATCCCGGTAAAGCGCCTTCAGGATTTCCACGCGCTGTTTTTCACCCACCGAGAGGCTTGAAATACGGATATCGAGATTGACGGTGAGGCCGGAGCGCTCCATCAGGCTCTCAAGCTTTGAGCGGGCCTGCCTGCGGCTGACACTGGCGGCGAACAAGGGCTCGGTGCCCAGAATGATGTTGTCAAAGGCCGACAGGTTTTCGGCCAGCGTGAAATGCTGGTGCACCATGCCAATACCGGCTTCCAGCGCCGCATGGGGAGAGCCGGGTTCCAGCGCAACGAGTCCCCCCGCACCGTCAGACACTTCCACCATTCCCTCATCGGCAACATAGTGCCCGAAAAGAATGTTCATGAGCGTTGTCTTGCCGGCACCATTCTCGCCCAGCAGCGCAAGGATTTCGCCCTGACGAAGGTCGAGGCAAACATCTTCATTCGCGGTGAGTGAGCCGAAGCGTTTTGTAATGCCGGTCAGTTGCAGGACAACAGGACGAGTGGAGGCGTCGGAAGCCATCAGGGTCTCCGCAATATCGGAAAATCAGGAGAGGTGGACCGGCAGCGCACACCGCCGGTCACAGAGTCTCTTGCAGACGTTACATGGTCGACTTGGGTTCCGTGTCGTTCACGTTCACCCGGAAGAGGCCGCCAAGAATGTCCTGCTCCTTGGCCTTTGCCGCAGCAACAGCTTCAGCGGATGCAAGGCTTTCGTCGACGACGAAGCTGCCACCGCCATAGCCCATGAAGCTGTAGGGGCCGTAATCGGCAGGCTCGAAGTTGCCGGCTTTGACGGCCGCAATTGCGCGGTCAATGGTCGGCTCCATGTGCCACAGGGCAGAGGACAGGATGGTTCCCGGATAGTCGCCAGCCGTGTCGATCACGTTGCCGATGGCCAGAATGCCCTTCTCCTTGGCTGCGTCAGACACACCAAAGCGCTCGGCGTAGAGAATGTCCGCCCCCTTGTCGATCATCGCAAAGGCAGATTCCTTGGCCTTGGGCGGGTCGTACCAGGAGTTGATGAAGGTCACGAGGAACTTCACATCCGGATTGACCTCGCGTGCGCCATCCATAAAGGCGTGCATCAGGCGGTTCACTTCCGGGATCGCGTAACCGCCGACCATACCGATGATGTTGGACTCAGTCTTGGCGCCTGCGATCATGCCGGAAAGATAGCTCGGCTCGTGGATCCAGTTGTCAAATACGGAAAAATTCGGCTTTGCAGCTCCGAAGGACGACCCCATCAGGAAAGCCGTGTCAGGATATTCCGCAGCCACCTTGCGCGCTGCCCGCTCCACTGCGAAGGCTTCGCCAACAACGAGATCCATGCCCTGTTCGGCATATTCGCGCATGACGCGCTCGTAGTCGGTGTTCGCGACGTTTTCAGAGAAGGTGTAGGTGATATCTCCGCGCGCTTCGGCAGCTTTCAGCGCCTTGTCGATGCGGCTGACCCATTGCTGCTCAACAGGCACCGTATAGATTGCGGCAACCTTGATCGGGTCGGCTGCGAAACTCGGCTGGAGTGAAAGTCCAAATGCGGTGGTGGCAGCCACAGCGGCTGTCAGAAAGGCCCGGCGGTGCCACGAACCCTGTTTGAAATGCGCCATTGGAATCCCCTGAGATGTGATTTTTTACACCCATTAGAGGATCACAGTTCAGCTGTGCTCACAAGTTGGTCACTGAGCGTTAGAGGTCAAATTTTGAACATTTGGCAAAAAAATTGACTGTGTTTTGATCAGATTCGCGTATTTCGGGAAGGTAAGAGAAATAATCGCAAAAATTCGACGCGAGTAAGCTGCCTGTTGAGTGCCGGACAGAAAAACCACTTTCATGGCTTCGGTAGAAAACTCAAAGCCTAAAAAGGCGGGCTAATGATAAGTCTGCGACTGTTGGTCCGTTCCCCTGCGAAAATTGCGTTTGGTTAAATGAGTGAAAAATAGCCTTCCGCTAAGAAAAATACCCAAAACCTCTTGCCGAAACCGGTTTCGGTAACTTGAATACTCCCAAATGGGAGGAAAGTAACGTGGAAACGCGCGCTCATAAGGTGCGTTCGGCGTTGCGGCGACAGCGTGTCACGATCAACGATGTTGCCAGTGAGCTTGGTATGACCAAGAGCACAGTAAGTCGCGCTTTGAACGGCTATCCGGATATTTCCGACACCACGCGTTTGCGGGTGCGCGAAGCCGCACGTTCCTTGGGGTATAGGCCACTAGCCAATGCACAGGCGATCCGCACGGGTCGTTTGCGGGCCATCGGTTTGGTGCTTCAACTTAATGAGCATGATCGACACCGCCCGTTCCTTGCCGATTTTCTGGCCGGGATTTCACAAGCCGCCTCTGAAGCCGATTGGACGGTGACTGTTTCGACAGCCGCCAGCGATGAAGATACTTTGCGGCTTCTCTGCAAATTGGCAGATGAGCATAAGGCGGATGGGTTCATTCTTCCGCGAACGTTGTGGGAAGACCCGCGCATAGCCTTCTTGAGAGGAGCGAAAGTTCCCTTCGTTCTTTATGGCCGGACCAGAAACTCTGACGGATGTGCGTGGTTTGACATATCAAGTGAGGCGGCAACCCAAGAAGCTGTCGAGCGCCTGTTTGCACTTGGCCATCGGCGGATTGGTTTTGTTCCCGGTGCAGAGCGCTACACCTACGCGCGCTTGAGGATGGAAGGATACCGCGCCGGATTGCAAAAATGCGGTCTGGCTTTTGATCCGGATCTGGTGTCTGAGCCGGCTCTCAATCGGACAGACGGAGCTGCGTCCGCAGATCAGCTCTTGAACCTCGCAACACCGCCAACGGCGCTTGTGTGCTCGGTCGACCGGGCGGCGCTTGGAGCCTATGAGGCGGCCCAAAACTATAATCTTCAAATAGGGTCTGATCTGTCGGTGATTTCCTATGATGGCATCGAGGAAGGCGAGCTGGTCACACCGAAGCTCACCACCTTTTCTGCCGATGTGCGCGATGCAGGCCGCCGCCTGACAGCGCTCCTGATCGAACGAATTAACGGCGCAGCTCCAGAAAACCTGCGTCAAGTTCTGCCCGCAACCTTTGTTGCGCGCGGGTCTCACGGACCGGCGATGAGAACGCCGGCCGAACTCGCAACGATAATCTCAAATGCGAAACGCCAAGTGGAGGAATAACATGACCTATTTCAGCAGATTGCTGGCTACGACCGCCATGGTCCTGCCGATGACTGTTGCAGCTGTTCAGGCGGACACGATCCGGTTCTGGACAACAGAAGAGCAACCAGAGCGCCTTGCCAAACAACAGGAAATGGCAGCTGATTTCGAAAAGAAAACCGGCACCTCTGTCGAAGTGATCCCGGTCAGCGAATCTGATCTTGGAACACGAGCAACAGCAGCCTTTGCCGCCGGTGATCTGCCAGATGTGATCTATCACACCTTGCAATATGCTCTGCCATGGGCGGAAGCTGGCATTCTCGACACAGAAGCTGCAACAGAAGTTGTTGACGCGTTGGGCAAGGGAACTTTTGCGCAAGGCGCGCTTGGAATGGCAACATTTGAAGGCGACTATGCTTCCGTGCCAGTTGATGGCTGGACGCAGATGATCGTCTACCGGAAGGACCTTTTTGACGCCAATGGCCTTGAGGCTCCGACTTCTTATGCTGCTGTGGAAGCGGCTCTGGAAAAGCTCCACAACCCACCGGAAATGTTTGGTTTCGTGGCCGCCACGAAGGTTGATGAAAACTTCATGAGCCAGGTTCTGGAGCATGTGTTCCTGTCAAACGGCGTCTCCCCGGTCGATAGCTCCGGTTTTGCACCGCTTGACGAGGCGAAAACCATCGAAGTTCTGGAGTTTTACAAGAAGCTGGCCAAAGCGTCCCCTCCGGGCGACCTTTACTGGAAACAGTCTCGCGAGCTTTATTTTGCAGGCGACGCAGCCATGATTATCTGGTCTCCGTTCATTCTGGACGAGCTGGCCGGTCTTCGTGACAGCGCACCGCCAACCATCAATGACGACCCGACATCCAGCGAACTGGCATCCAAAACCGGCATCGTGACCAACTTCTCCGGTCCGTCCAATCCCGATGGGGCCGCTTGGGGTGACATTCGCTACTTCGGTATCACATCAGATGCTGATACCGATGCAGCCATGGATTTTGTGAAATACTCCATGGACGAAGGATACACACAAACCCTGTCAATCGCTCCGGAAGGCAAATTCCCGGTTCGCCGTGGTAACGCTGACAATCCGGCAGCCTTTACCGAGGCTTGGTCCAAGCTCCCTGTGGGTGTGGACCGCAAAGCGCCGCTTGGTGATCTTTATGCTCAGGAAATGATCGACGAAATCGTTGGCGGTTTGGACGTGGCGCAGCGCTGGGGGGTCTCTGAAGGCCAGCTTAGCCTTGCCTCCAAGATCATCAACAGTCAGGCGATCAACCGTGTGGTCCGCCAGTTCATCGACGGCGAAGTTGATGGGCCAGCAGCGGTCGCTGCCATGAACGACGAGCTGGCAAAAGTCCAGTAAGCCTTGCCGTTCGCTGCCCCGGCAACCGCCGGGGAAGCACCATCCGGATTAAGCTCATGTCTGTTTCTTCACTACCGCCAAGCGGAACCACCCCGCTTGCAAGGCGAGAGGCCCGTCTTGCCTGGTGGCTGCTTGCACCGACGATCATAAGTGTCGCGCTGGTCGTCATCTTGCCGTTGCTTGCGATTTTCTGGATCAGTGTAAAGCCAATAGGCTTGGCTGATTTGCGCCCAACGGCTCCGATTGTCCGCGAGTCCCTTCGCGGGAGCGGAGAAGACATGCGCATAGAGTATCGGCTGCGCAACTCAAGTCAGGAACAGGCCATTGGCAATGTCGTGTTGGAGGATGACCTTCCGGCGCAAATCGAGTTGCTTGGTGATCTACCCGAGGAATGTGCTGTTCAGGGGTCTGTCCTACGCTGTGAATTCGGGACGATTGAAGGCGGATTTCGCACGCGCCTCAAGTTGCCAATTGCCGCGCAGAACAAGGACGAGGCCGAAGAACTGGTGGAAGCCAGCGCGCCTCGTGTGTCGGGTGATGCCGACAATATCCTAACCAATCTCACATTCACAGCCGAGAATTTTTCCCGGATTTTTGATGGCGAAGAATTTTGGGAAGTGCTTGGTGTCACAATATTCTACACCGTATTCGGAACCATCGGCGCCATTGTGGTGGGGCTTTTTGCAGCGCTCCTTTTAAACAAGTCCTTCAAAGGGCAGGGCATATTGCGCGGGCTTTACCTGTTTCCGTATGTCGCGCCAATCATCGCGGTGGCGTTTTCCTGGCTCATTCTGTTCGACCCTTTTTCCGGCAGCGCCAATGCTCTGCTTGTCCAAATGGGTGTGACGGATGAGGCGATTAATTTCTTCGGTGAACGCCCGCTTGCGCTCATCATGGTGACGGTTTTCGAGATCTGGCGGTATTTCCCGCTGTCTTTCCTGTTCATCCTCGCGCGCATGCAGTCCATCGATACGGATATGTATGAAGCCGCCGATATGGATGGTGCGAGCCCGTTCCAGAAGTTCTGGTATCTCAGCCTTCCCCAGCTCCTCGGCATTTTGTCGGTTCTATTCCTCTTGCGGTTCATCTGGACCTTCAACAAGTTCGACGACATCTTCCTGCTGACGGGAGGCAATGCGGGCACGCGGACCTTGACCGTGAATGTCTATGAACAAGCCTTCGCGATTTCCAATATCGGCGCAGGTGCGGCTGTTGCGGTCGTGATTTTCTGCTGCCTCCTCGGCTTTTCCTTCTTCTTCTTCAAATTCATCAGTCAGGAGGAAGGGCTATGAGTTTTTTGCGCAATGGTTATGTCACCGCTCCCTTGCTTGGCGCAGTTTGGTTCCTGACCATATCCAGCACAGTTGCCGTGACCATGAGTTTTGCAACGGGTGACGCGTTCCGCCCATCGGTCATTCTATCGCTTTTTTGGGGTGTTTTGGCGGGATTTGCCGTCATTCATGGGCGAACGGTTGCCAAGATCTTCGGAGTTGGTGTCGGTGCGATCGGGTATCTCGGGTTTGGTCCGATGTTGTCGGGAGACGTGTCGCTGCTGGCTGCAATTATTGGCCATGGCGCGGTTGCCGGGTTTGGTGTCCTCGGGCTCATAGTGATCTTGGACAGCGTCATGAAAGGTCCCTTGTCCAGACATGAATTTGAAGCAGCGGTGATCCGGTTCCTCACCGGCTTTGGCTACATTTTCTTTACGGCCATCGTCCTCATTCCGTTCTACGTGATGGTGATGACCAGCCTGAAAAACCAGTCGGAATTGCTGCAAAATCCGCTGGATTTCTCACTGGACCTTTCAAAAGGGTATGGCCTTCTACGGTCCTATCAGGAGTTGTTTCAGGACTTTAACTTCGGCACCTATCTCATCAACTCCTTCGGAATTTCTGTTGTCACTGTCCTCGTCACTCTAGCATTCAGCGTGCCGGGGGCTTACGCAGTCGCAAGGTTGCGGTTCAAGGGTCGGGCAGCGTTTTCAAGGTCGATCCTGCTGATATACATGGTGCCGATGATTGTTCTGGCCTTGCCGATCTACATCGCCTTTTCCATGACCGGCTTGCGCAACTCGCTGTTCGGGATTGTGTTGATCTACCCGGTCACAACAATTCCCGTGGCGCTTTACATGCTGCAGGGCTATTTCAGAGGGCTTCCGGCGGAGATCGAGGAAGCGGGCCTGATGGATGGCTTGTCCCGTTTGGCTGTGATTTGGAAAATCACACTGCCACTCGCTTTGCCTGCACTGGCCTCAGTCTCGCTCTATGTTTTCATGATCGCCTGGAACGAATTCCTTCTTGCGTTCATGCTGCTGGACGATCCGTCAAAGTTCACGCTGACGCGCGGTATCTCCAGCCTCAACTCATCCGAAATTCCCAGACAACACCTCATGGCAGGAGCGGTCATTGCGACCGTTCCAATCATGGCTCTGTTTCTGGGGCTTGAACGTTTCATGACCAAGGGCCTGACCGCAGGTTCTGTCAAAGGATAAAGACATGTTGACCCAAGTCAGTCGCTCGGAAGAAGCGCGAAACATCCTCCTGCAAAATGACCGTGGCGGATACACAATCCCGACTGCAGGCCTTTATCCCTATCAATGGAACTGGGACAGCGCCATCACGGCGATGGGCTTTGCCGAATTCGATATCGATCGGGCTTGGCAGGAATTGGAAACCCTGTTCACCGGCCAGTGGGATGACGGCATGGTGCCGCACATCCTGTTTCACAAGCCGGACCCTGGCTATTTCCCTGGCCCGGATGTTTGGGGTGGGACAGGTCCAATTCCGTCGTCCGGCATCACTCAGCCGCCAGTCGCAGCAACGATGGCGCGGATCGTTTGGGAAAAGGACCGGGGTGCAGGGGCTGACCGATTCAAGGTCTTGTGGCCAAAACTGCGGGCTTGGCACACGTGGTTTTTAAGCTGGCGTCTGGATCAAGGAGCCGTCTGCGTGACCCATCCTTGGGAGGCAGGACGGGACAATGCGCCAGATTGGGATGCGGTCATGGCGCGAATTGATCCGGTGGGTGTTGGAGAATATCAGCGCCGGGACACATCACATGTCGACGGCTCAATGCGTCCGACCAAATATGATTACGACCGCTATATCTGGCTCGTTCAAATGGGCAATCGCCTCAAATGGGATCAGGCCGCGCTGTTGGACGAAAACCCGTTCCGAATAGCCGACCCGACCATGACGTTTCTCCTCTTGAGGGCGCATCGCGACCTTCTGAGGACCGGCGAAGAACTGGGTCTGGACACGTCCGGCATGGCCGAGGAAATCGCGCTTTTGGAACAGGGTGCCGCGTCTCTCTGGAACTCCAACCTGAACAGTTACGACAGCCGCGACGCCAAAACCGGTGAATGGACCGGCACCATTTCCAACGCGTCCTATCTTTGTTGGCTCGCCGGGCTCGACAGCAAAGAGCAGGCAGAACACCTCGAAAGATCGCTCCAACAAGTTCAATTCGGCGTCGCGAGTTATGATCCCAACGGCGAAAAGTTCGACAGCAAACGCTATTGGCGCGGACCGACCTGGGCGTTCATGAATTTCCTTATTGGACTGGGGCTTGAAGAACATAAGCACCCTCTTGCGTCCCACGTGCGCGAGGTCACCCGTGAGGTGATCCGACAGCACGGGTTTGCAGAGTATTTTGATCCAACCGACGGATCTCCGGCAGGTGGTCAATCATTTACGTGGACGGCTGCCGTTTGGCTTGGCTGGGCCTCCAAGGAACAAGGAGCGGCATGATGGGTGCGATTACGCTTGAAGCCATAGAAAAGTGGTTTGGCGACGTTCAGGTCATCAAGGGCGTCGATCTTTCCATCGATAAGGGAGAGTTCATCGTTTTTGTCGGCCCTTCTGGCTGCGGAAAATCCACCTTGCTGCGCATGATCGGTGGGTTGGAGGATATCTCCCGTGGTCAGCTTCTGATTGACGGCACCGATCAGACGGCGGAACCGCCCTCAAAGCGCGGCCTTTCCATGGTGTTCCAGTCTTACGCGCTTTATCCGCACATGTCGGTGCGCGACAACATGGGGTTTGGTTTGAAGACCGCCGGAGCGCCAAAAACCGAGATCGCGGAAAAGGTCAATTCGGCGGCCGAAATTCTGAAACTCGAACCCTATCTCGATCGCCGCCCTAAAGACCTGTCCGGCGGGCAGCGACAGCGCGTCGCCATTGGCCGGTCCATTGTCCGAAATCCCACAGCCTTCCTGTTCGATGAACCCTTGTCGAACCTTGATGCCGCCTTGCGGGTGGAGATGCGGTATGAGATCGCCAAGCTTCATGAGCAGCTGAAGACCACCATGATCTACGTGACACACGATCAGGTGGAAGCCATGACCCTGGCCGATCGGATTGTTGTTCTGGAGTTTGGGCGAATTGCTCAAGTCGGAACGCCACGAGAACTGTATGAACGCCCGGCCAACCGGTTCGTAGCGCAGTTCATCGGCAGTCCGAAGATGAACTTGATGTCCTGTCGCCGTGACGGTGGAAACTATGTGCTGGAAGGCGGGCGAGGCGGCGCTTATTCAGGGTCTGGTGAACCCGTAGAAGTGGGGATTCGACCGGAACACATCACCTTCGGCCCGTCGGGCGAGGGGCAATATGATGGAATCGTTGATTTCGTGGAGTATCTTGGAGCAGACAGCTTTTCGATCGTCGATTGCGGTGCGCTGGGCAAGGTCAATGTCCGCACAGTTGGCGACGCACTTCATGAAGAGGGCGAGCCGGTGAGCCTTTCCTTCGCGCCTGAAAGAACTCATTTCTTTGGCGCGGACGGCGAGCGGGTTTGACTCGCTAGGGCCGAACAAATATTTGCGATGGAGCAGTTCTGAGGCGATCAGAGCTGCACTAGTTCACGACCAGCTGCACGGTATCTGTCTTATCGGCTTCGTCCGTGAAACGGATTTCAATGCCGATGTTTTCCGGCGGGATACCACTGGACAAAAGGTTGTTCCGTGCAGCCAATGCCCGATAATAGGCAACCCGTTTGGCCTGAGATACAGATCCTTCGGCAGGGCTTGTAAACGACCAGACGGTCACCTTCTGATCCTTCAAAACGGAGGAGTTGGTCTGGCTGAACTTACGGATCTCATTCGCTGCAGCCTCATCCATTTTCACCGATGCGCTTTGGAAGTCGATAACCAGAATGGTTTGGGCTTTTTGGACAGTTGAGGCCTTGGGCTGTTCCGTCTTGTCCTGAGGGGCAACGACGATCCGTTTTTCCTCAATCGGGACTTTTCTGCTGAGAATGGACAGGTCTGTGTCCTCCTCAACATCGTCATTGCCTTTCAACTCCTCGGCCAGTTGCGAGTTGAATGTATCTTGGGACTGCGCCTTTCCCGGTGACTTTGGTGCCGTGTTTTCATTTGGCGTATCCGACAGGCTTTGCGGAGCCGCTGCTGATGTGGTTGGTGCGGGCGGCTGAGTTACCGGTTCTTGCGGTTGAGGCGTTACTGTTGGATCTGGTTCGGTTGGTGCCGGAGGCGGCGGCGCTTCCGTCATTTTTTCAGTTGCTGCATCTGGAACAGGTGTTTCGACCTTTTTGTCTCCCATGAATTCCTTGGTCGCCGAACCCGGATCAGGGTCCATCTTGTCTCCCCCACCTTGTTCGGTTTTGGCCGAATGGGTTTCGATGTAGCTCTTGGCGATGTTTTGCGACAAAGCGAAAATGGCGACGGCCAGAATAATAAGTAGGAACGTGACAACCATCACGATTGTCGAGAGGGCATCCACGAATCCCGGCCAGTGGTTTTCGGCTTCTTCAGCTGCTCTACGCGCCACGTGTCACTCTCCAAAACCATTGTCGCCGGGTGCGATCTGATCGATCAGCGCCACGAGGCACAACTCAGGGGCCTTAAAGTATGTGTTTGCTTCAGGTCTCATGCGGCGGCCTTCAGCTTTGCAAGCACCTGATCTCTGGGGCCGTCCGCAACAATACGGCCCCCATCCATCCAGATGACACGATCAACAAGTGCCAAAAGACTGACGCGGTGGGTTGCAACAATCAGGGTTTTGTCACCCAGACTTTCTGAAAGCGCTCTGATCACACGGTTCTCGGTTGTGTTGTCGAGAGCCGATGTCGGTTCATCAAGCAGCAACAGCTTTGATGGCCGCAAAAGGGCTCTTGCCAGTCCAATCGATTGGCGCTCTCCGCCCGAAAGCCCTTCCCCATTGCGCCCTACAGGCAAGCTCAAGCCATAGGCATTGGAGCGCACAAAGTCATCTGCGGCTGCAATCTCAAGCGCTTTCAGGAGGTCGTCCTGACTTGCGTCCGGATATGCCAGCATGAGGTTTTCAGCCAGAGTTCCGGCAATCAGCTCGGTTTCCTGCGGCATGTAGCTGAGGGCGGATCGGATGCTACGTGGCTCAAACTGCCGTGCGTCAAACTCGTCAATCTTGTAACTGCCATTGCCGGGTTCCAAGAGCCGGACAAGAACCTGCAGCAAGGTGCTCTTGCCGCTTCCGCTTCGGCCAATCAGCGCAATGCGCTCTCCCGGTTCAACCGTCAGGGAAATGTCACTCAGTGCATTTACCGGGCTTTGTGAGAATTTGAAGGAGACCGCATTGAGAGAGAATTTTCCTTGTTTCACGGTCCGTGGTGCAAGGTGATCAAGGCTCTCTTCCTGAGGCAGTTTTAGAAGACGGCAGACATGTTCGTAGGATTTCGCAAATTGGAAGGCGCGTCCTGTAAGCGAAACGACAGTGCCAGCCGGTAACAGCACCCGGCCAACCAAAAGGGTGCTGGCCGCTAGCGCACCAACGGACATAAGGCCTGCGCTGATCTGGTAGACGCCGATAACAATCGCAGCCACCATCACCACTTGCACCGATAACATCGTGACCTGAGGCTGAAGTCCGGTTGTCAGTCGAATTTCATGTCCGGCACGTGTCGCATCGCGCAGTAGTTTTTGAAAAACACCGACACGTTGATCTTCTGCGCCGATTGTCTTGAGTGTGCGAATGACGCTGGATGTTTCAGCCAGAAGCTCGGTTTTCGCATTTGTGTGTTTGCTGTCCTCGCCGCCACGTTTTTTCAGCGCATGCATCCCGATCAGGGTCCAGATTGCAAAAAAGGCAATCCCGCCAATGGGAGCCAACACGACCGGCCCGGCAATAGAAAAGATCAAGGCCAGCACGATGCAAACAAACGGCAAATCGACGATCAGAGCGGGGATAAGGGCTGGTATGAGCGATATAGTCGCTTCCAGATCCCGGAACCCTGACGTCCAGCTCGCGGTGTTGCGCGGCGTATTTTCCAGTTTGCTGCCAGTGAGCTTTTGCATCAGGCGGATTTGCATGGCCTGAGTAATGCTGAGTGACACGGAGTCTGCCAGTTTCAAGCGCACATACCGAACACCGAGGTCGATGCTGATCGCGATCAAAACACCAAGTGCGAGCGCCCAAAGCGTTTCAAAGGCACTGTGCGGGATGACACGGTCATAAACGCTCATCACAAACAAGGGCAAAGCGATCATCATCAAGTTGCCGATGAACGCCGTGACCATGATCAGTGACATTGTTGTCGGCTTTTTCGAATACACATGACCCATCAGCCTGATCAGACCCGGGTTGGGTAAATCGGTATCGGCTGGTGAGGAAGGGAGCGTCCTTGATTCTTCGGTGCATTCAGGCTGTAAAGTTGTTATCGCGTGAACAGTTCCAAGTGCTTTGGTGGTGACACGCAGAACATCCTGAGCCCGCACATCGACGTCATCATTAGCAATCTGAAGCGTGGCACGGTTGCCGTCGATCTGTTTGAGCAGTGCTGAGAGACCGTTTTCAAAGATGAGAATGCAGGGACAGCCAAGCTTGTTCAATGACTTGACGGGAAAAGCAAGTTCCTTGAGAGCCAGCCCAAGACGATCACAAAGCTGGCTCAGATCGCCACTTGCCGAAGTCTCGGCACCCAGGTCCTGACGGATAAAGTCAGCGTCTTGGCGAGTTTCGGGGTCACCAGCAGCCAACGCCAGAGCGCAAACGCTTTCCGCAAGGTCGGTGCCCATGGAAGGGACGAAAACCTTGAGCTGCGCATGTCTTGCTCTTTTTTTAGAAAGCAGGTTCCCGAATTTCACAAGCGATCCTCAAAAAAACTCGTAGATGTATAAGAAGCAATTTTGGTTAATGAGATATAAGTAATTATGTAAAAAACTCCCTAACGTTATCAAAGTAATGTTTAAAGGGTGTTGGGGTATGCAGGGCGATCGCGTATATGACGCAAGCAGGAAAGACTCAGCGAATACATTGAATGAAGTCACCATCGCCACACGGGCTCACAAGCTTTTTGTGGTGATTGTTGCGCTGGGCTTGATCGCTGTTTTCGCATGGGCCCAATTCACACAAATCGATATTGTCACCCGAGGTTCGGGTCGTGTTGTGCCATCGTTGCAGAACCAGTTTGTTCAGCATCTGGAAGGTGGCATCATCAGGGAAATTCTCGTACGGGAAGGGCAATTCGTCAAAAAGGGCGATGTTCTTTTGACAATTCGAGACCCGTTTTCCCGTGCCGAGTATGAAAAGGCCCAGAAACTGCTCCTGTCCCGGCAGGCCGAATTGGTGCGCCTGGAAGCAGAAAGCCAAAACCTGCCGGTGCTTGAATTCTCGCAGGACATGATAAACGCAGTCCCCGATGTGGTTGCCGATGAGCGTGATCTTTTCAATTCGCGTCAACAGTCTCTAGAGCAGCAGCACCTGATCCTTGAAGATCAACGACGGCGCAAGGTGCTGGAAAAGCAGGAAAAGGAAAACCGGCTTGGAAGCATTCAGATTGAATACAATCTGGCGGAAGAGCGCGTAACAATCCTGTCAAACCTGTTTGAGTCCGGAGCAGTTTCTCGCAATGAACTTCTGGAGACCAAGTCACGCCTGCAGCAGATTGAAACCAAGATTTCAGATTTGACCCACCAGATCCCCCAGATCGAAGCAGAACTCAGTGAGATCATGCGGCGAAAATCTGAACTTGCGTTGAAATTCCGCTCCGAGGCGGAGGCAGAGAAAATTGACGCGCTGCGAGCCATTGATGAACTGAACCAGACACTCACTGCTATGAGTGACCGAAACCTGCGCAGCGAAGTGCGGGCTCCGATTGATGGAAAAGTCCACCGTCTCTTTCAAACGACCATTGGTGGCGTGGTCCGCAGTGGACAGAACCTCGTTCAATTGGTTCCCACTGATGCTCCGATATCCATTGATATCAGCTTGTCTCCAAAGGATCGCGCGAAGGTCTGGGTCGGTCTTCCGGCCGTCGTGAAACTATCAGCTTACGATTATTCGCTACATGGGGGTCTGGAGGCCAAAGTCGTCGATATCTCGACGGACATTCTGCAAAGCGAAGAAGAAGACCCGCACTATTGGGTCAAGCTCGAAGCGAACACATCAACCTTCGGGGAAGACAAGCCGATATTGGCCGGGATGGCAGCCGAGGTGGATATAATCATCGGAAAACGGACAATCCTTGACTTCCTGTTGACGCCAATCAGGGCTGTTCAGGAAAAGGCTCTCAGAGAGCTCTAAGAAAGGTATTTAGGTTGGGTCAGCTTCAAAGGGTTTCGGTTAGTCCGAATAATATTATAGTTTAAGCATCGTGAGACAGTTAATAAAAACAGATCAGTAATTTTATGTGGTGCCTGTTACTTCATTCTCAGTAGTCGGCTGAGTTTTGTATTTTAATCTTCGTCATTTTCAATGCCAAACTCAGAGACCAGCTCGTCAAGAGTATTTTCCTCTAACTGGTCGAAGAAGGCGATGCCATAGCCGTCAGGGCGTGTGGCAACGATTTTTCCGACGACTTTCAATCCGCCGAACTCGATCGAGACCTGCACGCCGCGCATATCCAGAAGATAGACCTTGGCGGGGCGGAACTTTATGCCTCCAAGGGCGACTTCCGTTACGAGCCCGTCAAGGGTCAGGGCGCGGTTACCAATCGATACCTTGCCTATACACGAGCAAGGGTAGCGCGCATGCCGCCGGTTTGCGGCTGTCAAAATGGTTTTCTTTTTTCTTCGGAAAATTCGACCGAAAAGACCGGCTTTTTGCTTCATCTCTTGGCTCGTTTCGTGTGCATAGTGTTGTTGGGTTGGCATTTTTAAATATCCAATAGACAATTAGGTTTCATGTTACCTGAAGAAGCGGAAACGGCGACGCCTTCCAGGTTCAGGTTTTTGGGTATCGACATGGGCCGCCCGCTCTTTGGGCGGGAAATATGGCATATTCATTTTCGTAAATTCTTTGAGGTCTTGGATCGCATTTTCAAGTTCACGTTCGACCTGCTCGTCCGCACGGCGAATGGCTTCTCTCGATGCCGTAATTGCAGATGTCAGTTCCTGACTGATTTCCTGTGATTTTTCGCTGAGCTCCAAATGGCTGCTGCGCATGGCGTGGGCATTGAGATCGAGTGTTTCGTCGATTTCGCTGAGCAGTTTGCCCATGTTTTCAACGGAGGCATGTACACGGGTGAACTCCACGTTCACATGTTCCTGTGTTTCGTTGATTAGCCAGGCCAGTTCGTCTCGCTGGACGTAGTTTTCTGCAGCTGCTGCAGCATGTTCTTGCAAATCAACATGTTGCGAAGTCAAGCGATCCATTTCGCCGGTTAGGCGAGAATAGTTTTCAGCTTGCCGAACCGTGTCTTGTTTGAGATCGGAAACGAGTGTTTCAAGCTCCTCACGTGTCTCCAGCAAGCTGGCCATATGCGTGAGCGCCTTGGTGGATTCCGTTTGGCTTTCTGCCAAGCTGTGTACGGAAGAGGCGATTTCGGTATTGGTGCTGTTGGTTTCCAGCTGCGTCGCTATCATTTTGTCTGTTGTTTTGGCCATCTGTTCGACGGTTGCTGCAACACGAGAGTTTGAAACCATCGACAGTCGGGCGGCCCGGAAAATCAGGGACAGCTGCCGTTCCTGAATGCCCAAGCCTGGACCGTTCCCGGTACCGCCATCGGCATCTACCTTGGCCAAACCTGCCAGCCAGGTTTCGAAGCTGGTGCGAAGGCTTCCCGATGCCTGATTGCTGAACCGGGACATCAGGCCAAGCGCAAGTGAGGTAATCAATCCAAAAAGAGAAGACGAGAAACCGGTCGCCATCCCTTGAAGCGGCACTTTTAGCCCGTCCATCAATCCTTGAATGGCCTCGGCGCCACCGCCTCCACTCAAATCGAGGCTGCCAATGATCTCACCGACAGACCCAAGTGTGACCATAAGACCGACAAAGGTGCCGATAAGGCCAAGGAAAACAAGGATGCCGGTGATATATTGGATCAAAGAGCGGCGCTCATCCAGCCGTGCATCGATGCTGTCGAGGAGGTTTTGCATGACGCCGATGGTCATGTTCAAGTTGTTGGTCCGCGCTATTTCCTCGGAAATAATCTGAAAAGGTTGTTCAATCGCTTGAGGCTTGACGAAGATGATCGCATCTTCCTTGCAGCGATAATAGCGCCAATTCGGGTCAGCGGCCTCTTGTTGCTCGGCGTTGACGACGTCCTCATAGTCTTCGCGTAAGGAATTATAGGCAATAAATTCGTTTTTGAGATTGAATACATTTCGGTAGGCAACAAAAACGCCAAAGGCGAATGTGCCAAAAATCGTCATGTTCAGGAAAATATTGGCCGACACGGCTGTTATGACAAATTCTGCTTGCCAGAGGCCTAAACAAATCAACAGGGCGAGCACGAAGTGCATTCGGTGGATTTGGCTTTTGATTTCGGAATTCATGCCGCACCTACAATTTGTGAAAGTTGGCCGGCCGCAGGGGAGGCGGCGTCTGCGTCAATCTTTTGTTGGTTAAATCGGAGCTGATTGAAGTGCCACATTCATAGCTTCCCACTTGCAAGGTGGTCGGCGAGTTTGCCTTGAATGCGCAGGTTCTTGTATTTGGTGATGGCTGTATCGTAGCGGTGGTTGATGGCGTCCTGCTCCGCGCGATAGAGGTCGCGCTGCGCATCTAGCATCTCAAATGGGGTGCGCTTGCCAGCCTTGAATTGCTCTTCGTAGACATTAATCACATTGCGCGCTGCTTGAACACTGTCCGACAGGAAGCCGGTTTTCTCGCGGCTTGTCCGCAGTGCTTGACGATTTTGTTCAGCTTCCTGAACAAGTTCGCGATAGGTCTTGCGATGACGGGCATTCGCTTCCCGGATTCGGGCATTGATCTGGTCGATCAGCCGGCGGCGCTTGCCGCCGTCATATAGGCGAAAGCGCATGCCAACCAGTCCTTTGACTTCTCCGCCCTCGCCGGTTTCGCCCGAGACGTTGTGCTTGTAAGTCATCTCGCTTTGAGCAAAAAACTCCGGATAAAGTGTAGCTTTCTGGTGGGCCAGTTGCTTTTCCAGCGACCGTTGGTCAGCTGCGGTCGAAAGAAGTTTTGGGTTGTTGTAGACCATTGCTTCGATTGAATAATCGTTGCTGAGGGTGACCGCAGCTAGGCGTTTTGGACGCAACACCCTGCTCGGTTCCATCTCGGTTAGTCGCTTGAAAGCGGCTACGCTGTCCTCAAGCCGATCATCGTTTTGCAGCTTGTCATTTTGCGCGGCATCCAAACGGGTTTCAATGCGCTTGACATCCGCCGCAGTGCCATTGCCGCCCTCAGCATTCATACGCACCAGGTTTTCCATCCTCTGGTGGGCGCGCACGTTGCGGGCAGACGAGGCGGTCAAGTCGGATTGGCGCAAGTAACCAAGATAAGCGGTCATGACCTCAAGAGCGATTTTCTCTCGGGTATCTGATTTGCGAAGGGTTGCAGATTCGTGAAGCAGCCGACGGCGAGCAACAGCGTTTTTGGTTTTGCCGAAGTCATACAGTTTTTGTTCAACAAGCAGGTTCACTTCTCCCCGGTCGGTGACATAACTTGACGCAGATTCTGAGTGCACATGCTCAGGTCCAACTGTTGCGGTCAGGTCAACCTGCGGGCGGTAGGCGGCTTTTTCGATTTCAATGCCGATTTCCGCATCCAGCTCCTGAGCCTTCGCGATGTCGACTTCCGGGTTTGTGTTGAGTGTTAGGGAGACAACGTCCGTTAATGAGAGTTTTCCACTTTTCCGGAAATAGCCTTTTTCTTGTGATCCCTTCTGGCTGCCGATTGACCCTGTTGTGATCGGGTCCGTTTCAGCTTCTGACCCACCGCGAATAAAGGACTTCAGAAAGCCGCTTTTTCCGGAATTTGAGGATGGGCGGATCGGTTGATCTTGTACGAGCGCTGCAGACTGGGAAGTAGAGTTCGTTGCAGTTGCCGAAGAGTTACCGCTTTTTGTCGCGCAGGCGCTTGCCAGCATCACAACCATGGCCAGGGCCAATGGAATGTAGCTCTTTCGCAACACCTTAGTGCTTGGTCTTCCGAACATTTGCATACGCGCCCAAAACAATGCTGTTGAGTTCAATGGTCATAAATAGCTATGGGCGCTTATAGCTTTGTTAGGGTTAACCATACGTAAATTATGGCGCAGAGTGCAAAGAGTGGCAATTACGTTAGATGGTTAGAATTACTTAACTGAATAACCCTACGGTAACTTTGAATAGTCGTATTTGTATTTGTTTTGCCGTGGATTCAGAGCCCGTTCCGGGCGCATCCCATGGTGAAATCAATAATTGCTCTTGTCTCTATCTGAGTTGATGGGTTGCGTACCATGAGTGAAGAACTGAAGCCGCTAAACGTGTCGGTCTCACAAGTTTCTCCCGAAAATTCCCAAGCCGAAACGTCTTCTGAAGTTCAAACGGATGGGCAGGCTAGCACAAACCCTCAGAACGAGACTGTCGAAGGTAGTAATCAGGAGCGCGAAATTCAAGTCGCGAATCTGAACTCGGCTTTGGCAAATGCAGCGCGCACTCCTGCTGTTGGTGCAATTGATAAACCTCCTGCAGGTGTCACCGAGGTCATTGAGGTGGCTTCTTTGTCCGAAGTCGAAGTTGCATTTGATCTCGATGATGTAAATGTTCTCTTGTCTGATATCGACTTGATCTTGACGTTCGATGACGGCGCATCAATCGTGTTCGCTGGCCTTGGCATTGACCTCATGGCTTCGGAACAAATCTCGGTTCAATTCAATTCGGAGGCCGTTGGCAAGCAGGACCTTCTGTCCAAGATCGGCAGCTTTGAGGAACGAGACTCGATTGAGGTCGTCAACGCTTTCACCGGTGCGGATTCGCCAGAAGAGACCGAAATCGAGCAACCTGTTGAACAACCGGTTGAGACACCTGTTGATACGCCGGAAATTCAGGTCAGTGCCATTAGTCAGGCGAGCCCGTTCGAAGGGGAGGTGGGCCTGGGGCTTGAATCTGAAGCTGAAGACGAACGCAGTGCGATCGAAGAAAACATCGTTCAAGATGAGCAACCACCAGTCACCCCATCTTCTTCGGGGACACCAGCGACAGAGACAAACACTGAGACAAATACCAACACCAACGATGGCATCAGTGATGCCAATATTCCGATCATCAATGTTGAAGTTGAACTTTTCGGTGTCGCTGGAATCGACAGCACAACACGAGCAGATGGGACAACGCTGACCAGTGGGACATCTGCTGTCTCTCTCGCGGAAACAGATTCCAGCTTCACCGTGCAGCAGGATCGTGAGGTGCTGAACGGGACCAGCGGAAACGATATCATCACGGCTGACAGAACTGACATCACCCCACCGGGAACAACCGTCCGCTCGGTAGAGGTCACCGCTGAAGTCCCGGCAGGCGTAGAGCCTGTTCAAGTGCTGGTGAAAGGCCTTCCAGACGGCTACAAAATTTTGAACGCATCCGAACGAGATGGTGGTTTTCTGGTTGAAATAGACCCAAATAACCCAGCACTTACACAATTGGATTTGCGGTATACATTGCCTAGCGATGGTGCTGAGGTTGACCTTAATGGATTTTACAACGAATTTTCGTTGAACTTGGAATATACGTTTGAAGATGCGGTTGGCACTCAGTCTAAGGCCCTCGGCTCTGCACGTTTTGCCATTCGGGATGTGCTGACAGAGGATGACGCGTCATATGTCGACCCGAGCACTGGCGAGCCGTATTACATTCTTAACAGTGTACCTCCTGGCAATATCATAGATGCTGGAGATGGAGACGACACCATAATCGTTGCAGCCGGTGCTGATACAGTGACTGGCGGTGCTGGCGAAGATACGGTCTCCTACCGGGATTCTGCCAGCGCAGTAACGGCAGACCTTTCCAACAATGCCAACAACTCAGGTGGTTACGCGGAAGGCGATGAGTATTTCGGTGTAGAAAACCTCACAGGTTCCAGCTTTAGCGACACCCTCACGGGCAATACAGACGACAACGTTCTGGAAGGTGGGGCCGGTGCCGACACCCTGACAGGTGGAGGCGGTGTAGACACCGCAGCCTATACCCAGTCATCAGCCGGTGTGAGGGTGGATCTCTCGACCGGCGATCACTCCGGTGGGGATGCCGAGGGAGATGTTTTAACCGGAATAACCAACCTTCGAGGGTCCGTCTATGACGACCAGCTGACAGGTGATGGAGCCGGTAACCGTCTTGAGGGTGGAGATGGGAACGACCTGCTTCATGGCGGCGCTGGCGCAGATGAGCTTGTTGGGGGAATCGGCTCCGACATTGCCGACTACCAAGGGTCGGACGCAGTCAATGTGGACCTTCAGGCCGGCACGGCAACAGGTGGAGACGCGCAAGGCGACACCTTGACCAGCATTGAAGGCCTGATCGGGTCTTCAAACGATGATACGCTTCTGGGCAGTAGCGCGAACAACACGATCTCGGGCGGCGCGGGTAATGATATTATTGCGGGTGTCGGAGGAACGAACACTCTGCGTGGGGATGCCGGTGACGACACCTTCACAGGTGGATTGGGCGAAGACGCAATCGACGGCGGTTCGGGATCCGCAGATAGCGTCACATATGTGGCTTCCAACACTGGCGTGACCGTTAATCTCACCACCGGAACGGGGCAGGGTGGGCATGCTGCAGGTGATACTTACGCCAATCTGGAGAATGTAACCGGATCTGCTTTCGACGATACACTGATTGGGTCAACGGCTGATAACGTTCTGTCCGGCGGTGACGGTGATGACTATCTGGAAGGCGGGCAGGGCGCCGATACGCTGTCTGGAGGTGCGGGTAGCGATACTGTCAGTTATGAAACCGCCAATGCAGCTGTTCAAGTCGATCTATCGACTGGAACGGCAACGGGTAGCGATGCGACCGGTGATACGCTCTCATCCATTGAGAACCTCGTCGGGTCCGCCTATGGCGACGAACTGACCGGCGATGCCTCCGACAACCGTCTTGAGGGCGGTGCCGGAGACGATGTTATTCAGGGTGGCGCAGGTGCCGATGACCTTATTGGCGGCGCAGGGTTCGATGTTGCGGACTACAGCAACTCCTCAGCGGTGACCGTTGATCTGAACATAAGCGCGGCCCAAAGCGGTGGCCAAGCTGAAGGCGATACACTTTCAGGTATTGAAGGGGTGATTGGCGGCGCTGGTAACGACGTCTTTACCGGAGATACCAACGACAACAGTTTTGTTGGCGGTGCCGGAAATGACTGGGCGCGCGGAGGTGGAGGCGCCGATACGCTCTCCGGAGGTGCTGGAACAGACACTGTTTCCTATTCGCTTTCAGATGAAGGTGTGGTCCTGCATCTTGACGGAACAGCCTCAACCGGCGGGACGGCAGAAGGCGATCAGGTTTCCGGCTTCGAAGTTGTTGATGGCTCGGCTCATGACGATACCGTTTATGGCACAAGCGCCGATGAGGTTTTCCGAGGCGCGGGAGGTGATGACACGCTCATTGGTGGCGGCGGTGCAGACACGTTCGAAGGCGGTGCGGGCACAGACACCGTTTCTTATGAAACGGCCGGGTCTGGTGTTTCTGTCAATCTGGAAACGGGAGCCACAGGAAGTGGTGACGAAGCTGGCGATACGTTTGATAGCATTGAACGCCTGCTCGGCTCAGTCCACGACGATACGTTAACGGCTGCCAATGCCGGATCTGTTCTGGATGGCAATGAGGGCGATGATACCCTTGTTGGCGGAACATCAGACGACACCCTGCGCGGTGGAAGTGGGGACGATACCCTAACCGGGAATGCCGGTGCGGATGTTCTCGATGGCGGGGACGGCATCGATACCGTGTCCTACAGCGGGTCTTCTGCAGCTGTGACAATTGATCTCGCAGCTGATGCTGCCAACGACGCATCAGGCGGCGATGCAGCAGGTGATGATCTTTTCAATATCGAGAATGTTGTCGGTTCGGCGCATGATGATCACCTGTCTGGTGATGATGGCGACAACACGCTGACGGGCGGTGACGGTGATGACGTTCTCGTTGGTCGCGGCGGAGCGGATGCACTTGTTGGTGGTGCTGGCAATGACACGGCAGATTACTCAGATTCCGAATCCGCCATTGAATTGGATCTTGCAACTGGTTTGGGCGCTGGCGGAGACGCTGACGGCGATACATTCGACAGCATCGAGACAATCATTGCGACTGAACATGACGATGTGATTGCTGGCGACGCTCAAGACAATGATCTTCGCGGCCTTGGTGGCGATGACACCCTGTCTGGCCGGGATGGCGATGACACCCTGTCCGGAGGCAGCGGCAATGATACGCTGATCGGCGGAGCCGGCGCAGATACCCTCTCCGGTGGTGCCGGGTCCGATACAGCCGATTACTCCGGCGGAAGTGTTGCTGTTGTGATTGACCTGGCCAGCGGGACAGCTTCCGGGGGTGACGCGGACGGCGACACGCTCTCGTCAATCGAGAATGCCACCGGTACCGATCATGATGATACTTTGACCGGAAACGCAGACAAGAACACGCTGATTGGTGGCGGTGGGAACGATGTTCTCGATGGCGGCGCAAACGCTGATACTTTGATCGGCGGCGATGGAATAGACACTGTTACATATGAGAATTCTGCCGGAAATGTTATCGTCAATCTTGCTTCAGGAACCGGAGCAAATGGGGATGCACAGGGTGATATTCTTAGCCAAATCGAAAATGTCATTGGGTCCGATCAATCCGACGTCATCGAAGGAGATTTCCGGGACAACGTTCTGACCGGTGGGGCCGGATACGACACATTGACCGGCAACGAGGGTGATGACCAGCTGATCGGTGGAGATGGTAATGATACTCTCCGCGGCGGAGCCGGGGCCGACACTTTGGACGGTGGTGCAGGCAGCGATACAGCCGATTACAGCACAGAAACAACAGCCGTCACCATTGATCTTGATGCGGGCACCAGCAACACCGGCGATACCTTTATCAGTATCGAGAACCTGACAGGTACAAGTGAAGACGACACACTAACCGGCACGGATGACGCAAACACCTTGTCCGGTGGCCTAGGTAACGATGTCCTGAACGGTCTTGATGGAGCAGATACGCTTCTGGGCGGCGGCGGGAACGATGTCCTCAACGGCGGTGCAGGGGCCGACACCATTATCGGCGGTAGTGGAATCGACGTCGTCGATTACTCCGATTCTTCAGCCGGCGTGCGTGTCAATCTTGAGACGAATTCCAACCAGAACGGTGATGCAGAAGGTGACAATCTGTCCGAAGTTGAGTCGATCACCGGCTCTGGCTTTGATGATATTCTCACCGGTGATGCGGTCGCCAACACGATCCTGGGCGGGGCTGGCGACGATGTTCTCGTCGGTGGCAACGGCGGAGACACGCTGGACGGCGGCGATGGTATTGACCGAGTTGATTACACCTCTTCCGTTGCAGCTGTAGAGGTTGATCTGGAAGCCGGGACTGCCGATGGCAGTCACGCAACCGGTGACACACTTTTGAACATTGAGAACCTGACCGGGTCGAACTTCAACGACACCCTGTCCGGTGATGACCAGAACAATGTCATTGAGGGCGGTCTCGGAGACGATACGATTGCCGGTGGAGCCGGGGCGGACACACTCGAAGGCGATGGCGGCAGCGATGTCCTGATTGGTGGACTGGGGGCTGACCAGCTGGATGGCGGTGACGGCAATGATACCGCGAGCTACAGCGGATCCACCGCCGGGGTTGTTATCGACCTCAATCTTGCCGGAGCACAAGTCTCTGCGGGCACCGAAGCCCACGGAGACGTGCTGACAAACATAGAAAATATTACCGGATCTGACTTTGATGACACCTTGACCGGTGATGATGTTGCGAACGTGATCCGCGCGGGGGCAGGAGATGATGTCCTCGACGGTGGTCTTGGCGCTGACACACTCGACGGTGGTGATGGCGTTGACCTTGTCGACTACTCTGACAGTTCTACTGCGGTCACGGCTTATCTGGATGGGGTGACCACCGGCATTGGTGGCTCGGCGCAAGGCGATACTCTTACAGACATCGAAAACCTGACCGGGTCAGCATTTCACGATCATCTGGTGGGGAACACCAGCGCAAACACTCTGACCGGCGGTGCTGGGAATGACGTTTTGGAAGGGCGCGGTGGTGCTGATACGCTTATCGGCGGAACCGGAACCGACACAGCTGACTATTCAGCTTCCAACTCTGCTGTCACCGTTAACCTTGAAACGGGAACGGGAACGGGCGGTGACGCAGAAGGGGATACGCTTTCAGAAATCGAGGAAGTGATCGGGTCGGATTACAACGACACGCTCACAGCGTCGACGACAGGTTCCACGCTATATGGTGAAGATGGCGATGACACGCTTGTTGGCGGCGATGGCAATGACGAGCTGCATGGTGGTTCGGATGATGACACGCTGACAGGCGGGGCAGGAAACGACGACCTTTACGGCGATGCAGGTGCAGATCGGTTTATTGGCGGTGCAGGCAGCGATGAGCACTATGGCGGAACTGGCATAGACACCGTCGACTACTCAGCCTCAACAGCAGCAGTCACGGCCAATCTGGATTCCGGCTCAGGATCGGCAGGAGATGCAGCCGGTGATATCTATGGAGATGTCGAGAACCTTGTGGGCACAGCCTATGATGACCGGCTGACTGGTGATGGCGGGTCTAACGTTCTGACCGCTGGTGCCGGTGATGACGTCCTCATCGGCAATGGTGGTGATGACACGCTTCTCGGTGAAGCGGGTGATGACACCCTGATCGGCGGTGCGGGCGCGGACATCCTGACCGGCGGCGATGGCGTCGATACTGCCGATTATTCTGGTTCCACAAACGCGGTGACTGTCGACCTCAACCTGGCGACACAGGCAACGTCTTCGGGTGATGAATCCGGAGATGTTCTTACTGGCATTGAAAACCTGAAGGGGTCCGAACAAGCCGATACGTTAATCGGTGATGGGGCCGCGAACCGAATTTCCGGTGGTCTGGAAAATGATACGATTTCCGGCGGTGCTGGAGATGACACGCTACTGGGTGAAGCCGGGGATGATACTCTCGACGGCGGTGCGGGCGATGATGTTCACGATGGGGGAGCGGGCAACGACACCCTTCTGGGCAGTGCCGGTGCCGACACCTTGATCGGCGGCGCCGGGTCTGACACCGTATCTTATGCCGCCTCCAGTGCAGCTGTTACGATTGACCTGTCAGCCGATGCAGCTGGTGATGCCTCTGGCGGTGATGCTGAAGGTGATGATCTCGATCAGATCGAAAATGTAATTGGGTCAGCTCATAACGACACCTTGACCGGGGACAGCGGTGTCAACCGCATTGAAGGCGGTGCAGGGGATGACACCGTTTTTGCGACGGCATCCAACGACACCCTGATCGGGGGAGCTGGTACCGATACGATTTCATATGTCGCGGCCACAGGTAGCGTTACAGTTGATCTTGGCGCCGAAACGGCCTCAGGTGGCGGCGTTGGTACGGACAGCGTTCGTGAATTTGAAAACATTGTCGGTTCGGCAAATGATGACACTCTGACAGGGTCATCCCTCGACAACACGATTTCCGGCGGAGTCGGGGACGATGTAATTGACGGCGCTGCAGGCAATGACACCCTTTTAGGCGAAGACGGCAATGACACGCTTCGTGGCGGAGCGGGTGCCGATACGCTTGATGGCGGTGTTGGCGACGACACGCTCCATGGGGGCGATGGGGCAGATGCTCTTACCGGTGGTGCAGGGACAGATGTTGCCGACTACGCAGGGTCGGCGGCTGTCAACGTGAACCTGGAAACCGGCACGGGTACAGGTGGTCAGGCAGAAGGTGACACGCTGACAGGCATCGAAAATGTGTCAGGCGGTTCTCAGGACGATACGTTGACCGGCGACGCATCCGCAAACGTTTTGAGTGGGCAGGATGGGGACGATACCCTCATCGGTGGCGGCGGTGATGATCACCTGCTCGGTGGGGCCGGAGCTGACACCCTTCAAGGCGGCGAAGGCGCTGATACGCTTGAAGGCGGCGAAGGCAACGACACGATTGACGGCGGCGAGGGCGATGACACCGTGCTCGCAGGCGGCGGTGCCGACACGATCGCCGGAAGCGGCGGCGATGATGACATCGACGCAGGCGATGGAAATGACACCATTGCAGGCGGTGCTGGCGCGGACGCGATCGACGGTGGCGCCGGGTTCGATCATCTTGACTATTCTGCTTCCACGGCAGCTGTAAACGTTGCCGTTGATGGCGCTCAGATCGGTGTAGGTGGCCTGGCAGAAGGAGACGTTCTCTCCAACATCGAGCAGATCACGGGCAGTGCCTTTGATGATGACATTGCTGGCAGTGCGTCCAACGATCTGCTGTTAGGCGGTGACGGTGACGACGAGCTCTATGGCAGCGCCGGTGATGATACCCTTCGCGGAGAAGCAGGCGAGGACACGCTTTCTGGTGGAGATGGTGCGGACACCCTGGAAGGCGGCGATGCGAACGACACCCTGCAAGGTGGCGCAGGTGACGATTCCTTGGATGGCGGCAGCGGGGATGACAGCCTTGAGGGCGGTGCTGGAGCAGACACCATCACCGGTGGAGCAGGAACGGACACAGTTTCCTATGCCGGGTCAGCCGACGGCGTAACGGTAGATCTGGCCAACACAGGTGCTCAGGTCTCCGGTGGCGATGCGAATGGCGATGTCATTTCTGGCGTCGAAAACATCCTCGGGTCGTCTTCAAGCGATACACTGACCGGTGACGATAATGCGAATGAAATAGTCGCAGGAGCGGGGAACGACATTGTCTCCGGCGGAGCTGGTGACGACACCCTGTCCGGCGGTGATGGTGATGACACCTTGTCTGGCAATACCGGTAATGACACCCTTCTTGGTGGCGCTGGCGCAGATACGCTGTCTGGCGATGAAGGCGATGACACATTGTCAGGTGGTGCAGGTGACGACACGCTGATTGGTGGTGTGGGAGCCGATACGATTGATGGTGGGGCCGGTGTTGATACGGCTGATTACTCCAGCTCCGTGGATGCAGTCACACTGGACCTATCTCTGACGACAGCACAGGTTTCCGGCGGTGATGCCAACGGCGACATTCTGTCCAACGTTGAAAATGCAATCGGCACGTCCGGAAATGACACTCTGACCGGCAATGCGGAAGCCAACCGTCTTGAAGGCGGTGATGGTGATGATCTGTTTATCGCATCCGCAGAAAACGACACTGTGGTCGGCGGTCTTGGGACGGATACGGTGGACTATTCCGGGGCCACCAACATCGTCGACGCTAATCTTGGAACTGGCGTGATTTCCTCCAACGGCTTGGGCAATGACAGCGTAACCGGGATTGAAAACGTTATCGGATCTGCGCAAGCCGATACGATCACCGGCGATGCGAATTCAAATGTCCTGACTGGTGCCGCCGGGAACGACACGATTTCGGGTGCTGGTGGTGCAGATACGATTACCGGCGATGAGGGCGATGATATCCTGTCGGGCGATGGTGGTGATGACACCGTCAGCGGCGGGGAAGGCAATGACCACGTTTCCGGCGGCGATGGCGCCGATACATTGAGCGGTGGTGTCGGCGATGACCGGCTTGTCGGCGGGGCTGGTGCGGACATTATTGACGGCGGCGACGGAACGGATACCGTTGACTATTCCGGCGCCTCCGCCGCGGTCACTGTGGATCTTGGTCTCGCCACGCAGGCGGCTGGCGCAGGAGTGGAGGCTGGAGACCAAATCACCAATGTCGAAAACCTTGACGGGTCGGCCTTTAACGACACGTTGAGCGGCGATGCCGGTGCCAACCTCATTCGAGGCCTTGATGGAGATGACACCATTAATGGAGCCGCAGGAAATGATGAGATTGAGGGCGGTGACGGTAACGATACCATTGATGGTGGAGCCGACAATGACAGCCTTGATGGCGGTCTCGGCAATGACACCATGGACGGCGGCGACGGGGTCGATACTGTCGACGGCGGAGAAGGCAACGATACACTCGACGGCGGTGCGGGAGATGATACCGTCATCGGCGGTCTCGGCGACGACACATTAAGCGGTGGTGCAGGGGACGATACTGTTTCCGGGGGCTCCGGTGCAGACACTTTCTATGTTGATGCAGGGTCAGATCAGCTGGATGGAGGAGAGGGGATCGACACACTCTCTCTTGAAAACGAGACAGCTGGTGTCACGCTCAACCTAGGTACTCCAGCTAACAACGTCGGGACGAATGTTGAGGGTGATACTTACACCAGCATCGAGAACATTACCGGGTCAGACCATGATGATAACCTGACAGGTGATCTTGAAAACAACGTCATTAATGCAGGGGCTGGGGACGATACCCTTGTTGGTGCGCAAGGCGGAGATACGCTCATCGGTGGTGACGGCGTGGATGTGGCCGACTACTCATCATCAAGCGCCGGTGTCACTGTAAACCTGGCGAACGGTACAGGCGCAAATGGCCATGCCGAAGGCGATACTCTTTCGGAAATCGAGAACCTGACGGGTTCTGCCTACAATGACAGCCTGGTTGGCGACGACAACGCCAACGTGATTAATGGCGGAAACGGCAACGACAGCATCAATGGCGGGGCGGGTGATGACACCCTTTACGGCGGTGGTGGCAATGACAGCATCACTGTTGGTACCGGAGACGACACCGTTTACGCTGGCAGCGGCAATGACTGGATGACCGGCAGCACTGGTTCGGACACATATGATGGTGGGACCGGACTGGATATCGTGAACTACAGTGCATCTTCTGCCGCCGTCACGGTCGATTTGCGTCTCGGCACTCAGGCGGCATCGGCTGGTGATGAATCCGGCGATGTTTATGTCAGCATCGAGGGCATATACGGCTCTGCATTTGATGACACATTCTACGGTAACAGCGCCAACAATACGTTCTACGGAAATGGCGGATCCGATACGCTTGATCTGTCTGATGAAACCGCAGCTGTGTCATCGTCATGGGCGACGAATGGCTGGGGTTATGTGAGTGGGACATCCACGGGCACGGATAGCGTCACAGGTATCGAAACCTACATCGCCACCGACTACGATGACACTTTCTCTCACGCCAATGCCGGTTGGGCCTGGACCTATCAACTCGGAGCGGGCAACGATACGATTGAAGCAGGTGGTGGTGCCGATACAATTGATGGCGGCACAGGAACAGATACCGCAAGCTACTATAACTCGAATGCTGGCGTAACGGTGGACCTGACCGTTTCTGGTGCGCAAACGTCCAGTGGACATGCCAGCGGCGATGTTCTTTCGAACATCGAAAACCTTGTTGGCGCACATGAATATTCCAACACCCTGACAGGCGATGCCTCTGCCAACAGTCTGACCGGTGGCCGGGAAGATGACACGCTTAGCGGAGGGGCTGGGGACGACAGCCTGTTCGGTGGAGATGGTGATGATCTTTTGACAGGTGGTGCCGGGGCAGATGCTCTGGACGGCGGTGATGGGGAAGACACGGCCAGCTACCGCACATCTGCAGCCGGTGTGAGCGTCAATCTGGCAACCAATACAGCAACTGGCGGCGATGCTCAGGGAGACACCTACACCAGTATTGAGGTGCTCCAAGGGTCAGACCACGACGACACGCTGTTCGGTGATGCCGAAGATAATGATCTGTACGGTCACGACGGCGACGATGTCATCAATGGCGGCGCTGGTCATGACACGCTGGTTGGCGGAGCAGGCAATGACACGCTGGATTACAGCGGCTCCAGTGCTGGCGTCTCGGTAAACCTTCAAAACAACTCCGCATCAGGTGGTGATGCTCAGGGCGATATTTTCAGCGGGTTTGAGAATATCACAGGATCTGATCATCGGGACTGGCTTATCGGTCGCGACGGCGAGGACAATATCCTCAGTGGTGCCGGAGGCAACGACTACCTTTATGGCAGCACGGGAGCGGATCAGCTGATCGGGGGTGATGGGATTGACTACGCCTACTACCGCTATTCAGCAAGCGGTGTGACCATTGATCTGTCTGCGGGAACGGTCGTCGGGTCTGGCGGCGATGCGGAAGGGGACACCTACGACAGCATCGAGCGGTACTACGGTGCCAATTCGCATGCGGACACCATGATTGCCGGAAATGATAGCGCCTATTTTGATGGTGCAGGCGGCGATGACATCCTGACCGGTGGAAGCGCAGCAGATACCCTGATCGGCGGAAATGGATCTGACACCCTGACCGGCAACGGCGGTAACGACAGCATCCAAGGCAATGACGGCGATGACACCATTGATGCTGGTGATGGCAACGACAATGTGACTGGCGGTGCTGGAAACGATACGATCACGGGCGGCGCTGGGGACGACACCATCGACGCGGGCGCGGGAGACGACCTTGTCTATGGTGGGGCAGGAGCCGACACGCTGAATGGCGGCACAGGCTCTGACACGCTTGACTATTCGGCATCTTCTGCGGCTGTGACCATTGATCTGGGCGCTAATACAGCATCTGGCGGCGACGCCGAAGGCGATAGTATCTCCGGATTCGAAACGCTAATTGGATCAGCGTACGACGACACTCTGACTGGTGATGGAAACGCAAATACCCTGTCTGGCGGCGATGGAAATGACACGCTGTCCGGTGGCGGTGGTGCGGATACAATTAACGGCGGTGCCGGAGATGATGAAATCGTCGGTGGCGCTGATGGTGACTCCGTTGATGGTGGGGCAGGGACCGATACCATCAGCTATGCGGGCTCATCCAGTGGTGTCGAAGCACTTTTGACCGGCACGGCTGACGACACGATCCTGAATGTCGAGAACCTGATCGGGTCTGCACATGATGACACCTTGCGCGGTGACACGGGCGATAACGAGATCACCGGCGGGGACGGCGATGATACGATCTCCGGGCTTGGTGGAAACGATGTTCTGGATGGCGGGGCAGGTGTTGATACGCTGAGCTACGCCACCATGGGCGCGGTTGTTGCCAACCTTTCTACGGGAGCAAACAACCAGGGCGATACGATTTCCGGTTTCGAAAACCTGGAAGGTTCCCAGCAGGGGGATGATCTTACCGGCGATGCGGGCGTAAACACCATTTCCGGTGGAGACGGCAACGACACCATCGCGGGCCTCGGCGGTGCGGATATTCTGGATGGTGGAGCAGGAAGCGATACCGTCAACTATTCAGCCGCAACGGGATCGGTCGTCGTCGATCTCGCAACCCAAACCAACAATCAGGGCGATACGCTTAGTAATTTCGAGGGCGTCATCGGGTCGGACAATGCTGACACGCTGACTGGCAGCTCCGTTGCAAACGAGATTTCAGCGGGAGCTGGTGACGACACCATCACCCTTGCAGGCGGTGCCGATACAGTAGATGCCGGAACGGGCGACGATACGATCAGCGCATTGGGAACAGGGGCAACAATCGACGGCGGTGCGGGGTCCGATACCCTGTCTTACGAAAATTCTTCATCCGGTGTTTCCATCACAATTGGCGGCGCAGGGGATGATGATGTCTCAAACATCGAGAACCTGATTGGTTCTGATCATGATGACACCCTGACCGGGGATACGAATTCCAACAGCATTTCCGGTGGTGCCGGGAATGACACGATCGCAAGTGGCGGTGGTGGTGACACTCTATCCGGTGGTTCTGGCATAGATACATTGAACTATGCGGCCGCGACCGGTTCTGTAACGGTAGATCTCTCCACCCAGACGACCAATCAGGGCGACACGATTTCCGGGTTCGAAAACGTAACCGGATCTGCGCAAGATGACACTCTTCTTGGTAGCGATGATGCAAACGTCATAACCGGTGGCGCTGGCAACGACACTCTGGACGGTGCAGGAGGGGTCGATACGATTACTGCCGGTGATGGCGATGATACGATTACCGGTCGCGGTGATGGCGATACCATTGATGGCGGTGCGGGCACCGACACCTTGACCTATGCTACCGCCTCAGCCGGAGTAGACGTTACACTCGGAGGCAGTGGAGACGACGCAGTTTCCAATGTGGAAGTCCTGATTGGTTCCGGACATGCCGACACATTGACCGGTGATGCAGCCGCCAACACGATATCTGGTGGTGCTGGAAATGATACGGTCTCCGGCGGCGCAGGAAATGACACGCTAACAGGCGGCACAGGCACCGACACGATCAATGGTGGGGGCGGCGATGATGTGATCGCTGCGACTGGTGACGGAGACACGATTGACGGCGGCTTTGACACCGACACGGTGACCTACGCCGCTGCATCAGCTGGTGTTACCGTTGGTCTCGATGGAACCGGCGATGATACCTTGTCGAATGTCGAAACACTGATCGGGTCTGATCATGCCGACACGTTGACCGGTAACAGTTCAGCCAACACCATTTCCGGCGGGGACGGCAATGACATCATCGACGGTGGTGCCGGCAGCGACACCCTGTCTGGTGGTGCAGGCAATGATACCCTCAGCTATGCAAGCGCAGCTGGGGCTGTAACGGCCAATTTGGCAACGAACGCCAACGATCAGGGCGATACTATCTCGGGCTTTGAAAATCTGACCGGTTCTGATCATGATGATGCCCTGACAGGGGATGCAACAAGCAACATTATATCTGGTGGCGCAGGCGACGATACAATCAGTGGCGGTGGCGGAGCCGATACACTGGCAGGCGGTGCTGGAACAGATACCTTGAGTTATGCTGCTGCGGTGGGATCAGTTACCGTCGACTTGTCATCCAATACCAACAACCAAAGCGACACGATTTCCGGCTTTGAAAATCTGGTTGGGTCTGACCATAACGACACATTAACCGGCGATGCCGGTTCCAACGACATTGATGGTGGGGCTGGCAACGATACGATCAATGGCGGCGGTGGCGCTGATACGCTGACGGGCGGTGCAGGTAACGACACCCTGAGTGGTGGGGCGGGAACCGACACCGTTACGGCCGGCAGTGGCGACGACACGATTGAAGCGCTGGGCGACGGAGACACTATTGATGGTGGGGCGGACACCGATACCGTGACCTATGCATCTGCATCCAGTGGTGTAACAGCAGCGCTTGGTGGCTCTGGTGACGATACGATTTCCAACGTCGAGAACCTGACAGGTTCGTCTCACGCAGACACACTGACCGGTGATGTCACCGCAAACGAGATCGATGGTGGGACCGGTAACGACACGATCAATGGCGGCGGCAGTGCGGATACGCTGACGGGTGGTGCTGGTAATGACACCTTGAGCGGGGGGGGCGGAGCCGACACCGTAAATGGGGGTAGCGGTGACGATACCATCCACGCACTTGGCGATGGTGACACCATTGATGGCGGGGCCGATACCGATACGGTTTCTTATGCGGCGGCAACAAGCGGCGTCGCTGTAACGCTTGGTGCAGCAGGTGACGATACGATTTCCAACGTAGAAAACCTGACCGGGTCTTCCCATGCCGATACCTTGACCGGCGACGCATCAGCCAACGTGATTGACGGCGGCACTGGTGATGACACGATCATCGGCGGTGCGGGCAACGACACGCTGTCCGGTGGTGCGGGCAATGACACCCTTAGCTATGCGGGGAATAGCGGTGCTGTAACGGTTGATCTGTCGGCCAATTCCAACAATCAGGGCGACACAATCTCTGGATTTGAGAATGTGACCGGTTCTGATCATGCCGATACGCTCACCGGCAATAGCGCGGCCAATACAATCATTGGCGGGGCTGGCAATGATACGATCTCTGGTGGTGCGGGCAATGATACCTTGTCTGGCGGCGCAGGCGTCGACACCCTGAGTTATGCTGGTGCGGCAAGTTCTGTGACTGCGGATCTTTCGGCAAATACCAACAATCAGGGTGATACGATTTCCGGATTTGAGAACCTGATCGGGTCGGATCACGCCGATACTCTGACAGGTACAAACTCGGCCAACACTCTTACGGGTGGGGCGGGCAATGATACGCTGACCGGAGGAGGTGGTGCCGACACCGTAAGTGCTGGCAGCGGTGACGATACCATCAACGCCCTTGGAGACGGCGACACTATCGACGGCGGAGCAGATACCGATACAGTTTCCTATGCCTCTGCGACAGGTGGTGTGACTGCAACCTTGAGCGGGTCGGCTGACGACACGATCTCCAACGTAGAGAACCTGACCGGGTCTTCTCATGCCGACACCTTGACCGGTGATGCTTCTGCAAACGTCATTGATGGCGGTGCGGGCAACGACACGATTATTGGCGGTGCTGGAAATGACACCCTGACGGGTGGCACGGGCACGGATACCCTCAGCTACGCAGGAGCAGCCAGCGGCGTGACCGTTGATTTGTCGACCAACTCAAACAATCAGGGCGACACGATTTCCGGGTTTGAAAATGTGACCGGTTCAGACAATGCAGACACCCTGACGGGGGATGGCTCTGCCAACACCCTGTCTGGCGGAAGTGGAGATGACACTCTGACCGGGGCAGGTGGTGCGGACACCATCAACGCCGGTGCGGGTACGGACACAATTCATGCTCTTGGCGATGGCGACACCATAGATGGTGGGTCGGGAACCGACACGGTTTCCTATGCCTCCGCAAGTGCCGGTGTATCAATAACTCTCGGCGGCTCAGCGGATGACACGATCTCGAATGTCGAAAACCTGACGGGATCGGTGCACAACGATACGCTGACCGGTGATGCCACAGCGAACGTGATTGATGGTGGAGCCGGTAACGATACAATCTCTGGCGGTAACGGCAATGACACACTGACTGGCGGGCTTGGCAACGACACATTGTCAGGCGGTGCCGGAACGGACACGATCAATGCTGGCAGCGGTGACGATACCATTCATGCCCTTGGCGACGGCGACACCATTAACGGTGGTGCGGACACGGACACCGTCACATATGCTGGTGCATCATCTGGGGTAACAGCCACGCTGGGCGGTGCCGAAGATGACACGATTTCCAATGTCGAAAACTTGACCGGATCATCTCATGGAGATGTTCTGACCGGCGAGGGATCGGACAATACGATTGACGGTGGCGCGGGCGACGATACGATTTCCGGTGGTGCCGGAAATGACACGCTCATTGGTGGCGCTGGTACTGACACCCTAAGTTATGCCGCAGCTGGCAGCGCAGTGACGGTCAATCTCGCAACCAACGCCAATAACCAGGGCGACACGATTTCCGGTTTTGAGAATGCGACCGGCTCGGCTCAAGGTGACACTCTGACAGGTGATGCATCGGCCAACGTGATCGATGGCGGTGCTGGTGATGATACGATTGCGGGTGGTTCTGGAAACGATACGCTAAGCGGCGGCACGGGTACCGACACACTGAACTATGCTGCTGCGACAACTGCAGTTGTCGCGAGCTTGGCGGATAATTCAAACAATCAGGGAGACACGATCTCTGGTTTTGAAAATCTCACTGGCTCGGCTCAAGGCGACACTCTGACGGGTGACGCATCGGCAAACGTCATTGATGGTGGTGCTGGCAATGATACGATCGAGGGCGGCGCTGGCAATGATACGTTGCTTGGTGGCACAGGCACCGACACGTTGAGTTATGCCTCCGCATCGGGCGCAGTCACAGTAAACCTCGCAGACAATTCCAATGATCAGGGCGATACGATCTCCGGTTTTGAGAACCTGACCGGGTCCGCCCATGACGATACCCTGACCGGAAATAGCAGCGCCAACACGATTACAGGCGGTGCCGGTAACGACACGATTTCGGGCGGGAGCGGTGCTGATACGGTGAATGCCGGGTCGGGAAATGACACCGTCAACGCGCTGGGCGACGGAGATACGATTGACGGCGGGGCAGACACCGACACGGTTTCTTATGCGTCCGCAAGCACTGGCGTGACCGCAACGCTTGGTGGATCGGAAGACGACACCATCTCGAATGTCGAAAACCTCACGGGCTCGGCACACAATGATACGTTGAGCGGGGATGCATCCGCGAACGTGATTTCAGGCGGTGCGGGCGACGACACGATCGATGGGGGTGGTGGTGCCGATACGCTTAACGGTGGTGCAGGGAATGATACCTTTACTCTGGATGAAGGCTCAATAGACCTTGGTGCCACGCTGAATGGCGGTGGGGACACCGACACGGTGAACTTTGCCAGCGGGGCCTATGAGGCAGCGGATGTCGACGGCGTTCTGACCAATGTCGAGGTTTTGGATTTTACTGCAGCTGGTGCGAATGCGTCGCTGGACCTTTCTGCTACGCAGATCCAATCCATGACTGATGCCGGTAACAGCCTGGAGATCCAAATCGATGCCGGTGACACCATTGACGTGACCGACCCAATTGCCAATGTGGATGTTGACACAAGCGTTGCCGGGACAACGGTCTACACGATCTACAGCGATGCCACTCAGACCACCGAATTGGCAGAACTTACCGTAGTGGCGGTATAATGAGGTTTGATCGGTGTGAAGGCCTTAAAAAGTCTTCACATCGCTCAACGTGACCCAAGCGGATTTCGGTGCCTCAGGTGAATGACACCAAAGCCTTGCAAAGCGCGTGAGGCTCATAATGTAAGGCCGATTGGTTGTCGCACAGATTGGTGGCGAGGCACGGTACACCGTGGCATTCTTCGATCCGTTGCCGCATTGGTTTGGGGACTGCTGTCTCGTCACACAGCACTCCGCTGATCAAGCGGTCGGATGGGAAGTCGTCGCCTGCATCTTCCCGTAAAGCTACGAGCAGTGCAGCGACCTGATCACACAGGCCCATGCCAACGCACTCTGGGTCCGGGCCAAGGCTCGGCACATAGATTTTCGGCACATCGCGATTTGCCACCGCTTGCCCTACACCTTTGGGCAGGAGATTGGCAATCACGCTGGAGTATAGGCTGCCCGGTGCATAGCAGATCAGGTCTGCGCTTTCGATCAGCTTTCTATTGCGTTTTGGTAAGGGGCAGTCTTGTGGCGGAATAATCTTGCCATCCTTGAAGAGGTGTAGCCGTTCAATTCGCTGAGATAAGGGAGTGTTCTCCTTGCCCGATATCTCCCGTTGTCCAACGACGCGGGTCCCGTCGGCAAGATCGGCTGCAATTTGTAAGTTGGCATCAACAATGGTGCGCACGGTGCCCTGAACCTCGACCATCTTTGACATCAGAAAAAGCACCGGCTCCAATGCACGGCCATAGGAAAAGTATCCACCCGCCAGAATGAGATTTCCGACGCTGGCACGTCTGAAATCGAAGCTCTTTGGCCTCAAACCCTCAAAAGCTGCAAGCTGGGTCAAGATGAGGTCACGCATGGGTTGGCTGATAGCCTTCACCAAGGCATGTGTGCCACTCAAAAGACTTTGATACTCGGCCTCAAGTGCGGCTGCTTCTGCCTTTTGAGGCAAGCGGTGCGAAAAAAGCCGGAAGATATCCGGTTGGCCGAGAACGGTTTCATCCGCGAGCGCCATCAGACGGCTGCGCAAGTCTCCTACAGCCGGCATGTCAAACGCCTCACGCAGAACCTGGCTGCTGCCGCCACTGTCAAAGGGCGTGATGAGATGGGTTGAATTGTGGGTATAGGATTTCAGGGCGCGCGCGGTGCTGTTCAACGCACTGCCACCGGAGAAAAACAGCATGCGCGCACCAAGGTTCGGCAAGGCGCGGGCCCGGGCAACACGCATTTCGTCAGGCAGATCAATCTGGCGCGATATTCTGAAGTTGGACATTTAGCGTTGTGAAACTGAAAACTGGGTCTGAAGGACGTCGTTTGGTGCCAAGAGGCTACAGCTCCAAGGGGCATTTGCCGAATGGAATCTGTTCTGCGTGGATGGCATGGAAAAGAGGCAAAGATAAGTAGGAGGCTCGTTAGGGCTTTTGAGGCGGGTTTTTGCGAAACAATACCCAGAGCACAAAGCCGATAAAGGCGAATGTGCCAAGGTTCATCAACGTATCAATCGGATCACCCAGCAGCATGGGACGCCTCCTTGGCTGTGTCTTCGCGCAAGGCTCTGATAAAGCAGACCATCAGCAGCACGGTGATGAAGACAAATGGTAGTGCGCCAAGTGCAATGAGTGTTTTCATGGCTTGAGTAGAACCTGACAGGATCATAGCCGCGCCGAGGACACCCAAAAGGCCGCCCCAAATAAGGCGTATGCGAACGCTCGGGTTCGGGTTTCCACCGGTTGAAAAGGTGCCCAAAACAAAGGCAGCACTGACAACGCTTGTTACCACGAACAAAAATGCAGCGAGGACCGTTGCCAGCGTCGTGAGGCTGGAGAAAGGCAGCCGGTCAAGCAGGGCAAATGTCATCCGCTCCACGTTTGTTTGCGTCAGGGCCAGAAGGTCGCCTTGTTGGGTCAACGTCTCATAGAGGCCCACGCCCCCGAAAGCCCCGAACCAGATCGTTGAAAAGAGAGTTGGACCGATCAGCACGCCAAGGACAAACTCGCGAATGGTCCGTCCTTTAGATATTCGGGCGACAAACACCCCGACGAAGGGCCCCCATGCGATCCACCAGACCATGTAGGTGAGTGTCCAGTCTCTAAACCAATGAGTGACATCGTCGCCAAAGAAGGTGAAGGTTTGCAGACCTCTGGGAAAGAGTTCAGTTAGATAGAGCCCAATGCCGCTGACGATCGAATTCATCAGATATTCGGTCGGCCCCATAATGATCGTAAAAAACACCAGCGCAATCGCGATGCCCATCGCCAGATTGGACAGTTTTGCCATACCGCTGCCAAGATCAACAAGAAGTGGCGGCATGTAGGCGAGGACCATAACTGCGAATATGACCCAGATCAGCCATGACGATGCGCTTTGGGCACCGGCCAGCACAGTAACGCCGTCAGCCACCTGAAACACGCCCATGGCAACCGACCCGGCGACGCCAATGGCAATGGCGGAAATTGCCATGAAGTCTGAAAACCATCCGACGACAGAAGCCCAACGCTCTCCGGGAAAGAGGTTCTTGAGCGGTGCACTGACCAGCATCGGCGCTCCGCGCCGAAAGCTGAAATAGGCAATGGTCAAGGCAGTCGTGCCGTAAATCGCCCAAGCATGAATGCCCCAGTTGAAATTGGTGGCCAGCAGAGATTGTTCTGCTGCAATTGGCTTGGGTAGGCCATGTTGTACGAAGTGGTAATGTGTGAGGGGCTCTGCGACAGCCCAAAACAGAAGACCTACGCCCATACCTGCTGCAAATAGCATCGCGATCCATGTCGGTGTGGAATACTCCGGTCGATCCGTGTCAGCACCCAGACGGATATCGCCGTAGCGGGTGAAAACGAGGCTGAGGCAGAAAACCAGCATGATTGTAACGGACAGCATCACGAACCAGCCGCGGCTTACAAAATACTGATCAACGATCTCTTTGGCGTTGGCCAGAAGACTGTCCGGGTCAATGACACCCCAAACGCCAATAATTGCGCAAAGTCCGATGGAAGCGCCGAGAAGCAACCTGTTGGAATGCATGATGGCCCTTATGGCTTGGTTGATCAATGAAATCTGTAGCTGAACACAAGACGATGTAACAACTTGGGTCAAGGAAAGAAATGCCCGGGCGCGAATACACCCGGGCTGACCGTCCATATTAATGCAGGTCTGAACTTATTCTGCCGCCTCAGTGACTGCCATTGGATTGTTTGGGTGCGTGGTCCAGTTGGCGTAATTCGGGTCGACGGTTTTCTTTGTTCTCGGATCAACGGATCCGGCTGCCATCGGCTCCATGGTGATGCAGTTCTCAACCGGACAGACATTCACACACAGGTTGCAGCCAACACATTCCTCATCGATCACCTCAAAATGACGTACACCGTTAACAAGGTTGGTGATCGCCTGGTGAGAGGTGTCTTCGCAGGCAATGTGGCAACGGCCACACTTGATGCAGAGGTCCTGATCGATCTTCGCCTTGGCGATGTAGTTCAGGTTGAGGTGTTGCCAGTCTGAGCAGTTTGGAACAGCCTTACCAACGAACTGATCAACGCTGGTATAGCCCGAGCGATCCATCCAGTCGGACAGGCCGTCAATCATGTCTTGAACAACCTTGAAGCCGTAGGTCATGGCTGCAGTACAAACCTGAACGGACCCTGCACCCAGCGCCATGAACTCGGCTGCATCGCGCCATGTGGTTACACCACCGATGCCGGAAATCGGCAGTCCATGCGTTGTTGGATCACGGGCGATTTCCGCCACCATGTTCAGTGCGATTGGTTTCACCGCTGGCCCACAATAGCCACCGTGAGCGCCCTTGCCGTCAATTGTGGGTGAGGGGGCCATTGCATCCAGATCAACGCCAACGATTGAATTGATCGTGTTGATCAAGGAGACCGCATCTGCTCCGCCCGCATGCGCAGCTTGAGCCGGTTTGCGAATATCCGTGATGTTTGGTGTCAGTTTGACAATCACCGGCATGCGGGTGTGCTGCTTACACCACCGGGTTACCATCTCGATGTATTCGGGGACTTGCCCGACAGCGGACCCCATGCCGCGTTCGCTCATTCCATGCGGGCAGCCAAAATTGAGTTCCACGCCGTCCGCACCGGTATCTTCCACCTTTTTCAGGATGTTGATCCAGTTTTGCTCCTCGCAAGGGACCATCAACGACACAACCATGGCCCGGTCCGGCCAGTCGCGCTTGACCTGCTTGATCTCCTGAAGGTTGACGTCCAAGGGGCGATCTGTGATCAGTTCGATGTTATTGAGGCCCAAAAGCTGACGGTCCTTGCCGTGGATCGCCCCATAGCGCGGGCCATTGACGTTGACCACCGGCGGGTCTTCTCCCAGCGTCTTCCAGACAACGCCGCCCCAACCGGCCTCAAAAGCACGGATGACATTGTATGCCTTGTCTGTCGGCGGGGCAGAGGCCAGCCAGAAGGGATTGGGGGACTTGATGCCAATAAAATTCGTGCGCAGATCTGCCATGTCGGATCTCCTTGAAACGGTCAGGCGCTAAGCGCGCGATGGATGGAGGCAGCGGCAATCTTGCCGTCTTCGACAGCAGCGACCGTTAGGTCTTCGCCGCCCAGAACGCAGTCTCCCCCGGCCCAAACGTCGTCGAGACTTGTTTTGCGGTCTGCGTCGACCACAATGCGTCCCTTTTCGATCTGAACGGTTGAGTCAGCGCCATTGAGGTCCGCTGAGACCAATGTCTGTCCAACCGCCTTGAAGATCATGTCTGCGGGCAGTGTCACCGTCTCACCCGTGCCCTTGAGCTGCCCGTTTTCTTCTGCCGTGCGTTCCAGCTCAATTGCGCTGATGTGACCGTTTTCAGCAGCAATGGCTTTGGGTTGTACCCATGACATGATTTTCACGCCATTTGTCTGGGCGAGATGCTGTTCATACTCGCTGGCATTCATGCGTCCCTGACCACGACGATAGGCAATGGTCACATCATCTGCGCCAAGCAACTTGGACTGAACGGCAATATCAACTGCCGTCATGCCGCCGCCGATCACGACGATACGCTTTCCAACGGGCAAGGCTGACAAGTCTTCTGCTTGCCTGAGGTCTGAGATGTAGTCCACGGCGCTGAGGACGCCGGATTTTCCTTCGTTCTCCAGACCAAGGTCGTTCACGCCGCCAAGGCCAATGCTCAGGAAAACAGCATCATATTGGGTGCGCAGGTCAGCAAGGTTCAGGTCCTTGCCAAGCGCTTTGCCGGTTTTCAGCGTGATACCGCCAATGGAAAGAACAAATTCGACTTCCCGAGCAGCGAAATTGTCTACCGATTTGTAGGCAGCGATCCCGAACTCATTCAGCCCGCCCGGTTTCGAGCGCGCGTCGAACAAGTCGACGTCATGCCCTTCAACTGCCAAAGAGTGGGCGCAGGAAAGGCCAGCTGGACCAGCTCCAACGACTGCAATTCGTTTTCCGGTTGAGGCTTTCCGGGTAAACGGTGTGGCCTCATGGGTCTCCATGAAATGGTCTGTCGCATAGCGTTGGAGTTGACCGATTTTGACCGGTTTACCTTCTGCTTCTTCGCGAACGCAGACTTGTTCGCAAAGCGTTTCCGTAGGACAGACCCGGGCACACATGCCGCCAAGGATGTTTTCCGCAAAGATGGTTTTTGCAGCGCCGGCCGGGTTGTCTGTCGAGATTTGACGGATGAATTGAGGAATATCGATGCTGGTCGGGCAGGCTTGCGTGCAAGGCGCATCGTAACAGAAGTAACATCTGTCAGCCTCGACCATGGCCTCGTGCGGCGCAAGCAATGGGTGAAGATCGGCGAAGTTCTTTTTATATTCTTCGTCCGACAAACGTCCTGCAGCCACGTCAGGTGCGGCGTTTTGCTGGGTCATGAAGGCCCTCCGGAAAACTGGCGATTCAAAACTATTTGGTGCGAACTTCGTTTGTTGAGTTCACTCTCAATATTGATTGGAAGAAAATTTGAACAATTAGTCAAATTTTTTCTGAAAGCTCTAAAAACATGAGTAGAATACTCAATATATAAGTTGTAATAAATCAGATATTTAAGATATATTGTGGGTCGAATATTTGTTTACGTGAATTGTGCGATAATGCTCAAAAATCAGCGACGGAAATTCAGAAAGCTACGCTGCGACGCAGCATTTGGCGGGAGTAGAGATTGGTATTTTACTTTCCCGGTCCTTTGAAATCGAGGTCGAGCCGTCGCATCGCTTGAGCGGCCATACCGCGCTTGATGTAATTCTGATCCCATGGCGCAACATCGATTTCATAATTTTGGTTGAGGTCATCAATCAGACCTGACGCCAGTCCGGCTTTCAGTCCCTCTTCCATAAAGGGCATGGCCTTTGTGGAGCCACCGGTCAGAACAATTCTCGCTGGATCAATTAGAGCTATAATGCGCGCAAGTCCAAAACCGAGCACATGCCCAGCCTGACGAAAATGCGCCAAGGCTTCCGCTTTCCCTTCAGCAGCCATATCAATGGCGGCCTGAAAACGTGAGACTTCGCAATTTGGGTCTGGCGGGGCGACCTGAGACAATGCGCTGCGAGAGAGATAAGCTTCATAGCAGCCTTTTTTTCCGCAAAGGCACATCGCTCCATCCGGAGCATGGTTGGAGTGCCCAAACTCGGCGGCCTTGCCGTTCATGCCGGAGAACAACTTGCCATCGAGAAACAGCCCCATCCCGACACCATAGTCGAGAAGCAGAACCACGAACGTGTTGCCATACCGCTCCGGATCAGACCAATGCAGGGCTTCGGTGATCATGTTTGTGTCATTGGAGACATGACAATTGGCGCTGAAGGCGCGCTTTAACGGCTCAACAATTGCCGTGTTGCGTCCCTCAATTGCCGGGCTCCAGATAATGGTTCCAGTCTCCACTTCTACAGCTCCTTGCGCCACAAGGCCAATTTCCCTGACAGCTGAGGTGGTGACCTTGGCCCTGGTAAGGAGGTCGGCAACCAGATCGATCAAAACGCGGGCTGTGGTGTCTGAGGTGAGTTCTCCCTCGTCGAAATCAGCGTTTAACTCGCCAGCGATTTCGCCAGAATAGTCGACCAGTGACAATTCAAGTCTCTGAATGGAAAGGCGGATGCAAACAACAAAGGCTGCTCCTGGCTTCAGTTTGAGTAGCGACCGTGGTCGTCCGCGAGAGGTTTGTTCTTTTGCCGCTGTGCTTTCAAAGCCTTCGATCAGCTCCTGATCCAAAAGATCGGCGGTGATAGAGGTCACAGTCGCTGGGCTTAATCCAGTAATCTGACCGAGTTCAATCCGCGCCAAGGGACCGTCCCGTCGCAGAGCCTGCAGGATGATGCTTCGGTTTTGACGACGTATTTGATCTCGATCGGCCTTGTCGGGCATGATCAGAACCTGAAATTGGACCTAATTTGATCAGAGCACTTGAGCGAGACACGCATAAATGTCTGGTGAAAGTGCGGCCAAACTGGCAGCTTGCCACCGCGCAATCAATATTTTTTTAGGCATCGAAAAAATGCCAATGTTAAATCAATCAGGCATTTGTCGGGATTTGGAAGCATTCAGAAATGATGCGCCAATCCAGGATTGAAAATGCAGCAAGATATGAAATTTAAAGTGGGTGGGGCGCAGTGTTTCTAGGTCTGGATTTTGGAACAAGTTCTGTCAAAGGGCTGCTGATTGATGAGAATCAGTCTGTCATCGGGTCTGCAAGCGCAGCCTTGACAGTTGATCGCCCACATCTCTCCTGGTCAGAGCAAGCTCCGGATGACTGGTGGACAGCATCTCTGGATGTACTCGATGATCTTGCGGCTTATCATCCCTCGCAGATGGCCGCGGTTAAAGCCATCGGCTTGTCAGGCCAGATGCATGGAGCCACCTTGCTGGGGGCTGACGACCGGCCGCTTCGTCCCTGCATTTTGTGGAATGACACAAGGTCCGCGGCCCAGTGCGGAGAGCTTGAAGCGCGCGAGCCTCAGTTTCTGACCTTGGGCGGCAACCGTGTGATGCCGGGGTTTACGGCGCCGAAACTGCAATGGGTTCGAGAAAACGAACCGGGAATCTTCGAGCAAATATCCAAGGTGCTTCTGCCAAAGGATTACATCCGTCTCAAACTGACAGGAGACCATGTCAGCGATATGTCCGACAGCGCGGGGACGCTTTGGCTGGATGTTGCCAAACGAGAGTGGTCTGCTCCGCTCCTTGCTGCGACAGGTCTCGACCGTAACCAGATGCCCCGTCTGGTTGAGGGAAGCGAAGCATCAGGTGAGGTCCGAACAGACCTGTGCCAGCGGTATGGCTGGGCAAAGCCGCCAATTATCGCCGGGGGCGCAGGAGACAATGCAGCATCAGCTTGCGGGATCGGTGCCCTGCCTTCAGGCGCGGGTTTTGTGTCTCTTGGTACATCCGGCGTGGTTTTTGTCGCGACTGAGCGCTTCCAGCCAAACACGAAAAGTGCAGTCCACGCCTTCTGTCATGCCGTGCCGAATACTTGGCATCAAATGGGCGTGATCCTGTCTGCGGCCGACAGTTTGAATTGGCTGGCGCACCTACTAGGCGCAGAGCCTGCTGAGATGGTCAAGGCGCTCGACGCGATCAAGTCTCCCTCCCAAGTCGCGTTTCTTCCCTATCTTGGCGGTGAACGGACACCTCACAACGATGCTAATATTCGCGGCAGTTTTGCAGGTTTGTCCCACGCAACAGGACAAAACGATCTGACCCAAGCCGTTCTGGAAGGTGTCGCGTATGCATTGAGAGATTGTCTGGACGCACTGACATCTGCTGGCAGTACGGTCGATGGGCTGACCGCTGTGGGCGGTGGATCGAGATCTGATGTCTGGTTACAAGCGCTTGCAACAATATTGAAAGTGCCGATCTTTCGGCCCTCTGAAGGCGACTTTGGCGCAAGCCTTGGCGCTGCGAGGTTGGCGATGGCAGCAGAAAGTGGATCCACAAACGGTATATTTTCAGCGCCGCCCACTTCCAGAATTTTTGAACCAGAGGTTACGCAAGTGGCTGCCTATGACGAGGCTTACCATCGTTGGAGGGCGCTCTATCCCGCGCTCAAGCAAGTCGGCTATTAGATTGTTATTCTGCAGCAGACCTCAGTTTAGGAGCGCGGCGGCAGCGTTCCGAGCAATACCGCACTGCCTCCCAGTCACGCGCCCATTTTTTGCGCCAGGAAAAGGGCTTCTGGCAGTGAAGGCAGGTTTTCTGCGGAAGATCCGCCTTTTTGCGCATTTTCATTGCTTCTCCTCCAGAAGATCAAGGAAAGAGGATTGCGCTGCATGTGTGTCCTGCTGGCGAGTGCGAGACGGGCGGCGTTGTCCGCGCATGCCAATACCGCTCTTGCGGCTACCGTGTTTTTCCTGAATGTCCTGGGCTATTGATCTGAAGTCACCGCCTTTGCGGATGGCCCAAACCTTCTCCCGCGCTTTCTTGGCCGCGCTAAGGTGATCGACAACGGGAAACGGATAGCGCTTACCGAGGACGCGGCCCGCATTATCCGCCTTCCAAGGTTCATGGATATGCTGTGCGTCAATATCAGCAAGTTCAGGTACCCACCTGCGGACAAATACGCCATCTGGATCCTGATCCAGCCCTTGTTTCACCGGATTATAAATCCGCACGGTGTTGATCCCGGTCGTACCTGATTGCATTTGCACCTGCGGCCAGTGAATGCCCGGCTCATAATCCGTGAAAAGACGGGCAAGATGCAGCCCCGGTTCGCGCCAGTCGAGCCATAGATGATAGCTGGAGACAGCAACCACCATCGCCCTCATTCTGAAATTCATCCAGCCGGTTGCTGACAGCGCGCGCATGCAGGCATCAACGAAAGGTAGGCCTGTTTCTCCAGCTTTCCAGGCCTGGAAACGTGTCTCGTCTGGAACGCTTGGACGCAGTCCTTCATATGCTTGGTGGAGGTTTTCAAACTCCAATCGCGGTTCGTCTTCCAGCTTCTGCATAAAATGGCAGTGCCAGTGCAAGCGGCCGGAAAAGGAACGCATGGCGGAACGCCAACCTCTGTCCCCCGGCTGCGGATTGGTCTTCAGATGCCGCTGTCGGTCATAGGTTGCCTGAGTGATTTCCCGGAGCGACAAGGTGCCAAAAGCGATATGTGGAGACAGTCTAGAACAGGCGTCAAACGCTGTCACAGGTGATGACATGGCGCGCTGATAGGGCTTGCCGCGCCGTGTGAGAAAGCTGTCGAGGGTTGAAAGCGCTGCCCTCCGTCCACCGGTTTGGCGGTAAGGGCAAGGGTCGGGGTTCAACCCAAGCTCGTGTTGGGATGGGAACGGGTCACTGGGCTCCAGAACTGCCGCAATGTTTTGGGGGCGATGCGCAATGGGGTCACCCATGACCGTATCCCACTGACGGGCCCAGCCGGTCCGGCCTTTGAGACGGCGAACCACGCCGGTTTGTCTAAGTTCGTGCCAGTGAACACCGCTGGCACGGCACCAAGCAGATACGCGTTTGTCCCGCGCAAACGTCCAGCCGTTTCCAGTTTCTTCGTGCGACCAGAGAGCGACAATCGCGTGGCGTGATTTCAGATCTGTCAGAACATTGATGATATCATCGACCTTGAGAACCAATGGTGCCCCCAAACCCTGGAGGTCATCACGAAGGTCGACAAGACTTTCCTTCAAAAAGGCAAAGTGCCGACCAGACATATCGGGTTGCATCCAAAGCTCAGGTTCGATGACGTAAAGCGGCAGCACCGGCCCGGCCTGCGCAGCCTTCAAGAGCGGTGCATGGTCATAGGTTCTCAGGTCTTTCTTGAACCACACAATTTGAACCGGCGCGCGCATGTTGCTCCTGTCGCCCATTTGCCAACCCATGTATTTACGGATCGCATTGCAATCGGATTTACAACAGTCTCCATTTGCCGGATGCCGTGCGCGTGGTTAGCCTGTGCGAAGCGCAGTGGCCAGATCGGGGTCTGCCAGCCCGTGAAGACGATTGGCAGCCGCGCGGGCGAACCGGTGAGTGACGGATTTGCGTGTTGCTGCCGCAAGTTTGTGTTCCGGGGCTTCGCGAAGCATGTGGGCCTCATAGCCGTCGGAAATGATCAGCCCTGCCTCTTCTGGAAAGATATCGGCAGGAACATCCGGATGTGTGGCGAAAAGCAACCGGTCGCAGTGTTGCCGATAGTCCGGCCACTTGGTGTCGGCACGAAGGTCCGCGATGGACGACTTAACCTCGATAATCCAGATTTCATGTTTTGGACCAAGCGCCAAGAGGTCGGCCCGCCGCCCGGACGCAAGACTGACTTCTGCCAAGCACGAAAAATCCATCTGCCGCATCATGCGGGCCGTCCCGCGCCAGACCATCATTGCGGAATCGGATTGGCGTCCGTCTGAAAGGGGATCATCAAGCAAAACCCTGTTATCGAGCGTCATCGGCCTGACCCAGTCTACATAGAGTTAGATGTTCTTGACTTGTTCACATTTTATGGCGGTATTGGTCAAGCACCCTACAGCCAAAATCGCTCGTGTCCCGGTTGCGCCACATTGAGCTACTCGATAAGTGTTTTTGCGCGAGTGGCTGTTTGCGGGTGTTCGAATGGCCGGGAGAATTGGCGGAACAATCTCATCAAGCTTGGGAGGGCTTTAGAGTGAAGAGTGTCAAATGGTTGTGCCTTGCGGCCTGTGTTTTGGGCCTAAACGCGCCTGCACAGGCGGGTAAAGGCGATTTGACGGTTTCAGTTCCGCGGGTTTCTGACATTCTCGCCAGCCGCACACTGGATTTGCGATTTGCTGATTTTGCGCAAGGCATCTGGACACAGACCGAGGGCGATTGTCAGGAATTAGGCCGGATAGATGTTGGCGCGCCGGGAGATGCAATCGCAATCTATCGCGGCTTGTTCGAAACGCCGGGTCGTGTGTGCCTCGTCTATGGTGCCGAGCAGGATGCGACGGAAATCCAACGGGCGGCGATGAACTGCAGGTTGGACCGGGGCGGAAGTGCGCTGGGCCTTGTCACTGTCGCCAAAAGGGGCAGTGAAAATCTCCTGTTTCAGGAAGGTGAACGCCCTCCAGTCACCTATCAATTCTGCAAGGCGATCCCGTCTCTTCTTGAACCGTTCAGTCAGTAGGTTTCTAAGCTTTCGATAAACTGGCGCGTTTTGCAAGGCTACGCATTCGGCCATCAGCTGGAAAGCGGACAAATGCGTCTTCCAGAACGCGTGTGGCCTGCGATCTGTAGCCAGCATCAAGTAGCATTTCTGCCCGCCGAAGCGGGATTTGCTTGCGCCACCTTTTTGGTAGCGTGCGCCAGACGGGGTGTGCCTCGATGGCTTGATCCAGATGTTCCAACAAGTGAGCAGCCTTTGTCACGTCACCGTTTTGGCAGACCGCTTCTGCATAAAGTCCCTGAAGCCCGGGATTTGCATTGAATATTGGCAGAGCTTTTAGTTCGTCCAACTTGAGTGTTTCGCCCTTAGAGAATGTTTCCCAGAGACGGCCAAATGCGGAGAGGTTTGCTGGAACAGCGTCCAGAAGAAGCGACTTGGCCTCAAGCAGAGTGCGAGGGTCGCGGTCAAACGTCTTGATCAGCTGGCGAATGACATTCAGGCTGTAAAGGTGGTCATGGCTGGCATGGGTCGATGCGAGCAAATGGATATGTGCTTGGCTAAGATTGTCCGCAGCGCGGGCCGCATTGCCTGCATCCGTGCCATCAAAACCACCATAATAGAGATGCACCGAATGAGGTATGTTGGCTTCAGTAAGGGTTTCAAGACTCAGGAAGTCAGCTGTTTGCGCTGAAATGCCATGCTCTAAACTTTGGGAACCGGGTCGGCCTGGTAGGAGTTCAGCGCCAAAGGCATGAATGTCGCCATCCCGCCGCGAAAGTCCGGCATGTAAAGCTGCCGTTCCGCCCATTGAGGACCCGTAATAGATGATCCTTGAGGGCTTTTGAGCATCAATTGTTTTGTCGATCAGATGGCCGATGTCGTTCTGTTGATCCAGATACCATCGATTGCGAGGATCATTGAAAAAGAGACACACATGCCGGGTGCCCGCAAAAAGCCGCTCCAGCCCAAATTTGCCCGGCGGCACGCGCACCTGAGAAAAAACCACGACGAGGTATCCGCTGGTGCCGGGTCGAACACGGTAGCAAAGCTTGGAAGGCGTTTGGCCTGAGGTTGGCGCGGGCACGAGGTTAGATCTCGGGACCGGCCCAAATGTCGGACTGTGCCGCTTTTTTGGGCGTGCGGGATTCCGAGATATGAGCCGTTTGGGGATCAAGTGTACAGAGCGCATCATATTGGCTCAGGAACACCTTCCCGGTCAGATGCGCAATGAACTCCGTGGACTGGAGCCGGTCCATCACCGGTCCTTTCACTTCGGACAAGTGGAAAGATACTCCACTGTCTGACAGACGATGGTTGATTTCTTCCAGGCTCTCCAAAGCGCTGGCATCTATGTCATTGACCGCAGGGCACATCAAGACAACGTGTTCGATATTGGGTCGCTGAGACACGAGACCGTAAATCCGGTCTTCCAGATAGCGGCTGTTGGCAAAGAACAGGCTTTCATCAACCCGTAAAGACAAGACTTTGTCACCGGTAACCACCGGATGGCGATCCACATTTCGGAAATGCTCGGTTCCCGGCACGATACCAACAATCGCAGTGTGAGGACGGCTGGAGCGATAAAGATGGAGCGCGATGGACAAGGCAACGCCCGCAACCACACCCTGTTCAACTCCGAAGAACAGGGTGACACCAATGGTGCTGGCCATGGCGAGAAAATCACTCTTGGAATAGGCAAAGGTGCGTTTGATCGCGCCAAAATCCACCAGCGATAAAACAGCGACAATAATGGTGGCAGCCAGAGTTGCCTGCGGCAGGTGGGTCAAAAGCGGAGTTAAGAACAGAGTCGCCACAGCAATTCCGATAGCGGTGAACGCTCCGGCTGCGGGCGTCGCGGCACCAGCATCAAAGTTGACGACGGATCGCGCAAACCCGCCGGTAACCGGATATCCACCGGACACCGCAGAAACGATATTGGAGGCCCCCAGTCCGATGAGTTCCTGATCCGGCTCGATCCTTTGTCGTTTTTTGGCAGCCAGCGTTTGAGCGACGGAGACGGATTCTACAAATCCGATAACGGAAATCAGCAGGGCAGGACCGGTCAATTGCAGCCAAAGATCTGAGTCAAAGGCGGGTAACTGTGGAACCGGAAGACCGGAAGGGATATCGCCCACGATCCGAACACCATGAGAGCCAAGATCAAAAGCCGCTGCCAACAGGGTTGTGACTGCGACTGCACCGACAGGTCCGGCCTTAGTCAGAATATCAGCCCAAAACGGCTTTACACCCATGCTGAGAAGGCGTTTTTTCAGGTCTTTGCGGACCCAAAACAAAAACGCCGTCGCGGATATGCCGATCACGAAGGTAATGAAATTGACCTCTCCCAAATGGGAAAAAATCGAGCCAAAAATCTCGTAGAGCGTGTGGCCAGAGGTTGGAACGCCAAGAATATGTTTCAGCTGACTGGAGGCAATCAGCAGCCCGGATGCGGTAATAAATCCGGAAATGACCGGGTGGCTGAGAAGGTTCGCCAGAAATCCGAGCCGCAGGAGGCCCATGAGCACCAACATCAACCCGGAAATGAACGCGAGCACGATCGCTGCGCCCAAATACTCAGGCGTGCCCTGTGAGGCGAATTCGCCAACAGCGGAGGCCGTCATCAAGGAGACCACCGCAACAGGCCCGACAGCCAAGGCGCGGCTTGTTCCAAAAATCGCGTAGGCAACAAGCGGCAGGATGGATGCGTAAAGGCCAACTTCCGGCGGCAGGCCCGCCAACAACGCATAGGCCAGAGATTGCGGGATCAACATGATCGTGACGATCACAGCGGCCACCAGATCACTGGTTGCCGTTTCGTGGGTGTAACTGCGTCCCCAGTTCAGAATCGGGAAATAGCGTTGAAGAACGCGTTGGGACATTCTGTGGTCGCTTTCAGCGCATCTGGTCGTACGGGGGCGAAGCCCCGGAATTCTTGCGATTAAGAGAAAAGGCCCAGCGAGTGCCGGGCCTTAGGCAAGGTGTTAGCCAGCAATCCCAAAGATCGGCCGAAGGTCATAACCGGCAGCGGCCGCATCCTTCAAAATATCTTCCACTGAACGTGAGTTGGCCTGAGACAAAGCCCAAACGGTTGCACAACGAGTGCCGGTTCGGCAGTAGGCAAAGACCGGGCCAGGCAGTTCCTCAAGCGCTTTACCGAAGGAAACAACATCTTGCTCTGTCATGTGGCCGGAAACAATTGGAAGAAACCGAGTTTGCAGCCCTGCAGTTACAGCCGCGGCCTGTATTGCGGCAAAATTCGCCTGATCGGCAGCTTCTCCATCCGGTCGATTGCAGATGATGGACTTGAAGCCGAGCTCCTTGATCTGCGCGACATTCTCAGGCTCGATTTGCGTGCTGACGCTAAGACTGTCGGTGATGGTTTTCGGTGTCATTCCGCTTCCTTAAGTGGCAGGTCCAATCTCAAAGGCCATTTACAGGCACTTTGAGAAAAGTTTTGCCGTCTTCATCGGCCGGTGGCAACTGCCCGGCGCGCATATTTACCTGAAGCGACGGGATGATCAGCCTTGGCATGTCCAATTGGGCATCCCGTTCGGTGCGGAATTTGACAAACTCTTCCCGCGTCTTGCCACCGCCAACATGGATGTTATGCGCCTTTTCCTCCGCGACTGTTGTTTCCCACTGAATGTTACGGCCATTCGGACCATAGTCGTGACACATGAACAGTCGCATATCGTCAGGAAGGGCCAGCACCTTCTGAATCGAATCATAAAGTGTTCCGGCATCCCCGCCTGGAAAGTCGGCACGGGCTGATCCGCCATCTGGCATGAACAGGGTATCGCCGACAAAAGCCGCATTTCCGCACACATGAACCATGCAGGCGGGCGTGTGACCCGGCGTGTAGATCGCACATGCCGTCATTGTACCGATCTGATAGGTGTCGCCGTCTCTGAACAGGCGATCAAACTGACTGCCATCTCGCTGAAATTCGGTTCCTTCGTTGAACACCTTTCCGAAGGTGTCCTGAACGACAGTGATCTTCTCTCCGATCCCGAGCTTTCCGCCCAGTTCCTGCTGAATGTAAGGGGCTGCAGACAAATGATCCGCATGCACATGGGTCTCAATGAGCCATTCAAGCTCGAGGCCGTTTTCCTTAATGAAGGCGATGATCCGATCCGCATGGTCATATGTTATGCGACCGGCGGCGTAGTCGATGTCCATGACACTGTCGATAACCGCGCATGCGCTGGAGTTCGGATCTTTCACCACATAGGCAATGGTGTTGGAGGGTTTGTCAAAAAACGGCGTGACGTCCGGTTTGACTGTCATGTCGATGGGGTAAGTCTGATCCATGATCGTCTTCCCTTCTATGTGTTGCCAGTTGCAGGGGTGGCAATGTCAGCCTTTGATTCGGTTTTTGCATCGAGCGCTTTTATCGCAAGTTTCGCTAGCGCCATGCCGATCAAAATTCCGCCAATGGCGTAAAAAGGTTCAGCTCGGCCAAGTCCAAGAGCTGGCACAAGGCCGCCGGGGCAAAAACCGCTGATCCCCCAACCGATTCCGAAAATGGCAGACCCGCCAATCAGTCTGGCGTCCAGCTCTGACTTGGTTGGAAGTGAAAAGTTGGAGGCCAGCAGCGGAGCAGAGCGGCGAAGAACCAGCCGATAGCCCACGAACGTGACAATCAGCGCACCGCCCATAACGAAGGCAAGGCTCGGATCCCATGTGCCGAAGAGGTCAAAGAAGTTCAAGACTTTGGCTGGATTAGCCATTCCTGACACAAGAATGCCAACACCGAAGACCACGCCAATGGCGAAAGAAGAAATCAGTTTCAACATGGGTCAGCCTCCAATCACGTGACGGATCAAGAACACAGTGATGAGGCCCGTCACCATGAAAGTCATGGTTGCCGTGATGGATCGGGCAGAAAAGCGGGAGATACCGCAAACACCATGGCCGCTCGTGCCCCCGTACCCAAAGGTGACCCCAATCCCGACCAGAACGCCGCCGCCAATCAGCATGGCAGTTGTTGGTGGGACGCTGATGTTGGGCATGGAGCCGGTGGCGATGAGCAAAACGACGGGGCTTGCAATCATGCCTGCCAGAAAAGCTACGCGCCATCCCCAGTCAGCAGATGTGGGGGATTTCAGCAAGCCTCCAACCATTCCGGAAATTCCTGCAATCCGGCCATGAACTGCCATCAGCGCAACGGCAGCAAGGCCGATCAGTGTGCCTCCGAGCGGAGAGTAGACAGGTGTGAATTCGGTCATCAGTCAAACCCAATACTTTCAATATATTGAAAGTATAAGGATGCGCAGGCCGGATATCAAGTCCAATGTAGCTTGAACATGAAATTGGCCTGCACCTTTTGCGGAATACTCAATTTCTCGCTCGTTATCGTGACTGGGTTGTGTTTACTTATGGTAACAATCAAACGAACTTGCTCGTTAATCGGGTGGGGAGGGGCGCAGCCTATGTTACGGATTTTGGGACTTTCTCTTGTTTTGTCTGCGGTCTTCGCAGGAATTGCAGGGCAAGGTGCCCTCGCATCAGATGATGAGCATGAAATCGCCCTGAAACTGTTTGGAACAAAAGACCTGCAAGGAGGTTTACCTGAATGCAGGTTGTCCTTCTGGCAGCACAACAAAGACCCGGAAACGGACCGATATGCGTTTTTGCTACATGCAGCCAAACCGGGGGACGGTCGTGTGGAGCCTGCACGGCTCAAAATCGGGCGGGATTTCTATTCTTTGCAGCAGTTAGTGCACGGCGGAGAAGGGGGATTTGGCCAGCATTATGTGTTTGCCACCAGCGACCGGAAGGTGAAGGTTCAGATCGAGGTGATCGACTACACCTTCAAAGATCACTTTGTTCAGTTTGATAAAGTGAAATTGACGGTCATTCAGAAGGGAAAAATTCCGTTCACGGCCAATGCCAAAGGGCTAAGTGGGTGTGTTCCTCAAAAAATAAAGGGAACTCCACCCTCTGCCAGTCTTCCAGCCGGGGTGCCAATTGGCCCGGAGCGGTTGCTCGCCGATGTGGCCCAGGTTCCGCGGGTCTTGCGCACCTTGATGCGCGATTATGCAGCAGAAGATTGTGACATTGGCGGTGCGTTTGCCTGGGGCGGGGCGCGTTATGAAATCAGTGATGGTTACTTGTTGTGGCAAATCCCCTGCACGATGGGCGCCTATCAGGGATCCGGGGTGTTTGGTTTAACCCAAAACCCGGCCGGGGCGTGGGTGGAACTTCTAACCTTGCCCAATCCACCTTGGCTGGAAGGGTACCAGAACTATGCCGCTATGAGCGCCGAGGTAGATGGAAGGCTCGGGCACATCGTCACGACTGCCTTCAAGCGTGGATCGGGCGATTGTGGTGTTCGCCAAACATTCCGTCTCATCGATGGCCCCGGAGAGGTGCTTGAGCTCGAACTGCTTGAATACCGGGAAAAATTCGATTGTGACGGAAACGCTACTGATCCGGGGCGCTGGCCGGTGGAGTTTCGTCCGAACTAGTGGCCGAATGGGGTGTCGGAAGGATAGCAAGGACCACCTGCGAGCCATTTGCGCGGGTGCGTAGGACAGACCCGGGAATAAGGAGAGCCGGGTTTCCTTCCGCGCTTGGAAAGTCTCTGTCAGTCCGTGGTCCTGAGAACTCGCCCATCGGGCGCATGATGTCTTCGTGAACAACGCTGCCAAGATAAAGCGTTTCAAGCGCACTGCCATTGAGAATGCGGTATTCGCTTGGCCACAGGCGCATGACCCATCTGCCGGCTTTGACATCATCCGGGTCTTTCTGGATCAACACCAAATCGGGTTGCCTGCCATTTTGGCTTCGCGGCAAAATGGGGAGTGAGTCCGGTGGTGTCTGCCCTTCAACAAAACCGCTTGCGCTGCTCAACGACCATTGCGGCGGTCGTTGCCATCCTTGGGCGCTGGTGATTTCGGCAAACTTTTCCAAGGAGCCAGCGAACTGGATCACCAGTGGCTCTTCATCGTCTCCATTGAGCTCAATCCGACGCTCAGGCAGGGTTTGCCACGTGTTGTCCAACCAATCTGCGGCGGCCAAGATCTCGGTATTGACCCTTGGGGCATAAGCCTCCAGGGCAGTGTCATGAGATTTGACGGCATGCCAGGTGCCGACCACAGACAAGGTTCCAATCACCAGAGCAGCCAGAGTGACCCGTCCGACTTTTTCATTTCGGATTGGGCCAAACACGAAGCCGAAGGCCGAAACCATTGCGACACCAAACAACAGACCGCCAAGGACATCCGACATCCAGTGGGCTCCCAGATAAATCCGGGAAAAGCCCATTGTGATCAAATAGATGGCAGTCACGGTGAAAACGCCGGCCTTGGTCCAACGGCTGCGGTCATGGGCAATCAGGACCGCGCAAATGCCGAACAAAACCGCGTTGAGCGTGGCGTGTCCGCTGGGAAAACTGAACGCGTCGGCACCGGAATAAAGCTCTATGGGGCGCGAGCGGTGCAGCATCAGTTTGATCACCGGCACAAAAACCGCCGTTGCCGCCATGGCAACCAGAAAGCCGGTTGCCCTGCGCCAGGCTTTGCGGGACAAAAGATAAAGCGCAACCACAAGGGTGATGGCGGTCACGACAACCCCGTCGCCCAAGGTGGTGACGGCGATCATGAACGTATCACCCGCCGGTGTTCTCAGGCTTTCAAACAGGTTGAGGATCGCAACATCCGCACGAACCATCGGTTCGCCGGGTGAGATTTCGCCAATGAACCAGAAGAAGGTGGGCAAGCTGATCAAGAGCACGATCGCAGACGCGATCATGCCCGCAGAGCGGGGATGCGCCGGGTCAAAGGTCTCCGCAATCCACTGGCTGATACGATTGTTTCGACGGGCAAACCAACCGTGAAGAGCGGAGTGAGCTCCGGGGAACAGCGGTATGATAATCAGGATCAGCCAGCGTCCCAGCATGACGGCAAGGAAGACGATCACGCACAGTGCGCCAACAACCAGCGCAAGGCGGGCGCTGATTTGGCCGAGAGCATCAAGTGCAGTGCCTGCGATAATGCCCGGTCCAATGTGAGCGGCGGTCCAGGCAACCGCCGAAGTGAAGTTGACGATCGTAAAGCGCCAGGCGTCCATTCCGACCATGCCGGCGATACCCGGAACTACGGATTTTACACCGGGGACAAAGCGGCCGATGAAAACGCTCTTGCCGCCGTGTTTCTTGAAATATTCCTCTCCCCGAACGACCAGATCAGCATATCGGGACAGCGGCCAAACGCTCTTGATCTTGTCCTTGTAGAAATAGCCGAACCAATAGGAGAGCGCATCGCCAGCCGTGGCTCCCAGTGTGGTCCAGATGAAAATCGATACTGGATCAAGTTTGCCAAGGCCGATCAATGTGCCCGCACCGACAAGAACAACCGTGCTTGGGACCACCAGCCCGATAATGAACAAAGCCTCTCCCATAGCCGCGGCAAAGCAGACCATGCCCGCAATCGACGGGTTTTCGGCAATGAAATTGAGGATCTGATTCAGAAAATCTGGCACGTGTTCGCGAAGTCAGGATTGCAGGGTGCGACGAATATAAAATGCGGATCAGGTTTCATATAGGCTCACATCGCTCCAACCAATAGAGTTCACACCCAATTCTATATGATTTTGTTCCGGTTCGAACGGATAATGAGACTGTGTGCCGGTAACTTGTTGATTTTACGTAGTGTGAGGAGTTGAATTGAAGCGGTGCAGGGTCTGCGCCCGCATTGGCTTCGCCAGAGCACGCCAAGAATCAACAAGGTTTGCGACGGGTGCCTTACACTTTTTGGAGACACATAATGTTTGAATCTGCGGAACTCCCCCAGAAGATGGACAAGAAAACGTTCAAGAAGCTGGAGCCGGAAATCCGCGGAAACCTGTTATCTGCTCAGCTTGAAATGATTGAGAAGAAGGAATTCTCAACCATCATTATCGTGGACGGATTGGATGGTGCAGGCAAAGGCGAATCTGTTGCTCGGCTTTATGAGTGGATGGATGCGCGCCATCTTGTTTGCAACGCCTATTCAGACCCACTGGAAGCAGCCCGCCTGCGTCCTCGCCTCTGGAGATATTGGCGGGATCTTCCGGCGAAGGGCGAAACAGCCATCGTATTCGGAAGCTGGTATCAACGCATTCTGAGAGGTCATGTATCTGGCAAAATAGATGATCAAGACGTCGAACAGGAGCTTGACCGCATCCGCAGGTTTGAGGAAATGCTGGCGCTTGAAGGCGTCCTCTTATTGAAGTTCTGGTATGTCTTGCCAAAAAAGAAGCAGGAAAAGCGGCTTCAGAAAATTGGCAAAAAGAAAAACAAGGCGCGGCATGTATTGGCCGATTGGGCTGCGCTCAAGAACTACGATAAGGCCACGGCTCTCGGTGAAAAGATCATTCTCGAAACCAGCAAGGGTCATGCACCGTGGTTTGTTATCCCATCGCAAGATCCGGAGTATCGGGATGCTGCTGTCGGCCAGACAGTCGCCCGGTCCATGCGGCTGAAACTGGATGACGGGGCATCGGCCGCCGTTTCCGCCCCGCCTGTTGTGAGTGGGCTCAGCAGGCAGTCCGCTGTGGATGCGATTGATCTGACCGCCAAACTGGACAAAGACGATTATGAAAAGCAGCGCGACAAACTGCAGGCGCGCCTGTCCGACCTGACCGATCATAAGGGGTTTTCAAAAACCGGCATGGTGCTGGTATTTCAGGGCAACGATGCAGCTGGAAAGGGTGGGGCCATTCGGCGGGTGATCAGGCCTATGGATCCACGCATTTACAAGGTTTACCCGATCTCGGCCCCAACGGATGAGGAAAAAGCCCGCCCTTATCTCTGGCGTTTCTGGCGCCGGCTTCCCCGTCAGGGGCAGGTCACGATCTTTGATCGCTCTTGGTACGAGCGCGTTTTAGTGGAGCGTGTAGAGGGCTTTGCCAGTCATGAGGACTGGCTCAGGGCTTACAATGAAATCAACGAATTTGAGCGTGAATTGACTGGGTTTGGGTTCATGGTCTGCAAATTCTGGCTGGCGATCAGCGCTGAGGAACAGCTTCGGCGCTTCAAGGCGCGCGAGGAGACGGCCTACAAGCAGCATAAGATCACCGACGAAGATTGGCGCAATCGCCTAAAATGGGATCAATATGCGATTGCAGCCGGCGATATGGTCGACAGAACTTCGACCCCTTATGCCCCATGGACCTTGATCTCGTCAGAAAACAAACGCCACGCGCGTATTGAGGTTTTGAAAACCATCTGCGACCAACTTGAAAAGCGCCTTTGAGCAGGAATTGAACGGGCCATCAGACAGCTTTGGCGAGAGCGGACATCGCAGCGGTCACGCCGCCTTTTTCATGGGGGATGCCAAGTTTTTCAAAACCGGTTTCAACGCTGGCGAGGGTGCCAAGCAACATAGCGGCGCTGACATGGCCCATATGTCCAATCCGAAAGCCTTCGCCGACACCATCACCGATTGTCCCACCGATCGTGACACCGCAAATATTTTGAGTGAACTCGCGAAGTGGAGCCGCTCCCCAACCAGTGGCCTTGACCACTGTGACACTGTTGCAGCGGGCAACAGGGTCCTCGACCATGATGTGCATGGCTCCCGCCCTGCCCCAGACCTCGATGGCTTGGCGGGTGGCTTCGGCAAGTAGCGCATGGCGGTGCCATACCTGCTCAAGCCCTTCATCAAATATCAATTCCAATGCAGCCTTGAAGGCAAAAAGCAGGTGTTCCGGCGGTGTGCCGCAATATTTGTGGTAATGCACCGGCCCGTCGCGGAAGGTCCAGTCCATATAGTTGGAGCGCAATCCGGCAGAAGCATGCGCTTCTCGCGCCTTCGGGCCAGCTGCAACGAATGAAAGCCCTGGCGGACACATCAAACCCTTTTGCGAGCCGGTGAGCGCCACATCAACACCCCACTCATCCATCTTGAATGGCATGCAGCCGAGTGAGGCAATTGTGTCGACCATGAAAAGGGCAGGGTGGCCAGCTGCATCAATTGCCCGGCGTAAGCGCTCAATGTCGTTCCAGACGCCAGAGGCTGTATCAACTTGCACAACCAGAACGGCCTTGATCGAATGGGAACTATCTTTTCGCAGCACGTCTTCCAAGGCGTCTGGATCGACGGGTTTGCTCCAGTCGCCGGGGAGCTTTTCAACATGAAGCGCCATGGTCTTTGCCGATTCGCCCCATGCCGTCCCGAATAGTCCGGATTCGAGCACAAGAACCCGGTCGCCGACCGAAAGGGTGTTCGACAAGGCTGCGTCCCAGGCTCCATGACCATTCGCAGCATAAATGTAGGGCTGGTGGGAGGTTTGAAAGAGCTTTTTCAACCCGGCCAGACAGGTTTCAGTGGTTTGGACCAGCGGACCGTCATAGATATCCATCGCCGGGCGGTGCATGGCACGCAGAACTTCATCCGGGATGTTGGTTGGTCCCGGTATCATCAGAAATTCTTTTCCACGCTGAAGTGTCATGAAAGGCTCCGAAAAATGGGTAGCTCATAAATAATGAGGCGAGAATTTTTCTTCTAAACCGGGTATTGGCGGGCTGCACAAAATTCTGCAGCAGTGAACAGGAAATGTGATCAACTCAATTTAGCTGCTGCAAAAATTTACCGTGTTATGTACCCTAACGTTAGAACTTTGGAAAAATTGTTGAGTTTCAGTGCCCTGATAGGTTAATCCCCGCTGTTCTGGGCGGAACCGGATTTCCTGTCCATTTTACAGTTGTCACGCGAAAAGACCGTCTATCATGGCGTGTCAGGTGTTCCGAGGCTAAAGAATGATTCGTGTCAAAAAAGGCAATGGCCCGCTTCTTATCTGTCTGCCGCACACTGGGGCAGCGATCCCTCCTGCGGTAGAGAGCCGAATGAGCGCCACCGGACGTCTGAAGACGGATATGTCCTGGCATCTGGATCAGGTATTTGATCTTTCCGAAGATTTGGACGCTACCGTCATCTATTCCACGATTTCCAAGCTGGTCGCCGATGTGGACCGGGCTCCCACGGATTTTGAGGTTGGAGAAGACAGTTCAACCTCTTGTTGCCCGACCCTGACGTTGGATGGCAAAAAGATCTACAAATATGAGGAAGAGCCGGGCGCAGCCGAGCACGAGCAGCGCCTTTTGTTGTTTCATGACCCGTTTCATAAGGCCATTGACGCAGAAATTGCCCGGTTGAAACAGCAGCATAGCGAAATCGCAGTGTTCGATTGTCAGTCCATGAGGTCGCGTATCAAGGGATTTTGCGATCGCGGGCTGCCGATGGTGAGTTTGGGAACAGCGGAAGGAAAGTCTTGCGATGCAGGCCTGAAGGATGTCGTTGCTGGCTGCTTTATGGGCGTGACAGGCTTCTCCATCGGGATTGATGACCTGTTTACGGGCGGCCACATTACGAGAACCTATGGAGACCCCAGAAAAGGCGTGCATGCGATGACCATCGTTGTGGCACAGCGCGCCTATCTGCGCCACGAAACGCCGCCCTTTGAACCGGATAGGGTTCGGGTTCAGCGTCTAAAGGGCACAATGGAAGAAGCCTTGTCGAAAGTCGTGAACTGGACGCAAAACAAAAAGGGTTCAGCCCCTACTTCACCAGCGCCTTTAAAGCCCGGAAATGGTTCTGAAAGTGAGCTGGTTGTGTCCGAGGCAGGTTGAAGAGCGGACTGCGTGCGTTAAACCACGTTGCGCTCAACAAGGGGCGTCTTCGACCAAAGCCTCTCGATAGAAAGTGGGCTCATGTCCAGCGTCTCATAACCACCTGATAAAATGATCTCTGAGAGGCCTCGCCCGACGGCAGGTGCTTGTTGCAACCCGTGTCCGGAAAACCCGAGCGCCAGATAAAAGCCGTCCATTCCGGGAACGGGCCCCACAAACGCGTTGTGGTCAAAAAGGTTCATGTCGTAATGGCCAGCCCAGGCCGCACCCGGTTTGATGGCCTCAAAGGCGGAAACACGATGGGCTAGCGTCGGCCAGATATGCTTCTCAAACAGGTTGTAATCTACGTCAAAATCAGAACTGTCTGTGTCGTCATCCTCAGCAGGTGCGCTTCCGCAAATAAAGCCAGCGCCTTCTGGGCGAACATAGGTGCCGGTCGGGTCAATCAGCAGCGGAAAATCGGGCAGTGTTTCGCGGCATTCAAACGTAAAGACGCAGCGCTTGCGGCTATGAATAGGAACAGAAAGACCAACCTGTTTGCAAATCTCCGCGCCGCCGGAAGCTCCCGCCGTATTGACCAAGATCGGTGCGCTCAAGCGGTCCCCACTGGAAAGATGAATACACCAGTCTGCGCCAGTGCGCTCAATCTTCTCTGCCCGTTCACCAACATAGTCGACACCAAGTGAGCGCGCCTTTTTGCGGAAGGCCTGAAGCAGCGCATACCCGTCAAACCAGCCTTCCCCGGAGAGGCCATGGCATCCACCGGAGAGATCATCGACTGTAAGCCAGGGATAGCGGTTGGATAATCCGCCTTGGTCGAACAGCCCGATATCAGCTCCAAGTTTGGTTTGGAGAGCGTGGTTCTCTTCCAAAATGGCTAGTTTGTCGGGTGTAGCGAGAAACAGATAGCCGCCTTCTTTCAGGTCGATAACTGGCTGTTCTCCTGAAACTGCCAAGTTCGCCCCGATACTGCGCAGAAAGCTGATGCCATACAGTGAAATCTCGATATTGATCGCAGAGGAAAACTGTTGGCGAATGGAGGCTGCAGAGCGCGCTGACGCACAAGTCTGGTAGGACGGGTCGGCCTCCAGAACAACAACCTGCCCGGAAAAGTCCGGGCGCTGCGAGAGATGGCAGGCGGCCGATGATCCCATCACCGCGCCGCCCACGATCACAACATCTGCAGTCCGATCCGTCATCCGCTCCTCCCAAAGCGTCAGAGTTCAGTCAGACAGGACGATCAGAAAAACGCCTGCAAGCCGGTCTGCGCGCGGCCCAATATCAGCGCATGAACGTCATGTGTTCCTTCATAGGTATTCACGGTTTCAAGGTTCTGCGCGTGACGCATCACATGATATTCTTCCTGAATGCCATTGCCGCCGTGCATATCACGGGCCTGACGGGCAATATCGAGGGCCTTGCCGCAATTGTTCCGCTTGATGAGCGAAATCATTTCCGGGGCAACCTGACCGGCATCAAACAACTGCCCAACGCGTAGAGCCGCTTGAAGGCCAAGTGCGATTTCAGTTTGCATGTCTGCCAGTTTTTTCTGAAACAGCTGGGTTTGGGCGAGCGGTCGGCCAAATTGCTCCCGTTCCAGACCATACTGGCGTGCGCGGGTCCAGCAGTCTTCAGCCGCCCCCATGACACCCCACGAAATGCCATAACGGGCACGGTTCAAGCAGCCAAACGGACCTTTGAGGCCGGACACATTCGGAAGCAGCGCATCTTCACCCACCTCAACATTGTCCATTACGATTTCGCCGGTGATGGACGCCCGCAAGGAAAGCTTGCCGCCTACTTTTGGGGCGGAGAGGCCCTTCATGCCCTTTTCCAGAACGAAGCCGCGGATCGCACCATCGTGGGCTTCCGATTTCGCCCAAACAACAAAGACATCCGCAATCGGTGAGTTTGAAATCCACATTTTGGAGCCGGTCAGTCGGTAACCGCTGTCCGTTTTGATGGCACGCGTCCGCATCCCTGCCGGATCGGACCCGGCATCCGGCTCTGTTAGGCCAAAACACCCGACATATTCTCCCGAGGCGAGTTTTGGCAGGTACTTCTGGCGCTGTTCTTCCGATCCGTAGGCATAGATCGGATACATGACCAGTGAGGACTGAACGCTCATCATGGACCGGAAGCCGGAGTCCACACGTTCTACTTCACGGGCAACGAGGCCATAGGACACATAAGACGCTCCCGCGCAGCCATAGTCCGCTGGCAGGGTTATGCCGAGAAGGCCCAGTTCGCCCATCTCATTAAAGATCTCCCGGTCCGTCTTTTCTTCCCGGTAGGCCTCAATCACACGCGGCTGCAGCTTCGATTGCGCATAGGACTGTGCGCTTTCCATGATCAGGGTTTCATCTTCACCCAGCTGTGCTTTCAAGAAAAACGGGTCTTGCCAGTCGAATACGCCGCCACCGGCTGGGGAGGATTTGATCTGTGCTGGTGCATTCATGATGGTGGCCCTTCATTTGGGTTCAGGCGATCTCACAAGAGCTGCCCAAACATTCCGATTATGGCGAGTATGGGATGTTCCGATCTTGCAATAAAGGGAAAGCTTCGACAAAGTTTATGCCAATTTGGAATAATTAAATCCTTGAAGGAAATCTTATGAGGCGCGCCTTCATTCCACCGGCAGACACGCTGATTGCCTTTGAGTGCGCGGCGCGCCACGGCAGTTTCACGCGTGCGGCAAAGGAACTCCACCTTACTCAGGGGGCCATATCCAAACAGGTTCGTCAGTTGGAGGACCGGCTTGGTGTTGAGTTGTTTCGGCGGGTCCGGCAACGGATTGTTCTGACGGATGCCGGACGGATTTACCTGCATGATATCTGCGGCGCGATGGAATCCCTGACCAGCGCGACCCGGCAAGTCATGTCTTATGCCGGCAGTGAAGACGTCCTCAACTTGGCTGTCTTGCCGACTTTTGGAACGCGGTGGCTGGCCCCGCGCCTGTCCGGGTTTCTAAAAGTCTATCCAAAAGCCGGGCTGAACCTGAGTGTGCGCCTTCAGCCCTTCGATTTCGCCAATGAATCCTTCGATGGTGCGATACATCACGGTGACCCGGTTTGGGCTGGGGCCATTGCCGAACCGCTGTTTCCAGAGGATGTGATTCCAGTCGCGTCACCCGTATTCCGTGACCGCCATAATATTTCGGAACCCGCTGACTTGACCCGCGTTCCACGGCTTCAACTGGCAACACGGCCTCTGGCGTGGCGGCAGTGGTTTGATGTTGCGGGTGTTCAAACGGACGTGGCGTTTCAAGGGGCTCGGTTCGAACAGTTTGTTATGATATCGGAAGCTGCAATTCACCATTTGGGCGCGGCCTTGATGCCAAGCTTTTTCATTCGCGACGAGTTAGCAGCAGGACGGCTGGTTCAATTGTTCGATGTGTCGCTGTCCCAGACTACAGCCTATCATTTTGTCTATCCAGAAAACCGAACCTTGCGCCCGGTCGTCAAAGCCTTCAGGACCTGGTTTCTCGACGAAGCCCACCGCGCATTTGCAAGCGATGATGAGGTCCTGCCGGGGTAAAATGTGTGAAAGAGCAGTGTTGTCGGAAGTTAACCCTCTCAGAATCCATCAATTGTAGAATAATAGGACGGAGGTCGCCCAAAAATGCCAAGTAAGTTACCTAGCCCGCGCGCCAACCGCAGCCGACCGCGAAAGTGCAAAATCTCAAATGGTTCCGATCCGAGTTTGGCTGCGGGATAAGTTGCTGCAGCCAATATTGCGGCACCTGAAACCCGGCGAAGCCCTTTGAAAAGGAACTTAGGAAACACCTGCCAATAGCCTTTACGCATTATACCGACCTGAACGTGAGCAGCGGCGCTCGACTTGGCAAAAGCAAGAATGCGTTCAGGGGTTACGCGGCTCTTTGGAACGTATTCTTGAACAATAGCATTGGGCGCCCAAACAATCTTGAAACCGTATTCTGCCGCGGTTTCAAAAAAATCGAGGTCTTCGTAGCCATAAGTCAGAGCAGTGTTGAACTTAAGGCAGGCAGGAGGTCGTAGAAGGGCGGTACGAAAAAGAACATTGTTTGTCGATGCGCGAGTAAGTAGAGCTCCCTCTTCCTTATCCGAAGGTGTCTCGTGAGATGCCCAAGTGGGAAGTGGTTTCTCATATACTTGCTCGATCAGGCCATAGCTGACATCAGCACCAAAAGTGATTGCGGTTTTAAGGTGATTAGATAGCCAATTTTTTCGAGCGATTTCATCATCATCAATCAGCAAGATCCAGTCATATGCATTCCCCAAGGCCATCGCGAGGGTCTTGTTGCGAGCGTATGGAATTCCCCGTTTAGGCTCTTGAGCGTAGTGGATCTTAAACGGTGAACTCGAATTTAGCTCGTCAACGGTTTGCTTGGACGCTGGAATTGAATCGTTCTCTACCACGCAGATTTCGACAGACCAATCGTCACTAACCTCCTGAGCCATGAGGCTTATCAGACAATTACGCAGCATTTTAGGTCTTTGGGCAGTGCAGACCATGATGCCAATTCGGGGTAGTGATATATTCATTTTACCAAGCAGGTTAAAAGCACTCTAAGTGTGTCAGTTGGTGGGGGGGAGTGAATTTATGGTCCGGTTATTGTTGAAGGATTTCTTTTAACACTTTGAGGTGTTTAGAGGATGCTGAGTGTAAATTTGAATTTAAAGATGCATGAGTTCTGGAGAGTTTTTCATATTTCTTTGCAAGGGCTTGATCAATCACAATTGTTCTAAGTGTTGTGGACAGGGATTTGACCAGTTCATGCGCATCAACATCTGGTAATAAAATCCCGGCTTCTCCAGCCGCTTCTGGAGTGCCGCCGCGGTTGGTTGCAATTGTTACGCACCCACAGGCCATTGCTTCGATAACCGCGCGGTGAAAACCTTCCTCAACGATTGAAGGAAGTGCAGCTATGGCAGATCTGGCGAGCAGGTCGCGCACTTCTACGGATGTCAGGTTTAGAGAGGCCTTGATGTTCGGGTTAGCTCCCGTGTCTGACAAGATCTTATCGGCATAGAAGCGCTCTTCTGCGGTTTGAACCGCGAGCCCGAGATGAAGATCCCAGTCGGGCATATTTAGTGCCCGAAAAGCAGCAATTAATTCGCCAATACCTTTATCTTTCCGGGCGCGCCCCACAAACGCGATGGTTTGTTCTTTGGATTCGTTCGGTCGCCAGAAATCGGTGTCAATGCCATTCCAGACAACATGGGATTTTGAGATGAATTGCGGATAACTCTCTATAAATCTCTGTCGCAGAAAACCGCTGACGAAAATGATACCCGCCAAGGTGGAAAACTGTCTGCCTTTCCGCCAATTCGACAACAGACCCTTCTTGTGGCGCAATAACCCGTGTCGATGGAGAATGACGGGTGTTGAAGGGAGCATTTTTGCCAGTTTTGCCGCACTTTCAGGGTGTTGGTGTACGACGACAGCGTCTGGTTTTTCATCGCGTATCAACGAGGCAACACTCTCCAAAATGGAACCTTTTCGGTCACTGTTGATCGCGCGAAAGTCGACATCATCAAAGGGGTTTTCGACCGCTCGTCCAATTGCGAACCCACCCTCACCATAGCCTCCGGTCCTGAGCAAGTCTCGCGTTACAAGGTCTATGGATGTTGCTCCCTTTGGGGAGAAAACCATGCCTCTTGGCAAAACAGTGGCAATTTTCAATTTGGAGAACCCCTCAAATGCCAACGAAAATGAATCCGCTCTCTCAAATCCAGCGGCGGACTTGAGATTTGTAGGTTTGATAGTCTTTGCCGAACATGGTTTCCAGTGCTTCTTCTTCCGGCTTGATCTGAAAGATGGTGAGGTACCACATGGCAAGCGCAATGGCGCAGGGGCCGAGTATGAGGGCGCCGAGATGCACAGACCAAGCCAATAACAGAAGCATCATGCCGACATACATCGGGTTGCGGCTAAAGCGATAAAAGCCGTCGGTTATCAGGTGCGAGCTTGTGTTCGGTTTGAGAGGGTTCACGGTCGTCCTTCTGCTGAAAAACTGAATCACGCCCGTCAGCTCAATAAACAATCCAACCGACGCAACCAGAATGGCAACGCCCAACTGGGCTGGAACGTGAATGAGAAGCTGCGGCGCGGCTTTGCTGGTCTGCCAAATCAGGAAGCCCGCGGCCAAGGCAACAAGGGGTGGGGGGATCAGCAGTTTCAAGTTGCTATTCATCCAGTTTGTCGTTCAGGAGAAACCCTCAAAGACCAGATCAAAAGCCTTCGGCAAACGCTTTTCAAGTTTTCGATCCACAGTATAGTGAAAAGGCTCAGCACGCGGAGATCAAACAAAATCGCCTGTTGGCCTGGGCTCTACGGGCGAATTGGAGATGCATTTCGTCCACACAGCCTGAATCACCATCCAGAGTGGGAGGAGCTCAATGGAAGGGTTGATGATGATGCGTCCGCTGAAAATCGCGGATCTGCTGGAATTTGCTGCATCGAATTTCCCCAATGGCGAAATTGTTTCCGTGCGGACGGAGGGAGACATTCACCGCACCACCTATCGAGAAACCGCTAAGAGAACCGCGCAACTTGCTCATGGTCTTCTGAGGTTGGGGATAAATGTGGGTGATCGGATCGCGACTTTGGCGTGGAATGGCCACCGACATTTGGAGCTGTATTACGCGATTTCGGGCATTGGCGCAGTTTGCCACACCATCAATCCGCGCTTGTCGGCAGAGCAGATGCTCTACATCATTCATCACGCCAAGGACCGGTTGCTGTTCACCGACATCACATTCATAACGATGCTGGAAAAGCTTTCACCGCAATTGCCGCCTGATTTGCGCATAGTTGTCATGACCGACAGAGCGCATATGCCGGAAGGCAGTCTGTCTGGTCTTTTGTGTTACGAAGAATTGTTTGAGGGCCAGCCAGATCAAATGGACTGGCCAGACTTTCCCGAAGAAACAGCCGCAGGGCTTTGTTATACGTCCGGAACAACGGGAAATCCGAAGGGCACACTTTACACCCATCGCTCTACTGTGCTGCACGCGATGATGGTAGGCATTTCGCTACCAAATGTTCTTCAGGCCGGGCGGCGCATCCTGCCGGTGGTGCCCCTGTTTCATGTCAACGCTTGGGGGCTTCCTTATGCCGCACCACTCACCGGTGCATCCCTGATTTTCCCAGGTCCGAAACTGGACGGCAAGAGCCTGTTCGATTTGATGGACCGAGAAAAGGTTTATTCGGCTTGGGGCGTTCCAACGGTCTGGCTGGGCCTGCAAGCGCAAATCAAGGCGGAAGGGCGCAATCCGGAAGGCTTTGCGGATGTGGTGGTCGGCGGGTCAGCGGCTCCCCGCTCCATGATCGAAGCATTTGAGAAATCGGGCATCAATGTCTGCCACGCTTGGGGCATGACTGAGATGAGCCCGATTGGAACACAAGGCAACCTGCCGATTGAAGCACATTCCCTATCGCTGGAAGAACGCGTCGAAGCCAAATGTTCTCAAGGGCGACGGGTCTTTGGGGTAGATCTCAAAATCACTGACGATGACGGCAATCGCTTGCCTCACGACGGCAAGTCTCCCGGCAATCTTTATGTGCGCGGTAACACAATTACCAGCGGCTATTTCAATGATGAGGAGGCCAACCGCGAAGCCTTTGACGCAGAAGGCTGGTTCAAGACTGGTGATGTTGCCACAATAGATGAAAATGGCTTCCTGATGATTACAGATCGAGCAAAGGACCTGATCAAATCCGGCGGCGAATGGATCAGCTCACTTGATCTGGAAAACATCGTGATGTCTCACCCCAAGGTGGCCAGCTGTGCAGTCATTGCCGTTCCCCATGAAAAATGGACCGAACGCCCGTTGCTTATTGTCCAGTCGGGCGAGGATGGGGACGCGCCACAAGAAGAATTGTTGGAAATGCTGAGCGCTCATTTCGCCAAATGGCAATTGCCGGACGATGTGGTCTATGTCGAAAACCTGCCTTTGACGGCTACCGGCAAGGTCTCCAAGCTGACCTTGCGCAAGCAATTTGCCTATCACACGTTGCCGGACTCAGCCTGATGAGGGGGCGACAAGGCGTATGACCGCTACTTCACCTCCCAGCGGAGTTTCGCTTTCCGACATGAAGGCTCTTGTTGGAAAGGAAGTCGGTGTCTCTCGCTGGTTCTCGGTTCGCCAAGATCGAATTGATGCCTTTGCAGATGTCACTGAAGATCACCAATTCATCCATGTCGATCCGAAAAGGGCGCGAGATGAGGCGGGAATGGACAGCACCATTGCGCATGGGTTTCTGACGCTCTCCCTGTTGTCCGCCATGGCACTGGACGCGACACCTGCGATTGAAGGTACCCGGATGGGGATCAACTACGGGTTTGACAAGATCCGGTTCCTCTCACCCGTCAAGGTTGGCACTAAGGTGCGCGGTCGCTTCACTCTTGCCTCTGTGAGTGAAAAAAAGCCGGGAGAAGTGGACGTGGTCTGGCAAGTCTCTGTCGACATCGAAGGTGGCAAACGACCGGCGCTGACTGCCGAATGGATCAACCGAATGTATCTGGCGGCTGAAGAAGCGGTGCCGGAAGGAAAGGGCTCTTGATGCGTCAATCCAACAATCTGCCGCCGGTTTTGCAAAACCTGCGCATTCCCGCAGTTGCAGCACCACTTTTCATTGTCTCGTGTCCAGAGCTTGTCATTGCTCAATGTAAAGCTGGGATCATCGGGAGCTTTCCCGCCCTAAACGCTCGCGAGGCTGAGGGCGATCCGATCATGTTGGAAAAATGGCTACAGAAGATTACCGAGGAGCTTGATCGGTACAATCAGGAAAATCCGGACAGACCCGCCGCGCCTTTTGCGGTTAATCAGATCGTTCATCGCTCCAATGAGAGGCTTGAGCGGGATCTGGAGATATGCGCGCGCTGGAAAGTTCCCATCTGGATTACATCTTTGGGAGCGCGTCCTGAAGTGAATGAAGCGGCCCATTCCTGCGGCGGTATCGCTCTGCATGACATCATCAACAACACCTTCGCACACAAGGCGATCCAGAAAGGTGCTGACGGACTGATTGCTGTTGCGGCGGGTGCGGGGGGGCATGCTGGGCCACAATCACCTTTCGCCTTGATCCGCGAAATTCGAGAATGGTTCGATGGGCCGTTGCTTCTCTCTGGCTCCATTGCGACCGGAGAAGCTCTGCTGGCGGCGCAAATTCTCGGCGCAGACCTTGGTTATATCGGCTCCGCCTTTGTGGCGACCAGGGAAGCAAACGCCCTTCCAGAATACAAGCAGATGCTGGTGGAGAGTGGGGCGGAAGACATCATGACTTCGACGCTCTTTACCGGCATATCCGGCAACTATCTCAAACCCTCTATTGCCCGCGCTGGGCTCGATCTTGACAAACTTCCCGAGGCCGATCCGTCCTCCATGACCTTCAAGGACGGCAGCAAAAAGCCGAAAGCCTGGCGAGATGTTTGGGGATCCGGACAGGGGATTGGCGCTATCAAGTCCGTCGTGGGTGCCGGCGAGGTGGTTGAGCGGATTGAAGATGAGTATCGACAGGCCTTGCAGTTCGCCGCTCAGTTGGCAGGGCGGTGATGACCTCGAAGGAAATGCCGGTCGATCTGGATATTGGGCGATTGTCAAAATGGTTGGCTGCGAATTTGCCGCATTTGAGTGTTCCCTTTGAGCTGGCCCAAATTTCCGGAGGGCAGTCCAACCCGACGTACCGGCTCAAAACGAAAGATCGTGCCCTAATTCTCCGGCGCAAACCTTTCGGTGCGTTGCTGAAATCAGCCCATGCGGTTGATCGTGAGTTTAGGGTTCAACGCGCGTTATCAGGATCATTTGTTCCCGTTCCGAAAATGCTGGCCTTTTGTGAAGACGATGGCGTTATCGGGTCGGTGTTCTACTTAATGGAAGAAGTCGACGGGCGCGCTTTTGATGATCCGCGTGTGCCGGGTGAGACGGCGAGCAACCGAACCGAGATCTACAGCGAAATGGCTCGGGTTCTGGCGGCCATTCATTCGGTTGACCTTGATGCCGTCGGGCTTACGGACTATGGGCCGGATGGAAATTACTATGCCCGTCAAATCAGCCGTTGGAGCCGTCAATACAAGGCCTCGGAAACAGAACCCATACCGGTTATGGATCAGTTGATCGTCTGGCTTGAGGCCAATCAGCCGGAAGATGACGGACGGCGTACTCTGGTCCATGGCGATTTTCGCATCGACAATCTGCTTTTTGCGCGAGATGAGGCAACATGCGTTGCTGTTCTGGATTGGGAATTGTCCACTCTCGGGCACCCCTTCGCTGATCTTGCTGCTCTTGTCATGCAGTGGGGGCGTCCTACCGGGCCTGATAGTCGCGGATTAAGAGGGGTGGACCGCAAAGCGCTGGGCATCCCGGCAGATGCGGAGTTCATCGCAGATTATTGCTCTCAAATGGAAATCGATAAGATTCCGAATTTTGGGTTCTATGTCGCTTTTTGTGCGTTTCGCATGGCTGCAATTCTGCAAGGTGTAAAGAAACGTGCGCTGGATGGAAATGGTGCGGATCCTGAACGGGGTTTGCAATTGGGGCGCCATGTTCCCGGATTTGCGGAAGATGGACTTCGGGCGGCAAGTGAGGTGTTTCCCAAATGAGTCCGCACCAGTTTGACCAGACGGTGGTGCAAATCACGGGTGCCGCCAGCGGTTTGGGGCGGCTTGCCGCGGAGCGCTTTTCTGCTGAAGGTGCGTTGCTCGCCCTGTCGGATGTTGACGGCGAAAAACTGAAGGATGTCGCGGTCGGCCTGCGCGCCAAAGGGGGCCGGGTTTTGGCTGAACGGCTTGATGTAACAGTCGAAACAGATGTTGCTGCTCATTTTGAAGCGGTGAAAGAAGAGTACGGACAGCTTGATGTTGCGATCAACAATGCTGGACGCGCGCATCCTTTGACACCCTTGCCATCAATAGACCTTGAAACCTTTGAAAAGGTCATGGCGGTCAACACGCGCGGCGTCTTTTTGGGTCTTAAATACCAGATCCCGCAGATGCTACAGCAGGGCAAAGGAACTATTTTGAACATGGCGTCGGTGGCAGGGCTGGTGGGAGCCGGGTATCTCGCCGCCTATGCGGCCTCGAAGCGTGCCATTGTTGGACTAACCCGCTCGGCTGCAGATGAAGTTGCTGGAAAGGGTATTCGCATCAATGCACTTTGCCCGGCCTTTGCCCAAACACCGATGCTTGATCAGATGACAGATCAGCTGGCAACCCGCCACGGATTGACGGGAGAAGAGGCGGCACAACGCCTTACCAAACGCATCCCGATGACGCGCACGATCCAGCCGGAAGAAGTCGTCGATGCAATGCTCTGGATTTGTTCGCCGGGCAATTCCGCCATGACGGGACAGGCCATTGCGGTTGATGGCGGCCTGACCGCCATCTGACCTTCATCTATCAGAACATGACGGATCAGCCGTTCAATTCTGCGAACTTGCCACCGCGCTGTGCGGTTTCCGCCAGCAGGTTCGGAACCTTCCAGAAGAAGGCATCTTCCTGAGCATAGGTTTCAATTCGCTTCACCAGCTCTGCTGCGCCGATGGCATCGGCGGTGTGCATTGGACCGCCCCGGAAGCGCGGGAAGCCATACCCAAAGAGATACACCGCATCGATATCAATCGGACGCAAGGCAATGCCGTCCTCAAGAATGCTGATCGCCTCTTTGATGATGGCCGTCATGATCCGGGCTGTAATCTTGTTTTCAGAAAAGCTTCGGGGTGTTATGCCGGCCTTGGAACGTTCGTCTTCAATGATGGCAACGGCCTCCGGGTTGAGCATTGGAGAACTCTCGCCGTAAACGTAATAGCCTTTGCCTGCCTTGCGTCCGAACATTTCCTGTTCGCAAAGCCTGTCGGGGATTGCGATATAGCGCTCTTGCGGAGCGCGCATGGGTGCTTGCCGTTTGCGGGCCGCCCAACCGATATCCTGACCAGATAAGTCCCCAACCGCAAACGGCCCCATGGCAAATCCGTAGTTGACCATGGCTCGATCCACCTCTTCCGGACTTGCTCCATCCATCATCAGGTAGTCGGCTGCTTTTTTGTAGGTGTTGAGAATTCGGTTGCCGATGAAGCCATCGCACACGCCGGCACGAACTGCGATTTTGCGAAGGCGTTTGCCAAGCGCAAACCCGGTCGCCACCACATCTGGCGCCGTTTTGTCTGCAACCACCACTTCCAGCAATTTCATGACATGGGCGGGCGAGAAAAAGTGCAAGCCAATCACGTCTTCAGGTCGGCTGGTGCTCGCCGCGATTTCATTCACATCCAGATATGAAGTGTTGGTGGCCAGCACCGCGCCATCTTTGCAGATGGCATCCAATTGTTTGAAGACGGACTTCTTGACGTCCATATCTTCAAAAACAGCCTCAATGACGAGGTCGGCATCAGAAAAGGCTGCATAATCGGTGGTGGTGGACAGAGCGTTGGAGAGGATTGTGTCGCGCTGATCCGCAGTGACCTTTCCACGCTTGACGGCACCATCCAGATTGCCGGAGATGATCGATACGCCACGCTCCACACCGGCCTCGTCCCGCTCGGCGAGGATCACCTGGAAACCGGCCAAAAGGCAGGCCGTTGCAATGCCGGAGCCCATGGTTCCCCCGCCGATCACGCCTACGTTTTCAATGGTTCGTGGGGTTTCTCTCGCTTCCGGGATTTTTGATACAGCGCGTTCAGCGAAAAACGCATGGATCAAACCGGCACGTTGCGGGCTTTCCATACATTCAAAAAAGAGGCTGCGTTCCTTTTGAAGGCCCTCGCTCAGGGGCAGGATGCTGGCAGCAACAGCTTCAACGCATTTGTGCGGTGAGAAAAGGTTCGGCTGTTTGCGTTTCAAAGTCTCCGCGACCGTTGCAATCGCGTCCGGGTCCTCGGTAACAGTCAACTCTCCGGTTCGCCGGGTTTCCAATTCTCCACTCAACACCTGTTCGGCAAATTTTATCGCAAGGTCTCTGGGGTCACCGTCAGCGATGACATCAATTAGACCGATTTCATGCGCGGCCTCTGCCCCAATGCGGTTGCCGGTGGTAATCAGATCAAGGGAGGCTGCAATCCCAGCAAGACGCGGCGCGCGCTGTGTGCCCCCAGCTCCGGGTAGGATGCCAAGGGTCACTTCCGGAAAGCCAATGGTCAGCCCAGGCAAAGCTATCCGCGCATGAGTGGCCAGGGCAACTTCAAGCCCGCCGCCAAGAGCGTTGTCGTGCAATACGGAGATAACAGGTTTCTCCATGGCTTCAATGCGGTTGCAGACATCAGGGAGCCAAGGCTCCTGTGGCGGTTTTCCAAACTCGCGAATATCCGCACCGGCGATAAACGTGCGGCCAACCCCGTGTATTGCGATGACCTTGACTGACGTATCTACTGACAGCTGCTCCATCGCTGCAACCAGACCCGCGCGAACAGCTTGAGAAGCAGCGTTTACCGGCGGATTGTTAATCGCAACAAGGCCAATGGCATTGGAAGTTTCAATTGTAACTATAGGGGCGTGTGTGTCGGTCATGAGAACTTCTTGATCGGCATATGGGAAAAGCGGAAACCCGGATAATTGTGGCCCGGATGAGTTGCCGGGAGTTTTCGCAAGCAGTCCGGAGAAGTCAAGGGAGGAGGTGGATTTCGGCGAAAGAGATTGAATTTGCTTCTCGCAATTGCAAATCATTCGCAACTGGTTGACTTTTTGCGAATGGGTCGCAATAACAAACAGGAGACGAATAATCCTTGCGGAGACACAATGCGCACTCTTCTGAAACTAACAACTGCAGTTGCCGTTCTGGTGTCGCTTTCTTCTGCTGTTGTTGCTAAAGAAAAACTGAAGGTCGTGACGACGTTCACGGTGCTTGCGGATATGGCACAAAACGTGGCTGGTGACGCTGCCGAGGTGGTGTCAGTGACCAAGCCGGGTGCGGAAATCCATGGCTATCAGCCGACACCACGAGACATTGTCCGCGCCAGCGATGCAGATCTGATCCTTTGGAACGGGCTCAATCTTGAGCTTTGGTTTGAGCAATTCCTGCGCAATCTTGGAGATGTTCCATCGGTGACTTTGTCTGATGGCATTGAACCGATTTCCATTGGCTCCGGGTCTTATGAAGGCAAGGCAAACCCGCACGCCTGGATGGGGCTGGACAACGCGCATGTCTATATCGACAACATCGCCAAGGCTTTGAGCGAACATGATCCGCAAAACAAAGATACGTTCAAACAGAACGCGGAAGCCTATAAACAGAAGCTGACCGACACCATCCAGCCGCTTCGGGAGCAAATTGCACAAATTCCGGAAGACCAGCGGTGGCTGGTCACCTGTGAAGGGGCGTTCAGTTATCTGGCGCGCGATTTCGACATGAAAGAACTCTACCTCTGGCCGATGAATACTGATCAGGTCGGAACTCCCCAACAGGTGCGCAAGGTGATTGACGGGGTCCGCGAGAATGAGATCCCTGTGGTCTTTTGTGAAAGCACGGTCAACACCTCTCCGGCAAAACAGGTCGCGCGTGAAACCGGTGTAGCCTATGGCGGGGAATTATACGTCGATTCCCTGAGTGAGGCCGGTGGTCCGGTACCAACCTATCTCGATCTTCTGCGGGTCTCCTCGGAAACTGTTGCAAAAGGGCTGACAGGCGCCAATAAGTAAGACGCAGCGGAACTGGACCGCTGGCTGGAACAGGAGCTTCATGACACACGCCGAAATGACTGCAAGCGCCGGGATTTGCGTGACTGATGTCACGGTAACCTATCGCAACGGTCACACAGCCTTGCGCAATGCCAGCTTTGAAGTTCCCCGCGGAACGGTCACCGCACTGGTGGGTGTAAACGGGGCGGGCAAGTCGACCTTGTTTAAGGCGATCATGGGGTTTGTTCCAACTTCCAAAGGGCAAATCTCCTTGCTTGGAAAAAGCGTGCCCGCCGCCCTGAAAAGCAATCTCGTCTCTTATGTGCCGCAGGCAGAAGAGGTTGACTGGAGCTTTCCTGTCCTTGTTGAAGACGTTGTGATGATGGGGCGCTATGGCCACATGGGGTTCTTGCGTCGCCCGTCTGCCAAGGATCGGGTGGCGGTGGACGAGGCGCTGAGCCGCGTCAACATGCAGGAATTTCGCAAGCGCCAGATTGGAGAGCTATCAGGTGGTCAGCGCAAACGGGTGTTTCTCGCGCGGGCTCTTGCGCAGGACGGTCAAGTGATCTTGCTGGACGAGCCTTTTACTGGCGTTGATGTGAAAACCGAGGACCAGATCATCGCACTCATGCGAGAGCTTCGCGAAGAAGGCCGCGTTATGTTGGTCTCCACCCATAATCTGGGATCGGTGCCGGAGTTCTGTGATCGCACGGTATTGGTCAAAGGCACTGTTCTGGCCTTTGGGCGGACGGAAACGGTTTTCACCCCGGAAAATCTTGAAATCGCCTTTGGCGGCGTCTTGCGTCATTTCACCCTTGGCGGCAATCAGCTGCATGATGACGAAGACAGCCGTAAAATCACCATTTTGACGGATGATGAGCGGCCTCTGGTCCGGTATGGCGAGAAGACGGTTCATGCAGAAGCGCGTGCTGAAACTGATAACCGCTCTCCTGCAGGGCAAGACACATGACAGCTATCCTGCTGGAGCCCTTCTCCTATTCCTATATGATCAATGCCATGTGGGTGTCTGCGCTTGTGGGCGGTGTTTGTGCTTTTCTATCCGCTTACCTGATGCTGAAGGGCTGGTCTCTGATTGGAGATGCACTCTCCCATTCTGTGGTGCCGGGTGTGGCTGGGGCCTATATGCTCGGGTTGCCTTTTTCGGTTGGGGCATTTCTGGCAGGTGGACTTGCAGCGGCTGCGATGCTGTTTTTATCTGAGCGCTCGGGCCTGAAAGTGGATGTGATCATCGGATTGATCTTCACATCTTTTTTTGGTCTTGGGCTTTTCATGGTTTCGCTCAGTCCAACCTCCATCAGCGTTCAAACCATAACAATGGGCAACATTCTGGCAATCACACCGGAAGACACACTGCAGCTTGCCGTCATTGGCTTCGTGTCCCTGACGGTTCTTTTGCTGAAGTGGAAAGACCTCATGGTGACGTTTTTCGATGAAAGCCACGCCCAGTCCATTGGCCTGAACACGGCGCTCTTGAAAGCCGTCTTCTTTGTGCTTTTGTCGGCAAGCGTCGTTGCCGCCATGCAGACGGTTGGCGCTTTTCTGGTCATTGCCATGGTCGTCACGCCCGGTGCAACGGCTTATCTACTATGTGACCGGTTCTCACGGCTATTGATTGTCTCGGTTTTCATCGGAGCCTCAAGCAGCTTTGTCGGCGCCTATGTGAGCTATTTTTTGGATGGCGCGACCGGCGGCATTATTGTGACCTTGCAAACACTGGTGTTCCTTGTCGCTTTTGTCTTTGCGCCGAAACACGGGCTTCTGGCCGCGCGCCGGAAAGCTGCCAAGGCTCTGGCTGATACATCTGATTTCGAAGCGGCTTCGATCCGGGAGGGGCGTTAGATGGATCTGGAGACGGTCCTATTGCCCTTCCGGTTCCCGTTCATGCAGAACGCGTTCCTGATCTGTCTGATCGTTGCAATCCCAACCGCGCTTTTGTCCTGCTATCTGGTGCTTAAAGGCTGGGCCCTGATGGGGGACGCTATCAGCCATGCTGTCCTGCCGGGGATTGTCCTAGCTTATATTGTGGGGTTGCCGCTGCTAATCGGTGCTTTTGCAGCGGGTATGATCAGCGCGTTGGCCACCGGGTATCTCGCTGATAACAGCCGTGTGAAACAGGACACGGTGATGGGGGTCGTGTTCTCCGGTATGTTCGGGCTGGGGATCGTGCTCTATGTAGCGGTGGAGTCGAACGCCCATCTGGACCACATCCTGTTTGGGAATATTCTGGGCATTGGCCTTGAGGATCTTTGGACAGCAGGCCTTATTTCTGCGGTGGTTGCAGGGTTGATCCTGCTGAAGTGGAAAGACCTCCTGCTTCACAGCTTTGACCCGGCTCAGGCACGAGCCGCCGGATTGTCGGTCAATCTCTTGCGCTATGGTTTGCTGGCCGCACTGTCCTTGACCATCGTTGCAACGCTCTCGGCTGTTGGGTTGATATTGGCAATAGGATTGTTGGTCGCGCCGGGGGCAATTGCATTTTTGCTGGTTCGCAGTTTTGGCAAAATGCTCGCAGTAGCCACCATTGTTTGCATCAGCTCGATGTTGGCGGGCACATATCTGAGTTTTTACATCGACAGTGCCCCGGCTCCGACGATCATTCTCGTTCTGACCGCTGTTTTCCTTGTCGCGTTTTCACGCAGGCAATTTCAAGTTCGCAAACAGGCGGCCCCCATCGAAGTGTAGGGTCGTCGTTTGATCCGGGTAGTTTGGAACGGTACCTCATAGTGCGACAACACTGATTTATTCAAAAAGCCTAGAGAAAGTCCCGTTATACAGCGCGATTGACGATCGTCCCGCTGGTGATCGGCAGCGCAGTTGCAGCATCAATTGGCACATCGGAAAAATACGCAGAAAAATGGTATACCAAACACCAAATACCAAATACCTGATACATACTCTGCGGCGCATAAATTTTTGCCTCAAAAACACGCGCATTTTCGATGAGGAGGAACTGATGAAAAAGCTTCTAGCCAGTGTTGCCCTTGCAGCGATCGCCCTGACCGGCGCATCCGCGCAGGCAGAGGACTATCCGAGCAGAACCATTGAAGTGATCACCCATGCAGGCAACGGCGGTGGAACTGATGTCACTGCCCGCATGATGATGCTTCGCGCTCGTCGTGAGCTGGGTGAGGACATGGTTGTGGTCAACAAAAAAGGCGGCGGCGGCGCCGTTGCCATGGATCATTATCTTGATGTCCCAGCCGATGGTCACGCGATCCTCGTGTTCACCATAGGTCACGCTGCAACCGTTGCGAAAGGCAAGACCAAGCTCACCCTCGATGATATTCGCCCGATCGCCCGTGGTACCGACGATCCGCAAATCCTGATGGTTCGCTGCGGCGAATATGACAATGCAGAAGCCTTTGTTGCGGTGCAGAAGGACAAGGCTTTGTCCTACGGCACAACACACCTCGGTAATATCGATGATGTGTCTGCCTTCATGTTCACCACGAAAGGCGGCCTTCAGACCCCTAAAATCGTCCCGTTTGATGGCGGTGGCGAATTGGCAACACAGTTGGTTGCAGGCGCAGTTGATGTCGCAGTCCTGAACCTTGCAGAAGCTGGATCTCAAATTGATGCTGGTGAAGTCTGCCCGATTGTTGTGCTGGCCGATAACCGCATGAACGGTCTGCCCGACGTCTCCACTGCAAAAGAGCTCGACATTGACGTCAGCTTCTCCACTGTTCGCGGTTTTGTGGTCCACAAGGACACACCAGATGAAGTTGCCGAGAAGATCGAGGCCTCCTTGCTTAAGGCGATGAACCACGGCGTCTACCAGGGCTTCCTGGAGTCCGTTGGTCTCGACAGCACATCTGTTGCCGGGTCCGAGGTTTGGGGTGCGCAAATCACCACCATGACCAATGACATGAATTCCGCTCTGAAAGAGCTTGGTTTCATCGAATAAGGCATTGCGGCGCAGCAGGTTAGCTGCTGCGCCGTTTTTCTCCAGTGTGTGCGGTCCCTTATGGAACTTCAAAAACAATCAAATTCCCTGTCCAGATACTTGATACCGGTTGGCATCATTGGATTCTGCTCCTGGGCGTTTTGGCTGAGCACCCAGTTTGATCGGGTGCCTCCGATCTTGAAGCGGGGTATGCAGCCATCTGACTTTCCTCAGCTTGTGCTGGGCTTGATCATCTGTCTTACAATCCTGCTGTTTTCCACGGACAAAAGCCGACCACCGGCAGCGCTATCCCGCGTGGTTCAATCCACTATGGCCTTGCTAATTGGTTTCGTGCTGATTGCGGAAATCGATCTCTTCCTCGGCCTTGGACTGTTTGCCGCCGCATTGTCGGCCCTTTGGGGAGAGCGCCGCACAGGGGCCTTGATGCTGGTTGGCATTGCAGCTCCCGTGTTGGTCTTTTTCCTGTTCGACGGCATTTTCGAAGTCCGCTTCCCACGCGGCGTCCTGACCACCCTTTGGTATGGCTAACTGATTATGGAAGCAGCTCTTTCAGGCCTCATGGCTTTGGCCGACCCAAACCTTCTGATGCTGATCGCTTTTGCGATGCTCGGTGGGGTTCTTGTGGGCGCATTGCCAGGTCTTAATGCAACGACGGGCGTCGCCCTCTTGTTGCCCTTTACCATCACCATGGATCCGATCCCCGCGATTGCGATCCTGACAACGATCTACTGCGCGGCGACTTTTGCGGGCGCAATCACGGCCATCTTGATCAATACGCCGGGAACGTCCGCGAGCGCGACGACCTGCCTCGATGGTTATCCACTAGCGCAGCGCGGCGAGGCCGGGCGAGCGCTTGGTATGGCTGCGGTCTCCTCGACCCTTGGCGGCATCATCTCAGTTGTCTGTTTGATGCTTGCCGCGCCCCTGATGGCGAAGGCGGCCTATAACTTCGCGCCTCCGGAATACTTCGCGCTGACCTTGTTCGGCATGTCAATGTTGGCAACGATTGGCGATGGGTCTCCGGTCAAAAACGTGATTGCAGGTGCCTTCGGTGTGATGCTTGCCACAGTCGGTATTGACCTGCTGACGTCCATCGAACGCTTCACCTTCGGTTATAATGAGCTGAGTGAAGGCATCCCGTTTGTGCCGGTGATGATTGGGGTTTTCGGTATTTCTGAACTGCTGGTGCAGGCAGACCGTCTGGACATCAAGCGCAAGCAGGTGATCATGAAGTCGATCCGTCTGCCAAGCAAGGAAGATTACAAAAAGGTCTGGCGCACGATCCTCAGATCGTCGGGCATTGGTACGTTCATTGGTATCCTGCCGGCAGAAGGTGCAACGGTTGCCTCCATGATCGGCTATAACGAAGCGCGGCGCTGGTCCAAAACGCCGGAAGAGTTTGGCAAAGGCTCGCTGGAAGGTATTGCAGGTTCGGAAGCTGCCAACAATTCGGCCACTGGCGGCGCTATGGTACCAACACTTGCTCTGGGTATTCCGGGCAGCCCGACAGCTGCTGTGATCCTGGCTGGCCTGATGGTGCATGGTCTGCGTCCTGGGCCCACCATGTTCACCGAGCAATCGGATTTCGTCTTTGCGATCTTCTGGTCGATGTTGCTGGTCAACATTCTGTTCTTCGGTGTTGGCCTATGGGGCGCAAAGCTTTTTGCCCGCGTCACATTGATCCCGATCCAGATCCTGTGGCCCATCGTGTTCATCTTCTCAATTGTGGGGGCATATGCGCTTGAGCAATCGATGATGGATGTCTGGATCGCCATTGGAGCCGGAATTATCGGTTTCTTCATGCGGCGCTATGGCTTCTCCGTTGTTCCGCTGTCCATTGGTCTCATCCTTGGCGGCATGTTGGAAACCCGCCTTGGGCAATCGATGGTCATGCTCGATGAGCAGTGGTGGCTGATGTTCACCCGCCCGCTTTCCCTTCTGTTTTTCGTTTTAACGGCTCTGGCTTTGTTTGGGCCGCTGGTTTGGGGACTGCTGTTCAAGCAGCGCAAGCCGATTGAATCGACCGGAGAATAATGATGACAAAAATCAAATCCGTCCGTACCCGCGTCTGGAACTGGAAGGGCAAGACCGTTCCACCGCAAGGGAACTTCTGCACAAATGCCTCTGATGCGCTTTATGATCGCGGTGATGCCATGGGAAGCTTCCGCTTTCACCAATGGCTGACCTGTGAAGTGGAAATCGAAGACGGCACCATCGGCATTGGCAATGCGGCCCTTGCGCCAAACTTGGTGAAGGCTGCGATTGATGAATACTACGCCCCCATGGTGATTGGCGAAGATCCCTTCGACTATGCCTATCTTTGGGAAAAGATGTACCGCAAGACCCATGCCTGGGGCCGCAAGGGCGTTGGCATGACCGCAATTTCGGCTGTCGACATTGCGATCTGGGATTTGATGGGCAAGTTGACCGGCAAGCCGGTGTTCAAGCTGTTGGGCGGTCGGACCAAGGAAAAGATCCTAGTCTATTACTCTAAGCTTTATGCCGACAGCATTGATGCCATGCAGCGCGAAGCGGAGGAAGCCAAGAAGAACGGCTATCAGGGCTTCAAGACCCGGTTTGGCTTTGGTCCCAAAGACGGCATGAAGGGTATGCGCGAAAACCTGAAACGGGTAGAAGCGGTGCGCGAAGTGGTCGGTTACGATGTTGATCTGATGCTCGAATGCTACATGGGCTGGAACCTTGATTACACCAAGCGCATGTTGCCCAAGCTGGAAAAATTCGAGCCGCGCTGGCTGGAAGAGCCGGTCATTGCCGACGATATTCATGGCTATGCAGAGCTGAACAAGGGACCGATCCCGATATCGGGCGGCGAGCATGAGTTCAGCTTGCTGGGCTTCCGCCAGCTTCTTGATCTGAAAGCTGTTTCGGTCATCCAATATGACACCAACCGCGTCGGCGGGATCACGGCTGCGCAAAAGATCAACGCGCTTGCCGAAGCCTATCAGGTGCCGGTCATTCCCCATGCGGGCCAGATGCACAACTACCATCTGACGATGGCCAACGTGAACTGCCCGATCTCCGAGTACTTCCCGGTTCATGACGTGGAGGTCGGAAACGAGCTGTTCTATTACATCTTTGACGGCGACCCGGACGCAGTTGATGGTTACCTTGATCTCGATGACACCAAGCCGGGTCTGGGAATTTCGATTTCCGACAAACACCTGGACAGCTTCGAGGTAAACGAATGATGGCCCGTTATTCCGGTATCTGGCCTGTCGCCCCAACCCCGTTTCATCCAGACGGATCGCTCGATCTGGAGGGCATGAAGCGGGTGCTCGATCTGATGATCGATCAAGGCGTTGATGGGATCTGCATTCTTGCGAACTTTTCCGAGCAGTTCCTCATTTCCGATGAAGAGCGGGAAACACTGACACGGCTCTCTTTGGAACATGTGGCCGGGCGGGTTCCAGTAATTGTCACCATCAGCCATTTCGCAACGCAGATCGTGGTTGAGCGGGCCAAACGAGCCAAGGCGCAAGGCGCGGCCATGTTCATGATGATGGCGCCCTATCACGGAGCCTTGCTTAAGGGCTCGCCCAAGCAAACCTTCGAGCAGTTTCAGGCGGTCAGTGATGTCGGCGTTCCGATTATGGTGCAGGACGCTCCGTTATCTGGTGTTGATCTGCCTGTGCCGCTTCTGGTGAAGATGGCGCGCGAAATCGACATGGTGAAGCTCTTCAAGATCGAGTGCCCGCAGGCTGCTGCCAAATTGCGTGCCCTTATTGCGGAAGGCGGAGAGGCGATTGAAGGACCGTTTGACGGTGAAGAAGCCATCACGTTGCTGGCGGATCTGGATGGAGGTGCAACGGGAAGCATGACTAGCGCCATGATCCCGGATCAGATCAAGCCCGTGTTAACAAAGTATTTTTCCGGCGACCGCCAAGGTGCTACGGAAGCTTACGCAAGGGTTCTGCCGGCGATCAATCATGAGAATCGCCAGTGCGGGTTCCGTTCGGCCAAGGCAGCCATGGTGGAAGGCGGCGTGATCAAGTCAGATTTCTGTCGTCATCCAATCGAGCCACTGTATCCGGATACGAAATCCGGATTGATGGATTTGATTCGGCCGCTGGATCCGCTGGTCTTGAGATGGGGAAATAGGCCATGAAAGAAGGATGGATGAATGCTCTGAAGGAGGAAGGGGCTGTTCGGCCTCGTCGGACGCTAGCCGAAGAAGCGGCCGATAACCTTCGTGAATTCATCCTTCTGGAAAAGCTTGAACCCGGAACGGCCATTCCGGAACGAGAACTGGCGGAGGCCCTTGGAATTTCCCGGACCCCACTACGGGAAGCGCTTCGACAGTTGGAAAGGGAAGGGCTGGTGGAATACCCAGCCAACCGCCGACCAAGGGTGGCGGACCCTTCTCTTGAAGAGTTGACCCAGTATATTTCTGTTCTGGGCGCTCTTGAGGGGCTGGCAGGGGAAACGGCCTGTGCTGTGGCATCGGACAAGGAAATTGCCGAAATCGTCGACCTCAGTCATCAGATGGCGGTTCAGTCCGATGTCATTTCACAGCTGGACTTCTTTCGATTGGACATGCGGTTCCATGGCAGCATCGTCGAAGCGTCTCACAACGAACCGTTGATCGAGACGCACCGACAATACAATGCTCGTCTGTGGCGCGCGCGCTTCCTGTCTTCACGACAGGAAGACCGTCGGCAGAATACGCTTTCCCAGCATGCTGAAATCACCAGTGCCCTTCAAAAGCGGGATGAGACGGCAACGCGCCGTGCTCTGCGGGATCATTTGAAGAGCACGATCTCCAACATTACGCGAATTCACACCCAATAACTTGCTCAATGCGAGGCGACTGATGAAACCCAAAATCGGGATTATTCCCGGTGATCCAAGCGGGATCGGACCGGAACTGATTACACGTCTACTGGCGGACACTGATGTCCGAGAGAAAGCCGATATTCTCTTGATCGGCGACAGACATATTTTCGAACAAGGGCAGGCCGTTGCTGGCGAAAGCCACGCCATGACCGAGACCGATGCGTCTCAAGGCGACTGGACAAAGCTCGATGGACTGGCTCTTCATGCGATGGACACCATTGAGGCCGATGATATTCAGGTTGCTGAGGTCACAGAGGCTGGCGGTGCGTCCGTGCTGAAGACGCTGGATCAGGCGCTCTCCTTTGCGCAGGACGGTGTGATCGACGCGATTGTGTTTGGTCCGTTCAACAAGGCGTCCATGCACAAGGCCGGGATCGGCCATGACGATGAACTGCATTACATGGCCGAAAAGCTCGGCGTGACCAACTACATCTCGGAATTGAACACGCTGGACGGGATCTGGACTAGTCGTGTGACCAGCCACATTGCCTTGCGTGATGTCGCCGACACGATCTCCGAGGAGCGGGTGAATGAGGCGGTTCACCTCATTCACAATACGCTGCGCCGCTCTGGGTTGAAACGCCCCCGCATATCTGTAGCTGCCATCAATCCGCATGCGGGAGATGGCGGCAATTTCGGAACCGAGGAAATTGATATTCTCGAACCTGCTGTCAAGAAGCTTGCCGCCACCCAAATGGCAGTGGATGGTCCTTGGCCGTCTGACACGGTGTTCTTGAAAGCGGTTGCCAAGGAGATCGATGCGGTCGTGACCATGTATCACGATCAGGGACAAATCGCGTTGAAACTGCTTGGATTTGATCGGGGTGTGACCGTTCAGGGCGGGTTGCCATTTCCGGTAGCGACACCTGCGCACGGAACGGCATTCGACATTGCAGGGCAAGGTTCGGCCGATGTAGGAGCTACCAAGGCTGCATTTGATATTGCGTGCAACATGGTCACGCATTGGGACCGGTAAGGGATCGACACAATGACTTTCAAACCTCATGGAAAACATCTGATTGCCGGAGAGTGGGTTGCTGCAGACCAGACGTTTTTGTCTGAGCCGGTAACAGGCGAACCTGATGCAATTTCTATTGGATTGCCTGCTCACATTGATGCGGCCGTGGAAGCAGCAGCAGAAGCGTTTTGGTCCTACGGTTATTCTACGCGCGAGGAGCGCGCGAAGTTTTTGAATGCGATTGCTGACGAGATCGAGGCGCGCGGCGAGCAGATCACCGAAATCGGCATGAAGGAGACAGGTCTCCCGCAAGCTCGGCTCCAAGGCGAACGGGGCCGAACCACAGGTCAGATCCGTCTCTTTGCAAGCCATATTCTGGACGGTGCGTATCTGGATCAGCGCCATGACGAGGCTCTGCCGGATCGCCAGCCATTGCCGCGCCCGGATCTGAAGTTGATCCAGCGCCCGATTGGTCCTGTTGCTGTCTTTGGCGCATCCAATTTCCCACTCGCCTTTTCGACGGCTGGCGGTGATACCACAGCGGCTCTGGCGGCTGGTTGTCCGGTTGTTGTCAAAGGTCACTCCGCGCATCCCGGCACAGGTGAGATCGTTGCAGAGGCTATTCTTGCCGCAGTCAAAACCTGTGGCATCCATCCCGGTGTGTTCTCCCTGGTTCAAGGCGGCAAGCGGGAAACGGGAACGCGGTTGGTTCAGCACCCCTTGATCAAGGCTGTTGGCTTCACAGGCAGCCTTGGCGGTGGGCGCGCGCTGTTTGATCTGTGTGCTTCACGTCCAGAACCAATCCCGTTCTTTGGAGAGCTTGGGTCGGTCAATCCGGTCTTTATTCTGCCAGAAGCCGGGACAGAGCGCGCTGGGGCCATCGCAACAGCCTGGGCTGGATCACTGACCATGGGGGCAGGGCAGTTTTGCACCAATCCCGGCATTATCGTGATCCTGAAAGAGCATGCAGAAGCTTTTGAGTCTGCTGCAGTCGAAGCTCTGTCAAAGGTCGCGCCCCAGCTGATGCTGACACCGGGCATTGCAGGTGCTTATCAAAACGGAACGGAAACAATTCGCAGCGCGAAAAACGTTGAGCAGTTGCTGGCGACAGAAGCAGGCAACCGGGAAGCCTCACCACAGCTTTTCAAAGTCACAGCGGAGGAATGGCTCAAGAATGAGAAGCTTGCTGAAGAAGTCTTCGGCCCTCTCGGCCTGATTGTCGTTGCTGAAAGCATTGACGACTTCACCCGAATTGCGAAATCGCTAGAAGGTCAGTTGACCTCAACCTTGCAGATGAATTCTGGTGATACAGAAGTCGCCCGTGGCCTGCTCAAGGTCCTCGAACGCAAGGCCGGTCGCGTTTTGGCCAACGCTTTCCCGACTGGCGTGGAAGTGGCTGACGCCATGGTACACGGCGGACCGTACCCGGCATCGACCAATTTTGGGGCGACCTCCGTCGGCACCCTGTCAATCAGGCGGTTTCTGCGCCCGGTTTGTTATCAGGACATCCCTGAAGACATTCTGCCGACACGATAAGGCTAAAAAGACGGTCGTCACCCAGTAGGGTGTGGCGACCGTCAGCGTTTGGTCGGTTAAATCGGGTGGAGTTTGAGAATAAAGCTACCCAACTCCCGAGCACTACTTGGTGGTAGCTGTGATCTGCCAAACGTTTCCTGTTTTGAAATTCAACTAAACAGTTTTGTTTTCGCTGATGAGAGCTGGCTGTTGCTGCGGCGATAGCCGCACCGCCGAGCATGTCTCAACGGAGCGGTTTCAAAACAAGGCAAAGGGGAGAAGCGGAGTTTTTCCTTTAGGAAATGATCCCGACGTTATTGCTTGCCCTCGGCTGCCCAAATTGCGCCGCGACGAATGATTTCGGTCACCTGAGGCACTTTGAGGTCATTGAGCTCATGACCGATGGAGCAATAGAAGACGCGGCCCTTGTCCCAGCGGCGCTTCCAGACAACCGGGATCACTGTTCCTTCGATCCACCACAAATGGTCGCCGGAGAAGGTCGTGGTCGCGAGCACCTCGTTTGAAGGGTCCACCAGCATGTAATATTGCTCTGATGTCAGACGAAAGCTCTTGATGCCTTCCACAATCGGGTCTGAGGGACGACAAATCGTGACATCGTAATTGATATAGTCTTCAGCCGGTTGGAGGTTGTCCAGCCAACCGGGAGGATGGGCCACAAACTGGCCGCCGATCAGAAAGTGATAGGTCGGACGATCACGGAACGCATCACCCATATGGCCATGCCATCCGGCCAGACCACAGCCATTACCGATCAACTGCAGAAGGCCGTCCTCCTGCGGTTTGGTCATATTGCCAAATTCTTCTTTGTGGCCAGAGCGCGCCGATGACCAGATCGGGGTGATCAGATCAAGGTCAGCAAGGTCTTCCGGACGTTCCAAAGGCTCCAGCGTGTCATAGACATCCACTTCAAAGCCGTTGTCCGTGAGAAGGGCCTCATACCAATCACTGAATGCGGTTGGAGTATGCCCTTCCCAACCGCCAACGAAAAGCGCTGCTTTCATGCCAATCCCCTTTTGACAAAATCATACAGCGACGCCATGTCTCGAGCGTCGTATCCGGCGTCTGTAGCTGCTTTCAGCACATTCTGGTTTAGCGTCGCCTGTGGCATCCTCACCGACAGACCCTCGGCCAGCTCGAGTGCCAACCCGACATCCTTGCAGGCCAGTGCCACTGTGAAACTCACGTCATGTGCCGCTTCATCCAGATAAAGCCCCTTTCGGTATGAGATAACCGGAGCTGCAACAGCCGAGTTTTCAATGACCTCATAGGCCAATGCGGTCGGAATGCCCGCACCGTCGGTCAACGCGAGCGCTTCCGACAAGGTCTGGTTCATGCCGTGGATCAACAGGTTCACGCTCAGTTTCATGGTTGCCCCGGCACCAACGGCTCCCAGCCAGATGGTTCGTTTGCCAAGGCAAGCAAGAACGGGCTCCAGCATTTCCGCAACTGGCGTCGTTGCCTCTGCTCCCGCCATGATCAACAGCTGCGCATCTTCCGCAGCTTTCGTGGCACCTGAAACCGGCGCATCGACAAAGCTGCGCCGGGCTGTCTCCATCGCCTGCGCCATAGCTTTGACCTTGGAAACGGAGATTGTTCCCATTTCGGCAAAGATCGCGGCCCCGCTTTTAGCGGTAAGAAACCCGGCCGAACCGAAGTACACCTGTTCGACAGCGGCATCATCCGCCAGCATGGAGAACACGATGTCAGACTGCTCTGCCAGCTGCGCAGGGTTTGCAGCAGATCGACATCCGTTTACTTCAGCAAACACGTCCGCCTTGGACACCGTCCGATTCCAGACACAGACATCAAACCCGGCCCTCACCAGATTGGCAGCCATGCGCTCACCCATCCGGCCAAGACCGGCAAAGCCGATCCGCAGGCGGTCTGTCATCACGCGGCCTTGTCCGGATTGATACCGGAAATCGCCTGAATGAGATTGTCCTCCGTGACTTCCTCAGACGTGAAGGTTCGGATGATCTCACCGCTATACATGGCGACAATTCGGTCACTCACATGCAGCACTTCCGGCATTTCGGAGCTGATCACGATGACCGCATAGCCCTGACTCGCAAGTTCTCTAATCAGGTTATGGATTTCCGACTTGCTGCCAACATCAATTCCGCGTGTTGGTTCATCCACGATCAAGACATCGGGATGCATGGATAGCCATTTGCCGATGACAATCTTTTGCTGGTTTCCGCCAGACAGGTTGCCAACCAGCTGCTTCCAGCCGGGGGTGCGAATATCAAGCCGATCCCGATATTGATCAAAGATCGCAACTTCCGCGCCTTCAGCCACAAACGGCCCTGCCTTGAGATCACTTACCTGCGGCAAGGTCATATTGTCCCGGCAATTCATGCCAAGCACGAGGCCTTGCCCCTTGCGGTCTTCCGGCACGAGCGAAATGCCCTTTTCGATGGCGTCAGCTGGTGAGCTGACATTCACCTTCTGACCATCCAGCAAAATTTCGCCGCTGGTGGGTTCTCTCAGGCCAAACAGCGTCTCGGCAATCTCGGTACGTCCAGCGCCGACCAATCCATAGAAGCCGACAACCTCGCCCTTGCGGACTTCGAAATTGACATTTCGAAACAGCTTTCCGCAGGACAGGTCGCGGACTTCCAGTGCCACAGGCCCCAGCTCATGACGGGTCTCGTTTCTGGAGAGGTCGAGCTTGCGCCCGATCATCAATTGAGTGACTTCGTCCTCGTTCGTTTCGTCGGTGGTCAAGGTGCCGCGATACTGGCCATCGCGCAGAACGCTGATCCGGTCAGTGATCTTGAAAATCTCTTCCATGCGGTGGGAGATGTAGATGATGCCGACGCCATGGGCCTGAAGGTCGCTGATCACATCAAACAGCACCACCTTTTCTGCATCCGTCAAAGATGCAGTTGGTTCATCGAAGATCACCGCCTTGGCTTCCACAGTCAGCGCCCGGGCGATTTCCACCATTTGCTGGTTGGCAATGGACAGATCGCCGACACGGGTCTTGGCATCGAAGCTGACTTTCAACTTTTCCAAAATGGCATTGGTCTGGGCATAGAGTTTTTGCCAATCGACCAGTCCGAATGCCTTTTTCGGCAGCTCGCCCAGATAGATATTTTCCGCCACCGTTAGCTCTTCAGCAAGGCTGAGTTCCTGGTGAATGAAAACAATGCCCTTTGACTTGGCTTGCAAGGGGGAAGTCATCACCGTCGGCTGTTCGCTGACAATGATTTGCCCTTCATCCGGCTGATAAACGCCGCCCAAGACCTTCATCAACGTGGACTTGCCGGCTCCGTTCTCTCCCATGAGGGCATGAACTTCTCCCGGCAACACCGAGAACGATACATTGTCGAGAGCGCGAACGCCCGGAAAGGTCTTGACGATGCCCTCAAGCCGGAGGGCTGGTGTTTGATCGGTCATGTCTTCAACGCCTCCCGGCCCTTGAGGTTGAGCTGTCGATCGAGGAACAGAACAGCAATCAGAATGAGGCCAATCACCAGATTGACGGTCTCTGTGTCCGCACCGATGTGTCCCAAACCTTTGCGGAGCAGCTGAATGGCAATGACCTCGCCGAGCGTGGACAGGACCGAGCCTGCGCCGCCAGTCAGCTTGGTGCCACCAAGCACGACCGCTGTAATGACCCAAAGCTCGTAAAGCTCACCGTCATTCGGGTTCACTGATCCCGATTCTGAGTAGAAAACCACGGCGGACAATGAGGCGAGGAACCCGATGATCATGAAGTTGATCATGATGTGAGGCCCAACCCGAATACCGGCATTCACAGCTGCTGTCCGGTTGTCCCCGATGGCATAAGCGTTTCGGCCATGAACTGTTCGGTTCATGACAAACCAGATGACGGCAGTCACCGCTATCAAGAACCAGGTGGCCGTGTGCAGCCCCATGAATTGGGCCTCAGCAAAGTCTACCAGCGTCCAGTTCAGATGAGATGTTGGCTGCTCGCCATTATACATGAAGACCAGCCCGCGATAGCCGAGCATCGATCCAAGCGTGACGATGAAGGCGTCGACACCGGTCTTCCAGACAATCAGACCGTTGAGCGCACCGAGCAAAACGCCGGTCATAAGCGCAAGGCCCCAGGCGAGCGGGATAACGCCGTCGCCCAGCCCGCCAAACATTGGCCACGTCATGCTGTCGAGAAGGACAATTGCGCTGAGAGCAAAAGTAGCGCCCACGCTGAGATCAATGTTGCCATTGATCATTATAATGGTCATGCCAATTGCGATGATCCCGATGGGAGCCGATTGCTTGAAAAGCAACAGCATGTTGTCGACGTCCATAAACGCCTTGTCGCTCAGGGACAGAAACTCGCCCGCCACGGAAAAGAAGATCAGTTCCAGAACGATGAAGCCCCAAATAGCGCCGCGTTTCAGGAAAGCGCTGAGTGTTCCAGGTGCCATAGCTCGCTCCCTTACGCGATTGGTGACCAGAGCTTGCCGCGCTTGGCTGCAATATCCAGCCACACAGCAAGAATGATGATGACCCAGGTGACGACATACTGGACGTAGAATTGCAGGCCAACGAGTAGCAAACCGTTCTGGATGAAGCCGAGGATCAAAACACCGATCACGGTCTTGAAGATCGTTCCCGAGCCACCCAGAAGCGAAGCACCACCGAGAATAACGGCAGCGAGAACCTCAAGCTCAAGCCCCTGACCAACCGTATTCTGGCTACCAAGTGAGCGGCTGGCCTGAAGCAAACCGGCCGTTGCCACACAAAACGCCGACAGGATGTAACAGGTGAAGACGACGCGGGCGCGACGGATACCGGAGAACGTCGCCGCCGTTCCATTGCCCCCAACAGCATAAACCTTCCGGCCAAACGGTGTTTTCGCCAGAACGATTCCGAGAAGCGACGCCAACAGCAAAAACATCAGAATTGGAACTGGAATGCCCAGCACATCTGACTGGCCGAAAAAGCTGAACCAGGTCCCTTCCTTGTCGGCAATGTCCATGTTTTTGCCGCCGGAATACGTCAGGGTCAGCCCGTGAATGGCCGACAACATGCCGAGTGTCACGATCAGGGAGTTGAGCTTCAGATAACCAACCAGAAATCCGATGAAAGCCCCAAGGCACAAGACCATCGCATACATCGACGGAATGGCGAGAAGCGGGCCCAATTTGTCGTGCAGGTCCAGAACGACGATTGTCGAGAAGGACATCATGGATCCGACGGACAGATCCAGATTTCCGCTGATCACCACAAAGGTCACGCCAAGCGCCATAACGCCCAAAATCGCGGACGAGCGGATAACGCCCATAACATTGTCTGGTGCCAGAAAGCGCTCATTTGCGATGGTAAAGCCCACCAAAAACAAGACGAACGCCACCAGAATGCCCTGACGCGCGAGAAATCCGCCCAAATCAAATTTGCTGAAGCGGTCCAACAGCTCCTCCCTGACGCCTGTTGATCGGCGTGTTCTTACTGCCCGCACATCCAATCCTCCGAAATCAGGTGCACGGTTGAAATTCGTTCGTTCAAACGAGGGTCATGCCCCCATCGATCATGACGATTTGGCCGGTCATGTAGTCGCTGTCGCGTGCGGCCAGAAATGTTGTTGTGCCGGTTACGTCTTCGGGTTTTGCGACACGCCCCCGCAGAATTTCGGAAGAGAACTCTTCCATGGCCTGCCCAGGCCGTTCCGATGCGCCAATCTCAAGAAGGTCCTGATCGACCTGTTCCCACATCTCGGTCGCCACAACACCGGGCGCAAAACCCGTCACCGTAATGTTATGCTTGGCGAGATCGCGTGCAGCGGACTGGGTCAAGGAGACGACTGCCCATTTGGATGCACAATAAGGTGCTACATTATCGAAGCCCTGCCGACTTGCAATGGAGGCGGTGTTGATGATTTTGCCGCCATGCCCCTGAGAAATCATCTGACGCGCGGCCTCCTGCATGCCAATGAGGCATCCAAGTCCATTCACGTTCATGATGAAGTTCCAGTTGTCTTCGGTGACATCGAGGAAGTTCATTGGCTTGTTGACGCCGGCATTGTTGAACTTCACGTCCAGCTTGCCGAAGGTGGCAACGGTCTTGTCAATCATCGCGCGAACCTGATCGCGCTCCGTTACATCAACCTGTGCGAAGGTAACTCGTCCGCCAGCCTCAGTAGCCCGCTTTTCGTTTTCGCTGGCTACGGCTTCGACCTGATCGGCATTGATATCTGCAAAACAAACATCCGCCCCTTCGTCCAATAACGCTTCGCCAATTGCGCGGCCAATACCCCGCGCGGCTCCGGTCACAATACACGACCGCCCGGACACTCGGCCCATGCTTCCCTCCGACCCCGAAAAAGGAAGGCGCGAGAATGTCCTCGCGCCTTTATTAAATCAGATCTTGGATCAGAAGACTGGCTTGTCGAACTCGGCCATGTTGTCCTGTGTGATCTTCGGCGTGTCGAAGTAGTTCAGGAACGGAACATCTTCACCGGAAAGCACATCAATGGCGGTCTTGAGGGCTGCGCGCGCATCATCAACTGGAGACTGGTAGATCGAGCCCCAGTATTCGCCGCGGCCCATAGCCTCATAGCCAACAGCAAAGTTCGTTGCGCCAACGAAAATGATACCTTCACGACCGGCTGCCTTTGCAGCGTTCAGAGCCCCGACGCCCATGTTGTCGTCACCGGCATAAACACCGTCGATGTCGTCATACTTCACGAGGAAGGCTTCCATGACCTTCTGGGACTTTTCGCGGTTCCAGTCGCCTGGCTGCTTGTCGATCTGTGTCACATTCGGGCAAACCTCCGGCAGGCGGTCATCAAAGCCCTTGGCGCGCTCGATAGCCGTTGTGTAACCCGGCTGACCGGTGATGTGCACAACCTTGGCTTCATTTCCGATGCCCATGGCCTTGAACTTGTCACACATGATTTCAGCAGAGCGCTTTCCTTGCGTGATATTGTCCGGACCGGAGAAGGACTTCACGAAGTCAAAGCCCTGCTCAGCAATGTTGGAATTGGTCACGATGACCGGAATGCCAGCCTTGTGCGCCTTGCGAACTGCCGGGATGACTGCTTCACCATTTGTCGGCCAGATGATGATGGCATCAACTTCCTGCTGGATCAGGTCTTCCATCTGCGCGATCTGGCGCGCAACGTCACCACCCGCATCGAGCACAACGGTTTCGACCTTGTCATTTGCGTCAGCAGCCGCAATGAAGGCCTTTTCATAAGTTGTTTGGTAACTGTCCACGCCAACATTGTTTTGCGTAATGCCAATCTTCATGGTGTCGGCCATCGCTGCACCGCTCAAGGTCAAACCAACAAAAGCTGTTGTGGCGACAAGAGCTGACTTGAAGCTTGTTTTCATAACTTTCCTCCCTAGGAAACCGTGTAACGGTCTCAAAAATCTCGAATGCCGGCTCTCTCCTCCGGCAGCGTCGTAACGTTTTACGCCGCTAAACCCTGCATGCCGAAAAGTTACAACGCGCCCCTAAAAATATTCATATTGAATATTCTAATGTCCAAAATGATTTTTTCAGGCATTTTCTCAAAAACTGACCTCGTTCATTTTCGGGAGGAATTCAATGGCGTTCCAAAAAAAATCCAAATTGAACAAAACGAAGCGCGGTTCCTCTGCTGCAACAGACTGGGGCAAGGCGATGAACCATCACAAGGGAGAGCTGGTGCGGGACGCGGAAATCCTGACACCTCAAGCCAAGACGGAAATTCTTCAGGTCCTTTCGTTTCTGGAAGAGTTTGAAGACGAGCTTGAGGGTCTTCTGGAAATTTCGGCACCCAATCCGTACTTCAAAATGTCGACATATCTCGTCAAAAGACATCTTGAAGCGAAAGCAGTCACTCCGACGTCGCTGATTGGCGCGTCCGGGGTCCCTTATGCTACGGCCACACGACGCATCAAGGAAATGCTCGACGCCGGGTTGATCGAGCAACGCCCACGCACGTCGACGGGCCGCAGCTTCTCCCTTCATCCAAGCGCCAATCTTCTGGAATCGTGGACTCAGTTCAGCAGCCGGGTTCGCCGATTGGCCTCCCAGAGCTTTGGCACCGCCGATCAGCGACCTGAAACACAAGACTATTATTTTGGCGGCTCCTATCTGACAGCCCAGACCATCCAACCGCCTCAAGTCTTGCTGGAGCCCCTGAAACTGACCGGCGGGCTGCGCGTCCTTGTCCACGGGGATCCGACCTTCATGGTCATGCATGCCTTGAAGCGGCAGTTTGAGCAAGTGATCGGCTGCCCCATTCAGCAGCGTGCCTTTTCCATTGACCGCTTGCATGAAGAGGCAGTCAAAAATGCCCAGCGCACCACAAGCCGGTATGATCTGATCGCTCTCGATCTGCCCTGGCTCGGTGAGTTTGCCGAAAAGGGTTATTTGCTTCCACTTGATGAGGTTCTGGACACGGACCGTCTGGCTCCGGCTGACTTTCATACTGCTGGCTGGCAGGCCGCGCATTGGGGTGGGCGTCCCTTTGGCGTTCCATCGCAAACAACACCGGAACTTCTGTTTTATCGCAAGGACATGCTGGCCGAGGCCGGTCTTGAACCACCGCATACAACGGACGCCCTGCTGGAAGCGGCCAAAACTCTTCATAATCCAGCCCTTGGTCAATATGGCATTGCCTGGAATGCAGCCCGCGGTACGGCGCTGGGTCACACTTTCATGATGACTTGCGCGGATTTCGGGCAGCCGATCCTTGACTTGCCCCGTCAGGCAGGCGGGTTTGATGCGAGCAAGCTGGCCTTTGAGCCCTATCGCCTGCAATTGAACAATGACAAGTGTCTGGATGCAGCCGAATATCTGATGGCACTGCTGCAATATTCGCCGCCCGATATTCTGTCCATGTCCTGGTATGAGCGCGTACGACCCTTCGCAAATGGCAAGGTGGCTATGGCTTATGGCTACACGCTTCTCGCCCCCTATTTTGAACAAAATCCGGGCTGTGCGGCCTATGGCAAGGTCGGGTATCTGCCCCACCCGGCCGGACCGGGCGCAGCGCAGATTGCACCAGTCGGCGGCTACCTTCTCGGCATTCCGGCCAATATTGCGCCAGAACGCCGCCGCGAGGCAGTTGAAGCGTTGATCGCCTTCACTTCGCCGGAAGCACAAAAACTCTACGTCGAGAACGGCAGCCGGACCAATCCACGCTACTCCGTTGGCGCCGACCCGGAAGTGCGGCGCCTATCCCCAATTTTTGAGGCCGTCGACAGCATGTCCTGGCGGGACGAGCTGCAGTTTTGGCCCAGACCGCCAATCCCCGAAATCAGCCAGATCATCCAGATCTGTGGCGAGGAATGCCACGACATGTTGCGTGGCGTCAGAACACCGAAAGCCGCATTGCAAGCGGCGCAAAACCGTGCCGACCAAGTCCTGAGGGAGGCCGGAAAGCTCTAATGGGAGGAAATCATGGACCCCAATCGTCTTAAGGGAAAAAATATCCTTATTACCGGTGCAGCCCAAGGCATGGGCGCGGCCAATGCGGAGTACTTTGCCGCACAGGGCGCAAATGTCGCTTTGGGTGACATCAACACCGATGGGGTCAATGAGGTTGCCAACCGCATCAATGCCGCAGGCAACGGCAAGGCAATCGCCATGAACCTGGACGTGACCAAGCGGGCGGATCACACCGCTGCGGTCAACGCGACTGCAGAAGAATTCGGCTCGATCAATATCATGATCAACAATGCCGGCGTCAACAAGCCGAAGATGTTCCTCGATATCGATGAGGACAACTGGGACATGATCATGAACATCAACGCCAAGGGCATGCTGTTCGGCATGCAAGAAGCGGCGAAAAAGATGATCGAGCAAGGTCCGATGGACGATCACCCATACAAGATCATTAACGTTGGCAGCATTGTGTCTCGCACCGCCTTTTTGGATGTGGTGCCCTACAGCTGCTCCAAATATTGCGCTCTCGCCATGATCATCGGCGGCGCAAAAGCGTTGTGGCAGCACAAGATCACCGTCAACGGTTACGGCCCTGGTGTGGTCAAAACCGAGCTTTGGGAACAGCTCGACAAGGACCTCGTCGAAATCGGCATGTTTGAGGAAGAAGGTCAATCCATGGACCATCTGGCCGAGACCATGATCCTGATGAAGCAGTTGTCCTCCCCGGACGACGTCAAGGGTACTGCCGCGTTCCTGTGCTCAAACGAGTCCGACTACATGACCGGTCAGCTCATCATGATCGATGGCGGCATGATCATGCAGTAACGGGCAAAAGCCCGACATCTATTCGCGGCCAGTTTCGACAGGCCGCGCTCTCATTTCCATCAGCTTTCACGCGCCCAATGCGGCGCCATTCTGGAGCCTGCCATGAACCGCGCTCTCACCCCGAATGTCCTGACGCCTCAGGACCTTGAACCAAATTGGCAATGGGAAGGCCGTCTTCCCGCCTGGGGTCATACGGCTGTCGATTTTGAACGCCGTATTGATCATGACCGTTTGCGTCGCTACCGTCTGGCCCGCACCCGCGAAGCTTTGAAAGCCTCTCCGGCGGGCACGTTGCTGCTGTTTGACGTCAATAACATCCGCTACGTCTCCGCCACCAAGATTGGTGAGTGGGAACGCGACAAGATGTGCCGCTTCTGCCTGCTGACCGGTGACGATTCCCCATATGTCTGGGACTTCGGCTCTGCCGCCATGCACCACAAGAAGTTTTCCGATTGGCTAGAGCCGGATCATTGCCGCGCCGGTGTTGTTGGCATGCGCGGAACCATTCCGCCGGAATTCGGCTTGATGCGTAAGTATGCCCGCGAAATCGCCGGCCTCATCAAGGACGCTGGCATGGCGGACATGCCGGTTGGCGTCGACTATGCCGAAACCGCCATGTTCCACGCGCTCAAGGAAGAAGGCATCAACGTCATTGATGGTCAGCAGATCATGCTGGCAGCCCGCGAAATCAAGAACTGGGACGAAATCCAGCTTTTGACTCAAGCGGCCTCCATGGTCGATGGCGTCTATCACATGATCTATGAGGAGCTGAAGCCAGGCATCCGCGAAAACGATATTGTCGCCATGTCCAACAAGATGCTCTACGAAATGGGCTCTGACGATGTGGAAGCGATCAACGCCATTTCCGGCGAGCGCTGCAACCCGCATCCGCACAACTTCACGGATCGCTACTTCCGTCCGGGAGATCAGGCGTTCTTCGACATCTTGCAATCCTATCAGGGCTACCGGACCTGCTACTACCGGACCTTCAACATTGGCCGGGCAACACCTGCCCAAAATGATGCCTATGTGAAGGCGCGTGAGTGGATCGATGCCTCCATCTCCATGATCAAGCCGGGTGTCAGCACCGACAAGGTCGCGGAAGTCTGGCCAAAAGCAGAAGAATTCGGCTTCCCGAACGAAGACGCCGCTTTTGGTCTCCAATTCGGCCACGGTTTGGGTCTTGCGCTTCATGAGCGCCCGATCATCAGCCGAGCAATCTCACTCGATCATCCGATGGAGATCAAGACAGGCATGGTGTTCGCGCTGGAGACCTACTGCCCTGCAGCAGACGGCTATTCCGCGGCCCGCATTGAAGAAGAAGTGGTCGTTACCGACACCGGTTGCGAAGTCATCAGCCTCTTCCCGGCTGAAGATCTGCCAATCGCCAACCGATACTAATACCTCCCCAACTGCCCGGTCCCTTTAAAGGGTCGGGCCCTTTTCGAGGGCCAAATGCCATGAGTGCTGATCCAAAGCACAATACGGAAGATTACATCCGCATGTACCGCCAAATGGTGCGCATCCGCGCCTTTGAGGACAATGCGAACCAGCTTTATCTGTCCGCCAAAATGCCCGGCCTGACACACATGTATACAGGGCAAGAAGCTGTTGCCGTCGGCATCTGCGAGGCGCTGACAGCTGACGACAAGATCACTTCCACGCACCGTGGGCACGGGCATTGCGTTGCCAAAGGCGCAGACTTCAAGGAAATGTTCTGCGAACTGCTCGGCAAGGAAGAAGGCTATTGCCGCGGCAAGGGCGGCTCCATGCACATTGCCGACCAGGGCAACGGTAACCTGGGCGCTAACGCCATTGTGGGCGGCTCCATGGGCATTGCTACCGGATCAGCGCTCTCTGCCAAGCGTCTTGGCAATGGCCAGGTCACAGTCTGCTTCTTCGGAGACGGCGCAACGGCGCAGGGTCTCTGGTATGAAGTAATGAACATGGCCGCGCTTTGGCAGCTGCCGGTGATTTATGCCTGCGAAAACAACGGCTATAGCGAGTACACAAAGACTGCAGAAATCGCCGCAGGCTCACTTACTGCCCGCGCAGAATCCTTCGGAATTGAGTCCTTCACGGTCGATGGACAAGACGTCCTGGCCGTCAACAAGGTCACAGAAGAGCTGGTGGAGCGCTGCCGCAAAGGCGAAGGCCCGTTTTTCCTCGAGCTTCAAACCTACCGCTATCACGGACACCATGTCGGCGATATCAATCGCGAGTACTACCGCTCCAAAGACGAAGAGGCCGAGTGGAAAGAAAGCCGCGATCCGATCCGCAATTTTGGCAAGTGGCTGTCCGAACACAAAATTCTGACAGAAGAAGAACTTGCTGCAGTGGAGTCAGAAGTGTCGGCTGAAGCCAAGGCTGCCGTCGACTATGCGCTGGAAGCGCCCTACCCGAATGCAACAGAAGTCGACATGCACGTCTTTGCCGGTGTCGAGCACGCCCTTGAGTATCTTGGAGGAGGACGGTCATGACACGCGAAATCACGCTTTCCAAGGCCGTTAACGAGGCCATTGCCGAAGAAATGCGCCGCGACCCCACCATCTTTCTGATCGGCGAAGATGTGGCAGAGGCAGGAACCCCCTTCAAGGTGCTGTCTGGCTTGGTCGAGGAATTCGGGACCGACCGGATCATCGACACGCCAATCTCTGAGCCCGGTTTCATGGGCATGGCAGTTGGCGCAGCCATGACCGGTTCCCGTCCGATTGTTGATCTGATGTTCGGCGACTTCATCTATATGGTGATGGACCAGCTCTGTAATCAGGCGGCCAAGACCCACTACATGTCCGGCGGTAAACTGAAAGTGCCGCTTGTCCTGCGCACCAATATGGGTGCAACCCGGCGCTCGGCGGCCCAGCACAGCCAATCTCTCCAAGCCATCGTTGCTCATATACCGGGCCTGAAGGTGGCGATGCCATCCTCCGCCTATGAGGCAAAGGGTCTGCTAAAGACAGCCATTCGGGATGACAATCCGGTTGTCATTTTCGAAGACAAGCTGATGTACAACGACAAGGCTCCAGTTCCCGAAGAGGAATTCCTGATCCCGTTTGGTAAGGCCAACATCAAACGCGAAGGTCGTGACATCACGTTGGTGGCCACGTCATCAATGGTTCAGGTCGCTGAAGAGGCTGCCAAAACCCTTGAAGCCGATGGCATCAGCGCCGAAGTCATTGATCCACGGACCATCGTGCCGCTGGATGAAGAAACCATTCTCAACTCGGTACGCAAAACCTCCCGTGCCATCGTGATTGACGAGGGCCACCATAATTATGGTGTCACGGCAGAAATCGCGTCAAGGATCAGTGAGAAGGCCTTTTATCATCTGGACGCGCCGGTCATTCGCATGGGCGCTATGGATGTGCCAGTGCCTTTCTCTCCGGCTCTTGAGGATCTGACGGTGCCAACGGCTGCAGGTGTCGTGGAAAACGCGCGCAAGGTCTGCCGCGGGGAGTTGGTTCATGCCGCATGATGTCATCATGCCCGCATTGGGGATGGCGCAAGACACCGGCCTGATCGTCTCGTGGCTGAAAAGCGCTGGCGATCCGGTCAAGGTCGGCGACCCGTTGATTGAGGTGGAAACCGACAAGGCGACCATGGAAGTCGAGGCGCAAGCAGACGGTTTTCTGGTCGACGTTCAAGCAGCAGCTGGTGAAGCCGTTCCTGTTGGGGACCTGATTGCACGGATCTCCGAAACCGCAGAAAACAGCGCCGAAGCGCTAGAGGCAACCACTGAACTGGCGAAAGACGAACCGCTGGATGGTCATCAGGTCATAATGCCGGCCCTTGGCATGGCGCAGGAAACCGGTCTTATTATCTCGTGGGCCAAGCAGCCGGGCGACGCGGTATCTGAAGACGACGTGCTCTTGGAAGTGGAAACCGACAAGAGCGCGATGGAAGTGCCTGCTGAGGCGAGCGGATATGTGGCTGGCATCTTTGCGGAGGCTGGCTCAGAAGTCCCTGTCGGCGATTCCATCGCACTCATAACCGCTGAAATGCCAAGTGCACCCGTTGCAAAAGCAGCGGCAGCTAAAGCACCATCACCTCAAAAGGCGGCCGCTCCGGAACCACTGGCGTCTGTAGACGAGAAACCAGCCGTAAAACCAGCAGCGCCTCGGCCCGAGGGAAAAATACTGGCATCGCCCAAGCTGAAACGCTTGGCAGCAGAACAAGGGCTCGACCTTGACTTGCTGGCGCGCGATTGCGTGCCTCAACCATACCACGTCAGCGATCTGGAAACCTTGCGGCAGTTGGCATCCCGCAAAACACCGGCGCAAGGGACTGTAGTCCAAAACCGTCGCGTGACGGCCAAAGTACCGACCGTTGAATTTGACAACTTCCTTGCTTGGCTGGGATCTGAAACTGGTAAAGCAATTCGGGCGGAAAGCGTTTTTGCATTTTTTGCGGCAGGCATTCTGCGTCCACTCGTCGGTGGCTCTGATCAGATCATCGCAACGGATGCTTTTGGCATCACGCGGCACTATCAAAATCCGGATCTTTCGGGTCTTTCGGACATGGCGCCAACCGAGGACAGCGAAAGCGCGACCTGTCTTGTCCGCGACCTCACCATGAGCGCGGTAACAGATATCAAATTGGGCGCTGAGGACATACCGGTCCTGTCCGTCACACGAGCGGAGGCAAATCTCACAGTCACGCTTGAAGCCCCAAGCGATGCACTTTCTGCCGAAGCTACGCTCTCTCTTATTTCCAGGTTTACCGAGCGACTTCAAAACCCGCTCCGGCACTTGCTCTAGTTCAAGGACGTTCTCACCATGTCGAACTCTGACGCGTTTTACACGAACCTCTTCATTGACGGCGCATGGAAAGATGGTGCGTCCGGTGAACGGTTTGATGTTCTTAATCCAGCAACCGAAGAGGTCATCGCCTCGGTCGCGTCCGCTGACATCAGTGACGCTGACGCTGCATTGGATGCAGCAGAAACGGCAATGGTCGCATGGAACGCCAAAAAACCGCGAGAGCGCTCTGAAATTTTGCGTAAAGCATGGGAGCTAATGTCTGCGCGGCTTGATGATTTTGCCCGGCTTATCACTCTGGAAAACGGCAAAGCAGGCAATGACGCACGCGGCGAAGCGGCCTATGCGGCTGAATTCTTTCGCTGGTTTGCTGAAGAAGCGGTTCGGGCCGACGGTCTTTTGACCCATGCACCAGCTTCTGGTGCACGGATCATGGTCCAGCATAAGCCTGCAGGAATCGCCATTCTGGTGACGCCGTGGAACTATCCAGCTGCGATGGGCACACGTAAAATTGCGCCAGCGCTTGCTGCAGGGTGCCCTGTTATCATCAAGCCGGCCGGAGAAACTCCGCTGACCATGTTGGCTCTGATGCCTTTGCTTGAAGAAGCTGGCGTTCCAAAGGGCATGGTCAACGTTCTACCTACAAAACGCAGCGGCGCTCTCGTCGATCATCTCCTTCATGATCCGCGTGTTCGCGTGGTGTCTTTCACCGGCTCCACGCAAGTGGGCCGCAAACTGCTGCATGGTGCAGCAGATCAAGTTCTCAAGCCCGCCATGGAACTTGGCGGAAATGCGCCATTAATCATCTTTGACGATGCAGATCTCGATGTTGCTGTTGAAGGCGCAATGTTGGCCAAGATGCGCAATCTTGGCGAAGCCTGTACTGCAGCCAACCGCTTCTACATCCATGAAAGCGTTGCTGACGCCTTTGCCGAAAAATTCACTGCGGCCATGGCAAAACTGAAGCTCGGCAACGGTCTGGACGCTGATGTTGATGTCGGCCCACTCGTGAATGCAGACACACGAGACAAGGTTGCCCATTTTGTCCGCGATGCGGTTGAAAAAGGGGCTGAAGTGTTGCTCGGCGGGGAAGCTCCGGACGGCCCGGGATTTTATTATCCGCCCACGGTGATGCGCAATGTGCCGGAGAGCGCAGATTGTTTATGCGACGAGATTTTTGGACCGGTTGCTGCCCTGCAGACCTTTTCTGATACCGAAGACGTCATCCGCCGCGCCAATGACACCGAATACGGGCTGGTCGCTTATGTCTTTACCGAAGATATGAAACGCGGACTTCAGGTCTGTGAGCGACTCGAATACGGCATGGTTGGCCTGAACCGTGGTCTGGTCTCCGATCCGGCAGCCCCCTTTGGCGGCGTCAAGCAATCCGGACTTGGCCGCGAGGGCGGTCATGAAGGTATGCTGGAATTCATGGAGACCCAGTATATTTCGGCGAGCTGGTAAGGAGGAGTGACCATGAGCTACATCGCCTCACCTTCCGTGCGCTCCTATGCCGGCAAAAAGGGCGTCGATCTGGATCAGGTCGCACAAGCTTCCGGACGTGAAATGCTCGCCAAAGAAGACATCGACCGTCATTTGTCCGGTTCCAGCGCTCCGGTGCAAACCCACGCCGACGGCTCGCGCTATTGGGACGTGAACCACGCAGAATTTGGTCCGGTGACCGAAGAGCCGATGAGCCGCCTTGCCCAAGTGGCAGCAGACAATCTGTCGGCGGCCAATGCCCACATCCCGCAAGTCACCCATCATGACCGGGCTGATACAAGAGCTGTTGAAGCCTTCAGAATGAGCCTAAAGGACGAAGCAATCCAGCGCGGCATCAAGCTGACGGCGCTCGCTTTTCACGTCAAAGCGCTCGCCCTGACACTAAAGGCCTTTCCAAGGTTTAATGCGTCGTTAAGTGCCGATGGACAAACGCTTTATCTCAAGCAATTTGTTCACATTGGCATTGCGGTCGATACACCGGCCGGCTTGATGGTCCTGGTCATCCGAGACGCAGACAAAAAGGGCCTCTGGGACATCGCTTCCGACATCTCTGATTTGGCGGGGCGTGCGCAGGCGCGCAAAATTCGCCCAGAGGAAATGGGCGGAGCCTCCATGTCGATTTCGAACCTTGGTGGAATTGGTGGGTCAGGCTTCACTCCGATCGTGAACCCTCCGGAACTAGCCATCCTCGGCATAACACGCACGGAGACTGTGCCCGTTTGGGAAAACGATGTGTGGCAACCTGTACCGTTGGTTCCGCTGGACCTCAGCTATGACCACCGCGTCATCAACGGCGCTGACGCAGCGCGGTTTTTGTCCCACTATTCTGGCCTCATTTCAGAGCCAAGACGCATGTTGATCTGAGGGCAGGGGGTGACGAACAGAAGTTCGGATTTTCTCAACTGGTGAGTAAGTCAGCAAACGCACTATCGTGCAAGGTTTGGCGGACCTCTCGGAATGAAACTGGGCACTGGCAAATCTGTGTTTCGAGGGAGTAGCAGCGGGAAGGCGGTTGCAGCCAGCACTGACATGTGAGCCAGAAGACTTGCTTTGAATGGAACAAGCGCCCACTGACAGCTTGTCCGAGCTGGCGAGAGAATGGGGTAATTGCTCCGTCGTGCCCCCGTGTCTACCGTCGTCATTTGATTGATCTTTTCGGGGTGCAAGACAACATGACCATCACCGTTTACAGCAAGCCTTCCTGTGTCCAGTGCAATGCCTCGGACGCCTTGGCAGGAAGGAGCCTAATCATCTTTTGAAGCCAATCTGGAACGAGATGAAAAATGGTCAACAAAAGTTCTTAGTCTCTGCATCGATAAGACTTTAAGTTATACGCTTGCACAAATGGATTTGCGGCGGCTTCTGCGTTTGCGCCAAATTACTGACCCATAGGGATTTCAGCCAGCTTTACCGCAGAGGCAACGCCGTCAATGATGGGCACCTTGTATTTTTTCGTAAGATCACGTGCCAAGTCAGCCATGCCGGCACAACCGAGGGCGATGGCGCCAACATTATCTTCGTTCAACGCAGCTGCAATTTCACATTCGATCCGTGATCTGGCGTCGCTTTCAGGGTCTTCCAGCGAAAGTACTGGCACATCGGAAGCCCTGACCCGCGAACACCGTTGTGCGAGGCCCAGACGCTGAAGGTTAGCTTCCAAAACGGGTACTGAAATTGAAAGCGTGGTGACGACTGAAAAGCTGACGGATGCAACAGCAGCGACATAATAAGCAGCTTCCCCTATTCCAATCACAGGGATCGGGGAATTTTCCTTCAATTCGAACAGACCGGTATCATCGAAGCAGCCGATGATAACTGCTGTGATGGTTGGATCAGTGCTCATTGCTTCGTCAAAAAGATGAAACAGACCAGGCAGCGCAGCAGCTCCATCTTCAGGCCCTTGAATGGCCGCAGGACCTTTCGTTGGATTAATAGCGGTAACCTTGGTCGATGACGAGGCAACCCGACCTGCAGCCAAGCGCATCTTCTCAGTCATTGAAGCCGTTGTGTTTGGATTGATGACGAGCAAATGGTGGGAGTTCATTGAGAATGTCACCGCTAGACCAATCCCTTGCCAGCGTCTGATCCTTGTCGTTCCCGGTGTTTATTCATTGCCACGACAACGGTCAGGAATACCCCGATTACAAGGAATGAAAACAAGGTCGTCAATGTGCCAAGCGCGAAGATAACCGGCGTCGTCACGTTCGTCGTCATTCCGTAGATCTCCAACGGCAAGGTGTTGTAGCTGCCAGCTGTGAGCAACGTTCTTGCAAACTCATCGTAGGAAAGCGTGAAGCCGAATAGTGCGACACCGATTAACATGGGTGCGATAATCGGAAGGACGACATGGCGCAGCGTCTGCCAACTCGTTGCTCCCAGGTCACGTGCTGCTTCCTCATAAGATTTGTCGAAACGATTGAAGACGGCAAACATGATGAGTAGACCGAATGGAAGAGTCCATGTCAGTTGAGATCCGTATCCCGATGACGCCCAATGAACGGCCAGTCCGGCTTGGGAAAAAATGAGTCCAACACCAAGTGAGATGAGGATGGACGGAATTACAAGGGATGTAAGGATCAGGTAGAAGATGACATTGGAGCCCGCAAACCGCTTTCGAAAGGCCAGCCCTCCCATTACGGAAACGATGACGGTGGTCACCATAACCATCAAGCCAAGTGTCAAAGACCTGAAAAAACTACCCCAAATATCCCCGACAGCCTGTTGTTCAAACAAGTCATAAAACCAATGAAGCGAGACACCCCGCATTGGAAAGGTGAGCCCGCCTTGCGGGCCCTGAAAACTCAAAATGGCTATTGTGAATGTCGGTCCATAGAGAAAAATCAGAAATAGACCGAAAAAGGCTGCCAGCACATAAAAGGAACGGCCACGTCTATCCATCGTTCAAAGTTCCTTTCGGATGTTGACAAAACGCAAGAGTGCGGAAATCACAAGAAGGACTGTAATCAAGAGGATTACAGCGGTTGCGGCGGCAGACGGGTATTGCAAAAGGGCGATATCATTGGAGATCAGGCGCCCGACATTGGCTTTTTGACTTCCCGACATAAAGCGAACCGTAATGAAGTCCCCCATCACCAAAGCAATGACGAAGATCGAACCGATCATGATCCCGGGTTTGGCCAAGGGGATAATGACATTCGTCAGCGTTTGAAAACCGGACGCACCGTTATCAACTGCAGCTTCAATCAAGGACTTGTCGATCCGCATCATGGTGTTGAAGATCGGAACCACCATGAAGAGTGTGTAAAGATGCACAAACGCCAGGATTACAGAAAAATCTGAAAACAAAAGCCATTCCAACGGTTCGTCGATTACCCCAATGGACATCAAGGTGGAATTGGCAATTCCGTTTCGCCCCAGGAACGGGATCCAGGAGATCATGCGAATGATGTTGGATGTCCAAAACGGGATCGTACACAACAGAAACAGGACAATCTGCCAGATGAGCGATCGCACGTGGAAAGCGAGAAAATAGGCAACCGTGAAGCCAATCACCAAAGTGAAAAACCAAGTGATCAGAGCATATTTAATCGTATTCCAGAACACCTGATAGGTAACCGGAGAGGTAAGCAGGAACTGGTAGTTGTCAAACTGGAACGCCGGGTAGATTGAAAACTCGGTGGCGCCCCAGAAACTGACCACAACAATCATGGCAATTGGCAGGACCAGAAAAAAGCACAAGACAACGACCAACGGCAAGGAAAGCAACCAGGCGGTAGAATTGTCCGACAAGCGGTTCCAGGCAAATATTAGCTTCGGTCTGGCACTTGGTCCAACTTGAGGAAAAGGGCGGCTTATGTCGGTCATAGGGGCCTTGTCCGGTAGTCTGATGGCGAGTGCCCGACGGAAGCGTCGGGCACCTAGATTTGAAACGGAATTTACGACGCGATGAATTCGTTCCACTTGCGAACCATGTACTGGTTCTCGTCCATCACAGCGTTCCAGCAGGCGACTGCCCCCATTCGCTCATAGAAGGACCCTCCGTCGCGCACAGCCCCGGCTTTTTCCATGACCTTACCGAAGGGATTTGCGATATCGCCTTCGGCTGCCTTGCCTTCGAACCAGAATCCCCATTCATCTTCCGACATGTAGTTCTTTGACGTCTCCGGCACCGCAGAGTAATAGCCTTGACGCATCAGGAACCCGCCAACCCAGCCATCGAGATACCAGTTGATGTATTCGTAGGCTGCGTCCAGTTCGAGGCCGCTGAGGCTCTTGGAAAGGCCAATGCCACCTCCCCAGCTCCGGTAGCCTTCTTCCAAAGGCTGATAAATGCAGGGAATCCCCTGAGAGCGGACAGCGGTGATTGCTGGTGACCACATGGACTGGATCACAACCTCCCCTGACGCCATCAGGTTGACGCTTTCATCGAAGGTTTTCCAGAAGGCACGGAATTGACCGTTTTTCTTGGCTTCAGTGAAAATGCCCAAAGTCATGTCGATCTCGTCCTTGGTCATATTCCCTTTGTCCGGGTATTTGTATTCGCCCATGGATTCGACGACCATTGCCATATCCATGATGCCAATCGACGAGATGTCCAGGATAGATGCCTTGCCCTTGAATTCCGGGTTGAGCAGTTCTGACCAGTTCTTGATAGGACGGTCGATCAAGTCCGGACGGATGCCTAATGTGTCGGCGTTGTAGATCGTGGGGATCAACGTCATCCAACCACTTTCATCGTCGACAAACTCCAGACCATCGACACCTTCCACAAAGCCAACCGTATGTGGTGCAGTACCCTGCGCGATCGTGCTCTCAGGGGTCAGTTTGCCATTGCGGAAAATGCCGACAATTTTGTCGTAGTTCTTGATCTTCGAGGTATCCATGGCCTGCAAGTTTCCAGTCGGCCAGACCTTTTTGCAGATCCAGTATTCGATGTCGGCAATATCGAAGCTATCTGGCTGCGTGGCTGCGCGTTGCGTTACCGCATCGCTGTCAAGCGCTGTCATCTCCAGCGTGAAACCAAGGTCTTCCTTCACCTTCTGAGCGACCTCATTGAGGTTGGACACCCCGGTGCCGAACTGGCGTAAGGTCACATCTTTAATGTTTTGAGCCCAGATGGTCGGAAATCCTGTAATTGCACCGGATCCCAACGCCGCACCGGTAGCAGCAGCTCCACCTTTCAATAGGCTGCGGCGAGACAAACCTTGTTTCTCGGTTGTACGTGTCATGTTCCTGCTCCTGTTTTTGCTGTGTTTTTGGCCCTTGGGAGGTTGGCCGTGCGGGGCAGCGTCAGGCTGCCAATTGGTGCGCATCTTCCGGCTTCCATGCCAGCGATACGGTTGCACCGATTTCGAAAGGATCCTGGAAATAGATTTCGTCACTGAGCGCAGCGGTCAGGTCGCCTGCATCACCGGCATCAAGGGCCAAATTGACGGTGGATCCGAGATACTCAACATCGACAACATTCGCCTGAAGACGCTGGGCTTTCGATGACGCAACCTTGGTGACACTTAAACGGTCGGACCTGACAGCAATACGAACGGAGCCTTGCTGAAGCACGTTATGACCGCCAATAAAACGCGCAACAAATTCTGTGCTGGGTGCGTTGAACACGGCATGCGGGCTGCCAGACTGCTCAATCTTACCGTTGTTCATGACAATGATGTCGTCTGCAAGCGCGAGCGCTTCATCCTGGCTGTGGGTGACATGGATGAAGGAAATTCCAAGTTCCCGTTGGAGCTTCTTTAATTCGAGCCGCATCTTTACCCTCAAAAACGGGTCGAGGGCTGACAATGGTTCGTCAAGAAGAAGCATAGACGGCTCTGTGATCAGTGCTCGCGCAAGAGCGACACGTTGTTGCTGACCGCCTGACAGCTGGGCCGGCAAGCGATCAGCGTAGTCCGCCATGTCAACCAGATCCAAGAGTTTCATAGCTTTTTCAATACGTTCGGCTTGACCGACCTTGCGCATTTTCATGGAGAAGCTGACGTTGTCTGCTACGGATAAGTGCGGGAACAACGCATAATTTTGAAACATCATGGCCGTGCCTCGCTTTGCCGGAGGCAGGTCGGTCACATTCGCACCACCAAGAATGATGTCGCCAATAGAAACGCTTTCGTGGCCCGCAATCATGCGCAAAGTCGATGACTTTCCGCAGCCAGATGGACCGAGGAGGCAGGAGTACGACCCGGGTGCAAACTTATGGTCTATGGCATCGACCGCAATTGTCGTTCCATAGGCTTTGGTGACCGCTGCCAGTTCCAACTCTTGGGATATTGCCATCTGTGTTGGTCTCCTTCGCACAAGCCGCATCCTCCCCTTCTTCAGCAAGTGCTGTGCCAAAGCGAAAAAGCGTCAGTTTTGTGCGGTTTTGACGACCAAACCTATGGCATGACGTAATTGCCACCCGTATTTGTGCACAATAAAAAGTCAAAATTAGATACGATGTGATTAAAAAATGTATACAGTTTATGATTACTGGCTAGTTCGGACACAGTTAAATAATAATGGACAATCATGCCTATATCGGCATCAGAGATTTTGAAAAGAACCGTGACCACACCCGACCCCGCAAATTCTAATCAATTGCACGATGTGTTCGCCCTGCCCGCAGGCCGGACCCTTGATATCTGTCTGAACATTCAATCAGCTATTCTGGAGCACAAACTGGCCCCTGGATTAAAGCTGTCGGAAGATGAAGTCGGCGAAATCTATGGGGCAAGCCGAACTGTTGTACGGGCAGCCCTACAGGCGCTGGCCCACTCCGGGTTAATCAGTATCCGTAAGAACCGAGGGGCATTTGTCGCAAAACCATCAATTCGTGAAGCCCACGAGGTCTTTCAAGCCAGAGCCCTGATAGAGCCCGCGGTCGCTCGATTGGCTGCTGAAGTGATCACGGAAACTCAGTTGGCAAACCTGAAAGCCCATTTGGAGGCAGAGCATGTTGCCATCCACTCGGCAGACATGGGACACGCATTGATGCTCTCTGGCAGTTTTCATACTGCTATAGCTGATATCGCTGACCACCGTGTGTTTTCAGGAATGGTACGCTCTCTGATTTCTCGCTCATCCTTGATCATCGCACTCTACTGGAAAAGGTCGGACACAGCCTGCGAAAGTCACTCCCATAACGCCCTCCTGAGAGCGTTTGAAAAACGAGATGGCGGAGAGGCAGAGAAAATTCAGAAAAGTCACATAATTGACCTTTATTCCGGGCTGGATCTGCGTGACCAAACACCCGAGACGGTGACGTTAAGCCAAGCTCTGGGTCAAAAAACCTGACGGTTTTTACCCAAGCTCGAAACCCTTAATGCGAGATGAGCTGACTCTGACAGCAATTTTCGCGTCACCATTTAAAGGTAGAACTGCAGTACCCCCCAGCCGATTAAGGCGCAAGGAGGCACTACCTTTCCGAAATGTCTAATGATGTAGATTTGTAGAACCTCGAGCAAATCCTCTTAGTAGAAAATAGAGAGCGACCCCAACGACAACAAACACGGGCGAAACACCGAGCATCAGAAGTTCGGATCCCCAGTGCGCATGCGGTACTCCATCGGGCAAATGTCCCTCATGAGCCATCACCGGCGCTGCCCAAAGCAATGCTGTTGGAAATATTGTCTTTCTGATCATCCCGGTATTTCTCCTTCATTCAAACGCCCAATCAGGATCTCAAGCAGGTCAAGATCCTCCTTTTCCGTCATTGAAACATAGGTGAAGGCCATAGTTTCCCGAGTCTGCACCATCGACCCAGGGAAGGGTAAGTAGGCCAACTCTTTTGACGCAAAGGCTGGCGAAGCGGTTCCGACCTGCCAATTACTGACAATCTTTGCGTCAACCAAATGAAGAGTACGACCGTCAGCACCTTCTCTATGGAACGCTATGCCCGAAAGCCTGAGGTAACTGGTTTTGTCTTCAGCGGCTCGAAAACCTTCGATGAAACTCGTTGCCAGCCCCTGCAACTCCTCCACCCGTTCGCTATTCGGTGTTCCGTGAACATGTGAATGAAGATGGTCATGTCCAGAATGATTATGACCGGGATCAGGTAAACCGGAATCGTGGGGGGGCATGATGATGGTGATGATGCTGCTTCATCAGTGTCACTCCACACCTGGACCAGCCGGAATTGAAACCGGCTTGTCGATGATTGACTTATGCGCGCCCAATTTCCCGTGGGACACAAGGGTTCCCAGCACGTCCACGATTACACGGGTTGCGAGTAACGCCGTGATGTCTGAACAGTCATAAGGGGGAGAAACTTCGACCACTTCGAGACCGCAAATTCCCTCTTTGGCAACCAGTGACACCAACTCGAGTGCTTCGCGAGGTAAAAAGCCGCCGGGCTCCGGCCAACCTGTTCCGGGAACAAAGCCACAATCAACACTGTCAATATCGAACGAAATGTAGACAGCGTCTGCATCTTTCCAAGCGAGCTCCAAGGCACGGCTCGCCGTCTCAGCGAGCCCAAGCTCTTCAACATCGCGCATAGTGAAAATGTTGGTGTTGCGTTCACGCGCGATCTCCACGCCCTCACGCGGTACTTGCCAACCACCAATTCCGATCTGAACTAGGTTTACTGCGGGCACATTTGCCAAGTCCGTTGCGTGGAACCAAGGCGTTGTGTGCATTCGTTCATCAAGATCCTTTTCCTGAATGTCGATATGACGGTCAAAATGCACGATCCCAATGCGTTTGTACGTGCACTGCGCAATTCCTCGAACGCATGGAAATCCAATGGAGTGATCACCACCGATCATGATCGGCAATGCTCCGGACGAGGCCACATGTGAGACGGCGCGTGTGATCTGATCAAATGTCTTTTCGATATTGGCCGGGATCGTGAAGATATCGCCCACATCGCATAGGGTCATTTGCTCGCGGAGATCGACACCCATCTCATAGTTGTAAGGTGTGTAAAGCGCGGAGATCTTACGCACGCCTTGTGGGCCAAATCGTGTTCCGGGACGATAGGTTGTACCACCATCAAACGGGATCCCGATTACGGCCGCATCATAAGCTCCAACCTGAGTAACATCCTCAATATACGGGGCTTTCAAGAAGGTATTGATGCCAGCGTAATGTGGCAGCTCACCGCGTGCAAAAGTGGGAATAGACTTATCGGTCAGGCTATCAGAGCCTGTGAGGCCCATCCTCAAGGCCCAAGCCTTTTCCTTTTCCCAAGCCGCAGACGGAAGCAAGGCCTCTTTTTCCGCTGACTTCCACCCGCGCAATTGCAGTTTATCGAAATCAGGGTGATGTTGGCGTCGTGGTTTGCCTTTGTGAAGGCAGCCTATGGATTGCCGGGATGTAGACCGGCCTGAATGAAGCAACATATCCATGTGCGTTTCCTCAAGTTTTATGGCTTGGAGCGGATCACGAGATTTCTGTCTTTGAAGGCGGCCCGAGGCTGCCTGCCAACGCCTCTGCGGCTTGCAGATCGTTTGCCACCTGATCGTTGAGAGGCAGATCGTAGGTAATCGTTGCACCAAAAGCACTCGGTGCCTGAGGGTCATGTCGAACCTTGTCGAACACCAGCAGTCGGGTCCCGAGCTTGAAGGCTTCGTGAATGTCATGGGTGACCATGAATATGGTCATGCCCAGTTCTTTCCAAAGCCCTAGAAGCAGGTCGTGCATATCTACCCGGATACCGGGGTCGAGTGCGCCGAATGGCTCGTCTAGAAGCAGAATGTTTGGCCTTTTGATCAAGGCTTGAGCAATAGCGAGCCGCTGTTGCATTCCACCGGACAACTGCGCCGGATATCGACCAGCAGCGGCAGTCAAACCAATCCGGTCGAGCATCTCCTCGACTTCCCCCATTGCCGCCAGACGCCTCGCGCCAAAAAAACGACCAGTGACAGCAGCTTGCTCAAATTCTGCAGCCAGGATCAGGTTTTCCGAGACTGTGAGATGCGAAAACACCGAGTATTTTTGAAATACAATTCCACGGTCCGGTGTTGGCTCCTTAGGCAGCGGGGTCCCATCCAGTGAAATGGAACCCCGCGTCGGCAGTTCCTGTGAAAGCAACATCCGCAAGAACGTTGACTTGCCGCATCCTGACGCCCCCACAATGGTGCAGAATGACCCCGCCTCAATGTCGAGATTCACATGTTCAAGAATTGGTGCTTGGTTGTAGGACTTGCTCAGTCCTCGAACCTCAAGCTTGATGGAAGAGGCCATACTCATAGCGCATCTCCCGATAAGTGATGCCAACGACACATGCGTTTGGACAGAATGAGAAGCAGCCGATCGAGCAAAAACGCCAGCAAAGTAATCCAGACGACATAAGGCAGGATCACATCCATCGCGAGATAGCGGCGAACAAGGAAGATTCGATACCCAAGACCGGTTGTCGAAGCGATGGCTTCAGCCGAAATCAGGAAGATCCAGGCAGGCACAAGTGCAAGTCGCAGAGCCTCGATGAGCTTGGGAAGGACCTGCGGCAAAACCAGTCGGGTGACCATCTGCCAGACAGATGCCCCGAGGGTTTCCGCCTTGATGATCATTTCGCGCGGAGTGTCCAAAACAGACTGCGCAATCGACCGGATCATGACCGGGGCTGTACCAACGACGACAAGCGCTATCTTGGCGAGTTCTCCCAAACCAAACACAATGAACAAGATCGGGAGAATGGTTATTGGCGGGATCAGAGAAAACGTCGCCAGAAAGGGTGCAAGTGCCGCTCGAACATGGGGAATAAACCCAATTGCAATGCCAAACGACACTGCCATCAATGTTGATACGGATAACCCAAGCCCCAATCGCCAAAGGCTATCGAACGTATCAACCCACAGCAAAAAGTCACCAGACCTCCGGTCCGGCATAGCTGCCATTCGCCAGAATGCCTGCACCATGCTTTCCAGCGAAGGCAGCAGCTTGTCTGCCGGGTTCTCTGCGCGGCGGTAGTGGCTGGCAACAGCATAAGCCACAACGGTTGCAACAAAAGGAATAAGGCCGAGCGCAAATGCTGATGGCCTGGATGGCTTCAGGTTGATGATACGCATTTCTGATCTTTCTGTTACCAGTGATGTTCCGCCTCACATGAGGCGAAACAAACCAATTGTTGGAAGATCAGAGAGCACCATCTGCAGCCATCTGCATGTAGCGTGTGTCGAAGCGCAACTTCACATTATTTGGGTCGCCATAGATCACACCGTCAGGAAATGAGACACCTACAAACTCAGGACTTGGGGCCCCTTCGCCCAGAATTCCTTTGTCAAACAGGAACTCTGCCACGAACTTCGTTGTCGACTGCAATGCTTCAGATGTGGTGAAAGCAATCGCGTCCTCAGCTTTGTAGAACATTTTGGTGGTTGCCAATTGCGCGTCGTATCCGGACAAATCGGTACCAGAAGCTACAGCCATCGCTGTACGTGCCGTTACACCGGCATCATCTTCCGACGACATGACATCCATCAACTCATACCAGGCTCCCGTCAGGGCTTTCCCGAAAGCAGGATTGGCGGCTAAGGTCTCGGAATTGACCATCATCACATCGATAATCTCACCCGGAATGTCTGAACTATCGAACACCTTGGTGGCATTGTTTTGCGCTTCAATTTCAGACAGTAGCGGGTTCCAAGTCACTACGGCGGACACATCTGAGGTCGCGTATACCGCAACCATATCTGCATCTGAGGTATTTATGACCGTCAGGTCTCGTTCACTGAGATCAACGGTGTCGAGAGCCCGGGCAAGGAGATAATGGGAAACCGACAATTCGACCAAGTTAACCTGCTGGCCCTTAATCTCAGCCAAATCGGTCTTGTCTTTCAAGATAATCCCATCGTTTCCGTTAGAGTAGTCGCCGACAATCAGGGCTGTAGTATCAACGCCACCGCCAGCCGGAATTGACAAGGAGTCCATATTTGTCATGGAACAGGCATCATAACTGCCTGCTGTGTACTGGTTGATGGATTCAACATAATCGTTGATCTGGACGATTTCGACGTCAATTCCGTACTTGTCGGCCCATTTATCCATAATCCCGCTATCTTGCAGGTATCCCCAAGGCATCCAGCCGACGTAAATCGACCAACAAACCTTGAAACTGGTTTTTTCCTCAGCCTGCGCAAACGGCATGGCAAGAACGAGCGAGAGGGCAGCACCAGCAAATGAAGCCTTTGCAAAGGATTTGAACATAAGTACGCATCTCCTGTCTTGAGCCACAGGACGAACCTGCGGTCGGAACAATCGAGGTTTGTGCGCACGGCCGGGAGGAGGTTCGCGCGCGCAAACCTGTGCAGTGATCTCCCGGGTTTTTGTCCCGCCGTGTCACCAGGCTATAATGGAGACTTCCATCTACCGCGCCCGGTTTGCGCCTCTCGGTCCTGCGTCGTTATCAACCGGAACCCTAGGCGCGCTGCACAATCGATAGCAAAGCAAATTCAATGCCAATTTCGAATTAGGCAGCAGAACTTATGCTTTAATAAAGTATTTCAAATACTTGATGAAAAAAGAATGGCAATTCTTACAGAGGTTGGAATTTTTGCTGATTGGAATTTCTGCCCATATTGTAATCAAGCTTGCAAAATAATCACTCATCTACGGAAGTCCGGTCATCTCAAGCAAAATTGCAATCAAACAGATACGGATCGAGTGGACATCTAAACGAAGCCAAGATTGAGCAATGCGAACATCATACTGCTTGAATGACTTTTTTGTTCGGGATGATTATCGTTCGGTGCCTCCATACGATCGTCGCTGAAACCATCTGTAAACACATGGCGAGATGCTTGTCGTTTTGAGCGAACACATTCGTGATAGTCTTCGTTTAAGTCAGGTGCATCAGGGACAGCCAGAAAGACTTGGCGTCCGAAATCCGAGCACCGAGCCCAAACTCAAGTAAGCGCAGATCGGCAGGCGGTCCTTGATTTGGAGTTCCGCTTAGTTGGCTGACAAGCCGAAGAGCGTCTGCAAAACCGTGATCTAAAACATCAGGACCGCGTCGTACGATGGCCGTCCTCTTCTGCCAAAACGGCGAAGTTTGGCGAAATACGCGGCAAAAAAGATAGGAAGCAACCGGTTATTGACGAAGTCGGCGTGCAGTTTGCCAAACAATCTTCAAACTAAGATTATATAGAACTGGCCTCCCATTCGAACAGCGGTGTTAAGATATATGGCAGGTAAACTGGCTGTTGCATTAAGGAATGGTGCGCCTCTCAGAATGAAACTGGGCACTGGGAGATCAGGATTTCCAGAATATATTGGCCGGAGGTTGTTTTCGGACGGCCGCCGCTATCTAGGAGCCAGGGACACCGGTTGTCCACGTTGTTGTTTTGCCGCACAGATACAATTTGTTGACACGCGCCCCTGCGCATATACACTATCTAGTGTTCAAGGTCTGATGATTCCTTCCTGGGAACATCAGCGAAGAGGGAAGCCGGTGCGGAGAGAGACCAATCCCGGCGCTGCCCCCGCAACTGTAAACAGCGAGCCTGCATCCACTGTGCCACTGGGAAACCGGGAAGGCGGATGCACCCGGCACTGACCTGTGAGCCAGGAGACCTGCCTTGAATGGAAAAACGTCCACGGACGGCGGGTCCGAGGTGGCGAGAAAATGGGGTAATTGCCCCGTCGCGCCTCCGTGTCTGCCGTCATCATTTGATTGATCTCTTCGGGGTGCAAGACAACATGACCGTCACCGTTTACAGCAAGCCTTCCTGTGTCCAGTGCAATGCCACTTATCGTGCGCTTGAACAGCGCGGCGTTGATTATCAGGTCATCGATCTGAGCCAGGACAATGATGCATTTGCGCATGTCCTGGCCCTTGGATATGCGCAGGTTCCTGTTGTCGAAGTCAGCGGCGACCACTGGGCAGGCTTCCGGCCGGACAAGATCGCAGCTCTCGGCTAGACCGTGGGGCAGCTGGCCTATTTTTCCAGCGCATCCGGCAACACTGACCGTTTCATACATCGCCTTGGCCATCAGGCCACTCGGATCCAGAGAAACAAGACAGAAGATTTGCCGTCTGTTCTGGGTCCGTTTGTCCTGATCACGCCGACCTTTGCAGATGGCGAAGGCCATGGCGCAGTGCCAAAGCAGGTGATCCGGTTTTTGAATGATGCGCGGAACCGGTCTTTTCTCAAGGGCGTCATCGCCACGGGAAACCGGAACTTTGGAAGCTACTTCGCAATCGCCGGGGATGTGATTTCGAAAAAGTGCAGCGTGCCGGTGCTCTACCGGTTCGAACTAAGTGGGACAGACACCGATCTTCAGCGTGTTGATCAGGGGATGACAAGATTTTGGAAACAATACTCCTAGAACCGCAGCAAGCGAGTGCGGAACTCGACTATCATGCGCTCAATGCGATGTTGAACCTGTATGACGAGAAGGGGCACATCCAGTTTGAGGCAGATCGACAAGCTGCCCGACAGTACTTCCTGCAGCATGTGAACCAGAACACCGTGTTCTTTCATTCCTTGCAGGAAAAGCTCGGCTATCTTGTGCGCGAAGGCTACTATGAAGCCGAAGTCCTGGAGCAATATGATCCGGCCTTTGTACAATCGGTTTTTGATGCAGCGTATGCCCGCAAGTTCCGCTTTCCAACGTTTCTGGGTGCATTCAAATATTACACCAGCTACACACTGAAGACGTTCGACGGCAAACGCTATCTCGAGCGGTTTGAAGACCGTGTTGTCATGGTCGCCCTGACCTTGGCGCAAGGCGATGAAGATTTAGCCATGCGGATGATGGACGAAATCATCTCCGGTCGTTTTCAACCGGCAACGCCCACGTTCCTGAATGCCGGCAAAAAACAGCGTGGCGAGCTGATCTCCTGCTTCCTTCTGCGGTTGGAAGACAATATGGAGTCCATTGGCCGGGGCATCAACTCAGCGCTTCAGCTGTCAAAGCGCGGCGGCGGTGTTGCCTTGCTTCTGACCAACATTCGCGAAGCGGGGGCGCCGATCAAGGGCATTGAAAACCAATCCTCTGGCGTCATTCCGGTGATGAAGCTGCTGGAAGACAGCTTCTCCTATGCGAACCAGTTGGGCGCACGTCAGGGAGCAGGGGCCGTTTATCTCAACGCCCATCATCCCGACATCTTGCAATTTCTCGACACAAAACGGGAAAACGCTGACGAGAAAATCCGTATCAAGACGCTGTCACTCGGAGTGGTGATCCCGGACATCACCTTCGAAATCGCCAAGCGCAATGAGGACATGTACCTGTTCTCGCCGCATGATGTTGAAAAGGTCTATGGCACGTCTTTGTCACAGATCTCTATCACCGACAAATACCGCGAGATGGTCGACGACCCGCGCATTCGCAAAAAGAAGATTAGTGCGCGGGGCTTCTTCCAGACGATCGCCGAAATCCAGTTTGAAAGTGGATACCCCTACGTTCTGTTTGAAGACACGGCCAACCGCGCAAGTCCGGTTGACGGCCACATCAACATGTCGAACCTGTGTTCCGAAATCCTGCAGGTCAATGAAGCATCTGTGTTCAACGATGATTTGTCCTATGAACACCTTGGAACGGATATTTCCTGTAACCTTGGCTCTCTGAATATTGCCAAGGCGATGGATGGCGGCGATCTGGGCGCAACGGTTGAGACGGCGGTCCGCGCTCTGACGGCTGTGTCCAACATGAGCGCCATCGATAGCGTTCCATCCGTCCGGCGCGGCAATGACGAAAGCCATGCCATTGGCCTTGGGCAAATGAACCTCCACGGGTACCTCGCCCGGGAGCGCATTCACTACGGGTCTGAAGAAGGCATCGATTTCACGAATATCTATTTCTATGCGGTGGCCTATCATTGTTTGAGGGCATCGAACAAACTCGCCAGGGAGCAAGGCAGCAGCTTCAAAGGCTTTGAAAAAAGCCGTTATGCAGATGGCAGTTTCTTCGACAAGTACATTGAAAATGACTGGATGCCGGCAACAGAGCGGATCGCAAACCTGTTCGAAACGGCCGGTATCTCCTTGCCCACCTGTGATGACTGGCAGGCCTTGAAAGAAGCGGTGCAGAGGGATGGCCTCTATAACCGAAACCTTCAGGCCGTGCCGCCAACAGGCTCGATTAGCTACATCAACAATTCGACTTCCTCAATCCACCCGATTGTCTCCAAAATAGAGATCCGGAAAGAGGGAAAGATCGGTCGCGTCTATTATCCGGCGGCTTACATGGATAATGACAATCTTGATTACTATCAGGACGCCTACGAGATCGGTCCGGAGAAGATCATCGACACCTACGCAGCCGCAACGCAACACGTTGACCAAGGCTTGTCTCTAACTCTTTTCTTCCGCGATACGGCGACGACGCGCGATATCAACCGCGCCCAGATCTATGCGTGGAAGAAAGGCATCAAGACCATCTATTACATCCGCCTGCGCCAGATGGCCCTTGAGGGGACTGAAGTGCAGGGTTGTGTGTCCTGTTCGCTTTAGGAGCGTTTATCATGACTATTCATCAACCTCTTCCAGACATGAAACGTGCCGTTCCTCGGGCTGTGAACTGGAATCGCCTGCAGGACGACAAGGACCTGGAGATCTGGAACCGTCTAACGGTCAATTTCTGGCTGCCAGAAAAGGTACTGCTTTCCAATGACATTCAAAGCTGGGCGACGTTGCACCCGGACGAGCAACAGTTGACCATTCGTGTCTTTACCGGATTGACGCTGCTCGACACAATTCAGAACACGGTTGGTGCACCCACCTTGATGCCGGATGCGCTGACGCCGCATGAAGAAGCAGTTTTGACCAACATCGCTTTCATGGAAGCTGTTCATGCGCGAAGCTACTCTTCCGTTTTCTCGACGTTGTGTCAGACGGCAGATGTCGATGAGGCGTTTCGCTGGTCTGAAGAAAATGAGCACCTTCAGGCAAAGTCCCGCTTGATCCTGGATGAGTACGACTCGGCTGGTTCGCCCTTGCGCAAGAAGGTCGCAAGTGTGTTCCTGGAAAGTTTTCTGTTTTATTCGGGCTTTTATCTGCCGATGCACTGGTCCAGCCGGGCCAAGCTTACCAACACGGCGGACTTGATACGCCTGATCATTCGCGATGAGGCCGTCCACGGCTACTACATCGGCTACAAGTTCCAGCGCATGCAGGAAACTTTGAGCGAAGCCGAGCGGCAGGAAATCAAGGATTTCGCGTTTTCTTTGATGTTCGATCTTTATGAAATCGAAGGCAAGTACACCGAAAGCCTTTATGACTGTGTCGGCCTCACCGAGGATGTGAAGCACATCCTGCATTACAATGCCAACAAGGCGCTGATGAACCTTGGTTATGAGGCCTTGTTCCCGGACAGCGTGTGCCAGGTCAATCCGGCCATCATGGCAGCTCTTTCTCCAAACGCGGACGAGAACCACGACTTCTTCTCCGGTTCCGGATCGTCCTATGTCATTGGCAAAGCGGTTGCGACAGAAGATGAAGACTGGGATTTTTAACGGACTGTAATTGCGTTCGGGATGCCCACGAGCAACCGAGACGCATGTCCGATAATTTTCGAGCAAAAGAGATATTGTAATGTTATTACGTTATGTTAATACCGGAGCATGGTTATCCAGTTATTCAAACATGCCGACTCCAGGAGCTTAAATCTGTGACACCTTTTTCCGCCCGGCGCCTTATGTCAGCCGTAACCGGCTTGGGTTTGATATCCTCAATCTGCTTCCCTGTTCTTGCCACAAATGCAGCAGCAGCCGAAAAAAATCTGCGAATTGCCGTTCCTTTCGGTCCTAAAAGCAGTGTTCCGGATCCGAGAGCGCGCCAAAATGGCTGGCTCAGCAACCGCGCGGGGGTTTCGGAAACCCTGATCGGACTTGGCTATGACATGACCATGCAGCCTCGTCTGGCAAAACGTTTTGAAAACCTATCCCCGACCGAGTGGAAAATTATCCTTCGAGACGATGTGCTCTTCCATGACGGAAGCAAAATGACCGCTGAAGATGTCAAAGCATCTTTTGAAAAACTCGATATCGAAGGTCATCCGGGGCACAACCCCCGTCTGTCCCGTCTGCTGGGAATTGAGAGCATTACCATCCAGGACCCGCACACGCTGGTGTTCAAGACCCAAAGTCCGAATTCTGCGTTTCTATGGTCACTGACCGAGCCATCTGCGGCTGTTTTGAAAGATGGCACAGATGAGCTGCCGCTTGTTGGTACAGGACCTTTTGTCTTCGTTTCGGCAGAAACAGAGAAATATTACGAGACCCGCAAGTTTGCTGATTATTGGGGCGGTGAGCCCAAGCTTGACACAATCACCATGGATGCGCTCTCAGATGCTGCTGTTGCGGCGCTGGCTTTGCGGTCGGGTGATGTGGATCTAGTTACTAACTATCCAGAACCAGACTTCGCAAAGCTGAAGGAAACTGGGGACGGACAATTGTTCGAAGGAGAAACCACTCGCCTTTTCTTTTTCCAGGTAAAAACCTCAGAAGGCCCGCTGGCAAACAAAACCTTGCGGCAAGCAGTCTCTTTGGGGCTGGACCGCAAAACCATTGTAGATGCGGTCCTATCCGGCGTTGGCGGTGCGCCTGCAAACAGCCTTTTTCCAGCAACCATGGCTTCATGGGTGAACTCGGACCTTACCCTCGATTATGACCCAGAAAAAGCCATAACCCTTCTAGATGAAGCTGGCATCAAAGACACCAACGGCGATGGCAACCGCGAGCTAAATGGTGAAGAGCTGGTGTTGAAGATCCGGTCCTATGAAGGCCGGCCTGCACTGCGGCCAACACTGGAGATAACTCAAGCTCTCCTGCAACAGATAGGGATCAATGCGGAAATCGCGATCGGCGAATATGATGCGAACAACGATGCTCTAAAGGCCGGTGAGATTGATATGCATCTTCAAGCCTGGGGCACGGCGCCTCAAGGCGACCCGGACTACTTTCCAAGTACACTTGTCGAGACCGGTGTTAGCTACAACTTTTCAGGCTACTCCAACCCGGAGCTCGATGAATTGTTGGCGAAGGGACGCGCAGATTTCGATGATGAGCTGCGGAAGGTTCACTATGACCGGATACAGGAAATCCTCAATGACGACCTGCCACTAATCCCGGTGTTCCACAAAACACAAGTATCCGTCGGAAATGGCATGATCTCCGGATATCGGATCCACCCGGCAGAAACATACCTCGTCACACCGGATTTGGACCTTGCCCATTAATTGCAATCCAATTCTGACATTGAAGAATCTGTCGGCCCGTATAGGCCGACAGACCATCCTTCACTCGGTCGACCTTGAAATCGCAGACGGCGAGTGCGTTGCGATTGTGGGGGGGTCAGGAGCTGGAAAAACAACGTTGCTGCGATGCCTTCTGGGCGTCACCCGACCGGCACAACCCTATGCCGGTCATATGATTTTTGATGGCGTTGAAACTGATTTCGCTCAAACAACCAAGACGACTAAACGCCTTGGTTTGGCTTATGTCCCACAGAACCCTGATCACGGATTTGACCCGCTCAAACGTTTGGCTTGGCAATGGCGGCAGTGCGTTCGTGTTGTGGTTGGTACTTCACATGAAGATGCCGATGAAGAAAAGCTCTTCGAAGATTTAGGACTAAGAACTCCTGACCGGGCTTTCCCATATGAGTGGAGCCGCGGCATGCAACAGCGATTGCTTGTTGCAATGGCCTTACTTGGAAAGCCGCGCCTTTTGATTTTGGATGAGCCAACTTCGGCGTTAGATCCAATTATTGCCGCTCAGGTTTTGGAGACAGTTACAACCTATGCGAAGTCAAATGGCGTAGCCATTTTGATCGTGACACATGACTTGGCGCTCGCCGTTCGCCATGCATCTCGTACTGCAATCATGAGCGGCGGAAAAATCCATGAGTTTGGTGAGACACGCCAACTAATTGAAGATCCGCAAACACCCTATGGGCAATTGTTGGCAGCGAACCGTCATTGGTGTCCTCAAGGAGACTTTACTGCTCCTTCTATGGCCGCGGAATAGACGCCACTATGCTGAACATTCAACGACTTGGCCTTTCAATCAACGGCCAAACTCTCCTTTCCGATATTTCATTCACTGTCGAGCCTGGTGAAACGCTCTGTATCGTTGGAGAAAGCGGCTCCGGCAAAACAAGCTTATTGAAGTCTATTCAAGGCCTTATGCCTGCATACTTTGAAGCGATTTCCTTTCAAGGCGATCGTCAAGCGGAAGTTCGCCAAAAGGGCCGGTGGCGTGGGCCTATCGGCATGCCTGGCAGCCGATGGGTCATGCAAGATCCTGTAGCTGCCCTCAATCCGAAGATCCCCTTGGGTCAATCCATATCGGAGAGCCTCTACAGGCGCAGCATACCGAAAATGGATGTCGACGCGGCGGTTCGTCAAGCCTTGCTTGACGTTGAATTGAAACCTGATGTGGCCACAAGGTTGCCATCTGAAGTTTCTATGGGACAAGCCCAAAGAGCCTGTTTGGCACGTGCCCTGATCGCCAATCCGTCATTAATCTTCTTTGATGAACCTTTGAGTGCGCTGGACGCCGTGGTTCAGAAGCAGATCGCTGCTACGATGAAGCGCATCCAGCTCAAGTACGAAATTATGTATCTCATTGTCACTCATGACCTTGGGTTTGCATCCGCCTATGCAGATCAAGTGATGGTTCTTAAGAACGGCAAGGTGGAGGCCAATCAGACAGCGGCAGATTTCTTTCACGACCCGGCCAGCCCTTATTGCCGGGAACTTGTTTTAGCTGCACGCGCGCTCGGAAGCTTGTCCGGACCGGCAATTCCTTCTTCATATGAAAGGGGGGCAGACGTATGAAGCTACGTCAACAACGAAACGCACCTATGCTTTATGCAGTTGGATCAAGGCTGCTGGCACTCCTAAGCGTCTTGTTTGGTGTGAGCTTGATCAGCTTTGCCATGATCCATTTCTCCCCGGGTGACAAAGCACAGGCAATCGCAAAAGCCCGCTATCCGGAATCCCAGACTTTCCCAACGGATATTCTGAACGCCATCCGCGCGGAGTTTCACTTGAACGACCCCTTTCTGGTCCAGTATTTTCACTGGCTCAAAAATTTTTTGCAGGGCGACTTTGGACGGTCCTTTTCTTCCGGGGCAACTGTCTGGGAAATTTTCGTCGGAAATATCGACGAAACCGCTGTTCTAACGGTGTCGGCGTTACTCTTCGGACTTGTTTTAGCATTTCTTCTGGCGACGGTTTCTGTTTGGCGTCCGGGATCGTTCATTGATCGTTTTGCCGTCGCATTGGCATCTATTGGTGCCGCCATGCCGAGTTACTGGCTTGGTTTGCTTTTGATCATGTTCTTTGCTGCCCACCTTAATTGGCTACCGGCCTATGGAACTGGCTCGTTAAGCCATTTGATCTTGCCAATGCTGACGCTCGGCCTTTGGGTGACCGCATCGCAAACACGCTTGTTGCGTGCCTTTTTCCTTGAAACGAAATCCGCCCCCTTTGTCGAAACACTTCGGTTGCGCGGTGTCAGTGAAACAGAGATTTATTGGCGACACATCTTGCGTCACTCTGCAATTCCTGCCCTTACCATGATCGCACTGGATGTCGCCAGCCTGCTGGAAGGTGCAGTAATCGTCGAGATCATTTTTGCACGAGGCGGTGTAGGATCACTTTTGGCGGGTTCGGTGCTGTCGCGCGATTACCCTATCATCTTGTTTTTAGTTGTCTTCTTTGCACTGACCTATGTTGCTATTAACAGCTTGGTGGAATTATTGCAGGACTTGCTTGATCCGCGGAAAGGCTGGAGTTCGTCAATTACGCGCACCTCCGTAAACACGGAGCAAACGTCATGACGGCCATTGAAACCGGGCACGATCACCTCCAATCTCATTCGAAATCCAGTCGAACCACAGCAATCGGGCCATTAATTCGACATCCGCTTCCCTCACTGTTGGCTGTGGCAGCTATATGGTGTTCAGCTTTGATGCTTACGCCGTATGATCCCAACGCAACCAATTTTCTACTGCGTCTGTCTCCGCCTAGCAGCGAGCACTGGTTTGGAACAGACCAGCTGGGCCGAGATGTTGCAACGCGCGTTCTCTGCGGTGGTCTCTGGTCAATCGGCCTCGCCTTGGTGATTACATCCGTGGGCGCAGTAATTGGCACCATGATTGGCCTAACAGCCGGTCATTTCGGTCGCGCAGCGGACGTCGTATTGATGCGTCTTTCAGACAGCTTCTTCGCGTTTCCCGAGCTGATCGCAGCTGTAACAATTGCAGGGCTTTTGGGACCGAGTACGTCCAACATGGTCCTCGCATTGATAGCTGTCAGCTGGATGAAATATGCACGGCTGGTGCGCAGCTTGAGTGTATCGATTTCCAATAAAGACTATGTGTTGCAGGCGCGCCTCAATGGCCTTCCGCCCGCGCTCATATTAAGCCGCCACATACTCCCCAATGTTCTGCCCAACCTCCTTGTTCTTTGGACAAATGGTTGGTCCCGCAGCATTTTATCAATCTCCGGATTGAGTTTCTTGGGTTTCGGCGTACAGCCTCCCAATGCGGAATGGGGGGCTATGTTGCTTGACGGTAAGACCTATATGCAAACTGCCCCGCATCTCATGATCTTTCCCGGCCTTGCAATCCTTTTTGCGGTGCTGGCAATCAATTTAACAGGCGATCGGCTCCGCGACAGGCTCGATGGGCGAGGGTCAAAAAGTTCGGATTAAAATGACTATGTCAGCAGATTTCCGGGGCATCAGCCTGCGCGTTGGTGCAACCATTTTCTTCACGATCATGGTCCTCTTTATCAAATGGCTGTCTGATACTGTGCCGGTTGGACAAGTGGTTTTCTTTCGCAGTGTTTTTGCACTGATACCGCTTGTTCTGTTCTTGATGTGGACTCACGAGTTCCCGAATGGGCTCAAGACAAGGCGTCCATGGCGTCATGTGTTCCGTTGCCTGTTAGGCTGTGCGGCAATGTTCGCATCTTTCGCCTCCCTGAAATTCCTGCCCTTATCCCATGCTTCGGTAATTGGTTATCTTGCACCAATCCTGGCCGTTGTCCTTGCTGCTTTTTTCTTGAACGAAGTGGTCAGCGGTGCGAGATGGTTTGGTGTCCTTTTCGGGTTCCTAGGCGTACTCTGCCTGATCCTTCCAAATGCCAACACAGCCTCATTGGATGACACCTATCTGATTGGAGTCGGACTGGCGCTTACCATGGCAATTCTCACGGCAGGCGCGAAGCTGCAGATCAGAAGTCTTGCACTCACCGAAAATGCTGGGGCGATTGCATTTTACTTTGCTCTCACATGCACAATCGCGGGACTGGCCACCCTGCCCTTTGGTTGGGTTAGCCCAAGTTTCGAACAGCTCGGTCTTTTGGTGGGAGCAGGTATTGCCGGCGGCTTCGCTCACATCATGATGACCCTCAGCTATCAATGCAGCGAAGTCTCAAAACTGGCCGCATTTGAGTATCTCTCCCTGATATTCGCGGTCATCGCCGATGCTATTTTCTTCGATATCCTCCCAGCACCTGCCTTTTACGCAGCAGCCGCCTGCATTGTGCTGGCAACCGTCGTTGTCGCACTCAAAGATCGCCCTGCAAAGCCTCAACCTGCGTAAACCTCCGGTAGCTCGCACCATGTACCGACACGACGCAAAACTCCTTTCGTTCGTATCTGAGGCCAGAAATTAGTTGACCTACTCGCCGTTGAGCTGGCGCTTTGGCATGAAGCTGCCGACGAGGCATGGGTGTGCTTGCTTATTCTTTTCCAACGGTGACGGCACCTGCTGTTTCACCTTAGCGAGCATGTCCTCGGCTTTTTCTCGTAACCCTTTGTCGGCGACGCGCAGATGCACCTCCTTGTGAAAACCGATGGGCATGAGCTGAACCAATCCAGTTCCTAGGGCGCGTAGCGCTTCAAGGTCGATTGCACTAGGAACTTTGAGAGCGGGATCGGCGCTGAAGTTTCCAGCATCAGCGTCTGAACTCTCAGCTTAGACCCTTTCCCAAGAGGCGATGCTTTGGGTGTTAATCCACGTCGAACCTCCAAAGAGGTTTTCCGAATGGATGGTTTAAAGCCGTCCTTCAAGATCTATCGTTGGTTTTCAGAATGCAACGGGACGATGGCGCACCCGAGAGGATTCGAACCTCTGGCCTCTGCCTTCGGAGGGCAGCGCTCTATCCAGCTGAGCTACGGGTGCTTGCAGCCGCGAATGTTCGCAGCGCGGATAGCTCGCTCTGATACCTGATTGCCCGGCCTCGGGCAATGGCTTTCTTTGAGTTTCTTCAGAACCTTTTTCGAAGGTTGCTCTATAGCAGCAAGCCATATTTGACTTGGTCGGACCAAGCCTAAAACAGTGTAAGATGTGATACAGTGGCCGGTCTTGTGCGTAGGCAGATGAAAACAGAGCCCCAATGGATTTCAATGCTGCCGCGTAATCTCGTTCTTGTTATGGCCGATCAGGTGTCGGCAGAAATTTCGTCGCTGCGTGATTTCGATCCAGCGCTCGACCGGATCTTGATGGTCGAAGTGCAGGAAGAAGCAACGCACCTTCGTCATCACAAGAAGAAGATTGCTTTCCTGCTGTCTGCCATGCGGCATTTTGCTGACCAATTGGGCCAACGGGGATGGTCTGTCAGCTATGTGAAGATGGATGATCCCGATAATACCGGGACGTTTTCAGGAGAAGTTCAGCGGGCAATTAAGGCGTGGCAGCCGGAAAAACTGGTCCTGTGTCATCCCGGTGAATGGCGCGTGTTGGAAATGGCGCGCCGTTGGGAGGCGGATTTTGGCGTTGCGGTCGAGATCCGGCCCGATGATCGGTTCATTGTCAGTCTCGAAGAATTTGAGAACTGGGCGGATGGGCGCAAACAATTGCGCATGGAGTATTTTTATCGCGAGGTCCGGCGCAAGACCGGCCTGCTTATGGATGGTAGCCAACCGGTCGGCGGAAAATGGAATTTTGATGCGGACAACAGAAAACCCGCGCCATCCAATCTGTTCCAACCCCAACCGGCACGTTTCGAATCCGATACTGTAACAACGGATGTGTTGGACCTAGTCAAAGAGAGGTTTTCGAGCCACTTTGGCGATCTCGAACCCTTTTGGTCTGCTGTTACCCGCGACCAAGCACTTTTAGCATTCGACCGATTTGTCGAAACGGCTCTACCGCAGTTTGGGGACTATCAGGATGCCATGCTGCGCGGCGAGAAGTTTCTCTACCATTCCGTTATCTCGGCCTATTTGAACGCGGGACTTCTCTATCCGCTCGAACTGTGCCGACGGGTTGAGGAAGCTTTTGAGGCTGGTCATGTTCCGATCAACACGGCTGAAGGGTTCATTCGTCAGATCATAGGCTGGCGGGAATATGTGCGCGGGATCTATTGGTTGAAAATGCCTGAATATCTGCAGCAAAATCATTTTGCCGCAAAGCGCGCCCTCCCGGACTTTTATTGGAGCGCGGATACAGACATGCTCTGCATGAAAGAGGCGATCACACAAACGCGCGAAGAGGCCTATGCGCATCACATTCAGCGCTTGATGGTGACAGGCAATTTTGCGCTGCTTGCCGGGGTCGACCCTCGCGAAGTGCATGAGTGGTATCTGGCTGTCTATGCGGACGCCTTTGAATGGGTCGAGCTCCCCAACACCTTGGGCATGAGCCAGTTCGCCGATGGGGGGCTGCTGGGGTCCAAACCCTACGCCGCCAGTGGGTCATACATTGAAAAGATGTCCGACTACTGTGGAGCGTGCCGATATCGCGTGAAACAGAAGACAGGGGAGGACGCCTGTCCGTTCAACAGCCTCTACTGGCACTTTGTTGCGCGCAATTCAGAAAAATTGAAAAGCAACCACAGGATGCAAATGGTGTATCGCACTTGGGAAAAGATGCCTGCTGAGCGAAGGCGGGATTACCTTGAACAAGCTGAAAAATATTTAGAGAAGCTGTGTGGGAAAGGCCGTCTTTAGACCGTTTTTCACGCCAGAAAGTAAATTTTTCACATTTGCGATTCGATGACGGGAAGTGGTTTTAGCGCTGCTGGCGGCCACTCTATCCGCCTGATTCTATGGTGTTCTCATCGGCAGTTTCCGACGTTCAAAGCCGTGCTGTCCTATGCGAAGCGGCGGGTTAATCTGTGGGGTGATAACGGTAATATCAGCTTTATATGGTGTAATTACCAGGTGGGGAAATGAGAAATAAAGCTTTATTAACAATGGCTTGAATTAGGGATGTGGTGATCTTGAAAAAGATCTAGTGAAAAATATCCTTGTTTGTTACGCATAAGGAAACTTGCGCGGAAACAGGGCTCAGATCGAGAAGCGCTATTGAGGGTCCGGGGAAAACGGCAAAAAAAGCGCGACCAAGTTGGCCGCGCAATTAAAGTTACTGTGCACGTGGCCCCATCGACCACACATGCATACTACTTTGGGTGCATTGATTTGTCATTACCGTAATCTAACTTATTTTCGCCGATGCAGGTATTCTCTTCCAAAAGTGAGGGATATTATTTCAAGCTTGCGAAACAATTCCAGGGTGTGAGCTCCTCAGCTGTAGGCGCGCAGTGCGTCCCTAACATCAGCCGTCCGGATCACTGGCATCGACTGCCGGAATTTTTTGATTTCGAGGCTGGTAGATTCGCTTCAATTTGAACTTTCGCGATCCCTTTGGATTTGAAGCCGAGCTGTTCGGCCGCCTTTCGAGTTACGTCAATCATGCGGCCCTTCACAAATGGCCCGCGGTCATTGATCCGGACCTCTACTGTCCGCCCATTCGCCATATTGCGCACAGTCACTATTGTTCCAAACGGCAGGCTTCTATGGGCGGCAGTTAACCCGTTCGGGTTGGCCATCTCGCCGCTGGCCGTCTTGCTGGTCAATTCATACCAGGACGCTTTCCCACATTGAACAAAAGTCGCGCTTTCAGCGTTGGTCGTGAAGCTGATGCAGAAGACCAGGTGGAGGGCTAGGCTGAAGGTGTTGAAATGGGACATCGACGCGACTTTGTTGTTAGATAGAAGGTTTGGACGAACCACTAACAATGATTTCGTATTCACGTAAGGGCAACGCTTACATGCGCGTGTCTAACGAGTATCAAAATCGCCCAAAGAAGGTGTAAATCGTATTAACGTTTCGTTAATTATAAAAATTCATTAATCTGTGTGCAAAATGCAAGGTGGATTTAGGTATTCGTTAAGTGTGTTAGCTCTAGTGAGCCCGAAACGTGTCGTGAGTATTTCGGGAGAGTAAGTAAACACGAAGACCAGAGAGCCGCCCTGTGAACGGACAAGAGCCGACTCGCGTCCATAAACCCGCGCCATCCGCACCTCCGCAGTTTAAATGGCTCGTGGGTGCGGGAGGTGAGACAGTTGTAGCTGGTGCTTATGGCCCGTTGTTGCAGGCCATATCCAATCCTGCACTGCTCGTTGACCGTGTTGGCAATTTGGTGGCAGCGAATGTGGAGTTTTTCAAAGCGGTTCCAGCGGGTCCTGAACGTCCTCTGTCGAGGTGCTTTTCCTACGCCAGTTGGACACGGATAAAATCGCTCCTGAACGTAGCAGAGAAAGCGGAGCGGACCGTATTGGACGGCCCGATCCAGTTGCAAAACGGAACACTTGTCACCAACACGCTGATAGCGGCTGCTGTTCAACCGGAAAACGGCCGCGCGCCGCTTCTCTTGGTACATTGGAAGCCGGCAAGCTTGAGCCCCAATTTCTGCGTTACGCCAGCCCAAAATGCCTTTGCCGAGGAGGTCAGCACGCTCAGGAAGTTGGCCTATCAGGATGAACTGACCGGCCTTGCCAACCGCCGCGCCTTTTTTCGGCGTCTGGAAGCCCACCTTAGTGCGCTCAAAGCGGGGACACTAAACGGCATTGCGATTCTCTACTTCGATCTTGATGACTTTAAACGTGTCAATGATACAGGGGGTCATGAGGCAGGCGATGAGGTTTTAAGATGTGTTGCCCAAAATGCTGAGGCGGTCCTTCAAGAAGCAGATGGTGGCGGAAACGGAGTTGTCGCTCGCCTGGGAGGAGACGATTTTGCTGCTTCCATACCAGTGGTGCTGCCTTCTCAAGGGGCAGATATTGCGCGGGCAATGTCCGATGCGGTGAAGAAGGTTCAGGTCACGCTGAATGGGGCCTGTTTTGCGGCCAGATGCTCAGTGGGTTGGACGGGAGTCGGTGCGGGGGACGTAACAGATGATCTAACCGCAAAAGACCTGCTCTACCGCGCGGATCAAAGCTGTATGGCTACCAAAGCGGAAAGTCGAGGTCGGTCAGGCTCTCGGCGCCTTCGAAGGTTCGAGGCGAAATTGCCGGACTGCGATCGAGTTGAATTGGGATCCAATGAGCTTCGATTGGAAACGACGGCTATTCGGTCTGCGTCGTGCGGCGCGATGCTCGGTCAGATTGTGTCTGTTTGCAAGGTGGACCGTGTTGCAAAGTTCTCTAGCGGGCCTTCTGCGCTCTTTGATCTGGAGAATGAAGTCGCCACTTGGGCGTTGGATAAAGCGCTGGATACCTTGTCCCGCGAAGAATGCAGGCAATGGTTAGCTGTGCCGCTGTCTGTGAAGAACGCCCAGTCGGCAGAGGTGCGTCAGGCACTCAAATACCGATTGGCCCGAAATCCGTTGCTGGCCTCACGTCTTTGTCTGATGTTTGAAGAATCGTGTTTGGCAAGGGAAGCAGAGGTCATCAGAGAATTTGTCAGTTTTGCCAAAAAGCTCGGGTGCCAGATAGCTGTTGACGGTGTTTCCGGCGACTGGTCCAACCTCTCCGCGTTTTTTGCGCTCAAACCGGATTGGTTTTTCATTGATCTGGTGGACTTTGGACGCATTGGCTCAAGCGGACTGATAGAGCTCCTGAAGGCTTGGGCTGACGCTTTAAGTGAACACGGAATTTTCGTTATCGCGAAGACGGACGGGTCTGGGAACTCTCATCAGCGGGCGCGGCAGACAGGGCTTGCAGCCATTCTGGAGAGTCACACGTCTACATAAGAAAGCCGGGCTAGGGCCCGGCTTTTTGAAGGGAGGTTCCTGCCAAAATCAAATGTCGAGGTTGGCGACATTCAAGGCGTTGTCTTGAATAAACTCGCGCCGTGGGTCCACCTCGTCTCCCATCAACTTTGTGAAGATGTCGTCGGCGTCGTCTGCTTCACGCACCTTAACCTGCAAAAGTGAGCGGACATTCGGGTCCAGAGTGGTTTCCCAAAGCTGTTCCGGGTTCATTTCACCGAGGCCCTTATAGCGTTGCATCGAAATACCCTTCTGGCCGAAGGCGAAAATCTGTTGCAACAATGCTCTCGGACCACGAATTTCAGTCGATGTGTCTCTTCGGCGCAAGACCGCAGCCTTGCCATAGATCTCTTGAAGATGTGTGGCCTGACTGTCGAGACGGCGCGCATCGGCCGAACTCAAAAGCGCCGGGTCAATGATCGCGGCTTCTTCCACGCCGCGGACCGTGCGCTTGAACACAAGGCTTCCGTCTTCTTGGGCTTTACCTTCCCAACCGCGTTCAAATTCGTCAGCGAGAATATCAAGGCGGCGGGCAATATAAGCTGCAGCCTCAGTGGCTTTGGTACGGTCCTCAAGAATGTCCGGGTTCAGTGCGCCGGCAATCGCAGCCTGCTCAACCACATCCCGGCTATAGCGGGAATGGAGACCGTCAAAGATGTTGGTCAGGGATTGAGCAGTCTCGATCACTTGGCGCAGGTCTTCGCTGGTCCGAACTTCACCATTGGCAAGGGTCAGAGACGCATCCTCAACACCGCCGGAGATGAGATAGTTTTCTAGCGCAGCCTGATCTTTCAGGTACTGCTCGGACTTGCCTCTGGTCACTTTGTAGAGGGGAGGCTGAGCGATATAGATGTAACCGTTTTCGACCAGTTCCGGCATTTGCCGGAAGAAGAATGTCAACAACAGGGTCCGAATGTGCGCACCATCGACGTCAGCATCGGTCATGATGATGATCTTGTGGTAGCGCAGCTTTTCGACGTTGAACTCTTCCTTTCCGATGCCGGTACCAAGCGCCGTGATCAAGGTACCGATTTCATTTGACGACAGCATCTTGTCAAAACGGGCGCGTTCAACGTTCAGGATCTTGCCTCGCAGCGGCAGTACAGCCTGATTTTCCCGGTGTCGGCCCTGTTTAGCCGATCCGCCCGCGGAATCACCCTCCACTAGGAAGAGTTCGGCCTTGGAGGCATCGCGTTCCTGACAATCAGCCAGTTTGCCGGGCAGGGAGGCAATATCCAGAGCACCTTTGCGGCGTGTTAGTTCGCGGGCCTTCCGCGCAGCTTCGCGAGCAGAGGCCGCTTCGACAACCTTGCTGACAACCGCCTTGGCCGGAGCAGGGTTCTCTTCAAACCACTCGGACAAGGCTTGAGACATTTGGCTTTCGACAACCGGGCGGACCTCAGAAGAAACCAGCTTGTCTTTTGTCTGCGAGGAGAATTTGGGGTCGGGTACTTTGACCGACAGGACGCAGGTCAGGCCTTCACGGCAATCATCACCTGTGACCGACACCTTTTCCTTTTTCAAAAGGCCGGTAGATTCGGCATAGCCGGTGACTTGCCGGGTCAAGGCAGCGCGGAAGCCAGCCAAGTGGGTGCCACCGTCGCGCTGCGGAATGTTGTTAGTAAAGCACAGCACCTGCTCATGGTAGCTGTCATTCCACCACATGGCAGCTTCAACGGTAATCCCGTCCTTTTCGGTCGAGATCGTAATCGGTGTTTCGATCAAGGGGTGCTTTGCGCGGTCCAGATAGCGCACAAAAGCTTCCAGCCCGCCTTCATAATAAAGTTCTTCAGCCCGTTCTTCGACACCGCGTTTGTCGGTCAAAATGATCCTGACGCCAGAGTTCAGAAACGCCAGTTCCCTTAGGCGGTGTTCCAGGGTGCCGAAATCAAACTCGGTTTTGGTGAAGGTTTCCGGAGACGGAAGGAACGTAACCTGAGTGCCTTTTTGGCCATTGGCCGGACCCACGACCTTCAGCGGGGCGACGGCCTCACCATGGGCAAACTCCATATGGTGTTCCTGATCATTCCGCCAAATGCGCAATTCCAGCTTGGTGGACAAGGCGTTCACTACGGAAACACCGACGCCGTGAAGACCGCCCGACACTTTGTAGGAGTTTTGGTCAAACTTACCGCCTGCGTGCAGCTGGGTCATGATGACCTCTGCAGCGGAAACCCCTTCTTCGGAGTGAACGTCTGTAGGAATGCCGCGTCCATTGTCGGCAACGGTCACTGAACCATCCGCATTCAGGCAGACTGTCACATGGTCCGCATGCCCGGCCAGCGCCTCATCAATGGCGTTGTCAACAACCTCATACACCATGTGGTGAAGGCCTGACCCGTCATCGGTGTCCCCGATATACATGCCGGGGCGCTTTCGAACGGCATCAAGGCCTTTGAGAACCTTGATCGAGTCAGCGCCATATTCCGCGCCTTGGTTGGGATCGTCAGAAGGCGTTTGGTCGGGAAGGGAAGTGTCGCTCATGCGAATCGGTCACCGGTCGAATTGGATAAGATCATCCCGTTATAAGGGGTCTACGGGCGCGTTCAACCATGGCCGTCCGGCACAGCGCCAGAAACGCCGTTAATGGTGGAAAACCATTGAATTTTGCGCGTTTGACGAAGGTTTACACCGACAGCAGACGAGCTTTGCCATCTTCGATTGCAAATATCTGCGATGGACTTGGCAGGCTTTCAAAGAGGCTCTCGTCGGTTCCGGTCATGAACACCTGACACCCAAGGGCATCAAGGCGTGCAAAAAGCGCTTCGCGTCGGTTCGGATCAAGATGTGCTGCGACTTCATCCAGCAGCAAAATGGGCGTCAGACCACTCACTGAAGCGCTCAAGTCTGCATGTGCCAGAATAAGCCCGATAAGAAGCGCCTTTTGCTCCCCAGTTGAAGATTGCGAGGCGGGCATGCCTTTGGCTGTGTGTCGGACATGAAGGTCGGACAAATGGGGCCCGGTCAAGGTGCGTCCAGCCGCGCGGTCTCTGGGGCGACCGTCTTCCAGCAATTTGCGAAAATGGTCTTCCTGATCTGAGGCAGACAACCCTTCCGTCTCGGCTTCAAAATCACCGGTGAGCTCAAGGCTGGCGATGGGGAAGGGAAGGCCAAGCTCTGCCTGTTCGCTCAAGGTGCCTTGCAGCAGGCTGACTGTTTCTCGTCTGGAAAGGGCAACAGAAGTGCCAAGTTCAGCCACTTGTTGCTCAACAGCTGTAAGATAGGACGCCGATCCGCCTTGCTCCAACAGACGATTGCGTTGGCGAAGCGCCTTTTCGAAGGAAGAGACCTGCCGTCCATGGCCGGGGTTGAGTGACAGGGTGAGCCGGTCCAGAAAGCGACGACGATCTGAGCCGGGCCCCGTAAAGAGCCCGTCCATTGCGGGAATGAGCCACAGGATGCGAACGTAGTCGAGAAGGCTGTCAGACGTGCGTTGGTCTACGCCGTCGATGCGGACCCGGCGCCCGGCCTCGTTTTGCTTTAGGCCGGTTCCAATTGAAACATCCAGGCCGTCCTGATCAACTTTTGATGCAACGCTCCAGCCACCTTCTTGCACATGTTTGCAGGTGATGTCGGTGAGACTGGCACGCCGCAGGCCGCGACCTGCTGTCAGATAGGAAACCGCTTCAAGAATGTTGGTCTTGCCCGCGCCATTTGCCCCAACAAACGCAACAAGTTGCGCCGCCAGATCAAGGTCCAGCGACGCATAGTTCCTGAAATTGGTCAGGCTCAGTCGGTTGAGCCGGGCTACGCGGACGTCTGCCATGGCGCCTCACCTTTGCAAGGGCTGGCCGACGGTCAGACCCGCATTGGCATGAGGACAAACAGGCAATCATCAACCGTGTTATCCTGAATGAGAGTCGGTGACCCGGAATCTGCGAGACGGAACAGAGCGGTATCGCTGGATAGCTGATTTGCAATGTCGAGCAAGTAACGTGAATTGAACCCGATATCCATCGCATCAGATGTGTATTCAACAGCCAGCTCTTCCGTCGCACTGCCGGAATCCGGGTTGTTGACGGTCAGAACCATCCGCCCATCAGACAAGGAGAGCTTCACGGCCCGGCCACGCTCTGAAGAAATGGTCGACACACGGTCCACCGCTTCTTTGAACTCGTCGCGGTCCACCCGCATTTCCTTGTCATTTCCTTGCGGAATGACGCGGCCATAATCCGGGAAGGTTCCGTCGATCAATTTGGACGTCAGAACGACTGCACCCGTCGTAATACGGATTTTCGTCTCCGAAAGCTCGATCTGAACATTGGCATCCGGCTCTTCCAGAAGCTTCTGGATTTCGCCGACGGTTTTGCGCGGCACGATAATGCCTGGCATGCCATGCGAACCGTTTGGAGCAGTCACTTCTGCCTGTGCCAGCCGGTGACCGTCTGTTGCAACTGCGCGGAAGCGTTCCCCAGAAGGCGTGTCCACCGTGTGCAGGTAGATGCCGTTCAGATAATAGCGTGTTTCTTCAGTCGAAATGGCAAACTGTGTTGTGTCGATCAGCTTGCGGATATCGCCCGCAGTCAGGGCGAAACCATGGGAGAAGTCTCCGGCGGTCAGATCCGGAAAGTCTGACTCTGGCAGCATTTGAAGTGTGAACCGCGACCGTCCGGCCCGGATCTCCAACGTGCTGTTGTCGCCTGTTGTTTCCAGAACGACCTGAGAGCCGTCTGGCAGTTTGCGAACAATGTCATAGAACATGTGAGCGGGGACAGTGGTCGCACCGCCCATTTCGACCATGGCAGGAATGGATTCAACGATTTCCAGATCCAGATCGGTCGCCTTGAGATTGAGCGAGCCACCATCTGCGCGCAGCAGAACATTGGACAGGATCGGTATCGTGTTCCTGCGCTCTACAACCCGGTGAACATGGGTTAGGGACTTGAGAAGGTCGGTCCGCTCGAGGGTCGCTTTCATACGCAAGATCCGTACTGATAAAGCCGTGCGCCCGTAACAGAACCGGGGCTGGCAGTTGATGTTTTGGGGCTCCAGAGGCTGGAGCGGGGCACCGACACTGCCCTCAACAGGGGGGAAATGCAAGAGGGGCAACCCGAAAGTCGCCCCTGAAAAAGTCGGTTTTTGGAGATTACGCGTCCAGCATGCGCTTCAGAAGTTCGATCTCCTGAGCCAGAGCATAATCACCCTTGGCCAGCTCCTCGATTTTGCGCACTGCGTGAAGCACAGTTGTGTGATCCCGATTGCCAAAGCGGCGTCCGATTTCCGGAAGCGAGCGGGGTGTCATGACCTTGGCCAGATACATGGCGATCTGCCGTGGGCGCACAATCGTCCGGGTCCGGCGGGCTGACAAAAGATCGGCTTTGGTCACGTTGTAGTGCTTGGACACTACACGTTGGATGTCTTCGATTTTTACCTTGCGAGGTTCGCTGGAGCGAACAAGGTCGCGAAGGGTCAATTCAGCCATTTCCTGTGTAATTGGCTGATTGGTCAGTTGATTATGGGCAATCAACCGGTTCAGGGCGCCTTCAAGATCGCGGCCGGAGGACGCAACATGACGGGCGATATAGTCCAGAACCTGATCAGGCACTTCGAAATTTGGATACGTCTTGCGCGCCAGGATTACGCGAGAGTCCAAAATGTTCCGGCGCAACACGAAGTCTGGCTCATGAATGCCGACCACCAGACCTCCGGACAAACGAGAACGAACTCGATCATCAAGACTGTCCAGCTCAGATGGTGCGCGGTCTGCTGCAACGATCACCTGACGTGCGCCGTCAATCAGCGCGTTTAGCGTATGACAGAACTCTTGCTGAACCTGCTTGCCGTGAAGGAATTGCATATCGTCGATCAAAAGAAGGTCGATTGTGCGCAGTGTGTCTTTGAAAGCGAGGGCCGACTGGGCCTTCAGTGCCGAGACGAACCGATACATGAAATGCTCAGCAGTCAGGTAAAGCACCTTGCGGCCTGAGGCGCGAGCTTTGGCAGCCACAGCCTGCATCAGGTGTGTTTTGCCAAGCCCAACCGAAGCATGCAGGAATAGGGGGTTGAACGTGACCGCTCCGCCTGCCGCGACTTGCCGCGCCGCAGCCAGTGCCAACTGATTGGACTCCCCTTCCACAAATGTGTCGAACGTGTATTTCGGATCCAGAGCGGCCCCTTGCAACACATCTTTGGAATTGTCGCTGTTGGAATCGCCGCGGCCAAGAGCCGCTGTCGCTGCCTGCGCGGCTGCTACACGGTTTGGCTCAGCAGATGCGCCGCCTGTTCGAATGTCGGCTGAGGCCGGAAGGGCCTTTTTTGCTGACCCCAAAGCCGGTTGGCGCGGGGTTGCTGCCACTTGACGCGGCCGAATAGCTCCGCGAACCGTCAATTCGATCCGATGAACGCCTTCGCACTCGCGCTTCCACAAACCGATCAGTTGATCATTGTAGTGCGATTGAATCCATTGCTTGAGGAACCGGGTCGGAACAGACAGGCGAACTGTGCCGTCCGCATGCTCTTCCAGATCCACTCTTGCAAACCAGCTGGAAAACACGTCATCGCCGAGCTCTGCACGTAAGCTCTTCTTGACCCGATTCCAGTGTTCGGAGCCAGTTGTCTCCTGAACCTGCATATACGCCTCCTGTCATTTCGAAGAATGATCCGCCACAGTCATTCTTCTGCCACCGCGCCGCGGAATGCGGCATATTTCCATGCTCCTATTCCGGAGCGATTATTTGAGAGCAGCCAGCCACGGCTGCCCAATATCTGTCCTAAGACAGAATTTCGTAGTCAGGCGAGACTGTTTCGTTAGCGAAACAAGTTCCGTCCTGTGCCGGTCTAACGATCTGGGCCGGTCGCGCCAGAGAAGTACCATCAGTCAGCTGAATGGGCTGATGGCTTTGAAAGGCCTTACCAAAAAAGGGGGCTGTGCCAGTGCCGCTGGCCGCGCACAAAAAGTCCATCCAGGGCTTTGGGTCAAGCTCTTTTTCTGAGCAATGACGGTCCTGAAGATGTGAAGCTGCGTCACTCCCGACCAAGCGACCTTTGCTAATGCCTTTAAAACCCGACGGTTGGAAGTCGTCTATAATGCCAGTTTTCGCAAGGTTTGCCGTGCTCGTTTTTTTTGCCCGAAACGTATCGCAGGAGTCGGTCATTGCATGAGCGACCACGCCTTTAGCGCAATGTGCAACAATATTTACAACCGACGGGCGCATACAGCTTCCTTGTTCAATGACCGAGCCATTGTTATTTGTTGGTTCTGATTACAGAATAGTTTTTCGGATTTTATTTGGCAGGGTTATAGGTGATGGGAGTCGGGAATAGTCGATATTCTACTGTGCACATACTTTGATCTATTTATCTTAGACTTGAACATTTTATTAGGTCCAGACAGATCTTTTTTGGTTTGCATTCGGCTTTCTTAAGTGCCGATGGGTGAAAGATATACAGCCTTCTTGGTCTCGGCAACAGGGGCGGCTTAACAAAAAGTTAATGACCTGCCTAGCTACCTAGCGTCACTCTTACAGCCCCATTGTCAGAGCTGGGTGCAAACACTTTTAACGATAAGGATTTTTTCAAATATATGCATTGTCACAATTGGAAAAGCTGGGGTTAGAAAAAAATTCAAAGAGAAAAAACTTGACAGCACTCGAATCCATGAGCTGCTCATATCGATTGTGTAACGTATGTGTAACTATCTGAAAAAATTGAACAAATTCTGACATATTCGAGTTTGTGATAATAACTAAGTGCTGTTTATACATTTAGCCGGATTAAAGCATATGACTTGGAGGGGTAACAAAAAAACCCGGCACGATGGCCGGGTTTGTTTCCGTCTGGAAAGACAGAATATTAGGCGCTGAGTGCCTTGATGCGGGCATTCAGACGGGACACCTTGCGGGAAGCCGTGTTGGCGTGCATGACGCCTTTTGATGCTGCGCGCATGATTTCCGGTTGAGCGGACTTCAATGCATCGTTTGCAGCTGTCTGATCGCCAGAGGCGATGGCTTCTTCGACCTTACGCAGATACGTACGAACGCGGCTGCGACGATTTTTGTTCGTGGCCGTCTGGCGGGCAATTTTGCGGGCCGCCTTCTTGGCCGAGGGTGTGTTGGCCATGGGCTCAATCCTGATCCGTGATTGGAACACTGTCCGGTTACGACCGGGGAACCATTCGCACCAGGGCGGGAGGCAGACCCGATCAAAAAAACGACGGCGGCGAGAGTATCGCCACCGGTTGAGGGGAGCTTATAGTCATCTGCTGCCATCCCGTCAACGGGTTTGCGCAGTTTGAGACCTACTTATTTGTTACGGAACTGTGGCGTCCGCTTTTCCATAAAGGCTGTCATGCCTTCATTCTGGTCTTCTGTCGCAAATGTTGCGTGGAAGACGCGCCGCTCAAACCGCATGCCTTCGGCAAGAGTGGTCTCATAGGCACGGTTGACGCTTTCTTTCGTCAGCATGACGACTGGCAAGGAAAAGTCAGCGATTTTTTCGGCCGCTTTCATGGCCTCTTCGATTAGGTCGTCCGCGGGCACCACTCGGCTGACAAGGCCGCAGCGCTCAGCTTCTTCTGCGTCCATCATGCGACCGGTCAGGCACATTTCCATGGCCTTGGACTTTCCGACAAAACGAGTCAGACGCTGAGTGCCGCCGGCGCCCGGCATGGTGCCGAGCGTGATTTCAGGCTGGCCAAATTTGGCCGTATCAGCTGCAACGATGAAATCACACATCATGGCAAGCTCGCATCCACCGCCGAGCGCGTATCCGGCCACAGCCGCAATAACCGGCTTCCGGTTGCGGCTGACACGCTCCCAAGGGGTAATAAGGTCAGTCATGTAAGCTTGCGTGAAATCAAGGGGCTGCATTTCCTTGATATCAGCGCCAGCTGCAAAGGCCTTTTGCGAGCCGGTCAGAACAACGCAGCCAATGCGTTCATCGGCTTCAAACGCATCAAGGGCGGCGCTCAACTCTTCTACAAGTGCTGCGCAAAGCGCATTCAAGGCTTTGGGGCGGTCCAGTGAAATGAGCCCCACCTTGCCGCGTTTTTCGACGCGTATATTTTCATATCCCATCGGGTTTCTCCCACATCCGAAGCCATATGTTTGGCAAAAGGGGTACCCGACGGTTGCGCCAGCGGCAAGCGCACAGCCATGACTTTTCTGGGTGCAAACGCAGGCAAGGGCGTCAACGCTGGCAGTGCGGACAGTAAAAAGTTGACCTGTTGGATTGAACAATGCGTTCGATGGTTCCGCCACAGCCCTCCGTCCGGCACGGTTCTCCCTCCCGGTCATAAACGGCAAAGCTATGTTGAAAATATCCCAGAGAACCATCTGCTTTGGTGTGATCGCGCAAAGTGGAGCCGCCAGCCTCAATGGCATCTGACAAAGTATCTCTGATCTTTTCCGCCAGAAGTTTGGCCTTTTCGGAGGCTCGTCCGGTCTTGGTGGCTAGTGTTCCAGCCGCACGGGTTGGATTGAGGCTAGAGCGCCACAGGGCTTCACACACATATATATTGCCAAGGCCAGCGATGAGACGTTGATCAAGCAGTGCGGCTTTTAGAGGGGCTTTTTTTCCTGAAAAGAGATCTGCAATTCGCTGTCCGTCTAAATCATTTCCAAGTGGCTCCATCCCCATTTTGGCAAAAAGAGGATGATCGCCAAGTGTCGCGCGCTCAATCAGTGTCATAAAGCCAAAACGTCGCGGATCATTATAGATGATGCGCGCAGTCGCCCCACCCTTTTGCTCAAGATGGAAGACAACATGATCGTGTTTCGGGTTTTTTGACCGCTCAAATTGGAATGCGCCGGGAGAAAGGTCATCCGCGTCTGTTTCAATGCGGAAGGACCCGGACATGCCTAAATGCATGACCAGCACATCGCCGGTCTCAATGTCCGCCAGAAGATATTTGGACCGCCGAGACAAGGCCGTCACCTTGTGTCCGGTCAGGCGACCCTTGAAGTTTTCGGGAAAGGGAAAGCGCAGGTCTGGCCGGTTTTGGTCCAGTTTAGCAATCACAGCCCCTTCAAAGCTTGGGGCAAGGCCGCGCTTGACGGTTTCCACTTCTGGTAATTCTGGCATGGAAGCACTGGTCTCCTGACGAGTGGCGCGCTATAGCCCTGCGGCATATGCGGAATCGACGCTGGCCAACATGGAACAGTCCGCCAGCTTGGTCTATGGTTCTGCAGCACACTATATAGGCGGTCATCAGGATCGACCCAATTGCACGCCCGGAAAAATGGCGGACAGGAGACGAGATATGGCGCAAAACATTGACCGGGGGCAACGGACCAGTCGCTCGCCGGACGATATGCCCACAAGCTTTGGCTTCACCGAAGTGCAAGAGGGACGAAAGCAGGCTTTGGTGGACGATGTGTTCCACAAGGTAGCCAGCCGCTATGATATTATGAATGACCTGATGTCTGGCGGACTGCACCGGGCCTGGAAAGATGCAATGGTTTCTTTTCTGGCACCGCCTAAAACGAAATCTGGCAGTTGGCGTCATCTGGATGTTGCTGGGGGAACCGGTGATATCGCAACACGGGTAGTTGAGAAGTCCGGCCTGAATGTGTCGTCAGTCGTCTGCGACATCAACGAATCCATGTTGGGTGTTGGCAAGGACCGAGCAGCAAAGGCGGGTTTGTCAGACCACATCGAATTCGCTCAAGGAAATGCGGAAGACCTTCCGTTCCCGGATCAGAGCTTTGACGCTTATACGATTGCCTTTGGCATTCGCAACGTCCCCGATATTCCAAAGGCCTTAGCCGAAGCGCGACGGGTGTTGAAGCGGGGCGGCCGCTTCATGTGTCTGGAATTCTCGGAAGTCGATGTTCCGGGTCTCGACAAGGTATATGACAGCTTTTCCTTCAACGCCATCCCGGCGATGGGGAAAATGGTAACCGGAGATGGAGAGCCGTACCGATACTTGGTGGAATCCATTCGCAAGTTTCCGCATCAAGAGCAATTCGCCCAGATGATCCGCGAGGCCGGGTTCGAACGGGTGTCTTATCGCAATTATTCCGGCGGAATTGCCGCGCTCCATTCAGGTTGGAAGCTTTAAATTTATGCAATTTGCAGTAATGCCTCTGTTTCGGCTTGCCAGAGCCGGGTTTGTCATGGCACGGGAAGGCGTGTTCGGGCTTGCCCACTTGCCGGACTTACCAACGGGTCCGCGCATCGCGATCTCCGTTGCAAGACTGCTTGAACGGCGCGCGGTAAAGGACAAAAGTGCAGAGCTTCGCTTGTCTGATGCGCTGAATCGTCTCGGGCCTTCTTACGTCAAACTGGGGCAGTTTTTGGCAACGCGGGCCGATGTTGTCGGCAAGGAAGCGGCCAAGGATCTGTCAGCCTTGCAGGACAGGCTTCCGGCTTTCGATCATGAAGAAGCGCGAAAGGCTGTTGCAGAGCAACTTGGCATGCCGGTTGAAGAGGCCTTTGTTGAATTTGGTGAAGCCGTTGCTGCGGCCTCCATTGCGCAAGTTCACCCCGCTGTTGTGCGCGACAAGGACGGAACTGAGCGCAAGGTTGCCGTGAAAATCCTGCGCCCCGGTGTTCAACGTCGGTTTAAGCGCGATCTTGAGAGCTATTATCTGGTGACTCATCTTGCAGAGCGCTTTCACGAACCGTCGCGCCGGTTAAGACCGGTGGCGGTCGTCGACACATTGGCGCAATCGGTCGCCATGGAAATGGATTTTCGTCTGGAAGCAGCTGCGCTTTCCGAAATGGCCGAGAATACAGCTGATGATCCGGGTTTCCGTGTCCCCAATGTGGATTGGCTGCGCTCGGCCAAGGGCGTGCTCACCATGGAGTGGATCGACGGCTGCAAGATGTCTGATGTGGACGGGCTGAAAGCAGCAGGCCATGAACTGGAAGAGTTGGGCAATGCGGTCATTCAGAGTTTTCTGCGACACACGCTGCGCGACGGGTTCTTCCACGCCGATATGCATCAGGGCAACCTGTTCGTAGAGCCAGATGGAACGCTGGTGGCCGTCGATCTTGGCATTGTCGGGCGCTTGTCAAAGCTGGAACGCCGATTTCTGGCCGAAATCCTGTTTGGCTTCATCACCCGCAATTACCGCCGGGTGGCGGAAGTGCATTTTGAAGCCGGATATGTGCCAGCCCATCAGGATGTCGATATGTTCGCTCAGGCCATTCGGGCGATTGGCGAACCGATCCACGGCCATGATGCCAGCGAGATTTCGATGGCACGACTGCTCACCCAGCTTTTTGAAGTGACCGAACTCTTTGAAATGATAACCCAGACCCAGCTTATCATGCTGCAAAAGAACATGGTGGTGGTCGAGGGCGTCGCCCGGTCGCTCAATCCACGGCTGGATATGTGGAAGACGGCAGAACCCGTGGTAGGTGATTGGATCAAGGAGCATCTCGGCCCCGTCGGCAAACTTCGGGATGCAGGCGACGTCTTCTCAGCGCTGGGTCGCATGGCCAATGACCTGCCGCTTTTCGCCGATCGCATTGGGCGGATGTCAGAAGAGCTGGAAAAGATGACAAACAGCGGTCTTCGTTTTGATGCTGAGACCGCTGAGGCCATCGGTAAGGCTGAGGCTCGCTACACCCGCTCAGGCCGCATCGCTCTTTGGGTGATCGCCATTTCTATGGCGGCAATGGCCTTTAACGTGCTGAGCTGACGCCAATATTTCTGGTTTTAGGGTTTGGTGACCCGTCTCAAGGTCAGGTTCACTCGGCCTCCTTGTCGCATCAAGGCCGAGGTGTTGGGGACAAGCCGGTCTATCCCATGGAACGCAAGACGAGCCTCCCCGCCTAGGACAACGACATCTCCAGATTGCAGTTTCATGGATCGGGTCGGGCTCTTGCGCTCAACTCCTCCAATGCGAAAGACCGCCGTATCCCCCAAAGATATGGAAATCACTGGTGCATCAACGGTCTCTTCGTCCCGGTCTTGATGCAGGCCCATGCGGGCATCTTCATTATAAAAGTTGATGAGACAGGCTTCTGGCAATGCGGCATCAGGTGCAAGCTCCTGCCAGAGACTGAGCAGGATTTCCGGGATCGGCGGCCAGGGGTTTCCCGTCACAGGATGGGTTGGCTGGTACCGATAGCCATCTTTGTCGGACACCCAGCCGAGCGCCCCGCAATTGCTCATACGGACTGAGAATGGTTTTCCTGTGCGTGGCATTTCCGGCCGGTAGAGCGGTGCGCTGCCCAAAACATCGCGAATAATGTCCAGCAAATTTTCCTGCTGAACGCGGTCGAAATGTTCGGCAAGGAACTGGAACCCGCTGGGGAAAGGTGTGGATTTTGCCATGTGTTTCCAGTTTGGCTTGTAAAAATGCGCGATGAAGAGCTGCGGTCCGGCAAGGTTTTACAGAATTATAAGCCGGCGCAAGCAAAACACAGTGAGTTCGTGACTTGCGAGCGAATTATCCTCCACCTATATAGCGGGTAACCGCTGAGTGGCTGAAATGTCAAAGGTGGCTCAGTGTCCGGGTGAGGCCCGGAGTTTTTTGTGAGAGGAGCCGAAAGGATGCCGACCCGGGTCTTTTCGGTTTGCTAGAAAGAGAGGCAGATATGGCAAAGGTCATTGGTATCGACCTCGGCACGACGAACTCGTGCGTCGCCGTTATGGACGGCAAAGATTCCAAGGTAATCGAAAACGCAGAAGGCGCCCGGACAACTCCGTCCATGGTGGCGTTCTCCGATGATGGCGAGCGCCTCGTCGGTCAGCCGGCCAAGCGTCAGGCAGTTACCAACCCGACAAACACCCTTTTTGCAGTCAAGCGTCTGATTGGCCGTCGGTTCGATGATCCGACCGTCGCCAAAGACAAGAAGCTGGTTCCGTTCGAAATCGTGAAAGCGGACAACGGCGACGCTTGGGTGGAAGCCGATGGTGAAAAATACTCCCCGTCGCAGGTGTCCGCTTTCATTCTGCAGAAGATGAAAGAAACCGCTGAGAGCTATCTCGGCGAAGGCGTGACCCAGGCGGTGATCACCGTTCCGGCCTACTTCAACGATGCACAGCGTCAGGCGACCAAAGATGCCGGCAAGATTGCTGGTCTGGAAGTCCTGCGCATCATCAATGAGCCGACCGCAGCAGCGCTGGCTTATGGCCTCGACAAAAACGACGGCAAGACCATTGCGGTTTATGACCTTGGTGGCGGTACTTTCGACGTTTCCATTCTGGAAATCGGCGATGGTGTCTTCGAGGTGAAGTCTACCAACGGTGACACGTTCCTCGGCGGTGAAGACTTCGACATGGTCTTGGTTGATTATCTGGCTGAAGAGTTCAAGAAGGATCAAGGCATTGATCTGAAGAACGACAAGCTGGCTCTGCAGCGTCTGAAAGAAGCTGCCGAAAAAGCCAAGATCGAGCTGTCGTCCTCTTCGCAAACCGAGGTCAACCTGCCGTTCATTACAGCAGACGCTTCCGGTCCGAAGCACCTGACCTTGAAGCTGACCCGCGCGAAGTTCGAGGCGTTGGTTGATGATCTCGTCAAGCGCACCGTCAAGCCGATGGAAGCAGCACTGAAAGACGCAGGTCTTTCCGCAGGCGAAATCGACGAAGTCGTTCTCGTCGGCGGCATGACACGCATGCCGAAGGTTCAGGAGACCGTTAAGAACTTCTTCGGCAAGGAGCCGCACAAAGGCGTGAATCCTGACGAAGTGGTTGCCATGGGTGCGGCCATTCAGGCTGGCGTTCTGCAGGGCGACGTGAAAGACGTTCTGCTTCTTGATGTTACCCCGCTTTCCTTGGGCATCGAAACTCTCGGCGGTGTGTTCACACGCCTGATCGACCGGAACACAACCATCCCGACCAAGAAGAGCCAGGTGTTCTCCACGGCGGAAGACAATCAGACGGCTGTAACCATCCGCGTCTTCCAGGGCGAGCGTGAAATGGCTGCGGACAACAAGGTTCTCGGTCAATTCGATCTGGTCGGCATTCCTCCGGCGCCCCGCGGTGTCCCGCAAGTCGAAGTCACGTTCGACATTGATGCCAACGGCATCGTGAACGTGTCGGCAAAGGACAAGGGCACTGGCAAGGAACAGCAGATCCGCATTCAGGCTTCTGGCGGCCTCAGTGATTCCGATATCGATCAAATGATCAAGGATGCTGAGTCTCACGCCGATGAGGACAAGAAGCGGAAAGAGCTGGTTGAAGCCAAGAACCAGGGCGAGTCGCTGTACCACTCCACCGAGAAGTCCCTGAAGGACTTCGGTGACAAGGTAAGCGAAGAAGACAAAGGCGCTATTGAAACTGCCATGGCCGAATTGAAAACGGCTCTGGACGGAGAAGATGGCGAAGACATCAAGGCCAAGACACAGGCGCTGGCTGACGCATCCATGAAACTGGGCGAAGCTATGTATGCTTCTGCTCAGGCCGATGCAGAGGCAGGTGCTGACGCCGATGATGCTGAAGCGTCTGCTCAGGACGATGATGTCGTCGATGCCGACTTCGAAGAGGTTCAGGACGACGACAAGAAGTCGGCCTAATCTGAATTGAGACCGGCGTTCGAAACTCCTTCGGATGCCGGTTTCAAAAGTATTCGGAGTTACCGTGCTCGATATCGATCCACCATTCGGAACTTTCTCGCTACCAAGGCCTTTGGAGCGGCTTCGCACTCTCGCCGATGGTTTCCCAGAAAATCGGTTTGGGCGACTTGCTGTATCGGTCGTACGAAAGATTTGTTTGGTTTTCGGAGGCGGACCCTTTGATGTCCCGATATACCCAACTACCTTTGCAAGGCTATACCCCACGACAAATCGCTGCGAGAAACGCGTATTTTCCTGTAAGCAATTTTTCGATTTGAAGGAGCGGCAGTATCTAACTTTTGCTCTCGAAAACAGCCCCGCAGATCGTCCATTTCAATTTCTAGATCTTGGTGCAAATGTAGGTATGTACAGCCTTTGGGCGGTTGCTGAAGCGCGTAGGTTAGGCCGATCAATAAATGTAATTGCAGTTGAGCCAGATCAGACCACTGGAGCTCGATTAGCCGCTAACATTGCGGCGTCAGTTGCGGAAAAAAATGTAAAGATAGTGCCTTGCGGCGTAGGAGGAGCACCGGGTAAAGCTCGGATGATTGAGGACGAGACCAATCGTGGTGGCAACCATATCAACCTGGTTAGTGGTGGCCCATCCAGCCCTGACATTTTCGTCGTCACTACAATCCCCGAATTATGTGATGGCCATGGCATTGAGTGTGTTGATGCTATGAAAATAGATATCGAAGGCCACGATTACGCTGCACTCGAGAGTTTGTTTAAAAGCGGACGAAGAGACTTATTTCCGCAATGGATACAGGTAGAGGTAGGTCGTGGTGACAAGGGTGCCGATTTGCTGCGTTTGTGCTCGGGCAATGGCTATTCTATTGCTGCTCGCACAAAGTTAAACGCAATTATGCAGTACGAACCCGTGACTGGCGGTAAGAGGTCTTGATGGCCAAACGCGATTTTTATGACGTCCTTGGCGTTGAGCGCGATGCGGACGAAAAGGCTCTGAAAAGCGCCTATCGGAAACAGGCAATGAAGTATCACCCGGATCGCAATCCGGATGATGCTGAAGCTGAAGCCAAGTTCAAGGAAGCCAATGAGGCGTATGACACGCTGAAAGACCCGCAAAAACGGGCCGCCTACGACCGATTCGGGCACGCTTCCTTTGAAAATGGCGGTTTTGGCGGCGGTGGTGCCGGCGCTCATGATTTTGGATCGACCATGTCCGACATTTTCGAAGAGTTCTTCGGAATGGGTGGCGGTGGTGGTCGACGTTCTGGCGGACGAGAGCGGGGCGCGGATCTTCGCTACAATCTCGATGTGACGCTGGAAGAGGCGTTTAACGGCAAGACGGTCGAAATCGAAGTGCCGACATCGGTTACGTGTGATACGTGCTCAGGCTCCGGCGCAAAACCGGGAACGAGTCCGACCACATGCCGCACCTGTGGCGGTGCCGGTCGGGTACGCGCCGCGCAAGGCTTCTTTACACTGGAGCGGACCTGCCCAACCTGTCAGGGGCGCGGTCAGGTAATTTCCGACCCGTGTACCTCGTGCTCTGGAACCGGACGCAAGACACAGGAGCGCACGCTCTCGGTCAATATTCCAGCAGGCATTGAAGATGGCACGCGCATTCGCATTGCCGGAGAAGGCGAAGCCGGAGTTCGCGGTGGGCCGTCTGGAGACCTTTACATCTTTGTTTCCATCAGGCCGCATGAACTTTTTCAGCGCGATGGGGCAGATCTTTACTGCCGGGTGCCGATTTCTCTGACAACGGCAGCTCTGGGCGGCCAGTTTGATGTGCCGACCGTTGACGGCAAAACAAGCCGGGTGAAGGTTCCGGAAGGCACTCAGACTGGAAAACAGTTCCGCCTCCGTAGCAAGGGGATGCCGATCATGCGCTCCACGCAAATGGGCGACATGTATATTCAGGTTACGGTGGAAACCCCAACCAATCTGACACGGCGTCAGCGCGAATTGCTGGCAGAATTCGAGAAAGAAAGCTCAGGCGAAACGCATCCAGAATCAGCCGGATTCTTCTCCAAGGTCAAGGACTTCATAGACAATCTTTGATCATAGGCGTATTCCTGCCTTATTGATTGATTCAATTGAGGTCCGGGCGTCCTCGGCCCTCAATTGGTGTAGTTTAAGGAGTTGAGATGCTGGAAACGTCACGGTCCCATGTTCGAACCTTGAAGGACAAGTTCCAGCGCCTGAAGTCTCACAAATTGACCTCTATCGAAGAGTTGCGCTTCCTGCGGACTTGGGTGGAAAGCCCGTTGAAAACAGGAGCTGTTGCGCCGTCTGGCTCCGACCTTGCGCGTAAAATGGCGTCTTTTGTCGATGTCACGCCCCATGCCCAGGTTTTGGAGCTGGGGCCGGGAACAGGTTCCGTTACAAAAGCGCTTTTGGCCCGTGGCCTCAAGCGCCCAGACCTGACTGTCATTGAGTATAGTCCCGAGTTTTGTCATCTGCTGCGGTCGCGGTTTCCAGGAATATCCGTTGTGGAAGGCGACGCCTACGCCCTACGCAACACATTGGGCCTCGGTCCCAATGAAGGCCAGTTTGATGCCATTATTTCTTCCCTACCGCTGCTGAACCGGCCAGAAAGCGCGCGGGTTGAGCTTTTGGAAGAGGCAATGGATCTGTTGCCCACTGGCGCCCCCTTCGTGCAGTTTTCTTACGGTCTTCTGCCGCCGGTAAAACCGGAAGCGGGGGTCAACGTGTCGGCCTCGTCCTGGGTTTGGAAAAACCTTCCGCCAGCGCGCGTATGGGTTTACCGTGCGTCCGGAAAACGGTCGGCGCGCCCTCAATAGGATGGCCGTCTGGCGTAGTTGTTCTTCACATTGAGGGTACCATGAAACAACCGAAAATTATGGTGCTGTCGGGCTCAGTCCGGTCCGGATCAGTCAATACCAAGCTCGCCGCGCTGGTGGGAAAAAAGCTCGCCTTGGCCGATGCGCAGGTCACAAATCTGTCGCTGAAAGACTACCCTCTTCCGCTTTATGATGGTGATTTTGAAGCTGAGAAAGGTGTTCCCGATCCAGCACAAAAGTTGAAGCGCCTGTTTCAGGCGCAGGATGGCATTTTCATTGCATGCCCGGAATATAATGCGGGCATTACGCCGCTGTTGAAGAACACCCTCGACTGGATCAGCCGTGTCAGCGAGCCGGGTAAACCCGTTAAGCCTGCTTTCCGGAACCAGATTTATGCAATCGGAAGCGCGTCACCTGGCGGGTTTGGCGGTCTGCGCGGGTTGATCAGTATGCGCACCATTTTAGAGGTGGGTCTCGGGGCCCATGTGTTGCCGCAGATGGTGTCTGTTGCCCGTGCGCAAAGCGCATTTGACGACAAAGGCGATCTCACGGACGAACGAACCGCAGACATGCTGGACACGATGGTAAAGGCCTTGCTGCGCCATTCTAAACTCAATTCCCATAACTAATCGGCTCGTTGCCTTGGAATTCGGGTCGCATCTGACTACATACGCACGCAACAGCGCGTGACGAAGAGGAAAACATGAGCGAAAGCCGATCACAGGACATCTGGCACGGCACAACAATCGTCATGGTCCGCAAGGGCGGTGAAGTTGTCATTGCAGGCGATGGTCAGGTCTCTCTTGGACCGACCGTCATCAAGCATACCGCCCGCAAGGTTCGGCCTCTGGCCAAGGGCGAGGTCATTGCCGGCTTTGCTGGGGCGACAGCCGATGCCTTTACCTTGTTTGAGCGACTGGAAGCCAAGCTGGAGCAATATCCCGGCCAGCTCATGAGGGCCTGTGTGGAGCTTGCTAAGGATTGGCGAACAGACCGTTATCTGCGCAGGCTGGAGGCAATGATGTTGGTTGCCGACAAGAACACGTCGCTGGCTTTAACCGGAACAGGGGACGTTCTGGAGCCGGAGGGGGGCGTCATGGGCATTGGGTCCGGTGGCAACTACGCTCTTGCTGCTGCTAAAGCGCTGGCAGATACGGACGCGGATGCAGAAACAATTGCACGCAAAGCCATGGCAGTTGCCGCTGACATCTGTGTTTACACAAATGACAGCGTGACAGTTGAAAAGCTGAAGGCTGCTGACTGAGCTGAGCGCCAGGTGACTGGAAACGAAACACACAAGTTCGAAAGGTGTGTCGTAGGAAATGACTGATTTTTCGCCGAGAGAAATTGTCTCTGAACTGGACCGCTATATCGTTGGGCAAAAGGATGCCAAGCGGGCCGTTGCCATCGCCTTGCGCAACCGGTGGCGTCGCCAACAATTGGAAGGACAGATGCGCGAGGAGGTTCTGCCAAAGAACATCCTGATGATCGGGCCGACCGGCGTCGGCAAGACCGAGATTGCACGCCGACTGGCAAAACTGGCCAACGCTCCCTTCACCAAGGTAGAAGCGACCAAGTTTACTGAAGTGGGCTATGTGGGCCGCGATGTTGAGCAGATCGTTCGTGATCTGGTTGAGGCCGGGATTAGCCTTGTGCGCACATCCAAGCGGGAGGCAGTCAAGGCAAAAGCGCATGTTCTGGCTGAAGAACGCGTGCTGGACGCTCTTGTTGGTAGCAACGCAAGCCCCAGCACACGTGACAGTTTCCGCAAGAAACTGCGCGAAGGTGAGCTGGACGACAAGGAAATTGAAGTTGAAGTTCGCGCGCAGGCCCAAATGCCGAGCTTTGATCTGCCCGGCATGCCCGGCGCAAGTGTTGGTGTCATGAATGTGTCCGATCTTTTGGGCAAGGCATTCGGCGGCCAGACCAAGACCAAGCGCACAACGGTGAGCGAATCTTATGAACTCCTGATCAATGAAGAGTCCGACAAGCTTCTCGACGAAGACAAGATCGTCTCAGAAGCGGTTTCACTGGTTGAAAATTCCGGTATCGTGTTCCTCGACGAAATCGACAAGATTTGTGCCCGTGAAGGGCGGTCCGGGGGAGATGTGTCCCGTGAAGGTGTGCAGCGCGATCTTCTGCCTTTGATCGAGGGAACCGTAGTTTCCACCAAGCACGGCCCGGTCAAGACGGACCACATTCTTTTTGTTGCATCAGGTGCATTCCATGTCGCCAAACCGTCTGACCTCCTTCCGGAGCTGCAGGGCCGTTTGCCGATCCGGGTGGAATTGCGTGCTCTGGCCAAGGAAGATTTCCGGGCCATCCTGACCGAGCCGGAGGCAAGTCTCATCAAGCAGTATGTGGCTTTGATGAAGACGGAAGATCTCACACTGACGTTCACCGAAGAAGCCATTGATGAAATTGCTCAAGTGGCTGTTGATCTCAATGCTTCGGTCGAAAACATTGGCGCACGCCGGCTGCAAACGGTGATGGAGCGGATATTGGACGAAATTTCGTTCAATGCACCGGACAAAAGCGGCGAAACCATCGAAATCACCGCGGGTCATGTGCGTGAAAATATCGGCGAATTGTCGAAGAACGTTGATCTGTCCAAGTTCATCCTCTGACCTGTGAAAAGTGCCGTATCGAAAAGCTTGCGATACGGCACACCCGGTGGCAGCATGCGCCCATGGTAGCTATCCGTAAAAGTAATGAAGAGGGTCATCGCCGCAAATTTCTGGTTGTCGTTGACGACACCCCGGAATGTGATCGTGCGATTGTCTATGCGGCCAAACGGGCCGCCCGAACAGGCGGGGTGGTCACACTCCTGGCTGTTATCACGCCAGACGACTTTCAGCATTGGCTGGGGGTTGAAAACATCATGCGGGCGGAGGCGATGGAGGCTGCAGAAGCCACATTGGCCAAAGCCTCTGATCGGGTAAGGTCCGTCGCGCGTACAGAGCCTGAAACTGTTGTCCAGGAAGGCAGTAAATCGGAAACGATCCTTGAGTTGATCGAGAACGATGCGGACATCGCCATTTTGGTTCTGGCCGCCAGCATGAGTGCTGATGGTCCCGGGCCCTTGGTATCATCTATTGCGGGCAAGGCCGCTGGCAACTTTCCGATCCCGGTCACGATCGTTCCGGGAAATCTGGACGATGATTCCATTGCGGCTTTGGCCTGAGGTGGCGATAGCCATGGATCACAAATCGTGTTGAGCCCTTGATTCACACGTTTGCGAACCTAGCTAGTTTATAAGAGTTCCAATGTAGCGCAGTTTGCGCTATGAGTTATTGATCGCCGATTTACGATTGTTCGAATTGGCAGTGTAAAAAACCGTGTATCAGCAAGCGCATTTGAACTGCGCGAGGAAGTGAAGAATGTTTATTCAGACGGAAGCCACACCAAATCCGGCGACCCTGAAGTTTCTCCCGGGGCGGGTTGTTCTTGAAACGGGAACCTATGACTTCACATCGCCGACAGAAGCCGGAGCATCGCCGCTTGCCGAAAAGCTGTTTCAGGTGCCCGGTGTTGCCGCGATCTTTTTCGGTTACGATTTTATCACCGTAACGAAGAAGGAAGACACAGACTGGCAGCACATGAAGCCCGCCATCTTGGGCGCGATCATGGAACAGTTTATGTCCGGTCAGCCGGTCATGGCCTCTGGTCAGGCAGAAGACACGGAAGAAGGCGAGTTCTTTGAAGAAGCAGATCAGGAAACGGTCACGGTGATCAAGGACCTGCTCGACACTCGCGTGCGTCCAGCAGTTGCGCAGGATGGCGGCGATATCACCTTCAAGGGTTTCAAGGAAGGGATCGTCTATCTCTCCATGCGTGGAGCCTGTGCTGGCTGCCCGTCTTCCACGGCGACCCTTCAGCACGGCATCCAGAATCTGCTGAAGCATTTTGTTCCCGAAGTGCAGGAAGTTCGCCCGATCTAAGGCGAAACCATCGGTATCACGAGGTTTGAAAGCCCGGCTTTTTGCCGGGTTTTTTGCCAACTATGACGATTATGTTAACTCAAGCCCAACCTTCGGGTTAGGTCGAAAGCGCGGCTCGACAGACGCCCGATGCCACGGTACCCAATTTATTATGCGTGTTCTTGCGATTGACACTGCGCTTGCCAACTGTGCAGCCGCCGTTTTGGATGACGCCTCGGTTCCTTGCCAGCTCACGGAACGCGGCGATGAGATCGGGCGCGGTCATGCCGAGCATCTGATGAACTTGGTCAGTGAAGTGATGGCGGATTCTTCAACCGCCTTCAACGATCTTGATCGTGTGATCGTGACAACAGGCCCCGGCAGTTTCACCGGTCTTAGGGTCGGCCTGTCTGTGGCGCGCGGGTTTGGTATTGTCCTTCAAAAGCCTGTTGTCGGTGTTACGACCCTTGCAGCGATCGCGCATGCATTTGTCGGTCAAACGGGGAATGGTCCCTTGCTCGTTGCGCTCGATGGCAAGGGCGAAGAGGTTTATTGTCAGTTGTTTTCTGTGGAAGGCACACCACTTAGTGAGCCCGAGGTCCAGACAATCAGTCAGCTTGGCCATACCCTTCCAAGAGAAGTTCACTTTGCCGGGTCAGCATCGCAAAGGATCGCAGAAGCCTGCGGTCTGGGGCCGGAAAGCGTACTATCAAACAAGGGATATCCGGAAGTTGCCGATGTGGCGCGTCTTGGTTTGACGATTGATCCGAGCTCGGCAACTCCAGTTCCTCTTTACCTCCGTCCCCCGGATGCCAAGGTGGGGACGTCTGGAAGGATTTTGCGGCAATGAATTTTTGGTGGTTCTGGACGTCACCGCCGGTTGTTGAAGAGGCGCTTGACGAGGACTTGCCAATCCTTGCCGAAATTCACGCCCAGTCTTTTACCCACAATTGGGAAGCTGATGAGCTCGCGCGCCTGAAAGGGCAGGACGGGGTTATGATTTTGACCGTGCGCCGGGCAAGCCCATATGGAACCCGCAATCCGCTCGGGTTTCTGATTATCCGAACTATAGCAGGTGAAGCAGAGGTTCTGACCATTGCTGTCCATCCGCGAAGTCGGGGCCGGGGTGTCGGGAAAAAGCTGATGCAGGACGCCATCTTCCGGCTTTACAGCGACCGTTGCGAGAGCCTCTTTCTAGAGGTGGATGGCGCGAATGAGGCGGCTCTGCTTCTTTATAAAAGCCTCGGGTTTCGACAAGTCGGCGAGCGTAAGGGCTACTACCGGGACGCAAAAGGTGATGGCACAGCGCTTGTCATGAAGGTCGATCTTCGCTAATCGCTGCAGGAAGGGAAACCAACGGGCACTGCACGTATGAGCGACGAACAGGCAATGACGCTGGCAGACAAATGCGCGGCCATAGGCATGCGCATGACAGGTCAGCGCCGAGTAATTGCTTCCGTTCTGGAGAGCGCATCAGACGACCACCCCGATGTTGAAGAACTGTATCGCCGGGCTTCGGCGATTGATCCCGGTATTTCCATTTCGACCGTTTATCGCACGGTGAAGCTATTCGAAGATGCGGGGATGATTGAGCGCCACGACTTTCGCGATGGCCGGTCTCGTTACGAAGCCGTTCCTGAAGAGCACCACGATCATCTGATTGACTTGCGTTCTGGTAAGGTCATTGAGTTTCGAAATGAAGAAATAGAGGCGCTTCAGGAGTTCATCGCCAAGCGATTAGGCTACAAACTGGTCGACCACCGGTTAGAACTTTACGGGGTGCCCCTTGAAAAAGAGGACCCGTCTTCGGACAAAGGTGGGTCTGGCAATGGCCCGGATTAAGGCCACCCTTGTGATCTTTATGCTGACGCTTGTTTCGCTGGTTCTCATCCCGCTGCAGTGGACTACCATAAAAACCAACTGGTCTGCTCGAAAGTGGCTTCCCTGCTTCTGGCACAAGATTGCCACCCGGCTTGTCGGAATTCACGTTCATGAAATCGGAAAGCCAACTCAAGATCGCCCGCTCCTGATTGCGGCCAATCACGCGTCTTGGGTGGATATTCCAGTGATCGGGTCTTTGATGCCGCTCTCTTTCATTGCGAAATCCGAAGTTTCGGGGTGGCCTATTTTTGGGCTCTTTGCAAAGCTTCAGCGGACGGTGTTTGTCAATCGGCAGCGCCGCAGCGAGACAGGGCGTACAGCCAATCAGATCGCTGACAGAATGGCCTCTGGCGACGCGATGGTCCTCTTTGCTGAGGGCACTTCCAATGATGGCAATTATGTTTTGCCGTTTCGCTCAGCGCTGCTGGGTGCGGCAACACGGCAGTTGGATCAGGTGGAGGGCGAAGTATGGGTGCAGCCGCTATCAATTGCCTATCAAAGGTTCCACGGCATGCCGATGGGGCGGCAGTTTCGCCCGCATGTGGCCTGGTATGGCGATATGGAATTGCCAGATCACCTTTGGGCAGTCTTCTGCGAAGGCGCGCTTGATGTCGTGGTCACCTGGGGTGAGCCGCTGCGCGTGAGCGCCAGTACAGACCGAAAGTTACTTGCGCAGCAGTTGGAAGACGCTGTTCGGGAAACCACCCAGAACGCACTGGTTGGCCGGACTTTGGAAAATGCAGCTCTCTGACAAAGGCGAAGCAGCGCATTTCCGGCAATATGGCAGAAATCGCCTATTCTCAATCAGGGAAAAAACCGCTAAAGCAAGCGCTTGAATTGTGATTGCAGCGCTCACTTGATTTTTCAGTGTGCCGAGACGGTGAATATGCCGCTCCTGCGCTGCCCGAAACCACCTGAACTGATCGGCCCCTTGGGCCCCGAGGAGCGAATGACCGGCCGCCCGGAAGACCATATCGAGACGACTGACACTGCAAGCCAGCCTGCCAATGAAAAAGCTGGTCGCAAGGTATTTGTACGCACCTATGGTTGCCAAATGAACGTTTATGACAGTGAACGCATGTCAGACGTTTTGGCTCGTGAGGGATATGAGCCAACCGACACGGTTGAGGATGCCGACCTTGTGCTGCTGAATACCTGCCATATCCGGGAAAAGGCCGCTGAAAAGGTCTATTCCGAATTGGGGCGCATCCGGAAAGTCAAGAATGAGCGCTCCAAGAGCGGCAAGGAAACGGTGATCGGTGTTGCTGGCTGTGTGGCGCAGGCAGAAGGTGCGGAAATCTCCCGCCATGCGCCGGTCGTGGATCTGGTGGTTGGGCCGCAAAGCTATCACCAGCTACCGGACCTTCTGAAAAAGGCCAAAGGTGGCGAGAAAGTCGTCGAGACAGAATTTGATATCGATGCCAAGTTCGATCATCTGTCTGCAAAAGCCAAGCAACCGGTCCGCAAGCGTGCGCCGTCTGCGTTCCTGACGGTTCAGGAAGGCTGTGACAAGTTTTGTACTTTCTGTGTTGTGCCTTACACGCGCGGGGCTGAAGTCTCCCGGTCCGTCGATCAAATCGTTGAAGAAGCCGAGCGCATGGCATTGGAAGGTGTGCGGGAAGTCACCCTTCTGGGGCAAAACGTAAATGCCTATCATGGCGAGGGGCCGGGTGGAAAAACCTGGGGCCTTGGGCGTTTGCTGCGCCGACTGTCGGAAATTGAGGGGCTGGATCGGCTTCGCTACACCACAAGTCACCCGCGCGACATGGATGATGAGCTGATTGAGGCGCACCGAGATCTGAAATCCTTGATGCCTTATTTGCACCTTCCGGTACAATCAGGCTCGGACAAGATCCTGAAGTACATGAACCGCAAGCACACCCGCGATGAGTATTTTCGACTAATCGATCGCATTCGGGAGGCCGCACCGGATATTGCCCTGTCGGGAGATTTCATTGTCGGGTTCCCGGGCGAATCGGATGCAGATTTTGAAGACACTATGGATTTGATCCGCCGAGTTGAGTACGGATCGGCCTTTTCCTTCAAATATAGCCAGCGGCCCGGCACGCCGGGAGCAACAATGGAAGATCAGGTGCCGGAGGACGTCAAAACGGCCCGCTTGAGCGAGCTGCAAGCACTCCTGACGCAGCAGCAAAAAGCCTTTAATGCCTCGCGTCTTGGCATGGTTTGTGATGTTTTGTTGGAGAAAAAAGGCCGCCTTCCGGGGCAGCTCGTCGGCAAGTCACCCTGGCTTCAACCGGTGCAACTGGATGCACCTGAAAACTTGATTGGCACGATACAAGCGGTGGAAATCATCGAGATCGGAAGTAATTCGCTGTTCGGGCGACGGATTGACGGGCAGAATGAAACTCTGTCCAAGGCCCCGGACCTCAAGGAGGTGGCATTTGACGCGTGACGGTCAATCCTCGGCACGAAAACTGGCGGATGTGAATTCTTCCGCCGCTTCTGATCTCACCCATATCGTTCTTGCTTTTGAAGACAACAGGCTGATCGGCGATCTGTTTGGTCAGTTTGACCAAAACCTTGCGCTAATTGAACAGCGTTTGTCTCTTGATGCGATTGCCCGAGGCAATCAGGTAACGCTCAAGGGCAGCAAATCGGCCTGTAATCAGGCAAGAGCTGCGCTCGAAGCGCTTTATCAGCGTCTGCAGCAAGGGCACGAAATACATCCCGGTGATGTTGAAGGGGCCTTGCGGATGGCAGCGTCTGCCGAAGCGCAGCTTCCATTGCCGACATTGGAACCGAAATCACGACTGGCATTTGCGCAAATTTCAACGCGCCGAAAAACCGTCGTTGCCCGCACGGCCACACAGGATGCCTATATCCGGGCAATGGATCGGGCAGACCTTGTTTTTGGCACTGGGCCAGCAGGTACCGGCAAAACCTATCTGGCTGTTGCCTATGCCGCAGCTCTACTGGAACGCGGAGATGTGGCGCGTCTTATCTTGTCGCGTCCCGCCGTTGAAGCTGGCGAACGGCTTGGCTTCCTGCCCGGCGATATGAAGGAAAAGGTCGATCCGTATCTGCGCCCACTTTATGACGCCATGTATGACATGATGCCGCCGGAAAAGGTGGATCGTGGATTGCAATCCGGCATGATTGAAGTGGCTCCCTTGGCATTCATGCGCGGCCGGACCTTGTCCAATGCGGTTGTCCTGCTGGATGAAGCGCAAAACACCACCTCAATGCAGATGAAGATGTTCCTCACGCGCTTGGGCGAAGGTTCCAAGATGATTGTGACGGGTGATCCCAGTCAGATTGACTTGCCGCCCGGCCAGCAGTCCGGATTGCGCGAGGCTCTTGGTCTATTGGGCGATGTAGAAGGTGTGGCTCGTGTTCGGTTCAATGAAGCTGATGTGGTGCGTCATGAGTTGGTTGCGCGTATCGTGACGGCTTATGACGATGCGTCTCGCCATGCATCGGAAGAGCGTGAGCGCCGCTATCAGGAACGTCAGGACGCCAAACGCGCAGCGGAAGAGGCAGGCGACAGCGCCGTGGCCAATGACTGACACCCGCCTACCAGACGGTTTAACCATCGACCTGTCGATTGAGGCAGGCGATTGGGGTCCGCTGGAGCCTTTGGAAAAATTGTGCGAACGGGCCGTGGCAGAAACTCTGGCAAGTGGCCTCTTCGTTGTTCCTCATAGTGAGTTGTCGGTGGTTTTGACCGATGATGCATCCATAAAGGTGCTGAACAACAATTGGCGGCAAAAGGACAAGCCAACAAATGTCCTTTCCTTTCCAGGCAGCGACCCTGACGATGAACGGTATGGCCCCTTGTTGGGGGATATTGTCGTCGCGCTGGAAACTGTGACACGTGAAGCAGACGAAATGGGAATTGAATTTCCCGCACACCTAACCCATCTTTTTGTTCACGGTTTGCTACACCTTTTCGACTATGACCATCAGGATTCGGAAGAGGCTGAGGTCATGGAGCGCAAGGAAAGGCAAATCATGACATGTCTTGGATATGAAGACCCCTATGAGGGTCGCCCCCTTTTGCTTGAGGACGATTAAGCGGATTTCCGCGATATTGCGACAGATGACGATGACTTCTTCAGATATGGCCCGACCCGCCAGCGCAGCGACTGCAGTGCAGCCGGTTTCGAATATGGAAAAGGACGGCGAAGAGCCTCAGCAGACCAAGCCGCGGGAAACTGCGGCCATCTGGACAAAACTGAAGCGTTTGCTGGGCCTGCAGCGCGGCGGCAATCTCCGCGAAAATCTTGAAGACGAACTGGCAAATGACAGCGGCACGGCAAGTTTCTCGCCGGAAGAACGCTTGTTGCTGGGCAACATTTTGCGCCTTCGGGAGCTTCGGATCGACGATGTCATGATCCCGCGTGCGAATATTGAGGCCGTCGACAGTTGCACGTCGTTGGGTCGTGTACTCGATCTCTTCCGCGAAAGCGGGCATTCCCGCATGCCGGTCTATCATGAAACACTCGATGACCCGCGTGGAATGGTCCATATCAAAGACTTGATGGCTTACATTGCCGAGTGCGGTGGTCATTGCAAACCGGATGCGCCGGGTGAGCCGGACCCTGTTACTGAAGGGGATGACGAGCAGGCTGATCCGCGTGGGCACAACAGCCGTGAGATCGACCTTGGAGCCGTCGATTTGTCGACAGAACTTCGAGACACCAACTTGGTGCGCGACCTTCTCTTTGTGCCTCCCTCCATGCCTGCTACGGACTTGATGGCCAAGATGCAGGCTGGTCGTATCCAGATGGCACTTGTGATCGACGAATATGGCGGAACGGATGGCCTCGTCTCACTCGAAGACCTCGTTGAAGAGGTTGTCGGTGATATTGAGGACGAGCATGACGAAGACGATGAAGTCATGATGGTTCCCGGCGAAGAGGGTGTTTGGGCTGCTGACCCGCGCTTGCCGCTGGAAGAATTGGACAAGGCGCTCGGCAGTAAAATCGCGACGGGTGAATTGACCGAAGATGTCGATACGCTTGGCGGGCTTTTGTATGTCACAGCAGGCCGTGTCCCGGTCCGCGGCGAGTTGCTCTATGTGGCTGAAGTTCCCGGTTATGAGTTTGAAATTCTCGACGCGGATCCAAGACGGATCAAGCGCTTGCGCATCCGCCGTCGTCGGGCAGAGGCTCGGACAGCGGACCTACGTCGACGGTTGAAACGACCAGAGGGAACTCAGTCTGCTGAGCCTTCGGATCAAGCAAATTCTGGTGCAGATCCAAAGGCTGCAGAAATTACTGACAAGTAAATCGGGTTTTTCCAGTTCTTACGATGGGAAAGGCTGCGAGTTGCCTTGACCTTGTAGGAGGGTTCGACAACTCTCGAAGGCAGCAAATCATCTTCGGGATGTCATGACCCTGAATTCCCTGTCCGCACCTTTTGTCACCGTTTCGAACGCATGCCTTTTGGCATGGGGGATCAAACGGTTTGCACTCACCTTGTTTTTTGGAGTGCTGGCAGCTTCCTCTTTGCCGCCCTTGAACTGGTTTTGGGTGTTGCCAATCAGTTTTTCCGGGCTTGTCTGGCTTTTGGATGGAGCTTTGTCGAAGCAGACGCTCACACGCAGAGGGCGCTTCTGGCGTGGGTTCAAGCTCGGCTGGGTGTTTGGTTTTGCCTACTTCCTTGCGGGCCTTTGGTGGATCGGTTCAGCCTTTCTTGTCGAAGCAGATCGCTTCGCGTGGATGCTGCCATTTGCCGTTTTGGCAATGCCGACCGGCCTTGCGCTGTTTGTTGCTCTGGGAACAGCGGTTGCTGCACTTTTGTGGAGTGAGGGCTGGGGACGTATTTTTGCACTTGCAGTCGGCTTGGCGCTGTTTGAGTGGCTTCGCGGGCATATTCTCACAGGATTTCCATGGAATGCCTTTGGATACGGAGTTTCTGGAAGTCTGCTGCTGAGCCAAACCGCAAGCCTTGTGGGCATTTATGGGCTTGGCTTTCTGACAGTTCTTATCGCATCCAGCCCCGCTTTATTGACTGACCCGGTTCGAGCTGCCCGAAAATGGAAGCCACTCGTTGGCCTTGTCCTTCTTTTGGTGGCGGTAACCAGCTACGGCACATACCGTTTGTACGTTCTGCCAGATCCAGAACCATCTGACGTCGATGTGCGAATTGTTCAGCCTGCCATCGACCAACGGGAGAAATGGCTTCCAGAAAACCGGGAACGTATCTTCAAGACGCTTTTGGAAATGTCGCAAAAACCACTCGGCGGAAATGCGCGTGTTGGACAGCAGCGAATTGTCGTCTGGCCTGAATCAGCAATCCCGTTCCTGTTGACCCGTGAGCCCGGCGCGTTGTTTCGGATATCACGAGTGTTGAATGATAAGACCACATTGGCGACCGGCGCAGTTCGCATGGAGGCGGTCGGTGATGAGGCGCAGTATTTCAATAGCATCTATTTTATCGGCGGAAACGGAACGGTTTTGGAGGTCTATGACAAGGTCCACTTGGTGCCGTTTGGTGAGTATTTGCCGCTCAAATCAATGCTTGAGCGTCTGGGGCTGAGCACGTTGGTGGATGCGCCCGAAGGGTTTCAGGCGGGCTACCGTCAGAGAGTGCTGAAGATTGAAGGGCTACCGTCAGTCATCCCTTTGATTTGTTATGAAACCATTTTCCCGGCCTATGGAAAAAGCGGCGAAGAGCAAGCGTCGTGGTTGTTGAATGTCACCAATGACGCGTGGTTCGGGAATACTCCAGGGCCGTATCAGCACTTTTCGCAAGCATCCATGCGGGCGATTGAGCAGGGCGTGCCAGTAATACGCGCGGCAAACACTGGTATTTCTGCGGTTGTAGACGCAAAGGGACGTGTGTTGACGTCGGTTGCATTATTCGACGTAGGGGTGTTGGATGAAAAAATCCCCGGTAAAATAGAAAAAACACCCTACGGAAGATACGGCGATAAGTTATTCGTATTTCTTATGGTTATTGGTTTGAGTTTTTCTGTCTTCGCAAAGTACAACCGAGGTTCGCGTAATAATTGATAAATTTGCTTTGGTATTGTGCGAATGTTGTGATACAACCTGACGATCGCTCAGGTGAGGCGACTGAAATGAGCCGGTAGCGGATTGTTGGGGCATATCCGTCGCGGGCCAGCGAATGTGGGAATCGCAGGGTTCACCGGTTTGAGGAGACCACAAGGGCGCGGAGGCGCCTGGAACAAGAAAGTAAATGCGATATGCCCAGTAAAAAGGCTCCAAATCCCATAGACGTGCATGTTGGAAGCCGTGTACGACTTCGCCGCATGATGCTCGGAATGAGCCAGGAAAAGCTCGGCGAAAGCCTTGGAATTACTTTCCAGCAGATCCAGAAATATGAAAAAGGCACAAACCGTATCGGCGCGAGCCGTTTGCAGCACATTGCTACGATTCTGAAGGTTCCGGTTGCCTTTTTCTTTGAAGATGCTCCTGGTACGCCTGAAGAAGCCGAGGGCTTTGGCGAAGCGCAGCCAACATCCTATGTCGTGGATTTTCTGTCCTCGTCCGAAGGCCTTTCCCTGAATAAGGCATTTGTCAGAATTGACGATCCGAAAGTCCGTCGCCGGATCGTGGATCTTGTCAGGTCTCTTGCGGGTGATGAGCTCTAATTTATCACTTTGGGTTGACGAACGTCCAATCTTCTAAGATTGATGCACGAGAAGCGGCGTATGAAAGCGCCGCTTCTCCTATATTCATTCCCAGAAGGACGTTTGCCAATGGCTCGTCAAGAGTATCTTTTTACTTCCGAATCGGTCTCTGAGGGCCACCCGGACAAGGTGTGCGACCGCATTTCCGATGCGGTTGTGGATGCCTTTCTGTCCGAAATGCCGGATGCGCGTGTTGCATGTGAAACGCTTGCCACAACAAACCGCGTCGTCATTGCCGGTGAAACTCGTGGCCCGGCCACAGTTACCCATGATCTGATTGCTCACCTTGCCCGCATGGCCATCAAGGACATTGGCTATGCGCAGGAGGGCTTTCACTGGGAAAATTGTGATGTTGCCGTTCATCTTCATGCTCAGTCAGCGCACATTGCTCAAGGTGTTGATGCATCCAGTGGCAAGGATGAAGGGGCTGGCGATCAGGGCATTATGTTCGGATACGCCTGCCGTGAGACGCCGGAATTAATGCCGGCTCCGATTCTGTATTCCCACAAAATCCTTCAACTGCTTGCTGAAGCGCGTAAATCCGGCAAGGAGCCGGTTTTGGGTCCGGACGCAAAGAGTCAGGTCACAGTTCGTTATGCAGGCGGCAAGCCCGTTGAGGTGACGTCCGTTGTTCTGTCCACCCAGCATCTCGACGAAAACATGTCGTCCGATGATGTGCGAAAGGTTGTGGAGCCCTACATTCGCACCGCTCTTCCAGATGGCATGCTGACAGATGAGACTGTCTGGCATATCAATCCGACCGGTGCGTTTGTGATCGGCGGTCCTGACGGGGACTGTGGTCTGACAGGTCGTAAGATCATCGTTGATACTTATGGTGGTGCAGCTCCGCATGGCGGCGGTGCGTTTTCTGGTAAAGACCCGACCAAGGTCGACCGCTCTGCAGCTTATGCTGCGCGTTATCTTGCGAAAAACGTTGTTGCGGCAGATTTGGCGGATCGTTGCACGATCCAGCTTTCCTATGCAATTGGTGTGTCGGATCCGCTTTCTGTTTATGTCGATCTTCATGACACTGGACGTTGTGACGTTGAGAAGCTGGAAAAAGGTTTGCGCGATGTGATGGGTCTCAGCCCGCGTGGCATACGCGAGCATCTGCAGCTGAACAACCCGATTTATGAGCGCACAGCCGCTTACGGACATTTCGGACGCCAGCCAGATGAGACAGGTGGTTTCACCTGGGAAAAAACAGATCTGGTTGACGCGCTGAAGGCAATTGCGGGATAAGCCCCTCAACAAGGGCAACAGATGGGTAGCGCCGGCCTTTTGGCCGGCGTTCTGGTTTCAAAATGAACGACTATTACGACGGTTCTTTCTTTGGACGACGAAAGGGCAAACCCCTTAGTCCACGGCGTACAGCATTGATGGATAATGGTCTGGCGCACTTGCGTGTTGATCTCACCAAACCCGCGCCGGAAGACTTGCGTGATTTGTTTGAGGCTCCCGTTCAGACCGTGTGTCTCGAGGTCGGATTTGGGGGCGGTGAGCATTTGCTTCACCGTGCCCGCGATAATCCCTCAATCGGGTTTATCGGTGTGGAACCCTTTGTCACAAGCATGGCCAAGGTGGTGACTGCTGTCGTTGAGGAAGGGCTGAGCAACATCCGGCTCTATGACGATGATGCCATCAAGTTGCTGGACTGGATGCCTGAAGCATCAATTGATCTTGCGTATCAGCTCTATCCTGATCCTTGGCCAAAAAAGCGCCACTGGAAACGGCGGTTTATCAATCAACAGAACGTTGATCGATATGCCCGCGTGATCAAGCCCGGCAGTGAATTCCGGTTTGCCAGCGACATAGACACCTATGTTGATTGGACCTTGCGCCATTGCCGGGACCACGCATCCTTCCAGTGGACTGCGCAATGTGCAGATGATTGGCGTGTGCCGTGGCATGGTTGGCCGGGAACCCGTTATGAAGCAAAGGCTTTTCGGGAAGGGCGGGTGCCGCGATACCTGACGTTCCTCCGCAAGCAGTCATCTGACTGATAAAGATAATTGCTCAAATCGGGCTCTTTCGGCGGTCAGCCCTTGCCTTTCTATCGGGTTTAGCTGTATACAGCCGTTGTTTCACCTCATCGGCTGTATCAGGCAGGTTGAGAGTGGGCCCGCAGGGGACCCGCTCTTTTTTGCTTAGTCAGACGAACATCGGCGATTTTAAGCGCAGGGCTGGGCCGTCGGAAACGGTTAGGTCTATTGAGAGCATATTGAGAGCAGGAGCGGGTTTTTTGAGCGAACACGAAGCACGGATCGTTACAGAGCAAGGACTGGATGCCCGCGTTGCAGCCATCGTTGAGCCTGTGATCGAGGATCTGGGGTTTCGTCTGGTGCGCTCGAAAATCAGTGCGGCAAACGGCTGCACGCTGCAGATCATGGCTGAGCGTCCAGACGGGACGATGACTGTCGAGGATTGCGAAACCGTTAGTCGGGCTGTTTCTCCAGCTCTCGATGTGGATGATCCGATCAGCCGGGCTTATCATCTTGAGGTGTCGTCTCCCGGAATTGATCGACCGCTGGTTCGTGAGAGCGATTTCGTACGCTGGTCCGGTCACGAGGTGAAAATTGAAATGAGCGTCTTGCAGGAGGGGCGGAAACGATTTCGCGGCACACTCCTCGGCGCTGAAAACGGTGAGACGCAAATCAAGTTGCCAGACACGAAGTCCGGTGAAGTTGACACAGTGTCGTTGCCGATTGGCGATATCGGTGAAGCTAAGCTGGTGTTGACCGACGATTTGATTACAGCCGCCCTGAAGGCGGAAAAAGCTGCATTGGCCGCCCGCGGTGCGGATGTTGGCGATGCAGGTTTTGAACAGGACAACGACCCGAATTGAGCGGCTCCGCTCGCTGAACAAATGGCAGATAGTGCGCCAAAGACTTGGACTACAAGCGGCGCCAGAGGAGTGAAATGAATGGCTATCAGCGCTAACCGGCTGGAATTGCTGCAAATTGCTGACGCAGTTGCACGGGAAAAGTCGATTGATCGCACCATCGTCATCTCGGCCATGGAAGATGCAATCCAAAAGGCTGCCCGTTCCCGCTACGGCACTGAGACCGAAGTTCGCGCCGAAATCAATCCAAAGACCGGCGATATCCGTCTGCAGCGTCTACTGCAGGTCGTTGAGGTCGTCGAAAATGTCTCTACCGAAATCGCTGTTGAAGACGCGCGTCAGCGCAACCCGGAAGCCGCTCTTGGCGATTTCATTGCTGATCCGTTGCCGCCACTCGACTTTGGTCGGATCGCGGCGCAGTCCGCAAAGCAGGTCATCGTTCAAAAGGTGCGTGAAGCCGAACGTGATCGCCAGTACGACGAATACAAGGATCGCGTTGGCGAGGTTATCAACGGTGTTGTGAAGCGTGCAGAATACGGTAACGTGATTGTCGATCTGGGGCGCGCTGAGGCGATCGTGCGCCGGGACGAGTTGATCCCGCGTGAAATCTTCCGCACAGGAGATCGTATCCGCGCTTACATCCATGATGTTCGCCGTGAACAACGCGGTCCGCAGATCTTTTTGTCACGGACCCATCCGCAGTTCATGGCCAAGCTGTTTACGTCCGAAGTGCCGGAAATTTATGATGGCGTCATCGAAATCCGCACAGTGGCCCGTGACCCGGGTTCCCGCGCAAAGATTGCCGTGATCTCCAAGGACAGCTCCATTGATCCGGTCGGTGCCTGCGTTGGTATGCGCGGTAGCCGTGTTCAGGCTGTTGTTGGTGAGCTGCAGGGCGAAAAGATCGACATCATTCCGTGGAATGAAGACCCGGCGACTTTCATCGTCAACGCGCTTCAGCCGGCTGAAGTTGCCAAGGTCGTTCTGGACGAAGATGCAGAACGGATCGAGGTTGTCGTTCCGGACGAGCAGTTGTCTCTTGCCATTGGCCGTCGCGGTCAAAACGTTCGTCTGGCCTCCCAGCTGACCGGCTGGGCCATCGACATTATGACCGAGCAAGAAGAATCCGATCGTCGTCAAAAAGAGTTCGTTGAGCGGTCTCAGCTCTTCATGGACGCTTTGAATGTTGACGAAATGGTTGGTCAGCTGCTTGCGACAGAAGGCTTCACCTCGGTTGAGGAAGTTGCCTATGTGGAGCTCGATGAGATCTCCATGATCGAAGGTTTCGATGACGAGACCGCGGAAGAAATTCAGGCGCGTGCCCGCGACTACCTGGAAGAACTGGAAGCCAAGCTGGACGCGGAGCGTCAAGAACTCGGTGTTTCTGATGATTTGCGGTCGATTGACGGTCTGACGCTGGCCATGATGGTGGCGCTCGGTAAGGACGACGTCAAGTCCATGGAAGACTTCGCTGGCTGCGCTGCAGACGACCTGGTTGGTTGGACGGAGCGCAAAGACGGTGAGACCAAACGGTATGAAGGTGCCTTGAGCGCGTTCGATCTTTCTCGCGCTGAAGCGGAAGCCATGGTAATGGCTGCACGTGTTGCTGCTGGCTGGATCACCGAAGAGGAACTTGCAGCGCAGAACGCAGAAGCTGAAGAGGTGTCCGAAGAGGACGCTGAGCATGCCGAGGGCGCTGATGAAGGCGTAAGCGAAGCAGTTGAAAAAGACGTGTCAATCGACACTGTCTTTAACAACTAAAATGGAACGAACGGCGAAGCGTGTCCGAACGACAGAGCAAGGAGCGCCATGCCGCGTAAAAATGAACCAACAGAGAGGCAATGTGCTGTCTCTCGCAAGGTTTTGCCAATTGACCTGCTGATCCGGTTCGTGCTCGACCCGGAAGGGCGGGTTGTTCCGGACCTGAAGCATAAGCTTCCGGGGCGGGGCGTTTGGGTTACCGCAGCTGCTGAGGCTGTGGCGACCGCTGAAAAGGATCGGAAACGGGTTTTCGGCCGCGGCTTCAAATCAGAAGTACGCGTTCAGCCCGGTCTTGAAAAGCAGGTGGACACGTTGATGGAACGTGCAACCCTGCAAGCGTTGTCAATAACGCGCAAGGCCGGTGAGCTGGTAACCGGATTTTCGAAAGTTGATGCCGCACTTCGGGCCGGACCTGTTGCAGGTCTGGTGCATGCCATTGAGGCCTCTGATGACGGAGTTCGGAAGCTGGCGGCAGTGGCGGCGAGCGAGCAAGAGACTGCAAACGGGTGGGAAATCGTCCGTTTGTTCGATTCGACTCAATTGGATTTGGCATTGGGTCGGTCAAATGTGATACATGCTGCACTGCTTGCAGGTTCAGCCAGCGAAAACTTCCTGTCGCGTGTTCGCGAATTGGAGGCTTTCCGGTCGAACACGGCACTGGAAGAGACAAGCAACGCAGCCGACGAGGTTGCGCAGGACTGAAGGCAATATGAGCGATACGAAGAACCCAGGTGACAAGACAATCAGCGTAGAGCGCAAAACGCTCGGCCTCAAGAAAGGTGGCGGCGGCGATCAGGGAACGGTTCGCCAATCCTTCTCGCATGGCCGCACCAAGGCCGTGGTGGTCGAAAAGAAGAAGCGCCGCGTGGTTGTGCCGGGTCAGGAGCAAAAAGCTGAGCCGACTACCCAGCGCCTCGAGCGGAGCAACGAAATTCCGCGCAAACCGGCAGAACCGACAAAACCGGCTAGTGGCGGCAATCGTCGCGGCCAAGGCGGTGGCAATCGCCAGCAAAAAGGCGGGGGAAATGTCCTTCGCACGCTGACGAAGGAAGAGGCGGCAGCGCGCGCGGCAGCTCTCAAATTTGCGCAAAAGCGCGAAGAAGAAGACAAGGTTCGCCGCGAGGAAGAAGCCAAGAAGCGCGCCGCTGAAGAAGCCAAGCGTAAGGTCGAGGAAGAAGCGCGCCTGAAGGCGGAAGCTGAAGAGCGGGCCCAACGCGAAGCGGAAGAGGCCAAGGCTGCGGCTGAGCGGGCTGAGGAAGAGGCGAAGGCACCACCTGCGCCAGCTACAGAAGCTCCTGCAGCGGACGCAGCACCTGCAAAGGCTGAGAAGCCGAAGCCAGCTGTTATTCGTCAGCAACAGGGTGCGCGCAATGGCAACAAGCCGCCGCGCATCGAACGTCCTGCTCCGGCAAAGGCTCCGTCCGAAGACAAGCCTGCGGCAGCCAAGGCGGGCGCGAACAAACCGGCAGCACGCAAGGGCGATGATGATGAGGCCAAGGGTGGTCTTCGCGCTGTGAAGCGTCAGAAGCCTGCTCCAACACCAAGCCGTCCGCGTGGCGGCGACGACCGCCGTCGCTCCAAGCTGACCATTTCCAAGGCAACGGGTGGGGAAGAACAGAGGTCACGCTCTCTGGCTTCCATGCGCCGTCGTCAGCAAAAAGCGAAACGCGGCCAACAGCAGGTGGTTCGTGAGAAGATTTCCCGTGAAGTGACACTTCCTGAGGCCATTACCATTCAGGAACTGGCCAACCGGATGGCAGAACGGGCGGTGGATGTGATCAAGCTTCTCATGAAGCAGGGTCAGATGCTCAAGATCAACGACGTGATCGACGCCGATACGGCTGAACTGATCGCCGAAGAGATGGGCCACACCGTCAAGCGGGTATCTGAAGCCGATGTCGAGGAAGGCCTCTTCTCTGTTAATGATGAAGCCGGCACCCTCAAGCCGCGTCCTCCGGTCGTGACCATCATGGGCCACGTTGACCATGGTAAGACCTCGTTGCTGGATGCCATCCGCAAGTCCAAGGTTGTGACAGGTGAAGCTGGCGGCATTACCCAGCACATCGGCGCCTATCAGGTTGAGCAAGACGGCAACAAGATTACCTTCATCGATACTCCAGGCCACGCAGCCTTCTCGCAAATGCGGGCACGCGGTGCGAAGGCAACCGATATCGTGATCGTTGTTGTGGCAGCCGATGATGGTGTTATGCCGCAGACCAAGGAAGCCATTGCACACGCAAAGGCTGCCGATGCTCCGATCATTGTCGCGATCAACAAGGTCGACAAGCCGGGCGCTGACGCGAACCGTGTTCGGACAGAGCTTCTTTCCGAAGAGCTGGTCGTTGAAGGCATGGGCGGTGATGTTATCGACGTTGAGGTCTCTGCAAAGGCCGGGACAAACCTCGACAAGCTGCTGGAAATGATCCTGCTGCAGTCTGAAGTTCTTGAGCTTCAGGCCAACCCTGACCGCACTGCAGAAGGTGTGGTCGTGGAAGCACAGCTTGACCGCGGCCGTGGACCGGTTGCAACGGTTCTGGTCCAAAAAGGCACCTTGAACCCGGGCGACATTGTCGTTGCTGGCAGTGCCTGGGGCCGCGTGCGCGCGATGCTTGACGAAAACGGCAAGCAGGTGAAAGAAGCAGATCCGTCCAAGCCGGTTGAAGTGCTTGGCTTCCAAAGCACACCGGAAGCCGGTGATCTGGTGGCCGTCGTTGAAAACGAAGCTCGCGCTCGTGAGATCACCGACTATCGCTTGCGTCAGATCCGCGAGAAGGCCTCAGTGGTTGCCTCTGGTGCACGTGGTTCACTCGAGCAGATGATGAACCGTCTGCAGGAAACCGGCCGCAAGGAGTTCCCGCTGGTTCTGAAAGCGGACGTGCAGGGGTCGGCGGAAGCCATCACCCACGCATTGAACGAACTCGGTACCGACGAAGTTGGTGCGCGTATCTTGATCTCGGGTGTTGGCGGAATCACGGAAAGCGATGTGACGCTGGCGACAGCGTCTAAGGCTCCGATCCTCGGCTTTAACGTCCGTGCCAACAAACAGGCACGTGAGGCTGCGAGCCGTGAAGGCATCGAGATCCGCTACTACAACGTGATCTACGATCTGGTGGATGACATCAAGGCGGCCATGTCCGGCCTCCTGTCCCCAGAACGCCGCGAAACATTCCTCGGCAACGCCGAGATCAAGGAAATCTTCCACATTTCCAAGGTCGGCAAGGTTGCAGGTTGTTTGGTCACCGAAGGTGTCGTCGAGCGTGGTGCTCAGGTTCGTCTCATTCGCGACGACGTGGTTATCCACGAAGGCGAACTCGGCACGCTCAAGCGCTTCAAGGACGAGGTCAAGTCTGTCGAATCCGGTCAGGAATGCGGCATGAACTTCACGCGCTACCAAGACATGCGTCCGGGTGACATCATCGAGTGTTTCCGCGTTGAGGAAATTGCCCGCTCGCTCTGATCGCCAGAGGCAAGTGAAAAAAATGCGCGCCGGCGTGATCCTGATTGGGACCGCCGGCGCGCTGCATTCGGTCGTAAGCAGTTACTTGCCGCCGAACTTACAGGAAAATAGTAATGGCAAAGCATCATGGCCATGGCGCCAAGGGCCCGTCCCAACGCCAGCTTCGCGTCGGTGAGACCGTGCGAAAGGAACTGTCAGACATCTTGACCCGAGGCGAGTTTCAGGACCCGGCGCTGGAAGGCGCAATTATCACTGTGCCTGAAGTGCGCATGACGCCGGACCTGCGTCTTGCGACCTGTCTGGTCATGCCTCTCGGTGGAGGCGATGGTGAGAAAGTGGCAGCCGCTCTGAACAAGAGCGCAAAGTACCTGCGCGGTCAGGTCTCCCGGCGATTGACCATGAAATATATGCCGGACCTTCGGTTCGTGCTTGATACCCGTTTTGATGACGATGACCGGATCGGTTCTTTGCTGCAGTCAGGCACTGTGGCACGCGATCTCGATGCCCCCGGCGAAGAAGACTGACAGGCGTTCCAAACATGTCGCGGCAAAGACAAAAGAAAAAACACCGCAACACGATCAACGGTTGGCTGGTGCTCGATAAGCCTTATGGCATCACGTCGAATGATGCACTCGGCAAGCTGAAGCGCATCCTGCACCCGCAGAAAGTGGGCCATGCAGGAACTCTGGACCCGCGTGCGACCGGCTGCCTTCCAATTGCCTTTGGTGAAGCCACCAAAACAGTGCCGTTCGTTATGGATGGCCGCAAAGTCTATCGGTTCGAGGTGACGTGGGGCGCTGAAACCAACACGGATGACACCGAAGGCGAAGTTGTTGCAACGTCAGAGATCCGTCCATCTGCTGAAGACATCGAAGCTGTCTTGGGCGAATTCACCGGTACGGTCATGCAGGTGCCCCCGGCCTTTTCCGCAATCAAGGTGGACGGTGCACGGGCCTATGATCTCGCTCGCGATGGTGAAGCGGTCGAGCTGGAAGCGCGTCCGATTGAGGTCCACCGTCTATCACTGGCCGAGTGTCCGGACGAGAATCGCGCAGTCCTTGAAGCAGAGTGTGGCAAGGGAACTTATGTACGTGCGCTGGCGCGCGACATCGCCCGCCGCCTTGATACCCGTGGTCATGTCACCGAGCTGCGGCGCCTCTTGGTCGGACCATTCCGGGAAAACGATATGGTCGATCTTGAGGAGTTGGTCGAAGCGGCAAGCGAACTTGATGAAGGCGAGCCAATCGATGGTCTTGTCGAGGAGTTCATCTTACCCGTTCGCGATGCAATGGACGAGATCGAGGAAATCATCGTATCCGACGAAGACGCTGGCAAAATCCGCCGCGGTATGGCGGTTCTACTCCGCGGCCGTTCCGCTCCGCTGAACTGTGAAGTCTGCTTTGTAAGTCACGCTGGCATCCCAGTGGCTTTTGGTGCCGTCGAAAAGGGGCGTTTCCAGCCAAGCCGTGTGTTTAATCTATGATGCGAAGCGAAAAGCGCTTTCCTTTTCCGCGGTTTTCGGTCATATTCCGCGCCCATTGGGCCTGAGGTCTGATCGTTCCACTCTCCCTTTGCTGACCGACATCTCGGCTCTGGATACGGAGTGGTACGGCTGCGCCAGCAGCGCTTTAAAAAACGTCGGGCTTGCCCGGCATCAAAACGAAAGGAAAAACGATGTCGATTACTGCAGAGCGTAAAGCTGAGCTCATCAAGGAATACGCCATCAAGGAAGGCGACACCGGTTCCCCGGAAGTACAAGTTGCTATCCTGACAGAGCGGATCAACAACCTTACAGAACACTTCAAGGGTCATGGCAAGGACAACCACTCCCGCCGCGGTCTCTTGAAAATGGTTGCATCGCGCCGCTCCCTTCTTGACTACGTCAAGGGCAAGAGCGAAGAGCGCTACAAGACCCTGATCACACGCCTCGGCGTACGTCGCTAATCGCGATTTTGATCTCTTGAGGTTTTGAACGCGGCAGGCGAGAGCTTGCCGCGTTTTTTCTTTTTCAACGCCGGGTTTCGCTCGGTTCAAGGGCTCATCGGTTCTGAGGAGCACAATCCGCAAACTTAATTGGCGTTTTGCAGGTTGTGACAAGACGGAACTGTTTCCAATTTCGCCATAAAACATCTATAGGAGGGGGCGTGACAGTCATGGGGCAGGATTGCCGGCCGCTTCGGCGTTGAAAATGGAAGCGGCTTGTCGTCTTGCCCGTGGCTTGTCCAATCGGTAACCGGCCCATCCGGGGCCGACCGGTATATGTTGTCTGCGCCTTAGGTAACGAGATACGTGCGCAGACGGACGAAGCTGTAAGGAACAAATATGTTCGACATTCATCGTGTGGAAGTAGACTGGGGCGGGCGCCCGCTTGTCCTCGAAACTGGCAAGATTGCCCGTCAGGCTGACGGTGCAGTCATGGCGACCTATGGCGAGACCAAGGTCATGGCAACTGTTGTCTCCGCCAAGTCCCCGAAGCCGGGCCAGGACTTCTTCCCGCTTACTGTCAATTACCAGGAAAAGGCATTCGCCGCTGGTAAAATCCCGGGTGGCTACTTCAAGCGTGAAGGGCGCCCGAGCGAGCATGAAACACTCACATCTCGCCTGATCGACCGTCCGATCCGTCCCTTGTTCGCAGACGGGTACAAGAACGACACGCAGGTCATCCTGACCGTTCTGTCGCACGACATGGAAAACGCACCGGATATTCTGGCCATGGTTGCAGCGTCCGCTGCCCTGACCTTGTCCGGCGTCCCGTTCATGGGCCCGATTGGTGGTGCCCGCGTTGGTTACATCAACGGCGAGTATGTCCTGAACCCGGCCGTTGACGACATGGAAGAATCTTCGCTGGATCTGGTTGTCGCCGGAACCTCCGAAGCCGTTCTGATGGTTGAATCCGAAGCTAAGGAACTGGACGAAGACACCATGCTTGGTGCCGTCGTGTTTGGTCAAAAAGGCTTCCAGCCTGTGATCGACGCCATCATCAAGCTGGCTGAAACAGCTGCAAAAGAGCCCCGCGAACTGGTGCTGCCGGATCATTCCGAGCTGTTTGGAACAATCAAGGGCATTGCCGAAGACGATCTTAAGGCAGCCTACAAGATCACGTCCAAGACCGAGCGCAAGAATGCGATTGACGCCGCCAAGGCAAAAGTCGTTGAAGCCGTGATCGAAAACGGCGGTGACGCGGCTCCTGAAGCAACAGTTGTTGGCGAACTCTTCAAGAAGCTCGAAGCGGAAATCGTCCGCGGTGCAATCCTCGACACGGGCACCCGTATCGATGGCCGCGACCTGTCCACGGTCCGTGCGATTTCTTCCGAAGTTGGCATCTTGCCGCGCGCTCACGGCTCTGCGCTGTTCACTCGCGGTGAAACGCAAGGTCTGGTAGTTGCGACCCTCGGCACTGGCGAAGACGAGCAGTTCGTTGACCTACTGCAAGGCACCATGAAGGAACACTTCATGCTGCACTACAACTTCCCGCCTTACTCTGTCGGTGAAACCGGCCGCATGGGCTCTCCAGGGCGCCGTGAAATCGGTCACGGCAAGCTGGCTTGGCGTGCTGTGCACCCGATGCTTCCGGCGCACCATGAGTTCCCGTACACCCTGCGTGTTGTTTCGGAAATCACCGAGTCCAACGGTTCGTCTTCCATGGCAACTGTCTGTGGCACGTCATTGGCTCTCATGGACGCTGGCGTTCCGCTAAAGGCACCTGTTGCTGGCATCGCGATGGGTCTCATCAAGGAAGGCGACCGTTTCGCAGTTCTGTCTGACATCCTTGGTGATGAAGATCACCTTGGCGACATGGACTTCAAGGTGGCAGGTTCCGAGAACGGCATCACGTCCTTGCAGATGGACATCAAGATCGACGGTATCACCGAAGAGATCATGAAGGTCGCGCTTGCACAGGCGAAGGATGGCCGTATCCACATCCTCGGCGAAATGGCAAATGCCATTACCGAAGCTCGCTCTGAGCTGGGTGAACACGCACCGCGCATCGAAATGCTGAAGATCCCGGTCGACAAGATCCGTGAAGTCATCGGTTCGGGCGGCAAGGTCATCCGTGAAATCGTAGAGAAAACGGGTGCGAAGGTCAACATCGAAGATGATGGCACCGTCAAGGTTGCCTCTTCCGATGGCAAGGCCATCAAAGCGGCGGTTAACTGGATTAACTCCATCGCGGCTGAGCCGGAAGTTGGCGTGATCTACGAAGGTACAGTCGTGAAGTGCGTTGATTTCGGCGCATTCGTGAACTTCTTCGGCGCACGCGATGGTCTGGTTCACATCTCCCAGCTGGCTCCGAAGAAGGTTGCCAAGGTTACCGACGTCGTCAAGGAAGGCGACAAGGTCTGGGTCAAGCTCATGGGCTTTGACGAGCGCGGTAAGGTTCGTCTCTCCATGAAGGTTGTTGACCAGGAGACCGGTAAGGAAATCGAGCGGGAAGAGAAGAAAGAAGACGCCTGATTTCAGGCCTTCTGAACTCTTATATTCGGCAGCGTCGCATTCACGTGCGGCGCTGTCTTTGGTTGCGCTTAAGCCGCAGTTTCAGCTGGTCAGCTAATGCAGACGCGCGCTTGGTGGGATCGACATCGCATTGGTCGTCAGAAAGTGGATGAAATCCCGCTCCGGCATCGGTCGGGCAATGTGATAACCCTGAATAAGTTGGCAGCCGAGATCGGCAAGGATACGGCATTGGGGAGCGGTTTCAGCGCCCTCACAAATCACCGTGATACCGAGGTTCTCTGCCATCGACCGAATGGCCCGGATCAAGACCTGATCCTCTTCATCTTCTTCCAGATCCAGAATGAAGGAGCTGTCGATTTTCAAAATATCGATTGGAAGTCGCTTCAGATAACTGAGGGACGAATAGCCGGTTCCAAAATCATCCAGTGACAGTTTCACCCCGATATCGCGGAGGGCGTCAAGAACCATCGCCGGATCAATGCTGCTGTCATCCATCATCACAGTTTCCGTGATTTCCAGATGAAGTTGCGAGGGTGAAATTCTAGTCTCGGCAATGACTTGGGCAACACGGCTCACAAAACCATCATCACGACACTGGCGCGGTGAGACATTTACGCTGATGCACTGCAAGTCCAGTCCGCGTTTTTTGCAGTCTTTGAAAAAACTGCAAGCCTCTTGTAGCACCCAATCGCCAAGCGGAACGATCAAGCCGGTTTCTTCAGCAATTGGGATGAATTCGGAGGGAGTGATGTCCCCGAATTCCGGGTCATTCCAGCGTAAGAGTGCTTCACAGCTGATAATCTGACCGCTTTCAAAGTCGACAATTGGCTGGTAGTGCAGCTTCAGCTTTTTTTGATCGATGGCTGCAGTCAGCGCAAATTCCAGTTTCATCGCGCGAGTGGCGGCGTCATTACGCTCGTGACTGTAGAACCGGCAGCGATTCCCGCCTTCCGATTTGGCTTGAAACATCGCAAATTCTGCATGACGCAACAGGAGGTCAGGATTGTCCCCGTCTGCTGGGCCTATGGCAATGCCAACGCTTGCTGTCGCCAGATGATTGGTTTCAACGTCACCGGGTCGGGCGGCGGAAACGGCTTCCAAAAGACCAAGTGCCTTTTGTTCTGCATCCCAGCTGTCTTTAACCGTGTTGAGCAAGACCCCGATTTGATCGCCGCCAAGGCGGGCTGCTGTTTCGCTCGGTCCCAATATCTGTTGCACCCGCCACGCGATGTTGGCTAGGAGTCGATCTCCAGCTTCATGACCAAGGGTTTCGTTGATGGACTTGAAGCGATCTACATCCAGAAACAAGAGAGTGCATTTCTCATGCTTGGATTGGGCTCTGCCGATTGCCTGCTTAAGTCGATCAAGAAACAGATAGCGGTTGGGCAAGCCAGTCACAGGGTCATAGTTTGCATTGAGGGCGATTTGTTGCTCCTGACGCTTACGGTCTGTGATGTCGAGGACCGTAGCGTAGAAGGCTTCTTCGCCGTTCCATGAAATCATGCGCACATGTTGTTCCAACCAAACAACGGAGCCATCTTGACGTTGCGCTCGAGCTTCATAAATCCGCGGAGCAGTCCCCCCGTCGGCTCTCAGTTTGTAGACCTGATTGAGTTGTCGGTGCTCTTCTTTGGCGTAAAGATCGGTGACCGGTTTTCCGACAAGCTGTTTCTTGTTGCCGCTTTCATATCCAAGCATCTCTAGAAGAGCGTTGTTGACATAAAGAATGTGTTTGTTGGCATGCACGAATACACCTTGAAGTGAACCGTCGATCAGGTCTCTGAACTGTGCGTCTGTCCGTTGATTGGCCTCAAATGCATCGGAAAACAATGTAGCGAGCGTGTTGAACTCTTGAAACCTGCTTTTTTGATGAGAACGGTTAGCGCGGCCTTGGCGGAGTTCATGTGCATAGGCAATCAGGTAGGAGAGTGACGGGCTTATCAGTCGGTGAAGAATTGCGGACGCGATCACACAGGCAACAAGTACCGTTAATGTGAAGGGGGGCAGAAATTCTTTGTAGGCGGCAGTTAATTGGAGAGTCGCCAAATCCGGCTCGAAAATCTCTGCGGTGAGGGGGATCCCAAGCGGGTTCTCGATCAAAACGCTGGTGATTGCCTTGGGCGATGCCTCCGGCGCAAATGGGAAGGGCCCCTCCATATTCGGCTGAGTGGTTGGCGGCACGATTTCGGAGACGGTCAGGTCACCCAGTTTGACACGTACCGTATCGACGCCGAGTTTTTGCGCGATCATTTCAGCCACATTTGCGTGCTGCAATATGCTCGTGGCTCCGGTCAATACCGCCCTTGTGGTGGTTCCGTCGTCGACTGTTTTCAGCGGGATAGAAAGCACAGCCAGAACGTCAGTGCCATGATCGCCTGTTTGCGCAACAAGGTTCCAGATATCTGGCAAGAGGCCCGTTCTGATTTCTCGGGGCAGGAGCGGATCGGCGAGCTCAGGGGCAGAACCAACCTTTAAGCTGGTGTCGCCATCAGCAATATCCAGAACAAGAAGATCAAAAGCAGTGCCTACTGCTGATCCAGCGTGATCCGAAAGCAGCTGTGTCGCTTTTGCAAGATCTCCTGAAGAAATAGCTTTTTCAATGCGATGATCGGCTGCGGCGCTACGTAAACGCGTGCCATAGTCCCCCAAGAGGTGCTGGGCAACGGATTGAGCTAGCGCTTGATCTCGGGTGGTCTCTGTCTCTTGATGTTCCCGAGAAATGGACTGTGCTGCATGATAGGTAAAACCGAATACCGCAAGGGATGAAAGGGTAATGCCAACGCTAAACAGCCCCATTATAAACCAGTTGAACCGTATTCCTCGTGGAGAAATCATTCTGAAATCCCCAAACGTAGGTCGACTGTAAGAAGCGGCAAGGTCAGAAAACGCGAGAGTGGATCTTTTTTTGCGTAATTAAAATCGACAATAGAATAAAAATCACTACAAGATACGCGTATCATGCTATTTTTACCTTAGATATAATTTACATATACTTACTATACTCATTAAAAGATGTATTAAATAAGTTTATTATTTGTAAAAAGCTTCTAGAATCTCAGTGTTTAGAGAAGTTTATCGATTTTTTTCGTCGAGGCATCGTTCGGCGTTTTCTGCCCATGCCCAAGCTGATATACCCGGCGCAACGATGACTTGGAGGACAGTTTATGGGCGATATGCGCATCGCAGTTGTTGGAGCGGCCGGCCGAATGGGCAAGGCACTCATACAGGCGGTTTGGTCAACTCCAGGCGTACGTTTGTCCGGAGGAGTAGAGCGTGAGGGGGCTCATGCGCTGGGGCAAGATTTGGGCGAAATCGCAGGCGTTGGGCACCTTGGCATTCCAATCTCGGATGACCCGCTGACTGTATTTGCCAACACCGACGGCGTCCTTGACTTCACCGCTCCTCAAGCCTCGCTTGCCTTTGCCGAATTGGCCGCACAGGCACGTATTGCGCATATCATTGGAACCACTGGGTGGACTGAGGGGCAAGACGAACCGTTGAAAGCAGCGGCGCGCCACGCGCGCATTGTCAAATCTGGAAACATGAGTCTCGGTGTGAACCTGCTAGCCAACCTTGTGCGTAAGGCAGCCGCAGCGCTGGATACAGATTTCGATATTGAAGTTCTTGAGATGCACCACCGCTACAAGGTGGATGCCCCGTCTGGTACAGCGCTCCTCTTGGGCGAAGCCGCTGCTGAGGGGCGTGCAATTAATCTCGAAGAAAAGTCGGTGCGGGTGCGCGATGGCATTACCGGTGCTCGTGATGAAGGGACTATTGGCTTTGCCACTTTGCGCGGTGGCAGCGTGATCGGCGAGCATTCAGTTATTTTTGCGGCCGATGGCGAGCGGATCGAATTGGCGCACAAGGCCGAAGACCGTTCCTTGTTTGCAAAAGGGGCTGTGAAGGCTGCGCTTTGGGCCTTTGACAAAAAGCCCGGTTACTACTCCATGGCAGATGTGTTGGGTCTGTCTGATTAAATCTTCCGTTCAATGAAGTGGAGAATGGCATATGGAACGCCTGCTGGTGCTTGTGCGGCATGGTCAAAGTGAGTGGAATCTGAAGAACCTGTTCACCGGGTGGAAGGACCCAGGTCTTACAGAACAAGGGGTCTCAGAGGCGAAAAAGGCTGGTGAGCAACTCAAGGATCTGAAGCTTGCCTTCGACATTGCCTTCACTTCTGATCTGAGCCGAGCGCAAAAAACCCTTGCGTTGATCTTGTCTGAAATCGGACAGGAAGATCTCGAAACGATCCGTGATCAAGCCTTGAACGAGCGCGACTATGGTGATCTCACAGGCATGAACAAGGATGAAGCGCGCGAGCAATTTGGTGAGGAACAGGTGCATATCTGGCGCCGATCATTTGATGTGCCTCCTCCCGGCGGCGAAAGCCTGAAAATGACAGCGGAACGCGTGCTGCCCTATTACAAGAAGGAAATCCTTCCGAAGGTTTTGGCGGGATCACGTACCATCGTTGCAGCTCACGGCAATTCCTTGCGCTCGCTCATCATGGAACTGGAAGGACTGTCTCCTGAAGAAATCCTGAAGCGCGAGCTGGGAACGGGTACGCCGATCATCTATCGGTTGGATGAAGACGGAAAGGTGTTGAGCGTTCAGGATCTTGCGGCCTGATCAACACCTTTGAACCTACAAAAAAGGCGGCATTTGAGCCGCCTTTTCTCGTTATGGGTGGTCGTAAACTCAGACGATAAATCCGCCTTGGTTTGCAACGTCCTTAAGTGCTTTTTCTGGTCGGGCTCCAACGTGGCCGATGACATTTGCTGCACAAAGGCATCCCAGTTCGCAGGCTGTTTGATGGTCATAGGAGCGGGCCAGACCGAAAAGGAAGCCGGCTGCAAACAGATCGCCAGCACCGGTCAGATCAACAACAGTGTCGAGCTTCTGAGCGCTAACCTTGACCTGGCCTTCCGGTGTGATTGCCATGGCGCCTTCGCTGCTAAGCGTCAGTGCGGTTACCGCGCCGCGCTCACGAGCTGCTGAAATGGCAGTATCAAGGTCAGCTGTTTCATAGAGCGACTTGAGTTCATGCTCATTTGCGAAAACGAGGTCGACCACACCATTTTTGATGAGGTCATGGAACTCTGAACGATAACGATCAACGCAGAAGGAATCCGACAAGGTAATAGCGACCTTGCGGTTGTTTTTGTGGGCGATGTCAGCAGCTGCCAAGAATGCCTTTTTCGCTTCTTCCGGATCCCACAGGTAGCCTTCCATATATGTGACTGCGGATGCAGCGACGACATCAGCATCCACATCTGAGGGGCCGAATTTCGTGCAGGCACCAAGATAGGTGTTCATCGTGCGCTCGCCATCCGGTGTGATCAGGATCATGGAGCGGGCCGTCGGAACATCATCGACGAGCGGCGGTGTCTGGAAGTGGACCCCGGTTGCCGTCATGTCGTGGGTGTAGGCTTCACCAAGATCATCCTTGGCCACCTTGCCAAAATAGGCAGGTTTGCCACCAAGGGACGCAATACCAGCAGCTGTGTTGCCGGCACTGCCGCCGGAAATACGGACCGTTTGTCCCATCTTGTCGTAAAGTCGCAGAGCTTCATCTGTGTCGATGAGCCGCATGGACCCTTTCACGAGATCTTCCCGCGCAAGGAAGTCCTCTTCAACATGGGCGAAAACGTCACAGATCGCGTTTCCAATACACAGTGCATCAAACTTTATTTCGGACATAAAGACCTCTGTTTATTTTCAGATTTGTGGAGTGGGCCGGAGTGCGCGATTGGCATCAGGCTCACGAATTTTGTCGCGGAACGGGTTTGCGCGATAAACGCCAAGGATTTTCAGTTCAGCGCAGAAAAAGGCGAGTTCTTCAAGCGCAAGCGCCACGGAAGGATCTTCTGGGTGTCCTTCAATGTCAGCGTAGAACATGGAGGCAAAGAACTGTCCTTCAAGCTGATAGGATTCCAGCTTGGTCATGTTAACGCCGTTTGTTGCAAACCCGCCAAGCGCTTTGTAGAGCGCCGCTGGAACGTTCCGGACCCGGAAAATGAACGTCGTGATAGTGGGTTGCCCGCTGTGAGCTGCTTCGCGTTTTTCTGGCGACAAGATTAAAAAGCGCGTTGTGTTATGGGCCGCATCTTCCACGTCACGCCGCAAAATATCCAGGCCATAAGCATCTGCGGCCATTTCAGGTGCCAGAGCAGCTGCGGTTGGATCGCCTTGCTCTGCAATCTGGCGCGCCGACCCGGCCGTGTCGGCTCCTACGATTGATAGCAGGCCAAGTTCCCGAATGATTTTGCGGCATTGTCCGAGCGCCATGACGTGACTTTGAACAGTTTTCAGGCCGTCAATCGTCGCGCCTTTGGGAGCAACCAGTTGGAAACGGATCGGGAGGAAATACTCACCGATAATGTTTAAGCTGGACTTGGGCAAAAGGTGATGAATATCCGCAACCCGTCCCGCAACAGAGTTTTCAACCGGGATCATGCCCAAGTCTGCCGAGCCGTTTTCAAGCGCGGCAAAACAATCCTCGAACGTATGGCAGGGGATGGCTTCATAGTCCGGAAAAGCATCGCGGCAGGCCATATGGGAATTGGCGCCAAGTTCACCCTGAAATACGATTTTCCTGCGGTCGGTCATTGCAGTCCTTTAGTCCGTTGTCGGTTATCCGATTGCCGCGCGTGCGCGTTCGAGGTCTTTCGGCGTGTTTACATCCATTGGTGCGCTGGCGATGACGCTAACATCAATACGCATACCTGCTTCCAATGCGCGCAGTTGCTCAAGCTTTTCGCGTTGTTCCAGCGGAGAAGGCGTCAAACTGACAAATTTTTCAAGGGCAGATCGGCGGTAGGCGTACACCCCAATATGCTGGAAAAGGGGGCCATCGCCGGTCGGTGCTGTTGCGCGAGTGAAATAGAGCGCTCTATGTGTGCCGTCACCGTTTGGTGTGGTCACGGCCTTGACGAAACTCGGGTCAGTGCGGAAGCGCTCATCCCGAATTTCAGTCATGATGGTTCCAATATCCACGCTTGGGTCATTCAGTGGCTTCAATGCGGCTCGGACGGCAGCCGGTTCGATGAGAGGCACGTCACCTTGCAAGTTGAGAATGGTGTCATGTTTGCCTCCCGGATCCACCAGATTGGCGGCTTCGTGAATACGGTCTGAGCCCGATTCATGATCGCTGCGAGTGAGCACTGCTTCGCCACCGTGGTCTTTTATCGCTTCGGCAATGTCCTGATGGTCACATGCAACCACTGGGCGACCGACATCTGCATTGAGAGCTTGTTCATAAACCCGCACAATCATCGGTTTTCCACCGATATCGGCCAAGGGCTTTCGTGGCAACCGGGTTGCCTCAAGGCGTGAGGGAATTATGACCAGAATGGAATTCACGGCTTTACTTGCCCCTTTTTAGGCTCTAAACGCCCTGAAAAGCTCAAGGCGCGTCCGAATGTCGTATCGAACTGTCTTTTAAACCTATGGACAGCAAGGTCAAAAAATTTGTAGGTTCCGCGCAACTTGAATACGCATTGTGGGTTCGCAGCCTTGGTTGCGGGCATTGGCGCATATCTGCTGGAGCCGGAGAGAGGAGCCGGAAAGTATGGATTCGTTCACATTGAACAAGATCGCTGGTGCGGTTTTGCTGGTGCTCGTCGGGACAATGGGTATCGGTATCCTGTCCGATATCATCTTCACGCCAACCATCCCGGACAAGCCGGGTTACGAAATCGTTGTTGCATCCGCAGAAGATGAAACATCTACTGTGTCTGCCGAACCGGATGTTGTTCCGATCGGTGAGCGCCTTCTGGCTGCTTCTGCCAGCGTTGGGGAAAAGGTTGCAAAGAAATGTGCAGCTTGTCACTCATTTGATGCTGGCGGTGCAAACAAGGTCGGCCCGGCTCTCTATGAAGTCGTAGGGCGTAAACCAGGTGGCCTTGACGGCTTTGGATATTCCTCTGCCATGGTTGCTTATGGGGAAGAAAAGCCTGAATGGACTTTCGAGAACCTCGATCACTTCCTTGAGGCTCCAAAGAAGTACATCAGTGGCACGTCCATGGGATTTGCCGGTCTTCGCAAGCCTCAGGATCGTGCCGATATTATCGCTTATATGCGCGAGCAGGCCGCTTCACCGGTACCTTTACCGGGTGAGTAAGCAGTAGCCCTTAGGCAGAAATGACCTAAAAGAATCAAGGCGCTGGGAAATTTCCCCCTGCGCCTTTTTTTATGGTTCCAAATTATTGCTAGTAAGGACAATTTTAATAAACTCGACACAGGGTGCGGAGGTACAGAAGCCGAGGTCTAGTAATGTTGTCCGCCTTGTCCAGCCTGCTCAGCCGCCAACGCTCGATATCAACGGGCAATAGCCATTTTTATGCGGCGGTCGCCGCCCTAGGCTTGTTTCTGGCAGGGCTTGTTGCTGTTGCGCATGTCGGTGACCTTGTTCGGTCGGGCACTTCAGCCCGCCATAAACAGGAAGCCATTGCCAATCTGACTGAGGCGCATGCTCGCATAGAAGGTCTTATCGGAGAGGCGGTTGCAACAGGTCGTGGCATTCGTTCTCACGTGTCCGCTTATCCGGACGTCTACATGGGGCAAGAGCACTTCAGCAAGGTGGCTGGGGATCTGGTGCATGGCAACAAGTTCATCAAGCTTGTCGGGTTGGCTCCAAACAATGTGGTGTCCGCCGTTTACCCGGTCGAGACAAATTACAAATCTGTCGGAATGAACTACCGCCTATTTGCTGACCAGTGGCCGTCTGTCCGCGAAGCGATGATCCGGCGTTCCGAAGTTGTGTCCGGTCCACACAAATCCCGCGATGGCGAGTTGGTGATGATGGCGCGCGTGCCGGTATTTCAGCCAACAAAGCCAGGCCAACCGCTTGTCGAACAACGGTATTGGGGCGTGATCACGGTCGTTGTTGATGAAGTCAGCTTGATAGCAGCTGCGAGAAAAACCGACATAGCCGACGATTATCGCATCGCCATTGTGGCCCAAAACGGAAAGACTTCAGGCCCAAGTTACATTCTCGGAGACCCCGGGCTTCCCTTTGCCGACTCCGTTTCCCTGCCCATGACAACTTTTGACGGTTTGCATTGGAGCCTTGTTGCCTACCCGGTCGAAGGATGGCGCAGTCACGGCCAAGAGATCTGGATTACGCGCATTGTCGGGTTTTTTGCCTCCGCAGTGTTCGCGCTGATGTCATATTTCTTGATCTTTGAAGTTCTGAAAACGCGGTCCATGGCGCTTCATGATCCCATGACCGGGTTGGCCAACCGTCGTCTCCTCGAAGACAGGATGTCCCAGCTCGTGACCATGTATGATCGCTACGGGACCGGATTTGATATCTTCTATCTCGACTTGAACGACTTCAAACCGATCAATGACACATACGGTCATGCGGTTGGTGATCAGCTCCTGATTGAGGTCGGTGAGCGGCTGAAAGATCAAACCCGTGAAATGGACACCGTGGCGCGCGTGGGGGGGGACGAGTTTATCGTTCTCGCCCCAGGAGGGATGACCATTGAGCATCGGTTCGCCTTCGTTGAGCGTCTCGCCACGCGGATCAACAAACCGTTCAAAAGCGCAAGCGTCGAGTTTGCGGTAAAAGTGAGTATTGGAAGCGCCAGTTTCCCCAGTGATGCGGCAACAGTGGAAGACCTGCTGCGTGTTGCAGATGCTCGCATGTACACGCAAAAGGCCAAGGCCCACAGCTCAACATCCTCTACTATCAGCCGCGCCTTGCTACAAGTAGGTTAAAAATCTGTCATTTTCGCTCTGAAAGGGTGACGTTTCGTTTCGAGCGCCTTACAGTTTCCGATAGATTGCTTCGGTAATTGATTTGCTGTGGCAGTCGGGTTCGGTCCTGTTTGGAGGTGTCTTGATGACGAAATGGAGCCGGGTTCGCGCAACGTGCGGAACGTTCCTCTTGGCCACAGCTGCTTTGTTGGCAACACATGGGCAAGGTTTGGCGGATCATTCTGGGTGGCATCATGCGACAGCGCTGAACGGGACGCCGAAATACGACGCGACAACATCCCATTTTGACTATGTAAATCCTAAAGCGCCGAAAGGCGGCAAGGTCCGCTTGTCAAGCACTGGAGGTTTTGACAGTTTCAACGCCATCCTGCCAAAGGGCAACCTCGCGCCCGGAATTGGTCTGATTTACGAAACCCTAATGGAGCAAGCGCTTGATGAGGCTGATGTCAGCGCACAATACGGGGTCATTGCCAAAGAGACCCGTTACCCTGAAGACTACTCCTGGGTCGAGTTTCGCCTGAACGAAGAGGCGCGTTGGCATGATGGTAATCCAGTCACGGTCGAAGATGTAATCTGGTCCTTCGAGACGGTCATCGAACTCGATCCGCGTTACAAGTTTTACTACCAGAATGTCACGGCTGCAGAAGATCGCGGCGACGGCGTGGTTCGCTTCACCTTTGATGCGCCGGGCAATCGTGAATTGCCACATATCATGGGGCAGGTGATGGTGCTGCCCAAACATTGGTGGACCGGAACGGACGCGGATGGAAACGCCCGCGATATTGCCAAAAGTACTCTGGAAAAACCGCTGGGCTCCGGACCGTATCGGATCAAGGATTTCTCAGCCAATCGCCAAGTGACATATGAGCGGGTCGGCGACTATTGGGGAGCAGACCTCCCCATCCGGGTTGGCACCAACAATTTCGATGAAATTGTCTATGATTCCTATCGGGACAGTGCGGTGCAGCTGGAGGCTTTCAAGGGAGACCAGTTCGATTGGCGGCGTGAAAACATCGCCAAGAATTGGGCGACAGCCTATGATATTGAAGCCGTCAAGGATGGGCGAATTGTTCTTGAAACCTTCCCGGACAAATCTCGCGGCATCATGCAGGCTTTTGTGCCGAACCTGCGTTTGGACAAATTTCAGGACGAACGCGTTCGGCGGGCTCTGAATTTGGCGTTCGATTTCGAAACGCTCAATCGAACATCGTTCTTCGATCAATACAAGCGCGGCAACTCCTTCTATGCGGGGACTGAACTGGCAGCCAGTGGGCTCCCGGAAGGCAAGGAACTGGATATTCTGGAAAGCGTCCGCGAACTGGTGCCTGCAGACGTTTTCACCGAACCTTATCAAAACCCCGTTGGCGGTGATCCGCAAAAAATGCGTGCTAACCTGCGTGAAGCCTTGAAGCTCTTCAAGGAAGCAGGTTTTCGCCTTGAGAACCGAAAACTGGTGGATGCCAACGGCACACCCTTTACCATTGAGTTCATCGCGCAAAGCCCGACTGCGGAACGATACGTGCTTCCTTATGCCAACAATCTGCGCCTGATTGGCATTGACCTTGAGCTGCGCATTCTGGACACCCCACAATACATCAATCGGATACGCAGTCGCGATTTTGATATGGCCACCTTGGTCTGGGCTCAATCATTGTCACCCGGCAACGAGCAGAGAAACTACTGGGGCTCAGAGGCCGCAGACCAGCAACAATCCCAGAACTATGCAGGGATCAAGGATGCGGGTGTTGATGCGTTGATTGAAAAGGTGATCTTTGCAAAGGATCGGAAAGAGCTTGTTGCTGCGACCCGAGCTCTGGATCGGGTGCTGGTGGCCCATAATTTTGTGATCCCACAGTGGTTTTTGGATTACGAGCGCATTGCCCGCTGGAACCGCTTTGCCCACCCGCAGAATATGCCGGAGTTTTCTATCGGGTTCCCTACAATCTGGTGGTACGACGCTGAGCTTTCCGCTCAAACAGATGCAAGAAAGTGAGGTGAAGAATGACAACGACGCGCCGCACTTTTCTAAAATTGGCTGGGGCCGCTGCAACACTTCCTTTGCTGCCGACATCTGGACAGGCCACTGGCAGTGGTCCGTTGCACGGCCTGTCTGTCTTTGGTGAGTTGAAATACGGACCGGACTTCAGTCACTTCGGCTATGTTGATCCGGATGCACCGAAAGGCGGAAAGTTCTCCTTTCGCGTGCCTTACTGGTACTACAATCAAAATGTTCAGACCTACAATTCCTTCAACAGCTTCATATTGAAGGGCGATGCCCCACCGCGAATGGAGCTGTGTTTTGACAGTCTCATGGTGCGGGCTTGGGATGAGCCGAACGCAATTTACGGCTTGGTTGCCGAAACTGTCGAAATTTCTGAAGACGGCAACACCTACATTTTCAACCTACGACCAGAAGCCCGATTCCACGACGGATCAAAACTAACCGCAGCTGATGTAGCCTTTTCCCTGAACTTGCTGAAAGCCGACGGTCATCCTTTGATCAGTCAGACTATTCAGGAAATGAAAGAAGCAGAGGCGCTGGATGAGTACCGTGTTGCAGTTCATTTCACCGGCCAGCACACGAAACAACTGCCTTTGGAAGTCGCTCAGCTGCCCATCTTCTCAAAGCGTTACTACACCACCTACGACTTCAAACAGACTACACTGACGCCGCCTTTGTCCTCCGGCCCGTTCAAGGTTGGGAAGCACGCTGTCGGGCGGTTCATCGAGTACAATCGCTTCAAGGACTATTGGGGCAAGAACCTGCCGGTCATGGCTGGGCACTACAATTTCGATATCATCCGGGTCGATCTTTTCCGCGACAATCAGGTGGCCTTTGAAGCATTCAAGAAGGGGAACGTCACCTATCAGGAGGAGTTTAGCTCCAAGATCTGGTCGACGGAGTATAATTTCCCGGCCATCGAAGATGGCCGCGTTGTCCGCACCACCTTTCCCGATGGTCGCCCGTCAGGCGCGCAAGGCTGGTTCTTCAACACACGTCGCAAGAAATTCGCCGATCCACGTGTGCGTGAGGCAATTGGTTACGCCTTCGATTTTGAATGGTCCAATGAAGCCTTGTTTTATGGCCTTTACAAACGCATCCAATCCTTCTTTGAAAACTCGGACATGAAAGCCACCGGTCTGCCGGGCAAGGACGAGTTGGCACTTCTGGAACCCTTCCGTAACAAAGTTGCAGAAGAGGTTTTCGGAAAGCCTTATAGCCCGCCCGTTTCCAATGGCTCGGGGTTTGATCGCTCTATGCTGGCCGCAGCCAACAAGCTTCTGCGCGAGGCAGGGTATACCCGCAAGGACGGCAAGCTGGTGGACCCGGACGGTGAGCCGCTGTCGATCGAGTTCCTGAACAATTCCCCGGCCTTTGAGCGGATCACTCTGCCATTTGTGAAAAATCTCGAACGCCTCGGCGTTGAGGCAACCTTCCGGGTGGTTGATCCAGCGCAGTATCAATCCAGGTTGAACGATTTTGATTTTGATGTGTGCACCCGCAGGTATTCCCTCACATCTACCCTGACAGATTCCGTTCGATCCTATTGGACATCTGCCTCAGCGGATGTGCCGGGAAGTCGAAATCTGGCGGGAATTGCAGACCCGGTTGTGGATGCGCTGATTGAAAAAGCGCTGACCGCGGACAATAGGCCGGACATGGTCACGGCAGCTCGCGCCCTTGACCGGGTACTGCGCGCTGGGCGCTATTGGGTGCCTCAGTGGTACAGCGGGACGCACCGGATCGCCAAGTGGGACATGTTCGGGGCACCAAAGGAAAAACCGGATTACTTCTTCCCGGTCGAATCCACGTGGTGGTTTGATCAGGAAAAAGCAGAAAAGATCGGCAAGGCCGGATAACGGACCGACAACAGGACGGAAACGAAACCTAGATGGGCGCCTATATTCTCCGCCGCTTGCTTTTGATGATCCCGACACTCGTTGGCATCATGGCAATCAATTTCGTGATCATCCAGTTTGCACCGGGCGGACCCGTAGAGCGGGTGATCGCCCAGTTGTCTGGAAATGATGTGTCTGCAACTGCCCGCGTCTCCGGCGGAGGTGGGGATCTTGGCGGCGACACTGGGGATGTGAGCGGTGGCGGCCTTGGGGCGGATGCAGGATCGTCGAAATATCGCGGCGCGCAAGGTCTGGACCCGGAGTTCATCAAGGAGCTGGAGGCGCAGTTCGGTTTCGACAAACCACCACTTGAGCGCTTTTTGACCATGTTGTGGGATTACGCCCGGTTTGATTTCGGGGAAAGCTATTTCCGAGATATCCGAATACTGGATTTGATTGCCGAAAAGCTGCCTGTTTCCATATCTCTCGGGCTTTGGATGACGCTGATTTCCTACGTGGTTTCGATCCCGCTTGGAATACGAAAGGCGGTGAGTGACGGATCGCGGTTTGATGTCTGGACGTCTGGGGTCATCGTCGTGGCTTATGCCATTCCCGGCTTTCTGTTTGCGGTTCTTCTCATTGTCCTTTTCGCGGGTGGATCATTCTGGGATATTTTCCCGTTGCGCGGGCTGGTGTCAGAAAACTGGGAAACATTGTCCTGGCCTGAGCGCATTCTTGACTACTTCTGGCATTTGGCTCTGCCGCTGACCGCCATGGTCTTGTCCGCTTTTGCCACAACGACGCTTTTGACCAAGAACTCCTTTCTTGATGAAATCCGTAAGCAATATGTCATCACGGCCCGGTCGAAGGGACTGACGGAATCCCAAGTGCTCTACGGCCATGTGTTCCGAAACGCGATGCTAATTGTGGTGGCAGGTTTTCCCGGCGCGTTCATCTCGTCGTTCTTTGCAGGGTCACTCTTGATAGAAACAATCTTCTCGCTCGACGGTCTCGGGCTGCTGGGCTTTGAATCGGTCATCAACCGAGACTATGCCGTTGTCTTCGCAACGCTTTACATCTTTTCCTTGATGGGCCTGCTGGTGAACCTGATTTCCGATTTGACCTACACCTGGATCGATCCACGGATCGATTTCGAGACCCGGGAGGTTTGAGCTGATGAGAGTATCTGCCACAGACCTGCCAGCGTCCTCTGACACTTCAGCCAAAAAACCGTGGCTCACACCGATTAACCAGCGCCGCCTGCAAAACTTCAAGGCGAACCGGCGGGGCTTTTGGTCCCTCTGGGTTTTCCTGGTCCTGTTTGTGCTGGCAATGGGGGCTGAATTCATCACCAACGACAAGCCGATCCTCGTCAACTATAATGGCGAGTGGCTTACCCCTGTGTTTGTCGATTATCCGGAAGAAAAGTTCCGCGGTTTTCTGGCGGTCACGGATTACCGAGACCCCTTTATCCAGGAAGAGATCAACGCAAACGGATGGATGTTGTGGCCGCCTGTTCGTTATTCCTACCGCACCGTGAATAACGAAATTCCGGTTCCGGCCCCTGCGCCTCCATCTTGGACATTGGACGAAGAACAGCGTTGCTCCAGATATCCGCTCGGCGCTGAAGACCCGAATTGCGTTTTGGGCAATTGGAACTGGCTTGGAACGGACGATCAGGGTCGGGATGTGCTCGCGCGTCTGATCTATGGCTTCCGAATCTCGGTTCTGTTCGGTTTGGCGTTGACCCTAGCGTCGTCAGTCATCGGCATCGCAGCCGGGGCAGTTCAGGGCTATTATGGCGGATGGGTGGATCTCATCTTCCAGCGCTTTATCGAAATCTGGACGGCGATCCCGACGCTTTATCTCATCTTGATCGTGTCATCGGTTTTGGCTCCCGGATTCTGGACCCTGTTCACGATCCTGCTCGCCTTTTCATGGGTGGCGCTTGTCGGCGTGGTGCGGGCTGAATTCCTGCGTGGCAGGAACTTTGAATATATTTCTGCGGCACGGGCGTTGGGCGTTTCCAACGGTGTCATCATGTGGCGGCATCTTTTGCCCAACGCGATGGTGGCCACCTTGACCTTCATGCCCTTTATCTTGAACGGATCGATCTCCACTTTGACGGCACTGGACTTCCTTGGCTTTGGTCTGCCGCCGGGATCGGCTTCGCTCGGAGAACTGCTGGCCCAAGGCAAGAACAACCTTCAGGCCCCGTGGTTGGGCATCACGGGATTCATCGTCATCTCCCTGATGTTGAGCTTGCTGATCTTTATCGGCGAAGCTGTGCGTGATGCGTTTGATCCGCGCAAGAGTCTGGCGTGAGGATGCTAAAATGACACAAGACCCACTCCTCACCGTCAAGGACCTGTCCGTTGCCTTCACGCAAGGGGGCAACACGAGCACTGCGGTCAACAAGGTGTCTTTTGACATCAACAGGGGCGAGACCGTCGCTCTTGTTGGCGAAAGTGGTTCCGGTAAATCAGTTTCTGCGCTGTCGGTGCTGAAGCTGCTTCCCTATCCGGCTGCCTCGCATCCGTCCGGCGAAATCCTTTTTCGGGGGCAGGACCTCCTGCATGCCACCGACAAGGAGATGCGCAAGGTGCGCGGCAATGAGATCTCCATGATCTTTCAGGAGCCGATGACCTCGCTGAACCCGCTGCACACTGTCGAACGGCAGATTTCGGAAATCCTGAAAATTCACCGGGGCATGAGTGACACTGCAGCACGCGCCCGTGTTCTTGAACTTATGACGCAGGTGGGCATTCGGGAGCCTGAAACGCGGTTAAACTCCTACCCGCACCAGCTATCAGGTGGCCAGCGTCAGCGCGTCATGATTGCCATGACATTGGCAAACGAGCCGGAGCTTTTGATCGCCGATGAGCCGACAACTGCGCTGGATGTGACCGTTCAGGCACAGATTTTGAAGCTCCTGAAAGACCTTCAGTCCGAGCGCGGCATGGCGATGCTGTTCATTACCCATGACTTGGGCATTGTTGAAAAGTTTGCCGATAGGGTCTGTGTGATGACCAACGGCGAAATCGTGGAGCAGGGGCCAGTTCGTGAGATTTTTGATAATCCGCAACACGCTTATACCAAGCACCTTCTCGCCGCAGAGCCAAAGGGCAGCCCGCCGCAGCAGGACGACAGCAAGCCGGTTGTCATTGAAGCTGATGACTTGAAAGTCTGGTTTCCGATCAAGCGCGGTTTCATGCGCAAGACAGTGGGCCATGTGAAGGCGGTCGACGGAATTGACGTCAGAGTTCGTGAAGGGCAAACCCTTGGCATCGTCGGGGAAAGCGGGTCAGGCAAAACCACGTTGGGATTGGCGCTGTTGCGCATGATCTCCTCAACCGGCCGGATTTCATTCAAAGGGCAGGATATTCAGGGAAATTCCTGGAAAGAAATGCGCCCCCTACGCCGGGATATCCAGATCGTCTTCCAAGACCCGTTTGGGGCCTTAAGTCCCCGCATGTCCGTTGCCGATATTGTCGGGGAGGGACTTCAGGTGCACTTCCCGACGCTCACCTCTGAGGAGCGGGACACGAAGGTCGCCAAGGCCTTGGAGGAAGTGGGCCTTAACGCAGAAACCCGCCATCGATATCCGCACGAGTTTTCCGGCGGTCAGCGGCAGCGGATCTCAATTGCTCGGGCAATGGTTCTGGAGCCGAAATTCGTCATGCTGGATGAGCCGACATCAGCCCTCGACATGAGCGTTCAGGCGCAGGTGGTCGACCTGTTACGGGATCTGCAAAAGGCGCACGGCCTTGCTTACCTATTTATCTCGCATGATCTGAAAGTCGTGCGCGCTCTTGCCAATGAAGTGGTCGTCATGCGGCAGGGCAAGGTTGTCGAAAGCGGTGAGGCCGAAGAGATCTTTGACCGACCGAAGACCGACTACACCAAAGCTCTCATGGCTGCCGCCTTCCGGCTGGAAACAGCCGAAGAGGGTGTGGTGAGCGAGTAGCGGGAATCGATCACCCCACCCAGCAGGTGGCAAAAAAGCCGCTTGCTTCCTGATCTTTGCCGATGGAACGACGGGTCTTGAAGCCGATCAGACCATCGGCCCCGCCCACATCATGGCCCCTGGCTTCCAGCTTTTGTTGAAGCGTGCGCACAGCCCCGCGGGTGGTGGCTTTTGTTGGCTTCCATGCCGCGACAAACGGTTTGTTGCTGCCGTATCGGTCGGCAAGATGCCCAACAAAGAGCGCATAAGCATCTGATTCGTTGTATTTTTTGATGACATAGAAGTTTTCTGTGGCAATGAAAGCGGGTCCATATCGGCCTGCTGGCAGGAGAATGTTGCCCGGTTGGTTCACTTCATGCGCGGGAAAAGGTCGCCCGCTAACCCGCGTGACACCCTCACGCACAAAAGCAGCGATGGGTTGTTGGTTATCCGGGCCTTCACGCGTGCAAGACACTGTGTCGGGAAGGAGAATTTCATAACCCCAGTCGCGCCCATTTACCCAGCCGTGTTTGGCCAGATAGTTGGCGATGGAGGCCATGGTGTCGATCTCTGAACGCCAGATATCCCGCTTGCCATCACCATCGAGATCAACAGCGAATTTCAGAAAGCTGGAGGGCATGAACTGCGGCTGCCCCATCGCCCCGCCCCAAGAGCTTTTCATGGCTGAACGAGAAATATGGCCTTCCTGCAAAATTTTCAGAGCACTGATCAGCTCCTGTTTGAAGAAGTCGCGACGCTGACCCATGAACGCCCGCGTTGCCAACACCTGAACGGCATCATGAGGAATTTTGGCACCGCCATAACCGGATTCCCGCGCCCAGATGGCCAGGACGATACGACCGGGCACGCCATATCGGTTTTCGACTTTGGCCAGTGAGGTGCGATGTTTCTTCAACAACTGGCGGCCCGGACCGACAAGCCCGTTAAAGCTGCTTTCCTTGAAATAATTGCCCGGGGCGCGAAACTCCGCCTGAAAGTTCACCTTTGGCGGTTTGCCCTTTCCGTAAGGGCCAACAAGGCCGGGAAGTTTCGTATTCGGTGTCAGGCCTTTTAGTTCGCGGGTGAGGACACTTGAATTGACACCTTGGCGCTTGGCCTCCGGGATGACGTCCGCTTCAAGATACCGGCGAAACTCAGCATCATGGGGGCCGGCAAACGCCAGACCGGGCAGGACGGAGAGACCAAAGCAAAGGAAAAGGCGGCGGATCATAGGGGCTCCAATGGTCAGCTCTGAAAACTGAATATTCGCAGCCTAACACGGCGTCAAAATGACAACAGGACCATTGAGTGAATACTCACAAGCGCTTCCAATCCAGTGCGCCCGCGCTTTGCGTGTTCAGGGTGCTCTTTTCAAAAAGGTAGTAATGCCCGCCACCTTGCTGGTCATGCTTACGAGAAATGGGAACACCCATCAGGTGGCATTTCAAAAGTGTGCCGACACCACCATGGCCACTAAAGAGAATGGGATCACTGTCAGGTGAGTTGAGAACAGCCGTTTTCACCGCGCGGACAATGCGTGTCTGGGCGTCTTTCGCCCGTTCCCAACCGCGAATGGATTGCTCAGGATTGGCGAAAAACTGATCCGCAGTTGCTTCGAACTCAGGCGGCGGCAAGAATCCAGTAGCGGACCGATCATTTTCATGAAAGGCAGCATCGGTTTCTACAGGTAACTCAAACGGTTCAGCGAAGATTTCAGCTGTTTCGATAGCCTTTCTCTCTTCACTGGCTATGACCCGCCGGATTTTTGCCGCCCAATCCAGTTTGCCTGCATGTGCCGCCCGGTCTCTTCCGGTTTGAGAAAGCCCCCACTCTGGAACCGGAATAGCCGGGTCAATTTGCACTTCCGGGTGGGTGAGATAAACGCAAAAAGTCATTTTTAAATTCTGTTCTCCAGCCAGCCCATGATCAGCTCATGAGCGATTGAAATTGACGGTGGGATGATGTGGCCTTCCGGATGAGTGCCGTCGGCCATCTGACGCACCTCATCCCGGTCGCACCATTTGCAGGCCTCCAGCTCGTCATCTTCAATGTGAATGTCAAATGAGAGCGCGTCGCCGACGCAGCCGATCATCAAATTGCTTGGAAACGGCCAAGGCTGGTTGGAGATGAGCCGAACGTCACCCACCTTGATACCCGATTCTTCCAGTGTTTCCCGGCGGACAGCTTGTTCCACGGTTTCGCCTGGCTCCATAAAACCGGCAAGTGTGGTGTAGACCCCTTCCATCAAGCGCGGTGGACGCCCCAAAAGCGCGCGATCCCCATCGGTAATCAGCATGATGACGCAGGCATCGGTGCGCGGAAAATGCTGTGCCTCGCAAGACGGGCAGTCTCGGCGATATCCGCCCTCCGCCATCTCTGATGGGTGCCCACAGCGCGAGCAAAAGCGATGCGTTCGGTGCCAATGGATCAACGCGCGGGCCTGAGACAACATGCTGAGTTCGTCTGCGGGAAGCTCTGGTCCAAGCGCCAGAGTGCGCAAATCGGTGACCTTAAAGCCATCCAGAATGGCAACGTCATCCTCTTCTAGTTCCACTGTTGTCGCGAAATAGGAACGTTCTGTCTCCGGGTCTTGCCCCAAAAACACCATTTCTTTCTGTTCTGCGCCAAGGGCAAGGGCTGTTTCCATCGTATGCCCGACCGTTTCACCTTCTTCTGAAGGCAGCAGCAAATTGGTGGCGGTTGAGAGCACGATCCGTGTGGACGGGGCGTTCAATAGAGTGTCCAGAAACCCGGTGTCTGTCCGGTTGGTCGCGCGCCGGTCCAGTCGGTTGTCGACAAAACTCATGACTGAAGCGTTTGCAGTTTCAAGAGCAGACATCATGGGGTCCTTGAACGGGAAAGCTGGAATTGTGGGAGCTGAAGCAGGCAGAGGGAAAAGAAAGAGCACTTATGCGGTCGAGAACGCCTGCCTGAGTTTGGCAATCAAATGCTCCGCAGCTTTGTCTTCATGAGGCTTGGCAGGCGCGGCACCCCATATTGGCCCTGGCCAGGCAACATCTGTTTGAAAACGGGCAATGACATGCACATGAAGTTGGGATACCTGATTTCCGAGCGCCCCGACATTGAGTTTCTCGCAATTCGTTACGGTCTGCAGAGCTTTGCTGGCTGCGGCAATTTCGTCCATAAGCAGGTGTCGGTCGGCAGGGCTAAGGTCGATCAACTCGATGAGATCATTTTGCCGCGGGACGAGCAGAAGCCAAGGGTAATTGGCGTCTTTTATCAGCCGAACGGTGCACAGCGCGAGATCGGTAATGAACAGGCTGTCGCCTTCCAGGCGAGCATTGAGTTGAAAAGCGGACATGAAATCTCCCAGAAGCAAGGCACCGGACGTTACACTGCACTTTGACCAATTGGCCAGTTTGTCATGGTCACTTTGGGTATCAGTTTGAAACCGGCAAAGAAACTTGGTTTCCCCTCTTGCCAAAACCCTCCCTTGTTCTGATATAAGGCGCTCGGGAGGTTGGTGGTGGACGAGCCACTCGCCAACCGGGTCAGATCCGGAAGGAAGCAGCCCTAACGAGTCCCGGCACGGGTCATCGTGCCAGCCTCCCACCCTTTCTCTTCACTTTTTTGGTTGTCTTGTTGGCTGCCCTGTTCACAGCGGGGACAAGGATGCACTGATCTGATTTGGTGCACAAAATTTTCCATTTCACACGGGACATTGGCTTTCACTTCAAGCTAATGTGCAGCCCATGGATGAGATGGCCTTTCCGCAAGAAACACAATCGCAGAAATCCGAAACGGATGGCGCGTATCGCATTTTGGCGCGCAAGTATCGCCCCAGCACCTTTGAGGATCTGGTCGGGCAGGAGCCTATGGTGCAAACGCTGGAAAATGCGTTTGAAACCGGACGGATTGCCCAAGCCTGGATGCTGACCGGCGTTCGCGGCGTTGGCAAGACGACCACGGCCCGTATTCTGGCCCGTGGGTTGAACTATGAGGTGCCCGGCGAGGTCGATCGGCCAACGGTTCAGCTGACTCAAGAAGGCACCCATTGCCGCGCGATCATGGAAGGCCGGCATGTCGATGTCATCGAAATGGATGCGGCGTCTCACACCGGCATTGGCGATATCCGCGAAATCATCGATGCCTCGCGCTACCGCCCGGCGACGGCGCGCTACAAGGTCTACATTATCGATGAAGTCCACATGCTCTCCAATGCGGCCTTTAACGGGCTGCTGAAGACGCTGGAAGAACCGCCGGAGCATGTGAAGTTCATCTTTGCAACGACCGAAATTCGCAAAGTCCCGATCACGGTTCTATCCCGGTGTCAGCGATTTGATCTGCGGCGGATCGATCAGGCAAAACTGGTCGGATTACTGCGCAGAATATCGGACGCGGAAGAAATCCAGATCTCAGATGAAGCGCTGCTTTTGATTGCACGTGCGGGCGAAGGCTCTGCGCGCGATTCTCTTTCTTTGCTTGATCAGGCAATGGCGCGGGCGTCCGGCCCCGTGGAAGCTGATGACCTGCGGCAAATGCTCGGCCTTGCCGACCGCGCAAGGGTGATTGATCTGTTTGAACATGTCATGGCGGGCCGAGTAGCTGAGGCCATGGACGAGCTGCAGGCGCAGTATGAAGTTGGGGCTGATCCCGCAATTGTTCTCACGGACCTTGCCGACTTCACGCACCTGGTCACACGGGTCAAGGTTGCGCCAAAGGCAGCCGATGAGGCGTCTGTCACCGAAGTCGAGCGCACGCGTGGACGTGAGTTTGCCGAAAAACTCTCTATTCGCATTCTTTCCCGTGCCTGGCAGATCCTTCTAAAAGGTGTTCAGGAGGTGCAGGCAGCGCCCAAGCCTCTGGCTGCTGCCGATATGGTGCTTGTGCGTCTTGCCTATGCAGCCGACTTGCCGGACCCCGGTGATGCCTTGGCCATGCTCCGACAAGGTGGCGCTGCACCTGCGGGCGGCGGTGCGCCAGTTCAAGGTGGATCATCATCAGGCAGGCCATCATTAGGCGGGCCTGTAGCAATGGCGGCTGGCGGCGGTGGGCGTCCAGCGCTCAAGGCCATTTCTGGCGGTGTACCTCAAGTCCAGACAGTCCCGCAGGCGGTGGCGCAATCAGCACCAGACCCAACTCCAGCTCCTGTGCCCAAGGTTGCCCTTCATTCCTTGCAGGATTGTGCAGCCCTTGCGTCTGAAAACCGCGATATCCCGATGAAGGTCGCGATTGAGCGGCAAATGCGGCTGGTGAAATTCGAAGTTGGGCGAATTGAAATCCAGCCCACCGAGGATGCGCCAGCTGATATTTCCGGAGAATTTGGCCGGAAACTGACAGAGTGGACGGGCATCCGCTGGATTGTTTCTGTTGCCAAAACAGGTGGCCGGCCCACCATCCATGAAGAGCGGGAAGCCAATCAGGCACAGCTGGTCTCAGATGCCAAGTCCCATCCGACGGTTGCTGCGCTGTTAAGCCAGTTTCCCGGTGCCAAAGTGGTGGATGTTCGGGTTCAGGCCAGCGAGGAAGATGATGACCCGTTGCTCCATGAAGCTGTCGGCGACGATGACGGGGACGACGATTGATCGTTTCACCCTTTAAAACGCGTGCATCGTCTTGCTGTTTTGAACGGAAACCCGATATGTAAGCGCAAATTTGCACAATTGAGTGCATTCACGCTTTCAGTTTTAGGAGACAGACCCCATGGACTTCATGAAAATGATGAAGCAGGCCAAGCAAATGCAGGAACAAATGGGTTCCCTGCAAGAGCAGATCACGGAAATTGAAGCTGAAGGCACTTCCGGCGGTGGACTGGTCAAGGTGACGCTTAACGGTAAGGGTGAATTGAAAAGCCTGAAAATCGACCCGTCGCTGTTCAAGGAAGATGACGTCGAAATCCTCGAAGACCTGATCATTGCAGCCCATACCGATGGCCGGGTGAAGATCGATGCGGGCATTCAGGAAAAGACACAGGACATGATGGGCGGCCTAGGCCTTCCAGCAGGCATGAAACTGCCGTTCTGAGTTTAGGCAAACTGGTGATCCGAACCCCTCATCCGCTCCTTCGGACCACCTTCTCCCATTGGGAGAAGGAACAATCATTACCAACCCAAAATTTGGGGTGATTGTTCTCAAAAGCACCAGCTCACCTCTCCCATTGGGAGAGGTCGGGCTTTGGCCCGGTTGAGGGGGAGATGCCGGATTAATCGCGAGGAATTATGGCGCAAAAACGGGTAGCAGGACCGGAGATTGAGCGGCTGATCCAGCTTCTGGCAAAGCTGCCGGGGCTTGGCCCACGCTCAGCGCGCCGTGCTGCTCTGCACCTCATCAAGAAGAAGGACCAACTGCTGGTTCCGCTTGCCGAGGCCATGGGCATTGCCGTTGACAAGATCGGCATTTGTTCAAAATGCGGGACCGTGGATACGAGCGATCCCTGCGCCATCTGTTCTGATCCGCGCCGGGATCCCAAACTTCTGGTTGTTGTGGAGGATGTGGCAGATCTCTGGGCATTGGAGCGGGCAGGGGCCATCAACGCTTGTTACCATGTTTTGGGCGGCACCTTGTCACCGCTCGATGGTATCGGACCAGAAGATCTCAATCTTGCGTCCTTGGTGACACGCTGCGAAGACCCAGAGCTTGAAGAGGTGATCCTTGCGATCAACGCCACAGTGGAAGGGCAAACCACCGCGCACTACGTGATGGACCAATTGGCGCACCTGAGTGTGAATGTCACTCGGCTGGCCCACGGTGTTCCCGTTGGCGGCGAGTTGGATTATCTCGACGAAGGCACACTGGCACAGGCCCTGCGCGCCCGGACACAGTTTTGAAGCGACCTTAGTCTCACTTTTTTAAATGGTAGGTCAGTGCTGCCTTGATGAGCAGTCTAACCTTGTCAATCGGAATGCTCTCTTCGGCCCTAAAGTGAATGGCCCGGTTTCCTTCAAAGACAAAGTCGTCTGGAAACAGAGCCTGAAAATCGGAAATCAGCGTCGTCTGGCAATGGGTGTAGAGGCCATAACCTCCGGTTTTGGGAAGGCCCAGTCGAATGGTGGAGCCAGACTTCGTGTCTGGTGTCAGATAGGCAGGTTGGCCCCATTTCAGCGCTTCCAGAATGCTCCCAACCTCTTTCGTTTCGGCAGCACAGTCGAAGATGAGATCACGCAAAATCAAAAGCCCGACCTGTTCCTTCGGCGGAAAGGCCTCAAAAGCCCGTTCAACGTATGTGTCTGAAAATGGGTATTTCAATTGCATGCGCCTGTTTTGAAGGTGCACGGAGAGTAGCAACAACATCAATTAAGTGCGAGGGGGCGGTCCATCTCTCCTGACAGGTTGAAATTCCACCAGTCTTTTATTCTTGGAGAATGAACCGGTTGCGAACAGACGGGTTCAAACTTATCTCCCTTGCAGATTGAGTTGAAAAAGGGTGCCCATGCTTTCCTCCGCCTCCCGTACGTTCCGTCAGGTTTTTGAACCCGCTTTTCGGGCTGTCTTCTGGAAGATGCTGGGCTTCACGCTTGCTGTCTTGTTGATGATCTGGATTGCGCTGCAGGGTCTTATCGCTGGCTTTGTGGCGCTGCCATACCCTTGGTTGGAAACGGCGCTCTCCATTCTGACAGGCATTGGCGCTGTGATTGGACTGGGCTTTTTGATCGCCCCAGTATCAGCTTTGTTCGCAGGCCTCTTTCAGGACCAGATTGCTGATATCGTGGAAGCTGAAGATTATCCCGGTGATCGTCCCGGAAAGGCTCTGCCCTTGGCGCAGTCTGTCGGTCAGGCGATCAAGTTTGCAGGCGTGGTTATCCTCGGCAACCTGTTCGCTCTTTTTCTGCTGCTCATTCCTGGGATCAATCTGATCGCCTTCTTCGTGGTCAACGGTTATCTGCTCGGCCGCGAGTTCTTTGAATTTGCAGCCATGCGGTTCATGTCGCCGCAAGAAGCGCGGCGGTTGAGAAAAGCGCGCGCTGGAACCGTGTTTATGGGTGGTTTGGTCATTGCAGGTGTTCTTGCGGTGCCGATCCTCAACTTGATCACACCAATTTTTGCAACGATTTTCATGATGCATGTGTTTAAGCGACTTGAATCAGGTCGCCCGATGTGACGTTCTTGCTGCCCTAAGGAAAGGGTGTCAGCTGGTAGCGCGCCCGAGACGCAATCGGAGTTGGCCAGCGTGCAAGAGATACTTGATGACATCGCCCGGTCCCTGAAGGCCACCTCAGATGTTGGCAAGGTCGCCGACTATATTCCGGAATTGGCGAAGGTCGACCCAAGACAATTTGCGATCAGTGTGGCAACGGCGGATGGCAAGCTGTTTTGCGCTGGCGATTGCGATACGCCCTTTTCGATACAATCGGTTTCAAAGGTCTTCGTTCTCGCATTGGCGCTGGGCAAGGCGGGAGACAGTCTATGGAAACGCGTTGGGCGTGAACCATCCGGGCTGTCGTTTGATTCCATCCTGCTGCTGGAGCGGGAGCACGGTGTGCCTCGAAACCCCTTCATCAACGCAGGTGCATTGGTGACAACCGACAGCTTTCTCGATGGCTCAACCCCGCGGGAAGCGTTGGGGGCCTTGTTGCGGTTTGTGCGCGCAGCATCAGATAGGGAAGACATTCATATTGACGAGAATGTTGCGCAATCCGAACTGGACACTGCCCATCGCAATTTCGCTCTGGCGCATTACCTGAAGTCTCACGGGAATTTGGTGAACACGCCGGAAAAGGTCCTTGGCACTTATTGTCACCAATGCGCAATTGAGATGACCACCAGTCAATTGGCCTTGGCCGGGCGCATCTTGATTGATGCACCTGATATGCCCAACCTTTTGTCGAGGCAAAGAAAGCGGCGGATCAACGCCCTGATGATGACCTGCGGCCACTATGACGGCTCAGGTGACTTTGCCTTTCAGGTTGGCTTGCCCGGCAAAAGTGGTGTTGGCGGGGGCATCTTGGTGATTGCGCCCGGGCGGGCCTCCATTGCGGTCTGGTCTCCGGGGTTGAACGATTATGGAAATTCAAAACTCGGCACCGAAGCAATGGCACAATTTGCAAACAAGACCGGATGGTCCGTGTTCGGTTAGGCTGCGCGTTTCAATTCAATTTTAGACGTTACGTTAAGTGCTGATTCCGAACTCTGTGGTACACCCCTGCGCATTGCAATAAATCGCAGCGGAAAATGATACTCAAAAGCCTGTTTCAGTCCTTTTCAATCATTGGTCTCGGAGCTGTTGGCCGGACCCTGATGCTCGCTTTCCGGCTCTTCCTTATTGTTTGGGTGATCAGTGCGATCTTTATGGCGTATCGCGACTCAGATGCCCTGACTTGGGAGATATTGCTGAGTTTCCTTTTCTTCCTGTTCTTTCAGTTGTGGCTGGGTTTCATGGAAGTGTTCGTCTCCGGATTGATGTCTGGCTACGCACTTCTGCCCCTGTCCATGCTCTTTTCGGTCTTTTTCTCCGTCAAAATAGCCGGGGCTTTTGCGCAAAAATACTACCCGAGCATGGCAGGGCGCCGGCCATTGAAGCGCAGGCCGGTTCTAGGCATTGCGCTTTGGGCTGGCGTCATGCCTATCTTGCTCGCTCTGGCTGGAACCTTCATCACACTTTTCGGGGGTGTTGTCTTGGGCATCGCCGGGTTCATTTTTCTGAATGGCCGCGTTCTTGGCAAGGAAGCTTTTCGCGCAGTGGCCGATCGGTTTCATGGCCCGAGCGAGACCGACGCGATCTACGCCATTCACTCCAGGAAAATTCATCTTTATGGGGCTCTGGCCGCCAGCTTGATGTTTGTGCCATGGCTGGGACTATTCGCAGGGGTCTATGCCATCAATTTGATGACCCACTTTTATCAGCGGTTGGCCAGTCAGGCGCGACAAGCCAAGGAAGGCGCGATCAGGACCGAGAGCAAGTTGGCGCAAGAGTGCGCAGAAGCGGCGCGTGAGGCCGAACTTGCTGTGCGGGATTGGGAGCCCGGCCCTTGGGATCAGGCTCGGATTTGAACCTTTATTCCTATTCACGCCAATAGGAAGCGAGCGAGAGGCAGGCCACTCGCTCGTTCTTGATCAGAGATTATTCGTCGCTCGCATCCAACAGTGCCCCTTTGCGGAAAAGGACACCAGCAAATGCGGCCCCAATGACCGGCGCAACAATGAACAGCCAAACCTGCGCAAGCGCGCTGGGGTTAGAAGCAGCGCCAACAATAGCCGGTCCGAGAGAGCGGGCAGGGTTTACGGAAACGCCTGTCACATTGATCCCGACGATGTGAATGACAACCAATGTCAAGCCAATTGCCAGTCCGGCCAAATGCGCGGGGGCTCCGTTTTGCGTCACACCTAAAATGCAGACGAGAAACAGGAATGTGGCGACGACTTCAAAAACCAGCGCTGCGGTCATGTCATATTCGCCAAGATAGCCAGTTCCCCATCCGTTCTGTCCAAGGCCACCATCCCAGCCGGACGCCTTGCCGCTCAATATGAGGTAAAGCACAGCAGCTCCAGCTAGTGCACCCAGGGCCTGGGCTATGACATAGGTAATCAGGTCGCTTGCCGACATGCGGCCTGCCATGAAAACACCGACACTCACGGCTGGATTGATGTGGCATCCGGATATTTTTCCGATACCGTAGGCCATGGCAACAATTGATAAGCCAAAGGCAAAGGAGATTCCGAGGACATCAATGGATGTGGCACCGGTTCCCATTCCGGCGATTACGGCTGCACCGCACCCGAAAAGGACAAGGGTAAATGTGCCGATAAATTCTGCGGCTGCTTTTTTCATGAGACAAGCTCCGTATGTGTTTCACTTGATCGAAGCTGCCCGCCAGAACTCTCGTCGATCAGCGCAATTACCTAAGGGAAATAAAGGCGGAAATCAGGCGAATTGGCGACGAGCGGAAGTGCGGAAATGCAACCAAATACGAAATATGCCTTGCCTAAATTCGCAATTGGGAAAGGAAACCAACCATTTTCCTATACTAAGTGCTTTGACGAAGGCAGTGGTTAGCGCTAGAACGCATCTAGATAACGCCTTGAGCTTCTTACCATTACGTAAACGGAAGTAGGCGTCGCACGGGAGAGAACATCCATGTCGAACGCGGACTCGCGGGGTAACCGCCCGCTCTCGCCTCACCTGCAAATTTACAAGCCGATCCTGACCATGGTCATGTCGATATTGCACCGCATTACAGGCGCGGCGTTATATTTCGGCACAGTGCTTCTGGCCTGGTGGTTGATCGCTGCGGCGGCTGGCCCGACCTATTTTGAGTTTGTCAACGAGATCTACGGCTCTTTCATTGGGCGACTGATTCTCTTCGGCTTCACCTGGGCACTGGTTCACCACATGTTGGGCGGCCTGCGCCACTTCATCTGGGATATGGGTGCAGGCTTCGGGCGTGAAGCACGCGAGTGGCTTGCTCGGGCCACCATCATCGGATCTGTCGGCCTGACGATCCTCCTGTGGATCATCGGCTACGCCGTACGCTAAGGGAGACGACCATGAAAGACATGCGCACCCCCCTTGCCAAGGTTCGCGGCCTTGGTTCTGCAAAAGACGGAACGGAACATTTTTGGCGTCAGCGTGTCACTGCCGTAGCAAATGTGTTCCTAATTTCATTTTTTGTGATCCTTGTCATTTCGATGCAAGGCAGCAGTTATGAAGACATGATCGCAACCCTGCAAAACCCGCTTGTCGCGATCCTGATGCTTTTGGTCATCCTCTCGGGTGTCTATCACATGAAGCTCGGGATGCAGGTGATCATTGAAGATTACATTCATTCAGAGGGCGTGAAGGTCCTTGCCGTTCTGGGCAATACATTCTTCAGCGCGCTCATTGGCTTCGGCACTGTGTTTGCCGTTCTCAAGATTGGCTTTGGAGGCTGACCCGAATGGCCAAGACCTATGAATTTGTCGACCACACCTATGATGTGGTTGTCGTCGGTGCCGGCGGTGCCGGCTTGCGCGCAACTCTCGGCATGGCCGAGCAGGGCTTGCGTACGGCCTGTATCACCAAGGTGTTTCCGACGCGCTCTCACACAGTTGCAGCCCAGGGTGGTATCGCCGCGTCCTTGAAAAACATGACGCCGGACAGCTGGGAATGGCACATGTATGACACGGTGAAGGGATCCGACTGGCTCGGCGACACCGACGCCATGGAATACCTCGCCCGTGAAGCACCCAAGGCGGTGTATGAGCTCGAACACTACGGCGTTCCGTTCTCACGGACCGAAGATGGCAAGATCTACCAGCGCCCGTTCGGCGGGCACATGCAGAATTATGGTGAAGGGCCGCCCGTACAGCGCACCTGTGCGGCGGCAGACCGGACAGGTCATGCGATCCTGCACACGCTGTATGGTCAGTCCCTGCGCAACAATGCGGAATTTTACATCGAATATTTCGCGCTCGACCTTATCATGTCCGAAGATGGCGTGTGTCAGGGCGTGATTGCGTGGAACCTTGATGACGGCACGATCCACCGCTTTGCGGCCAAGATGGTCGTTCTGGCGACAGGCGGATATGGCCGAGCCTATTTCTCTGCTACATCAGCGCACACTTGTACCGGCGACGGTGGTGGCATGGTTGCTCGTGCCGGCCTTCCGATGCAGGACATGGAGTTCGTCCAGTTCCACCCGACCGGGATTTACGGCTCAGGCTGTTTGATCACCGAAGGTGCGCGCGGCGAAGGCGGATATCTGGTCAACTCCGAAGGTGAGCGTTTCATGGAACGCTATGCGCCTTCAGCGAAGGACTTGGCGTCCCGTGACGTTGTTTCCCGCTGTATGACCATGGAAATCCGCGAAGGGCGCGGCGTTGGAAAGAACAAGGACCACATCTCCCTGCATCTGGATCACCTTGATCCGGCACTGCTGGCAGAGCGTTTGCCGGGCATTTCCGAATCCGCAAAAATCTTTGCCGGTGTCGATGTGACCAAGGAGCCGATCCCGGTTCTGCCGACCGTTCACTACAATATGGGCGGTATTCCGACAAATTATTGGGGTGAAGTGCTCGACGCATCTGGCCAGCATCCAAACCGCATTCAACCGGGCCTGATGGCTGTGGGTGAAGCGGGATGTGCTTCGGTACACGGCGCTAACCGTCTCGGGTCCAACTCGCTCATCGACCTTGTGGTCTTTGGCCGTGCAGCTGCCATTCGTGCAGCCGAAGTGGTCGATCCGAAGGAAGCAACGCCGAAGCCGAGCGAAGCGTCTTGCGAAAAGATCATGGATCGCTTTGACCGTCTGCGCCATGCAGATGGCGCTACACCAACTGCAGACCTGCGCGACAAGATGCAGCGCACCATGCAGGAAGATGCAGCTGTGTTCCGGACCCAGGAAAGTCTGGAGCAGGGTTGCAAGCGCATGAGTTCCATCTGGGGTGAGATGAAGGATCTGAAGGTGACTGACCGGTCCTTGATCTGGAACTCCGATTTGGTGGAAACGCTTGAGCTTGAGAACCTGATGGCCAACGCCATCACGACCGTTTATGGCGCGGAAGCCCGTAAGGAAAGCCGCGGTGCGCATGCGCGTGAGGACTATAAGGATGGTCCTTTGGGTGGTCGGAATGATGACGAATGGCGCAAGCATACGCTCAGCTGGGTGGATGACGAAGGCAACGTGAAACTGGACTATCGTCCGGTCGTTACCGAGCCTCTCACATCCTTCCAGGATGGTGGTATTGATCCGAAGAAGATCGCGCCGAAAGCGCGCGTCTACTAGGAGCAGGTCGACCTTGAGCGCAAGCAGCACCCTTTTGGACACAAAAAGTCCCTTCGGCACATATCGTGCGGAAGGGCTTGTCCGCGCGGCCTGGCGGCTGGCGGATCGGCATGACTTGTCCAAAGGCTTGCGCAAGCGAATTCGAGCGCTGGTCAGCCGTTTCTTCCGTGGTCCGTATGATGCGGAAGCAGATGGTCTGAAGTTCCGGCTTTATCCGGGCCAGAATTATGATGACCGGAAGATCCTCTCCAAAGGGCGTTTGCCGGAGCGGGCCGAGCACAAGCTGCTCAAGCCGTATCTTTCATCCGGCACGGTCTTTGTCGATGTTGGGGCCAATATCGGGTCATATTCCCTGTTTGCAGCTGACGCTGGAGCGCGTGTTCTGGCTGTTGAGGCAAATCCGGAAACTGCGCAAAAATTGGCGTTCAACATTTCAGCCAATGCCAAAACGGACATTGAGCTGGTGAATGTTGCGATCGGCGCGGAAGAAGGCACGTTGGCCCTCTGGCAAGAGCCGAGCAATTGCGGCTTTGCGACCTTGGTGGAAGACCTGACGACCGGCGAATGGGCAGGTGACTGGTCGCCGCGCGATGTTGACGTCAAACCACTTGATGCTGTCTTGGCTGAGCGCGGTTTGCAGCAAGTCGATGTTCTGAAGGTCGATGTCGAAGGCTTTGAAGACCGGGTTCTGGTGCCCTTCTTGCGGAAGTCAGACAAGGCGCTCTGGCCGAAGGTCGTCATGATTGAAACGAATTGCCGGTCCCATTGGGCTGAGGATTGCCTGCCTCTCTTGGCAGACCTTGGATATGGGCTGGCTGGTGAAACTGAAGACAATATGGTGTTCGAGCTGAAAGGCTGACACTTGTTTGAATTGGCCCGGACGCGAACGAGGGCCCAACGCGGAGCTTTGAAAAATGGTTCAGCTGACGCTTCCCCGGAATTCCCAGGTGACGGAGGGCAAGGTCTGGCCGAAGCCGGAAGGGGCTTCCAACCTGACCGAATACCGGATTTACCGCTGGAACCCGGAAGACGGTCGTAACCCGCGGGTCGACGCCTATTTTGTCGATAAGGATGATTGCGGTCCAATGGTTCTGGACGGTCTCATCTACATCAAGAACAAGATTGACCCGACCCTGACATTCCGCCGGTCCTGCCGCGAAGGGATTTGTGGCTCCTGCGCCATGAACATCGACGGCACGAACACGCTCGCTTGTACCAAGGGGACGGACGAGGTGGCTGGCGATGTTGTGAAAATCTACCCGCTGCCGCATATGCCGGTGGTGAAAGATCTCGTGCCGGACATGACCCGGTTCTACGCCCAGCACCGCTCCATTGAGCCATGGCTCAAAACCACGACGCCAACGCCGGAAAAGGAATGGCGCCAGTCTCATGAGGATCGCTCAAAGCTTGATGGTCTTTATGAGTGCATTCTCTGTGCCTGCTGCTCTACCTCTTGCCCGTCCTATTGGTGGAATGGTGACCGGTATCTCGGCCCGGCTATCCTGCTTCAGGCCTACCGTTGGCTGATCGACAGCCGCGACGAAGCAACCGGAGAGCGTCTGGACGATCTGGAAGATCCGTTCCGCCTCTACCGCTGCCACACGATCATGAACTGCTCGCAGGCCTGCCCGAAAGGCCTGAACCCGGCCAAGGCCATCGCCGAGATCAAGAAAATGCTGGTCGAACGCCGCGTCTGATTTATTGGTGTTTACTGCTATGATTTTAGAAAGCCGCCCTCCGGGGCGGTTTTTTGTTAATGTGGGTCGATATTGTGAAGGGAGCTGGACTCTGAAAAAGTTATTCATTTGGTCTGTTGCAGTGTTTGTTTTGTACGCCAGTTCAGCGTTTCATTTCCAGTTTCACGTTCCGATCGCGCAGAAGTGGGACACAGAATATTTTTACTCTCAATGTGAATCGCTCAAAATCGAGCGCCCACTGACCGATGTGCAATTAGATACGACCATATACATGGCGCGGAGTAGAGTTGAGCCAACTAAAGTTTTAAACCTCGGCAAAAGACATGCCTTTTCAGAACTCACTTGTTTTCCGTATTTGGGCTGCCTTTTAGCTCCGGAAGTCTCAGAGGTATGCAAAAATTAGCTGCCACATTTCAAAAGACCAATTTCCCATTTCTGCCGTGATATCACCTTTAAGAATTCAAGAAACATCCCGAAAAATTGCTCATCGCTGTCGTGTTCTTCCCTTGGGTAAATAAGCAGAGGGAAAATCCATGGCGGATACCAGCAGTGAACCAACAATCAATGAGACCGACCGAGCACGTCCATCACGATCCGGACTGGCGACCTTTTTTCGCTCGCCCGCGGTCAAGATGGTGCTCATTGGTTTCATAAGTCTACTTTTGATCATTCCATGTACGTTTGTTTGGGTGTTGGTGGAAGAGCGCGCAGATCGAGCGCGCGAGGTTTCAAATGACATTGCAGGGTCTTGGGGGGAAAGTCAGACGATCAATGGCCCATATCTCGTGGTGCCATTTACCGAAACAAAGCTGATCACCCGAAAAGACAAGAAGGATGACACTTACAAGCAGGAGCGCGCCGTATGGCACCGCAAGGCGATCCTGTTTCCTGAAAGGCTGGATCTGACGGGCGATGTAAAGGTCGAAGAGCGAAAGAAGTCAATCTATACGCTTCCGGTCTATCGCTCAGAGCTTTCGTTTTCTGGCCGGTTCGGCAAAGCGCCGGACGGTATGTTCGAGCCCAAAAATGGCGGTCGTATCGAGGTTGCAGCAGACAAGGCTGTGTTGGTAATTGGGATACGTGATGTGCGCGCCTTGAAAAGCGAGGTCGTTCTGGAGAGCGGTGACCGCAAACTCCGGTTTCAACCGGGCCTTGCCGGCATGCGCAATCCGGACCCTTTCCAATATATGTACAAGGATAGCGGGCAGAGCAGTTCCGGCATTCATGTCCGTGTCGAGGAGAACGACTGGCGCAACGGTTTCGCCTTCAAAGGGGATCTTGCGCTCAATGGTTCGCGGTCCCTCCGATTTGCACCAGCCGGGCAGACATCAGCAATCAAGCTGACGTCGGACTGGCCGCACCCTGGTTTTTCTGGCGCTTTCCTGCCAGACAATCGCACGATATCTGAAACAGGATTTGATGCTGACTGGAGTGTGCCATTTCTCGCCCGCGGTCTGCCGAACGTGATCGAAGCTGAAAGCTTGCCTTTGGGAAACCAGATGCTGGGCGTTGAGTTTATCGAGCCAGTAAATTTCTATCAGACGATCTCCAGGTCCCTGAAATATGCCATTGGCTTCATAGGCCTGACCTTTATGGCGGTCTTCCTTCTGGAAGTGCGCTCCGGTTGGTCCATGCACTGGATTCAGTATGGTTTGGTGGGTATGGCCCTGATTGTGTTTTTTGTCATGCTGCTCGCTTTTGCAGAACATGTTGGCTACACGCTGGCCTATCTGCTTGCCGCAGCCGCCGCGACAACGTTGATCGCCAGTTATGTCGGCTCCACGCTGAGAAGCTGGATGTCGGCCATCATCATGATGCTTGTGATTGGTGCAGTTTACGGCACCTTGTTCGCGATCATGCGAGAGCAGGATTATGCGCTGCTCATTGGCTCGGTGATCGCCTTCCTGGCACTGGCCGTGACGATGTTTGGCACAAACCGCATCAATTGGTCAGGTGCTCAGGCCAAGCAAGGCGCTTAAAGCATCACTAAGATGGACGGGAGGCCTGTGAGGTCTCCCTCCAAACTGCGTATTTCACCATCGGCTCACACAAGTGTGTCCTCGCAAGCAGCGAGTGTGAATTGCCTTTCAAGGTCTCTGCTTTACACCTTTGGGAAGGAATAAAGGAGATCAGATGATGAAATCCGTGGCACGTCTTTTGGCAGGCCTTGTCAGCGCAACTGGCCTCACCTCTCCCGCAATGGCCGAAACCGCCGTTTTTGCAGGTGGCTGTTTCTGGTGTGTTGAGTCAGATCTGGAAAAAGTTCCGGGTGTTCGCGATGTGGTCTCTGGATATGGCGGGGGTAAGACGCAAAACCCGACCTACAAAAATTATGAACGCGGCGGTCACCGTGAATTGGTGAAAGTGGACTTTGATGAAAGCCAGATCAGTTACAAGGACCTAACGGCCATTTTTCTGCGCACGATTGACGTGACAGACGCTGGCGGCCAATTCTGTGATCGTGGATTTGGTTATTCCTCTGCGATCCACCCGTTGAATGAGGCACAGGCGAAAGCGGCAAAGGCAGCGGTGTCAGAAGCCAAGAAAGCCCTTGGCCGAAAAATCGTCACACCGGTTGAAGGTGCCGCTGTGTTTTGGCCAGCTGAAGACTATCATCAGGAATACTACAAAAGCGGTGTTCGGACGCTCACCCGGTTTGGCTACGTGACCCGGGCGACTGCCTATAAAGGGTATCGCAAAGCCTGCGGCCGCGACCAGACCGTCAAACGTGTCTGGGGCGCAGAAGCCTATAAAGGCGTTCCAAAAGCAGGCTCCTGATAATAGAATGGCCGCCCAATGGGCGGCCGGTTATTTCTTTATTGTTGCTTTTTTAGAAGTGATAGGACAAACCAGCGCGGACGATGTCCAACTCCGCATCGACCTTATAATCAGTGTTATTGGTATTGTAGGTCTGCTCGTTCAGCCAATGGTGTTGGTATTCCAAGCGGGCGGAAATGTTTTGGGTAACAAACGCTTCCAAACCACCTCCAACAACCAGTCCGGTGTGAGTATTGCTAGACTTTTTCGTGCCCGTTAGAGAAGCATCTGCCATGCTAACGCCAGCTGTCGCATAAGCTAGAAAATGTTCAAACGCATAACCGGCACGAACGCGGCCGGCGATCATCCAGTTATTGCTGGCATCAAGTCCGCCCGCTGTCTGGCCGTTTAAATCTGACAGATTGCCTTCGGCTTCGACACCGAGCAGGAACTGGCCAAACATATGATTGTAACCTGCGTGAAAACCGCCGATTACCGAAGATAGGCTGGTTGTGCCAATGCCATCGTCCAAGTCGTCTTGCCCATTCATCCAGTTGTAACCAAAATGGCCGCCGATGTAAAAGCCTTGCCAAGAATTCGTCTCAGGCTCAATTGAACCGCGCAATACCATCTCAGGTTCGTATACGGTTGGAAGGTCCGCGGCCAAAGCTATCGAGGGTGTTACTACGGACAAAGCTAAAGCGATTGGTGAAATATGTTTCATGGCACTCACAACCGATCAGAGTTTTGACTTCGATGTGCTAGTCATGAACGATTAAGGTAAATAAAAACTTGTACTGTGAAACTTGACAGAACAAAGGTTGCTAAAGGCAATCTGGCCAAACCGTTTTCTGCTCCGCTCTAAATCCCAGCTTCAAACTCTGCAACGAGGGATAAGACTTCATCCCCATAGCGGTCTAGCTTGGATTGGCCGACACCGGAAACGGCCAACAGGTCGTCGCTGCGGGCCGGGCGCTCTTTGGCTATTCCGGCCAAGGTTGCATCTGGAAAGACCACGTAAGGCGGCACGCCGGCGTCCTTGGCCAAACGGGTCCGCAGTCGGCGCAGGCGTTCAAAGAGATAGCGGTCTTCCTCATTTAGCTCATCGGCAATTGAGGCAAGACGTGCGCCGCTGGCTTTCCGCAAGCCTTTGGTGCTTCGGTCACGCCGCAGTTCCAGTGTTTCCTCACCGCGCAGAATTGGTCGGGCGGCTTCGGTCAGAACAAGAGCGCCAAAGTTTTGATGGTCCACATCCAGCCGACCGCACGCCACGAGCTGACGCGCAACTGACTGCCAGGTTTTCGCCGGGACGTCGGCACCGATGCCGTAAACAGACAACTGGTCATGCCCAAACCGCGTGGTCTTTTCAGTGCTCTTGCCCAAAAGCACATCAATGACGTGTCCGGCGCCAAATCGTTGTCCGGTTCGGAAGATCGCCGACATGAGCTTTTGCGCCGCTTCAGTGCCGTTCCATGTCTCCACTGGCGACAGGCATGTGTCGCAGTTGCCGCAAGGCTTTGGATAGGTTTCTCCGAAATGCGCCAGCAATGCCTGACGGCGACAGCCTGCGGTTTCGCAGATCCCGAGAAGAGCATTCAGCTTGGCCTGCTCGGCCCGCTTGATCTCGTCGGGAGCATCCCCTTCCGCAATCATGCGTCGGCGCTGGACCACATCGGCCATTCCATAGGCCATGAAAGCCTCGGACGGTTCCCCATCTCGTCCCGCTCGTCCCGTTTCCTGATAATAGGCCTCAACCGAGGAAGGCAGGTCGAGATGGGCCACAAACCTTACATCCGGTTTATCGATCCCCATGCCAAACGCGACCGTCGCAACAAGACAGAGCCCTTCTTCCAACAGGAACGCGTCCTGATTGGCGGCGCGCATCTCTGCGGGAAGGCCTGCATGATAGGGCAGGGCCTTGATGCCCTTGGCACAAAGCCACTCGGCAATGTCTTCTACCTTGGCTCGTGACAGGCAATAGACAATGCCGCTCTCGCCCTTGTGGCGATTGAGGAAGTCAAGGAGCTGTTGGCGCTGGTTTGTGCGTTCAACAATCTCATAGCGAATATTGGGACGATCAAAGCTGGTGATGAAAACGTCAGCTTGCTCCAGCCTCAGGCGCTCCTGCAGATCACGCTGCGTATGGGGATCCGCCGTCGCGGTCAGGGCAACGCGTGGAACCCCTGGATAGCGGTCGGTCAGCAGCGAAAGCGAGAGATATTCAGGCCGAAAGTCATGGCCCCACTGGCTCACACAATGGGCTTCATCGATCGCAAAGAGCGACAATCGCACGGTATCCAGCACGCGCCGAAAGCCTTCGGTGGCCAGCCGCTCAGGCGTCACATAAAGAAGATCGAGTGTCCCTTCGCGGATATCGCGGTAAATCTCATCCCGCTCATCTGGAGAAAGCGAAGAGTTCAGGGCTGCTGCATTGACGCCCGCTGCTTGAAGGGCACCAACCTGATCTTTCATGAGAGCAATCAGGGGAGAAACAACAATGCCCAGCCCGGACCGGCAAAGCGCGGGGATTTGATAGCAAAGGGACTTTCCCGCGCCCGTTGGAAACAAAACCACGGCATCTCGGCCGCTGACAAGGGCGTTAATGACGTCCTTCTGCTTTCCGCGAAACTCCGTATAGCCAAACACCGTCCGCAAGACTTCTTCCGGCGCACGGACGCTGTGAGCGTTGAGAGATTCAAATTGCGGATCCACTCTCTCGTGAAGAGCTGGTGGCATGGAAGTCATGAAAAGCAGGTTCCCTGAGTGCGCGTCCACATTCTCTTATTCGCGAATCGAGCGCAATCACTTGAGCCTGAGTTAGGCTACTGGAAGGGATTTAACCTGCGGAAAACACAGCGTCTGGATTGCTGGCCAGGGTTTCAGCACAATGAAGGCGGAGCCGTTCGGCAATCTCGGTAAGATCGCCTGCTAAAAGCGACGCATCGACAGGTCTGCCAAAATTGACCGTGAACTCGGCATTCTTCTTGTTCAGGAGTTCATTAAAAACAGTCATGTCCCGCAACTCGGTGGAAAGGCGGGCGAGAAAATAGAACAGGCCTGAATTGCGTCCGCCCATATGCATCGGAATGATCGGAACCTTGTTTTTTCGGGCAAGGGCTATGGCCGAGGTCATCCAGGGGCGTTCAGTCAATCTTCCCTGATGCCAAAAAGCGAGCCGCCCGGACGGAAACAGGACCACCGCCTTTTCCGTGGCAAAAGCGGACGAGGCAATACGCAGGGTTTCCTTCGTTTTCTCACGGCTTTTAAAGTCTGCGCGCCACTCGACCGGAATGATCATTTCAGCCAGTCGTGGGTTGATCCGTATCGCGTCGCGATTGGCGAAGATTGCTAGATCCGTGCGGCGTTTCTTAATGGCATCGAACAAGACGATTCCGTCTGCAATGCCAGTTGGGTGATTTGACACCAAAACAACCGGACCACTTTCAGGCACTCGTTCAAGTCCCGAAGTCGTCACATTCAACGTCAGTAATTGGCTCAAGTGTTCAAAGACAGCTTCGGCATCCATGGCAGCCACTGTATTGGCCATATCTACGGCGGACTGGTACCTCAGGATCTTGAACGCCAGCGGACGGATCAGCGGCCAATAGGCACTGGCCATGACTTTCTTGCCGCGTTCCGCAATAAGCGTATCTACGATATGCGCAGATTTTGACCTTGAGGCCATCGCTAGCTCGCGATCACTTTGGTCCAGAAGCGTCTCGGTCGTCGTGTAATCGGAAATGGGCACAATCTCACCCCTGCCAGATTTATCAATTGGCGTCGCGTGCCGATGGGTAAAGGAACGCTACACGTGACGCAAACGGTAACTCGGAAAAGAAACCGTAAAGCTAGCTCCAAACGGGACTGGTGAATATGCCGACGCATGTCAAAAAGGCGGCAAGCCATGAAACCGAACGTGGTGTTGATCTGTCAGTCCAGTAGCAAAAGATGTAGATGGCCCGGAGAGCGATAAACAAAACCGCAAGCTGGTCAATCCAGTGAGGGTCGCCGCCATGCCCCAAACCGACAATGACCGCAATCGCAAACAGCGGGAAGGCTTCAAAGCCGTTTGATTGTGCATTTTGGGCACGCCGAGGAAACCCCTCGGCCCAAAAGGCTGGATCTCTCGGGTTTCCGTTGTCGAACTTTTTCGTCAGCTTGGCTGGAAAGGCCGACAGAATTGGAAGGATAGCGGCAGCTAGAATACACCAGATTGCTAGGGGCAAACCAAAACCTCGTCATTGACAATGTGTTCGGCAACCACGCTAGGCCGCCGCTTGAAATTATTTAGCAGCCGAATGTTTAGCGTAGACGACAGTCATTCCAAAATAGAGAGTTTCTATTTGTTGCAAGGAAATACAGTTGCTAGATTGATGTAGAGAGATTCCGCATCATTCAGTATCGGTATGCCAGCTATTGAAAAGCCTCCTAATTCGCCGTCGATTTTCCAAAAAGTGAGTGCATTACTCTAAGCCAGCCGGATGTGAGGGGCGGAGAGCGCCTGGTGGTGTGAGCGCCTGCAAAACTGGTCGGGTCAATCTTCCCAACCAGATCCATGTCGTCCAGTGCCATCTCCATGGTGAATTTGGCCGCCAGCGACTTCATGGCAACATTGCCGGCCAAAAACCTGAAGTAAATATGGCGGATGTCGTGGTTCGTCGCGGTCTCCATAAGCTGGTGCATCAAGTTGGTGCCAACGCCTTGTCGTCGCCAAGCAGCTTCCACACTTAAGGTCACTTCTGCAGAACCGCTATCTCCGACTGGTCGGAGTTCAGCCGTTCCGCGGACTGTGTTATCTTCCACATAGGCCATGATGGTCGTGCTGAGCGCGCGTGCAGTGGTGACATATTGACGAATGAAGCGATCACCAACGCTCATCCCAAAACGGGCACCACGACACTCTGGAGGCAGGCGAAGCAGGTGGTCTCGAAACAAAGTCAGTTGGTCAGCACCAAGCGGTTGAATCGCAACAGGCGCTGCTTCGCCTGCGTGAGACCCAATACAATTTGCCATCAGAGGCGCATCTGTTCGTGCCACAGCCATTCGGCTCTCCACAACCAGATACCGACCTCCCAATCGGCATCACATTCTTGCTCTATATATCGAATAAACTGTTTTAGGTTCAATACTGGCAGTCACATCATATTGTCGGTTTTGGCATTAGTCCGGAACTGGGTTAAGACGTGCAGAAAGCGACGTCGCGGAATGAGGATTGATTCGACATGCAACATCACTGGAAGGTGGCCCTTGTGGTCGGTTTGGTTGCCACGGTGGCTGGATGCCAGCGCTTGAGCGGCGGCAGTAACTATGCGGCGCCCCTGCCTGCAACGCCGACCTCTCCTGTTGCCTCCGAACCCTTACAGCCGATTGATGGCGCGCCACCTCCGGGAACTGTTGTGAGCGACCCTACAGCCACGGAGCCGGTAAATCTGGCTAGCAATCCTGTGCCGGAGCCGTCCACAGCAATCGATATTGGTCGCAGTGACATGTTGGGTGGCTGGAAAGTGTCTGCTTCTGGCGACAACTGCATGGCTTTCATGACGCTGACCTCTTGGGAAGGTGGGTATCGTGCTAACACCAGAGGTTGTGCTTCACCGCAATTGAGCAGTGTTTCCGCCTGGAACCTTACAGGTAAGCAGGTTGTGTTGAAGGGCAGCGGCGGCGATGTAGTTGCGCAACTCTACGCAACGTCTGCAACACAATTTAGTGGCCAGATGTCCACTGGTGGGCAGATTTCTTTGTATCGTTAGCAACTTTAGGTAATTTTATCTGGACGTCTCTCTTACAAGCTGTAAAACTATAGCGTGTAAAAAGAGGCTGTGCAGAATGTCAAAATATGATCCTTTGCGAGAGCACCTTGCTCGTCTGGACGATGTCGTCTGGGCGGCAAAGCTCAATGATGTTGAAGAAATACTTGGCTCGAATCTGCCGCGTAGTGCACGCGAGCACAGAACTTGGTGGGCGAATTCTGGCGGAAGTCTGGTCCACCAAAATGCCTGGCTCGATGCGGGCTGGCGGGTTGAGCGTACCGATTTGCCAAGGAATGTGGTTGTATTCCGGCGCTTGCGTATTGGGGGTACATCCCTCGCGGGGGGCAATGGTCGTGCAAATGGCCGCGATCCCCGGTCAGCTTCGGAAAAGCAATTGTCCCAGACCATGGCAAGCCTTCGACAGCCTGTGACAGTCACCTTGCGAGCTGAATGGAGCGTCATGGGCGAAGTTCAGAAAGTCCCATGTTCAGAAAGTTCGGTGCCGCTGTCTTCGGGTATTCTTCGGATTACAACCCTGAAGGACAATGTCGCGACCACTACGATTATTCCAGCCCAGGCAGTTCAGGCTGTTTATCGCCAGGTGCGCATGGCGCTGAAAGATGGCGACTGTGCCGACAGTGAGGTGATGGACGCCGAATTCAAGCAAGCGCTTGAGTTGTCAGAAAACGTTCCTGCGGAATGTGATGTTGTTAAGCCGGGGAATGCCTGGATATTAACAGACGGTCGAGGGCGTAAGGCGAATTTCGATGACCCTGAGGAGCGCGATCTTGTCGCTCAGTTGCTCTACATTCAGGAAATCCAAAGCGGCCGGAAAACACGCCTGCTTCGCGTTTCCTGAAATGAAGTCTATTGGTTTGCCGCTTGCGGAGAGCTGCAAGCGGTGAACTCAACACAATCGAAGAAAGACGCTTCTCCGGCGTTTTTTCATCTTTGTGGCGACCGTTCTTAGCGGATGTCTGTACTTTTCGCATCTCATTCAAGGCGACAAGAGCGCTCGGGTTGAGGGACGAGCTAACTGTTGCCTTGCTCGCCTGCCAGCTTAGCGGTCCTGTCTCTTAAATTTTTGACGGTAAAGTTGCAGTCCTCATGGAGCAGAGCTAAGTCGGTTAAATTGATTTAGCTCCACACGTCTTCCAGTTTTATAGCCATTGAATGCCATTCTGACCTTGCATCTGCGGCGTTTTGACCGTATTTCGCGGGGAAAGGTGTCGGTGAAAACCTTGATTGGCAGGTTCCATCCCGTGCGCCGGTTGTGGGAGCATACCTCTTGAAGATGGACCTTCCGGTTAATCGCGCGCTGTCTGCGCGTTACGCGGCCCTGGTGGCCGCTGGAGAGATTTCCGAAGATCCTGCCCAGCTAGATGCCGTCCATCATCTTGATCTCCTGAACACCAAACTTGGCGAAGTTCGGCTTGCCTCGAAATCCAGTTCTCTCGGCTGGTTGTTTCGTCGCAACAAGGATCTCTGGAAAACCGTCGAAGGCCTCTACATGTGGGGCGGGGTGGGGCGTGGTAAGACCATGCTCATGGACCTGTTCTTCGAGGTCACGGTTATCCGCCGGAAGCGACGCGCGCATTTTCATGAGTTCATGGCCGATGTTCACGACCGCATCCACGAGTATCGCCAAAAGCTAAAGCGCGGTGAGGTGAAGGGAGATGATCCGATCCCGCCGGTCGCAGCGCAAATTGCGGACGAGACGCGGCTTTTATGTTTCGATGAGTTTGCGGTTACCGATATTGCAGATGCCATGATCTTGGGACGGCTTTTCACCCAGCTGTTTGACCGGGGTGTGATCGTGGTTGCAACGTCAAATCGGGACCCGATAGACCTCTATAAGGATGGTCTCAATCGCCAGTTGTTCCTTCCCTTCATCGAACTGCTCAAGTCTAAGACCAAAGTCATCAAACTTGATTCGGAAACCGACTACCGACTGGAAAAGCTCGCTGGTGCGCCGGTCTACGTCGTTGGCAACGGTGCTGAGGTCCAGGAAAAGCTGGAGGATCTCTGGACGCGTCTAACCCATGGGGTGAAGCCTCATTCAGAAGAGCTAGAGAACAAGGGACGAAAAATACCGGTTGGCAAGGTTGCTGCCGGTGCTGCCTGGTTCACATTTTCAGAGTTGTGCGAGCAGCCGCTGGGGGCAAGCGATTACCTTCGGATCGCGCAAGCCTACGGAACAGTGTTTCTGCAGGATATTCCGATTATGAATAAGGCGCGCCGCAATGAGGCCAAGCGCTTTATCAATCTGATTGATACGCTCTACGACACGGGTACGAAACTCATTGTATCCGCTGCAGCTGAGCCAACTGCACTTTATCAATCCTCTGAGGGGACTGAAGGCTTTGAATTTGATCGTACGGCATCGCGTTTGATCGAGATGCGATCGGAGGCCTATCTAGCGGGCGAAAGGACGTGAGCACACTTTTTAAGAAACATTCCGTATAGGGAAATTACTTAAAGAGGATATTTCGAAAAAAGCAGCATCGATGTCGCGCAATATCCTTTTGACGAGGTTGCGCGGGAGAAACAAAGGGAGTAGTGCCATCAGTAGTCATCTGAAGATGGCACAAAGTTCCATCTTACGTAAAGGGAAACTTTCGGACATGGCGCGGAACAAAATTGCGTTGATCGGTTCAGGTCAAATCGGCGGCACGCTAGCTCACCTGGCGGGCCTTAAGGAACTCGGAGACATTGTTCTTTTCGATATTGCGGAAGGCATGCCGCAGGGCAAGGCGCTCGATCTGGCGGAAAGCTCCCCGGTTGACGGTTTTGATGCCAAGCTCGGTGGTGCAAACGACTATGCTGCGATCGAAGGTTCCGACGTTGTCATCGTTACTGCAGGCGTTCCTCGTAAGCCGGGCATGAGCCGCGACGATCTTCTCGAAATCAACCTGAAGGTTATGGAGCAGGTCGGCGCTGGCATTTCCAAATACGCCCCGAACGCCTTCGTCATCTGCATCACCAACCCGCTCGATGCGATGGTTTGGGCCCTGCAGAAATTCTCCGGTCTGCCGAAGAACAAGGTTGTGGGCATGGCTGGCGTTCTCGATAGCGCCCGTTTCCGTTACTTCCTTGCCGACGAGTTCAACGTTTCCGTTGAAGATGTCACTGCATTCGTTCTGGGTGGCCACGGCGACACGATGGTGCCGCTGACACGCTACTCCACAGTCGCCGGCATTCCTCTGCCGGATCTGGTCAAGATGGGCTGGTGCACATCCGAGCGTCTGGAAGAAATCGTCCAACGCACACGCGACGGCGGCGCAGAAATCGTCGGTCTCCTGAAAACCGGGTCCGCATTCTACGCTCCGGCTTCCTCCGCCATTGCAATGGCCGAAAGCTACCTGAAAGACAAGAAGCGCGTCATGCCATGTGCGGCCGCCCTTGATGGTCAATATGGCCTGAAAGACACCTATGTAGGTGTTCCGGTTGTGATCGGCGCTGACGGTGTTGAGCGCGTTATTGAAATCGACATGACCGGCGATGAGAAATCAATGTTCGAAAAGTCGGTTGCATCCGTCGACGGTCTGGTTGAGGCTTGCAAGAAGATTCAGCCGGCGCTTGCATAAGCGTCACTGCCACATTTTAGTCGGCCGCCCTGTCCTGGGGCGGTCCTCCGAACCAAAACGGGGGAACATATGAATATCCATGAATATCAGGCCAAGGCGGTTCTGAAGGAATATGGCGCGCCGGTCGCAGAAGGTGTCGCCATCTTCTCTGCCGACGAAGCCGAGGCAGCGGCAAAGCAGCTTCCTGGTCCGCTCTGGGTCGTAAAGTCCCAAATCCACGCAGGTGGCCGCGGCAAGGGTAAGTTCAAGGAACTGCCTGCTGACGCAAAAGGCGGTGTCCGCCTTGCGTTTTCTCTGGAGGAAGTAACATCCCATGCCAAGGAAATGCTCGGCAACACTCTGGTGACCAAGCAGACCGGCGATAGCGGTAAGGTCGTTAACCGACTTTATATCGAAGATGGCGCTGATATCGAGCGCGAGCTGTACCTCTCCATCCTTGTTGATCGTACAGTTGGCCGTCCGGCCTTCGTCGTGTCCACCGAGGGCGGCATGGATATCGAGGCCGTTGCTGAGGAGACGCCGGAAAAGATCCACAATCTGCCAATCGATCCGGACACGGGTGTGACAGAAGCCGATGCCAAGCAGCTTTGCGACTGGCTGAAGCTGGAAGGTCAGGCGCGCGAAGACGGGATGACCCTCTTCCCGATCCTGCACAAGGCGTTCGTTGAAAAAGACATGGCTCTTTTGGAAGTGAACCCGCTGATCGTCATGAAGGATGGTCGCCTGCGTGTTCTTGATGCCAAGGTGTCTTTCGACGGTAATGCACTCTTCCGTCATGATGACATCATGGCTCTGCGCGACGAGACTGAAGAAGACGCCAAGGAAATCGAAGCGTCTAAATATGATCTTGCTTACGTTGCCCTTGATGGCGACATCGGATGCATGGTCAATGGCGCAGGCCTTGCCATGGCAACCATGGACATCATCAAGCTCTACGGTGCTGAGCCAGCCAACTTCCTCGACGTTGGTGGCGGTGCCTCCAAGGAGAAGGTGACGGCTGCGTTCAAGATCATCACCTCTGATCCGAACGTGAAGGGCATTCTGGTCAACATCTTCGGCGGCATCATGCGCTGCGACGTAATCGCAGAAGGCGTTGTGGCTGCAGTCAAGGAAGTTGGTCTGCAGGTTCCGCTCGTTGTGCGCCTTGAAGGCACCAACGTGGAGCTTGGCAAGAAGATCATCAACGAAAGCGGCCTGAACGTGATTGCTGCTGATGACCTCGACGACGCCGCCCAGAAAATCGTGAAAGCCGTGAAGGGGGGCGCATAATGTCCATCCTCGTCAATAAAGACACGAAAATCATCGTCCAGGGCCTGACCGGCAAAACCGGTTCGTTCCACACGGAACAGGCTCTTCAATACTATGGCACCCAGATGGTGGCTGGTGTTCACCCGAAAAAGGGTGGCGAAAGCTGGACCTCCAGCCTTGATGCTGATGCCAAGCTGCCGATCTACGCTTCCGTTGGTGAAGCCAAGGAAGCAACCGGCGCTGATGCATCCGTGATCTACGTTCCGCCGGCAGGTGCCGGTGCGGCGATCATCGAAGCCATCGATGCGGAAATCCCGTTCATCTCCTGCATCACCGAAGGCATCCCGGTTGCTGACATGGTCAAGGTGAAGCGTCGGTTGGAAAAATCCAACTCCCGCCTGCTCGGCCCGAACTGTCCGGGCATCCTGACCCCTGAAGAGTGCAAGATCGGCATCATGCCGGGCTCCATCTTCAAGAAGGGGTCTGTTGGCGTGGTTTCCCGCTCCGGCACCCTGACCTACGAAGCTGTGTTCCAAACATCTAATGCTGGTCTTGGTCAGACAACGGCTGTCGGCATCGGCGGCGACCCGGTCAAGGGCACAGAGTTCATCGATGTCTTGGAGATGTTCCTGGCTGACGATGAAACTCAATCCATCATCATGATCGGTGAGATTGGTGGTTCGGCGGAAGAAGAAGCCGCCCAGTTCATCAAGGACGAAGCCAAAAAGGGCCGCAAGAAGCCGATGGCTGGTTTCATTGCAGGTCGTACAGCGCCTCCAGGCCGCACCATGGGTCACGCAGGTGCCGTGATTTCCGGTGGCAAGGGCGGTGCTGAAGACAAGATTGCTGCGATGGAAGATGCCGGTATCAAGGTTTCTCCATCTCCGGCAAAGCTCGGCGAGACCCTTCTGGAAGTCCTGAAAGGCTAACAGTGGAAGAATTGCGTGGGTTGGTCGTAAACTATTTACGATTGACCCGCCTAGATGACAAGATACGAATGTGGCGCACTGATCCGTGCCACGTTCGGAATTGAGGGGGCCAGCGTCCCTCGGATGTCTGGTCTGAAAAGGAACCGGGTGTGGGCAAACCTCCTTTGCCCGCCGAAACATAAGGGCGGGGCAAACCTCCGCTAAAAAGACATGGCACGGCAGGAAGCGAACCAACAATTCGCACTGACGTCGTTGCTTTACGGCGCCAACGCAGCCTATATCGAAGAGCTTTATGCGAAGTACAAATCCGATCCGAACTCGGTCGATGCCGAGTGGCAGGATTTCTTTGCCGCTTTTCAAGATGAAAAGGACGCTGTGCTCAAGGAAGCACGTGGCGCTCCGTGGAAGCGCAAGGACTGGCCGATAGAGGCAAGCGGCGACCTCGTCAACGCGTTTGATGGCAATTGGGGCCCAATCGAACAGAAACTTGGCGACAAGCTGAAAAAGAAGGCCGCTGGCAAGGGTGAGCCGGTCTCTGAAGCCGAAGTTCATCAGGCAACACGGGATTCCGTTCGCGCTCTCATGATGATCCGTGCGTACCGAATGCGCGGTCACTTGCATGCAGACCTTGATCCGCTTGGTCTTGCTGGCAAGGGTGATCATGAAGAGCTGCACCCGTCTTCTTACGGTTTTACGGAAGCTGATTGGGATCGCCGGATTTTCATCGATCACGTTCTCGGGCTGGAATACGCCACGATCCGGGAAATGCTTGATATCCTGAAGCGGACCTATTGCTCGACCCTTGGCGTCGAGTTCATGCATATTTCAGACCCGGCTGCGAAATCCTGGATCCAGCAGCGCATTGAGGGGCCGGACAAGCAGGTCGCCTTCACTGCACAGGGCAAAAAAGCCATCCTGAACAAGCTGATCGAGGCTGAAGGTTTCGAAAAGTTTTTGGATGTCAAATACACCGGCACCAAACGTTTTGGTCTTGATGGCGGTGAAGCGCTGATCCCGGCGCTGGAGCAGATTATCAAGCGCGGCGGTCAGATGGGGCTGAAGGACATTGTCCTTGGCATGGCACACCGTGGTCGCCTGAACGTTCTGACCCAAGTGATGGGCAAACCACACCGGGCTGTGTTCCACGAGTTCAAGGGCGGCTCCTATGCGCCGGACGACGTGGAAGGCTCTGGCGATGTGAAGTACCACCTCGGAGCGTCCTCTGACCGGATTTTTGACGACAACAAGGTTCACTTGTCGCTGACAGCCAACCCGTCTCACCTTGAAATCGTCAACCCGGTTGTGCTGGGTAAGTCCCGTGCAAAGCAGGATCAACTCTCTGCAAAAGACGGTCGTTTCATCGAAACTACGGAAGTGGATCGCTCCAACGTTCTGCCGTTGTTGCTCCATGGTGATGCGGCATTCGCTGGGCAGGGTGTTGTCGCCGAATGTTTTGGACTGTCCGCTCTACGCGGTCACCGCACCGGTGGCTCGATCCATGTGATCATCAACAACCAGATCGGCTTTACGACGAACCCGCGTTTCTCGCGCTCGTCACCGTATCCGTCCGACATGGCGAAGGTGATCGAATCTCCGATCCTTCACGTCAATGCGGACGATCCGGAAGCTGTTGTCTTCGCGGCAAAGGTTGCGATTGAGTACCGCCAGACCTTCGGGCGTCCGGTGGTTATCGACATGATCTGTTATCGCCGCTTTGGTCACAACGAAGGTGATGAGCCTGCGTTCACCCAACCAATCATGTATCGCAAGATCCGCAAGCACCAGACGACGCTCCAGCTCTACTCTGATCGTCTGATCAAGGAAGGCGTTGTGTCGGCTGAAGAAGTCGATCAGATGAAAGCTGCATGGCGGACGCATCTGGACGGCGAATTTGATTCCGGAGATGCGTTCAAGCCGAATAAGGCAGACTGGCTGGATGGTAAATGGTCTGGAATGAAGCGTGCCAAGGATGAAGATGATCCGCGTCGCGGTCAGACCGGTATACCAATGGCTGAACTCAAGGAGCTGGGCCGCGCGCTGACGCATGTGCCGGAAGGCTTCAACATTCATCGCACAATCGCGCGTTTCATGAAGAACCGTGAACGCATGATTGAAACCGGTGAAGGGCTAGATTGGGCAACGGCAGAAGCGCTCGCTTTTGGCAGCCTGATGAAAGAGGGCCACCCGGTTCGTCTATCCGGTCAGGACTGTGAACGTGGCACGTTCTCGCAGCGCCATTCCGTTCTGTACGATCAGGAAGATGAAAGCCGCTACATTCCACTCAATCATGTGGGTGAGGGCGCAGAGCGCTACGAGGTGATCAACTCGATGCTCTCGGAAGAGGCGGTTCTGGGCTTTGAGTACGGGTATTCGCTGGCCGAACCAAACGCTCTGACCATGTGGGAAGCCCAGTTCGGTGACTTTGCCAACGGCGCTCAGGTTCTGTTTGACCAGTTCATCTCGTCCGGTGAACGCAAATGGCTGCGCATGTCAGGTCTCGTTTGTCTTCTGCCTCATGGCTATGAAGGCCAAGGACCTGAACACTCTTCGGCACGTTTGGAGCGTTTCCTCCAGCTGTGCGCGGAAGACAACATGCAGGTCGCCAACTGTACGACGCCGTCGAACTACTTCCACATTCTACGCCGTCAGCTGAAGCGGGATATCCGTAAGCCGCTGATCCTGATGACGCCGAAGTCACTGCTACGTCACAAGCGGGCCGTGTCCAAGCTGTCCGAACTTGGTGAGGATTCCACCTTCCACCGTCTCCTGTGGGATGACGCGGAAATGGGAACTTCTGAAACCAAGTTGGTGGCCGACGACAAGATCCGCCGTGTAGTCCTGTGTTCCGGTAAGGTCTACTTCGACCTTTTGGAAGAGCGTGAAAAGCGCGGCATCGATGATGTCTATCTGATGCGTGTCGAGCAACTCTACCCGTTCCCCAAAAAGGCTCTGACTCATGAGCTGAACCGGTTCCAGAACGCGACTGATATTGTTTGGTGTCAGGAAGAGCCGAAGAACATGGGCAGCTGGTTCTTTGCGGAGCCGTATATCGAGTGGGTACTCGACCAGATCGCTCACAAGGTCAAACGTCCGCGTTACACCGGCCGTAATGCGATGGCCTCGACCGCGACCGGCTTGATGTCTGCGCACCAGGCGCAGCTCAAGGCGTTCCTGGACGACACATTTTCCGACTGATGATTGAATTGGGGGCAGAACCTGCCCCCAACCGTTTTTGGCCAAGGCTAAGTTTAAGAGAAGGCAACCATGGCAACCGAAATCCGCGTGCCCACTTTGGGTGAATCCGTATCCGAAGCCACCATTGCGCAATGGTTCAAGAAGCCGGGCGACGCGATTACCGCGGACGAACCGATTGTTGAGCTTGAAACCGACAAGGTCACCGTTGAAGTTCCAGCGCCTGCGTCTGGAACACTGGAAAGTATAGTGGTCAATGAAGGCGACACCGTCGAGGTTGGCGCGCTTTTGGGCCAGATCGCAGATGGCGCTGGTGCAGCTGCCGCTCCTGCTGCCGCGCCAGCTGCAGAAGCCCCGGCTGCTCCAGCAGCTGCCGCTGGCGGTAATGTTGTTGACGTTGTGACCCCGAGCGCTGGTGAATCTGTTACTGAGGCCGAAGTTGGCGAATGGAGCGTCAAGGTTGGCGACGTTGTCAAAGCCGATGACACGCTCGTTGAACTGGAAACCGACAAGGCCGCTCAGGAAGTTCCGGCCCCTGTTGCAGGCACAGTCGTGAAGATTGCCGCTGAAACCGGTGCAACTGTTGAGCCAGGCACGCTTCTTTGCCAGATCGGCACGTCCGGTGCAGGCGCCTCTGCTGCTCCGGCTGCTGCCAGCGCACCAGCTGCAGCCCCGGCTCCTGCTGCGTCCGGCACGTCCATGCCGCCAGCACCAAGCGCTGCCAAGATGATGGCCGAGAAGAACATCGCCGCTGATCAGGTTGCCGGGTCCGGCAAGCGCGGTCAGGTTCTCAAGGGCGACGTGATTGCAGCTGCTGCGGCAGGTATTAACGCACCAGCACCTGCAGCAACGGCTGCCCCACGTGGTCCGGTTGCAGCGGACGATGAAGTACGTGAAGAGCGCGTTCGCATGACCAAGCTGCGCCAAACGATTGCGCGCCGCCTGAAAGATGCTCAGAACACCGCTGCCATGCTCACCACTTACAACGAAGTGGACATGGGCCCGGTCATGGAACTGCGTAAGCAGTACAAGGACCTGTTTGAGAAGAAACACGGCGTCAAGCTCGGCTTCATGGGCTTCTTCACCAAGGCTGTCTGCCATGCGTTGAAGGAAATCCCGGCTGTGAACGCCGAGATCGACGGCACAGACATCATCTACAAGAACTTCTGCCACATTGGTGTTGCGGTTGGCACAGACAAGGGTCTTGTGGTTCCGGTCGTTCGCGATGCGGATCAGATGTCGATTGCAGAAGTTGAGCAGGAAATCGGGAACCTTGGCTGCAAGGCGCGGGACGGCAAGCTCGGCATGGCTGACATGACCGGCGGTACTTTCACCATCTCAAACGGTGGTGTCTACGGCTCGCTGATGTCCTCACCGATCCTGAACGCCCCGCAGTCCGGTATTCTGGGCATGCACAAGATTCAGGAACGCCCGATGGCTGTGAACGGTCAAGTTGTTATCCGCCCGATGATGTATCTGGCGCTTTCCTATGACCACCGGATTGTTGATGGCAAAGAAGCTGTGACCTTCCTTGTTCGCGTCAAGGAAAGCCTCGAAGATCCACAACGTCTGGTCCTCGACCTTTAAGGTCAGAATCACGCCAGTAGTGATAAGGGAATCCAGATTGGATACCCTTTCGCTTTGGCGAAGGTCAGGTTTTGGATATCTCATGCTGTCATGAGATATCTGACTGATCGAAGAAGGAAAATGGCATGAGTATCGAGTTTCTGATAGCAGCCTTTATCGTCGTGCTGATACCCGGCACCGGCGTGGTCTATACGGTTGCGGTCGGGCTCGGCAAAGGGCGACGGGCTTCTCTCGCCGCCGCTCTCGGCTGCACCTTCGGCATCGTGCCTGCCATTCTGGCGTCTCTGGTTGGCCTTTCGGCGCTGATGCATACCAGCGCGCTGGTGTTTCAGGCGGTGAAATATGCTGGGGTGGCCTATCTTCTTTATCTGGCTTGGCAAACCTTGCGCGACAGCGGCCCGATGGACCTGAAAGCCGACCGCGCCAGCGGGAAAAGCTTTTGGGGCATTGCCACATCCGGTGCCCTGATCAACGTTCTCAATCCAAAGCTGACCGTGTTCTTTCTGGCGTTTCTTCCTCAGTTCATCGTTCCGGGCAGCGGATCGGAAACGGCCCAGATGCTGGCGATGAGCGGAACATTTATGGCAATGACATTCGGTGTGTTTGTCATCTACGGCCAGTTCGCGGCAGCTGTCGGAGACAAGGTGTTGCGCAGTGAGCGCGTCCTCACATGGATGCGACGGTCCATTGCGGCAACCTTTGCAGGCTTTGGTGTTCGACTGGCCTTCAGCGAACGCTGATCAGGCCATGATTTGAATTTGATATTCGCGGCCACCTGGCTGCAGGAAACGAGACAAAAAGGCAAAAGGGATCGAAAATGGCCCAATATGATCTTGTCGTCATTGGCACCGGCCCGGGCGGCTATGTGTGTGCGATTAAGGCAGCGCAACTCGGCCTGAAAACGGCTGTTGTTGAAAAGCGCGCCACACTCGGCGGCACCTGCCTCAACATTGGCTGTATCCCGTCCAAGGCCCTGCTGCATGCTTCTGAAATGTTCCATGAAGCCGGGCATGGTTTTGAAAAGCTGGGCATCAAGGTTTCCAAGCCGAAGCTCGATTTTGGCGCGATGATGCACCACAAGACCGATGTGGTGGATGCCAATGTCAGCGGCGTCTCCTTCCTGATGAAGAAGAACAAGATCGACGTTCACACCGGCACCGGTAAAATTCTGGGTCAGGGCAAGGTCGAAGTAACCGCTGAAGACGGGTCCACATCCACGCTCGACACCAAGAACATCGTGATTGCCACCGGCTCCGATGTCATGCCGCTTCCGGGCGTTGAAATTGACGAGAAGCAGGTCGTGTCCTCCACCGGCGCGCTGGAGCTGGAGAAGGTTCCGGGCAAAATGGTTGTCGCTGGCGGCGGTGTGATTGGTCTTGAGCTTGGCTCTGTTTACAGCCGTCTCGGCTCCGAAGTCACCGTTGTTGAGTTCATGGACAAGATCCTCGGCCCTATGGACAGTGACGTTTCCAAGAACTTCAACCGCATCCTGAAAAAGCAGGGCATGAAGTTTAAGCTCTCCTCCAAGGTGACCGGCGTGGAGAAAAAGGGCAAGGGCCTTGCCGTATCCGTGGAACCGGCGAAGGGCGGGGACGCAGAAGTGCTGGATGCAGATGTGGTGCTGGTCGCCATTGGCCGCCGTCCCTACACCGAAGGCCTCGGTCTTGAGGGTGCAGGCGTTGCGCTGGATGACCGTGGACGTGTTGCCATCGATGCCCACTTCAAGACCAACGTCGACGGCATCTACGCCATCGGCGATGTAGTCTTCGGCCCGATGCTGGCGCACAAGGCGGAAGATGAAGGCGTTGCCGTTGCCGAACTTCTGGCAGGTCAAAAACCGCATGTGAACTACGATGTCATCCCGGGTGTGGTCTACACCCAGCCAGAAGTTGCCTCTGTCGGCAAGACGGAAGAAGAGCTGAAGGCAGCTGGCGTCAACTACAAGGCCGGAAAATTCGCCTACACCGCAAATGGCCGTGCCCGCGCCATGAACGCGACCGACGGTTTCGCTAAGGTTCTGGCAGATGCTGAAACCGATCGTGTGCTTGGCGTTCACATCATCGGCTTTGGTGCAGGTGAAATGATCCACGAAGCCGCTGTCCTGATGGAATTTGGCGGTTCGTCCGAAGACCTCGGCCGCACCTGCCACGCGCACCCGACCATGTCGGAAGCCGTCAAGGAAGCCGCCATGGCCGTCTTCGCCAAGCCGATCCATTCCTGAGTTTTTCAGGGATTTTCGGGACGCATCAAGACCCGGGGCTCTGCTCCGGGTTTTTTGTTGGGATGGGGAATAGTTAATGGAGAATGTTGGTGTAGAATTTTTTGATTCGGCGGTTTGTGATGAGCTTGCATTTTATGTTTACAGGTTAATCGATCCGACTACCGGCGAAACATTTTATGTCGGCAAGGGAACCGGGAACCGCATTTGGTCGCACTTGCGTGAGGCGCTCTCGGGAACTGATCCAACAGGTTCTGAGAAACATATGCGCATCCGTGAGATCATGAATGCGGGATATGTCGTTAACCACGAGATCGTAAGGCATGGCATGAACGAGGCTGCAGCATTTGAAGTCGAGGCTGCTTTGATTGATGTCTTGGATCCAGATAGCAACAAGGTCCGAGGTCATGGGGCCGGGCGAGGCAAGGCGACATCTCAGGAAATCAATGACCGTTACGCACGTCCCACGATCGATTGGGACCCGGAGCACAAGCTGCTACTGATCAACGTCCGCCGATGGAACCGCGATATGGCAACCCTGTACGATCAAACTCGCATTTGCTGGAGGGTATCCCAGCAACGAGCTGAGAAAGTCGACTACGTTCTGGCCATGCATCAGGGTGTCGTTTACGGAGCCTATGTTGTTCATGGATGGGCAGTCGCTACAAGAGAAAATTTTCCGGAAATGAACGTTGATGAGCCACACCGAAAGGCTTTTTGGGGAAATTGTGCTCCGGATGACATCTGGAATCTGTACTGTGGTGAACGTGGGAAGCGGGTTGATAATAAGCGTTTGTTCAATGGTACGCAGAACGCAATAAGATACTGGCTTGTCTAGGTCTAACATCAGACTTGCTAGGCGAATGGTTAACGATTTTGCATAGTTTGGGACGTTTCAAAACCCGCGGCTCTGCTCCGGTTTTTTGTTGTTCTCCTTGAAGTCTTCCCACAGCGTCGTCCTGGCATGGCCCGGTAATTTCCCCTTGTTCGGGCGTCATCCCCGACTTGATCGGGGATCCATTGGATTCCATAGCACAAGGAAGGGAGCAACGAGCTCTCTGCCACATAGAAAACCACACTTCACAGTGCTGAACTGAGTGGCATATTGGATCCCCGATCAAGTCGGGGATGACGGCCCACGGGGGGACGGGAGGGTTTCTCGGAGCTTTTTGACGCCAACCAGTACCTTCGCGGGTCCTTCAACCGATGAGTGCAACACGTCTGCGGTCATCGCCGGACTTGATCCGGTGATCCATTCCGTGATTCCGCTGCCCCCATGTTTCGGTGAGAAATTTCGGTATGGATCCCACGATCAGGCCGTGGGATGACCAATCGCGGGATGATAAGAAACGCGTGCTGTGATCACATAACCCTCAATGTTCCCCTATGCACAGTGCGTGATCTCCGAACGCCTTCAGCACGTTACAGTCGGCGATGGAGTGGGTGCCGGGGCAGCTTTGTGTGATGCGGGTGAGTTCGGTCTCAAGGCGTTGTAGCTGGGCGATGCGGGCGCGGATGTTTTGAAGTTGTTCGCTTGCGATGCGGTCCGCATCAGCACATGGGGCGTCCGGGTGGGCGCTCAGGTCCAGCAGTTGCCGGATCGCGGGCATTGGCAGGCCGAGGTCGCGGCTGTGGCGTATGAATGTGAGGCGCTCCAGATCCCGTTCCGTGTAGCGCCGCTGGTTGCCTTCAGTGCGGACCGGCTCGGCAATCAGGCCCTCTTTCTCATAATAGCGGATGGTCGGCACCTTCACCCCGGACCGCGTTGCCAGCTCTCCTATTGGAAAATCCATGTTTTTCTCAAATTCGCTCTTGAACCTATAGTCGCTATAGCAATTACAAGATGGGACAGTCGAAATCGAAACACAAGACTGGAGCCCGAAATGGGAGCAAGTTGCGGACACAATCACAACGCCAGCTTTGATGGCGTTTCCGCCGACTACCGCCGTCGTCTTTGGCTGGTGATCTTCTTGAATGCGGCCATGTTTGTCGTCGAAATGGTGGCGGGTCGAGCGGCCGGATCGCAGGCGCTTCAGGCCGATGCGCTGGATTTCTTCGGTGATGCGGTGACCTACGGTATGTCTCTGGCCGTGATCGGCGCGAGCCTGAAGGTGCGGGCAAGTGCAGCGCTCGCCAAGGGCGTCAGCCTTCTGTTGATGGGGCTTTGGGTCGCCGGTTCAACGATCTATCAGGTGCTGGTGCTGGGTGTTCCACAGGCGGGCGTGATGGGCGTGATCGGCTTTCTAGCGCTGGCTGTGAACCTTGCCAGCGTGCTAATTCTGGTTCGCTACAAGGATGGTGATGCGAATGTGCGGTCCGTCTGGCTATGTTCGCGCAACGATGCGATTGGCAATGTCGCCGTGATGCTGGCAGCCCTCGGCGTCTGGGGCACGGCAACCGCCTGGCCGGATTTGATAGTGGCCGGTCTGATGTCAGCTTTGTTCTTGCAATCCGCCAGCCAGATCCTTGTGCATGGCTATCGCGAATTTCGAAGCGGCGGGGAAGGCGAAGAGAGTCACGACCATGCCGATCACCAAGGTCATTCGCGATTGTGAGTAGCCGGATCACGCAACCAGTTCTGACCCGAGTTCAACCAAGGTTATTTCCGGCGGAACACCGAAGCGGACGGGGACGATAGAGCAGCCGAGACCTCCTGAGACAATGAGATGTCTTGGCTCGCTTTTGATGCCAAGGTGGCGAGCGATTCGGGTTCCTTCGCGGTCGATGATGTGGCCGTAGCACCGGTGCTTGCCAAGCGGCGTTGGTTTTACCGGGCGATAGCCGAAAAAATTGACCTGACCGCCATGGGTGTGGCCGCTTACTGTCAGGCTAACCCGGTCGGGTACTTCGCGAAAAATGCGCGGCTCATGCGCCATCAAAAGGATGGGGCCGTTATCCGTCACTTGCGCCAAAGTGCCCGGAAGATCATCCAGCCCGCGCCAGCTTTTGCGTTTCGCCCGCCTGCTTGGATAAAGTGCCAGTTGATCATCCAGTCCGGCAAGCCAGAAGGAATGGTCGTCTTTGGTGAGGCGGGTCGCTCTATTCTGGTAGAGCGGGATACCGGCATTGATCAAGGCTTGGCCGTACTTGGTGGGGCCATACCCTGTTAGTTGGGCATCCTTGTCGTCCCACCAATCGTGATTGCCGAGCACGGCATGAACGCCGAGCGGTGCGCGGAGGTCGCCAAAGATGTCCGCCCAAGCCTGCGGCTCTATCGGATCATACTGCCATTTGTGACTGGCAACATAATCCCCGAGCATCAGGATGATGTCTGGTTCCAATGCATTGGTTTGGGAGACAATCGAGCGAACCCTGTCGAGGCCCATCCATGGGTCGCAAATGTGAGGATCGGTGATCAAGGCGGCGCGGACAGTTAGTCCTTTGGGCCAGCGCGGCGGGGTGAGGGCGTGGCGTTTAATATTGAGCCGGAAGGGCTCAATACCAACGGCATAGGCCGGAGCGCTCAAAGCGCCAAGCGCAGCAAGACCCATTCCTTTTAAAATTGTGCGTCGTGTAAACATCGGTTTTGCCCCTTCTCACTTCACAAGATGCTAAGGAGGCAATTCGGCGGGCGCATGATGCGGTTGGGGTAAGATGACGGCAATTCGCGGAAAGTCATGCCACATTTGAGGAGGTATACAGGTGAAAGAAAACCCGCCACACGGCGGGTCTTGAAGTCGGGGTCGATTGCCTACCGATTTTATTTGCTATCTTCCGGTTTTTCCGCTGGCAGCACTTTCAACTTCTTAAGCGCTTCATCGCTCAGATCGTTGGTTGCGATGGATACATCTCCATCGGGTTCCATTGGAACATCAGCAACAGTCATCTTTTCTGATTTTGCTGAATTCCAAGGGCATGCCATTGCCGGTGCTGTCGCAAACGCGACTACAGCAATTGCGGCAAGAGACTTCGAGACCACGCGCATTTCCGCCTCCTCTATCAAGGGTGCCTTAAGGGCAACAGTGCAAATCCTACGGGAAATCGGCAGGCTGGCAAGGGAATTTGGACCCGGTGCTTATCGTTTGGCCCGGGTCAGAGTGTAAGATTCTTCAGACTGCGGCAGGTTTGGGTCATGCGGTACTTCAATAAGCCGAACGTCTAGATACCCCTGAAAGTTTCGCACAAACAGCACTTTGGCTGTGAGAAATCCCATAAGATCAGAGCGCAAACCGCCATAGTCGCGCAGCTCTGCTTTGGTCCACCCCCATTTGCAATCACGAGGGATGCATTTTGTGAAAGCGCGCATGCGGGCTTGCACAGTGTCGTCCACGCACTTGGTCTCTATCTCGATCCGGGAAATTTGCTTGGCTTTGGCATTCTCGTTGACCCAGATACCGTCTTCCGGCAACGGGCAGTAGATGCGGCCTTCCGCCATGGCTGGGGCCGTCAGGAAAAACAAAAGAACTGCAAAAAGAAATACACGCATTTTGGATCGCTTCTTGGCATTGCCCTTGTCACCATGGAGGCGGACAGTTTACGCAAGCTAAATTAGCCCGCCAATTCCAATTGCAGCCAAGAGTATATCATGCCGGAACAATCTGTTGAGATACCCCGTCTTGAAGGCGCACGCCTGACCTTAAGAGCACCAACAGCCTCTGATTTCCCAGCCTACCAATCCTTTTTCGCAGATGGCGAGGCTTCACATTTTTATGGCGGTCCGATGTGGGACGGACAGGCTTGGCGGGTGCTGGCGGCGCAGATTGGTCACTGGCACTTACGCGGGTATGGGGTATGGGTCATTGAAGACAAGGAAACGCAAACGTGCGTCGGGGCTTGCGGTTTTGCGTGGCCCGAAGGCTGGCCACGGCGCGAGCTGACATGGTGGTTGTTGCCGGAGGCCCGAGGCAAGGGGCTGGCGGTCGAAGCTTCCCGGTTGGCGATCCGTCATGCTTATGACGTTTATCGCTGGGACCTCGTGGAAACGCACATGAATGATAAAAATGAAGCTGCGCGGGCCCTGGTTCTACGCCTTGGGGGAGAACGCATGGCCCGCGAAAGATTTCCGGATGGTCTCACCCGGAATGTATATCGTCTTCCAAATGGGGAGGCGCGATATTAGCGCTTCTTGCCTGCAATCAGGCCTTCGCGTTGGGCGAGCTTGCGTGCAGCCTTGCGGGCGCGACGGACAGCTTCAGCCTTTTCACGGGCACGTTTTTCGGACGGCTTTTCGTAATTCCGACGCGACTTCATTTCGCGCAGGACGCCTTCCCGCTGCAATTTCTTCTTCAGTACACGAATAGCTTGTTCGACGTTGTTGTCGCGGACGAGGACTTGCAAGTTATCTCCTGACATTTGCCGGTGCGAACAACTGACTGGCAGGCACCGTTGATTGCGGCCGAGAATCCCGACCGTGAATTGGGGTCGCAAAATAGCAGCTTTTCTCAAAAATGCACCCCATTTTTCGCGGTAAATCGCTGCGAAGTACACTTTTTTGGCGGCCAGAACGGCTCATGAGCCGGATCTGGGGTGTGAGCGGTCGTATGCGGCCAAAAGGGAGGCGCTGTCGATCTGGGTATAAATCTGCGTGCTGGACAGGCTGGCATGGCCCATCAGCTCCTGAATTGTGCGGAGGTCGCCGCCGCCTGCCAGAAGATGGGTGGCAAACGAATGTCGCAGAGCATGGGGTGTGGCGCTGGCCGGTAGGCCTAATGCAGAGCGCATTTTTTCCATTGCCTTTTGAATAAGGCGTGGGTTGAGGGCCCCGCCCCGCGCGCCCAGAAACAGCGGCCCGTCAGCTGTAATCGCGTAAGGACACTGGGCGATATACGTCTCAATTGCCTGAGTCACGACAGGCAACAGTGGAACGAGTCTCTCTTTTCCGCCTTTTCCTGTGATGCGCATGGTGCGTGCATCGCCTTTGGGAGCGGTCCGGCCCGTCAATGACAAGGCTTCGGAAATGCGAAGACCACAGCCATATAAAAGCGTGAGCACCGCCATGTTTCGAGTTTCGATCCAGGTTTCGCTTTCAAGGCCAAGGTCACCGGAAACAATTTCCTCAGCATCCGGGACTGTCAGCGGTTTGGGAAGAGATTGCGCGATTCGCGGCGGCCTGACCGCGCCGATGGCGGCGGCATTGAGGTCCCCGCGTTTTTCAAGAAACCGAAGAAACGACCGAACCCCGGAGAGGCCTCTTGCCAAGGATCGACTGCCTGCCTTGTCGGCCTGACGGCGTTTTGCGAGAAAACTGCGATAGTCGGTCGGGCGAAGCCCGCCCAAATCCTTGACGCAGGGTGCACCGCTCAGGTGTCCAGTTAGAAAACGGAGAAACTGTCGGACATCCCGTTCATAAGACACAAGCGTTTTGTCGGCCAAGCGACGTTCATCTGAAAGATGATCCAACCAAGCCCCGAGCGCGGCGTTGAGGTCCGGCTGGGCGTGAATGAGAAAGGAATCGGTGTCCGTTGAAGCCATTCCCCGAATCTACACTGCGGAGACCACCGGGACGTTAACAATGGCAACGATGCGTAGACCAAAATGAAAAAGCGCCGACAAATTGCCGACGCTTAAAGTGGTCTTCGGTCAAACGTCTATCAAAGAATGCTCTGACCCGTCTTGGCCCAATCTGCAAGGAATGCCTCAAGGCCTTTGTCCGTGAGCGGGTGTTTCACCAACGCTTTCAAAGTTGCAGGCGGGACAGTAGCAACATCTGCACCGATGAGCGCACAGTCTTTGACATGATTCGCGGTCCGGATGGACGCAGCGAGGATCTGCGTTTCGAAGCCGTAATTGTCATAGATGTCGCGGATTTCCTGAATCAGCTCCAGGCCATCAAGGTTGATGTCGTCGAGGCGGCCAATAAATGGCGAGATGTAGGTTGCACCTGCCTTGGCGGCGAGAAGCGCCTGATTGGCGGAAAAACAAAGAGTAACGTTTGTCTTGGTGCCCTCGTCCGTCAGCTGTTTGCACGCCTTCAGGCCGTCAAATGTCAGCGGTAGCTTGATCACGACGTTGTCGGCGATCTTTTTCAGCTCGTGGGCTTCCTTGATCATCGTTTCAAAGTCGGTCGCGGCCACTTCTGCGGACACATCGCCATCGGTGATCTCACAGATTTCAGCGATGACCTCCTTGAATTGACGGCCAGACTTGGCGATCAGTGACGGGTTGGTTGTCACACCGTCCAGAAGACCGGTAGATTCCAATTCCTTGATTTCGGCGGTGTCGGCTGTATCGACAAAAAATTTCATGAGGTGCACTCCCTTGAGCCAAGGCTCGTCGCTGGTGCCGGAGTGAACGATCCGGCATTAATTCATGCTTCGGCGCCTCTTTACCTTAGGATGGGCGCAAGCTGAACCCCGATTCGATAATTTGACCGGACCACGCCCCGCGATTGGGCAAGCCAGCCAGGTGAAACGTGCTGTTTGACGATTTGGAAGATGACACAGAGACAATCGCCAGTGTGCTGGTGCCAGTCGCAGTACCAACAGCTTATACCTACCGCGTGCCGAAAGGGGCACATGTGTGTCCGGGCACAATCGTCAAGGTTCCGCTTGGCCCTAGAGAGGTGATCGGGGCGGTTTGGGATGTGGCGCCGGATGCCGGGATCAATCCGAAAAAGCTGAAGGAAATTAGCCGTATTTTTGAGGAGACCAGACCTCTGGATGCGAAGCTGCGCCAGTTCGTCGACTGGGTCGCCAATTGGACATTGGCGCCACCGGGAATGGTTTTGCGTATGGTGCTTCGATCCGAAGAGGCGTTGGAACCGGAAGCGCCGATTGCCGGTGTGCGGCGTTTGGCGGGAATGGAGCCAGACCGAAAAACGCCCGCCCGTGCCCGCGTTCTGGAAACGATGGAAGACGGTTTTGCCTGGACAAAGAGCGGTCTTTCGCACGCAGCAGGCGTGAGCGTTTCCGTCATTGATGGGTTGCTGAAGCAGGGCGTTTTGGAAGTTGTTGAAATGCCAGCCGCACCGCCACTGCCCGAACCGGACATTGACTATGCGCGCGTTGAACTAACAAAAACTCAGAGAAAAGCAGCTGACGGTATTCGAGCAGCATTCGAAAAGGGTGCGAGCGTTAGCCTCATTGATGGGGTCACGGGCTCTGGAAAAACAGAAGTCTACTTCGAAGCGATTGCCGAGGCCCTGCAGCGCGGCAAGCAAGCTTTGATTCTGGTGCCGGAAATCGCGCTGACCGAACAGTTTCTAAGGAGATTCGAGCAACGATTCGGTGTTTATCCCGCCGAATGGCATTCGGAAATCACCCCGAAAAAGCGAGCGCGGGTGTGGCGCGGTGTGGCCAGTGGCGATGTTCGTGTGGTTATTGGAGCCCGGTCTGCGCTCTTCCTGCCGTTCCTGGAACTTGGGTTGATCGTGGTTGATGAAGAACATGATACGGCCTTCAAGCAGGATGATCGGGTGCCCTACAGCGCGCGAGACATGGCGGTCGTGCGCGGTCATATGTCCAAATTCCCTGTGGTTCTGGCATCTGCAACACCCTCGGTTGAAAGTCGGGTGAATGCTGAGCAGGGGCGCTACAATCGGTTCATTCTGCTAGATCGTGCATCAGGCGCGGCCCTGCCGGACCTTCAGGCGGTTGATATGCGCGCCGAAGGACCTGAACGCGGACGGTGGATCGCACCGCTGCTGCTCAATGCTATTCGCTCCGCCTTTGCAGATGGCGCACAATCACTTTTGTTCTTGAACCGGCGTGGATATGCGCCGCTGACCCTGTGCCGAAAATGCGGCCACCGATTCCAGTGCCCGCATTGCAGTGCGTGGCTGGTGGAGCATCGTTTCCAGAAGCGGCTCAACTGCCATCACTGCGGCCATTCCGAATCTGTACCAGAGGCCTGTCCTTCTTGTTCAACCAACGATTCGCTGGTCGCCTGTGGACCTGGTGTGGAAAGAATCGCTGAAGAAGTCTCAGACCTTTTCCCTGAAGCGCGCACTTTGGTGCTGTCCTCCGACATACAAGGGGGCCCCGATCGACTTCGCCGGGAAATGAAGGTTGTTGAGGAAGGTGGGGCGGACATTGTTATCGGCACGCAGTTGGTGGCAAAGGGGCACAATTTCCCCAAAATGCGACTTGTCGGTGTGATTGATGCGGATCTCGGCCTTGCTCACGGAGATCCCCGGGCAGCTGAAAAAACCTTTCAACTTCTGGCGCAGGTGACAGGCCGGGCCGGGCGAGTCACCGGTGATGGTGCTGGTTTCTTGCAAACCTACGCGCCAGATCATCCGGTTATTAAGGCGCTTTTGTCGTCTGATCGTGATGCCTTTTATAATGCAGAGATTGAGGCCCGGCAGGCAACAGGCTTACCGCCATTTGGCAGGTTGGCAGCGTTGGTGATCTCTGGACCGGACAAGGCTTTCACGGAAGGCTATGCACGCGCCATATTAAGGGCGGCTCCAATGCACGAGGCAATTACCATACTGGGGCCAGCAGAGGCGGCGTTGGCTATGGTGCGCGGTCGTCACCGCTACAGACTGTTGGCGCTTGCGCCTCGCCAGATTGATTTGCAAAGCTACATCCGCGCGTGGCTTTCCGAAGCGCCGAAACCTGTAAAAGGCTTGCGCGTCCAGATCGACATCGATCCGCAACATTTCATGTAGTAGTCTTGGCTCATTTGGTTGAGGTTTGTTGGGCAAATGCCAAATGACACGGCTGGAGCAGTCTATGACTTACATTCAAGGGTTCTTGGCACCGGTAAAGACGGCAAAAAAAGCGGACTATAAAGATATTGCCGAAAAGTCTTGGGCGCTTTTCAAGGAGTATGGTGCGGTAAGTTCCTGCGAGGGATGGGGTGACACTGTGCCCGATGGCGAAGTGACGTCTTTCCCAATGGCTGTCAAAAGGGAACCGGACGAAACGGTCGTGTTTTCTTGGATTGTCTGGCCAGACAAACAAACCGCAGATGCTGCGATGGCAAAATGCAGGATGACCCACGCTGGGGCGAAATCATGCCCAATGCTGACGAGATATTTAGCCTAAAGCGGATGATGTTCGGCGGCTTTGAGCCCATTCTCGATCAAACCGCATAAAGTGCCATCCGAAAGGAAGCAGAATAAATATCAGGGTTAGACGAAAGAGTCCCAAGCGCTGATAAAATTGCCGATTTTGGGGCATTTTATGCAGCTGAAGCCCAAAAAACGCCAAAAATCGGGGTCTGCGGCCATTTGGTGAAGTTGCACACTTGAAAACCCTGTGCTAATGGAAGCGCGGCTTTGGGGGAACGGTTTATCCGTCATACCTTCTGACCCTGAAATCATTCATTTTTTCAATGCCTTGCGAACACTTGCTGTTTTGCGGGCCTGAAAAACGTCAGAGAGCTCGGACCTGGTGACTGACAACGTATCTCTCGTATCCGGCGTGGCACAACGATATGCATCCGCCCTCCTCGAACTAGCTGAGGAAAAAGGTGTGATTGCCGACGTGGAGCGGGATCTTGGCAAAGTTGAGGGCTTCCTCAATGAAAGCACAGATCTCGACCGTCTCGTTAAAAGCCCTGCCTTTAGTGTGGAAGAGCAGCTTGCAGCGCTTGTTGCACTTCTCGACAAGGCAGGCATTTCTGGCCTCGCCGCTAATTTTGTGAAGCTGACAGCCAAAAACCGGCGTCTCTTCGTCCTTCCCGGCATGATCAAGGCCTTCAAGGCCCAGCTGGCGGAAAAGCGCGGTGAAGAAACCGCTGAGGTCGTCTCGGCCGCTCCGCTATCTGATGAGCATGTCGCAGCCCTCAAGGAGGCTCTGGCTGCCTCCCGTGGGAAATCAGTAAATGTTGCAGCGTCGGTTGATCCTGCTCTGATCGGTGGCCTCGTGGTCAAGGTCGGTTCCCGCATGATCGACACGTCGTTGCGTACAAAACTCAATTCACTCAAGTTCGCGATGAAAGAGGTCGGCTGATGGATATTCGGGCCGCGGAAATTTCCGCCATCCTCAAGGACCAGATCAAGAACTTCGGCCAGGAAGCCGAAGTTTCTGAGGTCGGTCAGGTGCTTTCGGTCGGTGACGGTATCGCCCGTATTTATGGTCTGGACAACGTTCAGGCTGGTGAAATGGTCGAATTCCCGGGCGGTGTCCGGGGAATGGCTTTGAACCTTGAAGAAGACAACGTCGGTGTTGTTATCTTCGGTTCTGACCGTGACATTAAAGAAGGCGACACAGTCAAGCGGACTGGCGCAATCGTGGAAGTCCCGGTCGGTAAGGGTCTTCTGGGTCGCGTTGTTGATCCGCTTGGCAATCCGCTCGATGGCAAAGGCCCGATCAAGGACGCTGAGATGCGCCGCGTGGACGTCAAGGCGCCTGGCATTTTGCCGCGTAAGTCCGTGCATGAGCCGATGTCCACTGGCCTCAAGGCGATTGACGCCCTGATCCCGGTTGGTCGTGGCCAGCGTGAGCTTGTCATCGGTGACCGTCAGACCGGTAAAACCGCAATCATTCTTGACACATTCCTGAACCAGAAGCCGCTGCATGCGAGCGACGACGAAGGCAACAAGCTTTACTGCATCTATGTTGCTGTTGGTCAGAAGCGCTCCACAGTTGCTCAGTTCGTGAAGGTTCTGGAAGATAACGGCGCTTTGGATTACTCCATCGTGATCGCCGCGACCGCATCCGACGCAGCTCCGCTTCAGTATCTTGCACCGTTCTCCGGTTGCGCGATGGGTGAGTTCTTCCGCGACAACGGCATGCATGCCGTGATCGGTTACGATGACCTGTCCAAGCAGGCTGTTGCTTATCGCCAGATGTCTCTGCTTCTGCGTCGTCCGCCAGGACGTGAAGCTTTCCCTGGTGACGTTTTCTACCTACACTCCCGTCTGCTCGAGCGTTCTGCGAAGCTGAACGAAGATCATGGCGCTGGCTCTCTGACTGCACTTCCGGTCATTGAAACTCAAGGTAACGACGTGTCGGCCTTTATTCCGACCAACGTGATCTCCATCACCGATGGTCAGATCTTCCTTGAGACCGACCTGTTCTATCAGGGTATCCGCCCGGCTGTTAACGTCGGTCTGTCGGTGTCCCGCGTTGGATCTTCCGCTCAGATTAAAGCGATGAAGCAGGTTGCTGGTCCGGTTAAGGGTGAATTGGCGCAGTACCGCGAAATGGCGGCTTTTGCTCAGTTCGGTTCTGATCTTGATGCCACAACTCAGAAGCTTCTGAACCGGGGTGCGCGCCTGACTGAACTGCTCAAGCAGCCTCAGTTCTCGCCACTGAAAACCCAGGAACAGGTTTGCGTCATCTATGCTGGCGTGAACGGCTATCTGGATAACCTGCCGGTTGAGCGCGTTGGTGAGTTCGAAGAAGGCCTGCTGCTTTTCCTTCGTGGAGAACATGCAGAACTTCTGGATGCCATCTGGGACAAGAAAGCCCTTGATGACGACCTGACCGGCAAGCTGAAAGCTGCGCTGGACCAGTTCTCAAAGAACTTCGCCTAAGACCTGAGTCGGGATAAGGAGCAGGGGCGGCCATGCCGAGCCTGAAGGACCTAAGAAACCGTATCGCTTCTGTAAAAGCGACGCAGAAAATCACCAAGGCCATGCAAATGGTGGCCGCGGCGAAACTGCGTCGTGCACAGGAAGCTGCGGAGGCCGCCCGGCCCTATGCGGAACGCATGGGTGAGGTGCTGGCCAATCTAGCTGTGGCCTTTGAGGGCCGCGACGATGCGCCGAAGCTGATGGCTGGTAGTGGCAAGGACGCCGTGCATCTGCTCGTCGTTGCCACAGCCGAACGTGGCCTGTGCGGCGGCTTCAACTCAAACATTGCCAAGCTCGCTCGCGAAAAGGCCCGTAGCCTGATCGCTGAAGGCAAGACGGTGAAAATTCTGTGTGTCGGCAAAAAGGGTTTTGACTCCCTGAAGCGCGATCTCGGAAGCCACGTCATCAAGACCATCGAAATGCGCGACGTGAAAAACGTCGGCTTCGGTAACGCTGATGAAATCGGCCGGGAAGTGCTGTCCATGTTCGATGCCGGTGAGTTCGACGTCTGCACGTTGTTCTACTCCGAATTCAGATCCGTGATCAGCCAAGTGCCAACCGCTCAGCAGCTCATTCCGGCAAGCTTCGAAGCTTCCGAAGGTGATGCAGAGACCGGTGCAGCCGCGATTTACGAGTACGAGCCGGATGAAGCCGAAATTCTGGCGGACTTGTTGCCTCGCAACATTTCCATTCAGATCTTCCGGGCGCTTCTTGAAAATGCAGCTTCTGAGCAAGGCGCGCGTATGTCCGCAATGGACAATGCGACCCGCAATGCTGGCGAGATGATTGACAAACTGACGATCAGTTATAACCGCCAGCGTCAGGCTCAGATCACGACAGAATTGATTGAAATTATCGCAGGCGCGGAAGCGCTCTGACGTATCGAGACAAGGATAGGGATATGGCTGACAAGAATGTCGGAAGGGTGACCCAGGTCATCGGCGCCGTTGTCGACGTCAAGTTCGATGACCACCTGCCGCTGATCCTGAACGCTCTTGAAGTGGACAATCAGGGCACGCGCCTGGTTCTCGAGGTTGCGCAGCACCTCGGTGAGAACACCGTTCGTACCATCGCAATGGACGCAACCGAAGGCTTGGTGCGCGGACAGGAAGTTGTCGACACGGGCGCTCCAATTTCCGTGCCTGTTGGCGTAGGCACGCTGGGCCGCATCATGAACGTGATTGGTGAGCCGGTTGATGAAGCTGGCGAAATCAAGCACGACGACAAGCGCGGAATTCACCAGGACGCTCCTGAGTTCATCGAACAGTCCACGGAAGCAGAAATCCTTGTAACGGGCATCAAGGTCGTCGACCTTCTCGCACCGTACGCAAAGGGTGGTAAAATTGGCCTGTTCGGCGGCGCTGGCGTCGGCAAGACAGTTTTGATCATGGAGCTGATCAACAACATTGCTAAGGCGCACGGTGGTTACTCCGTATTCGCTGGTGTGGGCGAGCGGACCCGTGAAGGAAACGACCTTTACTGGGAGATGATCGAATCCGGCGTGAACAAGGAAGGCGGCGGAGAAGGTTCCAAAGCTGCACTCGTTTACGGTCAGATGAACGAACCTCCCGGAGCCCGTGCTCGTGTGGCACTGACTGGTCTGACAATCGCGGAAGACTTCCGTGACCAGGGTCAGGACGTTCTGTTCTTCGTGGACAACATCTTCCGCTTTACGCAGGCTGGTTCCGAAGTGTCCGCACTTCTCGGCCGTATTCCTTCTGCTGTGGGCTATCAGCCGACTCTGGCAACCGACATGGGCGCCATGCAGGAGCGGATTACGACGACACACAAGGGATCCATCACGTCCGTTCAGGCTGTTTACGTGCCTGCCGATGACTTGACCGACCCGGCACCTGCTTCTACCTTCGCTCACTTGGACGCGACCACGGTTCTGAACCGCTCGATCGCTGAAAAAGGCATCTACCCGGCTGTGGATCCGCTGGATTCCACCTCCCGTATGCTCAGCGCCAACATCATTGGTGAAGAACACTACGAAACCGCACGTGCGGTTCAGGTGACCCTGCAGCGCTACAAGGCCCTTCAGGACATCATCGCCATCCTTGGGATGGACGAACTGTCCGAAGAAGACAAGCTGACAGTTGCGCGTGCTCGTAAGATTGAGCGCTTCTTGTCCCAACCGTTCTTCGTTGCTGAAGTCTTTACTGGTTCTCCGGGCAAGCTCGTTGCCCTGGAAGACACCATCAAGGGCTTTAAGGGTCTCGTCGCTGGCGAATACGACCATCTTCCGGAAGCCGCTTTCTACATGGTTGGCTCTATCGAAGAAGCGATCGAAAAGGCTCAAAAGCTGGCTGCAGAAGCTGCTTGATCCATCAGGACTTCCGGCGCGGAAAATCGCGCCGGATTTCCAGTTTGAAGGATCCTTTCAAAGGGTTCTTCGTGTATTCGACTGATAGGAAAGACGCCAAATGGCCGATACATTTCAGTTTGAACTGGTTTCACCGGAGAGTCTCTTGCTGTCCGAAGAGGTTCTTGAGGTAGTTGTACCGGGAACCGATGGCGAATTTGGCGTTCTGAAGCACCACAGCCCGTTCATGTCCACGATCAAGCCGGGCATCCTGAAAGTCCGTAAGGACGGGAACGCTTGGGTTGAATACTTCGTGCGTGGTGGGTTCGCGGATGCAGGCCCAAATGGGCTGACTGTTTTGGCAGAACGCGCAACACCGGTTTCCGAGATCAGTGCGGACGATCTGAACCAACAGATTAAGAATGCTGAAGAAGATGTTGCGGACGCTAAGGACGACGAAACCCGTCAAAAAGCTTCCATGCACCTGTCTCAGCTAAAGGACGTGGCAGAGGCTCTTAAAGCCGCCTGATTCAAAGATCTAAACTTTTCTGTATTTAAAGAACGCGGCACCTACCGGGCCGCGTTTTTTGCATTCTAAGCCAAGCGGTTAAGCTGGGTGTTTGGTTCGTTCGGCAAAAGCGTGGACTACGGGTGCGATACCACAAGAAACAATAAACCCGGCCAAAAGGCCGGGTTAGGAGTTTGCATGTTGTACCATGCAGGTCTGCTTTTGTTTTCAAGCAGCTTATGACTCTTGTGCCGGGCCCTTAGGCAGCGCGGCGGAAAGTCATCGGCGTACCACCGGAGCGGCTGCGACGACGCTCTTCCGGCGGGATGTAAACGATCGAGCTGTGCTCTTCGCAATAAGACACGCCAGCCTCTACACGGTTAGAGCATGGGAATGTGTAATTGCCAGCATCACCTTCTGCCCACTTGCAGCAGCCAGGACGCGGGAGGCTCAAGCTATCCATTGTCGATTTCCTCTTCCTCAAGACGCAAACAGAAAACGCTCGAGCATCCTTTTGGGAGGAAAGGATCCGAACAGCTTTCGGTCAAATATGGATGTTGCGATTTGTCGTCACGGTGATGCCACTGTCGTGACTGCCCTTCAGCAAACGCTGGAGGTTAGATAAAGGCGTTGTCATAAAAATGCAATAGTCCGAAACGAATAAGTGCCCTGCGTTGGCTGCATATCGAATGGTGTTATTAAGTATATGTTTACTGCTTGGCCGAATACACAATGTGAATATTGAGCGAGCTCGCCGGATTACTCTGGCAGAATTCCACCTGCGGCTAAAAGTGCTTCTGGTGTATCAAGATCAATCCGTGCAGACGAACCAATTTCAACTTCATGAACAGTATCAATGTGTTCTGCAATCAAATGGCGCGCGCCGATATCACCGGTTAGCTTTTTCAGGTCATCGAAAAAGCGCTTGTGCCAAAGTACGGGGTTACCGCGTTTTCCACCAGCCGTCGCTACAACAATCTGTTGGCCACTTTTCTGAAACGCACTGCGCATCTCGTCAAGGTGGTCTTCGGAGATGTTCGGCATATCCCCGAGAAGGATAATGATACCATCCACATCATCTGAAAGCGCAGTGACACCGGTTTTGATCGATGAGGCCATCCCGTCAGAATAATGCGGGTTGTGCGCCAGCCGAACCGGTGTATTTCCAACCAGATCGGCAATATCCTCTCGCATATGGCCGGTCACGACTACGATCTCGTCGATTTTGGCAGCCTGTGCGGCATTGAGCACATGCGTCAAGACTGGTTTTCCATCTAGATGAGCTAGGAGTTTGTTGGCCGCTCCCATGCGGCTCGATTTACCCCCAGCTAAGACCACTGCGCCGATGCGTGGGGCGACCAACGGGAGGGCGGGTTCGCGTGGCTGGGGCCGACTTTCAATCTCCATCAACAGGCCGCCGACACCCATTTGGGTGATGTCATCGGAAGCAACAGGTATCTTCGCAAGGACGCGGTCCAGGATCCAGTCGAACCCGTTTTCCTTAGGGCTGCGTGCACAGCCCGGCGCACCAATGACAGGAACATTATCAAGGTCGGCAAGGAGAAGCAGGTTGCCGGGATCGACTGGCATACCAAAATGAAGGACGCGACCACCGGCGTGCTCGATCGCTGTTGGGAGGATATCCTGCCGATCAACAACTGCCGAAGCACCGAACAAAATAAGAAGTTGTGCACCTTCATTCAAAAGCTCTTGCATGGCAGATGCGACAGCTTCCTTTGAATGCGGAACGCGTTTTTCTGCGATCACACAACTGCCACTCGCTTCAAGACGCTCCTCAAGTACGCGGAGTGTCTTGTCCATTGTTGATGGTTTCAGGTGGTCCAATGTTGTTGCAACAAGCCCGACCTTATGCGGATGGAAAGGTTTGACGGCCAAGGCTGCCTGTATTTCTTCTTCCGCTTCACGAACAGATCGATTTGAGGCGGCAAATGGAATGATCTTTGCGGTTGCAGCCATCCGGCCAGCACCGACCTTCGTGTAGTTCGGTAAAGTCGCGAGAGTAATCGCGGGATCAATACGGTTCAGTGAATTGACCGCAGCTTCATCGGCCACGAACAGGCCTGCACAATCAGCATGCAGGTTTACCCGCCCCGTAAACGGTGTATCCAGAATCAACCCGCCACCATTGGCAGCCCGCGCCAGCCTATCAGCAGCCTGATCTTCATTTACATCGTCCGGGGCAAGGCGGGCGACCGATACTGTGTTGATGCCGGATTTCAAAAGAGCAGCAATATCATCCTCGCTCAGAACACGGCCTTTTTTGAACGTTTTAGAGGTGCCGCCGCTGCTATTCACCCTAGTGGAGTGGGCAAGGACACATCCTGTCGCCTCAGCGGTTGGAACCGCGCCGAATTCCATTAATCGGTCTCCGGCTTTCGAAGAGCCTTGATCACCGATCCGAGTATGGCGACTGCAATTTCTGCAGGTGAGGCAGCGCCAATATCTTGACCAATGGGGGCTTCGATTCGTGCAAGATCGGTTTCAGGTAGTCCTTTGTCACGCAGTCGGTCGAGCCGTTTGCCATGCGTCTTGCGGCTGCCAAGCGCCCCGACATAAAAGCATTCTGCCTGAAGCGCGGCCTGCAGCGGAAAGTCGTCGATTTTTGGATCATGGGTGACAGCCGCCAACGCAGTATAAGCATCAAGAGGCTTGTTTTTCAGAACGTCTTCTGGCCAATCGGCGTGCAGCGTCGTGCCGGGAAAGCGATCGACCGTTGCAAAAGCTGTCCGCGGATCGATGACGGTAACGTTAAACCCGGCAAGTTCAGCCATCGGAACAAGGGCCTGCGTGATGTGAACGGCACCAATCAGAACAAGACGCGGGGAGGGGACGGAAACCGTGAGAAAATGGTTGCCGGCTTCGGTCTCTATGGTTCCTGATTTTCCAGAGCGAAACCGCTTTGTAAGTTCTGTTTCCAGCGGGTCGCCGGAATAAACCTGACCGCGTTCAATGAGGCGCTGGCTACCGGTTTCCAAATCCGTGATGAGAATTGCAGCTCCGCGCGCTGCACGAATTTCGTTGAGGCGGGAGAGGAGGGAAAGGTCCATTGCAGGGCTGGTCCGGCTTAAGAATGTTTAGAGGAAACGAGCGGTTCGACATAGACCCGTATGCGCCCTCCGCAAGAGAGGCCAACTTGCCAGGCCGTTTCGTCCGCAACACCAAACTCGAGCATGGCTGGTTTTCCGGTCTCGATCACGTCCACCGCTTCCGAGACAACTGCTCCTTCGACGCAGCCACCTGACACAGACCCTTCGAAATTGCCATCTTCATCAATGACCAAATGGGAGCCGACGGGACGCGGCGCAGAGCCCCAAGTTTCAATCACCGTTGCAACGGCCACAAGCCGCCCGGATTTTGCCCAAAGCTCTGCCGTTGACAAGATGTCATGTGATGGGGACGTGGTATCTTGCGCCATAGGTGCCTGCTCCTTCATGAACTGACAATATAGCCTTCAAGGGGGAAGAAAAAAGCAGGCCAAAAGAACAAAGGCGGCAAGTGCAACTCGCCGCCTCGTTCAATCGGAATTTGGAATACTTATTCAGCGGCAACCTGAACAACAGGTGCAGCGTCGCGCACATCGCCGTCAACGTGGCTCTCAAATGTTCCGAAATTGTCAATGAACATCTGAACAAGCTTTGCGGCTTGAGCGTCATAAGCCTTTTGATCAGCCCATGTTTCGCGCGGGTTCAAGATAGCTGCATCTACGCCAGAAACCTCAACCGGTACAGCAAACCCAAAATTGGCATCCGTCCGGAATTCAGCACCGTTCAGGGACCCGTCCAGTGCAGCGTGAAGGAGTGTGCGCGTGTCCTTGATCGGCATGCGGTGTCCGACACCATAGGCGCCACTTGTCCAACCGGTATTCACCAGCCAACAATTTACATCATGCTTTGCAATCAGGTCGCGCAACAGGTTTCCGTATTCAGACGGATGGCGCGGAATAAAAGGAGCCCCGAAGCACGTAGAGAAGGTCGCCTGCGGTTCAGTTACACCCTTCTCTGTTCCGGCCACCTTTGCGGTGTAGCCGGAAAGAAAGTGATACATCGCCTGAGCTGGTGTCAGCTTTGCGATGGGAGGCAGAACCCCAAACGCATCGGCCGTCAGCATGATGATTGTTTTTGGAACGGGAGCCTGACCCGTCTTGCTGGCATTTGAAATGAAGTGGATCGGGTAAGCGGCGCGCGTGTTTTCCGTCTTTGAACCATCGTCAAAGTCCGGTACGCGCTGATCGTCCAGGGTCACATTCTCCAGAACCGTGCCAAATCGCTGAGTGGTGGCAAAGATCTCAGGCTCGGCTTCAGCAGACAGTTTGATTGTCTTGGCATAGCAACCGCCTTCAAAATTGAAGACGCCATCCTCGCTCCAACCGTGCTCGTCATCTCCAATCAGTGTACGGCTTGGGTCAGCAGATAAGGTTGTCTTGCCGGTGCCCGATAGGCCGAAGAAGACAGCTGTATCGCCTGCGTCTCCTACATTGGCTGAGCAATGCATGGACATCACGCCCTTGGCCGGCAGCAAGTAGTTTAGGAACGTGAAAACAGACTTCTTCATTTCTCCGGCATAGGACGAGCCGCCGATCAGAACGATCTTTCGGGTAAAGTCGCAGGCAATCACGGTTTCGCTTCGGCAGCCGTGACGGGCAGGATCTGCCTTGAAGCTTGGCAGGTCGATGATTGTCATTTCCGGGATAAAGCTGGCCAGCTCAGAAACGTCGGGGCGTAGAAGCAGGTTCCGTATGAAAAGGGAGTGCCAAGCGTACTCGGTGTAGACACGCACATTCAAACGGTGTTTGGGGTCGGCGCCGCCGTAAAGGTCTTGGGCAAATAGATCCAAGTTTTCTGCATGGGCGCGGAAGTCAGCAAGAAGTGTTTCAAACTGCTCCGGTTGCATCGACTGATTGTTGTCCCACCAGACCGTCTCGCGGGTCACATTGTCTTCCAGAACGAATTTGTCTTTTGGAGACCGGCCCGTATGTATGCCGGTTTCAGCGACAAGTGCGCCGCCAGCTGCCAGTTTGGTTTCACCGCGCGCGAGTGAATACTCATAAAGCGCAGGCTCGCTCTGGTTCCAATAAACACCGTTCAGATTTTTCAATCCGAAGGTTTCAACACCATGCGACGGATTCCTGACGCCTAGTTCGAGCATGATCCCGCAGTCCTTGTGAGTTGGGTAGCTTCATTTGTCTCATCGGGATAGGGGCAAACTGATGAGCCTGCGCTTTTTGCCGATAAGGCTGTCGACCGTAAAGGATGCAGAAAACTGCAACAAGATGGGCGGAGCCCTTACGTCCGGCTTTAATCGATTAAATAATTTTTTGATCGATTTAATAATTAATTTAGGGGGCGAAATAATAGCGAGCTACAGGCTTCCCAATGTGTTGGAGGACGAAAAATTGCTTTTGCGCGTTTACAGCAAGGACGAAATCATGGCCCAAACTTGACGCTTGAAGGGCCAAAATCGTGAAATACGGCGGCAAAGGCTTCTGATCGGCGGCGAAAGCGTGTAGTCACAAGTGATTGCCTTATTTTATGCGCAATTGGAGCGCCAAGAGAACACTGCGTCTTCCAGAAGACCGTACGCCCGTAGAGTTCGTGAACGGAACAGATACAACATGCCGACAATTGCCCTGGTCGATGACGACAGAAACATTTTGACGTCCGTGTCAATCGCGCTGGAATCTGAAGGATACCGAGTGCAGACCTATACAGACGGGTCTTCTGCATTGGATGGACTTCAATCCGACAAGCCTGATCTCGCTATCTTCGATATCAAGATGCCGCGCATGGATGGCATGGAGCTGTTGCGTCGCCTGCGCCAGAGTTCAGACTTGCCGGTCATCTTCCTGACGTCCAAGGATGATGAGATCGATGAGCTGTTCGGCCTGAAGATGGGGGCTGATGACTTCATCCGCAAACCGTTCTCCCAGCGTCTCTTGGTCGAGCGCGTCCGTGCTGTCATGCGCCGTGCGCAACCAAAAGATGCCAGCGCGCCGCGTCCGGATGCTGAAAAACTTCTGGAGCGCGGTCTGTTGGTTATGGATCAAGAGCGCCATACCTGCACATGGAACAACAAACCAGTGACATTGACGGTCACGGAATTTCTTATCCTGTCGTCGCTTGCGCAACGTCCAGGCGTTGTAAAAAGCCGGAATGCACTGATGGATGCGGCCTATGATGATCAGGTTTATGTTGACGATCGGACAATCGACAGCCACATCAAGCGTCTTCGCAAGAAATTCAAGATGGTAGATGACGACTTCGATATGATCGAAACACTTTATGGTGTCGGTTACCGGTTCAGGGAGGTCTGAAGACCGTTTCCATGGCGGTTGAAAGCGAGAATGCAGATGAGGCCACTCGGTCCGCGGCAAGCGGCACCGACCGATCCCAGCTGCGCAGATTCGGAAATCGCCGCCTGCGCCGCCGTATGCTCTCGCAATTTGGCCGGGTCTTCGGCACCTATGTCCTGTCCTCACTGACGCGGCGGATCATTGCGATCAATCTGGTTGGTTTGATCGCGTTGGTGATCGGTATTCTCTATCTCAATCAGTTTCGAGCCGGTTTGATTGATGCCCGAGTGCAGAGCCTGCTCACACAAGGGGAAATCATTGCAGGGGCAATCGCGGCATCTGCGACCGTTGATACCGGCGCGATCACTGTTGATCCGGAGCGCTTGCTGCAGTTGCAAGCAGGTGAGAGCATTGCGCCCGGCGGGGATGATCTCGATACGCTTGATTTTCCGGTCAACCCGGAGCGCGTCGGACCGGTTCTGCGCAGTCTGATTTCGCCAACAAAAACCCGGGCGCGGATCTATGACCCGGAAGGCATTCTCATCATTGATTCCCGGCATCTGTATTCAAGCGCGCAAATCCTGCGGTTTGATCTTCCTCCGCCCGTAACTGAAGAACCGGGGTTCATCGAGAAAAGCTGGGAAGCCTTGAAACTCTGGTTCCGTCAAGGCGAACTTCCGCTCTATGAAGAAGTTGGTCCCGGTGATGGGCGCGCCTACCCGGAAGTGGAAGCTGCGCTGACCGGCACACCTGCGAGCGTTGTTCGGGTGTCGCAACGCGGTGAGTTGATTGTTTCCGTTGCTGTGCCCATTCAGCGGTTTCGCGCTGTTCTAGGCTCACTTCTTCTGTCGACGCAGGGCGGCGATATTGATGCTATCGTACGCGCTGAGCGGATTGCCATCATGCGGGTCTTTCTGGTCGCGGCAACCGTTACGATCTTGCTGTCAATCCTGCTGGCCGGAACGATTGCTGGACCAGTGCGCCGTTTGGCTGCAGCAGCTGACCGGGTTCGAAAAGGGTCGAACACCCGACAAGAAATCCCGCATTTTGCTGATCGTCAGGACGAGATTGGCCATTTGGCGCGGTCCTTCCGTGACATGACCAACGCGCTCTACAACAAGATTGACGCGATTGAACAATTTGCAGCCGATGTGGCCCATGAGTTGAAAAACCCGCTGACGTCTCTCCGCAGCGCGGTTGAAACCTTGCCGCTGGCAAAGTCTGAAAACTCGAGGGAACGGTTGCTTGAGGTCATTCAGCATGATGTACGAAGACTGGACCGGTTGATCAGTGACATTTCAGATGCATCGCGTCTGGATGCCGAGCTTGCACGCGCGCAGGCGGAGCCAATTGATTTGGCCGCGTTGCTTCGGGCGATTGCCGATTCTGTTAATCAGCGCACGGGCGATGAGCGGGCTGGTGTTAGTCTGACAATCGCGGATGCTGCCGGTACAAATCCTTATGAGGTGCAAGGGCACGACATCCGGTTAGGGCAAGTGATCAGCAATTTGATCGACAATGCTCAATCGTTCTCCGAAGTCGGCGGCGGTGTTCGGATTGGATTGCGCCGCGAAGGCAGGTGGGCAGAGATAACTGTCGATGATGACGGTCCGGGCATTCGCGCCGAGAATACAGACCGGATTTTTGAGCGCTTCTATACTGACAGGCCGGAAGGTGAAGGCTTTGGCAACAACTCCGGACTTGGGCTGTCGATCTCGCGCCAGATCATTGAGGCACATGGCGGCACTATAACGGCTGAGAACCGCCGAGATGAAACACAAGATAAGCTGATCGCCGGTGCCCGTTTTCTCATCCGCCTACCGGTAGAGACCTAATAATGACAAGGCCGACGATCCATGCCAGCGCGGTGGTTTTGGGCACCATTGGCATTTTGGTCCGCGGGGCGTCTGCAGCCGGAAAATCGAGCTTCTGCGACCGCCTTGTAGAGGCGAGCCGCAACAAGGGGCATTATGCTGCGTGGGTGGCAGATGATCGCGTCCTGCTGTCGTCTGCGCAGGGCAGGGTGATCGCTGTTCCGCCTCCGCGACTTGCCGGAAAGCTGGAAGTGCGCGGTCTTGGCATTATCGAAACGGCCTATGCGCGAGAGGCGGTGATGGATCTTGTGGTTGACCTGCAGCCACTTTCCGGAATTGAGCGTCTGCCTGATACTGAATTGACCTCGGAGTATCTGGAAAACATCTCACTGCCCGTGTGTCGCCTGGCGGAAAACAGGTTCGATGAAGGAATTCGCCGTCTTCGCTGGGTGACACGGCGTCTTTTCCCCAAGTGCCCCGACTACTTTTAGGGCGGGTCGTTCGATTTTACTTGCAACCAGAGAACCGGTTGTCAACAGTACGCCGACCGCGTTGAACCCATGTTTATTAAAGAGACCGGATCGCTGAACCCATGATCGGACTTGTACTCGTGACCCACGGCCGCCTCGCAGAGGAGTTCAAGGCCGCGCTGGAGCATGTTGTTGGCCCGCAAGAGCAGGTGGAAACCATTTCCATCGGTCCCGATGACGATATGGAAAAGCGTCGGCAGGATATTCTGTCTGCCGTGGAAGCGGCCAACACCGGTCAGGGCGTTGTTCTGCTCACTGATATGTTCGGTGGCACGCCTTCCAACCTTGCAATTTCCGTCATGGACGGTGCGTCGGTTGAAGTTGTGGCTGGGGTAAACCTTCCAATGCTCATCAAATTGGCGAGTGTCCGCGTGGACCGGCCATTATCTGAAGCCGTTGATGAAGCGCGTTTGGCGGGACAAAAATACATTTCTGTGGCAAGTCAGGTATTGTCTGGTCAGAACTGAACCTATTCATGAACCCTGCCGTGCTCGAAAAAGACCTGGAAATCGTCAATCAACGTGGCCTTCATGCCCGTGCGTCCGCAAAACTCGTCAAGTTGGTAGAGACCTTCCAGAGTGAGGTCTTCGTTTCCAAGGATGGGCAGACCGTTGAGGGAACGTCCATCATGGGATTGATGATGTTGGCAGCCAGCCGCGGGTGTTCGATTCACGTGAAGGTCGAAGGTGAAGATGCGGAAACCGCACTCGCCGCAATTTCTGATCTTGTCTGCGACGGGTTCGGCGAAGTCGATTGACTGCCTCACTTTCCTTGAAGATTAGAAGCTGTATGAGCGAATTGCATTCTGTTTGGTTGGCAAACTGAAATGAATGAGAGGCTTTACAGCAAGGGATTGGCAACCCCGTTTTGTAGAATTTGCGATTGATATAAAGATTTCTTTATATCTTTATTGAAGTAAAGAGTGGTGCGCGGTATAACCCCGCTCAGTCGATAGGGAAGGCTGCGCCTTTCTGCGTTGAAAAGATCGGGTTTGGAGGTGTTTCTCCGGCCTGAATCACCTGCTCGGCAAAGGCCGACAACCACTCAGGACATCTACATGACTGACTATATCGTCAAAGACATTAGCCTCGCAGACTGGGGCCGGACCGAGATTGAAATCGCCGAGCACGAAATGCCGGGCCTGATGGCTTGTCGTGAAGAGTTTGGTGAAGCAAAGCCACTGAAAGGTGCGCGGATCGCCGGCTCCCTTCATATGACGATCCAGACAGCGGTTCTCATCGAGACTCTCGTTGCACTGGGCGCTGAAGTTCGCTGGGCATCCTGTAACATTTATTCTACGCAGGATCAGGCTGCAGCAGCGATCGCCGCTGCTGGCATTCCGGTTTTCGCCATCAAGGGTGAAACTCTCGAAGAATACTGGGCCTACGCGGACAAGATCTTCGACTTCCCGGAAGGTGCGAACATGATCCTCGACGATGGCGGGGATGCAACACTTTACATCTTGATCGGCGCGCGTGTTGAAGCAGGCGAAACCGACCTGATCGAAAATCCGTCGTCGGAAGAAGAAGAAGCTCTGTTTGCGCAGATCAAGAAGCGTCTTGCTTCAAACCCGGGCTGGTTCACGAAGCAGCGTGATCTCATTCAGGGCGTTTCTGAAGAAACCACCACGGGTGTTTTGCGTCTTTATGAAATGCAGAAAAAAGGCCTGCTGCCGTTCCCGGCCATCAACGTGAACGACAGTGTTACCAAGTCCAAGTTCGACAACCGCTATGGTTGCCGCGAATCTTTGGTAGATGGTATCCGCCGTGGCACGGACGTTATGATGTCCGGCAAGGTCGCCGTTGTTTGTGGTTATGGTGACGTTGGTAAGGGCTCTGCCCAATCTCTGGCCGGTGCCGGGGCACGCGTTATCGTGACTGAAATCGACCCGATCTGTGCGCTTCAAGCCTCAATGGACGGTTTTGAAGTCAAGACCATGGAACAGGCTCTGCCTGAAGGTGATATCTACGTCACTGCAACGGGCAACAAGGACATCATCACCTTCGACCACATGCGCGGTATGAAGGATATGGCGATTGTCTGTAACATCGGCCACTTCGATAATGAGATCCAGGTTGCAGCCCTGAAGAACACCAAGCTGCGCCCGGTGAAGGACCAAGTGGACATGTACGAGTTCCCTGATGGGAAACGTATGATCCTTTTGTCCCAAGGACGTCTCGTCAATCTCGGTAACGCAACGGGTCACCCAAGCTTCGTAATGTCCGCCAGCTTCACCAATCAGGTTCTGGCGCAGATCGAGCTCTACACAAAGGGTGACCAGTATCAAAACGAAGTTTACGTGCTGCCGAAGCATCTCGATGAAAAAGTCGCACGTCTGCACCTTGAAAAGCTCGGTGTGACATTGACAGAACTGTCAGAGGAGCAGGCTGATTATCTGGGGATTAGTCAAACCGGTCCTTTCAAGCCTGAGCACTACAAATACTGATTTTGAATCCGGCAGACTCTATATTTAGTGGTCTGCCGGAATCGGCCAAATTTTAAAAGGTTAACGTGATTCATTGTTTCAGTGGGTCTCGTTAACTTTTTGGCAAGAGACTCTTCTTCGCGAATCCCAAAAAGGTTATGGTTTTAACGAATCAGGGGCCAAGAGGCACAAGCTTCTGATTTGTATCCAGCGTCAAGTGGGTGAAACCCCGCGCTGGACATAATGGCGGCGTAAGGGGATTTGGAATGCCGATAGGCGGCTTGAACGCAGCGCGTAAACGCGTGGCGTGGCATGGAAGGATTCTAGGAACTGGAAAGGTTTTGGGCTCAACTGCCTGTGCGACCTTGCTGCTTCCTCGTGTGGCTTTCGCCGCTGATGTAATGTCTCCTTCGTTTCCCTCAATTGATGCCAATACCATGATGCTTTTGGGTGCATTTGGCGGCATGTGCGCCTTCGCAATCACAGCGTCTGTTGCTTATCTGCGCCAGCGCCGGGCAGCTGGGGCTCTATGTGAGCACCTTCATCGTGAGAAAAGCGAACTCAAGCTGCGGGTTGACCGTCTTGAATCCATGCTCAACTCCGATGAGCAGAGAATTGTTGTCTGGACTGGATCCGGCAATGCGCCTCAGGTGTGGGGCGTGCTTCCCGAACAGTCCGGAGTGCCAAGGGCAACCAATCAGCTTTTGGCCTTCGGGTCTTGGTTGTCTGCAAAATGCGCGTCTGATCTGGAGCGTCGACTGGATGCACTGTTCAGCACTGGCGAAACGTTCACAACGACCCTGACGACGCGTGTTGGCACCTTCGTGGAAGCCATTGGGCGGACGACGGGAGGTGCCGTCGTGCTGCGGTTGCGCGACATGACCGGCGAACGGCAAATCCAAGCGGAGATCTCCGCTCGAAATGCGAAAATCTCCGGTGAGTTACACATGCTGCACTCTCTGCTTGATGCTCTGCCGTCACCGGCATGGCAGAGGGATGCGGAAGGTAAGCTGATTTGGGTCAATCAGGCCTATGCCACTGCGATTGATGCGCCAGACCAGAAAGCGGCGATCAAGGACGGCGACGACTTCCTTGATTCTGCGGCCCGCGATGCGGCCGGAAAAAACCGGAATGAAGACGGATGCTTTACAGCGCGTATACCGATGGTGGCTGCTGGAGAGCGTCGGGTCTTTGAAGTGACGGATGTGGCGGCCAATGTTGGCGGCGCGGGTGTTGCCATTGATATCAGCGAATTAGATCAAGTTCGCCGGGAACTGTCACGCGCAGAAGAGTTCCATGGCCGGACACTGGATCAGCTGGCAACTGCGGTTGCGATTTACGGCGGCGACCGGAAGCTTCAGTTCCATAATGAAGCTTTCCGTCAACTCTGGGAACTTGACCCCGTCTTTTTGGAAAGCTCCCCGGAAGATGGTGCTGTGCTCGACGCATTGCGCGCCGCTCGCAAGCTGCCGGAGCAGGCAGACTATCGCGTCTGGCGCAACACCATGCTGGAAAGCTACCAGTCTGTTGAGACCAAAGAGCATTGGTGGCACTTGCCGGACGGACGCACGCTACGCGTCGTTGCCAGCCCTCACCCGCAAGGCGGCGTGATTTATATCTATGAGAATGTTACAGAGCGCCTCGATCTTGAAAGCCGTTATAATGCATTGATCCGCGTGCAGGGTGAAACGCTGGAAAACCTCTCCGAAGCTGTGGCAGTGTTTGGGTCCGATGGTCGCTTGCGCCTCTGGAACCCGGCCTTTAGCCGCATCTGGAATTTCGAAGAAGACCGTCTTTCACAACTGCCGCACGTCAATCAACTTGAAAGCACCTGCGCTCTCTCTCCTGCTGAGCAGGAGGCATGGGACCGCCTTTCCGCAAATGTTACCAGCCTGTTGGAAAACCGCACGCCGGTTGCCAATCGCATGGAACGACATGACGGGGCCGTCCTCGACTATGCGACTGTTCCGTTGCCCGATGGTGGAACGCTCGTCACCTTTGTGGACGTCACCGACAGTGTGAATGTTGAACGGGCGCTGGTTGAAAAGAACGAAGCTCTGGAGCAGGCGGACGAGCTCAAGAACGCATTCATTCAGCACGTTTCCTACGAGCTGCGCTCACCGCTCACAAATATCATCGGCTTTGCACAGCTGCTGACGGATCCAAAGTTTGGAGATTTGTCGGAAAAACAGGGTGAATATGCAGATTATATTCGCTCATCCTCATCCGCGCTTCTCGCCATTATCAATGACATTCTGGACCTTGCGACCCTTGATGCCGGCATCATGGAGCTAGAGCTAAGCGAAGTCGATGTGGCTGCGACTGTAGAAGCGGCTGTTGAAGGCTTGAAGGATCGCTTGGCGGAATCTCGGATCAACCTGCGAACAGATGTGCCGGACAACATTGGCAGCATGGTGGCCGATGAAAAGCGCCTTCGTCAGGTTCTGTACAATCTGATTTCAAACGCCGTTCGCTATTCGGAGGAAGAAGGCGTTGTGGATGTGGTCTGTAATCGGAAAGACGAAGCCGTCGAATTCGTGGTCAAGGATCATGGCTGCGGTATTCCTGCAGACATCTTGACCCAGGTCTTTAATCGCTTCGTCGGACATAATGCGGGTGCACGGCGGCAGGGCGCAGGGCTCGGCCTGTCCATCGTCAAGAGTTTCGTTGAATTGCATGGCGGCAAGGTCGACATCAACAGCGTAGAAGGCAAGGGGACAACGGTGACCTGTTCCTTCCCTGCCAAGCCGGAGCTTTCCGGCAGCATCGCAGCGGAATAATTGGCCGGTCGCTCATGTCCGGTCAGGCTCCCGCTCCCCTCAGGTCTCCGTTCACCACCCTGAAACTGGAAACAGAAGACGCAACGCGCCAGCTTGCGGAAGACTTGGCGGTTATCCTGCGGTCCGGCGATACGGTCTTGCTGTCGGGTGATTTGGGCACCGGGAAATCAACCCTGTCTCGCGCACTCTTGCGAAGCCTTGCTGGTGATCCGGAACTGGAAGTTCCAAGCCCGACCTTCACCCTCGTTCAAACCTACCGGCTCGACCGGCTGGAGGTCGCACATTTCGATCTCTACCGGCTCGAAGAACCGGAAGAAGTTGAGGAACTGGGCCTTGCAGAAGAGCTCGAAACCGGGGCGGCACTCATCGAGTGGCCGGAAATGGCAGCCGACCTTTTGCCGGAAAACGCTCTTTGGCTGCAGTTGACGGAAACCGGAGAAGTCGGGCCGGATGGTGAGGCCGTCCGCACTGCGGCCTTTCAGTCCGTCAATCCGGACTGGCAAAAGCGCGTTCAGCGAACATTGGGTCTCCGGCGCTTCCTTGATGAGAATGACTATCCTAATGCAAGCCGCTTCCACATTGCCGGTGACGCATCGACCCGAAACTTTGAGCAAATAGTTCTATCGAAGAAAACTGCCATCTTGATGGATTGGCCAGAACCAGAAGGGGCTGCGGCAACACCAGAAGCGCTTGCCTACAATGCTCTGGTTCACCGCGCACTTGACTGTCGGTCCTTTGTAGCTGTGGCCGGGGAATTAAGGCGTCGCGGCTTCGGCGCCGCCGGAGTTTTGGCGTCTAGTGTTGCCAACGGAATGCTGCTTCTTGAGGATTTGGGGTCTGAAGGCATTGTCGATGGTAAGGGAGCGCCGCTCCCGGACCGCTATCATGCCGCAATGCGGGTTTTGGTGCGTCTGCATTCAGAGTCTCTGCCCCAGAATGTCCCTCTGTCTGATGGCGGTTCTTATCACGTTCCGGATTATTCTCTAAAAGCGCTTTTGACCGAAGCGGAGCTTTATGTGGACTGGTTCGCACCGGATAAATTGGGGCGCTCCGTTTCAGATGACGATCGACAGGCATTTCGCGCGCTTTGGACGGTCGCGATCAATGAGGCTCAAAAAGCTGAATGCAGCTGGGTGCTCCGGGATGTCCACTCACCGAATATCCTTTGGCAACAAGACAAAGACGGTGATGACCGGGTTGGTTTGATTGACTTGCAGGACACGGTTTGGGGTCCTGTTGCTTATGATGTGGCCTCTGTGGCTTTGGATGCACGCGTTGACGTGTCCGAAGAGCTGGAAAAGCAGCTGTTGATGACCTATTTCGAAGCAAGGCAGCAGGCAAATCCGGAGTTTGATCGGGTGCGCTTTGAAGCTGCTTATGCCATCATGGCGGCACAGCGTTTGACGAAAATTCTGGGCATTTTTGTTCGTTTGGCAAAGCGGGATGGAAAAACTGGATATCTCGTCCATGCGCCGCGCCTGATCGGGTATATGGACCGCGTGTTGCAGCATCCGTCATTGGCAGGCTTGAAGGACTGGTTTGAAAAGTCCGGCCTGTTTTTGAAGCGGACTGGGGAGTAAAGATTAAATGGGACAGGGGCAGTTTCGGCCTTCGCATGCGATGATTTTGGCCGCCGGGCTGGGAAAGCGGATGCGCCCTTTAACTGCGACAACACCCAAGCCGCTTATCGAGGTCAATGGCAAGGCGCTGATTGATCATGGTATGGACCGATTGGCCGAAATTGGCGTTACGGTCTGTGCTGTCAATGTGCATTATCTGGCAGACCTTGTTGAGGTACATGTCAAACGGCGCAAGGACATGGAAATCCGAATTTCAGATGAGCGCGACGGTTTGCTGGATACCGGCGGCGGCATCAAGAAGGCCTTGCCGGACCTGGGCGCCCAGCCATTCTTCCAACTGAATTCGGATACCGCTTACTGGATCGAAGGGGTCAAACCCAATCTCCAGCACATGATAGAGGCTTGGGATGACGAGCGGATGGATGCGCTGTTGCTGCTGGCCGAGACGGTCAATGCCGTTGGCTTTTCCGGGCGTGGCGATTTCGATATGGCGAGGAACGGCCAATTGATCCGTCGCAAAGAGCGCAGCATCACCCCCTTTGCTTATGCAGGCGCTGCAATTTTGCACCCACGCCTGTTTGAAGGCAGTCCGGATGGAGCCTTTTCAATGAACCTTCTCTTTGACAAGGCGATTGAGGCCGGGCGCCTTTACGGAGTTCAGATGGAAGGTATCTGGCTGCATGTTGGAACGCCTGAAGCCATTGTTGAAGCAGAGCATGCCGTGCGCGAAAGCGCAGCGTAATTCATGCAAGCCTCTGCCCCCGCCTCTGTCTATTCGATTCCATCCTCTGTTCCGTTCCTGAAGACGCTGGCAACAGCGCTTGTTGATGGCACCTTGGTGCCAGGGTTTCGACCGCTGGATGATCCGCTTTTGTTGCCAACGGCAACGCTCTATTTGCCAACAAGACGTGCAGCACGGCTGCTACCGGAAATTTTTCAGGATCTGTTCGGCGGCAAGCCGGTCCTCCTGCCCGTAATCCGGCCCGTTGGAGACACGGAAGAAGACCAGCAGCTCTTGAGCGCGGAGGCAGATGGCGAAGCCCTGCCGCCATCAATGCCAGTGCTGGAACGTCATTTGGCGATGACGCGGTTGGTGATGGCGTGGAAAGGAGCACTTCGCCGAGAAGTGTTGAACCTGGGGCTCAACGAACCGCTGGGTGTTCCGGCTTCCGCTGCGGATGCGGCATGGCTGGCCGCAGACCTCTTGTCTTTGATGGACGAGATCGAAACCGAGGAGGCCGATTGGTCCGACATTGCCAAGCTGGTGCCAGATGACCACGCAAGATACTGGCAGATCACGCTCGACTTTCTGAAAATCGTTCAAGAGGCTTGGCCAGCTCATCTCGCCGAGAGAGGCCTGATGGACCCAAAGGCGCGCCGTTCTGCGCTCATTCGCAAGGAAGCTGAACGGCTTTTGACAAACCCGTCCAAGGGACCGGTGATTGTGGCGGGTGTCACTGGGTCAGTGCCTGCAACCGCAGCTCTTTTGAAAGCTGTCTCTCGCCTCGACCGCAGTGGCATTGTCTTGCCGGGGCTCGATCTGACAATGGACACATCATCTTGGGAGGCGCTGGAAGGCCCGCCGCCAAAAGCTGGCACAATGATCAAACAGGGTGGCAAATCTATGCCCGGCCTGTCTGCGCACCCGCAATATTCCCTGAAAAAACTCTTGAGCGAATTGCAGGTCGACCGGTCAGCCGTTTCTTGTCTCGGCGAAAAGCCAGAACCAGCCTTGCAGGCCAGAGAGCGCCTGTTGTCAGAGGCCATGCGTCCGGCGGAAACATCTGACGGCTGGATGGCTTACCTTGGTAGGGTAAGCGAAAAGGAAAGAGCTGCTGCTCTTGAGAATGTCAGCCGCATTGCTGCACGAAACGAAGCCGATGAAGCGTTGAGCATTGCAATAGCTCTTCGCGAAGCGTTGGAAGTGGGCGAAACGGCAGCGCTGATTTCGCCTGATCGTTTCCTGACCCGGCGTGTGGCGAGCGAATTGGCGCGCTGGAAAATTCAGGTCGATGACAGTGCCGGACGTCCGCTTGACCAAACTCCGCCGGCCATTTTGGCGATATTGACGGCGAAACTGGCGCTTTATGGGTGTGACCCGCTGGATCTGTTGGCGCTCCTAAAACATCCGCTTTGCAGATTGGGCCTCCCGGCAAAGGATATACGTTCAGCGGCACGTGCACTGGAGCGTGGTGTGCTTCGTGGTCCCCGCGCCGCGCCCGGGACGACCGGATTAAAGGACGCAGTGGACGCTGCGCGGCTTGAAGCCGAGAAACGCATGGCGGAAGAGGGAACCAGCCGGGAACCACCACGCTGGAAGAAGATCCATGAGGCAGACTGGCCGGTTTTAAGCGATCTGGTCACCCGATTGGCTAACGCGCTGGCCCCCCTTGAAGCGATTGCTGATTTACCAGCGCCAATGCCGATCCTCGATTTGGCCGAAGCACATGCGCGCGCCGTCGCCGCCATTGCCGAAGATGAGACGGGCAGTCCCGATGAGCTTTACGCTGAAGAGGCGGGCGACGTCTTTGCTGCGTTCATGGTCGAACTGCTCTCGGCCAAGGACACAGGTTTGGAACTGAAACCGGCAGATTGGCCAGCGGTGCTGACCGCCTTGATGTCAAGCCACGCCGTACGTCGCAGGCTTCCCGGTGATCCCCGAGTGCAGATCCTAGGACCGCTGGAAGCTCGCCTGCAGCACTTTGATCGTGTGATCCTCGGCAGCTTGAATGAAGGAACGTGGCCCCAGAAGACGCGAAACGACCCATGGTTGAACCGACCAATGAAGCGCGACCTCGGCTTGGAACCTCCTGAGCGCAGGATCGGGGCGTCTGCCCATGATTTTTGCATGGGGTTTGGGGCGAAAACGGTCATTCTAGCGCGCGCGGCTCGGGCGGACGGCGCTCCTACCGTGGCCTCGCGTTGGCTGCAACGCCTCACGACATTGGCCGGGCCGGATATTACAAAAGATATGTTAGGCCGTGGTGCTGTCTATTCCGACTTGGCCGAAGCGATTGATCGTGCCGATGGGCTTGTTACACCTGCTCCGCGGCCTAATCCTGCGCCACCCGTTGCCATTCGCCCAAAGCAATTGTCTGTCACGGAAATTGAGCGTTTGATCCGTGACCCATATGCGATTTTTGCACGTCACGTTCTGGATTTGCAGCCGGTAGACCCGATTGGCGGCGAACCGAATGCGGCGGACAAGGGCAACATCATTCACGATGCTCTAGCCGAGTTCTTGAGTGATTGGGACAGCCCGTTTGACGAAACGGCGGTTGCCCATCTGGTCTCCATAGGCGAAAAACTGTTTGCGCCGCTCGACGCCTTCCCGTCTGTGCGGGCGCTCTGGTGGCCACGATTCTTGCGCATTGCCGATGGATTTGTGGCTTTCGAAGCACGGCGTGCATCCAAGGTAGAGCGCCGTTATCTGGAAGTTGGCGGCGGTGTGGACCTGAAATTGCCCGGTCTTGATTTCCGTCTGAAAGGTAGGGCGGACCGGATCGACGTCATGGAAAACGGGTCCATCGCCATTTTGGATTACAAGACCGGTCAGGTGCCAAGTCTCAAACAAGTGGAAGCTCTGCTCGCACCGCAATTGCCGCTGGAAGCAGCGATGATCACGCGGGCCGGGTTCAAGGATATCCCGGCGGATAGAAGTTTTTCCGAGTTTCTTTATCTGCAGCTCAAGGGGGGCACCGATCCTGTCATCGAAGCGCCGCGTAATCCGAAAGACTGCGACTTGAAAGAGTTGGGTCAAGATGCCTTTGCGCGTCTGGAAAGCCTTGTCGTTCACTATTCCAAACAGGAAACGGGGTATCTGTCGCGGGCGCGGGTGATGAAGGAACGCGATATTGCCGGGCCTTATGATCATCTGGCACGGGTGGCTGAATGGTCGTCCGCCGGGGAGGACGAGACATGAGCGGTTTTCTGATCCCTGAACTGACAAGGGAGCGTCAGGACCGCGCATCCCAACCTCGGGCATCGGCTTGGGTGAGCGCGAATGCCGGGTCTGGAAAGACCTTTGTTCTCTCTCGCCGCGTGGTCCGTTTGCTTTTGGACGGAACCGACCCCTCGCGAATTCTGGCGCTGACCTTTACCAAGGCTGCTGCCGCTGAAATGGCGACCCGAGTTTTCAAGATCCTTGGGGAGTGGGTCACCAAAGACGACAAAGACCTTGCTAATGAGCTGGAGGAAATAGAGGGCCGAACACCGGATGCAAAACGCGTCGCGTTTGCCCGGCGCTTGTTTGCCGAAGCGCTGGAAACGCCGGGCGGTTTGAAGATCCAGACTATCCACGGTTTCTGCGAGGCCTTGCTGCATCAGTTCCCACTGGAAGCAAATGTCGCCGGTCATTTTCAGGTTCTGGATGATCGGATAGGTGCAGAATTGATGGCCGAAGCGCGGGGGGGCGTTCTGCATTTGGCAGAAACCAACCCGAACAGCGAACTCGGCAATGCTCTCAATACCGTTATCGGCCTCATGGCGGATGGCACGGCAGAAAAGGCGCTGGATGAACTCATTCAGAACCGGGATGACCTACGCCGCTGGGTGGAAGACAAGGGGGGGCTGACGAATGCCATCTCTGAGTTGGCGGCTGAACTTGGTATACCGGAAACCTCTGACCTTCCCGCGTTGGAAGCACGGTTTTTGTCTGATTGTCCGTTTGATCCAAATACCTGTCTGAGCTACGCGGAAGCCTTTCGGACCGGGTCCGGGAATGACCTTAAAATGGCAGATGCGCTGGCTGGCGCGGCTGTGATCACCGATCCGAAAAAGTTCAAGAAACACTGGCTCCCTCTGTTCCTCACCCAGAAAATGGAGCCGAGAAAAAAGCTGGCGAACAAGTGCGTTGCCGAAGCTTATCCAGCTGTTATCGACGCTCTGGTTGCGGAGCAACAAAGGCTCCTCGACCTTCTTGAGGAACGGAAACTCATTGTCACCTTTGTGGGGACGCGGGCTTTGCTGGCATTGGCGCATGCGGTGATTGAGCGCTACGAGAACGCCAAAATGGCCAAGGGTTTTCTCGATTTTGAGGATCTGGTGGTCAAAACCGCGCGGCTTTTAGCGCGCTCCGATGCAGCGCTCTGGGTTCAGTACAAGCTTGATCAGGGTCTTGATCATATCTTGGTGGATGAGGCGCAGGACACCAGTCCCCGTCAGTGGCAGGTGGTCAGTTCGCTGGCAGCAGAGTTCTTTTCCGGCGAAGGTGCGAGCGACCGGGTTCGCACGCTGTTCGCTGTGGGGGACGAAAAACAGTCGATCTATTCATTCCAAGGGGCAGTTCCGGCTTACTTTGACACCATGCGGCGGCAATTCTCAAAACATGCGGAAGCCGCTCAACACACGTTCCACTCCGTCGATCTGCAACTCTCCTTCCGCTCCACGCCTGATGTGCTGGGAGCGGTGGACAAGGTGTTCAAGGAAAGCGACGCCTATCAAGGGCTATCACAGGAACTGAAGGCACCGGTTCACGAAGCGATCCGCCGAGATCCGGGACTGGTAGAGATCTGGCCTCTGGAGCAGGAAGCGGATGTTTTAGAACCTGAAGACTGGCGAGAGCCGATTGACCATGTTGGTATCAGTTCACCACCAGCTCGGGTCGCGCAGCGCATCAGCACGGCGATCCTAGACTGGATGGAAAAGGGGGAAGTCGCGCCCGGTGACATCATGGTGCTTGTGCGCAAGCGTGGCGCGTTTGTTGAGATCCTGAACCGGGAGCTGAAACAGCGCGGTATTCCCGTGGCAGGGAGTGACCGTTTGGTGCTCACAGACCACATCGCGGTTCAGGATTTGGCGGCGTTGGGGCGGTTTCTTCTGCTATCGGAAGATGACTTGTCTCTGGCAGCAGTTCTCAAAAGCCCACTCTTTCAGTTGACCGATGAGGACCTGCTGGAAATCGCGCGTGATCCGGATGGACGGCGCAGAGCCGGGACTTTGTGGCAGGGGCTGGTATCCCGTGCCAAGGACATGCCGAAGTGGGAGAAAGTGCGCTCTCGTCTCGACATCTGGCGGGCGCGTGCCGACTTCATGCCACCCTTTGAATTCTATTCGCGCCTCTTGTCCGCTGATGGTGGACGACGGCAGTTCCGCAAACGTCTCGGCGTCGAAGTGGACGATGTTCTGGACGAATTCCTGAACCTTACGCTGGCCTATGAACAATCCGGCACTCCTGGTCTTGAGGGTTTCTTGGCCTGGATGGCGGCGGCTCCAACTGAAATCAAACGGGAGTTGACCAGCACAAAAGGGCTTGTGCGGGTTATGACCGTTCATGGCTCCAAGGGACTTGAGGCAAAGGTTGTGATCCTTGTTGATCCGGGTTCAAAGCCAGTGAACGCGACCCATGACCCTGCCTTTTTGCCGCGTGAAAGCGGTGTCGCTGGTGCCCCGCCTGCACTTGTCTGGTTGCCGACCAAGGCTGATCGCACCCAATGGCACAATTCCGCTATTGAGGCGCGTCACGAGACACAAGCCGAAGAGTATCGACGCCTTCTTTATGTGGCTTTGACGCGCGCCGAAGACCGATTGGTGGTCTGCGGTTGGGAACCCAAAAGTGGGGCGCCGGAAAACGGTTGGTACAACCTTGTCTCTCGAGCTCTGAAAGCTGATGCACGGGAAATCAAGAACACCGCCGGCGAGACAACAGCGTGGCAATGGCAACGGGCTGCAAATGACCCTGAAGTGATGGATCCGCAGGAAACCCATCACTCTGACGTCCGCACTGAGACAGCGTTGATGCTGGATTTACCTCCTCCACCGCCTCAGTGGTTGGCCGAACCGGTTAAGGCTCTTCCGCGCAAACGTCGTTTGCAGCCATCCAAAGTTTTCGAGGTGATGGAGGAGAAAGAACGAATCGATCCTGTCCCTACCAGCGCACGGCTCAAGAGCCGACTGGCAGACCCGTCGTGGCCTCTGGAGAGAGGGCGCATTGTGCACAGGCTTCTGGAGTTCTTACCGGAAATGCCGGCTGAAGACCGAGACGGGGCCATTGACCGGTTTCTCGATGCATCGCTGCCTGTTGCATTCAAAGCCCGAAAGTCGGAACTATCTGACGAAATACAAAAGATCCTTCTCTCCGAAGAATTCGCGCCGCTTTTTGCAGAGACGGCAAGGGCAGAGGTGCCCGTTGCCGGAACGATCCTGACTACCGGCGGAGCGGAAATTGCAGTGTCGGGACAAATTGATCGGTTGGTTGAATGTCCAGATCACGTTCTGATCGTTGATTATAAAACCAACGTGAGCGTGCCACGGCATCCTGAGGAAGTTTCAGCAGAATACCGGGCGCAGCTTTCGGTTTATAGCGAGCTCCTGAAGGGCGTGTTTTCGGGCAAGGCCATAAAGGCTGCGCTGCTTTGGACGTCACAACCTGTGCTGATGTTGATGCCGGATGACCTGCTGGAGGAAACCTTCAAGGCACTAAAGCCGGACGGGACTGCTTCTTGACGAAGGCCGCTCGGCTCCCTACGTTCCCACCGACTGAGGTGCCGATTGAGGTTGGCCTCAAAACACATCGCAAAAGAGATCGAACCATGGCAACAAACACGATTACAGATGCGTCTTTTGAAGAGGACGTCCTGAAGTCATCCGAACCGGTAGTGGTGGACTTTTGGGCCGAGTGGTGCGGCCCGTGCAAAATGATCGCACCGGCATTGGAAGAGATCTCCGAAGAGCTGGCCGGTCAGGTTAAGATCGCCAAGTTGAACATCGACGAGAACCAGGACGCCGCCATGAAATACGGCGTGCGGTCCATTCCGATGCTGATCATGTTCAAGGATGGTGAGCCAATGGCTCAACAGGTCGGCGCAGCTCCGAAGAATAAGCTGGCTGACTGGATCAAAAGCTCCATTTGAGCCTAAAAGCCTGAAAAATGAATTGCTGAACGGCTCTGAGCGGGTATGCGGTTGGCGTATCCGCTCTGTTGCCTGTAAATAGGCCGCACAGCATAAATTTCAAGAGATTTGAACGGACACTCCATGAGCGACGACAACATCAAAACGGAAGAGCAAATGGATGCCACTGAGGCAGCACATGCGCCAAACGAGGCCGAAGTAGAAGCGGGTGGCAATCCGGTAGAGGCCCTGATGGCTGAGAACGCAGAACTGAAAGACAAGGTTCTGCGCACAATGGCTGAAATGGAAAACCTTCGTCGCCGCACTGAAAAGCAGGTCAGCGACGCCAAGCAATATGCTGTTTCCACCTTTGCCCGCGACATGCTGACAGTGGGCGACAATCTGCGCCGTGCGCTGGACTCTTTGCCGGAAGAAGAGCGCGCTGGTGCAGCAGCAGGCCTTGTTGGCTTGATTGAAGGCGTTGAAATGACAGAACGCGAGCTGTTGAACCAGCTTGGCAAGAACGGCGTGAAAAAGCTGGAACCTGAGAGCCAGAAGTTTGATCCGAACTTCCATCAGGCCATGTTTGAAGTTCCAAATCCGGACGTGCCGAACAACACTGTCGTTCAGGTTGTGCAGGCTGGCTATGTCATTGGTGAACGCGTCTTGCGTCCGGCCATGGTCGGCGTTGCCAAGGGTGGTCCGAAAGATGTGCCTGCAGCTGACAAGGCCGATGGCGCAGCGCCCGGTCAAACTGTCGATAAAAGCGCCTGATTAGCTGCAAATGCGCCGATTGGACAGTTGCACAGATCAGTGCGGACCAGGGTCCTGACCCAAACATGGAACCGCGATGCTATTTCAGTTTCTCGACTATCTGGGTGTCGCGGTTTTTGCAGTTTCGGGGGCAATCCTGGCCTCCCGCAAAGGCCTCGACTTTATTGCCTTTCTTTTCTTTGCAAGCTTGACCGGTATCGGCGGAGGAACCCTTCGCGACCTGTTGTTGGGTGTTCCTGTTTTCTGGACAAAATCCGATGGCTATCTGCTGGTGTGTCTCGGGGTGAGCGTTGTGATGTGGTTTGGGGCCGCTCAAGTTGAGCGTTTCGGAAAGCCGCTGCGATGGGCCGATGCTGTTGGTCTGGCCGCTTATTCTGTGATGGGAGCGGCTAAAGCGCTTGCTGTTGGTGACACAGTGTTGGTTGCCATTTTGATGGGCGTCTCCACGGCAACATTCGGCGGCATTCTACGGGATACCATTGCAGGGGAACCCTCTGCCATTGCAAAGCCAGAGATCTATGTGAGCGCTGCTTTTTTTGGTGCAGGGCTTTTTGTCGGGCTGGAGTACCTTGGCATTGGAATTTGGCCCGCAGCATTAATCGGGTTCGCCGGTGCGCTGATCCTGAGAGGCGGCGCTATTGAGCGGAGCTGGACGCTGCCCTGCTATGGTGCAGGCAGCGCCAGATAACGTGACTTATGCCAAACCGCACGCCGCTGCATAAACAGCAATTGAAAGTGCAACGGTCGGCAAGCTTGCCCAATAGGCAAGTGTGGTCATCATGGGAGTGCTCCATCAAGTTCTGACAACTCCCCCCTCAATCTGCTAGATAAGATGCCCAAAGCCGTTTTAAAGAGGCGATAACATAAAAGAGAACCGGCTGCCATTCTTCGCAAGTAGGCAGCCGGTTTTAAAACTCGGATTACGTCAGCTAGGAGACTTTACGCGGGCAGCCGTGGTTGGTTTGGGTCGCCACCTTCGGTGAGTTCGCGCAGTTGATCGGCTTCCTTGTGCCACTTGTCAGCCTCACGGCGTTTCATGCGCGCTTCCTTGCGCCACTTGCCCTGCTTTGCCCATGCGCCAATGCCGCCAAGAACTATGCCAACTCCAAGGCAGGCGAAAATCACCCAGAACAATGGCACGTCCGGGATTGTCAGCCTTGGATCCGTTGGATCAAACGGGTTGAGCGCAATGGATACCGTATGGCGATTAGCCACGGACAGCGGCACCAGAATGATTGCTACAGCAAACAATATGATGTTTTTGACCATACGGGTCACGGGTGTCTCCTGGGTTCTACCTGTGTGTCGGACAGGCTAACGTAGATATACGTCATCTTTCCGGCACAACAATATCAGTCGTCGCCGTGATCCACGCCGTCGTTCAACCGAAGGCGCATTTCCTTGCCGGTCTTAAAGAACGGGACATGCTTTTCTTCGACTTCAACTTTTTGGCCAGTTCGTGGGTTCCGACCAATGCGTGCGGGACGGTTTTTGACCGAAAATGCACCAAAGCCACGCAGTTCAACCCTGTCACCCCGCATAAGGGCCTCGGTAATCTCGTCAAGGATTGCGTTTACGATATTTTCGACATCTCGTTGATAAAGATGCGGGTTTTGTTCTGCGATATGCTGCACAAGCTCTGATTTTATCATTGAGTGCCCCCTGGAACCGCTGCTTTGTTAGCCGCCGAGTCCGGAGCCTGCCAAACCGACACAAGGCCGTCAAGCGTAAGACCCCGAGGAATCAGCCCCTTAGCGCTTTTTGCCTCCCCAACAAGGCCTTCAGCGACGCCAATACCGAAACTGCGCGAAATCGCGCCGACAAATGGCAGGCCATTTTCGGTTTGCTCTGGGCGCCATGTGATAACCGGAAGGTCTTTCGAGAGGTCCTTTTCGCTTTCCAGCCACTGGATCGCAACCTCTTCACCGCCGATGGCATCAATCAGCCCAAGTTTGTGAGCCGTGTAGCCGGAGTAGATGCTGCCGTCAGCCAGTTTCAGAGCCGCGTTCCGGTCGATACCTCTTCGTTCAGCAACGAGATCAACAAACCAGTCATAAGAATCCTTCACCACTTTTGCCAACATGGCTTTCGCTTCTGGTGAGGCCTCTGAATAGAAATCAGGCTCGGCTTTTAGGTCCGAGCTCTTCACGGCGTCCATATTAACGCCAATCGTGTCCAGCAGGCCCTTGAAGTTGCCATACTGGAAGAGAACGCCGATAGAACCCGTGATCGAATTGTACCGGGCGATCGTGTGATCTCCAGCCATCGCGATCATGTAGCCTGCGGAAGCGCCTACGGTGCGGATCTCTGACACAACCGGCTTGTCTTCAGCAAGTTTGCGCAGGGCGCTATAGATGGCTTCGCCGCCCGTTGTGCTGCCACCGGGAGAGTTGATCGCGACAATCACACCTTTGACCGGGTCATGCTCGCGAATGCGCTCAATCCGCTGGAGCAGCTCGTAGTCATCCGTGATCACACCATCGATCTCGATGCGGGCGATATGACTGCCTTGCTTGGAAGCATCAGCAGCGCCGGAGACATAAGCGATGAGTGAGATGAGCGCGATGGCCAGAATAAGGAAGGCAGCGATGCGCCAGAATGTAACCTTGCGCCGGAGCTGGCGGCGGTCCAGAAGCGAGTCGACATCGACAGACATAAAGTCAACTTCTCCGTTATGCTGGAGGTGAAGTTGCCCCTAGATAGGGGCAATTTCCTCTGAAATGCAAATGCTTAGATAAAAAATATCCTGCACCAAAAGTCGAACAGAACCGACGATATACGGGATCTTTCGCTGCGTCAGCCAAAAAGCGGGTTCGGCTGCAATTGGGCAGTATCAGACCAATTCAACAAGTTCGATCTCGAAGGTCAGATCCTTGCCGGCCAGCGGATGGTTCGCGTCCAGAATGACTTCGGTCTCGTCTGCCGAGACGACGGTGACTGCAATAATCTGGTTGCCTTCGGCCTGTGCCTGAAGCTGGGCGCCCGGCGTCAGCGGGATATCAGCAGGGATCGCCTCCCGCGGAACTGATTGGCGCGCAGATGGATCGTGTTGTCCATAGGCTTCGTCGCACGGCACCTTTACGGTTTTTGTTTCACCGACCTGCATGCCGGGAATTTCCTTGTCGAGACCTGGAATGACCTGCCCCGAGCCCACAACGAACTCCAGAGGAGCTTGTCCATTGGAACTGTCGAAGACAGAGCCGTCATCCAGCTTACCGGTGTAATGCAGGCGGACCTTGTCGCCGCTTTTTGCTGTGCTCATGTAATACGTCGTCCTTAAATGGTTTGGCGTTTCATGTGTCGAAATCCGAACGTAACGGAAGTCCTTGGGTGTGGCACGGCATGCTCCAGAACGCAACCGATTGGCTTTAAACAAAGAAAAGGCCCGGTAAAAACCGGGCCTTCCAGATTTATTTTTGCCTTTAAAAGCAAGACGAAACTTAGTCGTCGCGTGCCTTGAGGGCGGCACCCAGAATGTCGCCAAGGGATGCGCCAGAATCGGAAGAGCCATACTGTGCGACTGCTTCTTTTTCTTCAGCGATTTCCAGAGCCTTGATCGACACGGCAACCTTGCGGGTTTTCTTGTCGAACTGGGTGATGCGGGCGTCGAACTTGTCGCCAACGGAGAACTTGTCCGGGCGCTGCTCGTCGCGGTCACGGCTCAGGTCAGCACGGCGTGCAAAGGCTGTCAGATCGCTGTCTGCAATCTTGACTTCCAGACCACCGTCCTTGATCTCGATGACTTCACAAGTGACGACAGAGCCTTTGCGCAGCTCACCAGCTGCACCGGATTCCATCGGGTCACCGCCAAGCTGCTTGATGCCGAGCGAGATACGCTCTTTTTCAACGTCAACATCAAGAACAACAGCGCGAACCATGTCGCCCTTCTTGTACTCGTCGATGACTTGCTCGCCAGGACGGTTCCAGTCGAGGTCGGACAGGTGAACCATGCCGTCCACATCGCCGTCGAGACCGATGAACAGGCCGAATTCGGTCTTGTTCTTCACTTCGCCTTCGACTTCGGTGTTGACCGGGAACTGCTCTGCGAAAGCATCCCATGGGTTTTGCAGGGTCTGCTTGAGGCCCAGGGAGATGCGGCGCTTGACCGGGTCGACTTCCAGGATCATCACTTCGACTTCCTGAGAAGTGGAAACGATCTTGCCCGGATGGACGTTCTTCTTGGTCCAGGACATTTCGGAAACGTGGATCAGGCCTTCGATGCCCGGCTCCAGTTCCACGAATGCACCGTAGTCGGTGATGTTGGTCACGCGGCCAGAGAACTTGGCTTCCAGCGGGTACTTGGCTTCGATGCCATCCCACGGATCAGTCTCAAGCTGCTTCATGCCAAGGCTGATGCGGTGCGTGTCTTGGTTGACGCGGATGATCTGAACCTTGACGGTCTGACCAATCGTGAGAACCTCCGATGGATGGTTGATGCGGCGCCACGCGATATCGGTGACGTGCAGCAGGCCATCGATGCCGCCGAGATCGACGAATGCACCATAATCGGTGATGTTCTTGACGACACCCTCGACAGTTTGACCTTCTTCCAGGCTCTGAACGAGTTCCGAACGCTGTTCTGCGCGGGTCTCTTCCAGAACAACACGGCGGGACACAACGATGTTGCCGCGGCGCTTGTCCATTTTCAGGATCTGGAACGGTTGCGGTGTGTGCATCAGCGGGGTCACGTCGCGAACCGGACGGATATCAACCTGAGAGCGCGGCAGGAAGGCAACAGCGCCGTCGAGATCAACAGTGAAGCCACCCTTGACCTGATTGAAGATCTGGCCAGTGACTTTTTCGTTTGCTTCGAAAGCAACTTCCAGACGGACCCAGCTTTCTTCGCGGCGAGCTTTTTCGCGCGACAGAACAGCTTCGCCCAGAGCGTTCTCAACACGCTCAAGATAAACTTCGACTTCGTCGCCGACAGCCATTTCGCCGTCACGACCCTTTGCGCCGAATTCCTTCAGCGGCACACGGCCTTCAACCTTCAGGCCAACGTCGATAACGGCCAGGTCTTTTTCGATAGCAACGACAGTACCCTTGACAACAGCACCTTCGTAAAGGTCGGTCTGGGTAAAGGACTCTTCCAAAAGAGCCGCGAAATCATCGGTGGAGGGGTTCAGTTCAGACATTCATACTCCTGGTGCCAAATCTGGCAGACCGTCGGCGGGTTTGTGTTGCACATTGAATCCGCTCCATTCCGGGAACCGCTAAAGTCACAGTTCCTTCCGAAAGCAAGGCAAGTGCCCCGCTTGTCGGCCGGCGGTCGGAATGCAGAGGATCCGATTTCTAAAAGCCACGGCACATTGCGCCGGAATTCCAAATGTTCAAGGCAAATGAAGTGCCGCTGCAGCGCAATTTCCTAACACAAAACGGGGCACGTCGATTGGACGAACCCCAAAAGGTTAGGAAAGACGAGCGCGGGAAACGATATCCACAGCCGCTTTGAACGCGCTTTCTATATCCATTTCCGTCGTATCAAGCAAGTGGGCATCTTCAGCTTGACGCATCGGAGCCACAGTTCGTTCGCTATCACGGGCATCGCGGCGCTTCAAGTCATCCAGAACGGAGGAGAATTCAGCCTCCTGCCCCTTGGACAACATCTCATCGGTTCGCCGACGCGCACGGGCCTCAACGGAGGCAGTGACAAAGAGTTTCACATCAGCATCGGGACAAACAACCGTTCCAATGTCGCGGCCATCCAAAACAGCGCCAGGAGGCGTGTTCGCAAAAGATTTCTGCAGGGCCACCAGCTCTTCGCGCAATCCGCCAAGAACGGCAATGCGGGACGCTGCTTCGCCGATTTCGTGAGAAGAGAGGATGGACTTGTCCATCTGGGCCAGATCAAGGTTTCTCGCGATCTCCAGAGCAACATCTTCATCACCAAGGGGGAGCCCCTTGGCGAGAAGCGCGGCCGCAACGGCGCGGTAGGTAAGGCCTGTATCCAGATGACGGAGCTCAAAGTGCTCTGCCAGCCGACGAGCAAGCGTCCCTTTTCCTGAAGCTGCAGGGCCGTCAATCGCAATAATCATGCGGCTATACTTTCGTTTTCTTCTATTTTTGCCCCCAGGCCGCGAAACAGCGATGTGAAGGTCGGGAAGCTGGTAGCGATCACCGCGCCGTCATCAACGGTTACCGGCGAATGGCTGGCCATGCCCAGAACCAAAAAGGCCATGGCAATCCGGTGGTCCAGATGCGTGACCACGGTTCCGCCGCCAATGTTTGCAGCACCACCAGTGACCGTCAGGCAGTCCTCACCCTCAACGCAAGGTACGTTATTCGCCTCAAGGCCTCGTGCTACAGCTGCAAGGCGATCGGACTCCTTGACACGCAACTCATCAAGTCCAGGCATATGCGTGTCGCCTTCGGCAAAGGAAGCAGCAATGGCAAGCACAGGGTATTCATCGATCATGGATGGTGCCCGTTTGGCCGGAACTGTAATTCCCTTCAGCTGGCTTGCCTTCACGCGCACATCGCCGATCTCTTCGCCGCCGGTCTCGCGGCGGTTTACGATTTCGATATCGCCGCCCATTTCGATGAGTGTCGTGATCAGGCCAATGCGGTGCTCGTTCAAGAGCACTTTTTCAATCGTTACATCGGAGCCGGGTACGATCAGCGCAGCCACAATGGCAAAGGCAGCCGAAGACGGGTCAGCTGGAACTTCAATCGCTTGTGGTTTCAGCTCCGGTTGACCTTGAAGGGTGATCACGCGTTCGCCGTCATCGTTCAGTTTGACGGAAATATCTGCGCCAAATCCCTTGAGCATTTTTTCCGTGTGATCGCGCGTTGCAATCGGTTCAATCACGGTTGTCGTGCCCGGCGCGTTGAGGCCTGCAAGAAGAACAGCGGATTTCACCTGAGCCGAGGCAACCGGGACACGGTAAGTCAAGGGAAGCGGGTTCTTGGCGCCGCGAATGCTTGCGGGCAACCGGTCTCCTGAGCGGGCGACAACGTTTGTGCCCATATCACGCAGGGGATCAAGAACGCGGCCCATCGGGCGTTTGGACAGTGACGCATCTCCCACGAAGGTGGCGGCAATGTCATGCGTTCCAAAAATGCCCATGGTCAGGCGGACGCCGGTTCCGGCATTGCCAAAATCGATCACGCTTTCCGGTTCCAGGAGGCTACCCAGCCCGATGCCGTCAATTGTGTAGGTGCCATTGTCTGTTTTTTCAATAACAGCACCAACGGCCCGCATGGCGTCGGCAGTGGCCAGGACGTCTTCGGACTCCAGCAGTCCGGTTGCAGTGGTCCGGCCGACAGCGAGCGCACCGAACATAAGCGCGCGGTGAGAGATCGACTTGTCACCGGGTACGGTGACGGTGCCGCGCAATGGGCCAGCGGCGTTGGCGGTTAGAGGAGTAGGGGCTGAGGCATGCGACATGCAAGGCTTCCAAAGCTTATCGTAGAAATTGGGGAGCCTTTCCTATCATGTGGATCACGGCCCGTCATCCGTTTGACGGCTTGAAATTTTGGCGAACCCGTGCAGAACAGAACATGGAATGTATAAAACGAGTGATTTGGCTTTGACAGCGACCTGCCCTTGGGGCTAAGGGGCGCGGCGAACACGATAACAACGAAGGGTGAGCACAGTGGCAAAACCGGAACTTGGCACCAAGCGGCTGTGCCCGAGCTGCGGCGCAAAATACTACGACCTGAACAGGGATCCGATAACCTGCCCGAAATGCGGCACGATATTCGAGATCGTTATGACCTCGCGCGCAGCCAAGGCAGCCAAGGCTGAAGAAAAGCCTGAGGAAGAAGAGGACGAGGAAGACGCAGCAGCGCCGGAAATCGTTACTCTCGAAGAAGCGGATGCCGAGGCAGAAGGCGGCGATGATGTGCCGGATCTCGATGATGACGGCGTTGAGATTGAAGACGACGACGATGATGAGACGGCAGACGTCTTCCTTGAAGAAGATGAAGAAGATGACGACGCTGTTCCAGGTATCCGCGTAGAAATCGAAGACGACTCTGAAACCTAATAGCCGGAAAAGTCAGGTATTTTTTCGCATTTGCCATTTTCCACAGCGCTGCGCGAAAAAGACTGTATTTTCTGCTTGATCAATGGAGGCGGCATGGATATGTTCCGCCTCCATCAGCGCCGGACACCCAAGCCGGTTGCAACAATGGTACGGGGCCATAGCTCAGCTGGGAGAGCGCTTCGCTGGCAGCGAAGAGGTCAGGGGTTCGATTCCCCTTGGCTCCACCATTTTTCTCTTCCTCCACGATCTCAGTTTATTCCGCTTGTTTTGTGCAAGTCTTCGGCCATGGCTGCTTCTTTCAAGGGCAGGTTCGGAGGTCAGGTTAGATGACAACGGAGTTTGTCTCTCTGTTCATCGCAGCATTTCTGGCAGCCACCTTGCTTCCGGCTCAGTCAGAACTGGGGCTCGCATACTTGATTAGCGAGCACCCGGGCGAAGTCTTTTCGATGGTTGCTGTTGCAAGTTTAGGGAACACGCTCGGTTCGGTGGTCAACTGGGCTCTTGGTCGTGGCGTGCGCGGGTTGGAGCTGCTTCAAAGATCTCGAGCATCAGGCGAAAAGCTTGCCCGCGCTGAAGCGTGGTATCAAAGATTTGGGTACTGGAGCCTGCTTTTGAGCTGGGCCCCCATCATAGGTGACCCCATCACGCTTGTTGCGGGCCTTCTCAAAGAGCCGTTCTGGCGGTTTCTCCTATTGGTCTCGATTGCGAAAACCGCGCGCTATTCAATTGTCGCATTGCTTATCTTTGGCGTTCTGTAGCGCCACCACAAAATATGTCGAGATTTGTGCCCCAATGTGACGATGCGACGGCCGACATTAGCCGCTGGCCGGAATGTCGAGCTAGCCGATGTGGATTTGCTTGGCTCTATTTCCGGTCGAGGAATTCGCTACGTCAGATGAGGCGAGACGAGGTCTCGCAATCTTGTGATGTCAATAAAGTCAGATATTTAGACGGATTTTGAGGTGGGCTTTGTTTGGCGAAATATAGTTAGCCGACGAAAATATTTTATGGACATGACCGTGGTGCCGGGGCACATTGTCGTCAAATGTTCATATGAGCGACATTTTCCATTCATATGAACATTCTAGGGGAGTTGGGCATTTATTACGGATGCCCATAAAATCAAGGGCAATTCCGACAGGTCTAAACTCGGGATAAGCCCGAAACATGGGAGACTGATATGACTTCAGCAAAAAAGGTCGCTGGCTTGGTTGCTGCGGCAGCAATGCTTGGCACATCCACCTTTTCTTACGCCGCAACCGAGATTTCCTGGTGGCACGCAATGGGCGGTCGCTTGGGCGAAGTCGTCGTTGATATTTCCAACGGCTTCAACGGCTCTCAAGATGCTTGCTCCATCACACCTGTTTACAAGGGAACGTACGAAGAGACCCTGACTGCTGGTATTGCGGCTTTCCGCGCAGGCGAGCAGCCGAACATCCTTCAGGTTTTTGATGCCGGCGCTGCGACCATCATTGGCGCACCCGGTGCAGTTGTACCCGCTCAGGATATCCTTGAAGGTGCAGGCGTTGGCTTCAACAAAGACGACTACATTGAAGGCGTCCGGAATTTCTATGCTGACAGCGCTGGCAAAATGATCGGTATGCCGTTCAACTCCTCGACACCGATCCTGTACTACAACGAAGATGCGCTGAACAAAGCTGGCGTAGATGCTCCGAAAACTTGGGAAGAATTCCAGGAAATCGCACCGAAGCTGAAAGAAGCTGGTTACGTTCCGTTGGCGCAGTCTCACCTACCGTGGATTTTCACCGAGAACTTCAAGTCTCGCCACAATCTTCAGTTCGCAACCAATAACAACGGTTATGATGGCGCTGAAGGCACGCAGCTGGTTTTCGGTGACCCGATCAAGAACCACTTCAAGGCCGTCAAAGGTTGGCTCGATGAAGGTCTGTTCGGCTACTATGGCACTGGCTGGGGTGATAACCAGACACCGTTCAACGAAGGCAAGGTCGCCATGTGGCTCGGGTCTTCCGGCTCTTTCGGTGGTATTTCCAAGACGGTTGAGTTCCCGTTCTCGGCTACTTACCTGCCTTATTGGGATGCTGTTGAAGGTGCTGGCACCGGCACGTTCATCGGCGGTGCTGCGCTCTTTTCCATGTCCGGGAAGCCGGATGGTGAAAACAAGTGCGTCGCTTCCTTCTTTGAGTACCTGACGTCTCCGGAAGTTCAGTACATGTGGCATAAAGAAACCGGCTATGTGCCGATCACCAATGCTGCCTATGAGCTGGCGAAAAAAGACGGCCACTACGACCGTGCACCGGCTGCTGAAATCGGCATCAAGCAGCTGACCTTGCCAGGTGGTGATTGGACCAAGGGTTATCGGATGGGCTTCTATGTTCAGATCCGCGATGTCATGAACCGCGAATACGGCAAGGTTCTTTCAGGTGAAGCGACCGTTGAAGATGCGTTTGCCACCATCGAAGCGGATGGCAACAAGCTGCTCGAGCGTTTCGCGAAGACAACAGCAAACTAATCGTCGTTGAATGACCTTGCACGGGCTGCAGTCTGTGCAAGGTCTTGGTTTTGGCGAGCCTCATTGTTTTACTTTGAGGCTCGCCTTGCCTGTTTGAAAAAGTCTCATTCGGTGGTGTGATGAAGAAAGTCCGCTTTCAGTCGGGGCTGACGCCTTATCTCTTGCTGCTGCCACAACTGGCCATTGTTGTGGTTTTCTTTTTGTGGCCAGCGGCAGAAGCAGTACGCGCGTCGTTCTATCTTGAAGATCCGTTCGGGTTCGGGTCCACATTTGTGGGCATGGACAATTTTGTCGATACGGTTACGTCGACGGATTACAGTCGGGTTGCGAAGTTTACAGCCGTCTTCACGACGCTGGTGACTTTCTTGTCTCTTGGAATTGCGCTGTTGCTGGCCGTCAAAGCCGACAAGGTGCTGCGCGGAGCCTCAACCTATAAAACACTGCTCATGTGGGTATACGCGGTCGCGCCACCGGTTGCCGGCCTGATCGGTGTGCTTTTATTTGATCAGCACGTCGGCCCCCTGACAGACTTCTTTGGTCTGCTTGGGTGGGAGATGCAGATCGGTGTGAGCTACTTCGATACGGCCTTTGCAATGACGGCAACCGCAGTGTGGAAGCAGATCCCTGTGAACTTCATTTTCTTTTTATCCGGTCTGCAGGGCATTCCGAAGTCTGTGCAGGAAGCAGCCAGCATTGACTGTCGCTCGGGCTTCCGCCGGTTCTGGACAGTCACCTTTCCGCTTCTGGCTCCAACCGGTTTCTTCCTGCTGATCATCAACATCACCTACGCCTTCTTCGACACATTCGGCATCGTCGATGTGATCGTAAAGCAAGAGCCGGGCAACAATCCGGTGACCCTTGTCTACAAGGTGTTCCTTGACGGCTTCCGCGGGAACGATCTTGGCGGCTCGTCAGCCCAATCGGTAATCCTGATGGCCTTGGTGTTTATTCTAACTGTTGTGCAGTTCCGCCTGATTGAGCGGCGCGTGCACTACACATGAGGAGAGTGACATGAATAGACTACAGCTCTCCGATCATCTGATCTTGATTGCAGGTGTTATCTTCATGGTGGTGCCGGTGTTGTTCGCCTTTGCGACCAGTACCCATGATGCCATCACGATCTACAAATCCGGCCTGCAATACCTGCCCGGGGATCAGTTCGCCGAGAACTACGAGACTGTCCTGTTCAAGGCAGGTGGGTTCACCAAGGAAGTCAACGGCTTCGTCATGTTGAAGAACTCGTTGATCCTCGGGTTGGGCTTTGCCATTGGCAAGATCATCATCTCAATGCTGGCTGCCTATGCGATCGTCTATTTCCGGTTTCCGATGGCGACGCTGTGCTTCTGGGTGATCTTCTGCACTCTGTTGCTGCCCTTGGAAGTTCGCATCCTCCCGTCTTATGAAATCGTGCAGTCGCTTGGCATGGTCAACACTTACTCGGGGCTTATTGTCCCGTTGATTGCCTCGGCAACCGGCACATTCTTCTTCCGTCAGTTCTTCATGTCAGTGCCGGATGAACTGCTTGAAGCGGCCCGGATCGACGGGGCTGGTCCCTGGAAGTTCTTCATCGACATTCTGGTGCCGCTGTCCAAGACGATGATCGCGGCGATCTTCATCATCATGTTTGTTTATGGCTGGAACCAGTATCTCTGGCCGACCCTGATCACCACGGAAGAATCTCTGTTCACTTTGGTGCGGGGCATCAAGCAGATCACTCAGGTCTGGGTTGGGGCGCAGATCCCGGCACTGAACGAGGCCATGGCACTGGCCATCCTCGCCATGTTGCCACCAGTGATCGTTGTTGTGATCTTCCAAAGCTGGTTCATCAAAGGGCTCGTCGAGAGCGACAAGTAAGGATTACGGTTTCAAAATGGCTACGATTACTCTCGATCAGGTCCGCAAGGTCTATGCCGGTAATGTTGAGGCGGTGAAGGGTGTTTCCATCGACATCAAGGATGGTGAATTCATCGTTCTTGTCGGCCCATCCGGCTGCGGAAAGTCGACTCTTCTGCGCATGATCGCCGGTTTGGAAGACATTACAACGGGCGAGATCAAAATTGGCGAGCGTGTGGTCAATAAGGTTGACCCTGCAGACCGTGACATCGCCATGGTTTTCCAAAACTACGCGCTCTATCCGCATATGTCGGTCTATAACAACCTAGCCTACGGCCTTAAGAATCGCGGTATGGCCAAGGACGAGATTGACCGGCGGGTGAAAGAAGCAGCCAAAATCCTTGAAATTGGCGAATATCTGGAGCGCAAGCCGCGCGCCCTGTCTGGTGGTCAGCGTCAGCGTGTAGCCATGGGCCGGGCAATCGTGCGCGAGCCTGCAGCCTTCCTGTTCGACGAGCCGCTTTCAAATCTGGATGCCAAACTGCGGGTTCAAATGCGGGTGGAAATCAAACGCCTGCAGCGCTCCCTTGGTACGACCAGTGTTTACGTGACCCATGACCAGCTGGAAGCCATGACACTGGCTGACCGGCTGATTGTCTTGAATGGCGGCAACATTGAACAAATTGGCTCGCCGATTGATGTCTATGACAATCCAGCCTCCACTTTTGTGGCGAGCTTTATCGGCTCTCCGGCCATGAACTTGATTCCGGTGACGGCGGACGGGGAGAAGCTTGGACTTCAACACGGCACGGGGCTGAGCGTTGCCAATCCCTTTGGGAAGCAAAGCTATCAGTTGGGTATCCGGCCAGAACACCTCGAGGTCGCTGAGGAAAACGCCTCTGGCCCCGCTTTTGAAGTAAAGGTCAATGTGATCGAGCCCGTAGGAGCTGAGACCTACATCTATGCATCATTTGCAAATGGTGGGCCTGAAATCGTCCTGCGGGTGTCGAGCCATTCGCAACATGAACCGGGCGAAATCCTGCATTTGCGTGCGAAAGAAGAAGACCTGCATTTCTTTGATGCAGAGACAGGAAAACGTATCGAGTCCTGATCTCAAAATGTCAGTTTGGAGACCGGCCTGACGAGGGTGCCGGTCTTCTGAAAAGCCGTTCCGACCGTAGACCGGAACGGCTTTTCTTTTGTCCACGATTCCACACTCTCCTGACAAAAGGTGTCAGTTGGACATCGTGCCGCAGGTTGTCTTGGGCAGTTAAAAGGCGTCATGGTCTGCTCAACCGACACGGAGCGATTTTTCATGGAACCTTTTAAAAACAAATTGTCCGCAGACCTTGTGCGCATTATCGCTCGTCTCTTGAAGCGCGAGTTGAATGCCTTTGACCAATCCGCTTTTGAAGAGGCCGTTCTGTCAAAATTGGAGGCTCTTGAACTGAAGCAACGGGCCCAGCAGATGGCAGATGAAATGGACCGCGTTCTGCCGGAAGATCTGGGTGAAAAGTTCTGGGTCATCAAGAAACTGCTTCACCCGTCCAGCAATGGTTCGATTGACAGAAGCAGTGACGATGAAGGCATTGCCGGATGGGGCATGATGCCCCTTGGCATGATTGTCTCAAAGCATGGTCTTGCCGACTATGACCTTTCCTTTGCCTTGATGAAGGAGATGACAAAACGCGCCACAGCCGAGTTCGACGTGCGCCCGTTTCTCGACGCTGATCAAGGCCGCGCACTGGATATCCTGTCCCTTTGGGTGGCTGACCCTAATGTTCATGTTAGACGTCTGGTGTCTGAAGGAACGCGACCACGTCTGCCATGGGGTATGCGTTTGCCAAAGCTTGTGCAGGATCCGTCTCCGACTTTGCCATTGCTGGAGGCTCTGAAAGATGATCCGGAAGAGTATGTCCGCCGGTCTGTCGCCAATCACTTGAATGACATAGCCAAGGATCATCCAGACTTGGTGGCAGATATTGCGGAGGCTTGGCTGCAGGATGCCAGGCCGGAACGTCGGAAACTCGTGCGTCATGCTTGCCGAACCCTGATCAAGAACGGGCATGCACGAACCTTGGCGGCGTTTGGTTTGCAGGCACCTGAGGTTCGGTTGAACGACTTGAAGATCAAAACGCCAACGGTTCAGTTCGGTACAGCGCTTGAGTTCGAAATGGATCTCACATCGAACGCCAAGCGGTCACAAGACCTCATCTTCGACTATGTTGTGCATTTCAAGAAGGCGAACGGAGCGCTTGCACCGAAGGTCTTCAAATGGACCAAAATGTCAATGGGCGCCGGGGAACAGGTGCGATTGGCGCGAAAACATCCCATAAGGCAAATCACCACACGAACCTACTATCCGGGCGTGCAGGCCATCTCACTTCGGATAAATGGTCAGGATGTCGGCTATCAGGAATTTAACTTGGAGATGGAGCCTGCTCCGTCAACCGCTTTAGCTGCAGCATAGCAACGATCCCGTAAGCCGGGCCGATTGCCATTATGGCAAAGACCAGTGGCCAGCCGAATGTGTTGGCCATAAGCGGCGTGACCTGCACCGTGAAAAAGGTCAGCGCAAACCCAAGGGCGGTCTGAAAGGTCATCAGGCTGCCTGCCTTTTCCGGGGAGGCATGATCTGCGACAAGGGCTGAAAACTGAGCAGAATCCGGCAAAATTGCAGCTCCCCAGATAATGGCGCAGAGCGCTGTCAGCCATACCGGACCGCCGAATGTGAGCGCTGTCGCCAATGCGCCGATGCCGCTCACGACCATTGCTGCAATCGCAATGTTTTCTTTTCCCACCCGGTCGGCGATCAGACCGCCAAAAATGCAGGCGACGCCGCCCGCAGCAATTGCGCAAAAAGCGATCACGCGCGCATATGACACCGCCTCTCCGTCGCTCAAGGAAAGGGAAAAGGAGGCAGTGAGAGCAACGCCGATCCAGGCCCACATGGCATAAAGCTCCCACATGTGGCCGAGATATCCTGCATAGGCCAGCCGCACCTTCTTGTTGGTCCAGCTTTCACGGATGGTTCTTGGATCAAAAGCCCCGGCTTTCGCGTGAAACGGGCCAAGACGAACCAGCAGGCAAAGAAGCCCGCCAGCAGCAGCTGCTGCAGAGGCGACGAGGACAGTCAAGCGCCAGTCTGCTCCGCCTAGTAAAGCAAGAAGATGCGGGGAGGCAGAGCCAAATGTCAGCGCGCCTACAAGCGTACCAACCAGAAATCCACGGTCTTCCTTGCCCCACCCAATGGCGATTTTCATTCCAACGGGATAAACACCGGCAAGCATCGCTCCGGTCAAAAAGCGGGCCAGAATGGAGGCGGTTCCGCCCGGTGTCAGGACCAGTAGCGACAGGTTGGCGACCGCTGCCGTAAGTGCGCATGCAGCAAACAGCCGGGCGGGATTGATCCGGTCCGCCAATCCCAAAAACGCCGACGCCAGAGCGCCAAACACAAAACCGGCCTGAACTGCGCTGGAAAGGGCGGCTTGGCGCGTTTCGGAGACCGTGTGCTCTGAAAGCATTTCAGGCAAAATGGCAGCGGATAAAAACCAAAGGCTCATCACTGCAATTTCAGCCAGCATCAACAGATATAGCGAGCGGAATTTGGCCGCGCGGTCCGTGTGTGGCGCGGGATCAGTCGATAAGGCCAAGGTCTGCCTGTTGTTTTCGCGTTAGTTTTGCAGAAATGATCTTGTGCGCGGCAGAAATGTAATCGCGAAGTTCATCATCTGTCAGAGCCTTCGATTTTGTCACCTGTATCCACTTGGCGCGTGCCAAATAAGGTGCGGGGCGAAAACCCTCCTGATCACTTAACAGGGAGTAAGAGAGGTCTGAGCATTTGAAGGCGACTTTGTCTTCATTGTCATCGCCCCAGACGGAGCAAATGGCGAAAATCTTGCCGCCAACTTTCCAGACAGAGGCATTTCCCCACTGGATGACATTCGTTGTCGCGGTAAGTGAAGCACAAAACTGATTGAATTCTGATCGGGTCACGGAAGGAGCTTTGATTTTTGAACCAAGCTCACCATGCAATTGTTGCCAAGTGTTCGCAAGCGCCTTCAGCATGACAAAAACTTGAGTGGTAACAAGCTCAGTATAACCAGTCGCCGCTTCTCGGGCATTTGTTCGAGAGGGAGGGAAATGTCGCTTGGAGGTGGTGGTCCCCAAAGAACATCAGCATGCGGATAGAGGACACGGCGCATGTCATTCCGCGCTAGCGGGGAATGGGTGCGCCTTATTTGTGGCAGGGCAAAAGGAAAGATGGGGGCTGGCATCATAGGTTCCGCAAAACTGCGCTCCATTTATGAAAAGAAAGCTCTAAACTGGGAAATGTGATAAGTCTTTTTGGAAAAATTCACTGCAGATAAGGGTGAAAGTGGATCTTCAAAAATGAAAAGAGAACTTGATTGGCAGGATTTGAAGTTGTTTCTTGCCGTTGCACGAAATGAAGGTTTGTCCGGCGCCTCGCGTGAAACGGGGAGCAGCCCAGCAACACTCGGCCGCCATATGTCTATGCTTGAAGAGGCACTGGGCATGCGCTTGTTTCATCGCGGTGCGCGTGGCTATGCGCTTACCGAGGAGGCTGGAGATCTTCTGATCGCCGCGCAAGAAATGGAGAGTTCCGCGAGCGCGATAGATGCTTGGACGGCTGATAGACAAACGCAGCGCCGCATCCGCATTTCAGCAGGTTACTGGACCATTCGGCTCCTTGCCGACAATTTGACCACCTATTGGAAGCCGGAAGATGATTGGATACCGGAATTCCTGTCAGACCTTCAAAAACGAGATATCGCCAGACGGCAAATTGATATTGGGGTGCGAAATGCGCCGCCCGAAGAACCGTGGCTTGCTGGTCAGAAGGTCGGCGCGGTTCGGTTTTGCGCTTATTGTTCAGCTGACCAGCAGGAGCCTTCCGACAAATGGATCGGGTTTGTAGAAGGAGGCATCAATTCGCCAACGGGTCGTTGGCTTCAAAGAAATGTTGCGGACAAGGTCGGTGTAACCGTCAATGACGCTTCCCACGCTCTGTCTTTGGCGCGAACAGGACAAGGGAACGTGGTGCTGCCTACATTTGTGGGAGATCCAATGAAAGACTTGAAGCGCATCGGGGATGAATTGAGCGAGCTGGAAACTGAAAGGTGGCTTGTGATGCATCACGAGGATCGCCATCGCTCCCAGACACGTCAAGCGATCAACGCGCTGCGCTCCTTCCTGAGGACCGACCCTAAGACGATCTATTAGGGCGGGCCGGGGGTAATTTGGGCGAAATTAATCCCGCGTTATCAGGCTTTGGAAATAGTCAATGCGGGTTCGGCTTGAATCAGGAAGATCGAGTCGCCATATTCTGATGTGAACAGAGGCCCCGTGCCTCATGTCCGGATGCCGCTCTTTGGGTCCGGGCGCAAGGTCGCTATGATAGGACTTTGAGGATGACACGAATGTCAGCTTTTTCCAGCCCGTTTATGCTCGGGTTCGATGACATTGAGCGTGTTTTGGATCGCGTGTCCAAAGCTGCAAATGATGGCTACCCGCCATACAACATCGAACGCCTGCCCAAATCCGAAGCACAAGGTGAGGATATTATCCGTATAACCTTGGCTGTTGCCGGGTTCACGCGCGATCAGCTGGATGTGTCTGTCGAAGAGAGCCAGCTCGTAATTCGTGGTCGGCAAATCGACGACAAGACCCGTCAGTATCTCCATCGCGGGATCGCTGCGCGTCAGTTCCAACGTGCCTTCGTCTTGGCTGAGGGGATTGAGATCCTCGGGGCCGATTTGAAGGATGGACTGCTTTCAATCGACCTTGCCCGCCCGGAGCCAGAGCGCGTTATTCGGAAGATTGAAATCTCCATTGGCGAATAATCGCCGGGGCCATCGACGGAGTAGTATGCATGTATAATCAGAACTCACCTGCGCTCGAGGAGCAGACCCCTTCGCATGTTCCCATGTCCGATGATGATTTCATCCAACTCGGAACTGGTGAAGTGGCTTACCTGCGGCCGATTGGACCACATGAGCTGGGAACTCTTTTCCCACAAGTGCCAGCCATTTCCGGGCACGTGCTGCTTTATGCGCTTTTCAATGCAGATGGCACACCGATGATGCTTGCAGACACGAAGGATGCCCTCATGGCAAATGCTTTCGAAAATGAACTGCAAATGGTGTCCACGCACTAGGCTCCTGACCCTAAGCCCGATGCATGAAATGAAAACAGCCCTGGACGACACTCTCGTCCAGGGCTGATTTTGTAGGTGCTGAGAGGTCTCTGCCGGTTAAGCGGGCTCACTTGCCTTTGTTGTCCGGCTCGATTGCGTTTCAGCAGGTGCAGAACTGGATGGAGCTGAGGGGAGGTTACTGTGAGGTGGTTTACGCCATGGTTGGCTCTTGTACCAGGACACGACATAGGCCACGGCAATCAGAGCGGCAAAGCCACTGAAGTTGACAATAACCTGCGCATACCACTCACCCCGCGCCCAGAACATGTCTCGAATGATCGCAAACGCCTGAGCGAATACAAGGCTCGCCATGAAAATGGCGAGTGATTGTTGCCCGACCTTCTGGACGACTTTCACAAATCCCTGCCAAATCGCGGAGCCGGTGGAGAGATATTTGCCATGTTCCCCTGCAGCGATCCAGGCAAGGTAAGCCAGCGCCAGAAAGTGAATATACCGGAACAAGCCAAATTCAGTCTTGATCCAGAAGGGCTTGATCACGCCCCGGAGGTCAGATGCCCATTCCAGATTTTGATAAACCCGGAAATACGCAAACGGGATGGTAAGTAGAACGATAGCTAGACTGAGCCCGATAAGGCGTTTGTTCACAGGTGGAGCAGGAATCCAGCTGCGCATGAAAGCAAAGCCGGTGAAGAACACGAGCTGCCACCCAAACGGATTGAAGAACCACTTTCGGTCGCTCCATGGTTCGGCAGGAAGGTCCAGATACCCGAATTGAGCGGCAATCCATAGGCCGATGGAAACTGCGAAGGCCAGTGGCACGGAAATACGGGCCGCGATCATGATCACCGGGATAAGCGCCAGGATCACGATATACATCGGCAGGATATCGAAATAGTTCGGAACCCAGGTCAGGCTCATGATGCCGGGCAGGGAGATTTCGGTCTTGTTAAAAAGATGCCAAAGGTTCAGGGAGACCACGTAATCCTGCGTAAGATTACAACATTCGTTGAGATAGCCACTCTCATGGACCGCGACGAGACCAACGGCTATGACAAGAAACTGACCTATGTGAGCCCAATAGACCTGCCACATACGGTGGAGAATACGGGCTGCACCAATGCCAACGCCGTGGGTGTCGAAGATTTTGCCGAAGGCGAGAGCAGATGCCATGCCAGAGCAAAACACGAAGATCTCGGTGGCATCAGAAAATCCAAAGCGCGCCGGAATCCAGAGCGTCCACCAGTTCCATGGAACGTGGGCGATGAAGATGATGAACATGCCGAGGCCACGGAAAAAGTCCAGACGAGGGTCACGCGGCCGCTTGGTGATCGGTTGCTGTTTGGTCACAGGTATTGGTTCTGTTGTGGTTTCTTGTTGTCCGCCGCGCTGTTAGGCAAAAGATCAGGCAGGCGTTGCCCGAAGTTTTTCGGCACCCATGATCTCTTCAGCCCGCAGCATTTTCTCGCACATTTCAAAGCGCTGTTCGGCGTAGCGGTCAAGTGCACCGCGCAATTTCATTCGCTCGTTCAGCAGCTTTTGTGCATCTGCAGCCAATCCGGCTCGAATTCCCGCATCAATGGTCATTCGTTCAAAGACGTCGCGCTGCGCATGTGATCCGCCGATCCGCGGCATGTTGGACCGAGCGGTGTTTAAATGCATGAAGGCAGAGCCGTAGTTGCCGAGCCGGAATTGCTCAAGCCCAAGGGCAGCTGGTTGGCCGGCATCCTTGGCAATGCGCGCAAGATCACCGTCAGCGGCGCTTGTTGTATGAAGTGATTTCATCAAGCGTTCGGCGCCAAGGCGCTTTCCGCCATTAAGAAGCGCCAACAAATAGTGCAGGTCAGCGAAAACGTTGCAGCCGTCTTCCGCCCGCTTGTCCGACAATTGCGCCAATTCTTCCCAGCGGTGGCCAACATTCACACCCTCAAGCTCGAGCCGCATCAAGAGGGACACACCATTGGAAATGTCGCGATAATCGTCGGTGTGATCCCGCCGGATTTCCTCGTCATAAAGCGACAGAACACGGCTGATATCACCGCGGTCAAGATACATCAGCGCCAAGTGCCACCAGACGTGATAGCCAAAGTTGTTACAGTGCGCCCAGCCATCGGGCTGGTTTTCCAACCACTTGATGCCCTCTTCCATGCGACCGGTCATGTCATGAACGTGCGCGACCGAATGAAGACCCCATGCATCATCGGGGGCGTATTCAAGTCCCTCGCGGCCAACGGTCTCGGCCATCCGGTAATCGCCGGTTTCCTCCAGCGCAAATGACCGGCAACCTAGAACATATCCGAAAGACGGATGTGTTGGATCATACTCGGGAAATACCGTTTCGATGGAATGGCGCATTCCGGCGGCATCGCCCATAACAAAGCGGATGGCATGAACCAGCTTTAGCAAAAGCGCATCACGTGGATGCTGGCGAAGGGCCGTATCAAGGATTTCTGCTGATTCAGACGGCCATCCGTTCAGCCATGCAGACAGCGAACGAACCACGGCTTGTTCTCGATCAACGCCCCCACGCTCTTTCAGGGATGTTTTGGCAATGGTCAGGCAATCCTTGGCCGTCGTAACAAGTTCTTTGCGGCCCAACAAAAGGCAAAACAGACCGCGAGCTGCATGCCCAAGCGCGAATTGGGGGTCATGTTGCAAGGCCTGATCCAGATGAACAGGAGTTTCCTTACCGTGAGCCAGAAAAGCCCCCACGGTTGCATTCCAGCTTGAAATGCACTCCATGTTTTCGGCAGTCAGCTCATAACCAAACTGGTCCAGCAGGCGCATTGTCCAGATCTTCCCTATTCGACTGAATTCCGCATTGGTCGCTTTGAACGATCAATGTCCAAACTCACCTTACGCATAAGATGAAAACTCTTAGGTCACTTCATGAACTGCAACACACAAATAAGTGTATTTGGCGTGTGTATTTCTACGAAGAGGTCGGTTTTTTGGTTTAAAAACACAGACAGCTGGGCAAGTTGGAAAATTCATTTCTTGCCCGGAAATTCACAGTGGCTTAGTTCGTTGGAGCAAATGAACGCCTCCTGTTGATCTGAGAATGTAGGCACAAGTGAGGCGCGCCACGTCTTTGGTAGAGTAGCAAGTCAGGTCCAAACCCATGCAAGTTGCAACAATGGAAACATCTCAGAAAACGGTGTTGGCTGCCGCCCTCGCCGGACTTGCAGCTGTTGCCGTGGCCGCGTTTCCATATGGTGGCATGCAGAAAGTCTATGCAGTCCTGATTGGCGGTCTGGCCGGTTTGGCGCTTTATCATGCAAGTTTTGGCTTTACCGCTGCCTGGCGTCACATTCTGACAGAGAAAAAGGGCACTGGCCTTCGGGCGCAGTTCGTATTGATCCTGCTGACGAGTGCTGTTTCCTTTCCGTTAATTGCCTGGGGTGCTGATTTCGGAGTGCCAACCGGGGGATTTGTTTTCCCGTTCGGTGTTGCTGCAGCCATTGGTGCCTTCATGTTTGGTATTGGAATGCAGCTTGGTGGCGGCTGCGCATCGGGAACACTGTTCACGTCCGGGGGCGGATCAACGCGGATGATGGTAACTCTGCTGTTTTTCGTGATTGGCTCAGTTCTGGGTGCGGCGCATTTTTCGCAGTGGAACCAACTTCCCAAGCTTCCAGCCTATTCGCTGGTCAAGGACTTTGGGCCACATTGGGCCTTCCTGCTGACTGCATTGGTTTTGGGCGCAATCGCCCTTTGGACCATCCGCGTGGAAAAGACAGCTCACGGGGAGCTCTTGCCTTCCCGACAGACCGGAAGCCTGTTGAAGGGGCCGTGGTCTCCGGTATTGGGCGCTGTCATGATTGCCGTTGTGTGTATCCTGACCTTCGTTCTCATCGGTCGGCCTTGGGGTATCACATCCGGTTTTGTCGTTTGGGGAAAAAAGGGCTTGGAGCTGCTTGGTTTTGGCGGTCAGGTGTCTGTCCTTCGCGACACCACATCAGTCATGAATTTCGGCATTATTCTCGGGGCCATGGCCGCAGCAGCATTGGCTGGAAAATTTGCGCCAGTGTGGCATTTGTCGGCGAAAGACCTCGCAACTGCAGTGATTGGCGGTCTGTTGATGGGCTATGGTGCGCGTCTTGCCTATGGCTGCAATATTGGCGCCTATCTTGGCGGTATTACGTCGGGATCGCTTCACGGTTGGCTGTGGCTGGTCTTTGCCTTTGTCGGAAGTCTGCTTGGCACGCGTCTCCGCTTTAAACTCGGAATGGGCTGAGCGGTTCCGTCCGTTAGAAGGCGACGTCCCCGGTCACTTTCGGAACAACAGGGGCAAGACACTCGTGAAGGCGGGTTTCCCATTCGCGCAAGGTTGATGTCGTGCTAGGGAACGGGTTCAACGGCAAAAACAGAGAATAGAGCGGCTCAATGCCGTGCTTTGCCAGACCACGAGCCGAGCGTTTGCCGCCTTTGCGGTGCTCAGCAAATCGTTTTTCAAACGGTTTTGACGTCGAGCCTACATAAGCGCCATAGGTGCCGTTTTCGGGCACATATCCATCTCGCAAAATAACGTAGACCGTGCCCTTGCCCTTCCGGTCCGGGCGCTCTGGCGCAAGCGTTGACAAAACGGCGTCTCTGGCCGCCGAAAGCCACGGAATGGGGGTCAGGCCGCTGTTCGCAAATTTCATTCTGGCATTCAGATCGTCCTGGCGAATGTCGAGCTCATTTAGGGCCAGTGTTGCCAATTCCAGACAAGGCGGGTCTAGTTGCAACCATCCACCGATTAGCGTTTCCAAATGTTTGCTGGACCACCTGGAAAACGGGCGCATGGCCGAATAGTCAATCCCTTCAAGCGGTGGATTGAGGGCGCTGGAGTAAGGGTGATCAGACATCAGGATCTGGTTTCAGCCAACCAGTCGATCACATCTTGGGCATTCCGGTCTGGCGGGAAGACGGGGTAAAACACGTTTGAGATAATCCCGTCCTTGACGATCAAGGTGAGGCGATTAATCAGGGTTTTGCCGTCGACTTGGAAGGTTGGAAGGTCAAGCGCACGCGCCAGTTTCAAGTCAGCGTCAGAGAGCAGCGCAAAGGGCAGGTGAAGCCGCTCGGCTGCTTCAAGCTGATCGCCGCTTGTCTGTGTTGAAATGCCGAATACATGCTCGACACCAAGCGCAGCCAGTTCTGCATAATGGTCGCGAAAAGAGCAGGACTGCGGCGTGCAGCCTCGCGCACCTGGAATGTCGTTCCACCCGTCTGGCAAAGCCCGGTCAGGGCGGCCCGTCATGGGATAGACGTAGAAGACAGCCGTACCGGATAGCTCTGCAAGCTGCACGGCAGACCCATTGGTTGATGTGAGATCAACGTTCGGAATCTCGGCTCCGTTCAGATGATCGCAGGCTCCATCATCTTCCGGGCGAGGGAGGGTAGACCAGTCCACAGTTTCCAGCTTTCCCATTCCTGCGTTCTCTTTCTCAAATTCTTGAAGCTTTTACTTGCCGATGCGCATTTGAACCCTATCATACTCACTATCGTCAACGGCAAGAAAGGAGGTGATCCCATGTCTAGTGAGCTTCAGATGGTGACCTTGGGGTCTGGGCAAATTCGGATGGTGAAGGAGCAGCCTCTTTCGTCGTAAGGTTTGCTGGGATCTGATCCGGATGTCGGGTCACATCGGTCTCATGGAAGAGGGTCGCATTGCGGCCCTCTTTTTTGTTGTCGTAGTTTGACTTTGCCTGAAAGTCTCTGCTTGGCATTTGGTTGCAATTGAAACTAAGCTCCTGAAAGTGGGAGGTTTCAATGACAGCACCTATTCTTCATTCCTATTTCCGAAGCTCGACATCATATCGTTTGCGAATAGCCCTGAATTTGAAAGGAATTGAAACGGACTATCAGTCCCATCACCTTAAACTCGGTGAGCAACACTCTGACGTCTATCTCCGAATAAACAGGCAAGGTTTGGTGCCTTCACTGGAGCTGGCGAACGGGACTGTTCTGACACAATCCATGGCCATCATTGAATATCTGGATGAAACCATCCCTGAGCCATCCCTGCTTCCAAAAGACCCGGAAACCCGGGCCAAAGCACGGGCCATGGCCCAAATGATTGCCTGCGAGATTCATCCGGTGAACAACCTGCGTGTCCTTGAGTACCTGCGCTCCGAGTTCGGGGCAGGAGACAGTCAGGTCGCGAGCTGGTTTCGCCACTGGGTGGACACAACATTTGTGCCGCTTGAGCAGATGCTGGCTGAACATGAGACCGCGCATCGTTTTTGTCTGGGCGAAACGCCGGGCCTTGCGGATATCTGTTTGGTGGCGCAGGTGGCCAACAATGCGCGTTTTGATGTCGACATGTCGGCCTATCCGGTGATTTCCCGCATCAACGCTGCCTGTATGGAGCTGGACGCGTTTAAAAAGGCTGCGCCAGCAGCGCAGCCAGATGCGGAATAGCCGATGCGGAATGAAGGTGACTAAATCAGCCCGACGGCTTTACGAACGCCTTCATCGCGTAAAGAGCAATCGGTGCCTTTATAGGCATCGCCCGCATCTGTTGAAAGCCAAGAGATCGCCTCTCCAACCCATTCAGCTGGGATATGAGCCGATGGGTCCAGCTGGCTGACCGGGTTGATGCCAGACGCCTTGATCTGCACCTGCATTTCGGTTGCAACGGTTCCGGGGCTAAGGCCCATCACACGAATACCTTTCTCGCCAAATTCCTTGTCACCGCATTTTGTCAGCGACAGGACAGCGGCCTTGGAAGCGCAGTAATGGCTCCACCCCTCCAGCGCACCCGTGGCAGCACCGGAACTGATATTGATGATCGTGCCCTGACCCTTTTCCAGCATGTGCGGTGTGGCCGCTCGCATGCCGTAATAAACGCCTTTGACATTCACATCTATGACCTTGCCCCAACCATCGGGGTCGGACGTTTCAATTCGGCTAATCGGGTCGATCAAGCCGGCATTGTTCACCAGAATGTCGATGCCGCCAAAGCTGGAGGTGCACAAGCGCACGGCATCTTCAACATCATCAAACCGGCTGACATCACAGGCAATGGCTGCAGCTTGTCCGCCTTTTTCGCGGATATCGGCAGCAATCCGCTCAATTTCCTTGGTGCTTCTGGCGGCAAGAACAACAGAGACACCATATTTTGCCAAGCTATAGGCTGCCGCCTCTCCAATGCCACGGCTTGCGCCGGTGATCAGCGCAGAATTTCCCTTGATTTGAAACATGTTTCCCGCCCCTTGATTGTAGCATCCCAGTCCCGTGTGTCGGCCCCGGACAGTGTGATTTCATAAGTAGGGGTATTTCTGACAATTTGCACCGATTTGCCGACTTAAAAATTGGCCGGTGTATTGGAGAACGAGAAAACGCAGCGGCAGGGGTTGCATGAAGTGACCTCAAGCGCAGAAGAACACCTTGAGAGATTAGGCTGCAGTCGTTTGGTCCACGAAATGCATCTCCAATTCGTCCACACAGCCTAGGCAAACTGTCAGGAGCCACATGACCGATGTGATGAGCCGGGTGCGCGCAAACTTGCGTCAGCTATATTTTGGTAGCTCGACAACGTCGCAGGTCTGGCGTTACGGACTTCTGGTCTTCGATGTCCTGACAATCGCCTATTTCGTCATTGCACCTTTTCTGGAACCGGACCCGGTGCACTTTAAGGTGGATTATACGCTCGCTGTCCTTCTCACCCTCGACTATATAGCCCGCATGATCGCGTCTGCGCATCCGGGCAGGTACGTTCTAACGTTTACATCCGCTGCCGATATTGTAGTGATTGTCTCCCTGATCATTCCAGCGTTTTTCGAGAACCTCGCGTTCTTGAGGGTGGTTCGGATGATGCGGCTCATGCGATCCTATCACCTGTTGCGGGAGCTTCGAGAAACGTCACGCTGGTTTCGCCAGAACGAGGAAATACTCCATTCCACGGTAAACCTTTTTGTTTTCATCTTTGTGGTCACAGCGATTGTTTATGTCGTCGAGGTCGACCGGAGCGCGGGCATCAATAACTATCTGGATGCGCTGTATTTTACCGTCACCACGCTGACGACGACCGGATTTGGTGACATCACCATGACCGACAGCATCGGCCGGCTGATGACCGTCTGCATCATGATTTTCGGTGTTGCCTTGTTCTTGCGCCTCGTCCAGACGATTTTTCGCCCCGCCAAAGCCCTCTTTCCCTGTCCGGAATGCGGATTAAAGCGTCATGACCCGGATGCTGTCTACTGCAAACACTGCGGCAACGTGGTCAACATTCCGACCGACGGGGACTGGACATGAAACGGTCCCAAGCAAGCGTACTCGCCAAACTGTGAACGCAAGTGTCTTTTCGAAAAGAGCGAAAGCACGATAACGAAGAGCATCCTATTCACTCCCGAGGCAAAACCATGCGTCTGCCTGCCGTTTTTCTGTTTGCACTTACAGCGCTGAGCCTCTCTACGGTCGGGCCAGCACAATCATCCGAATGCAGGGATGAAGTGCCCTGTCAGCTTGAAACGGGTGAATATTACATTCACTTGCCACCCGAATTTGCAGCAGACCAACCCAGAGGCGCGATCCTGTTTCTGCATGGTTATCGAGGCAAGGCGCTCAATGAGATTAGGAACAAGCGGTTTAAGGCTATCGCCGACGAGTTGGGTGTTGCGTTTGCAGCTGTCAACGGCGTCAAGGGAACTTGGTCCTTCCCGAGTTCCCCGCGCGATTATCGAGATGAGTTTGCCTTTTTCGACGAGGTTTTGACTGATATGGGAAACCGGTTCGGGATTGACCGGACACGTACCATGCTGAGCGGGTTTTCTTCTGGTGGATTCATGACATGGTACACCGCCTGTCACGATGCGCGGCTCTTTGGCGGCTACGCACCGATCGCAGGCGCATTCTGGAAACCGGAACCGATAACCTGTCCCTCGCCGCAAATCCCATATCTGTTTCACGTTCATGGAACATCCGACAAGGTGGTGCCGATGGAAGGTCGACCACTTGGCGGGGGCCGTTGGCATCAGGGGGATGTAATCGGGAGCATGAATGTCTGGTTGAAGCAGGCGGGCCTTGAAAGCACGCTGCCACACAAAAGCACCTTTCAAAATCTTGCTTGTGAAAGCTGGACTGCTACCGATGGCCTCTTGGAGCTTTGCCTTCATGGCGGTGGTCACAGCATCAAGGCAGACTGGATCAAGCGAGCATGGCTCCGTTTAAGTGACGCACGCGGGTGGTCAAAACCAATTGACGAAACAGGCAATTAAGCCTCTGATGCACGCCTTCCCGACACATTCGCACAAACCATAAAGGCAAGTGGTGACTGAATCAGCTGAAACCCGCGGTGCCCTGTCAGGGCTGACTGTTTTGGATCTCTCTCGAATTTTGGCCGGCCCCACGTCGACCCAGATCCTGGGTGACTTGGGTGCGGAGGTCATCAAGGTCGAGCGGCCTAAGCGCGGTGATGACACAAGGGGGTGGGGACCGCCGTTTCTGCTGGATGAAGAGGGGCAGGAAACCCGCGAGAGCGCGTATTACCTTTCATCTAACCGCAACAAGCAATCCGTGGCGATCGATCTTGCCAGCGCAGAAGGGCAAGACCTGCTCCAGTCGCTTGCAGAGAAAGCCGATATCTTGATCGAGAATTTCAAAGTTGGCGATCTAACGCGCCGTGGTCTGGATTATGATACGCTCAAGACGCGCAATCCGAAGTTGATCTATTGTTCCATTTCCGGTTTTGGGCAAACCGGGCCGTACTCCCATCGAGCAGGCTATGATTTTCTCATTCAGGGGATGGGAGGAATTATGTCCCTGACCGGGTTCCCGGATGAAGATGGCGGAACACCAACCAAGGCAGGTGTTGGAATTGCGGACGTCATGTGCGGCATGTACGCGACCGTGGCCATTCTGGCAGCGCTCAATCACCGTCACGAGACCGGCGAGGGGCAATATATCGACATCTCCCTCTTCGACAGTCAGGTAGCCTGGCTTATCAATCAGGGCGTCGCACATCTTGTCAGTGGTAAAGTGCCGGGGCGCTTGGGAAACGGGCATCCCACAATTGTTCCTTATGAAACGTTTCCCGCGCGCGACAAGCAGTTCATTCTGGCAGTCGGAAATGACAGTCAGTTTCAAAAGTTCTGTGCTGTGGCGGGGTGTTCCGAACTTGCTGAGGATTCGCGTTTTGCATTGAATGCAGACCGGGTGCGGAACCGTAAGGAGCTGGTGCCCTTATTGCGAAGCGTCACAATTCAAAGAGACGCTGAGGACTGGATCTCAGCGCTTGAAGAAGCCGGTGTGCCATGTGGCCCGGTCAAAGATCTTGGGGATGTCTTCACTGATCCGCATGTGCACAGCCGGGGGATGAAGATCACCCTCCCGCATCCGCTATCGGGATCTGTTGATCTGATTGGGTCTCCCATCAAGATGGAAAAGACACCGGTGAGTTACCGCGCTGCGCCGCCCACACTGGGGTCGGGCACGTTGGATGTATTGCAACGTCACCTCGGTTTGACATGCGAGCAGTTGCACGATCTGAAAAACGCTGGCGTTCTGGACTTTCCTGAGCCGACTGAAAACAACAAGAAGGAGACGGCCCAATGACAAGCGGAGCCGACATTATCGCCGGAAAATTGCATGCCGCGGGCTGTCGGCACGCATTTGGGATTCCCGGCGGTGAAGTCCTTGCCCTGATGGACAGTTTGAACCGGGCTGGCCTTCGGTTTGTGTTGGTGAAGCATGAGAATGCCGGCGGCTTCATGGCAGAAGGCGGGTGGCATGCCGATGGAGCGCCCGGCGTGCTTTTGGCAACGCTTGGCCCCGGCGTCGCCAATGCTGTTAATGTTGTTGCCAATGCATGGCAGGACCGTGTGCCGCTCATCTTCCTGACCGGCTGCGTCGATGCTGCAGAAGCGGAAAGTTATACCCATCAGGTCTTTGATCACCAGCAGCTGCTACGCCCGATTGTAAAGGCCAGTTTTTCGGCTCGCTTGGGCGCGTTGGATGCAATGATGGACAAGGCTATTGCCCTCGCCATGGAAGGGCAGCCGGGGCCGGTCCATATTGATGTTCCGATCAATGTCGCGGATCAGATCACGGAAGAGGCTTGGAATGCCTCAACGCCCTTGCCGCTTCCCGCTCAAGCCCCTGCTCCAGGACCGCAATTGGAGGAGGCGTTAAAGCTATTTCGGACCACTCAAAGACCGATTGTCTTGGCGGGCGTTGATGCCGTGAATGAAGGTGTTGGTCCCGAAATCACCGCGCTTTGTGAGCGTTTTGAGATACCTCTGGTAACGACCTACAAGGGCAAGGGGTTGATGGACGAGCGCCGCGCGTTGGCGCTGGGCGGCGCGGGTCTTTCGCCCAAGGCGGATGACGTTTTACTGCCACTTTTCCAGCAGAGCGATTGTATCCTGCTGCTTGGGTATGATCCCATCGAAATGCGGATTAACTGGCGGCACCCTTGGCCCAAGGATGCGCCCGTGATCGAAGTCACGCCGGTTCTTCGCACCCACGGTATGCATGGCGTGCAGGCGACACTGCGAAGTGATATCCGGCCTGCACTTGAGCACCTGTCTGCAGCTCGTGAAGGTGGGCAAGCCACCTGGCCAGACGCAGAACCCGCCAAAGCGAAAGCTCAACTTAAAGACATTTTCAAAGCGGAAGAGACTTGGGGTCCGGCGCGCGCATTTCATGCCCTGAGGTCTGTTATGCCGGATGAAACGGTCGTAACGGCTGACAGTGGTGCGCACCGTATTTTGGTCTCGCAAATCTGGCAGTGCCCGAGCCCGCGCACGATGCTGCAATCCTCTGCTCTTTGTACAATGGGCTGTGCGTTACCGCTCGCGATGGGCCATCGATTGGTTGATGGCAAGGCGCCGGTTTTGGTTTTTGTCGGAGATGCCGGTCTGGAAATGTGTCTCGGTGAATTGTCCACCCTGCGAGATCTGAAGATCCCGGTCATCATCTGTGTGATGGTTGATGCCAGCCTTGCACTGATTGAGCTCAAACAGCGCAAAAGCCAACTTGGAAATGTCGGAGTTGATTTCGAGGAAACAGACTTTCCGGCTGTCGCTCGAGCGTATGGCGGGCACGGGGCTTGGATCGACGATGAGGCAGCTCTGATGAAGGAGGCGAAAGCGGCCTTGGAGCGGGAGAGCTTCACGATATTGGCATGCCGGATTTCCCGCAAAGCATATGACGGGAAATTCTGAGCCGGAAAACAGCTGAAACCATCTTTGGTCGTGTGGACCTTTTGAGAGCACCTGCCTATGTTGCGCTCGCAATTCGTCCACACAGCCTCAAGGTGTTGCTGAAACATGCTTGTCTGCCCGTCAAAAACCGAAATCCGGTCATTGGTCGCCGGATACCGCCGTGCAAGGCGAACGGTCGCACTTGTCCCGACCATGGGATATCTCCATGAAGGTCATCTGGCATTGGTGCGCGAAGCAAAACGGCAAGCCGAAAAGGTCATCGTTTCGATCTTTGTGAACCCCACACAGTTTGGGCCAAACGAAGATTTGGACAGCTATCCGAGAGATACAGACCGCGACCTTGCGCTGTTGGAGCAGGAAGGTGTCGACGGGGTCTTCCTGCCCAGTCCGGAAGAAATGTACAGCACGGGCGGAGCCACCTTTGTTGAGGTGCCCGAGCTCTCCGGCATGTTGCAGGGAGCACTAAGGCCAAGACATTTTCGCGGTGTCTCAACCGTTGTGACCAAGCTCTTCAATATTGTTCAGCCTGATGCTGCCTTCTTTGGTGAAAAGGACTACCAGCAGCTAACTTTAATCCGCCAGATGGTGCGCGATCTGGATATGCCGATTGAGATCATCGCGCACCCAACGGTTCGCGAAGAAGATGGGCTTGCCCTGTCGTCCCGCAATGTCCGTTTGAGCGAAAGTCATCGCCAGCAGGCTGTTGTTCTTTCAAAGGCCCTATCAGCGGCGGAAAGTGCAGCCAAGACAGACCCGGATATCGAAAATCTGAAAAACGTCATTCATGAGACACTGAATGGTGCGCCTGACGGCAAGTTGGAAAGCGTTGATATTCGGGATGCGGAAACATTGGCCGAAGTGGCGGGGCATCCAGCGCGGCCAGTCGTTGTGTTGCTCGCGGTTCGCTTTGGATCAGTGCTTTTGATTGACCAGCGTGTCATCGCAAATCTTCTCAAGGTCGTTGATGGAAACAAGGGGAACCAAATATGAGTGCCCATAGCAAAATTCGCCGTACCACCGTCCCGCAGATCCGGACCCGAAAGGGGAAGGAACCGATTGTTTCACTGACCTCTTATCACGCCCACACGGCTGCTATTGTTGATGAACACGCAGACTTCATTCTGGTTGGCGACAGTCTTGGCATGGTGATGCATGGGATGGAGTCGACGGTCGGTGTGCCGCTTGATCTGATGATTATGCATGGCAAGGCCGTGGTTCGGGGAACGCAGCGGGCACTCATTGTCGTCGACATGCCCTTTGGAACCTATGAAGAAAGTCCGTCCGTTGCTTTTCGCAATGCTGCTCGCATCATGAAGGAAACCCAATGCGGCGCGGTCAAATTGGAGGGCGGCAAAAGGATGGCGGAAACAATTCGCTTCCTGACCGAGCGCGGAATTCCGGTCATGGCGCATATAGGCCTGACCCCACAGTCCAGTCATGTCATGGGCGGTTTCAAAACACAGGGCAGAGACGAGGACAGCTGGCCAGCACACGAAGAAGACGCACAAGCTGTATCTGAGGCCGGTGCTTTCGCGCTGGTTCTAGAAGGAATGGTGGAACCGCTAGCCGCCAAAATCACTCGGCATGTTGATATACCAACAATCGGGATTGGAGCTTCGGCAGAGTGCGATGGTCAGATACTTGTGCTGGAAGACATGCTTGGCCTAAACCCTACACCACCAAAATTCGTGCGTGTCTACGGCAATCTGGGCGGTCAAATTGAGGCGGCTGTGAAAGCGTATTCTGACGATGTGAAGTCACGCCAATTCCCGACAGACAAGGAGACCTACAGCTAGTTGCGAGGGTAGGGCTATAGCCCCATCAGAGTTAGTTAAACCGTAATTATTGAAATTGCATATACGTGTAAACACTACTTTAAATGGTTATTGCTACCTAGCGTCAGAAGAGTGTGAGTGCGGGTTTCTGCAATGTATCTGATGCGATTGACCTACTACAGTACACCGTCGATTACCCCGGAGCATGGCGGGCGTACGACGGCGTTGAAAGACATCTTGGCGGCAAGCTGTAAGAACAATGCGACCAGCGGTATCACCGGAACGTTGTTCTTCAATGATGACTATTTTGCGCAGGTGATCGAAGGGCATCGTGATGAAGTTAGCAATTCATTCGTGAGGGTATCAGCCGACCCTCGCCATGAAGACATTATCATTCTGCGAGCTGAGCCCATCGATGAGCGATTGTTCAACAAATGGGAGATGGGGTTTGCCAGCATTACTGAGCAAACAGAAATCCTGTATCGTAAGTACTCTTCTTACTCACGTTTTGACCCTTCGACAATGAGTGCAGAATCCCTTGAGCAGCTCTTGGCGGAGATTGCGCAGAGCGCGCAAGAACAATCCAAGCCCGAGCCTCAAAAGGTTCGCCGTGTTGCCAGCTACTAGTCCTAGTTGGAGCGCCCCAAAGAGCAATGGGTTTGCTCAGTGTTCGCTGTTTTTCCAGTGTCAGTCCTGCAAATTGACCAAGGGCAACTTTACCGAAATAGTTAAATACACGAGCGCCCCTCGATCAGGGAGGGGGCTCTTGTTGTGTTTTCGGGAAGAGTGGCATGTACGAGAAGGAAGCAAATACCGTCAAAGTCTTCCTTGATGGACAAATGTCCCGCCGGGAAATGCTGAGCCGATTGGCTACCTCTGGACTGGGGGCAGCTGCTGTTTCCTCCATCTGTTCGAACGCAGCACAAGCTGCGTTCTTGTCGGACTTCGACTGGAAGAAACACAAGGGCAAAAGCATCAAGCTGCTTTTGAACAAACACCCTTACACAGATGCCATGATTGCTCGGCTGGAGGAATTTCGTCAGCTCACAGGTATCGGTGCGTCTTATGACATATTTCCCGAAAATGTTTATTTCGAAGAGCTGACCGCGGCGCTTTCTCTCCACTCTGATGAATATGATGCCTTCATGACCGGGGCCTACATGACCTGGACTTATGGTCCTGCTGGTTGGGTGGTCGATCATAATGAATGGCTAAATGATCCTGAGAAAACCAACCCTCGTTACAATTGGTTTGATGTGTTGCCCGGTGTCCGAAAATCATGTGCATGGAACGGACAACCGGGGGGAGAACTCGGCTCGGGGGATGCAAAACAATGGTGCATTCCATGGGGGTATGAGCAGAACAACCTCACCTATAATGCAACCATGTTTGAACGCGCCGGAGTGCGCATTCCAACCAATCTTGATGAGTTGACCGAAGCAGCAGCTGCAGTGCAGGCCGGGAATGAAGGTATCCACGGCATTGGTCTTCGGGGGACGCGGTCTTGGGCCACGATCCATCCGGGTTTTCTGTCGGCCTATGCAAATTTTGGCGAACGCGACCTGGTGCTGGAAAATGGTAAGCTTAAAGCTGCAATGAACACCCGTGAGTCTCTGGCATTTCACACAAAATGGGTGCAAATGATCCAGCAGAGTGGAGCGAGGGACTGGTCCACCCATACATGGTACAAGGTCAGGGAAGATATTGGCGCAGGACGGTCAGCTATGACCTTCGATGCTGACATCCTTGGGTATTTTGCAAACAGCGATGAAAACCCGATGTCGGGTAAATTGCACTACGCTCCTTTCGCTGCCAATCACGCAGCATCTGCACCAACACCGAACATCTGGATTTGGGCTCTTGCTATGTCGTCCTTTTCCAGAAATCACGATGCGACTTGGTACTTCATGCAGTGGGCAACAGGGCCTCAGTTTAATCTGGATGGCGCACGAAACCTGAACTTCGTAAATCCGGTCCGCCGGACGACCTGGAGGGACGAAGAATTCCGAAACGGCTTGAAAACCAACTACCCCGGATATGTGGAAACGCATGATGTGTCGGTTCCCGGGGCGAGCATCAAATTCACACCGCAGCCACTCTTCTTTGACTTGACGACTGAGTGGGCCGCCAGCCTTCAAAAGATGGTCGCTGGCAAGGTGCCCGTTGACGAAGGTCTCGATCAACTTGCTGAAAGCATCAATACTCAGCTCGAAGCAGCCGGTCTTTGATCGGCCACCAACTTCGGGTCCTAACCCTAAGTGGTATTTCTGGTTTCTCGATCAAAGTTGAGATGTCGTGATTTGACTTTTCCAGCCGATTTTCCCACTTCAAAAGTCAGAGGCACTTTTCAGCTGATGCCCGAGATCGACTGATCTGTCGGGCGGTGCTCTCGCGTTGGGGTGGAGAATGAGCGAGTTTTTGTTGGCAAATGAGCCAACCTTCCGATTGGCGGTTTTCCTGGGTGTGCTTATTCTGATGGCCATCTGGGAAGTTGCTGCTCCGCGTCGGCGTATTGAAATCCCACGGGTTATCCGCTGGACCAACAATCTCGGTGTTGTGATTGTCGACACGGTGCTTGTTCGATTGGTCTATCCAATCGCAGCCGTCGGTCTGGCACTGCTCGCGCAACAAAATGGTTGGGGACTGTTCAATCTTGTCACGCTTCCCGGTTGGGTCGCAATTCTGGTCTCAATCATCTTTTTCGATTTGGCGATCTATCTGCAGCACGTTGTCTTTCACAAGGTGCCGTATCTCTGGCGCCTCCACCGCATGCATCATGCAGACACCGGTATTGATGTAACGACCGGGTTGCGGTTTCATCCGCTTGAAATCTTGATCTCGATGGCGATCAAATTCGCCGTCATTCTTGTCCTTGGACCTCCTGCCGTTGCAGTTCTCCTGTTTGAAGTCATTCTGAACGGAATGGCGATGTTCAACCATTCCAATATCAAGCTGCCATTCGCTCTTGATCGGGCTTTGCGGTTGATTGTGGTAACGCCTGACATGCACCGGGTACATCACTCGATAGATCGCGTAGAAACCGATAGTAATTACGGTTTCAATCTGCCTTGGTGGGATCGCTTGTTCGGCACCTATATCGATCAGCCAGAAAAAGGGCATGATGGAATGACAATCGGGTTTGCTGGTTTCCGGACGCAACGTGATCATTGGCTTGATCGGATGCTTATCCAGCCCTTTAGCACGCCCTCAAAAAAAGACCCTAAGAGCATTGAGGCTGAGGCGAGGTCAGACGTTTAGGCCACAGCCTGTTCCACGCGCCCAAGTCGGTTATAGCCTTTGGCCTTTTGATGGGAGCTGTCGCTTGTTCGACCGCTTCAGTCAAGAGTGGGTTTTTTTGTAAATTTAACGCTTGAGATTGTTGCAGGCTCGGGCGAAGCCGATATTGTGCTGCCGTAACGTCGTGATTTGGTTTTAGAGTTGTTTGAGGGAGACAAAGGGGGACGGTTTTTGATCCCTTCGCATTGTTTTCCTTCCCGCATTTTAAATCTCCAAAAGTTGGCCTTTTGAATGTCCCTGACCCATGATGCCATTGCAGCGCTTGCCCCGGACCAGGCATCTCTGAAAGCGGCCAATGGTCTGACAAAGCCCAAAAAATGGCCGACGCGTGCACGGTCCGATGGCGAGCCACTTGTCTGGGGGGAGTGCCAAGGTTCGGGCGCAAATCCATATCGCACGGTGTTTGACACTTCAAATCACGGTTATAAATGCACCTGCCCATCGCGAAAGTTTCCGTGCAAGCATGTCCTTGCCCTGATGTGGATGTACGTTGATGATCCAGTGCCATTTCAGCCCGCTGAAACGCCTGACTGGGTATCGGACTGGCTGGGGCGCAGAAGAACCAGCGCATCCGCACCCAAAACGGCAGCGCCGAATTCCGGCGAGGGAAAGTCGCTTGTTGCGGCCATGCGCGATGAACCTGAAAAACCAGAAGACCCAAAGGTAGAGGCGCGCAAAAAAGCAGCAGCGGAAAAGCGGGCGCAGGAAACCGAAGCAGCCTTGAAAGGCGCGGCTGACGATCTTGAACAGTGGATCGGCGACCAACTCCGCACCGGCCTATCAGCATTTCTGGAAGACATGACGGATCGCTGTCGTTCAATCGCAGCACGTCTCGTGGATGGTAAGGCACAAGCTCTCGCAAGCCGTCTCGATGAATTGCCTGCACTTGCCCTTGCTTATCCAGGAGAAGAACGGCTGCAATTGGTTGTTCGTGAGCTTGGGAAAATGGTTCTTTTGCTCGCTGCTTGGCGGCAAAACACGGCGGATTCCGAACTTCGGCGGATGATCGCCACGTCAGAAACACGAGAAAGTCTTTTTGACAATCCAGATGTGCAGAAGGTGACGTCTGTCTGGGAAGTGGTGGGCGAAGATATCTCAACCCGGCGGGATGGGATGGTCAGTCAGGCGACATGGTTCATGAACCTTCAATCGGATGGGCCGCGCTTTGCTGTTCTGCTTGATTTCTTTCCAGTCAGTCTCGGAAAGCGCTCCAGTGCGTTTGTGATGGGAGAGCAAATCCACGCAGAATTGGTCTTCTACCCCGCCCGCTATCCGCTTAGAGCCGTTTTGGGGGAGCGCAAATCAGCGCCGGACACACCCTTGCCATGGCCGGAACCCGGACCGAGTAGTGATCCCCTACAAAGCTTCTTGGATATTCAGGATGTCGCGCCCTGGACCAGTTTAGCGCCGGTGGTTTTGCCCGAGGGCCGTTATTGCAAAAATGGGCCGGAGACGTGGTGGCAGTCCGTTGATGGGCACATTGCATTGCCGGTCAAAAACGCTCCCGATCCGCATACAGCTGGATTCCAACTGCATTCATCCTTCGGGCTGTGGGATGGGCTGCGTTTGACACTGCTGTGTGCTCGCACAAATTGGGGGAGGGTGCAGTTGAATGGCTGATCTGAGCCAATCTGTAGAGCGCATTCAAAGTCGCTGGATGGTGGGCGGGTCTGCGCAAGAACAAGCGCCCGAGGCTTGGCGATCGTTGGCGTCCCAAACAGAAAATCCGGATCTTTCGTTATTGGCCTTGGTGGCGCAAGCCGCGCAGGTGGGCCTTCGGCCGGCACCTGCCAAGGGCCTTCAGCCTTATCCGTCTCTGCCCAAATTGGAGCTGCCTCCGGTTCCAGACGCGCAGCGCGGTCTGTTCCGTCGCATCTTCTTGCTGGTCAAACCGACCCGAGAGCAAAGTGATCTGTTGCTCACGTTTCTTGCTGCACGCGGGTTTACCAGCCATCCGTCGGACTTCATGCCTGCCAATATGGAGAACCTTCCGTCTTGCTACGCTCCGTGGGAACAATGGAGTGAAAGGCAGGAGACAGACCTAAGCGAGCTGTCGGCAGCCAGTTGGGATGATTTCATGCCGTCGGAGCGGGTTCATGCTCTAAGGCAAATCAGGTTGAACAACCCGTCCGCGGCTCGCGACCTGTTGGAAGAAAAAGCAGTAGAACTTCCAGCTGAACAAAGATTGCGCGCAGTTCAGGTTCTTGAAATCGGGCTTGGACCCAATGACGCACCCTTTCTGAACAAGCTGCTGGAGACGGACCGCTCAGGAAAGGTCAAGGCCTTGGCGCAATCCTATCTGGCGAGACTGGGTTTGCAGCAGGACGAAGGTGAGGCTGTCTCGGAACTTGCCGATTTTTTGGAGCTTGGCAAAAGCGGGATAATCCGGCGCAAGGTGACCGTTCGCCCGAAGAAACTGAAGACATCCGCCCAACACAAACGCCGGGCTGACCTGTTTGAAGCGGTTAGTTTGAATGGTTTGACTGCAGCGCTTGATCTTGACCCGGACATCATCATTGCAGGATGGCAGTTTTCAAATCAGCGAGAGGATCGAGAGTTCTTCGACATGGTTGCTCGCACCGGTTCTGATGATGCTATCCGGAGCTTGATGGACAGAATACTGGAAAGCGGTGAGGTGCAGGTCCACATCATCGGATCACTGCTTGACCGTCTGACTCCAGCTGACCGATGGGCACGCCTGCCGGCAATCATGAAACAAGATGATGAATTGATGGAGGCCGTTCTGGCCTGCGCACGTCATCGCCTTGGAGGCTTGAGCCTAGATGTCTTGTCAACGTCTCCGCAGGTTAAATCGCTGATTGCCAAGATTAAGGAACAGGCCAAGAGCGACAAGGCCGGGGCTTATGATCATGTCCTGCGCCCCAGCCTTTTCATTCTGGGCCTTTTGGCAGACCCTCAAGCAGCTTCAGCCTTGATCGACACATTTATTGAAGCGGGTCTTTCCCGCGCCGACGCGGCACTGCTTGTCTTGCAATTGAACGCCGCTTTGCCCTCCGGAGATATCAAATGAGTGACACGTTGCGGCGTCCGGCCGAGATTACCTATGCAGACGAAATCGAGGCCCTGAAAGCGGTCGATGATCACCCCAAGCCGCAGGGTTGGGTTTTGTCTCCACAATCAGTCATCTCTTATGTGATGGGCGGCAAGGCTGGATCAGTTGAAATCAGCGCCAAATATGTCGGCAATCGGCGTTTGATTGAAACGGCTGTGGCAACACTGGCGACCGACCGGGCATTGCTGCTTCTTGGTGTTCCGGGCACAGCGAAATCCTGGGTGTCTGAACACTTGGCCGCTGCCATTTCTGGAAACTCGACATTGGTGATCCAGTGTACTGCCGGAACTGATGAAAACCAGGTGCGTTATGGCTGGAATTACGCCCAGCTTCTTGCCCACGGCCCAAGCCGGGAAGCCTTGGTGCCGACGCCTCTATTTCGGGCGATGGAAAGCGGAAAACTGTGCCGTCTGGAGGAACTAACCCGGATGGGCTCGGATGTGCAGGATACGCTGATAACTGTGCTTTCTGAAAAAATGCTGCCGATCCCGGAACTGAATGACGCAGTGTTTGCAAACCGCGGCTTCAATGTAATTGCAACGGCCAACGACCGGGACAAGGGCGTGAACGAGTTGTCTGCCGCGCTGAAACGCCGTTTCAATGTTGTGGTCCTACCACTGCCTGACGACATGGACGAAGAGATCGCCATCGTGACGAAGCGGGTCGGTGAGATGGCAAACTCGCTGGATCTGCCAGCTCCGAAAAACGTTGCAGAGGAAGTTACGCGATTGCTGTCGATCTTCCGCGAATTGCGGTCAGGCGAAACACTGGATGGCAAGACGACCTTGAAAAAGCCGTCCGGCAATCTTTCAACGGCCGAAGCAATCGCGGTCACGGTCGGTGGACTGAGCCATGCGGCATACTTCAACAAGGGGAAACTGTCGGCAGATAGCCTTGCGCCGAATGTCATTGGGGCTGTGTTGAAAGACCCGGTTCAGGACAAGGTGGTTCTTGAAGAGTATCTGGAAACGGTGCTGAAGAAGCGGCGCGACTATTCTGACTATTATCAGGCATTGACCGAGTTGGTTTAAGTGGCAGCTTCCGTTTCCTATTTCGGTATCAGGCATCACGGCCCGGGGTCTGCCCGGCGTCTCGTAGAGGCCCTGGATGAGGTCAGGCCTCAGGAGGTCCTGATTGAAGGCCCGGCTGATCTCAGCCACCTTTTGCCCATGTTGGCCAGCCCTCAAATGAAGCCGCCGGTCGCGCTTCTTGGCTACCCGGCTAACATGCCGGAGAAAACCGTCTTTTGGCCATTTGCAGAGTATTCGCCCGAATATCAGGCGGTCGTGTGGGCCGTTCAAAACTCAGTGCCGGTACGGTTTATTGACTTGCCGGTTTACTGGCGGATCGAGCCTGAAGCACAAGAACTCATTGAGCCGGAATCGAATGAGGGCGAACCCGCTGAAACGGAACAGCAAGAGACGCTGGAGCAGGAAAACACAGCGACGTCAAGGCAGAGGCGGCAGACTAAGTCCTTGAACGGTGATCCGATTGGCGTATTGGCGGAACTTGCCGGCTACGAAGACGGAGAAAGCTGGTGGCAGGATGTCATTGAAGAAAACCCAGCCCCCGGCCCGGTATTTGAAGCGGTTGAGCAAGCCATCACGGCTCTTCGCGCGCAAGAGAGCGAGCTTTCAGAGCGCGAGGCCGCCAGAGAAGCCCATATGCGGCTTGAAATCAGAAAGGCTTTCAAGGACACGGATGGACCTGTAGCCGTCGTGTGCGGGGCATGGCATGTGCCAGCACTAAAGGCCAAACATCCAGCCAAGGATGACCGCGCGCTTTTGAAGGGCGCGCCAAAGCAAAAAATCTCGGCAACTTGGGCACCTTGGACCTCGCCGCGTTTGTCCTTCGCAAGCGGGTATGGGGCAGGGGTTGCTGCACCCGGCTGGAACCAGCACCTCTGGACAGCTGATGAGAATACCAAGGTTACACGCTGGGTGGCTCGCATTGCGCGTGCCCTGCGGGGTCAGGGGCAAATTGTTTCAACCGCCTCTCTAATTGAGGCCGAACGCCTTGCAACATCACTAGCGTCCATTCGCGGTCGTCCGCAGCCCGGTTACGAGGAGTTGCGAGACGCCGCAATCTCTTGTCTGTGTTTCGGAAATGGGCTCATCTGGCAAACCATTGCTACCGAATTGCTGATTGGGTCTGAGACCGGAGAGATCCCCGATGATGTGCCAATGGCCCCGCTTTTGGAAGACCTTCAGCGTCAGCAGAAAAAAGCGAAGTTGAAGCCGGAGGCATTGGAGCGAGAACTCTCATTGGACCTGCGGTCTGATAGCGGACTGTTCCGCTCCACCTTATTGCATCGATTAACCGTTCTGTCGGTGCCATGGGGGCGTCCGCTCGATCCCGGTAAAAGCCGTGGCACCTTCCGGGAACGGTGGATGCTGGCTTGGGAGCCAGAATATGCGGTTGAGCTGGTTGAAAACCTAATCTTTGGGGCAACCATCGAGCAAGCTGCAAGTGGACGGCTTCAGGCCAAACTCGAAGACTGCCGAGAGCTGGGGCCGCTGGCTGATCTCGTCTTCAATGCCATGACCGCGCAATTGCCGGAAGCAGCCTCGCGGGGTGTTCAGCTGTTGGGGGATCGGGCCGGTCAAACTTCGGACTGCAATGAACTTTTATCCGCGCTTCCTGCTCTTGCAGATATTCTACGATATGGCGCAGCCCGCGAACTGGATACTGTTCAGCTTGGCTCCTTGTTTGAGCGAATTGCCGTTCAAGGCGCGCTTGCTCTGCCCTATGCCGTGCGAGGTCTGGATACTGAGGCATCCGAGGCCATGCGCGGCAGAATACAAGCTGCAAACAACGCCATTGGGCTGCTGGACGATCTGAAGGACTTGCAGCAGGTATGGCAAAACGCACTTCGTGCAATCGTGGATGAAGCGCACGCAAATCGTTTGATTTCCGGTTTGGCCGCCCGGCTGCTTTACGAAGCCGATTTGATGACCTCGGACGAGGCCGTGGATCTGCTGGCTCGCATGCTGTCTCCGGGAACGGAAACAAAGGATGCAGCTGCCTTTTTTGCCGGGTTCTTGGAGGGAGCCGGACAACGTCTTCTCTATGATGAGGGGTTGCGCGCCTGCGTGGACGCTTGGCTCACCGGTCTGGAAGAAGATGCGTTTACCGAGCATCTCCCACTGTTTCGGCGCGTTTTTTCCCAGATGGATAAGAGTGAGCGCCGCCGCTTGATGGATGCTCTGTTCGGACGAGCACAGAGTGGAGGTGTCCGACTTGTTGCAGCTCCTGATGCCAAAGCGCGCTGGGCGGCCCATTTTGAAATCCTATCCGGCATTTTGACGGGAGAGCGGCATGGATGATCGCGGACGCCGTTGGCGGTTGGCTTTGGGCGGAGATGATGACGCTTTGACAGGGCGGGATCAACGCCTGTCTGCGGCTCTGAGCGCGCTTTATAATGCGGATGATGAGCCGAGCGGAAAGGGCGGTAAGTCCAAACGTGGCGGGCTTGGCAGTTCGTCTCCCAAAGTTGCCCGCTGGCTCGGTGATATTCGCGAGTTTTTCCCATCCCCTGTTGTACAGGTCGTACAGAAAGACGCGTTTGATCGCCTTGGGCTGCGGCAAATGCTGATGGAACCGGAATTTCTCGCAGTCATGGAGGCCGACGTCAATCTCGTCGCCGATCTGGTGTCGATGCGCGGTGTCATGCCGGAGAAGACCAAGGAAACAGCGCGCGAAGTCATCGCCAAAGTTGTGGCTGAATTGATGGAGCGGCTGGAACGGCGGACAGCAGAGGCATTGCGCGGGGCGGTCGATAAATCCAAACGCACGTTTCGGCCACGTTTTGCTGACATTGATTGGCCGCGCACCATTCGGGCAAACCTTCACAACTATCAGGCAGATCACAAGACCATCGTTCCGGAAAAACTGATCGGTTTCATGCGGCGTCAGCGCCGGATAGTCGATCTGGATGAAGTGATCCTGTGCGTGGATCAATCTGGTTCGATGGCCTCGTCCGTTGTCTATGCCTCCATCTTCGCGGCGGTCATGGCCTCGCTGCCGGTGGTGGCAACCAAACTGGTTTGCTTCGATACAGCCATACTGGACCTCACTGACGATTTGGCCGATCCGGTTGAGGTCCTCTTCGGTGTTCAGCTCGGCGGTGGAACGGACATCAATCAGGCTGTGGCTTATTGCGAAGACATGATCGAGAAGCCGTCCAAATCACATCTGATCTTGATTACCGACCTTTATGAGGGCGGGAATGCGGAAGAGCTTGTTGCCCGGATCGCGGGTTTGCAAGGGCAAGGGGTGAATGTGATTGTCCTCCTGGCCCTGACAGACACAGGGAACCCTTTTTACAATCCCGCATTGTCTGCAACGGTCGCCGCGCTCGGCGTACCTGTCTTTGCTGCCACTCCGGATCAGTTTCCTGACCTCATGGCGTGTGCCTTGCGCCGCGAAGACATCCACCAATGGGCGGCCAGTCAGGACATCAAGACGATTAGACCAGACGAAGATGCGTAAACACTGCCTTTACTCACCAATTGTATCGGACGCCGCCGCTGGCTGATAGGCCATGATTGTCAGAGGCTGAGCCAGTAAGGGATTGGCGATACGCAAGCTCGCCGAACAAGGCGAAGCGGTGACCCCAGTTTATATCGGCACCAAATCCGACTTCGGCCCAGGTTTGGTCAATCTCATCACTTAAGGTTTGGCCTCCGACCGAGACGTCACTTTCCGGCTTAAACTCATGCAGGATATTGCCGATCAGGTGTGCGGAGATGCCGAGCTCATCCCCCGTAGCTTTCTGGTCATAATGTATGGCCAATCCAGCCCGCCCGATCAGAGAATCATTGTGACCAATGTCGACACGGCTGCCTGTATTGTCAAAAAACTGGGAGGCAGACACCTGTCCCCATTTCAGTTGTGCCTGCGGAATAGCCTTCCAGCGATTTGCAAAGGAAACTTCCTGACCAATTTCGAGACTCGCTGCAAGCGCCGTTGCCGGAAGGTCTTCCTTAAGCCTGCCGCTGTCAGTCGACGCAGCTGATGTCTGCATCCAAACGGCTTGAGATTGGAGGTCAACGTAAGTTCCTCTTTCTCCAAACCACGTTGCTGTTGCTCCAGCGGCCAAACCCGACGCTGAGAGTGACCCGAAGCGATTTGTGTCGGAGAGTCTTGAGTTCAGGGTTCCGTAGCCGACATTAGCCCCGAAAACCCAATGCCCCGGAGTGAAGCCATCCCATCTATAATCCGCTCCGCCCCGGTACCAACTCACCGTACTTTCAAAACTTGATCCGGAAGCTGAAATGGCATTGAGCCGTTCTGTTGAAACTCGTGTCCAGAGCGCCTGCTGGTTTCCGAGTGTCTTTCGTCCCGCAGTGCGTTTTTTCAGTGTTGGGAGACTGGTAAAGGCACTGGCCAGAACCAGAGGAGCGATTTGGTAGGTCTGTCCATTTGAGTTGAACGACGCAACCAGAACTGCATTGCTGCCAACTTCTTCCAGCTCATAGGTATAAGCCCCCGCAATAAAGCTTCCTCCCATCAGGCTGTAGCTTGCAAACGGTAACCCGCTTTCGATCATGATGACTGGAATGTCTACTCCCGAAGCAGTCGATGGGGTCAGATTGTTGACCTGAACACTCGTAGTGGCGCCACTCGCATCCCCGTTGACCCTTAAGGTATCTGCGGTTCCGTTGGAGGTGTCGACGTCTACAATCACTATGCCGGGACCGGCAACATTTCCGGTGATCGTTAGCTGGTCGCCCACTCCCCCGTCAGCCAGAGACAGAGTGCCGTTGTTTTGCACGTCACCAATTATGGCAAATGTCCCGGCATCAGTGCCTGTTGTTTCCAGAACAGTGCCGTTGGCAAGCACCAGATTTCCGGTAAGAGCGAAGCCGGACGTTACGCTCAGGCGCGCGCCGTTGGTGAGCGTTAACCCATAGCCGGTTTCAGAGCCAACCGTTAGATCGTTTCCTTGATATGTCAGTGTGCTGCTATCAAGGGTAATGTTTTCCCAGTTCAGCCATGTATCAGGAGCGATAGTTGCTGTCTGACCGAGGATGGTCAGGTTGTCGATCCAGCCGTCTGTTGAGGAGACATCATCACCGCCATCCATGACCTCGGTGCCGTCATAAATGGCGTTGGCATCAATACTGGCGGTATCAGAGCCATTGCCGCCATAAAAGCCTGAGTTCAACGCACCACCGAGCCATGCAAAACTATCATTTCCGTCATTTGCGGAGGCCGTTACATCATCACCGTAAATGTCGCCGGTGTATACTCCACCGCGCAATGTGAAACTATCATTGCCGAAGCCCAAAATTGCGTCTCCAGTGACTGTTCCTGATGTATCGACAGTGATGTTACCCGCGCTAGCAAGTTCGTCGTTACCGTCAAAATCGCTATCGCCATCGCGAATGGCAATCCCGGACGCAGAGCTGTTGATGGTAGCTCCAGATGCTATCGATATTGTCCCCCCGCCTGAGCCGACCGTGTGAATGCCGGAAGCCTGATCCGAACCGGACGTTATGGAGGCGCTTGAGCCAATAGTGACAGAGGTTGTACCGCTGCCCTTGTTCCAGAGGAACTGACCATCTGAAGTGGACCCGGCTGCTGTTATTGATCCGCCGCTCATATCTGCCGACAGGGTTGCAGAGGAAAGAGTGTTGTCGATAGTGCCACGCAATCCGTGAGCACTGGTGCCAGTTGTTGTGATTGAGCTGTCGGTGAAAGTAAGAGTAGTATTGCCCAAGCCCTGATTTGAAGAATAAAGGCCATAGGCACCGCTTCCTGCCGTGGATACCGAACCACCGGAAAGACTTGAAGACTTTTGAGCCAAGGAACTCGCATTTCCGATAACAGAATAATGCCCGAAGGTGTCTGCTTGCTGGGTGCTGATGGAGCCACCACTTTGTGATGTCGTCGCCGAACCAAGGCCATCATTGGATGACCTTAGCCCATAGCCGTAAAGCCCACTTGTCTGAATGGAACCGTCAGACATCGTGATAGATGCGTCAGAGGTCGAGCTTGTATTGCTTATGTACGCTGAGGCTCCTCGCGCATCCTCGCCAGCAGTTGTGATGTCACCCCCGGAGATGTTGATACTGGCTGCTCCGAGACCGTCCGTTCGGGCGAGCAAGCCAAATGCACTATCTGCGCTGGTCGAGATAGTTCCACCGGAAAGGCTGATTGTACTGGTCCCGGTAGAAGTGGCATTCGTGATGGTGGAAAACAATGCGCTTCCGTCAACGCCAGTTGTCGTTATGGACCCTCCACTGACGGTTATCTCTGCATCTCCTGTACCGCTATTGGACGCACGAAGACCGTAAGCATCGTCACCGCTGGTTTGAATCGAGCCAGCTGTCATTGTGATTGATGTCTGGGCCGTGGACGAAGAGTTGTTGATGAAGGCCAAGGCTCCCCGACCGCTCGCTCCACTTGTGATGATGTTGCCGCCATTGATAGCGATCACAGCGTCGCCCAAACCGTCTGTCCTTGCAAACACGCCATAGGCGGTGCTGCCTGAGGTGGATATTGTACCTCCCGCGATTGTTGCTGTAGCTTGGGGTAAGGAGGTGCTGTTGTCGATCAGTGAGAATAATCCGTAACTCGAAGTGCCAGTGGTTGTTATATTGCCCCCGGATATGCTGGTGTTCGCGTCGCCCGATCCTTTGTTTTCTGCGTAAAGACCAATTGCTGAGCTACCGGATGTTTCGACCGCACCATCCGTCATGTTTGTGGAGGCAGAGCCACCAGCAGAAGAGTTGAGTATGAGCGAATATGCGCCGTGGGCCGAATTTCCTTGAGTTGTAACCGTGCCACCATTGACACTCGCCTGTGCCGCGCCTGATCCGTTGCCAAGTGCATTCAGCCCGTCGCTGCCAGCGTTTGTGGTTGAGATGGAGCCATCGCTGATGGTTGCGGTCGCGGAACCGGATCCTGATGTGCTGGATGAATAAGCTCGAATCCCAAATGCTCCACTGCCACTGGTCGTGACAGTTCCGTTTGTCATTGTTGCTATTGCTGAGCCGGTACTTTCGCTGTCCGTTCTGGCATGCGCCCCATGTGCGCCTCCTCCAGATGTCGAAGTGGTGCCACCGCCAATTGTTACCGTTGTGTTTGCGTTGGAAAGTGCGTTTGTGATCCACGCCAGCTGCCCGTGAGCTCCGCTGCCAGTGGTCGAAATAGCTCCAGTGCTTAAGGATGTACTGACTGTCCCGGTGCCTGAATGTAAAGTGTACAGGCCGAAGCTATTGTTTCCAGTTGTATCAATGTCGCCGACATTGGCACCAATGATGGAGATTGAGTTCGCAGATGTCGGAGCCGAGGCCGCATAGACCGAAAAAGTCGTGGTATTTAGAAGTCATGCCCCATCATTCACGGTCAGAGTGAGGCCATCGAGTGCTATATATTGAATATTGTCTGTCGAGGTTGATGTTTTTGTCGTTGTATCGCACAGGATGGAACCATTAGGGCCAGCATAGGCTCCGCATTCTGCAGCGCTATGAGCATCGTCTGGTAATAGCTCAAATAGTACTGTCAGTGCGCACAGAAGAAAGAACGTTCTGGTTTTTTTTGAGCATTTGGGCGGGTGGTATGAGCAAGCCGAACTAGGCAAGCACAAAGGAAGCAGGCTTCCTTTTATACGTTGCTCGCTGATAAAAGGGTCATAGCCCATACCCGCCTATCACTTAGGTGTATCATAGGGATGTACATCTATTAAGAGTGTTTTATGGTTAACATTACCCTAAGTAAGGTTTGGGTGCGTAATTGTTGGGGTATAGCTAACTCTGTGGTGTCTTTATATTTGAGCGTGCAGAAGCCGCTATCAATCCAATTTATTGGACTGTTCTATCAGATCACGACCCATTTGCTGGAAGAGGTCGAGGTAGTCGAGAAGCACCCAGTTCTCCATGATCTTGCCGGACGCGCAACGATAGAAATCCATTACGCGCAGGGTCAGAGATTTGCCAGTAGCCGGTTCTCCAAGATAATCACCTTGGTGCGTCATGGTCATGGAGGGCCAGCCGCTGACAGCGGCAAAATTCCCGTTGCCGATCCGGCAATAGTGATCCCCACCAACCCGGTCGGGAAATGCTGTCAGGAATGATGCCCTGTGATCCTTTTCAAACCCGCTCCAACGATAATTGGAGCCGATGCCTCCGGGTCCGTACCAGAGCATGTCATCATGCCAATATCCATCATCGCCAGTTTGTCCCTTTGAGGTGAACGTCTCCGGGTCGAAGGCCTTCAGGTCCGCCAGCATGGCTTCACAGAGGTCCAGTGTTTTCTCGCTGTCTGTTTGCCCGGCTGGCAAAACGCCGTCATGGGTTGCTGGTCCTGGAAACAGCATCTCGGTTCCGAGCATTTGCGGAAGCGGAAAACGGCCTGTCTGGCGCATCAGGTCCAGCAAATCGAGTATGATCTTGGCTTCAGATATCTGACCATCCGGTTCGATGCGGTAGAATTCTCCCGCTCTCAAAAACACCAGGTGCCCGGATGGTTTAATCCCGAACAGTGGCGCTTCAAAATTCCCGACGTAATGCGTGACGCTGGCAATCCAGTGGCCGCCCGGTTCGCGACGGTTCGGCCCGCCTATGAAAATCTCATCCCGCCGACGAATGTGAGATAGGGCGCTTTGCAGTGGCTCAAAAAAGCCGCTCAAGACAGCGTCGCGACCAGAAAGGCGATTGACCGGACAGGCCACGTCAAAAACCACATTTTCTCGCAAGTGTCTGGAAATTAGTTTCATTCTTTCACTTGGGTCAGCCGTCCAAAAGGAGTTCAGAAAGCTATGTGGTGCGAGGCGAAAGTCGGACATCAGATTGCCTGAGTAACGTTGGTGGGACTGCCACTTGTAACAAATTTGCATTCGTATGCAAAATTATATTGCCAAACTGAAGTGACTATGCGTAGTTTTGTTGCATAGGAATGCAAAACGCAGCTCGGCTGACGGTTCTGGGAGGGGCGCGGTGGCTGAAATTCAGCTCAAAAACGTATCAAAGCGATGGGGAAGTTTTGTCGGTGTTGACGACTTTAACCTGACCATCGCAGACCGTGAGTTTCTCGTGCTTCTGGGGCCGTCCGGCTGTGGCAAGACCACGACCATGCGCATGATCGCAGGGTTGGAAGATGTCACAGATGGAGAGATCGTCATTGGCGAACAGGTCGTCAACGACCTTGATCCCAAGGATCGGGATATCGCGATGGTGTTCCAGTCCTACGGCCTTTATCCGAACATGAATGTTTATGAGAACATTCGCTTTCCGCTGAAGGTGCGCAAGGTCGATCCCGCGACCCACGATGAACGGGTCATGCGCGCAGCGGGTATGGTAGAGTTGGAAGAGTTCCTCCATCGAAAGCCTGCCGAACTTTCGGGCGGCCAGCGCCAACGTGTTGCGCTGGCGCGGGCGATCGTGCGCGAGCCGAATGTCTTCCTGATGGATGAACCTCTGTCGAACCTTGATGCGAAACTGCGTGTCTCGACAAGGGCCCAAATCAAGAACTTGCAGCACGAACTCAAGACCACCACCATTTATGTGACCCATGATCAGATCGAGGCAATGACCTTGGCAGATCGGGTTGTTGTTATGAAGAAGGGTCTGATCCAGCAGGTCGGCTCGCCTACGGAAATCTACGACAAGCCAGCCAACACGTTTGTTGCCGGATTTATTGGGTCGCCCGCCATGAACCTGATGGACGGGGTTCTGGAGGGCGGAACATTTTCCGCAGAAAACGTGAAAATATCCGGACTTGATGGCCCCGATGGTCCCGTCACGCTGGGATTCCGCGCTGAAGATGCTTCGGTCGCGACGGATCAAGGTTCGGGGGAAGTCGCTGCCCCGGTTTACACGATGGAGCTCCTTGGCGATGCAACCATGATTACGGTCAAGGCAGGCGGCGCGCTTGTGTCCGTGAAGGCGCACAAGGACTTTCGTATCGAAATTGATGACCAGGTGGAACTCAGCATTCCAGCGGGCATCTGTCACCTCTTCAATCACGAGACTGGGATGCGCATCGACGCTTAACCCGTCCGACCGGCAAAATTGCCAAACATCCAGAGACGCGCCATGTGCGCACGGAACACCAGGGAGACCTGATCTAATGTTGAAAAAACTGCTTCTCGCCGGCGCAATGTCGCTGGCAGCCAGCACGGCCTATGCAAACTGCGGCATCGAGGAAGGCCGCATCAGCATCATCGGCAATGAGTTTCCGGCCATTCAAACTGTTGGAGCAGGGGCGCTTGCCTGCGGCTCTGAAACGGTAGAGGCGAAGTCTAACCTGACAGCCGATCACCAGAAGCTCAATGTAGCAGGCATGAGCGGAAACCCGGCGGAATACACCACCGCGATTATTGCGAATTCCTCCATTGTTGCGCTGATGAATGAAGACGTCATTCGTCCGCTGGATGATCTGGTCGCAAAGCATGGCGGTGATCTGAAAAAGACCCAGTTGATCACCATCAACGGCAAGATCATGGCGGTCGCCTTCATGGCCAATGCCCAGCATTTGGTTTACCGGAAGGACGTGCTGGAAGAGGCAGGTGTCGAGCCGCCAAAGACCTATGAAGAAATGCTCGAAGCAGCCAAGGTGATCCGCGAAAAGGGTCTGATGGATAACCCGGTCGGCGGTGCATATGCCGCAGGTTGGAACCTTGCCCAGGAATTCAACAATATGTTCCTTGGCTACGGTGGTCAGCATTTCAAGGCTGGGTCTGCAGAGCCGAACGTGAACACACCGGAAGGTGTGAAGGCGCTTGAGATGATGAAAGCGCTTAGCGCCTACATGAACCCGGACTTCCTGACACACGATTCCAATGCCACCAATGCAGAATATCGAGCAGGCAATGTGGCCATGATGAATATGTGGGGGTCGCGGGCGGCCACACTCACATCTGCAGAAGGTGTGCCGCAAGAAGTCATAGATGGATTTGCAATCGCCGGTCCAATGACTGTTGGCGGCGGCTCAACACCGGCCACCACCTTGTGGTGGGATGGCTGGACCGTTGCCAAGAACATCAGCGAGGCGGAAGCCGAGGCAACGTTCATTGCGATGAAAAAGGCGATCGATCCGTCCATTTTGAAGGATCCGGAAGTTGCGCAACAGGCGGTTTGGTTGATCGATGGCTATGAGCCGACCGACAAGGCTGTTGGTGTTTTTGAGGCCGCAAAAGCAGGCTCCATTCCTTATCCGATGCTGCCTTACATGGGGCTGATGCACACCGCACTGGGCAATGAGCTGGCTGACTTCATGCAAGGCAAGGAAAGCGCCGAGCAGGCCCTGAAGGACGTGGAGGCAGCCTACACGGCTGCGGCTAAGGAAAAAGGTTTCCTCTAATACCCACCAACTGGCGGCGCGTTGCCCGAACGCGCCGTTTTTTTCTTCAATGGTCAGGGGAGCGTCATGAAGCACCGGACATTTTTCTGGTTCTTCCTGCCAACCGGACTGGCGATGCTGATCTTTATCGCAGCGCCCATTGTCTCGGTTGTCATGCAGTCCTTATTCGTTCCGCATGAAGCGGTCTTGATTGAGACGGAAAACTGCGGCCCGTTTGGCTGCACTACAGCCGTCGCTGTTGATCAGGAAGCAACGGAACAATTGCGCGCAGAGCAGCCGCTTGGACGGTTCGCTGGACTGGAGATCTACCTTGATCGGGGCCATCTGGCCTTTGGTGAAATTGCAGAAGCTTGGTCCACCACAACCTCGCTTGGTGCGTTCTTTTCAGAACTTGGCGATCTGCCCTTTTACCGGGCGTTGAGCTTCACATTGACATACACTTTTGTCGTTACTCCCCTTCTCATTGCATTGGGTTTCGCAATCGCGCTGGCGGTCAATTCCCTTACGCAGAAGATCAAGGGATTTGTGATCTTCTTCTCTCTGCTGCCAATGATCGTCACTCCGCTTGTCGGGTCCCTTATCCTGTTCTGGATGATTGACAGCCGAGGCGTGCTGGGAACCTTGATCCAGTATCTGGCGGATGATCCGACCCTCTCGCTCAAGGCATCGACCAGTTTGATGTGGTGCGCCTTGATCATTTACGGCATCTGGAGCAGTGCGCCCTTCGCGTTCGTGGTCTTCTATGCTGGCTTGCAAACCGTGCCACAGGATACGTTGGAAAGCGCCCGCATTGACGGGGCAACCCGCTGGCAGCAAGTGCGCTATGTGGTGCTTCCACATCTGATGCCGCTGGTGACATTTGTGGCCCTGATCCAGCTGATGGACAACTTCCGCGTCTTCGAGCCAATCGTCGGTTTCAATGCTTCGGCACACGCGCAATCCCTGTCTTGGATCATCTTCAATGATCTGGGAGGAGAAACCCGTCAGCTTTCCGCTGCCGCGACAACTTCGGTCCTGACAATCATCGGTGTTGCCATCTTGTTGTCCCCGGTTTTGGTCCGGACATGGCGCGACTTTAAAGGAAAGGCTTGATCATGGCTTCAGCAGCGCAACGCCGTCCGACCGTTCTGGTTGTTGTCTCCACCGCCTTTCTTGTTCTCTGGCTTCTGGCAGCAGCCTTTCCGTTTCTGTGGACGGCCTGGGGCTCCTTCAAGGTTGAGCTGGACTTCTTTTCGATCTCCAACTGGACCAACGCTCTGACGGGCGAGGCGACCGAAAACACTTACGGACGCCCGTTTACAGGGGCAGGCTATGAAGGCGCCTGGGTTCAGGAGGAATTCTGGCGGGCGGCGCTGAACACCGCCATCGTCTGCTTCTTTGTGGTCTGCACATCGCTCACGATTGGCACCCTTGGCGGGTATGCGCTCAGCCGCTCCAACCACAACTATGTTTTTTGGCTGCTGATCGCAGCTTTGATTTTCCGTGCCATGCCGCCGATTACATTGGTCTCCGGCTATCTGCCGCCGTTCTTTCAATGGAACTTGTGGGGCTATTTGCCAACCGCCATAATTGTGCTCGTCGCTATCAATCAGCCTTTCACGCTTTGGATGCTGCATTCCTTCTTTCAAAAGATTCCGAAAGATCTGGATGAAAGCGCCCGCGTCGATGGTTGCACGCAGTTTGAAGCGTTCCGTTTTGTAATTATTCCGGTCATGTGGCCGGGCGTCATCACCACCGGTCTGTTCAGCTTCTTGCTGGCCTATAACGATTTTGCAGTGACGGCGATGTTGCTGAACGAAAACAACCGGACCATGGTTCCAAAGATCGCAGCGTTCCTCGGGACGACCTATACGGAGGGCAATGTGATGTTTGCGGTTGCGGCCTCCGTTTCCGCCGTCATCCCGCTTTTCTTGCTTGTGATGGTGTTCCAACGCCAGATCGTGTCTGGCCTGACGGCAGGAGCGGTAAAGGGATGAGTGGCGCACGCCCCGAACAAGCGGTTCTCAGCCGTGATACCGATCTTTCGAAGACGGACAATACGCGCCGCGTCATCGAGAGCATGGTGGATGGGCTTAACGATCATCGGATTACCGATATTGGAGAGTTCTTCTCTGAAGGATTCCGCTGGATGGGCAATTTCGGTTGTGGCACCAAGGCGGGCCTGAAGGAATTTCAGGACAATTGGCAAAAGCCGTTCCAGGCCGCCTTTTCCGATAAGGTCTGTGTTGATGAAGCTCGTCTCTATATGGGTGAATGGGCCGCTGCTTTTGGTCGTCAGGAAGCCATTCACTCCGGCGAATTCATGGGGCTTGCGCCGACTGGGAGAAAAATCGAAATCCGCTACATGGATTTCTGGAAGGTCGTGGATGGAGAGATCGTCGATAACTGGGTGATGGTCGACTTTCCGCACGTGTTAGCCCAACTCGGCAAGGATGTTTTCAGCGGCGAAGGCTGGGAAGCTTTTGACCGGGGAGAGAAACAGCCGCCAAGCCCAACCGGCACAAGACACCAACAGCTGTAACGATCATGGTTTTGGAGCCAAAACAGCTCATCTCTGCATACGTATGCGACAGTTAAGGAATGAAGGGCGGTTCACCGCTGAAGGGAAGTAACGATGGCGATAGAGTATCTGAAACGCGGAAAGCCGGAGGCCGAACGGTCTGAAGATGACGCAAAGGTGCGCTCCATTGTTGAAGGCACCTTGAAAGAGATCGAAACTCGAGGCGATGTGGCTGTTCGCGAGCTGTCCGAGAAATTCGATATCTACTCTCCCGCATCTTTCAAATTGTCACCGTCAGACATAGAGGCGTTGATGAATCAGGTCTCCACGCGGGACATGGAAGACATCAAATTCGCACAGGAACAGGTGCGGAAATTCGCTGAAGCCCAGCGCGCATCAATGACAGATATCGAAGTGGAAACGATGCCGGGGGTGATCCTGGGGCATAAGAACATTCCGGTTCAGTCCGTTGGGTGCTACGTGCCGGGCGGCAAGTTCCCGATGGTGGCCTCGGCTCATATGTCGGTTGCAACAGCGTCAGTGGCTGAAGTGCCGCGCATCATAGCCGCAACCCCGCCCTTTAAGGGCGCACCAAATCCGGCAGTCATTGCGGCCATGCATTTGGGCGGTGCGCACGAAATCTATGTCCTTGGCGGGATTCAGGCCGTTGGGGCCATGGCGTTGGGCACGGAGACCATTGATCCGGTGCATATGTTGGTTGGGCCGGGCAATGCCTTTGTTGCCGAGGCCAAGCGCCAATTATTTGGCAAGGTCGGCATCGATCTTTTTGCAGGCCCGACCGAGACGATGGTGATTGCCGACGAGACGGTGGATGCAGAACTCTGCGCGACTGATCTGTTAGGGCAGGCGGAGCATGGCTATAACTCACCGGCTGTCCTCGTTACCAATTCTCATAAGCTCGCCATTGAAACCCTCGCCGAAATTGAACGGCTTTTGAAAATCTTGCCGACCGCAGAAACTGCCGGAAAGTCGTGGGAGGATTATGGTGAGGTTATCCTCTGCGATACCTATGACGAAATGCTGGCAGTTGCCGATGACATTGCTTCCGAGCATGTACAGGTGATGACGGATCGGGACGACTGGTTCCTCGACAACATGACCTGCTACGGCGCGCTTTTCTTAGGGCCGCGGACGAACGTTGCCAATGGCGACAAGGTGATTGGAACCAACCACACTCTGCCGACGAAGAAAGCAGGGCGCTACACTGGTGGTCTCTGGGTTGGCAAGTTTCTGAAAACGCATTCCTATCAAAAAGTGCTGACCGATGAGGCTGCAGCCGAAATCGGCGCTTATTGCTCACGACTTTGCATGCTTGAGGGCTTCGTCGGGCATGCAGAACAGGCAAACGTCCGCGTGCGCCGCTATGGCGGCCGCAATGTCCCTTACGGAGAAGGGGCAGACTGAGACATGGGGCGGCATACGGATCACAAAAAGCTACTTGCTCCCTTAAGGTCGGCGATGGCGGATTTTGATGAAGCGTCCGTAAGACGGGCGCTGGACGATCTGTGCGCTTCGGACGTTATCGTTCGTCTGTGTCACCCTTTTGGGGAACTGACTGGTTCGGAGGCGTTTTACGACCGTGCCTATAAAGAGCTTTTTAGCGCGATACCGGATTTGGAACGACGCGACACGATTGTAATGGCCGGTCCAACAACGGATGGAAACGACTGGGTCGGATGCTGTGGCATGTACACGGGCTCATTTGCAAACCCGTGGCTGGATATTCCCGCCACGGGCCATCAAGTCGCCATGCGTTTCCACGAGTTCTATCGGTTTGATAAAGGCAAGGTTGTCGAAATTCAGGCCATCTGGGACATTCCCGAAGTGATGATACAGGCGTGTTGCTGGCCCATGGTCCCAAGTCTTGGGCGCGAGTGGCAAGTGCCCGGACCAGCAACACAGGATGGGCTTGTCCCCGGACCTTACGATGAAGCAGCCGGTCAGGCATCCTGCCAAACTATCATCGACATGCTGGAGCACATGAAACGGCACCCGTCGCAAGGCGGACCTGAGGTGATGGAGATGCCAAGGTTCTGGCATCCGCGCATGAGCTGGTATGGACCTGCAGGCATTGGGACAGCGCGCGGTATCAAGGGCTTCCGGAATTGGCACCAAATTCCGTTTTTGGCTGCGATGCCGGACCGGGGACAATATGCAGATCAAGTGACCTATCATTTCTTTGGGGACCGGAACTACGCGGCCGTAACCGGTTGGCCAAACATGATCCAAACCGTCACACATGACGGATGGCTCGGCATTGCGCCCTCGGGTCAAAAGATCTCTCTGTGCAGTCTTGACTTTTGGAGATTGGAAGACGGCTTCATCCGGGAAAACTGGGTGATGGTGGACCTTCTCGACGTTTATCGACAATTGGGCGTTGACGTTTTCCGCCGACTTCGGGAATTCAACAAGGCCCGCCCGGGCTTTGATCCTCAAACCGGAGTCGCCTTGTTATGATCGATCTACCCTCTACCCCGAGTTTTTCCCTTAAAGGCAAAAAGGTGCTGGTCGCTGGTGCATCCTCTGGCATCGGTCTGGCCTGCGCATCGGCACTAGCTGAAGCTGGCGGCGATGTCGTTCTGGCAGCCCGTCGGGCAGACAAATTGTCAGATGCAGTCAGCGCCATGACCGCAAAGGGCTGGACTGCATCCGCGCTTCAGTTGGACATTGTGGATGTCGAAGCAGCCCAAGCAGCAGTCGCTGAACATGGTCCCTTCGTTGTTCTGGTAAACAGCGCTGGCCTCGCCCGTCACTCACCGGCAGTTGAGACGACGCTGGAAGACTATGATGCCGTTATGGCGATTAATGTACGCGGGGCTTATTTTCTGGCGCAGGCGGTCGCCAAGGGTCTAATCGAAGCAGGCAAACCCGGCTCGCTGATTACGATTTCGTCGCAAATGGCTCATGTCGGCGGTATCGATCGTGCAGTTTACTGCGCGTCCAAATTTGCCGTTGAGGGCTTCACAAAAGCCATGGCGCTGGAATTCGGGCCCAAAAAGATCCGCATCAACACCATCTGCCCGACATTTATCAGAACACCGCTCACTGAACCGACCTTTGATAATCCGGAGCGGGTCAAATGGATTGAGGAAAAGATCAAGCTGGGCCGCACAGGCGTCGTCGAGGATATCATGGGCTCGGTACTCTATCTCGCCAGTGATGCCTCGTCTCTTGTCACTGGAACATCGTTGCTGGTGGACGGAGGCTGGACGGCAGACTGATGGGCGCTGAGAAGGTCACCTCGATAGATGTTGCAAAACGGGCGGGTGTCAGCCAGTCAGCTGTCAGCCGTGTTTTTACGCCCGGAGCCTCCGTTTCCCCAAAAATGGCTGAAAAGGTTCTGAAAGCGGCTGAGGAGCTGGGCTATCGCCCCAATGTACTGGCGCGGTCTTTGATCACAGGTCGATCCCGGATTATTGGCCTGGTTGTCGCCTATCTGGAAAACCAGTTTTATCCCGATGCGCTTGAAAAACTCTCCAACGCTCTTCAGGCCCACGGCTATCACATTCTCGTTTTCATGGTGTCCAACGATGATGCCTCGGTCGACAAGGTGATGGGCGAACTGCTCGATTATCAGGTCGATGGCATCATCACTGCATCGGTTGGCATGTCCAATGCTCTTACATCCAGATGTTCCGCAGCTGGTGTGCCTGTTGTTCTCTTTAACCGGGGGCAAGATGACGACCGCCTTAGTCAGGTGACCTCCGACAATTTCGAAGGGGGGCACAAGATTGCAGAATTTTTGGCAGCTGGCGGCCACCGCCGTATTGCGCACATCGCTGGCTGGTCAGGATCATCGACCGGACGAGATCGGGAAGCCGGGTTTCGGCAGGGACTAAAAGAAGCTGGACTGGAACTGATTGCTTCCATTGATGGCATGTACAAACGCGAAAAAGCTGCTGCTGCAACACGGCAACTGTTTCAAAATGATGTGAAACCGGATGCAATCTTCGTCGGCAATGACCATATGGCATTTGCCGTCATGGATGTGTTGCGGTTTGAATTAAAGCTCGACGTCCCCGGTGATGTCTCCGTTGTCGGCTATGACGATGTGCCTCTGGCCTCCTGGCCAGCCTATGACCTTACAACCTTGCGCCAACCCTCCAATCGCATGGTGGAAGCCACCGTCTCAACCCTGCTCGGTTGGATTGAGGAAGGCAGCAAGGACGTCCAGAAAATCAAGATCGAAGGGCCGCTGATGATCCGCGGCTCAGCGCGTGTACCTGAAGGATGGCCTGATGAAAGGCTTTGACAGCCGTTGGAAGGATTTCCCAGATTACATCTTGGGGATCACTAGGGAGATTTGGGAAGATCGCAAGATTGCGACCCTTCATCATTATTATTCGGATGACATCATCGTCCGCTCGCCGGGATCAATCGTCACCGGCAATAAAGGTGTCATCGGCGCAACAATGGCAACCCTTGCCGAGTTCCCGGATCGTCAGTTGTTGGGCGAGGATGTGATCTGGTCGGGCACACCAGAAGAGGGCATGCTCTCATCTCATCGGATTATTTCCACTGCGACCCATACTGGAGACGGTGTGTATGGCGCCGCAAGCCGGACAAAACTTCGCTACCGGATCATTGCGGACTGCCACGCGATCAACAACCAGATCAACGATGAATGGTTGATCCGCGATCAGGGGGCGATTGTCCGCCAGATGGGGTGGGATCCACATGCCTACGCAAGGGATCTGATCGAGCGGGAAGGCGGGGCCGAGGCGTGCGTCAAACCATTTACACCATCTGACGACAAGCCGGGGCCTTACACCGGTAAGGGCAATGACAATGAGTGGGGCACCCGACATACAGACATTCTGACCCGAATGATGGGCGCGGACATGGCTGTGATCGAGAGCGAGTATGACCGGGCCTGCCAGCTGGCTTATCCGGGCGGGCAAAACGGTGTGTCCTTTGACGATGCGGACCGATTCTGGATGGGGCTCCGCGCAAGTTTCCCGTCTGCGAAATTTACAGTCCAACATCAAATTGGCCGGGATGACCCCATGATGCCGCCCCGCTCTGCTGTTCGCTGGTCCTTGCATGGCACCCATGATGGCTGGGGAGCTTTTGGCAAGCCGACAGGTGCTGAGGTTTATGTCATGGGCGCGTCCCATGCCGAGTTTGGCCCATGGGGCTTGCGGCGCGAATATACCCTTTTTGATGAAACTGCGATCTGGAAACAGATTGCCTTGAAAACCGGCTGACTGCTGCCCAATCAGGACGAAACTGATGACCCCAGATGAGATGGAAACCCGCATTGTTCGCTATGGCGATTTGAAGCCGTGCCGGACCGCGTTCATCGATGCCCATACACCCGGCTCCGATCAAAAGGAAAACTTCACGATCATCGGAGGCGGGGTGTCTGAAAGTCCGGACCAGCATGTCCATATCAACGAAACTCCAGGCTTCAATATCGGCGCGGCAGGTCAACCTCCCAAATGCCGAAACTCGCTTCACTCCCACCGCACGGCAGAAGTTTTCTTTGTGTTGAAAGGACGCTGGCGCTTTTTCTGGGGGCGCTGGGGAACAGCTGGTGAAGTAGTTCTGGAAGAAGGCGATATTTTCAACATCCCGACAGGCATTTTCCGCGGGTTTGAAAACATCGGAACCGATTACGGAATGATCATGGCGATCCTCGGCGGTGATGATGCAGGCGGCGGGGTCATTTGGGCGCCGCAAGTCATCGAAGACGCCAAGGATCACGGCCTGGTCCTCGGTGAAAACGGGGTGCTCTACGATAGCAAGGAGGGTCAAGGCTTGCCGAATGGAGTCAGTCCGATGTCGCTCCTTACCGACGAAGAACTGAAGGCCTATCCAGAGCCAGAAAATGCAGATGTGGTTCCTCATTACGTTGCGCGCTACTGGGACATGATGGCTTTGGCGGCCAAGGAACCTTGCCAAGTGATTGGCGAAACAGCGCTCTTGAAAGACAAGCCGGGGTTTGAGGTTGAGTTCCTCACCAGAGGTTCAATTCCAGAAACACCCTACAGCCTCAATGCCCATGAAATTTTGATGGTCATGCGTGGGCATTGGAAGCTCACTTGGTCCGGCGGCGAGAGGGTTCTCGCACCGGGTGATACCTGTGCAGTCCCTCCGGGATTAGAGCACTGTCTGATGCCATCTATGAGCGGCGAGGCAAGCCTCTATCGTGTGATGAACACGAATGATCCTGCCGGAGAGACCTGGCTCGGATAAGTTTGCAAATTGCACTGTCCCGGTTGAAGCCCGGGGCGTCTCCAGATACCGGAAGAACACCGGGCACGGGGAACGAGGAGGGGGAAAAGATGCCAAAACTGGATGTGACTCATGTCGGGTCCTTGCCACGAACTCAGAAGGTCGTCGACTTCATCTTTGCGCGAGAACAAGGCGAAGAGTATGACCAGTCCGCTTTCGATGACGCTATGGCTGAGGCCGTTTCTGAAACCGTGCGCAAGCAGGTTGGGGCAGGTGTCAGTATCGTGAGCGATGGCGAGACCTCCAAGATCTCCTACGCAACCTATGTGAAGGATCGCTACACCGGTTTTTCAGGCGATAGTCCGCGCAACGCGCCTCAAGATCTCAAACTCTACCCAAGCTTCTTGAAGCGCATTGCCGAAAGTGGCGGAACGCCCCAATACGCACGGCCAATGTGCACAGGCGAAGTGAAGTCCAAGGGGCAAGGCGAGCTGCAAAAAGACATCGCCAATTTGAAATCAGCGATGAAGGAGCACGGTGTGGAGCGCGGCTTCATGAACGCCGCGTCTCCCGGTGTGATTTCACTTTTTCTGCAAAATGACTACTACCCGACCCGCGAGGCCTATCTTCAGGCGCTTGCAGATGTCATGAAGACTGAATACGAGATGATTGTGGCCAGTGGTCTTGACCTTCAACTCGATTGCCCGGATTTGGCCCTGTCTCGCCACATGCTCTTCACAGACCTGTCCGACGAAGAGTTCGTCAAGATCGCTGCCAGTCACGTGGAAGCGCTCAATCATGCGCTGTCCGAGATCGATCCTGCCAAGGTGCGGATCCATATCTGTTGGGGCAACTATGAAGGTCCGCATGTCTGCGATATCTCGATGGACAAGGTGTTCTCGACCTTAATGTCAGCACGCGCCAATTATGTGTTGTTCGAGACATCCAACCCGCGTCACGCTCATGAGTGGACAGTCTTCCGGGATCGGAAGTCTGAAATTCCAGAGGACAAGGTTCTCGTGCCTGGAGTTGTCGATACGACAACAAACTTTGTGGAACACCCGGAAGTCGTTGCCCAGCGTTTGGAACGGTTCCTGCCCATTGTCGGCGCGGATCGGTTGGTGGCCGGATCAGACTGCGGCTTTGGAACCTTTGCTGGCTTTGGCGCAGTCGACCCTGAAATTGCCTTTGCCAAGCTCAGGGCGCTCTCTGATGGGGCGGAGCTTGCCGGAGCACGCGTGTGAACCCACTCGTTCTCTTGCCGGGTATGATGTGCGATGCGCGCCTTTACGGACCGCAAATCAAGGCCCTGTCTGGCCGGGTGACCATTCATTTCGCCCCGATAACGGGCCATGAAACGGTCGAAGCATTGGCTGCCAGTGTGCTCGATCACGCTCCAAGGCGTTTTTCACTTGCAGGATTGTCCATGGGCGGAATCGTTGCCATGGAAGTGATCCGGCAGGCCCCGGATCGTGTGGAAAGATTAGCGCTTCTGGACACAAATCCGCGCGCAGAACTGGATGAGGTCAAACAGCGCCGCGAGCCACAGATCGAGAAGGTCAGAGCCGGTCACTTGCGCGAAGTGATGCGCGACGAACTCAAACCAAATTATCTGGCGGATGGGCCAAAACGGCAGGAAGTCCTTGATCTGTGCATGGATATGGCGCTTGATCTCGGGCCTGAGGTTTTCGAGCGCCAGTCCCGAGCATTGCAATCGCGACCTGATCAACAGGACGCACTTAAGAGTGTCAGCGTTCCGACCCTTGTTTTGATGGGGGAGGAAGACCGCCTATGTCCGCGCGACCGGCATGAGTTGATGCAGAGTCTCATTCCAAACGCACGGCTGGAAATCGTAAGTGGCGCTGGCCATTTGCCGACCCTTGAACGGCCAGACACAGTCAACAATGCCTTTAAAACATGGCTGGAGCTATCATGACTGACGACGTGTTCGCACTCTTGAGATCGGTCGACACTCCGACTGTCTGCAACGCCATTGAAGTTGCTGAAGGGGGACGAGGGTTCAACCGTTTTACCCGCGGCACAATGCTGGCGTCTGCGCCCGATGCCGGAGCAATGGTTGGCTACGCAAGAACAGCGAAAATTTCAGCATTGGCCCCCTCGACAGAGCCTGCGGAAGTCATTCGGGCGCGGCGGATGGATTACTATCGCTATATGTCTGAAGGACCGCGTCCGGCCTTGGCGGTTGTCGAAGACTCAGATTACCCGAACGCCATCGGCGCGTATTGGGGTGAAATCAATACGACGGTGCACAAAGGACTTGGTCTGTCTGGCGCTTTGACCAACGGGGTCATGCGGGACTTGGGTGATTTGCCTGAGGGCTTTCCCGTTGTGGCCGGTTCCGTTGGCCCAAGTCACGGTTTTGTTCACATCAAGGAAATAGATAAACCTGTGAAGATATTTGGCCTTGATATCCGCCCGGGAGAATTGGTGCATGCGGACCGTCACGGAGCTCTGGTCATTCCGCAGGCGGTGGTACCTATTCTTGCGGATGCGATCCGCAAGCTTCTTAAGACTGAGCAGATTATTCTGGAGCCGGCACGGGAGGCTAATTTTTCATTCGAGAAATTTGAAGCTGCATGGGCAGCTTTTGAGAAGGCGCGCACTTAACTTTAAGCAAAATCCACAACAAGGCATGGAAGATTTGGCTGTGATTGGGTAAAAGCGCCGAAATTGTTCAATTGAGAAATCGGCGCGAATTAGCATATGCCCACCATAAAACTGCTGCTTGCCTATATTTTATTTTAATGGCGACACCATTCTTGATGGTTTTGTCCAGAAATATCGCTAGCCCAATTTTAGTGGGGTTCGCAGTATTGGGTGTCGCTCTTTTATGGGCATCACGAGATTTTCAACTTGAGAAAGTAAAAACACATCTGAGTGCGTTGCGAACGCCTCTTATTCTTTCAGGCCTACTGTTGTGCTTTATGGGGGCATCCCTCCTCTGGTCACCCATCTCGCTCCGTGGTGCTAATGCGTGGACCGCAACTCTATTGAACGTAGCGGCTTTGATCGCCGCTTTTTTAGTGGTCGCGCGGTTCAGGCCAAATTCTCAGACAGTGCATCTGGGTCTGGCAGTAAGCCTTTTGATTACTGCCGTGCTCATTTTAATCGAAATTCACTATCAGTCACCTGTTAGGACTTTTCTTGGCGGAACTGCCGAATTGTTTCGCGTGAACAGAGCGGCGGTCGCAATTTCATTATTTTTGCCATTATTGTTTTACGTGACACCAAAAAGGCCGTTACCTCTTGTTACGCAGGCGACCATCACAGTCCTTTGCATATATGGGATTTTTTCCTCAATAAGCGAAAGTGCAAATCTAGCTGTTTTGGTCGCGCCGATAGCCGCAGCAGGTGCATATATTTTAGGGCGCGCAGCAATAATGTTTTTTGCCGCTGGAGTGTTGATCTCTCTTTGGGGATCACCGTTCGTCGCGCCTTACATAAACGGCCTCATTCCGCAGTCCGTTCACGAAGTGGTTGGCTACGGAACACTTGGGGTTCGGGCGGATATCTGGTCGTCTTTTGGAAGTTTGCTGTCGCTGAAGCCGATATTTGGACAGGGATTGGAGGCAAGCTACGTGTCTGCAGATATGCACGGGCATCTGGTTCCAGATGAGAAGATGCTTGGAATGGCCCACCCACACAATTTCTCTGTTCAGGTATGGTATGAACTTGGCCTCACGGGTGTTGTTTTGGTCTCAGCATTACTTCTGATGTTTTTCAGAAGCCTTGGACGCCTCCCCAGAGCGATGATGCCAGCCGCGTTGGCGACCACCTCAGCAGTCTGGACAGTTGCACTCGTCAGTCACGGTGCCTGGCAATCCTGGTGGTGGAGCCTCGTTGGCATTGTGGCACTGATTTGGGTTGTGATTCACCTAAACCAACAAGAACTTGAGACCACTTCCGGATAAGTGCGACTTGCGCGTATGGGAGGGGTGTACTGTCAACCAGCGTAAGTTAGCAGAAGCATGTTTCGCAGCTTCGCTGAGTATTACGCGCACATTCCTAGCGTTTGCAGACCTAACAGTCTTTGCCCCTGACTGCGGTCATCAATTAACCGAGGCCTTACAGGATGACCAACAAAAAATGGCGGAGAGAGAGGGATTCGAACCCTCGGAACGCTTGCGCGCTCAACGGTTTTCGAGACCGCCCCGTTCGACCACTCCGGCACCTCTCCGCGGCGCTTGGTTACAAGCGGGTCTTTCAGGTGGCGCGGACCATAGACAAGGCGTTTTCTATCTGCAAGAGGGGGAAACGGCTTTGCCAAACTTTTTCGATGGGCCGAAAATCGGCTGTAAGCGGCAATTTCAGAGCTGCAGCCATTGACACGCGCAGGCTCATGCATATAGTGCGCGAGCTTGAAGTGAAAGGTTCTAATGGACCTTGCCGCTTTCATATTGAACCGGGCCCCGCAGGACACGGATCGCCACAAAGCTCTCCAACCTGCCCAAAGACTTGTTCTGGAACGCATAATTTGCAGACCGGGATAGAGCGCCTTGTTTGATTTCGCACGCCAACCTCGAAAAGGGGACGGTGTTTGACAAGAACGAAAAGAAGGACGTGCTAGACATGTTCGCAGTAATCAAATCCGGCGGTAAGCAATACACCGTCGCTGCAGATGACGTATTGAAGGTCGAGAAGCTGGAAGCCGAAGCCGGTTCTTCCGTGACCTTTGAAGAAGTTTTGGTTGTTGGCAATGGCACCGACACCACCATTGGCGCTCCGACTGTTGAAGGTGCTTCTGTTGTGGCTGAAGTTGTCGAGCAAGGCCGCGACCGCAAGGTTATCGTTTTCAAAAAGCGTCGCCGTCAAAATTCCCGTCGCCGCAACGGTCACCGTCAGTCCTACACCATGGTCAAGGTCACCGACATCCTGACCGGTGGTGCAAAGCCGGCCAAGAAGGCTGCGCCAAAAAAGGCAGCGCCGAAGGCTGAAGAGAAAAAAGAAGAAGCTGCAGCTGACGACGCTGCTCCGCTCTTCACCGCGCCGGAAGGTGCAGCGGACGATCTGAAAAAGATTTCCGGTGTTGGTCCGGTACTTGAGAAGAAACTGAACGCTCTGGGCATCACTACTTATGATCAGATCGTCAATTTTTCTGCTGACGACATCGCCCGCGTTGACGAGGTCCTGAATTTCAAGGGCCGCATTGAGCGCGACAACTGGGTTGAACAAGCCAAGGAACTGGCAGGCAAATAAGCCGCCGTTTCAAACGCTGAAGCTAACGAATTAGACGAGGAGTACCCTCATGGCACATAAAAAGGCAGGCGGCTCATCCCGTAACGGCCGCGATTCCGCCGGACGTCGTCTTGGTATCAAGAAATATGGCGGCGAAGCTGTCATTCCAGGCAACATCATTGCACGTCAGCGCGGTACCAAGTGGCATCCGGGCACGGGCGTTGGCATGGGCAAGGACCACACGATCTTCGCAACTGTCGAAGGCAAGGTAACCTTCCAGCCGAAATCCAACGGCCGAACCTTTATCAACGTGCTTCCAGTGGCGGAAGCAGCGGAGTAACGCCGACGTGTCATCAAAACTCGCCGGCGCCCCATAAGGCCCCGGAGAGCATGACACCACCAGTCAGAGTTCAAGGGGGAGATGGGGTGCCATCTTCCCCTTTTGCTTTTGAACCTGACTGGAGGAAAAAATGGTTGTTGAAAGTGATGGTCTGTTAGACGAAAGCTGTCTGGGTGCGGCTCCACTGCCGCAGGACGCGGTTCGCGTGTGGCTCGATACACCACGTGTGGACGATATGCCGGATCTTGTTTATCTGGCCAATAACCGAAAGGTGGCGGTGAACCTGCTCCAGCAGCCGTTTCCCTTCACCACCAAGGATGCGAAAGCGATCATTGAAAGGGCCGAGTATCCGGACGATGGTGCAGCGACCTTTGCGATCCGCATGAAGGCGACAGGGCGTTTGATTGGCCTTGCGCGGTACAAAAGCCTGGACGCAGGCTATTCTGTTCATGTTGGTTTCTGGGTTGGAGAGCCGTTCTGGGGCAATGGTTTTGCAACCGAGGCAGTCCATGCACTCGTTGATCATGCATTCACCCAGTCGCAGACTGAGGAATTGACTGCAGCTTGCCGGGTGACCAACGCCGCCTCTCGGCGGGTCTTGGTGAAGTCTGGCTTCCAGTACCGCGATCAAAGCATGATCCATTCTGTCGGTGCAGGCGGCACGGTTCCCATTGAGCGCTACAGCTTGGATAAGTCCGTGTGGGCGTCGTTGAAAGCCTGGGGGAGGATGCAATGACCCTGCCGGAGATTTCTACGCGTCGTTTGATGCTTCGACCGCTCAAACTGGAAGATGCCTCTGCGATCATCGAACTGGGCGGCAAGGATTTTGAAGTCGCCCGCTGGATGACATCCTTTACCTGGCCCTATGAAGAAGGGGCGGCGGAGAGCTTCCTGCGATCGATCATTGGGACTGATCCGGTTGCTGAAGAAGCGGTGTTTGCGATCACCTTGGGCGGTGTGTTCATCGGCTTGGTGTCCGTCCAGGCGCCCGGTGATCTGAAAGACCAATTGCCGGAGTGCCCGACAGTTGGCTATTGGATTGGCCGTCCGTTTCACGGGTTTGGTTACGCCACCGAGGCTGTGGTGGCAGCGCTTGAATGGGGATTTGAAAACCACACATGTGATGCGATAGCCGCGCGGGCCTTTGAGGACAATACGGCCTCGCGCGGATTGCTGCGCAAGCTGGGTTTCAAGCCTTATGCACGCACAATGAGATTTTCAAAGGCGCTCGACCGCAATGTTGACAATGTTGTGGTGCGTTTGGCGCGTAGTGATTTTGACATGCAAAGGGCAGTCGCATGACAAATACTCAAATCAAGACCCAACGGCTGGTGTTGCGCCAGCCGCGGGCGTCGGACATACAAATGATTGCACAGCATCTGGGCGACTATGAAGTTGCCAAGATGCTGGCCCGTGTTCCATATCCATATGATCTGGAAACAGGCCGCCAGAGATTGCAACAAATCATCGAATGGTGGGAAAAGCCTTCCTCAGCCCCTGAGCTCGTGTTCCATGTTGACCATAAGGGGCAAATGATTGGCAGTGTCTCCTTCAAGGCATTGCATGAAACCCCGGAGATCGGCTATTGGCTTGGGCGCCCACATTGGGGGCAGGGAATGATGAGCGAAGCTGTTGCCGCTGCGATTGATTGGCTCTTTCAAACAACGGACCATGAGATGGTTCTCGGTACAGCCATGGAAGAGAATACAAACTCTCTGAACGTGCTGACCAAATGCGGATTTGAAGCGATTGGCCGCAGCGCCAGCATGAGCCTGGCTCGTGGGGACTATGTTCCCGACATCGTGATGAAACTCACACGGAATGCGTTTACGGCACTCAAGGTGGCGTAGGAACGCCCAGGAAAGAATAATAAGATGAAGTTCCTCGACCAGGCCAAGATTTATGTCCGCTCGGGCAATGGCGGCGCAGGCTGCGTCTCCTTTCGTCGCGAAAAATACATTGAGTATGGCGGACCCGATGGCGGTGACGGCGGTCGGGGCGGTGATGTGATTGTCGAGTGTGTTGATGGCCTCAACACACTGATCGACTATCGTTACAAACAGCACTTCAAGGCCGAAACCGGCGTTCATGGTATGGGCAAAAACCGCACGGGGGCAGATGGAGGCCATGTGGTTTTGAAGGTGCCGGTCGGCACCCAGATACTGGAAGAAGACAATGAGACCGTCATCGCTGATCTGACCGAACTGGGTCAGAAAGTGCATTTGCTTAAGGGCGGCAACGGTGGTTTCGGTAACGCCCATTTCAAATCCTCGGTCAATCAAGCGCCACGTCGGGCCAACCCCGGCCTGGAAGGCGAGGAAAAGTGGATTTGGTTGCGCTTGAAGCTAATCGCGGATGCGGGTCTGGTCGGATTGCCGAATGCGGGCAAATCTACATTCCTTGCAACGGTCTCGGCAGCGAAGCCTAAAATCGCTGACTATCCTTTTACGACCTTGCACCCCAATCTTGGGATCGTTCAAATTGATGGCAACAGCTTTGCCATGGCAGATATTCCCGGTCTGATTGAAGGGGCGCATGAGGGAACGGGACTGGGCGACCGGTTCCTCGGCCATGTTGAACGCACGCGCGTCCTTCTGCATTTGGTGGATGGCTCCAGCGAAGAGGATCCCGGTGAAGCTTACCGTGTGGTACGCGGGGAACTCGATGCATACGGGCACGGGCTGACAGACAAGCCGGAGATTGTGGCGCTGTCCAAATGCGATGCACTGACCGAAGAGGTTATTGCGGAAAAGGCGGCTGCTTTGGAAGCAGCCTGCGGCCAGAAACCCCTTATCCTGTCCTCTGCCAGCAAGCGCAACGTCGACACCGCGCTTCGCATGATCGTGCGCGCAATAGACAAGGACAAGGAAGACGCGGCCAATCAGGTTCCCTCCGAACAGGAAGAAGGGTGGCATCCGTAATGAATAGCGCCCGGCGCTTGAAAGGTCATGACCGTATTGTGGTCAAGATCGGGTCGGCGCTTTTGATCGAAAATGGCCGTTTGAAGCGGGACTGGCTGCAGGCCTTGATTAGCGATGTTGTTGACCTTGCGAAAAGCGGGGCGGAGCTCCTGGTTGTGTCCTCAGGTTCCATTGCGCTTGGGCGCGGCATCCTGGGTCTGCCGAGCGGAGCGCTGAAACTGGAAGACAGTCAGGCGGCAGCATCTCTCGGGCAAATTGCTTTGGCGCAGGCTTATTCGGAAGCGCTGGCGAGCCACGGTAAACTGGCAGGCCAAATTCTCCTGACCCTTGGAGATACAGAAGAGCGCAGGCGTTACCTCAATGCGCGGGCCACGATTGGCACGTTGTTGAAGATGGGCGCGATCCCGATCGTGAATGAAAATGATACGGTCGCAACCTCCGAAATCCGCTATGGCGACAATGATCGGTTGGCTGCCCGTGTCGCTACAATGGCAAGCGCGGATTGTCTCGTGCTTCTGTCCGATATCGACGGGCTTTACACTGCCCCACCAGCAGACAATCCGGATGCGATTTTTCTACCGGAAGTTACCCGCATTACGCGCGAAATCGAAGCCATGGCAGGTAGTGCCGGGTCGGAATTGTCGCGTGGGGGCATGAAGACCAAAATTGACGCAGGCAAGATCGCAACCTCCGCCGGCACCTCCATGGTCATCACTTCTGGCAAGGCAATGAACCCGCTGAAAAAGCTGGATGAAGGTGCGCGTTGCACCTGGTTCCCGGCACTGGCATCCCCCGCCAGTGCCCGCAAGGCATGGATTGGCGGGCACCTGGAGCCAAGAGGTGAAATCCACCTTGATGAAGGTGCTGTTAAAGCACTGGGGCGCGGCAAGAGCCTGCTCCCAGCGGGCGTGACCAAGGTGGAAGGCCACTTTGATCGAGGAGATGCGGTTTCTCTTCGCGACCCAGACGGGGCAATTATCGGCCGCGGTCTGATTGCTTATGATCACGGGGAGGCAGTTCTGATCGCCGGGCGCAATAGCCGTGAGATTGAGACAATTGTAGGTTATCCGGGGCGGGCAGAAATGATCCACCGCGATGATTTGGCGATGGAAGATGCACTTTCGGGCCGAAACGTATAAACAACACTGAAGGTTTTGCGCAGGCTGATCAGGTGGGGGCAGCGAGAAATGTTGGACAAGGTTGAAGCGGCAGATGTAACCGGTCTTATGGCCGAATTGGGCCAGCGCGCGCGCGCGGCAACCCGTGTTCTGGCGACTGCGCCAGCCAGCACCAAAAATGCTGCTTTAACCGGGATGGCATCAGCCATTCGTGCCGCTGCACCCGACATTTTGGCGGCAAATGCAAAAGACCTGGAGGCGATGCGTGCCAATGGGCAGACTGCAGCGTTTCTTGACCGCGGAACACTCACCGATGAGCGAATTGAAGCGATTGCTGCCGCACTGGAAGACATTGCAAAGCTGGAAGACCCGGTTGGTAGCGTTATTGCCAGCTGGCCGCGTCCAAATGGGCTGCAGATTGACCGAGTTCGCACCCCGCTTGGTGTAATTGGCGTGATTTACGAGAGCCGTCCGAATGTCACGGCGGATGCCGGTGCCTTGTGCTTAAAGGCAGGCAACGCGGTGATCTTGCGCGGCGGGTCTGACACAATCAATTCCAACCGCGCCATTCATGCAGCCTTACAAAAGGGCTTGGAAGCTGCAGGCCTGCCGAAAGATGCCATACAAATCGTCCCGGTGGCAGATCGTGCGGCCGTTGGCGAAATGTTGAAGGGGCTCAGCGGCAGTCTGGATGTAATTGTCCCGCGTGGGGGCAAGAGCCTCGTTGCCCGTGTCCAAACAGAAGCACGCGTGCCCGTTTTCGCGCATCTGGAAGGCTTGGTGCACATCTTCATCGACAAGGCCGCAGACGCAACCAAAGCAAAAGAGATTGTTTTGAATTCCAAGCTGCGCCGCACAGGCATTTGCGGTGCGCTGGAGACGCTGCTGGTCGACGAGACTGTTGCAGATAAACTGCTGCCGGACGTATTGGAGGTCCTGCAAAAAGGTGGCTGCGAGATTCGGGGCGATGAGCTAACACAACGCCTTGGCAAGGACGTGGTTGCTGCGACTGAAGCCGACTGGACAACAGAATATCTCGACAAGATACTGTCCGTGAAAGTTGTGTCCGGGCTGAAAGAGGCTATGGATCACATCGCGCAATATAGCTCCTGCCACACGGATTGCATTGTCACGGAAGATGAAACCGCAGCTGATTCCTTCTTGCAAGAAGTCGACTCGGCCATTGTCCTCCACAATGCATCAACCCAGTTTGCCGATGGCGGCGAGTTCGGAATGGGGTCCGAAATTGGCATCGCGACTGGACGCATGCATGCGCGCGGGCCGGTTGGTGTCGAGCAGCTCACAAGTTTCAAATATCAAGTGCGCGGGACGGGGCAAACCCGTTCATGAAGGCATCGACGAGATCTGGTGATGTGTCGGCAGACTGGCTAAAGCTGCCGCATGCAGAGACCGGCAACAGGATTGGTCTGTTCGGCGGGTCATTCAATCCTCCGCATTCGGGTCATCGGTTGGTAGCGGAAGCGGCCCTCAAGCGTCTGAAACTGGATCAGGTCTGGTGGCTCGTCACGCCCGGAAATCCGTTAAAGGATCACGCTGATCTCGCTCCTCTGGACCGTCGATTGCGGGCAACCAGATTGCTGGCGGATCACCCGAAGATGAGGGTGACGGCAATCGAGCGGATGCTCGGGTCTGCCTACACCGAGCGCACAATCGACATGTTGATCAAGATGCGCCCAAGGTTGCGATTCGTCTGGTTGATGGGTGCGGACAACCTCGCCGGGTTCCACTATTGGCAAAGCTGGCGATCAATTGTGGGAAAAGTTCCGATTGCGATCGTCAACCGCCCGGGGGCGTCCCTGTCAGCAGTGTCAGCCCCCATGGCAAAAACCTTTGAAAACTACAGGTTTCCAGAAGAAGAGGCAGCTCTTTTACCGGATCTGCAGCCACCGGTCTGGACGTTTTTGCATGCACCCCTTGATGGTGCATCCTCCACATCAATTAGGGAAAATGACCTTACCGTTGACCTCATCTAAGCCTTGCGAAATGTGCTTGTCTTGAAAATGCCAAGGTAGGCGAGGTATCATACAACCGACTGCAGGGTGTGCAGTCAGGGGAAGGTCAACCGGCTTTGTCCCGGAGTAGCCGAGCAAATATGACTGTTGGGGCACTTCAAAAAAGCAAAGCGGACTTGAAAGCGAAAGGCGATACCACTGACCATGACCTTAGAAAGTGAGGGGGCGTCCATGTCCACTCCACATCAGACAACCGTAGGCTCTGATCTTGCGGCTGATCTGCTCGACACTGTCCTCACCAGTCTTGACGACTCCAAAGCCGAGGACATCACAACACTCGACATAGCTGGAAAAAGCTCACTGGCAGACCACATGATTGTGGTGTCAGGCCGGTCCCACCGTCATGTGGGAGCAATTGCCGACCACCTTTTGCGTGCCTTGAAAGAGGCAGGAGTGAAAGGGGCGACGGTTGAAGGGCAGTCTGCATGTGATTGGGTGTTGATCGATTCCGGTGATGTGATTGTTCACATTTTCCGTCCGGAAGTACGCGGCTTCTACAATCTGGAAAAGATGTGGGCGCCAGAAGACGAGCAAGCGCCGCAATTTATAGGCTGACCCAAATCGGCAGTCAGTTTGAAACCGGCTGATTGTCGCGCGATTTGGCAAACGTGGAACCGGCCATCTTGGCCGGTCGATAAAAAATGCGCCTGAAAATTGGTTGCATCGGCAAGATGAAAGCCGGCGCAGAAAAAGACCTTTTTGACCGTTACATCGACAGAGCCAGAAAGTCCGGACGGCCGTGTGGCGTGACCGACGTGACTTTGGTTGAGTATCCCGAAAGCAGGGCTCAACGTGCTGAGGATCGTAAACGGGAAGAGGCGCAGCAACTGCTGGGTCAGTTGGATTCAAAAGCCAGATTGGTTGTGCTGGATGAGCACGGCAAATCATTGACCAGTGAAGCCTTCAGTTCAAAATTGTTTTCCTGGGGCGATGACGGCGTCTCGGAAATCATGTTCGCCATCGGTGGTGCGGATGGACATGGCGAAGAGCTTCTCCAGCGTGCTGACCTGAAGATCGCTCTTGGTGCCATGACCTGGCCGCACCAGATCGTTCGTATTTTGCTGGCCGAACAAATCTACCGCTCCATCACCATTCGTTCTGGGCACCCTTATCATCGCAGTTGAACCTTCTGCCTGCGTTTTGCCGCATTGCATCGTCTTAACTTGGCTAAAGTGCTATGGTCTGCTCATGAAATTTCGTGATCAACATGGTAAACGCTTCGTTAATTTTGGTGCTGCATAAAGACCCTATGAAACAGTTGGGTGAACAAAACGGTAAGCGATTTTCCGGGCCTTTGGGCCGCTGGGTCAATCCTACGTTTTGCCTTGCTGCCAGTTTGCTTATTGGCTCAGCCGATATTGCCTTTACGACTGAAGAAAACCAAGCAACCAAACCAATTGTTGAACCGACTTCTGAGACTGCAAAAGCTGAAATCCGCAAGCAAGCCCGGGAAGCAGAATTGGCAACACTTTCTCGCGATATCGAATTGTCTGCTGACACGCAGGGCGAAATCGAGCGCGAAATTGCGTTGATCGACCGGGACCGTGAAACGCTAAATGGAAAGATCATCAGCACGGCCGACAATATCAAACGGATTGAAGGCAAGCTGACAGACACCGAGCGCCGCCTGGGCACCTTGGGCGCTAACGAAGATGCCATTCGGCAATCCTTGAGGGCTCGGCGCGGTGTGCTCGCTGAGGTGCTGGCTGGTCTCCAAAAACTGGGCCGTCGACCGCCGCCAGCTCTGGTGGTGCGGCCAGATGATGCGCTCTCCGCAGTGCGGACTGCTATTCTTCTAAATGCCGTGATGCCGGAGTTGAAGCTGGAGACAGAGGCGCTGGCCGCCGATTTGGCCGAGCTGAGCCGCTTGAAATCCGAAATCGCAGAGGAAAAGAACCGCCTGCGCGGCGATGCCATGCGACTTGCCGAAGAGCAATCGCGTATTGAACTGCTGTTGAGCGCCAAACGCCGCGAGCGTGAGCGCACAGCGCAAAATCTGGAAGCAGAGAAAAGACGCGCGCAGGAATTGGCCGAAAAGGCAGACAGTCTGAAAGGTCTTATTTCCGATCTGGAGCGGGAAATCGCCAGCGCACAAAGAGCAGCCGAAGAGGCGCGGCAGGCTGCAGAAGCTCAGGCAGCGCAAAAACCGGACAAGGCGAATCCTTTTGCCAACGCGGGCCGCCTCGCGCCTGCAGTGGCCTTTGTGGACGTTCAAGGTAAGCTGCCACTGCCGGTTTCCGGAGCACTTTTGCGTGATTATGGTGAAGAAGACGATTTCGGCAACTTGACCGAGGGACAATCGATTTCTAGCCGTGTAGGATCAACTGTAACGTCACCTGCTGACGGATGGGTGGTCTATGCTGGGCCCTTTCGGTCCTTTGGCCAGCTCTTGATCCTCAACATGGGGGATGGGTACCATGTTCTCCTCGCCGGTATGGACCGGATTGATGCGGAACTGGGCCAATTCGTTCTGGCAGGTGAGCCTGTTGGTGTCATGGGGACAACCAAATGGGCAAGCGCTTCAACAATCGGGTTGGGTTCCACTCAGCCTGTACTATATGTAGAGTTTCGAAAAGACGGACGTGCAATTGATCCTGCCCCGTGGTGGGAGAGCACAGAAAAAGAAAAGGCACGCGGATGATAAGGAAAGCTTCTCTGCTGCTCGCTGGCGCCCTGATCGGGGCTGTCGCGGTCACTACACTGTCACAGGTTCCGCTCCGTGTGTCTGATGCGGCCAATGCAGCGGCCTCCGATACGTATCGACAGTTAAACCTCTTTGGTGACGTTTTTGAGCGCGTGCGCTCCGACTATGTTGAGGCGCCCGACGATGCTGAGCTGATCGAAAGCGCCATCAATGGCATGCTGACATCGCTGGATCCGCATTCCAGTTACATGTCCCCGAAAAGCTTCCGCGACATGCAGGTCCAAACCCGCGGCGAGTTTGGTGGGCTTGGAATTGAAGTCACCATGGAAGACGGCTTGGTGAAGGTTGTGTCTCCAATTGATGATACACCCGCGGCCAAGGCTGGCGTTCTGGCCGGCGACCTGATCACCTATATCGACGGTGAGCAGGTGCAAGGTCTCACGCTTAATCAGGCCGTTGAAAAGATGCGTGGCCCGGTAAACACCGACATTGTTATCACAGTCCGTCGCGAGGGTGCCAACGCACCTCTCGATATCACTATTACCCGCGATATCATTCGCATCCGGTCTGTTCGTTGGCGTGAAGAAGGTGACGTTGGTTACGTACGTGTAACGCAATTCAACGAGCAAACTTTTGACGGTCTGAAAAGAGGCATTGAGGAAACCTCTGCCAATATCGGTGGTGATCTTAAAGGCTACATCATCGACCTTCGCAACAACCCGGGCGGCTTGCTGGATCAGGCTATTGCCGTATCCGATGCATTCCTTGATCGCGGTGAGATCGTATCAACCCGTGGCCGGAACGCCGATGAGACCCAGCGATACAATGCACGCGGTGGCGATCTGACAGAAGGCAAGCCGGTGATCATTTTGGTCAATGGCGGCTCTGCATCTGCATCTGAAATTGTGGCGGGCGCACTTCAGGATCATCGTCGTGCGACAGTTCTGGGAACTCGTTCGTTCGGTAAAGGGTCTGTGCAGACCATCATTCCGCTGGGTGCCAATGGCGCGATCCGACTGACGACAGCGCGCTACTACACACCGTCTGGAACCTCGATCCAGGCCAAGGGCATCACGCCGGACATCGAAGTTCTGCAGGATCTGCCTGAGGAGCTTGTTGGCCGCGCCGAAACCAAGGGCGAAGCGGGCCTTCGCGGTCACCTGGTTGGCGAAGATGCGGAAGAGGGCAAGGAAGAATCCGGTAGTCAGGCCTATGTTCCTGCCGATCCGGAGGAAGACAAGCAGCTGCAACTGGCGCTGGATCTTCTGCGCGGCGTTCAGGTGAACAGTGCCTTCCCGCCTGTCGGTGACGGAGCGTCCGTCCCCAACTGATTTATGGTCTGTAACTGCGGCGGGTATCCCGCCGCAGTCTTGTAGCGTATGCGTTTTCAGAGAGACACCAACGAAAGCTGCTTTTGCGGCTTCAAACCCTGAGCGCCATGGCGAACGAAGATCTATCAGCTCCCCTAGGATTAGGTAAAAGACGGTTTCTCCGGCTGCCTTTCGGCTTGATCGGCATTGGCATCGTTTCGGTGTTTGCGACCGTTGCTTTGATCTGGATAGGGATCGTGGATGACCCGCTCGGCGGAGAGCCAACTGCGGTCATCCCACTCAGCACAGCTGATGGTCTTGCATCTCGCGATATTGAAGTCGTCGAAATTCGCCCGGCAATGGATGGGGAACTCGGTCCGAGCTTACGCAAAAACGGCGGAGACCAACGCTTGGGTCCTCGTTATGAACTGATGGATCAAGAAGCACTCAACGCTGCAGCGGGTGGGCTGCCGAATTATCCAGACCCGCGAGTGAGTGAGCGGACGGGCTTTGGTTTCCTTCCAAGGATCGGTTCCGAGGGTGTCAAGCCGCTTGACGCCTATGCGCGGCCTTTTGAAACCGAATTCGCGTCAACGCCCAAAATTGCAATTGTCATCACCGGCTTGGGGCTCAGTGAAGCAGGAACGCAAAACGTTCTCGATCAACTTCCTGCTGAAACAACTTTGGGCCTGAGCCCCTATGGGGGCAATCTGGACCGCTGGATTCAGGGTGCTCGAACCAAAGGTCATGAAATCGTGCTCAGCTTGCCGATGGAACCCTTTGACTTTCCGGATAATGACCCCGGTCCTCACACGCTTCTGGTCAGCTTAACTCAATCCGAATTGACAGAACGCCTCACTTGGCTGCTCACACGCATCACCAACTATGTCGGTGTCATGCCGGAGATGGGAGCACGCTACACATCGACACGGCCAACGCTGCAGCTGCTGATGGAAAAGCTGCGCGATCGTGGCTTGATGTTTGTCGACAATGGAACGTCTTCTCGCTCTGTGGCAGATGAGATTGCTGAAGAAACAACCACGCCATTTAGCGGAGTGGATGTGGTTTTGGATGCAGTTCCCCGTGAAGATGAGATCAATGCCAAGCTTCTTCAGCTTGAGGGAATTGCCCGCGCACGCGGTGTTGCGGTGGCGACCGGATCCGCGCTTCCGGTAACAGTGCGGCAGATCGAAAAATGGGCGCGGGATCTGGAGGAGCGTGGGCTTCTTTTGGTGCCGATCAGCGCGACAATTGACAGGTAGAAAACACCGTGAAGACTGACTGGCTTGGCCCTGATTTTCCCAAAGGAAAGGGAGAGCGGCAGTACCGTCCCTGTGTCGGTGTTTTCCTGATAAACTCAACTGGCAAGGTCTGGGTCGGCAAGCGCGATGATGGCAGTGGCGTATCATCCTATGAATTTGCCTGGCAAATGCCGCAAGGCGGTATCGACAAGGGCGAAGATCCGGAAAAGGCTGCTTTTCGGGAGCTCTACGAAGAAACGTCAATCAAATCAGTTTCCTTGATCGAAGCTGCCCCCGGGTGGTTCACCTACGACTACCCGCCAGAAGTGGCAGCCAACTCTCGCAAGGGCAAACATTGCGGTCAGGCACAGCGCTGGTATGCCCTTCGATTTGAGGGAAGCGACGGCGAAGTGGATATACTGAGCCCGCCGGACGGCCATTCTGCCGAATTCGGCGAATGGCGTTGGGAGCGGGCAGAAAACCTTCCCGGCCTGATCGTCCCCTTCAAGCGCCCCGTCTATGAAGCGGTGGTTCAGGCTTTTTCTCATCTAACAGCTTGACTTGACGTCCAAATTGTCTTGCCATCCTGTAAAGGTTTGGGAGGACCGATGTGACATTTGACCTTGCGGGTAAGCGGATACTCATAACAGGTGCATCGAGCGGCCTTGGGGCTCACTTTGCGCGTGTTTGTGCAGCGAACGGCGCTTCGGTTGCCATCGCCGCTCGGCGCGCCGAGCGTCTTGCAGTGCTTGCCAAGGATCTTCAAGCAGCAAGGGCGGAAGCTGTCTCCGTCCTCACACTGGACGTCACCGATGAGGCGTCCATCAACATCTGTGTCACCGAGGCGGCCACCGCATTGGGCGGTCTGGATGTATTGGTCAACAATGCGGGCACTGCCCGCGACGGTTCACCATTGAACCAAACCGCTGCAGACTTTGACGCGGTGATGGATGTCAATTTGCGCGGTGTCTGGTTGATGGCGGTGGCCTGCGGCCAGTTCTGGCGCGATGAGGGCACCCCCGGCGCAATCATCAACACCGCGTCGGTGCTGGGCGAGCGTGTCGCCTCAGGTGTTGCCGCCTATTGTGTGTCAAAGGCCGGGGTCGTGCAGATGACCAAAGCGCTTGCGCTTGATCTGGCGCGCCACAACATCCGTGTCAACGCGTTGGCTCCCGGATATTTCGAAACCGAGATCAATGCCGGCTTCTTCGAAACGGAAAACGGTCAGAAAATGATCAACCGCATCCCGATGCGCCGGATCGGAAACTTTGAGGAACTTGATGGCCCGTTTCTGCTGCTCGCAAGCGATGCCTCCCGCTATATGACCGGGACAATCATTCCGGTTGATGGCGGGCATCTGGTTTCATCCATGTAAGGGAGGCTGACATGGACTTCACTCTTTCGCAGCGCGCAGAGGACATGCGCCAACGTGTGCGCAGTTTCGTGGCCGATCATGTCCTGCCTCTGGAAGCGGACCCTGCATCCTATAACGAGTTCGAAAACATCCGCATGGACCTGCGCGACACCTTGCGGGAGAAAGCACGAGCAGCAGGCCTTTGGGCACCGCAAATGCCAGAGGGTCGCGGTGGTCTGGGCCTGACAATGGTCGAGCAGGCTGTATTCTACGAAGAAGCAAATCGCTCCATCTTCGGACCCGTTGCCTTCAACTGTGCCGCACCGGACGATGGCAACATGCGTTGTCTGGAAATGGTCGCGCGGGAAGATCAGAAGGAAAAATGGCTGCAGCCGATCATCGACGGCAAGGTCAATTCATCCTTTGCCATGACCGAGCCACATCCGGGCGGGGGCTCCGATCCGGGCATGATCCAGACCCGTGCAGAGCGCGATGGCGACGTTTGGAAGATCTATGGCCGCAAGTGGTACATCTCCGGTGCAGCGGTCTCCAAACACTTCATCCTCATGGCGCGGACCGATCCGAACCCGGACGAAAAGCGGCGGCACCTCACGGCCTTCCTGTTTCATGCCGACAGTCCCGGATGGCGGATCGTGCGTCGGATCGGAAATATGGGGCCGGACGAGCATGGCGGCGTGTGCGAACTGGAATTCAACGGGCTGGAAATCCCCGATGAGGACCGGCTCATGGAGATTGGCGACGGCTTACGCCTGACCCAAATTCGTCTGGGGCCCGCCCGCCTGACCCACTGCATGCGCTGGCTGGGCCTTTCGAAACGCTGCATGGAAATCGCGCAGGACTATGTATCCACCCGTGAGGGATTTGGCATCAAGCTGGCGGACCGGGAATCGGTTCAGCTGACTTTGGGCGAAGTGGCGCATGATATTCAAATTGGACGCCTGCTGACCATGCACGCTGCCTGGAAACTGGATCAGGGCGATCGAGCACGCAAGGAAGTGTCTTCGGCAAAAATCCACGTGGCCGACACCCTGTTCAAGGCCGTCGACACGGCGATCCAGCTAAATGGCGCGAAAGGGTATTCGACAGACACCATTTTGGAATGGGTCTACCGGTATGCGCGCGCAGCGAAGCTGGTGGACGGCGCATCAGAGGTACACAAAATGGTGCTTGCCCGATTCTATGGCAAGGACGGTAGTGATTACTGGCAGTGGGGTTGAGATAAACCTGTCACCATGGAACGCTTGCCTCCTTATGATCTTGTTGACCTCCGCTTGTTGGTTGCTTTGGCCGAGCATCGGCATTTTGCTCGAGCGGCAGAGGGCTGCGCATTGTCTCAGCCAGCCTTGTCATCCCGTATTCGAAGGCTGGAGACAGCTCTGAACACCCCACTCATCTTTCGCGGAAAACGCTTCGAAGGGTTCACGCCTGAAGGGGAAAAAGCGCTGGAGTGGGCTCGCCGGATTTTGGCAGACTGCTCGGGACTGGTTCAGGAGCTCAACGAAAAGGAAAACGGGCCCAGCGGCATCTTGCGTCTTGGCGTTGTTCCCTCTGCAACACCTTATGCTGGGCAGTTAAGCGGTGCTTTGGCGAGTCGGTATCCAAGGCTGAGAATTCAGGTGCTCTCCATGTCCTCCAAGGCGCTGGAAACAGGGCTGGCAGATTTTTCACTGGATGCTGCGATCAGTTACTACGACGATTCAGAGTCGCGACGTAGCGGTCTGATGCCATTGTTTGAGGAAACATACTGCCTTGTCGCACGGCCAGAAGTTGTCGGAAAACCGGTTGGATTGATGACTTGGGAAGATGCAGCCACAATGCCGCTTTGCCTGCTTACCAATGACATGCAGAATCGTCGCATCATTGATCAGGTCTTCAATACTGCCGGGTGTTCACCTGAACCTCGGTTTGAAGCCAACAGTTTCAATGCTCTTTTTGCGCTGGTTCGCAAACATGCCTTTGCAACGATACTGCCGCGGGTTCAGATCGAAGCTGGTCTCACAGACGATCTGGGCGTTTGGGATTTGGTTGCCCCCGTACACAAAAGCTATATTGGCCTGGCTTTTCCTGACCGAGACCCAATGCTGCCGGTGACACGGGCATTGATGGACTATATTCGGCAAAACCCCGTTGATTGATTTGCTGTGCTTATCACGTCATTGGCAATCACGATTTGCGTGAACATGACGTAACGTCTTTATCTGGTTGGAAAAATCGCCAGCCAGAGAGAATAACATGACATTCGGCAAGGGGCTTTCCAGAAAGCCGTCCCAGCCCAAGGGTCGTCAGATAGACGATGTGGCGCTGGAAGAAGTGCGAAAGCTGCTCCAAGATGAGCCGCGCCGCCGCGATCTTCTGATCGAGTATCTTCACAAGATCCAGGATGCTTACGGCCATCTCTCGGCTGCCCATCTCAGGGCACTTGCAGACGAAATGCGTCTGTCTCAGGCCGAGGTTTATGAAGTCGCCAGCTTTTACCACCACTTCGACATCGTAAAGGAAGGCGAAGCCGCGCCCGCCCCGCTGACGATCCGTGTGTGTGACAGCGTCACTTGTTCGCTGAAAGGCGCTGAATCTCTGGCAAAGGTACTCGGTGAAACACTGGACCCTGCCAAGATACGCATCCAGAAAGTGCCGTGCATCGGGCGCTGTGCGTCGGCGCCTGCCGTCCAGGTTGGCAAACGCGCTGTCGACAATGCCAGCGAACTCTCCGTGAAGGCAGCCGTCTTTGAAGGGGCAAGCGAAGCGGAAATCCCGGCCTATGTGAACCTTGAAGCTTACCGGAAAGACGGCGGCTACCAGAAGCTGGAAGACGTGCGCTCCGGCAAGGTGGGGGCGCTGGATATTGCGGACCAGCTTCTTGCAGCAGGCCTTCGCGGCCTTGGCGGAGCCGGGTTCCCGACCGGCACGAAATGGAAGATTGTCAACGATCTGCCGGGCCCGAAATACCTCACCATCAATGGCGATGAAGGGGAGCCGGGAACCTTCAAGGACCGGTTTCATCTGGAGCGCGACCCGCATCGGTTACTGGAAGGGGCTCTGATTGCCGCTCACGCCGTCGGCGTCGAACGCATTTATCTCTATATGCGCGATGAGTATCCGGCTGTTCTGGAAATCCTGAGGCGGGAAATTTCGGCTCTTCGGGGGGCTGGTATCATCACGAATATCGACTTTGAACTTCGCCGCGGCGCTGGCGCCTATATCTGCGGCGAGGAAAGCGCGATGATCGAGTCGATCGAAGGCAAGCGCGGCCTGCCGCGCCATCGTCCGCCCTTCATTGCGCAGGTGGGCCTCTTCGGACGCCCAACCCTCAATCACAACGTCGAAACCCTGTTCTGGATTCGCGATATTCTTGAAAAGGGGCCTGACTGGTTCGCAAATCAGGGGCGGCGCGGTCACAAGGGGTTCCGGTCGTTCTCGGTGTCAGGCCGCGTGAAGGAGCCGGGCGTAAAGCTGGCCCCTGCTGGCGTCACCATGAACGAGCTGCTGACTGAATTTTGCGGCGGCATGGAAGAAGGCCATAATTTCAAGGGTTACCTGCCCGGCGGCGCGTCTGGCGGCATCTTGCCAGCATCCCTTGCCGACGAACCATTGGACTTCGGTACGCTCGACAAGCACGGCTGCTTTATCGGCAGCCATGCCATCGTGGTCTTTTCTGATCAGGATGACATGCGTGATGTTGCCCTGAACCTGATGCAGTTCTTCGAACATGAAAGCTGCGGGCAATGCACGCCATGTCGTTCGGGCACCGAAAAGATGGTGGGCCTCTTGAAAGACCCGAACTGGGACAAGGCGAAAATCGCCGATCTTGATGCGGTCATGCGCTCCGCCTCCATCTGCGGGCTTGGGCAGGCGGCCAGCAATCCCGTTGCATCCGTCCTGAAATTCTTCCCGGAGGAGTTTGACCGATGAGCTCCGAAATCAAATTCACTCTCGATGGCCGAGAAGTTGTCGCGAACGAAGGCGAAACCATCTGGCAGGTGGCGAAGCGCGAAGGCGTTGCTATTCCGCATTTGTGCCACAAGGATGCGCCTGGTTATCGCTCCGACGGCAATTGCCGCGCCTGCATGGTCGATATTGAAGGCGAACGCACTTTGACGGCGTCCTGTGTGCGAGCCCCGTCCGATGGGATGGTCGTCAAAACGGCGAGCGAGCGGGCAGAAAAGGCCCGTGAGATGGTGTTCGAACTTCTGATGGCCGACCAGCCGTCTCGCGACCAGCACCCGGACCCGGAAAGTGATTTCTGGAAATGGTCTGATGAGATTGGGGTGACGGAAAGCCGTTACGCAGCGTGCGGAAAACCGGTTCAGGACATCTCCCACCCCGCTATAGCGGTCAATCTGGATGCCTGTATTGCCTGCAATCTCTGCGAACGGGCCTGCCGCGAAGTTCAGGTCAACGACGTGATCGGCATGGCCGATCGTGGATCGCATACGGTGCCGGTCTTTGACCTGATGGACCCGATGGGTCTCAGCTCCTGTGTAGCCTGCGGAGAGTGCGTATCGGCCTGCCCGACTGGCGCGCTGATGGAAAAGAGCCTGCTGGACGCGGCGGCAAAGGTCCGCACGGTTTATGCAGAAGAGAGCATCGACAGTGTCTGCCCGTTCTGCGGCGTGGGTTGTCTGACGTCCGTAAAAGTCAAGGACGGTAGAATTGTTCAGGTGGAAGGCCGGGATGGTCCGGCAAATGAAAACCGACTTTGCGTCAAGGGCCGGTTCGGCTTTGACTATGTTTCAAATCCTGAGCGTCTGACCAAGCCGCTGATCCGCCGCGACGACGCGCCGAAAAATGCCAAGGCAGGTCTCAAGTGGGAAGACCGCTTCACCGTATTCCGCGAGGCCACTTGGGAAGAGGCGCTTGACCGGGCTGCCAATGGTCTGAAAGCCTCGCACGCTGCCAAGGGTGGGGCCGGCATTGCCGGGTTCGGGTCAGCCAAGGGATCGAACGAGGAAGCCTATCTCTTCCAGAAATTCATCCGCCAGGGCTTTGGCACCAACAATGTCGACCATTGCACTCGGCTGTGTCATGCCTCGTCCGTTGCCGCCCTCATGGAAGGCATTGGCTCCGGCGCGGTCACCGCGCCGTTTACGGCAGCCGCTGATGCCGACTGCATGATCGTGATTGGCGCACGTCCGGAACAGAACCACCCCGTTGCGGCGACCTACATCAAGCAGGCTGCAAAAAACGGCACGAAGTTGATCGTCATGGATCCTCGCGGCCAGGGGCTGATGCGGCATGCTGACTATGGCCTGAAGTTCAAGCCGGGCACAGATGTTGCCATGCTGAACGCGATCCTGAATGTGATCATCACCGAAAAGCTATACGACGAGCAGTATATTTCTGCCCACGTCGACGGCTTCGAGGCTTTGAAGGAAAAGATCGCTGACTTCACGCCGGAAGCGATGGAATCAGTTTGCGGGATTGCAGCTCAGACCTTGCGCGAAGTGGCACGGCTTTATGCGACCAGTGCCAAGTCGATCATCTATTGGGGCATGGGCGTCTCGCAACACGTTCACGGCACGGACAATGTCCGCTGCCTGATCGCCATGGCATTGACGACCGGCCAGGTCGGCCGTCCCGGCACAGGTCTTCACCCGCTGCGCGGCCAAAACAATGTGCAAGGAGCATCGGATGCAGGCCTGATCCCAATGGTGTATCCGGATTATCGCTCCGTTGAAAATGCGGACATTCGCGGCGAATTCGAGGACGCCTGGGGCCGAACCCTCGATCCTGTGCGTGGATTGACCGTTGTCGAGATCATGGACGACATTCTGGCGGGCGGCATCGAGGCCATGTATGTGATGGGTGAAAACCCGGCCATGTCCGATCCGGACCAGACCCATGCAAGGGCAGCGCTATCCAGCCTGAAACATCTGGTGGTTCAGGACATTTTCATGACCGAGACAGCATGGCATGCGGATGTGATTCTGCCAGCGTCGGCCCATGCGGAAAAGCTCGGCACGTTTACCAACACCAACCGTCAGGTCCAGATCGGACGTCCCTGTGTTCCAATGCCCGGAGAGGCCCGAGCCGATTATGAGATCATTGTTGATCTAGCGAATCGGACGGGGCTGAACTGGTCCTATGACGGGGTGCCAGCGGTCTATGAGGAAATGCGCTCGCATATGAAGTCGCTCTCCAACATCTCCTGGGAGCGGCTGGAGCGAGATGGCACCGTAACGTATCCGGCAGATGCGCCGGACACGCCGGGCAACGAAATCCTGTTCGGCCAGTCATTCCCGACAGCCGATGGCCGCGCGCGGATTGTGCCGACGGACCTCGTTCCACCCGATGAAGTGCCGGATGAGGATTTCCCGCTGGTGCTGACAACGGGCCGCATGCTGGAACATTGGCACACGGGTGCCATGACCCGGCGCGCGACCGTACTGGACGCCATCGAGCCGGAACCGGTCGTCTCGATGAACCCGAAGGACATCGGGCGTCAAGGGCTGGATATCGGCCAGCAGGTAACCGTCGAAACGCGGCGCGGCGCCATCACGCTGACCCTTCGGGCAGACAGGGATGTCTCGGAAGGCATGATGTTCATACCGTTCTGCTTTTTTGAGGCCCCGGCGAACTTCCTGACCAATCCGCAGCTGGACCCGTTCGGGAAAATCCCGGAATTCAAATTCTGCGCGGCGCGTATCAGGCCCGCCGATGCGCATGCAGAGGCAGCCGAATAGTTTGCAGCCTGAGCGCTGAAACGAAAAAGGCGGAGAGGAAACCCTCTCCGCCTTCTTTTTTTGGGCTTATATTTCTGATGCCGATTAGTTCGCAGACACCTGAATGTTCAGTATGTCAGGAATGGCCTGCGGGGCGACCATGGCGCCGAGGATCTGCGTCATCGGGACGCTTTTCACCGGCTTGGCAGTGATCTGCAAGCTGCCCGGATTGTTCACGAACGATGTGACTGCCTCGCGGACCATCGCGCTGAACGCTTCATTCTGCAGCATGGCTGTACCGCCAACGGCTTGCTCAACCACAATTGCCTTCAAGATATCCGGTGTTATGCCTGAATCTTCAGAAGCGAATTTCAGGCCCTTCTCGGTCAACCCGGCATCCGTGAACTGAAGATCAGCTTCGACAAAGGATGCCAGGGCAAGAGCCATTTGGCCTTGACCCATCGGGTCTTCGAGAACGTCACGGGCAACATTGGCAAAACGCATGCTGCCTTCAAAGGTGCCGAGATCGTCAACCTTGATTGTCAGGTTTTCAAGGATAAGGTCCTGTGTTTCCTCGTCCCATTCCATGCGCAGTTCGTCGGAATAGGTTACGGTTTCCAGCCCCATGCCGCGAAGCAGTTTTTGCGTGTCTGGCTCTTCGATGGCGTCAACCGGCAGTGTCAGATCAACAGTCTTGGAATTGATCGTGGTTGGGATTGGGGCAACGACAGTCGCAAGGTCAAGGGTATAGCTACCCAAAGCTACTTCCGCTTCGCCCGGAATAGAAACTTCCAGCCCTTCGACGCTGGTTGACAATGAACGCGGCGCAAAAGTGCGTGCCATCAGGAACGGGTCCTGCTCTGCAAGTTGCGGCATCACAACGAGTTTGCCGATCATGTCTTTGATCGGGCCGAAATCAGCAAATTCCAGATTGCCGAAGCTTGCACTGTCCAGCTTGAAGGATACGCCCTCCGGAAGGCTAGGGGCTGCAAGGTTGGCGATCTTCATCAGGCCAATCCGGTCTGAGCTGAGATCTTCCATTCGGGCCTCACCCAGTGTGACACGAATTTCTTCCTGCGGATTATCTGGGTTTGGAACGGCAATAACCATGTCCTTGATTGCAGCTTCATCCATACCGAAGGAGCGGTAAAGCTGCAGGACACCGAGGGCAATCTGCTCAACGTTTGGCTCACCGCCTGCGATCAAGCTGTCAAAGAAGCCGAGGAAGTCAAAGTCCCGCTTGACGGCGTAGAAGTTTTTGGCGTGTGCGGCTCCGCCATTCAGCTGCAGAGCAAAGCCTTTTTCGATCTCCTGCGTGGAGCGATAGCTTTCCACCGTTTGGGAACCAACAACCATGACCTTTTCGTCACTGGCCGGAACAGATGGGTCGAAGAGGTCAATGAACGCCTTGTTGTTGATGTCCTTGTAGACCGTGCCGGTCTGAACAACCGACTGGGTGAGCATGTCGTCGGAATGCTCAGCGCGGGTCAGAATGTTCTGGGTGATTTTCTTCATCACATAGCTGCCGACTTGACCATTCTTAGAGTCAAGCACTTGATACCCGTCCATCTGCATTGTCGCGGACATCACCAGCTTTTCGTCGTCACCATTGCCTTCATAGGCCTCTAGCGTCATGCTCAGGGTGTCTACCTTGGTTTCGTCGAAATTCTGGAGCATCAGCTTTTGAATGAACGGCAACCAGCGAGAGACAGGTTTCCCTTCGTCGCTTGCAGGGATTGCTGGCATCTCGAAACTGTAGTTGGTGATCGCCATGCCAGAGAGGCGAATTTCCATCTTCCCGCGGCCCAGATCACCGGCTGCACCGACCGCTTCAATCTTGGCATCATCTGAAAGCATCCAGCTGTCGGCACTGTAAACGCCATCGGCTTCGCTCAAACCATCGATAGTCGTTGTGCCATTGGAAATGGTAACACTGTAGGTGAGCTCATCCGGAAGCTTGATATCCGGAGCCTCTTCACCTTCTTTGGTTTCAGGGGTCGAATAAGCGCCTTCAAAGACCCATTTCTCGTTTGAAATGGTCAGCTTGTCCGTCCCGGAATCATAGGAAACACCGCTGTTGCTGGCAGAAAAACCAAGCGCTTCCATGTCCTTCACATAGGCGCTGTAGGCATCTTCAGCAGCCGATTGAGCGAGTGCTGGTTGGGTGAGAATAAGGGCGAGGACGCTTCCGGTCAGCAATGTCGACGCTTTGAATGAGCGTTGTTTGCGAGTGGGAAATGCGTTTTTGATCAGAAAAGCGGTCGACAAAACCAAAATCCTCCGTAAGGGAAATATAAGGAGAAGGGACGATGGGAAGCCCCTTACCTAAGGTGCGATGACTATCACAACACTGTGTTAGAAAGCGACCATGACTTTATTTTGTCATTGTAAAAATTTGACCAGATGGATCGAAATTTTAGGCAAGTGACTTGGGGAAAGCACCTAAAGTCCCCATTCCAGGCGCACAAATTCGTCTGTTTCTGTCTGCAACAAGGAGCGTTTCAGCTCTGCATAATCCGTGTCTGAAAGCAGTCTCGACAAGGCCCAGACTGCGGCACCCCGCACCATCGGGTCAAGGTCACTAAGGTGTGGTTTGACAAGTACGCTCAGGCTTTCATCGCCTGAGTTGCCAGCGGCGATAAGCACATTTCTCAAGAAACGGTTCCGACCGATCCGTTTGATCGGCGAGCCTGAAAAGAGTGACCGGAAGGTTTTATCGTCAAGAACCAAAAAATCCGCCAGTTTTGGTGAGATCAGGTCTTCCCGTGCCTTGAGCTTGGCTTCTTTTGCTGCGCGGGCAAATTTGTTCCATGGGCAGGCTGCCAGACAGTCATCGCAGCCATAAATCCGGTTGCCCATTTTCTCGCGAAACTCGGCTGGGATCGGCCCTGTATGCTCAATGGTCAAATAAGAAATACAGCGCCGCGCATCGAGTTGATAAGCGGCAGGAAAGGCGTCTGTCGGGCAGCCGTCCAGACACGCCCGGCACGAACCGCAATGATCGGCTTCCTCAGTTCCTTCAGGCAGGTCCAGCGTTGTGAAGATTGAACCGAGGAAGAACCAAGATCCCAGATCGCGGGAAACAAGGTTTGTGTGCTTGCCCTGCCAGCCAAGACCGGCTGCTGCCGCAAGCGGTTTTTCCATGACAGGTGCCGTGTCAACGAAAACCTTCACATCGGGCTCAGCAAAGTCTCTGGCCCGGGAGACCAGAAAGCTGGCCAGCTCTTTCAGTCGCCCCTTGATGACATCGTGATAGTCACGGTGGCGGGCATAAACGGATATGCCACCCGTATCAGGGGCTGAGAGATGAGAGAGCGGATCTACGGCCTCATCAGGACCGTAGTTCATGGCCAACATGATGACAGAGCGAACCTCTGGCCACAGCACCAAAGGGGCGGCGCGCCGGTCTTCCGTTTCAGCCATCCACCCCATGGAGGCATGGTAGCCTTCATTCAAGAACTGGCGGAGCCGATCCGGTGCGTGCGGGATTGCATCAGCTGTTGTGATCTCAAGGCCGTCAAACCCAAGCTGTTCCGCTTTGGACCTGAGAGCGTTGACAAGTTTCTGGCGTTTCTTATCCGAGCGATCGGATGACATCAAAAATCCAGATCCGCGTATGTCGGCGCGGGTGGCATGCCGAGTATCTTCTCCTGCAGCAGCGGGCGCATGGCCGGTCGGGATTTGATCTTCGCGTACCAGTTTTTCACGTTGTCTTCGCTCGCCCATGGTACTTCGCCCAGATAGTCCGCGCAGGACAGTTCGGCGGCCAAAGCAAAATCTGCAAAGGACAAGCGTTCACCCGCTAACCACCGTCGGTAGGCGACAAGATAGCCGAAATACTTCATGTGATGTTCGATATTTGCGCGTGCGACGCGTAAGGCATTGGAATCAGGCTCGCCGCCACCCGCGGTGCGCGGCATGGCCTGTTTGTAGATGCGCTCACGCACAAAATGCCCGATCACTTCGTTGTCGAGTTTGGATAAACACCAGTCGACGAGCCGTCTGGTTTCAGCCCGCGCCTCTGGATGGTCCGGCATCAGGCGGCGGTCAGCCAGCGCATAGCCACGGGTTTCGTCCAGATACTCCATGATTGGTCCGGGTCCGCAGATGCCAGGTCCGTCGTTTTCGACGAGAACCGGAATGGTCCCTGACGCATTCAGGGACATCAGAGCCTGCGGGCGTTCCCACGGATTGATGAGCACAGTCTGAAAATCGGCACCGTATTCAGACAGAATCATCCTGACAAAGCGGGAAGATGGCGAAAACGGATGTTGATAGAGCGTCAGCATGGCGCCGCGTTACAGCCTTGAATTGAAAATGGGTTATCAGCTCGATAGCAGCTGTTATCCCAACATTATGACTCAAACTTGGTTATCAATGACTTGACGCCGGATTATCGGCGAAAGGTTATTTTGACCATTTACAAAAGTGTGATCGAGCGGCACTGAAAGGGCCTCGAATTCTCTGGACGGAATCACGATGGACAATCAAACGATCATCAATGCGCTTATTCTCGGAATTGTTGAGGGATTGACCGAGTTCATTCCAGTGTCTTCAACGGGGCATTTGCTCTTGTTAGGTCATTTTCTGGGGTTCGAAAGCACTGGCAAGACGTTTGAAGTTTTAATCCAGCTCGGGGCGATACTGGCCATTCTATCGGTTTATTTCTCCCGGCTTTGGAACCTTGCGACGAGTTTACCGAACGATCCATCCAGTCGCCGGTTTGTGTTTGGCATCTTTCTGGCCTTTCTGCCTGCTGCCATTATAGGGGTGATGGCGCATGGGTTCATCAAGGAAGTACTTTTTGAAACGCCTGCTCTGGTTTGTGCAACCCTCTTGATCGGTGGGCTTGTTCTCTTATGGGTGGACCGCTTGCCACTGAAACCGCGCTACACGGATGTCACCGATTATCCGCTGAGCCTTTGTTTGAAAATTGGCCTTTGCCAATGCCTCGCCATGGTGCCAGGGGTGTCCCGGTCTGGTGCCACGATTGCCGGGTCCCTCCTGATGGGCACAGACAAACGATCTGCGGCAGAGTTTTCCTTCTTCCTTGCCATGCCGACAATGGGGGGAGCCTTTGCTTATGATCTTTACAAGAACCGCAATGTTCTTTCCGCCGATGATCTAACGCTCATCGGCATCGGGTTTGTGGCGTCCTTCATTGCAGGTGTAATTGTTGTGAAGGGCCTGCTTGATTTTGTCAGCAAGCACGGCTTTGCCCCCTTTGCTTACTGGCGGATTGCTGTCGGGATTTTGGGTTTTATTGGCCTTTATATCTTTGGCTAGGCGACGCGCTCATATTTATCCGTCATCGCCTTTAAATCTGCCAGCAGTGCCTCTCTCAAATCTGGCGGACCCAACAATTCTGCATCAGGGCCAAGCCAACGTACCAGTGGCACAAGACGGGCGAGCCCGGTAACGGGAACACGCATGATCAAGCCGTCCTCACCATCGGCGACAAACACAGCATGCTTGTAGTACCAGTCCGCCTGCAGGCGGGACGCTTGCCAGCCGGAAAGCCGGATTTCTGCAATCTGATTGGTGTCTTCCCATCGGCGCATCGCCTGGTTCAGCCACACACCGCCCAGCATGTCGCGGATTGTGAAATCCGGGTCTGGAAGAAACCGCATGCCGCTGACTGCACAATCCTTAATGCGGTCTGCGCGGTAAATTTTAACGGTCCCGGTGTCGACGCAACGCCCGGCGAGATACCAAAGATCGCGGTCGAGAATTGCCCCTCTGGGTTCGACATCGTGTTCCTTCAGATCCTTGCGGGATGGATTGAAATATTGAAACCGGACACGACGATTTTCCAACAGGCCGATCATGAAGTTGTCCAGCGCCTGTTGCCAGAACGCCGTCGGCTCGGCCTTGGTGCCTGAGTGGAAAATGTCTGGCGGCACCGGTTCGGTGCCGATGAAGCGATCTGCATCACTGAGAAGTTTGTGCATGCTGGTCGGCAACGAGGCGATGAGTTTTCGTTCCGCCGCCTCCAGATCAGCCGCAAGCGGCATGACGCGCATCACCCGAAACAGCGATAGGGCAGCCAGAAGCGCAGCTGTTTCATTCCGGTTCAGGGCGACCGGCGGCTGCAAATAGCCCTTGGCAAGACGATAGCCGCCTTCAGCCCCTCGCGCTGCTTCTACCGGCACACCCAGCGCATTCAAACGGTCAATATCTCTGTAGATGGTTCGTAGCGACACGCCAAAGCGCTCGGCCAGTGTCGTGGCACTGACCAACTTTCTACCAGACATGAGAAGCAAAATTGCAAGGGCTCTTTCAATGGAGTTCATGGTCTGCGCTCGGTCCGTTCGAATCGTCTCTGAAAAAAGAGAACATAACGAGATCATACATGACTCCATGCTGTCAGGTATGGTTTGGCAGTCTCCTTTTTGTCTTGGGAAAAGAGGCTCCGCCGCCTCCTGAAACGAAGGAGTTTCAAAATGTCATTTTATGAACAACAGCACCTTGTGGCCCGCATTCGGGGCCGCGGCCTTCTGTTTGATCTGGGAGCCAAAATGGTTCAGGGATTCGTTTTGGCCTATCACCGTCGTCACACCCAAAAGGCGTTGTCCAAACTTGATCACCGTCTGTTGGAAGATGTTGGGCTGGAGCGTGGGGTGAATGGCGTTTATCAGCGCCGCATGGGTCCAGGTGAATAATAATGGTCGGACCAACCAAAAAGACCGCCGGAAAGGGCGGTCTTTTCAAACTGGTCATGCCGGGCTGAAAAGCAGCAGTTAGCTGGTCCGATACGTTGCGTACTGGCCATGCTCGGCGAACATTCCGAGATAGGTCGGCAAAATCGCTGCAACAGTGCTTGGGTCAATCCCAATGCCTTCCAGCGTCCGGCCTTCCTTGGCAGCTTCTTCTGAAACGATGTTGTCGGATTTCAAAAGTTCTACCTGATCTGCCGTTAATAGGGGCGATGGGAGCATCTGCATGATTTTACCCATGGCAGATGCGACCGGGAACGGGATGGGCAAGAGCAGGCGCTTGCGGTCGATAACCTCAAGCATCAACTCCAGACATTCCTTGAAGCTGAGCGCTTCTGGTCCGCCGAGTTCATAAACGGAACCGGCTTTCAGCTTGCCATCAACGGCTTGTGCAACGGCCTCGGCAACATCTTGAACATAAACCGGCTGGAACAAGGTTTCACCGCCGCCGATCAACGGCAGGGCAGGGGCCATGCCGGACATGGCTGCAAACTGGTTGAAGAAGTTGTCTTCCGGTCCAAAGACGATGGACGGGCGCAGGATAACGCTGTCAGGCAGGGATTCGAGAACCGCAGCCTCGCCTTCTGCTTTGGTGCGGGCATATTCGGAAACAGAGTTTGCGTCCGCGCCAATGGCTGAGATATGAACCATGGACGGCAGGCCTGCATCGCGCGCAGCTTCTGCAATTGCGCGCGCGCCAAAGCTTTGAACTGCATCGAACGTCTGCTTGCCGGTGGGGGCCAGAATCCCGACGGCATTGATGACAGCATCCGCCCCTTCAATAGCTCGGTCAATCGACCAGCGGTAGCGCAGGTTTGCCTGAATGGGCATGATCTGTCCCGGCGCACCGAGCGGCTGAAGATGCGTTGCAAGATCGGGGCGACGCACGGCGGCGCGCACACGATAGCCCCTGCGGGCCAGTGCGCGGATGACATGCCGACCGATAAAACCGGAGCCGCCAAATACCGTAACCAGTTTGCCGTTCAATGCCGTGGACATGCCTCTGCCCTTTCCTTGCGTCCTTAAAGGTCCCAGTGTGCGTTTCACTGACACAACTGTCTCATAGCCCTTTGTACGGAAGCTGTGAAGGGCTGGATGTGAATGAATGGTTTTCTCGTCATTTTGTTGATTGACAAGAGTGTTTTAGAGCCTTACAAGCCCCCCTCACAGCCCAGGTGGCGGAACTGGTAGACGCGCTAGCTTCAGGTGCTAGTGCCCTTATGGGCGTGGAGGTTCGAGTCCTCTCCTGGGCACCAAATCGGACTCCCTGAGTAGAATTACCCTTTAAAGCTTTGAAAGGTAAGGATAAATCAGGGGTTCTAGCTCCCTTATTTAGGTGGTATTGCAGACGGTCTTTGAAGGCCAGTCTAAGCACTGTTCTACGCAGGGTGATTTCACCAGTTTCCCAGATTTTCCAAGGGTTTGCGAGGAATTGAAGGGCGAGTTCTAGTTTTTCGTCCATGCTGTTTGATGGTTTGGCGTAATTTGCGACCTGATCGACCAATCTCAGCTTATTTTGTTCCAAATCTATGATTTTACCTTCATAAGCTCGAATGACCGTTGGAGAGCTTGCATCGACAATGCGCATCAGCAGGGCTTCTGTTTGCTTTTCAATCGCTCTGATTTGGCTTTTTGCGGAGGTGAGAGCCTGCTCAGCTTGTTTGATACGTTGATTCCATATGTCTTTGAACAAGGCGGTTGTCAGTTCGATTAGGGTTGGGCTTGGTTCAAGCTGTTTGATGATCTGACTAACTTCCCCTTCGATTTTATCGCGGGGAATGGATTTGCCATAGGCTTCACAGCCTTTGGTTTGGCAAAGGTAATAGGCATAGTGTTTTGTATTGCCCTTCGTCCAAGAGGAACGAAGTGGTGTGTTGCAGCATCCACACGTCACAAAGCCGCGTAAGGCAAAGTCCTTACCGATATTTTCACGCATGGGAGCTTTTGCAATGCCCTTACGGCGAGCTTGCACTTTGTCAAAGGTCTCAATTGAGATAAGCGCAGGATGATGGCCTTTTAGCCAATCGATTTCGTAATTTTCTGAACAGATATAACCCGTATATATCGAGTTGGTCAGAATGTCGGTAACACGCTGTTGAGTGATTATACCTTTGTTGTTGCGCGGGAAGTCAGGCTTTGTTTCAAAAAAGCGCTTAACCTCGGCCTGAGATTCAAACCGACCAGACGCATATCCTTCAAAGCCCTCTGTGATGATTGTAGCTAGAGGCTCATCGCGCACTAATAATTTGCCGTGGCCTTTTTGTGTTTCATATTTATAGCCAGCAGGTGCATTATGTATCCAATAGCCGTTGAGCATTCTGGCCCGCATTTTCTGGGCAACTTGACGGCCATTTTGCTTGCGCTCCAATGCGCCTTGCGCGGCCATGATGGTTTCGATGAACTCACCTTCGGGAGTGTCTTCAAACTTGAAGTTCAGACATTCAATGGTTGCGCCACGAGAACGCAGCGCGTCACGTAAATCCAGATGAAAGCGTGTATCCCGCGCAAAGCGTTTAAGATCATCAAAGATGACTACATAGTTTTCTTGAGGTTGGGCATCGAGATAGGAAAGAAGCGCCACCATACCGGGGCGTTTCATAAAATCGCCACCGCCTGTAATCGTATCAGGAAAGACGGCCTCAACATCATAATCCTTGTTAGAAGCATATTCGCGGCAACGGGTTTCTTGAGATTGAAGCCCATGACCTTCCTCTTCTTGGGATTTAGAAGATACACGGCAATAAATAAGAGCTTTTTGATTATTTTCTTTCATTCAGACCTCGCAGTCTCAATGCACTTCTCAGATTTTTCATTGGCATGCATTGAGTTTAGCATATCCACCGCAAAGCGTGGTGCAGTATCTGCAATCGACTCACAGGTCTGGTTTTTTGCAACAGCATCTTTTGTCGCTAGTTGTGCAGGATGGATGTTAAAGCCAAGATCAACAAAGCCGATCACGATGGAAACGAGGGCTTGGAGAAATTCAAGTTTCTCATCATCGCTCATATTCACATCTTTGAGGAACTCTGCGTAAAAGTCCCAATCGATGGATATCGATGGCATTGGTGTTGATGCAGCATTTTCTGGCTTGATGCTGCTTCGTTCGGGTTGGTCGTGTTTTGGACGGGTAAATTTATCTGGCATTGGCGGTCTTTCTGTCTGGTGTTCTCCTTTTTGGTTGTTGTGTTGAACAAAAGAAGAACAGTATAGGGTGTCCCCCGTCAGCTCCTAGTGGACAGATTGGTTTGATTGCGTAAGGGAGTGATTCTGGCTCATCATTGCTAACTCAGGAGCAAATGATGAGACGAAAGAAGGACCGAGTGACCGACGATGCG